>Ga0307503_10000017_pt1 | contig 190398 bp, 174 predicted proteins | sample 17_S_MG_FD_194514 | JGI IMG/M metagenome (GOLD analysis project Ga0307503, IMG submission 194514) | Soil microbial communities from Populus trichocarpa stands in riparian zone in the Pacific Northwest, United States - 17_S | ecosystem: Environmental > Terrestrial > Soil > Riparian zone >... | reverse complement strand
CCACCTTCCAGAACACCCCCGACGCGCCGATCACCAAGTTCACGATGTCGCTCTTCGGCGGCAAACGGGGGCTTCTGCAGAACTCGCGCAACCTCTGCGGCGGGCCGCAGAAGGCAGACGTCAAGCTCGGCGCCCAGAACGGGCGGAAGCTCGATTACAGGCTGACGATCAAGACGAGCTGCAAGGGCAAGAAGCCGAAGCCCAAGAAGTAGCAGAACCCCGCCTCGGCGGAAGCCGATCCTGACCATGCTTGCTCTCGGACGTAGGTGACGGTGTCCTCGATATATCGCCGGCCAGCAGCAAGCACGCCTCGGGGTCCCAGAGGGCCCGGCATCGTCGCTGTGGATGTCGACGTGGATCGCCCTCTAGCTTGCGCGCGCCGACTCTGAGCTCGGCCCGCTCCTCGAAGGTGCGGGTGGAGAGGACGAGCGGACAGACACCTGGTGGCCCTTCGTGGCGTCTCTCTTCGATTGCCTCTCTGTGCTTGGCGAGCAGCTTCGCGGTGCGGGCGGTGGCGAGGATCTCGCAGTCGCGGAAGGCGGTGTTGCCGGCGACGTGGTCGAGGTGCCAGTGGCTGAGCAGGACGGTGATCCCACGGACGCCCTCGGCTTCCAGCGCGGCCCACACCACACCCGTGTTCGGGCGTGGTGTGGGTGTCGTAGACGAGGGCCTCGGTGCCGTGGACCACTGCGAAGCCAGTGGTCCCGAGAGAGAGCGCCCTCGTCGATCCAGTTCAGGCGCGGCGAGAAGCGGTAGCCCTCGACGCGGCCGTCATAGAAGGCAAAGATCCCCGGCGCGGGGCGCAGGACCCGCATTCGCGTCGCCCCCCCCGCGTTCGGGCGTGCGGGCATCTCAGCGCGAAACGAGCAGCGATGCGCCGATCGCGCCGCCCAGGTCGCCGAGGGAGGCGACGCGGATCGCCGGCGGGCGCTCGTCGACGAAGAGGTGCTTCCCCATCTCTTCGGTCAGTGGGTCCATCAGCCGCTCGCCGAAGCGGATCCCGAGGCCGCCGCCGATGATCACCGCTTCGGGGTCGAGCAGGTTGACTGCGGAGGCGATGCCGGTCCCGAGCGCCTCGACCGCGCGCTCGATCAGCTTCTTGGCCATGTGGTCGCCGTGGTCCAGCGCCCGCTCCCAGATGCCGCTGGTGAGCCGCGGTTTGCCGTGCTTCTCCATCAGCTTGAAGAGGTCGGTCTTGTGGCCCTCTTCGTGCTGGCGCCGCGCCTCGGCTTCCATCGCCGAGCGCCCGGCGTAGGCCTCGAGGCAGCCCTTGCGCCCGCAGGGGCACTTGGCGCCGCCGCGCTTGACGACCACGTGGCCGATCTCGCCGGCGGCGCCGCGGCCGAGCCAGGGCTTGCCGCCGAGGACGAGGCCGCCGCCGACGCCGGTCCCCCAGAAGACCCCGATCAGGCTCTGGAACTGCTGGCCGGCGCCGAGGTGGAACTCGGCTTCGGTCGCGACCTGGACGTCGTTGCCGACCTTCACCTCGGTCCCGAGCGCCTCGCCGAGGTGTTCGGCGAGTGGGAAGGAGCCCTCCCAGCCGGGCAGGTTGCGGGCACCCGAGACGACGCCGGTCTTCTCGTCGGCGTCGCCGGGGGAACCGACCCCGACCCCGCTCAGCTCTCCGGTCTCGACGCCGGCGTCCTTTGCCGCCTCGCGCATCGCCTCGGCCATCGCCGCGGCGACGTCCTCGGGGCCGCCGCTGGTCGGCGTCGGCAGGCGTGCCTCGCCGACCGCGTCGCCGCGCCCGTCGATCACCGCCGCCTGGATCTTGGTGCCGCCGAGGTCGATGCCGCCACGCAGGTCCGCCACGCCTGCGAGTCTACGGCTCGATGAGCGGTTGGAGGCTGTGGTGGGCGAAGCGGCGCTGGTACGAGCGCAACCGGCGCCTGCTGCGCCGCTGGCGGATCAACCGGCACGCCGCCCGGGGCGGGTTCTTCATCCGCCACCCGGTCGAGGGCGAAGTGCTGGAGGCGCTCGACGAGGGGCGACTGACGATCGGCGCCGGGACGTTGCTCGAGCCCGGCTGCTGGCTGACGCTGGCGCCGGGGGCGAGGATCGAGATCGGCGAGGGCTGCTTCCTCAACAGAGGCGTGATGATCGCCGCCCAGGAGCGGGTGACGATCGGCGACCACACGATGTTCGCCAACGGCTGCTTCGTCGGCGACGCCGAGCACCGCTACGACGACCCGACCCGGCCGATCACCTGGCAGGGCTTCACCTCGAAGGGACCGGTCAGCATCGGCGCCAACTGCTGGTTCGGCGTCAACTGCGCCGTCACCAGCGGCGTCAGCGTCGGCGAGCGCTGCGTGGTCGGCGCCAACTCGGTCGTCAACCGCGACGTCGAGGGCGGCACGATCGCCGCCGGGGCGCCGGCGAAGCCGATCCGCAGGATCGACTTCGCCGCTCCCGAGGGGTAGCTACTGGAGGAAACCCGTCGCTTCGACCGCTTTCAGGACCTGCGCTGCCGTTTTCGGCTCGTCGAAGGCGCCGTTCGGAGCCTGGCTCGCCGGGGTCGGCTTCAGCAGCAGGCCGGCAACCGAGGCGTGCCGCGCCTCGACCGAGTGGATCGAGAGTGCCGCGGCGACGTAGGCCGGGTTGCTGATGTTCAGCGCCTGCCCGGCATAGGCGGCGACGCCGGTGTTCTCCAGTGCCACCGCCGTCTTCAGGAACGCCGCTTTGCTCGCGGTCGTGGCCCCGAAGTCGACTTTCGGCGCCTTTACCGCCTGGCTGCCGAGCGCCTTCTTGAGGAAGGCGACGTGGGCGTTCTCGTCGGCCGTGACCCGCTTCAGGAACGCCTGCTCCTCGGCGCCTTTGAGGAAGGTCTTCTTCTTGTTGTTGGCGGTCGCCTCGTTGTAGAAAGCGGCCTCTAGGTACTCGAGGGTGAGGGCGTAGTTGAGGATGCCGATGTCGCCCTTACCGAATTTCGCCGGCGGGCGCCCCTTGCCGGCGGCCATCGCCGCGGCCGGGGTGAGGGCGCTGAGGAGGGCGCCGCCGCCGACCAGCCCGCCGCCGGCCAGGCCGGCCTTCTTCAGGAAGCCGGCCCTGGTGTCGCCCTCCAGCGCCTCGGTCGCCTCGTGTGCCGCTTCCTGCACCACTGCGTCGATCTCTGAGCTCATGCTTCCCTCCGCGTCCGGGTTGGTCTTTCCCCAACTTGCGAAGGCCCAGCCCCGGCAGATCACCGGAAGAGAAATCTTTTCGATACAAAATCGCCAAGAGCGCCTCGGAGTGCGTAATACTTTTGTGCGTTGGCCGTGACCCCTAGGGCATGGACCTATGAACTCGAATCTCCTCATCGATAACCCTCGTCCCACCGTGGCCGCCCCCGCACTGCGCACGAAGGCCGAGCTCCGCGCTGCGCTCGCGCCGGCCCGGCGCGAAGGCCTGACGATCGGGCTGGTGCCGACGATGGGCTATCTGCACGAGGGGCACCTCTCGCTGATCCGCGCCGCCCGCGCCGAGTGCGACCTGGTCGTGATGAGCCTCTTCGTCAACCCGACCCAATTCGGACCGGGCGAGGACCTCGAGCGCTATCCCCGCGACGAGGAGCGTGACCTCCGGCTCGCCGCCGAGGCTGGCGCCGATCTCGTCTTCGCCCCCCGCGTCGAGGAGGTCTACGCGACCGACGCCTCGACCGCGGTGGAAGTCACCGGGCCGTTCACCAACGTCCTCGACGGCGACCCCGAGAGCCGCGGCCCCGAGCACTTCCGCGGCGTCACCACCGTCGTCGCCAAGCTCTTCAACATCGCCGGCCCGGACGTCGCCTACTTCGGCCAGAAGGACGCCCAGCAGGCGGTCGTGATCCGCCGCATGGCCCGCGACCTCGACTTCCCGGTCCGGATCGAGGTGATGCCGACGGTGCGCGAGCCCGACGGCCTGGCGATGAGCAGCCGCAACGCCTACCTCGAGCCGGCCGACCGCGAGCGGGCGACGGCGCTCTCCCGCGCTCTCGCCGCCGCCGAGCGCGGAGCCCGCGCCGGCTCCCTGGGCGACGGCCTCGCGGCCGCCCGCCGCGAGCTCGCCGCGGCCGGGATCGAGCCCGAGTACCTGGAGGCCCGCGACGCGGAGACCCTGGCGCCGGTCGAGGCGCTGGAGGGCCGCCCGGTTCTCGTCGCCCTCGCCGCCCGCGTCGGCGCCGCCCGCCTGATCGACAACGTCTTGATCCAACCCTCAACTTCCGACCAGCCGGACACCTAGCCCGAAAGGGGAGACCAAGTGCAGAGGCAGATGCTGAAGTCGAAGATTCACCGGGCCACGGTGACCGACTGCGACGTCGACTACATCGGCAGCATCACGATCGACACCGAGCTGATGGCCGGGGCCGACATGATCACCAACGAGCAGGTCCACGTCTGGGACGTCGACAACGGCGCCCGCTTCGTCACCTACGTGATCGACGGCGAGCCCGGCTCGGGGACGATGCAGGTCAACGGCGCCGCCGCCCACCTGGTCGAGCCCGGCCACAAGATCATCGTCGCCACCTTCGGCGCCTACGACGAGGCCGACCTCGAGCGCTACGACCCGGTCGTCGTCCACGTCGACGACGACAACAGGGCGATCGCGATCGACAGCCACCCGGAGGTGCTGCTCAAATGAGCTCCGGCGGCCGCTCCCACACCGCCCCGGTCTCCGACCGCAAACCGGTCAGCCTGCCCCGCCTGGAGGAAATGAAGGCGAACGGCGAGCCGATCGTGATGGTCACCGCCTACGACTACCCCTCGGCGACCGTCGCCGAGGAGGCCGGCGTCGACATCGTCCTCGTCGGCGACTCCGCCGCCAACGTCGTCCTCGGCTACCCGGACACGAAGCTGGTCTCGATGGACGAGATGGTGATGCTCGGCAAGGCCGTCCGCCGCGGCCTGAAGACGCCGCTGATGATCGGCGACATGCCGATGGGCAGCTACGAGGCGAGCAACGAGGAAGCGATCCGCAGCGCCCAGCGCCTGATCAAGGAGACCGGCTGTCAGGCGGTCAAGCTGGAGGCCGGCGGCGTCGTCGTCGAGCGCGCCCGGGCGATCGTCAACTCCGGCATCCCGGTGATGGGCCACGTCGGCCTCACCCCGCAGACCGCGACCGCCCTCGGCGGCTACAAAGCCCAGGGCAAGAGCGCCAAGAGCGCGATCAAGCTGCTCGAGGACTCGCTCGCCCTGCAGTCGGTCGGCTGCTTCTCGATCGTGATCGAGGCCGTCCCCTCGGCGATCACCGACGAGATCGTCAAGAAGCTCGAGGTGCCGACGATCGGGATCGGCGCCGGCACGGCGACCACCGGCCAGGTCCTCGTCTTCCACGACCTCCTCGGCATCACCACCGGGCACATGGCGAAATTCGTCAAGCGCTACGCCGGCGTCCACGAGACGATGGTCGCGGCGGTGAAGCAGTACGGCGACGAGGTCCGCCGCCACCAGTTCCCCGAGCCGGGGCACGTCTACAGCGTCGAGCCGGCCGAGCTGGACGAGTTCCGCCGCTACCTCAGCGAGGAGAGCTTGGCCAGCGCGAAGGGATGGGAGTGGGAGCCGCTCCCCTGAGCGGCGAGCACCCGCGCTTCCGCCTGCCGGAAGCAGGCGCTGTTCGGGCGGAAGGCGCTGACGCGGCAGAGCGTCGCGTGGAAGCGCGGCCCGGTGAGAGGGATGGGGTCGCTGCCCGGCAGCCTCACCGCGAGGTCGCCGCGCCACGAGGCCGGTGACTTCGAGGTCCCTTCCTTGAAGAGGGCGGTGCCGCTGTAGGGGGAGCCGAGGCCGACGCGGGCCTTGGCCGGGTGCGCGCCGCGACGGCTGATCCGCACCTGCCCAGGGGGCGCCGAGAGCAGGGTGGAGCGGAAGACGCGGACGCGGCCGACGCGCTCCTGCTGGTAGGCGGTGACGATCGAGAAGCGCTCGCTGGGCGGCAGCGGGATGCCGAGGGGGGGTTCGAGGTTGATCGCGCTGAAGTGGGTGACGGTGCGGCCGCGGCGGGCGCGGGCGCTGAGCAGGGCGAGGGTGAAGGTGGTGTTCGGGATCGCCGCCCGGCGCACGACCGGCTCGCTGCTGCTGATGTGGGCGCGCGCCTCCGGACGGGCGTGGCGGAACCAGCAGACCTGGCGGTAGGAGCGGCGCAGTTCCCCCCGCAGCCCGCCGACCGCGAGTCGGGTGAAGAGCTGCTGGCCGTCGAATTCGATCGCGCCGCGGAAACGGCCGACTTCGCGTTCGGGCTTGCGCCCCCGGCAGCGGCGGCGCTTGTCGCGAGGGGTGGTCTTCTTCCCGGGCTGGACCGGGAAGGGGCGGCGCTTGCCGCGGAAGTGGAGGTTGACGCGGCCGAAGCGGCCGAAGTCGGCGCGGATGCGGTGGCGGCTGACCTTGCCGCGGACCGTGTAGTTGGCGATCTGGCCGTTTTTCTGCGCGGTGAGGATGACCCGGTGGTGGCCGACGGTTTCGACGTCGATCATGTAGCCGCGAGTCGCGAGCGAGGAAGTGGTCAGGTGCAGGCTGCGGGCCCGCACTTCGTCGCCGGGGCGGGCAGCGGCACCGCTCGGGAGCACGAGCACGGCCATGGCCGCGGCCATGGCGAGGCCGCCGCCGATGCGCTTTTCACGCCTCCGAAGCACCGTTGCATACATAGCCTTGGAAAATTCGCGGTTTCTCACCGGTCTCCTACCTGCCCCGCGGCGAACTACGATGGGCGGGGATGCCGATCTACGAGTTCGAGTGCGAGCGGTGCGAGGCTCGGTTCGAGGAGCTGGTGGCCGCCGGCGGCAGCGCCGCCTGTCCCGCCTGCGGCTGCGAGCGGGTCCGCCGCCTCCTCTCCGGCGTCGCCCCGCCCGGTCGCCAGCCCCGCGGCGCCGCCGTCCGCTCGGACGAATCGCGCCGGCGCGAGCAGGAGGCGGGACGGCAGGAGCGCCTCGCCACGGCGAAGAAGCGGCGGGCGGCGGGGGAGGCGCCGTGAGCGCGAGCGCGGCCGAGCGCCGCGAGCAGCTGGTCGAGCTCTACAAAGAGGTCAAGGACTGCACCAGGTGCCCCCTGCACGAGACGCGGACCAAGGTGGTCTTCGGCGCCGGCAACGCCGACGCCGACCTGATGTTCGTCGGCGAGGCGCCCGGGGCCGAAGAGGATCGCCAGGGGCTGCCCTTCGTCGGCCGCGCCGGCCAGCTGCTGAACCAGATGCTGGAGGAGATCGGGCTCGCCCGCGACGACGTCTTCATCGCCAACGTCCTCAAGTCCCGCCCGCCGGGGAACCGCGACCCCCAGCCGCAGGAGATCGAGGCCTGCGAGCCCTACCTCTTCGAGCAGGTGCGGCTGATCGAGCCGCGCGTCGTCTGCACCCTCGGCAACTTCGCGACGAAGCTGCTCAGCGGCAGCCCGACCGGGATCACCAAGGTGCGGGGGACGCCGCAGGTCCACGCCCTCGGCGAGCGCACCGTCTTCCTGCTGCCGCTCTTCCACCCGGCCGCGGCGCTGCGGACGCCGGCCGTCAAGGAGACCCTGCGGGCCGACTTCGCGACGATCCCGGAGCTGCTGCGGCGGGCCGCTCCCCGGTCCCGTGCCCAGCGCCGAGGAGCTGGAGGAGCTGGAGGAAGAGGGCGGCTCGACCCCGCCTCCCCCCAGCGACCAGCTCGGCTTCTTCGGGTAGGCGGGGGGCGCGGAGCCGTGGAGGCCGTCGAGACGAGCAGCGCTGCCGAGACCGAAGCGCTCGGCGCCCGCATCGCCGAGCGCCTGCGGCCGGGGGACGTCGTCCTCCTCTCGGGGGAGCTCGGGACCGGGAAGACGACCCTGGTCCGCGGCGCCTGCCGCGCCCTCGGGGTGCCCGGGCCGGTCACCTCGCCAACCTTCACGATCGGCCAGCGCTACGCCGGCGGCCGCCTGCCGGTCTCCCACCTCGACCTCTACCGCCTGCGGACGCTGGAGGGAGAGGACCCCGCCCTGCTCGAGGACTACCTGCGGCCGGAGGGCGTCGCCTTCGTCGAGTGGCCCGGTGCGGGGTCGGGCCGGCTCGAGCGGCCGGCGCTCGAGGTCCGGCTCTCCCACCTCGCCGAGGAGCGGCGGCGGGTAGAAGTCGACTGGCAGGGGTAGGGGGCAGGGCGTGGAAGCGCACCCAACGGACGCCGGGCGTGTTCAGGGATAGGCGCGCCCAGCAGATAGCATCGGCGCTCGGAACTCGATCGAGAAAGGCAAGGACGGGATGAAGGGACTGAAGGCGCTTGCGGCGGTGATTGTGGTCAGCGGTCTGCTGATGACGGCTGTGCCCGCGTCGGCCGACGCGGCGGCCTACAAGCACTACGTCGGTTGTGGGGTCTCCCGCAACGCCAAACCCGCCCATGCCTGCCCGAAGAAAGCAAAAAAGGGCGCCTTCTTCAAAAGCCTCAACGGCGACGTCGCCTACAGCGTCTGCGTCAAGTTCCCGAGCGGCAAAAACCTCTGCGCGCAGTCTCAGGAAGCCGAACAGGGGACGCTCTACGTGAACAAGATCACCTCGACGATCCCCGGCCGCCACGTCGTCAGCTGGTTCGTCAAAGGCCAGAAAGTCGGTTCCTGGGCTTTCCGCGTCACCGGGTAGCGCTGCCCTGATCGTCGTCGGCTTCGACACCGCGACGGTGGACACCGTCGCCTGCTGCTGGCGCGATGGCGAGGTCCTGCACGAATCGCAGCTGGGGCTCTCCCCGCAGGGGAGGCCCCTGCATGCGACCCGGCTGCTGGAGGAGGTCGAGCGGGCGGCCGCGGCGGCCGGCGGTTGGAACGCCGTCGACCTGATCGCCGTCGGCCTCGGTCCCGGCACCTTTACCGGGCTGCGGGTGGGGATCTCGACCGCTCGCGGGCTGGCGCTCAGCCTCGGCCTGCCGGCCCGCGGCGTCTGCACCCTCGACGCGCTCGCGGCCGGGATCCTCGACGCCGACGACTCGTCTGTTCTTTATGAGGGTCTGGCGACCAAAAGGAACAGACGAGCGCTTGCCGTGCTGGACGGCTGGCGGGGCGAGGTCTTCGCCGCCCTCTACTCGCCCGGCGGCGAACGGATCTGGGAGCCGGCCGTCTACCGGCCGGAGGACCTGGCGGCGCGAATCGTGGAGCTGGAGGCGCCCCCGGTGCTCGCCGGTTCGGGGGCGGTACGATTTCGCCAGGAGCTGGCCCGAGACGGCGTCCGGATAGCGGACGATTCCGATCCCGTCCACCGGGTCGCCGGGCGCCACGTCTGCGCCCTGGCGGCCGCGGCGACGGACCCGGAACCAGACGGGCTCGCCCCGATTTACCTCAGACCCCCCGATGCGGAGCGGTGGCGTGAGCGAGACGCTTCACAAAGAGCCGAATGAGCTGACCCAGGAGGTCGGCGTCCGCAGGCTCGCCTACAGCGACCTGCCGGCGGTGATCTCAATCGAGCGGCGCTCGTTCCCGACCCCGTGGTCGCTGGCGATGTTCGTCCTCGAGCTCTCCAAGCCCTCGGGAATATGCCTTGCCGCCCACGCCGGGGACGAGTTGCTCGGTTACCTGATCTGCTCCCGCTACGACCAGGTCTGGCACCTGATGAACATCGCCGTCGCCCCCGAGCACCGCGGCGGCGGCGTCGCCGGACAGCTGCTGCGACGCCTGATCTCCGAGTCGGGGGGCAAGTTGCCGTTCACGCTCGAGGTCCGCGTCTCCAACCACCGCGCGATCGGCATGTACGAACGCTTCGGGTTCCGCTCCGCCGGCGTCCGTCCTCGCTACTACCACGACAACGGCGAGGACGCCCTGATCATGTGGCTTGACTGACGTGGCTGGACTGAGGACCTGAAGTGCTGCTGGCGATCGAGACCTCCTGCGACGACACCTGCGCCGCCGTCCTCGACGGCGCCCGCATCCTCAGCAACGTGATCTCCTCCCAGGCCGCCGCCCACGAGGGCTTCGGCGGCGTCGTCCCCGAGGTCGCGGCGCGCCACCACCTCGAGCTGGCGACGCCGGTGGTCGAGGCGGCGCTGCAGGAGGCGGGGGTGACGCTGGACCAGATCGAGGCCGTCGCGGCGACGGCCGGGCCGGGCCTGATCGGGGCGCTGCTGGTCGGGATCAGCACCGCCAAGGGGATCGCCGCGGCGCGCCGGCTGCCGCTGATCCCGGTCGACCACCTGCAGGGCCACGTCGCCGCCAACTTCCTCGAGCCCGAGCCGCTGGAGCCGCCCTTCCTCTGCCTGATCGCCAGCGGCGGCCACACCCTGCTCGCCGGGGTCCGCGGCCACCAGGGCTACGAGCTGCTCGGCCAGACCCTCGACGACGCCGCCGGCGAGGCCTTCGACAAGTCGGCGCGGCTGCTCGGACTCGGCTATCCCGGCGGTCCGGCGGTCCAGCGCGAGGCCGAGAACGGCGACCCGGAAGCGTTCGAGATGCCGGTGGCGATGTCCCGCAACCCCGGCCTCGACTTCAGCTTCAGCGGCCTCAAGACGGCGGTCCTCTATCGCTGCCGCGAGCTCGGGCCCGAGGGGGTGGAGGAGCGCAAGGCCGACGTCGCCGCCTCCTTCCAGGCGGCGGTCGTCGAGCAGCTGACGGCGAAGTTGAAGCGGGCGCTGAAGCAGGCCGAGTGGGACGCGGTCGCGCTCGGCGGCGGCGTCGCCGCCAACGGGCCGCTGCGGGAAGCGGTCGGGGTTCTCTGCGAGGAGATGGGGGTGCGGCTGAAGCTGGTGCCGATCAGCCTCTGCACCGACAACGCCGCGATGATCGGCTCGGCGGCGCGCTTCGCGGAGCCGATCCCGTATCCGGATTACCTCGGGTACGACGCCTTCGCGAGCGGCGAAACCGGCGCCCCCGCGGTCGCCCACTGAGCCGATGGCAACCGTCGTCCTCTACTCCCGGCCGGGCTGCCACCTCTGCGAGGAAGCGGTCGCGCAGATCGTCTCCCTGCACGAGCGCGGCTACCGCTTCGAGCTGCACGAGGTCGACATCGAGAGCCACGATCTGCTGCTGCGGCGCTACCTCGAGCGCATCCCCGTCGTCGAGGTCGACGGCGTCGAGGTCTCCGAGCTTCTCCTCGACCGCGCGGCCCTCGAGGCCAAGCTCGATACTGTGGGGGCATGGTCGAGGTGATCGAGGAGTTCGACGCCGCAGGGGCATTTCCGGTCGAAGGCGAGCGTCTCTCGCTGGGCGTCGCCGCCCGGCTCTCGCGCTACCTGCAGGTGCTGACGCAGGCGCGGAAGATGGGACGGGACACGATCTCCTCCCAGGAGCTCTCCGAGTACACCCACATCAACCCGACCCAGATTCGCCGCGACCTCTCCGGCTTCGGCAAGTTCGGCAAGCGCGGGGTCGGCTACAACGTCGAGTCGCTGGTCTCGGAGATCCGCAAGATCCTCCGCACCTCCGGCCAGCACAACATCGCCCTGTTCGGCGCCGGCAACCTCGGCCAGGCGATCGCGACCTCCTCGATCTTCGCCGACCATGGCTTCCAGGTCGTCGCCGTCTTCGACAGCGACCCGGGCGTCGTCGGCAGCCCGATCGGCGAGCTGCAGGTGCGCGACATCGGCGACCTGCCGGCGGTCGTCGCCGAGGAGGAGATCGTCGTCGGCGTGCTGGCGGTGCCGGCCGAGGCGGCCCAGGACGTCGCCGACCGGCTCGTCAAAGCCGGCGTCAAGATCATCTTCAACTACTCCGAGCAGCTGCTCCAGGTGCCGCCGGAGGTCACGGTCCACACCTCCAGCCCGGCTGTCGACCTGCTCTACGCGCTCTACTTCTACCTGGCTTAGGCCTCCGATCTTGTCCCTGGACCTCGATCTCGCCCGCGAGAAGTTCGACGCCTCGCAGGACTTCACGATCGGGCTCGAGGAGGAGTTCGCGATCGTCGACCCGCGGACGCTGGAGCTGGAGCACCGCTTCGAGGACGTGATGGCCGCCTGCCGGCGCGACGAGGTGCTGGCCGAGGCAGCGGCGGGGGAGCTGATCGCCTCCGAGGTGGAGATCCGCTCCGGGCGCTCGCAGAGCTTCGCCGAGGCGGTCGAGCGCCAGCGCGAGCGGCGGGCACGGCTCTTCGACGTCGCCGGTGGCCTGGGGCTGGGGCTGGCGGCGACGGGTACCCACCCGTGGGCCGGCTACCTCGACCAGCGGATCATCGACACCCCGCACTACAACCGGCTTCGCCAGGAACTCGGCTGGGTCGCGCAGCGCAACAACACCTGGAGCCTGCACCTGCACATGGGGGTGCGGGGGGCCGACCGGGCGATCGCCGTCTGCGACTGGCTGCGCGAGCTGCTGCCACTGCTGCTGGCGGTCTCGGCGAACTCGCCCTTCCTCGATCGCCGCGACACCGGCCTTCACAGCGTCCGCACCGAGATCTTCACCCGCACCTTCCCGCGCTGCGGGGTCCCCTCGCCGTTCCGGGATTGGGAGACGTACGCGGGCTTCGTCGGGGACCTGGAGCGCTACGGCTCGGTGGTCGAGTCGACGCAGCTGTGGTGGAGCGTGCGCCCGCATCACAACTTCGGCACCGTTGAGGTGCGGATCTGCGACGCGCAGACGCGCGGGGACGAGTCCTTCGCGCTGGCGGGGCTGATCGCCGCCTGCATCGCCCAGACCGCCCTCGACTACGACGAGCACGGCTACGGTGGGCGGGGGGCGCCGCTGGCCGACCGCGAGATCGAGGAGAACCTCTGGCGGGCGATCCGCTACGGCGCCGGCGGCCGGATGATCGACTTCCGCCGCGGCGAGGAGATGCCGACGCGGGCCCTGCTCGAGCAGGTGCTGGTCTGGGCCGAGCCGGCGCGAACGCAACTGGGGATCGACGTCTCGCTGCCGGAGCGCAACGGGGCCGAGCGGGCGCGAGAGGCGCTCGACGCGGGGGTCGGAATCGAGGACGTCTACCGCGACGCGGTGGCCGAAACCCGTCGTACCTACGCCGGCGCCGGGCACGCCTCCGAGCGCGCCTGATTCGCGTCCTGAGCTGTCAATCCGCTCCGGGAGCGGGTCTCGACGCGCTGGCGCCGCCTTCGTCTATAGACTCCCGCGCCGCTAAAACCACCGGAGGAATAGGAACTTGACCGACTTTCTGACCGATTACGGCGTTGTTGTCGCTCTTGTCTGCGCAGCCGCCGCCGTCGTCTATGGACTTATCGTCACCCAGCGCCTGCTCGCGAAGCCCGCGGGCAACGACCGCATGCGGGAAATCTCTGGCGCCGTGCAGGAGGGGGCCCAGGCCTACCTCAACCGCCAGTACACGATCATCGCCGTCCTGGCGATTCCGATCGCGATCCTGCTGCTGGCCCTGCAGAACTGGGAGACCGCCGTCGGCTTCCTGATCGGCGCCGTTCTCTCCGGCGCCACCGGCTTCATCGGGATGAACGTCTCGGTGCGGGCCAACTCGCGCGTCGCCGAGGCCGCCCGTGGCGGCGTGCCGCCGGCGCTCGACGTCGCCTTCAAGGGCGGTTCGGTCACCGGGCTGCTGGTGGTCGGCCTGGCGCTGATCGGCGTCGCCGGTTACTTCGGGTTCCTGATCCTGATCAACAAGACCGACAAGGAGGCCGTCGACGCGCTGATCGGCCTCGGCTTCGGTGGCTCGCTGATCTCGGTCTTCGCCCGGCTCGGCGGCGGCATCTTCACCAAGGCCGCCGACGTCGGCGCCGACCTCGTCGGCAAGGTCGAGGCGGGGATCCCGGAGGACGACCCCCGCAACCCGGCCGTGATCGCCGACAACGTCGGCGACAACGTCGGCGACTGCGCCGGCATGGCCGCCGACCTCTTCGAGACCTACGCGGTCACCTCGGTCGCCGTGATGCTGCTCGGCGTCCTCACCTTCCCCGACTTCGCCCGCGAGGTCGCGATCTACCCGCTGGTCATCGGCGGCGTCGCGATCATCGCCTCGATCATCGGGGCGCTCGCCGTGCGGACGAAATCGGACCAGGTCGAGGGTGCTCTCTACCGCGGGGTAATCCTCGCCGGGGTGATCTCGATCGCCGCCTTCTACCCGATCACCGACTGGCTGATGAGCGACGCGCTGCGGCTCGGCTTCGCTGAAGCAGGTGCCGCCGCGGTCAGCGTCGGCGACCTCTGGCTCTGCGCGGTAATCGGCATCGCGGTCACCGCGCTGCTGTTCGTGATTACCGAATTTTATACCTCGACCCGTTTCCGCCCGGTGAAGACGATCGCCGCGGCATCGGAGACCGGTCACGCGACCAACATCATCCAGGGCCTCGCCCAGGGCTTCCAGTCGACGGCCGCGCCGGCGCTGGTCATCGCCCTGGCGATCCTCGCCGCCAACGAGCTCGCCGGCATCTACGGCATCGGCATCGCCGTGATGGCACAGCTCTCGCTCTGCGGCCTGATCGTCGCCCTCGACGCCTTCGGGCCGATCACCGACAACGCCGGCGGCATCGCCGAGATGGCGGAGCTGCCGGAGGACGTCCGCAACGTCACCGACCCGCTCGACGCGGTCGGCAACACGACCAAGGCGGTCACCAAGGGTTACGCGATCGGCTCGGCGGCGCTGGCGGCGCTGGTGCTGTTCGCCGCCTTCAAGAGCGAGCTCGCGGACGAGGCCCCTGCCGGGTTCGACCTCAACAGCCTCTTCAACCTGACCAGCCCCGATGTGCTGATCGGGTTGATCATCGGCGGCATGATGGTCTATCTGTTCTCGGCGCTGGCGATCGAGGCGGTCGGCCGTGCCGGCGGCCAGGTCGTCGAGCAGGTGCGCAAACAGTTCAAAGAGCACCCAGGGATCATGGAGGGCACCGAAAAGCCCGAGTACGGGGAAACGGTCAGCATCGTCACCCTGGCGGCTCAGAAAGAGATGATCGCGCCGGCTCTGATCCCGATCGTCGTCCCGGTGATCGTCGGTCTGCTCAGCGTCGACGCGCTCGGCGGGCTGCTGATCGGCGTCATCGTCGTCGGCCTCTTCGCCGCGATCAGCATGACTGCCGGCGGCGGTGCCTGGGACAACGCGAAGAAGCTGATCGAGGACGGCGCCCACGGCGGCAAAGGCTCACCGGCGCACGAAGCCTCGGTGACCGGCGACACCGTCGGCGATCCCTACAAGGACACGGCCGGCCCGGCGATCAACCCGATGATCAAGGTGGCGAACATCGTCGCGATTCTGATCATCCCGATCGTCAAGTTCTAGGAGTTCGAAACGGCTCTAGGGGGGAGGGGCGCGGTGCCCCTCTCCCGAAGCCCGTCGCGCAGCTGGGCGGATTGCAGGGCGCAGCTGTGGATTCTTGAGCCTTCGTGAGAGGGGCACCGCGCCCCTCCTCGATAGCGTTTCGGGGATGCGCAGTGTCATCAGCTACCCGTGGAAGCGGTGGCCGCGGCTGAGCAAGCTCGCGATCGGCGGCGCAGCGGTGCTTGTGCTGCTCGTCGCGGGCGCGAATCTTTACGTGCTCTCGAAGGGAAGCGATTCGACCTCGAGCATCGCTGACGTGCCGCGCACGGAGGTCGCGATCGTCCCTGGCGCTTTGGTTGAGCCGGACGGGGATATGAGCGCGATGTTGGCGGCTCGGGTGGAGCAGGCTTCGCGGCTTTGGCACGCGGGGAAGGTGGAAAAGATCCTTGTCTCCGGCGATCACGGGACCTGGAAATACGACGAGCCGGACACGATGCGGAAGGCGCTGGTGCGGGACGGGGTGGCGCCTGAGGACGTCTTCGAGGATCACGCCGGCTTCGATACCTGGGCGACGATGGTTCGGGCTCGGGAAATCTTCGGCGTCCGCGAGGCGGTCGTCATCACCCAGGGCTTCCACATGCCGCGGGCGCTCTATCTCGCCGACGAGGCGGGGATCGAGGCCACCGGCCTCACCGCCGACCTGCAGACGTGGGGCTACCAGGGGCGCAAGAGCACGGTCCGCGAGGTCCTCTCGCGGGTCAAGGCGATCGCCGACGTCACCCTCGACACTCCCGCTCTCGCCGGTCCGAAGCTCCCGATCGCGACCACCGACGGCCGCGAAAGCTGGGGGCCGGAACCGCCGCGGGGCACCCCGCCCTCGGGCTCGCCAGGAAGGTAGGGCGCCTTTACGTCCTCACGGGACGGAAAAGCGCCCCGAGCGGTTTGAGCGTCAACAGCTCGCTAGTGAGTTGGCGTAGAAGCGTAGGTACGCCGGCCAGTGGCGGGACCAGTAGGCACCGTCGTGGCCGCCGTCCCCGGTGTGGGCGCTGAGGTCGGTGCCGTCGGCGCGCAGGTAGCCGACGAAGCCTTCGTCGTAGACCCGGAACGGGTCGGCGTCGCCGTAGTCGTTCCAGACGCGCATCCCCTCGAAGGCGTCTGGGTTGCCCCGGACCATGCCGACGACGTCGTTGCGGGCGAAGTCGGCGGCGCCGTCGAAGGCTCCGGGCGCCGTTTCGCCGGCCTCGAACCAGAGCGCGGGGGAGTGGCCGCCGACCGCGCAGAAGCGATTCGGATGCAGGAGCGCCAGGTCGTAGGCGCCGAAGCCGCCCATCGAGATGCCGCCGATCGCGACGAGGTGGGGATCGGTCCCGAAACGCTTTTCGACCCGCGGGATCACCTCGCGCATCACGTACCTGCCCCAGTCGCCTTCCCTGCGGTCGTGCCAGTAGCTGTGGTCGCCGCCGTCGGGGAAGGCGACTATCGGCGCTTTCCGTCCCAGCTTCGCCAAGCCCTCGTAGACCGCCTCGTTGCCGACGAAGGTCTCGTCGGAGCCGCCGCGGCCGTGGAGGAAGACGAGCAGCGGCCGCTCGCCGCGTGACTTCGTCTTTGCCGGCACCACCACACTGACCCCGAGCTGCCGCCCGACCGCTTGACTGTGAACCGTGACGTGCTCCACGCGCGCGCCGTGCTCGTCCACGGGCGCGAAGACGGTGGCGGCGAGGGCGAGGTAGACGGCGGCGCCGGCGATCACGGCGAGGACGATAAGCGCCATTGCCCTTCGCCTGCGTATCTGCCGGCGCGTCGGGCGGCTCATCCCGTCTCAGGTTAGTGTCGCGCTCGTGATCGAGGACTGGATCAACGTCGCCGATGCCGAACGTGAGGGCCTGGAGAAGCTCGAGCAGGGCCCGCGCGACTACTTCGCCGGTGGCGCTGGGGACGAGGTGACGCTGCGGGAGAACGTCGCCGCCTGGGGCCACTGGCGGCTGCGGCCGCGGGTGCTGAAGGACGTGCGCGAGGTCTCGACCTCGACCGAGCTGCTGGGAAAGCCGGTGGAGATGCCGGTCCTCGTCGCCCCCGTCGCCTACCAGCGCATGGCCCACCCCGAAGCCGAGCGGGGGATGGCGGCGGGCGCCGCCGCGGCCGGCACGGTGATGTGCCTCTCGACCCTCTCGACCACCCGTCCCGCCGAGGTCGCCGCCGCCGCGCCCGAGGGCCGGCACTGGTTCCAGCTCTACGCCTTCAAGGACGCGGGGGTGACGCGGGCGCTGATGGACGAGGCGATCGAGGCCGGCTTCGAGGCGATCCTCGTCACCGCCGACGCGCCCCCCGGCGGCAACCGCGAGCGCGACCGCCGCAACCGCTTCACGCTGCCGGAGGAGCTCGGCACGCCCAGTCTCACCGCCGCCACCGGCGGCGAGCGGGCGCTGACGATCGAGCAGACCTTCGCGCTGATGAACCACGCCCTCATCTGGGACGACGTCGCAGACCTCGCCTCCGAATGCAGCATCCCCGTCTTCGTCAAGGGCCTCGTCACCGCCGAGGACGCCGAGCTCGCCCTCGACCACGGTGCCGCCGGCGTCGTCGTCTCCAACCACGGCGGCCGCCAGCTCGACCGCTCGCTCGCCACCGCCGACGCCCTGCCGGAGATCGCCGAAACGCTCGAGGGCCGCGCCACCCTCCTCGTCGACGGCGGCATCCGCCGCGGCATCGACGTCGCCACCGCGCTGGCGCTCGGGGCCGACGCGGTCCTGGTCGGCCGGCCCGCCCTCTGGGGCCTCGCCGCGGGCGGCAGCGAGGGCGTCGCCGCGGTCCTCGGGCTGCTGCGCTCCGAGCTTGAGCTGACCCTTGGGCTCTGCGGCTGCACCGTGCCGGGGGACCTCAGCCGCAGCCACGTCCGGAGAGCCCCGGTCACGTCCGTATATTCGGTCTGAGTGACCGCTTCTCGTCCCTCATAGATGGCCCAGCGGATACCCAGAGACGAATCGCTGAGCCGCGTCCACGGCGTCGGGGCGCTGTTCTCCGCCGCCTACGGCAACGTCGGCTCCTCGATCTACTACGCGCTCGGCGTCACCGCCGCCTTCGCCCTCGGGCTGACCCCGGTCGCCTTCGTCATCTCCGGGCTGATCTTCGCCGCCACCGCCGCCACCTACGCCGAGGCGACGGTGATGTTCCCCGAGGCCGGCGGCTCCTCCAGCTTCGCCCGTCACGCCTTCAACGAGATGGTCAGCTTCGTCGCCGCCTGGGGGCAGATGCTCAACTACACGATCACGGTCGCGATCTCGGCCTTCTTCGTGCCCCACTACCTGGCCGTCTTCTGGCCCTGGCTGGGGGACAGCCCCGGCGACATCATCGGCGGCGCGGTCCTGATCGTCGGCCTCGCCCTGATCAACATCCGCGGCACCGAGGAGTCGGCGAAACTGAACCTCGTCCTCGCCGTCGCCGACCTCGCGACCCAGGTGGTCCTGGTCGGGATCGGCCTCGTCCTCGTCCTCAGCCCGGACATCCTCGTCAACAACGTCCACCTCGGGGTGGCCCCGACCTGGACCGACTTCCTGCTCGGGATCGCGGTCGGGATGATCGCCTACACCGGGATCGAGACGATCTCCAACATGGCCGAGGAGGCCAAAGAGGCCGCCCGCACGATCCCCCGCAGCGTCGGCCTCACCGTCGCCGCGGTCCTCGGCCTCTACCTGCTGATCCCGATCGTCGCCCTCTCGGCGATGCCTGTTACCCAGGACGCCGCCGGGCACTACGCGACCGAGCTGGGCTCCAAATTCGCCGACGACCCGATCCTCGGCATCGTCGAGAACCTCGGGCTCTCCCACGTGCCGACCGAAGTCCTCCGCTACTACGTCGGCGTCCTCGCGGCCGTGATTCTGCTGATCGCGACCAACGCCGGCCTGATCGGCGTCTCCCGCCTCACCTACTCGATGGGCCAGCACCGGCAGCTGCCCGAGGGGCTGCGGCAGGTGCACCCGAAGTACCGCACGCCCTACATCGCGATCCTGATCTTCTCCGTGATCGCGATCGTCACCCTGCTGCCGGGGCAGACCGACTTCCTGGCGACGATGTACTCGTTCGGGGCGATGCTCTCGTTCACGATCGCCCACGTCGCGGTGATCCAGCTGCGCCGGGTTAAAGCCGCCGCCGAGCGACCGTGGAAGCCGCCGCTGAACTTCCGCGCCTTCGGCGTCGAGGTGCCGCTCAGCGCTGTCCTCGGCGGCCTCGGGACCTTCATCGCCTGGCTGGTGGTGATGGCGCTGAACCCGCGCACGCTCGTCGTCGGGCTCGGCTGGATGGCCCTCGGCATTGCCGTCTACGTCCTCTATCGCCGCAACCAGGGCCTGCCGCTGACCGAGACGGTCAAGGTCGTCCTGCCCGAGCCCCTCGGCGTCGAGGAGGTCGAGTACCGAAGCGTCCTCGTCGCCTTCGAGGACGACGAGACGTTCTCGCCGGAGATGGTCGCGACCGCGGTCAAGCTCGCCTCCAAGCGCCGCCGCGGCATCCACGTGCACTCGATGATGACGGTGCCGACCAACCTGCCGCTGAACGCGGAGATGGCCGAACAGGAAGCCGAGGCCCAGCGCAAGATCGAGGAGGCGAAACTGATCGGCGGCCAGCGCGTGACCGGGCACGTCGCCCGGGTCCGGCCCGGGCAGGCCGGCTACACGGTCGCCGACGAGGCGGCGGAGATCAAGGCGGAGGCGATCGTCGTCGGCCTCCGCTACCGCAACGGCGTCCCGCTCTACGACAAGACCCTGCAGACGGTCCTCGGCGAGCGGCCCTGTCGGGTGATCGTCGTCTCCGACCCGACCGACAAACCGCCCGCCGTGCCCGGCGCGGCCCTGGCGGAGGCGACGCGATGAGGGCCGAGCGCGTCTATCGCGGCACCGTCCGCGCCTTCTCGCTGGTCTTCGTCGCGATCGGGCTGCTGGTGCTGGTCGTCACCCTCGCCAACGGCGGCGGCCCGGCATCGCTCGGGTTCCTGATGGGGATCGCCTTCATGCTGGTCGGCGTCGGCCGCCTCTGGATCGGATCGAGGATGGAGAAGTGAGCGAGGGGAGCGGGACGCGGGACGCCGGGGGGCCGGGGCCGAACGAGCGGAAGCCTCCTCGCCCCGAGCCGATCCTCAGCCGCGGGCTCGGCGTCCCGGCGCTCTTCGCCGCCGCCTATTCGGCGGTCGGCTTCTCGATCTACTTCTCCCTCGGCGTCGTCGCCGACCGCGGCCTCGGGCTGACGCCGCTGATCTTCCTCGCCGCCGGCCTCCTCTTCGGCCTGACGACGCTGACCTACGTCGAGGGCGGGGCGATGTTCCGCGAGCGCGGCGGCTCCTCGACCTTCGCCCGCCACGCCTTCAACGAGCTGATCGCCTTCATCGCCGGCTGGGCGATCCTGATCGATTACCTGATCGTGATCGCCCTGGCGGCGCTCTCGGTCCCCCACTACCTGGAGCCGGTCACCGCCGACTTCGGCAAGCCGGGCTGGGAGATCGGGATCGCGGCGGCGGTGATCGCCGCCGTCTGCGTCCTCAACATCCTCAACGTCACCGGCCGCGAGCGGCAGGGCTCGCTGACCCTGCTCGCCCTCGCCGACCTCGGCCTGCAGCTGGCGGTGATCGTCGTTGGGGCGCTGGTCGTGATGCATCCCGACCGGCTCACCGCCGAGCTCAACCTCTTCACCGACCCCGGCTTCCGCGACATCGTCTACGCGGCGGTGGTGGCGATGCTGGCCTACGCCGGGATCGAGGCCGCCTCCGACCTCGCCCCCGAGATCGACGTCAGCCGCGAGGACCTGAAGCGGGTGACCAGCGTCGGCGCCCTCGGGGTGCCGCTCGTCTACGCGGGGATGGCGGCGATCGCGCTGATGGCGGTGCCGGTCGTCGGCGGCCCCGACGGCCCGCACACCGCGCTCGGCAACGAGTTCGTCGAGGAGCCGGTGCTGGGGGTGGTCTCGGCCTTTGAACCAGCCTGGGTCGCCGACGTGATGCGCTGGCTGGTGGCGGCGGTGGCGACGCCGGTGCTGATCTGGGCCGCCAGCACCTCGATGCTCGGCGTCTCCCGCCACATCTACACGCTGGCGATCAACCGCCAGATCCCGAGCTGGCTCGGCAAGCTGCACCGCCGCACGGCGACGCCGTACGTGGCGATCGTCCTCAGCGGCCTGATCGCGATCGGCCTCGTCATCCCCACCAACGTCAAGCTGCTGGCCGGCATCTACGCCTTCGGGGCGACCCTGGCGATCACGGTCGCCCACCTCTCGATCATCCGCCTGCGAATCACCCAGCCGGAGAAACGGCGCCCGTTCAAGATCCCGTTCGGGTTCGCCTGGGGGCACGCGGAGCTGCCGCTGCCGGCGATCTTCGCGGCGCTGGTCAGCGGCCTGGCCTTCCTCAGCGTCCTCGCCTACCACTCGACGGCGCGCTGGGTCGGGCTCGGCTGGATGGTCTTCGGCCTCACCTTCTACGTCGTCTACCGCAAGGTCTTCGAGGGGACGACGCTGACCAAGCGGGTCACGGTCACCGAGCGGGCGCTGACCAAGCAGGTCCCGGAAATCGAATTCACCAACATCCTCGTCCCGGTCTTCGGGACCAAGTTCGACGACGACATCGTCGCCACTGCGGGGCGGCTGGCGGCGGCCGACGCCGGCACCCCGAAGGGCGGCCACGACTCGCGCCTCGACGTCGTCTACGTGATCGAGGTGCCGCTGACGCTGCCGCTCGACGCGAAGCTGCCGAAGGAGAGGGAGGAGCAGGCGCGGCGGGCTCTGGAGCGGGCGCGCGAGGTGGGGGAGGAGTACGAGGACGTCGAGGTGACGACGGACGTGATCCGCGCCCGCAAGGTCGGCGCCGGGATCCTCGAGGCGGCCCGGCGGAGCAACGCCGAGGCGATCGTGATCGGCGGCGAGCCGCCGACCAAGATCCGCGGCGGCGGCGTCTTCGGCGGGATCGGGGCGGCGAAGCCGGAGGAGATCGGGGCGGCGACCGAGTACGTGCTGAAGAAAGCTCCCTGCCGGGTCCTGCTCACGGCTCCGCCGGAACCCAAGTAGCCCAAGTGCCCGTCTAGTATCCGGGCCATGTTCGTTCTGATCGTCGGCTGCGGCCGAGTCGGCTCCTCGGTCGCCAGGGCGATGCTCCGCGAGGGGCATCAGGTCTCCTGCCTCGACGAGGACCCCGAGTCGCACGCCCGGCTGGAGGTCGGCCTGGAGAAGAGCTGGGAGGACCTCGGCGGCCAGTTCACCGTCGGCGCCGGCCTCGAGACCGAGGCGCTGGAGGCGGCCGGGATCGAGGGCGCCGACGTCTTCATCGCCTCCACCGACGGCGACAACACCAACATCGTCATCTCCCAGATCGCCCAGCGGCACTACGAGGTGCCGACGGTGATCGCCCGCGTGCTCGACCCGCTGCGGGCCGAGTGGTACCAGCGCCAGGGCTTGAACACCGTCTGCCCGACCCGGGTCGCGATCGACCTGCTGGAGGGCGAGGTGCGCAGCGCCGCCGGGCGCGCCGGCTCCTCCGGCGACACCCCGGCCGCACAGGAAGCGGGGGGCTGAGGCGTGTACATCATCGTCGTCGGCGCCGGCAAGGTTGGCTGGAACCTGGCCCGCGAGCTGCTCGACAAGGGCCACGAGGTGACCCTGATCGAGAGCGACCGCCGCCGCTACCTGACCGTCGAGCAGGAGCTCGAGCACAACGTCTCCTACGGCGACGCCTCCGAGCTCTGGGTGCTGGAGCGGGCGGGAATCCAGCGCGCCGACATGGTGATCGCGGTCACCGGCGACGACGAGGACAACATGCTGATCTGCCAGGTGGCGAAGGAGAAGTACCTCGTCGACCAGATCATCGCCCGCGTCAACAACCCGCGGAACCGACGCCACTTCGACCTGCTCGGGATCAAACCCTCGGTCTCGGCCACCGACCTGATCCTGCGCCTGCTCGAGCACGAGGTGCCCGAGTACGGGCTCGTCCACCTGCTCGACCTGCAGGAGGAGCAGCTGGAGATCATCGAGATGCTGCTCGGCAAGGACTCGGGCGTGACCGGGCGCCGCGTCGGCGACCTGCAGATGCCCGAAGGGAGCCTCTTGATCTCGGTCCTGCGCGAAGGCAAGGGCTTCGTGCCCAATGCCGACACGGTGCTGCAGGAAGGCGACGAGATCCTCGCTGTGCTGGACCCGGGCAAGGAGGAGGACCTGAAGGCCCTCTTCGGCCCCGAAAGCAACGGGGCTAACGGGTCCGAAGCCGGGTAGAGGGCGGCTGATGCCCGATAGCCAGGTCGACTTCCTGCTGGTCGGTGGCGGCATGGCCTCCGCCCACTGTGCCGCCGAGCTGCGCCGGCGCGGCTCCGAGGGCTCGATCCTCCTGGTCGGGCGCGAGCCGGAGCCGCCCTACGAACGGCCGCCGATCTCGAAGGAGTACCTGCGCGGCGACGCCGGCCGCGAGGACGCCCACGTCAACGGCGGCCGCTCCTGGTACGAGGAGAACGAGGTCGAGCTGCTGACCGGCAAGAACGTGATGGGCCTCGACCTCGAGGCGCGGACGGCGAAGATCCAGGGCGGGCGGGAGGTCGGCTTCGACAAGGCCCTGCTGGGAACCGGGGCGATGGTCAACATCCTCCGCGCCGAGGGGGCCGAGAACGAGGGCATCCACTACCTGCGCGCCTTCGGCAACGCCGACGCGATCCGCGCCGACGCCGCGGCGGCCGAGCACGTCGTCCTCGTCGGCGGCAGCTACATCGGCTGCGAGGTCGCCGCCTCGCTGACCGCGCAGGGGACGAAGTGCACGATCGTCGCGATCGAGCACGTCGCCCTCTCCCGCACCTTCGGCGAGGACGCCGGCCGCTGGTTCCAGGAGCAGCTCGAATCCCACGGCGTCACCTTCCACGGCGGCGAGACGCTGAGCGCCTTCGAGGGCGACGGCCGGGTCAAGGCGGTCGTCTGCGAGAGCGGCCTCGCTGTCGAGTGCGACGCGGTCGTCGTCGGCGCGGGGGTGCGCCCGGACGCGATGCTGGCCCAGCGGGCCGGGATCGAGGTCGGCGACGGCGGCATCGTCTGCGACTCGAAGCTGCAGACCTCGGCCCCGGGCGTCTACGCCGCCGGCGACTGCTGCTCGTACGAGAGCGTCGTCCACGGCCGCCGCATCCACGTCGAGCACTGGGACGTGGCGATGCAGCAGGGCGTCCACGCCGCCGGCAACATGCTCGGCGCCGACGCCGACTATGACGTCGTGCCCTACTTCTTCAGCGACCTCGCCGACTGGGCGAGCCTCGAGTACGTCGGGCCCGCCTCCGAGTGGGATCGCGAGGTCTGGCGCGGGGACAAGGAGAGCGGCGAGTTCTCGGTCTGGTACCTGCAGGGCGACCGCGTCGCCGGCTGCCTCAGCGTCGAACGCCCCGAGGAACTGGCGCAGGCGCGGCAGATGATCGCCGAAGGAACTCCCTTCTCCTGAACCCCTTATCCTGAGGGGAGCCGTTGCGGCCTGGTGTAATGGCAGCACGCCTCGCTCTGGACGAGGTAGTCGGGGTTCGAGTCCCTGGGCCGCAGCTTCCCCTGCAAAGGCGTCAAATCCCTTTGCTAGCTTCGCCCCTATGCGGACCCCTGGCAAGAAGACGATCCTCCTCGCGCTCGCGGCGCTGGTCGCCCTGCTCGTCGCCGGCTGCGGCGGTGGCGGTGGCGAGACCGAAACGACGGCGACGCCGACGGTCGAAGAACCGGCAGCGCTGACCAAGGACGAACTGATCACGCAGGGGGACGGTGTCTGCGCCGAGGTCAACGCCGCCGTGGCCGCCCTCAGCTCCTCGGAAGGCTCGGAAGAATCGGTCACCGAGGACAGCGAAAAAGTCGCCAACCTCTACACCGGCATGGTCGAACGGCTGCAGGACCTGGGCGCGCCCGAAGGCGACGAAGCCGAGTACGCGGACTTCATGGAAGCGGCCGAAGAGCTGGCCAAAGTCGAGGGCGAAATGAAGCTCGCCGCCGAACGCGAAGACGTTGCGGCGCTGGAAGAAAAAGGCCAGGAAGCAGCCGCCGCCCTCGAAGAATTCCAGTCGCAGGCGGCGATCTACGGCTTCGAAGACTGCAGCGCCGAACCGGGCCTGCCACCGGCGGTCGACGGCGGCCCGACGACCGGCGGAGAAGAATTCGAAGGGGGCGAAGAAGGCGGGGTCGAAGTCGAACCCGAATACGTCGAACCCGCCCCCGAAGAAGAAATCGTCCCCGAAGAAGAAGTGGCCCCCGAAACCGGCGGCGCCGGCGGCGGCCCCGAAGCACCGGAACCAGCCCCCGAATCCGGCGGCGAATCCGGCGGCGTCGGACCCGGCTGATCAGCTCTCCGAACTTTGGGCCCTAATAGGGGACCGAACTTCGGAACCGTGGGGGAGGGTCGGGTATCCCCTTCTCTCCCTGGGATTTTCGCCGTTAACTCTCCATCTCTCGCCAAGTAGCTAGTGCGAAAAACAGGACGCCGGTCGTTCAGGGGGTACCCGGTCCCTCCTCGACAGCTGTTGGTTCTCCGGTCCGACACCGACCGAAGTGGCAACGCCAACGTCTCCGAGCTTAGGGGGGCCCTAGCAACCCGAAGTTCGGAGACGTTTGGCGGGAGAGGGTCACCCGGCTCTGCTAGCTCCGGAGTCGTCCTTTGATCCGAATGATGGTTGCGTCGCGCGTACAGCGGATAGATGCCGAAACCCGAAGCCGGCTCCGGAGACATGCATAGCCATTGACCTTGACGTAGCTTCCCGCCCGGATGGGCTTGTTCCAGGCGGTGTTGGCTATCGATTTCGCCAGAGAGCAGAGAATGCTGCCGTGGACCCTGGCTTCACCGGATTTGAGCCAGCGCGGGAGACCGCAATAGGACCAGTAGGGCCGCCTGCTGCCACTTGCTTCAATGCGAACGGTTCCGGTTTCGGCGCCCTCGACTAGCGTTTCAGCAGAGAGCGTGATCCAGCAGGAGTCGGGTTTCGTCAACGTCGGCAGAACCGTCACCGAGTACGGGGGAGTGACTGACTTTGCACTCATCTTGGTTGCGACCGTCTCCGATCCCCGCGTGCAGGAGACGTAGTGCTCATAGTCGACTGCCTGAACAGGGTCGGTGTTGACGAGGACTTGAAACGATTCGGCTCTCTCGAGGGTGTCGGGCGCGAAGAACACTGAAGGGCTCGGGCCGGTGAAGGTCTTGTATCCCAGGGAGACAGTTTCGGCCCGAGAGGTGCCCGTGACACCGAAGATCAGAGATAGGAGACAGCTGATCAGAGCAATCCGCCGCATGCGCGGGCACGGTACCAGCGTCGTACTTAGAGCTATCCGTCCGACTGGTCTCGCAAGACCTGTCGTGGGGGAGATGGGTGCCCCTCCCACAAAGGCTCAAGAAGTCACGGTGGCGCCCTCGAATCCGCTCAGCTGCGCGACGGGCTTTGTGGGAGGGGCACCCATCTCCTGTACCGAAAGAAGCTCTGTCTCGAAGCCCTGAGCTAGGCAGCTGAAGAGTCCGACCAGGCGCCGTAGAGCTTCGCGTAGGCGCCGTTGGCGGCTATCAACTCGTCGTGAGTGCCTTGCTCGGCGATCTGACCCTGCTCGAGGACGACGATCCTGCCTGCCCTGCGGATGGTGGAGAGGCGGTGGGCGATGACTATGGCGGTGCGGCCGTGGAGGAGGCGCTCGAGGCCGCGCTCGATCGTTTTCTCGGTGCGGACGTCGACGTTGGAGGTCGCCTCGTCGAGGATGAGGATGCGGGGTTCGGCGAGGAGGGCGCGGGCGAAGGCGACCAGCTGGCGCTGGCCGGCGGAGAGCTGGATGCCGCGCTCGCCGACCTGGGTCTCGAGGCCGTCGGGGAGGGCGGCGACGAACTCGGTGGCGCCGACGGCGGCGATCGCCGCGTCGATCTCCTCGGTGCTCGCCTCGGGCCGGCCGAAGGCGACGTTCTCGCGGACGCTGCCGGAGAAGAGGAAGCCCTCCTGCGGCACGATCCCGAGCTGGCGCCGCAGCGCCCGCTGCTGGACGCCGCGGAGGTCGTGGCCGTCGACCCGCACGACTCCCTCCTGGGGGTCGTAGAAGCGGGCGACCAGCTTCGCGAAGGTCGACTTGCCGGCGCCGGTGGCGCCGACCAGGGCCAGCGTCTGGCCCGGCGGCACGTGGAGGTCGACGTCGCGCAGCGCCCAGATGTCCTGTCCCGACTCGCCCTCCTCGCTGTAGGAGAACCAGACGCCCTCGAGGTCGATCTCGCCGCGCAGCTCGCCGGGGTCGATCGCGCCCGGGGCGTCGACCATGTCCGGCTGCGTCTCCAGCAGGTCGAAGATCTTGTCCAGCGCCGCCATCCCCTGTTGGTAGGTCGTGTAGAGCTGGGAGAGCTGCTGGATCGGTTCGAAGAAGGTGTTGAGGTAGCCGACGAAGGCGACGATGACGCCGATCTGGATCGCCCCGTCGATCGCCTGGCTGCCGCCGTAGAGGAGGATCGTCGCGGTGCCGATCGCCGAGAGCATTTCCACCGCCGGGAAGTAGGAGGCGTTGAGGTAGACGGTTTTCATGTTCACCGCCCGGTTGGCCTCGTTCAGCTCGGTCATCTCGTCGACGTGGCGCGGCTCCTGGCCGAAGCTGCGGACGACGCGGACGCCGCTGAGGGACTCCTGCAGGTAGGCGGTGATCGCCGCGATCCGCTCCCGCGTCGCCTTGTAGGCGCCGGCGGAGACGACGCGGAAGACGAGGCTCGCGACCATCAGCAGCGGGAAGGTGAGGAAGGTGATCAGCGCCAGCTTGACGTCGAGGAGGAGCAGGATCACGACGACGCCGAGCAGGGTCAGGGTGCTGGAGAACATCGTCACCACGCCCGTCGTGACGAGCTGGTTCAGCGCCTCGATGTCGTTGGTCATCCGCGAGATCAGGACGCCGGGGCTGCGGCGGGTGAAGAACCCGATCGACATCGACTGGATGTGGGTGAAGACGCGCTCGCGGAGGTCCTGCAGCACCCGCGTCCCGACCCAGCCGACCATGTAGGTCTGCAGGTAGGTGGCGGCGGCGTAGACGACCGAGACGCCGACGAAGGCGAGGACGATCAGGTCGAGGGCTCCGACGTCGCCGGCGAGGATGCCGTCGTCGATCGCCTTCCCGGCCAGGTAGGGGGGAGCGAGGCCGGCGGCGGTGGCGAACGCCAGTCCGAGGAACATCAGGGCGACGCGGCCGCGGTAGGGGCGCAGTTGGGTGATCAGCCAGCGCACCTTGTGGCCGCGCTTGTCCTCGCCGCGCAGCAGCCGCCAGAGCTCGGCGAAGAGGCGGCCGATGTTGCCGATGTTCGGCGAGCCGTTCACAGCTTCGCCATCTCCTCGCGCTCCTCGAGGTCGCGCTGGAGGAAGACCGAGTCGGCGAGCCCGTGCTCGGCGATCTCGCGGTAGAAGCCGCAGCCCTCCATCAGCTCCTCGTGGCTGCCGCGGTCGACGATGCGGCCGCCGTCGAGGACGACGATCTCGTCGGCCAGCGAGACCGTCGAGAGGCGGTGGGCGATGATGAAGGTCGTGCGCCCGGCCATCGCCTCGCGCAGGCCGGCTTTGATCGCCGCCTCGGTGGTCGCGTCGACCGAGGAGGTGGCGTCGTCGAGGATCAGGATGCGCGGGTCGGCGAGCAGGGCACGGGCGATCGCGACCCGCTGGCGCTGGCCGCCGGAGAGGGTCAGGCCGCGCTCGCCGACGCGGGTCTCGTAGCCGTCGGGAAGGGCGCGGATGAAGTCGTCGGCCTGCGCCCGCCGTGCCGCCGTTTCGATCTCCTCCATCGTCGTCCCCGGTCGCGCATAGGCGATGTTCTCGGCGACCGAGGCGGTGAAGAGGAAGCTGTCGTCGGCGACGAAGGCGATCTCCGAGCGCAGCGAGGCGACGTCGACCTCGCGCACGTCGGCGCCGTCGACCAGGACCGATCCGGCGTCCGGGTCGTACAGGCGCGCGATCAGCGCCACCAGGCTCGTCTTGCCCGAGCCGGAGGGCCCGACCAGCGCCACCGTCTTCCCGGCCTCGACCGCGAGCCCGACGCCCTCCAGCGCCGGCACCTCCTCGGCGCCCTCGTAGTGCAGAGTGATGTCGCGCAGCTCGACGCGGCCGCCGCCGGGGGGCAGCGCCGGCGTCCCCGGCGGGCTCTGGATCCGCGGCTCGCGGTCGAGGATCTCGAAGAGGCGGTTGCCGGAGGCGATCGCCCGCTGGGCCATCCCCATCGTCATCCCCAGCATCCGCATCGGCCCGGCCAGCATCGCCAGGTAGATGTAGAAGGAGGTGAAGGCGCCGATGCTGAGGTTGCCGGCGATCACCTCGCGGCCGCCGATCAGCAGCACCAGGGCGATCCCCAGCTGCGGCAGGAGGCCGAGCAGGGGCGAGAAGAAGGCCTGTAGCCGGGTCGAGTAGATGCTCTGGTCGAAGACCCGCCCGACCGCCCGCTGGAAGCGGCGCAGCTGGTATTCCTCGCGGGCGAAGGCCTTGACGATGCGAATGCCGGAGACGTTCTCCTCGGCCTCCGCGGTCAGCTCGGCGATTCGCTGCTGGACCTCCTGCAGGGCGGGGCGGGAGACGCGGTTGTAGCGGGAGGCGACGTAGACGACCAGCGGCGCCGGCGCCAGTGCGACCAGGGCCAGCCAGGGGTTGATCGCGAACATCACCGCGCTCGCCAGTACGATCGTCAGCAGGTTTTGGGTGATGAAGATGAGGCCGTAGCCGAGGAAGAAGCGGATCGACTGCAGGTCGACGGTCGCCCGCGACATCAGCTGCCCGGTCTGCTGCCCGTCGAAGAAGCCGAGCTCGAGTCGCTGCAGGTGGGCGTAGAAGGTCTGCCGCAGGTCGAATTCGACCCCGAGCGAGACCTTGCCGGCGACGATCCGCCGGACCACGATCAGCCCCAGCCGCAGCACCGCGGCGACGAAGATCGCCAGCGCCAGCGGCAGCAGGTCAGCCTTGTCTTCGTCGACGATCTCGTTGACGGCATGCCCGATCAGCCACGGGATCAGCACCGTCATCCCCATCGCCGCCCAGGCGAAGACGAGCGAACCCCAAAGCTGCGCCCGGTAGGGACGCAGGAAGCCCATCAATCGGCGGTAGGTGCGCACCTACCCACTATACAAAGTGAAGTATTGGGTTGGATGTCGAGTTTGTCTCCCTATGCGAGACAAAATCGACACTGGCTTTTCTATTCCAATCGCGCCGCGGCCTTGGCGCTGGGGACTTTGCCGTCCTCGCACTTTTTCGCGTGGTGGCCGGGCTTCTGCAGGATCTGGAAGTTGGTGACGTCGTGGAACTGGGTCGTGATGCCGCTGTTCTGGGCGAGGTTGACGATCAGGCGGTAGAAGCCGGGCGGGAGGCCGTGGTAGTAGATCTCCGGCCTGGTGGCGGGGGAGTAGCTGCCGGCGGAGCCGATCCGCTCGGCGAGCGCGCCGTTCGGGCCGGCGTATTTGGCGTAGTCGAACGAGGCGCCGGCCAGCCGGCCCTTGCCGACCGGGCTGTTGATCGCGTCCTGGAGCTTCTTCGGGTCGACGCAGTCGGGGACGCGCCTGAGGCTGAAGCGCAGATGCCCCTCGCCGAGCTGCGGTTCGCCGCCGAGCCGGCTCGGCGCCAGCTCGAAGTTCTCGACCGTGACCTTGACCACGACCGCGTGGCTGGTCTGGCGGGCGCCGTTGCGGGGGGAGACGATTTCCACCGTCGGTTCTCCCGGCGTCCCTTCCTCGGCTTTGGCGGGGTCGGGGCTCTGCTTGCCTCCGAAGACCAGGGCCAGCGCCACGGCCACGGCGGCCAGCGCGACGGCCGCCAAGGTTGCAGTCCTCGTCCCCATCGGAGCGGGAAGACTACGCGGAACCGGGCGAGCGCCTGCGCTCTCGCTAACCTGCCGCCTTCGCGATGCCGCCTGCCAATCAACTCGCATACCGCATCGGCGCCGCCGCCCGCCAGCCGGCGAACTGGGTGCAGCTGCTCAAGTTCGGCCTCGTCGGCGGCTCCGGTTACCTGATCAACCTCGCCGTCTTCGCCGTCCTCGCCGGCAGCTTCGACGTCCACCACGTCGCCGCCGCGATCGGCGCCTTCGCCGTCGCCGTCACCAACAACTTCCTCTGGAACCGCCACTGGACCTTCGGCCCCGGCGACGGCCCCGCCCACTTCCAGGCGGCCCGCTTCTTCGCCGTTAGCCTCGCCTCCCTGGCCCTGAACATCGCCGTCCTCCAGCTGCTGCTCTCAACCGGAGCGACCGGCGAGCTGACGGCCCAGGCGATCGCCGTCGCGGCGGCGATGCCGTTCAACTTCGTCGGCAACAGGCTCTGGACCTTCGCCTAGGCGCCCTTCACGGCTCAGTTAGCCTTGAGCTAGATGAGCAATAGCAGGAAGAACTTCGACCCGCAGGCGATCGAGGCCGCGCGCCAGCAGGCCTGGGAGCAGCGCGGGGACTTTGCCGCGCCCCGGCCCAAGGACGGGCAGGAGCGCGTCTACATCAAGCCCTCGAGCCCGTTCACCTCGGGCAACCTGCACATGGGCCACGTCCGCGACTACTCGATCGGCGACGCCTACGCGCGCTTCCGCCGCGGCCGCGGCGACGCGGTCCTCTTCGGCTTCGGCTTCGACGCCTTCGGGCTGCCGGCCGAGCTGGCGGCGATCGAGCGCCAGGAGCCGCCGGCCGACTGGGTCGCCGAGTGCGGCGAGCGGATGCTCGGGCAGATGAAGCGCCTCGGCTTCTCCTTCGACTACGACCGCGTCTTCTACAGCTCCGACGAGGGCCAGTACCGCTGGTCGCAGTGGCTCTTCGTCACCCTGCTGGAGCGCGACCTGATCTACCGCGCCGACACCACCGTCGACTGGTGCGACACCTGTCAGACCACGCTCGCCTCGATCCAGGTCGAGGACGGCCGCTGCTGGCGCTGCCACAACGAGGTGCGGCTGATCCGGCGCCCGACCTGGTTCCTGCGCATCACTCCCTACCTGGAGGAGAACGACCGCAACACCGAGCTCCTGGCCGAGGGCGGCAAGTGGGACGAGCTTTCGCTGGCGACCCAGCGCTACATCCTCGGCCGCGCCGACGGCGTCGAGCTCGACCTCGGCGCGGGGGACCGCGCCCTGACCGTGTTCACGCCGCACCGCAAGTTCGCCGGGCTGGCGAGCTTCGTGATGCTCTCGCCGCGCCATCCCGACGTCGACGCCTGGGTCGCCGACGAGGTCCGCGAGGAGCTCGAGCAGATGCGCTCGGGCGGCTGGGAGCGGAGCGCCCGCGACGCCCGCTCGGTTCCCCTCGTCGACACCGGCAACTCGGTAACCGGCCCGGACGGGACGGAGTTGCCGCTCGTCGTGACGCCGCTCGTCGACGCCCGCTTCGGGCCCACCGCGGCGCTCGGCATTCCGGCGATCGACGAGGCCGACCGCGACATCGCCGCCCGCCTCGAGCGGGTCGAGGCGCCCGAGCGCGGGGAGGGGGAGGAGGGGCCGCCCCCGACGCCGATCGACGGCGCCCGCGAGGCGACCCGCTACCGCGCCAACGACTTCTCGATCTCGCGCCAGCGCTCCTGGGGGACGCCGATCCCGGTGATCCTCTGCGAGGGGTGCGGCCCCGTGCCGGTGCCCGAGGAGGACCTGCCGGTCGTCCTGCCCCGCGACATCAAGCCGACCGGCGAAGGGAACCCGCTGGCCGAGCGCCCCGACTTCGTCGACGTCGACTGCCCCCGCTGCGGCGCCGCCGCCAAGCGCGAGACCGACACCCTCGACTGCCACTTCGACGCGCTCTGGCTCTGGGTCCCGGCGGCCGTCCCGCCCGCCGACCGCGACGAGCAGATGTTCACCCATCCCGACCTGCGGGAGTGGCTGCCCTCCGAGCGCCTGGTCGCCGGCAACGACAGCGGCGGCTTCGTCTTCGACCAGCGCGTCGTCACCAAGGCGCTGCGGGACATCGGCCCCTTCGCCTTCATGGGAGAGGGGGAGCCCTTTGCCGGCTGCCTCTTCCACGAGATGGTGATCGCCGACGGCCGCAAGATGAGCAAGCACCTGGGCAACGTCGTCAACCCCGACGAGCTCGTCGCCGAGCACGGCGCCGACACCGTCCGCCTCGCCGTCCTCTACGCGGCCGGGCCGGCCAAGACGCTGAACTGGAGCGACGGCGCGGTCCGCTTCGCCGCCCGCTTCCTCCGCAACCTCTGGAACTACACGCACCAGCGCGCCGCCGGGCTCGAGGGGCTTGCGCACGACCCGGAGGCGGCCGCCGACACCGAGCACATGCGCGACCGCCTGCGTAAATGGTGCGAGAACGGTCTTTCCCGCATCACCGAAGATACCCAGCAGCTGCAGATGCACAAGTCGATCCGCGACATCACCCGCCTCTTCGAGCGGATCCAGGACTTCGAGAAGCGGGTCGTCCAGCGCCGCGGAGCGCTCGACCGCGCCGACGCCGAGGCGCAGCTCGCCGCCCTCGCCCTGCTGGCGCGGACGCTGGTCCCGTTCGCTCCCCACGTCGCCGAGGAACTGCTGCTCGCGGCCGGGGTGGAGGATGCCGGCGAGGCCCTCGGAAGGTGGCCGGAGACGGCCGAAATCCCCGTTTCGCCGGAGATCGCGCCCGCGTCCTAAACAAAATTTGGGTCCATTAAGCAAAAGGGCTTGATTGATCCGATGGCGTCTGTTATGAATGCATCTGCCGGGCGATCAACCGGTGAAGGAGGCGGGGCTCTCGGATTCGGGAAACCGCCTTGGGGTGGCAAAGGAGGACCAATCCTGAGCCAGGATCTACATCGTCATGACGGATCCTGGTTACGTCGGCTCGGCCGACGTCGCCCCGCCTCCCTTCACTTCTTCTCAGGGGTACCGGGGCAGCGGCACTAGCCCCGTGGGGGCTTTTTGACGTCGAAGCGGCGAGCTTTCGGCAGCCAGGAGATGCCGGCGCAGAGCTCGCTGGGTGGCGTCTTCAGCGCGCCGGCGAGTTTGACGATCGTGGCCAGGCGCGGCTCGCGGCCGGCGCGCTCCAGCAGCGAGACCTCGGTGCGGTGCAGATCGCACATGTATCCCAGCTCTTCCTGGGAGATGCCCGCCTCGTTGCGGGCCTTGCGGAGGTTGATCGCGAAGCGCTCCTGCGGCGTCATCGGCAGCGATCCTCTCAACTGACGACAGAACCTCTACAGACAAGGCATTGCGGAGCGCTTGCGCCCGCCCTGGGTTCCGCTACCTTGCTGGAAGTGAACGCGGTAGAGCCGAATCTCGAGCTTTGCGCAGAAACCATTGAGCAGTGGCTCGGGGTGTGTTATACCCGTGCTTCGGACCGGACGAGCGCCGAGGATCGGCGGCAAAGGAGGAGTCATGAGTGAGGCGGTAAATCCGCATCTCAGCGAGCCCTACGGGCTCCGGACCCGTTCCTGCGCCACCGAACTCACCTGTCGCGACTGCGGCTACAGGACGCCCCTCCTCGACAAAGCCTTCAAGTGCCCCGCCTGCGGCGAAGGGCTCGACGTCGACTACGACTACGACCTCGCGAAGGAGCGGATCGCCGAGCGCCCGCTCGCCGAGCGCCCCTGGAACATCTGGCGCTTCGAGGAGCTGCTGCCGATCCTCAACCGCCGCGCTCAGGAGCGGGTCGGCGCCTTCGCCGGCAAAACGCCGCTGATCCACGCCGAGCGCCTCGGCGCCGAGCTCGGCCTCAGCAATCTCTACATCAAGGACGACTCGACCAACCGCCCCTCGCTCTCCTACAAGGACCGGGTAGTGGGGATGGCGATCGCCCGCCTGCTGGAGCTGGGCAAGGACGAGGTCGGCTGCGTCTCGACCGGCAACGTCGGCACCGCGGTCGCTTCTCTGGCCGCCCAGGCCGGCGCCCGTCCCTACATCTTCTACCCGGGCAACATGGAGAAGGGGAAGGCGAAGGCCTGCCGGGCGATGGGCGCTCAGGTGATCCAGCTCGACGCCAACTACGACCAGGCCAACCGCGCCTGCCGCGAGCTGGCGCTGGAGACCGGGATGGAGTTCGCCAACATCACCCTGCGGCCGTTCTACGCCGAGGGGGCGAAGACGATGGCCTTCGAGGTGGTCGAGGAGATGGGCTGGAAGGCCCCGGACCACTTCGTCATCCCGGCCGCGGGCGGAACCCTCTCCTCGCGGGTCCACAAGGGGCTGGTCGAGATGGAGACTGTCGGGCTGGCCGAGACCGCCGGCTCGAAGATCAACATCGCCCAGGCGAGCGGCTGCTCGCCGATCTCCACCGCGATCACGGCCGGCGGGGCGGAGATCGAGCCGCAGACGCCGGAGACGGCCGCGCATTCGATCGCGATCGGGGCGCCGGGCGACGGCAGCCTCGTCGTCGATGCGGTGGTCTCCCGCGGCGGCGCCGGCGCCACGGCGACCGACGACGAGATCTTCGGCGCGATCGACCTGCTCGGGGAGACCGAGGGAATCCTCACCGAGCCGGCTGGCGGCACGACGATCGCCTGTACGGCCCGGCTCGCCCAGGAAGGGAAGATCGCGCCGGACGAGACCGTCGTCGCGGTGATCAGCGGCAACGGGCTGAAGACCCTCCACGAGCACCCGGAGAAGGATTGGCCCGAAGGGGTCCCCTGCGAGGTCGGCGCGATGGAGCAACTGCTGAACGACTTTCGCCAGGCAGCAGCGGCGGCCGCGCTGCGCTGAGCGGAAGGGGGGCGGGCGACTGGCGCGACTTCCCGGCGCGCCGCCGGTCGCCTTGCTCCCTCAGGCGGGCTTGCCGCCGCCGCGCGGCGATCAATAGCCTGTTTGGCTGGTGAGCCAGCCACCCGACATCGAGGGCGTCACCCACCACTGGGTCGAGGCCCGCGGCCTGCGCTTCCACTACGCCGAAGCCGGTTCCGGCGAGGACGTCGTCCTCTGCCTCCACGGCTGGCCCCAGCACTGGTACGAGTGGCGGCACCTGATGCCGGCCCTGGCCGAGAACCACCGGGTGCTGGCGCTCGACCTGCGCGGCTTCGGCTGGAGCGACGCGCCCGCCGACGGCTACGAGAAGGAGAACATGGCCGACGACGTGCTCGCCGTCCTCGACGAGCTCGGGATCGAGCGGGTGAAGCTGGTCGGCCACGACTGGGGCGCCTGGATCGGCTTCCTGCTGGCGCTGAAGGCACCGGAGCGGTTCGAGCGCTACCTCTCCCTCAACATCCTGCCCCCCTGGACGTCGATGCGGGCAATGGCCCCTCACCTCTGGCGCTTCTGGTACCAGTGGCTGATCCTCAGCCCCGGGGTCGGCTACCGCCTCCACCGCGGCGGCAAGTTCGTGCCGAAAGTCCTGGTCGGGGGATCGGTGCGGAAGGAGGCCTGGGACGACGCCACCGTCCACGCTTTCTCGGACACCTTCACCGAGCCGGCGCGGGCGCGGGCGGCGGTGCAGGTGTACCGGGTCTTCAACCTCCGTGAGGCGCCGGCGATCGGCCGCGGGCGCTACGCGAGCGCCCGTCTCACGGTGCCGACGAAGCTCCTCTTCGGAACCGGTGACCAGGCCTTGAACCACCAGATCCTTGCTGGCTACGAGCGCCACGCCGACGCGATGGAGGTCGAGAAAGTGGAGGACTGCGGCCACTTCATCGCCGACGAGCGGCCGGAGCTGGTTGCCGAACGGGCCCGGGAGTTCTTCGGTTAGGTGGTTGGTGGGGAGGGGCGGGGGTGCCCCTTCTGGGCGCAGCTCGGCGGAGGGTCGTTCTGCGGCTGTCGCCCGAGCGCAACTCGCCCGCCTCGTGCTGAGTGCCCAGAAGGGACACCCCCGCCCCCTCCACGACACGCACTAGAGGACGGCCGAGCCCACGGCAGCTTTTTAAAAGAGCTGGTGTGGTCCGGGCGTCTGCGGGAGCTCTGTCGGGAGAGGGTGCCGGTGGGGGTCCCGGGGCACTGAGCACGGAGCCGCGCCGTCACGGTCTGAGGCGACAGCGATTTCCGATCCGCGCGGCGGAGGTGCGCCCCGGGACCCCCACCGGCACCCTCCACAACAACAACTCAAGCCCTGATCCGGGCCTCCTCCAGGTCGAGGTCGTGCTCGATCATCCGCAGCGTCTGGTGGCGGAGGCGGCCGGCGCTTCGCAGCGTCAGCAGTTCCTCGCGCTCGATCCCGATCAGCTCGCGGCGCAAGAGGCCGTAGTCGACGATCTTCTGCTCGCGGGCGGCGACTTCGGGGTCCTCGCCGCCGAGCACCGCCTGGCACATCCGGAAACGGGCGCGGTAGAGGTCGCGGAGGCGCTTCAGCTGCGTCTCGCCGGCGCGCCCGTCCTTCTCCATTTCGTCGAGTCGGTCCAGCGCCGACTGCGCCGCCTCCATCCGCGCCACCGCCTCTTCGTCGGACCAGCGGCGCGGGTGCTCGAGCTTGAGGGCGCGGACGATGAACGGCAGCGAGAGGCCCTGGCCGACGATCGTGACCAGGATCAGGACGAAGGTGAGGAAGATGATCTGCGGGCGGCCGTCGACGCTGAGCGGGACCGCGAGGGCGGCGGCGAGCGAGACGGCGCCGCGCATCCCGCTCCAGCCGACCGCGAAACGCTCGCCGGCGGTGTCGCCCGCGTCGCCGCGCAGGGCGAAGACGAAGGCGAGGCGGACGGCCAGCGAGGCGACCGCGATCGCCGCCGCCGGCAGCAGCAGCTCGCCGATCCCCGAGGAGCTCGCTTCGAGGGTCTCGACGATGTCGGGCAGTTGCAGGCCGAGGAGGATGAAGAGGGTGATCTCCAGCCCGAAGACGAGGACGTTCCAGAAGGCGACGGCGTTGAGGCGGACGTCGGCGTCGAGCGAGTGGGGCGAGCGGTAGCCGGCGTAGACGCCGGCGACGACGGCGGCGAGGATGCCGGAGACGTGCAGCTCCTCGGCCCCGATGTAGGCGCCGTAGGCGGTGAGGACGGAGAGCATGATCGTCACGTCGGAGTCGCTGAGGCGGCGCAGGACGAGGTCGGAGAGGAAGCCGATCGCGAGGCCGACGGCGATGCCTCCGGCGGCGATGCCGACGAACTCGAGGGCGGCGCCGCCGAAGCTGAAGGCGGTGCCGGTCGCGACCCCGACCGCGATCCGGTAGAGGACCAGGGCGGTGCCGTCGTTGATCATCGACTCGCCTTCGACCAGGAGCCGGACCCGTTCGGGGGCGCCGAGGCGGCGGAAGATCGAGGTCGCGGCGATGGTGTCGGTGGGGGCGAGGACGGCGCCGAGGATCGCCGCCTCGGCCCAGTTCAGCCCCGGCACCAGGGCGTGGGCGACGAGGGCGACGACGCCGGCGGTGAGGAAGACGAGGCCGACCGAGAGCAGCGCCAGCGGCCGCATCACCGCCCGCAGCTCGAGCGGCGAGGTGCGCCAGGCCGCGGAGTAGACCAGCGGCGGCAGGAAGACGAGGAAGATCGTGTCCGGCTCCAGTTCGACGCTGGGCAGGCCGGGGATGAAAGCGATCGCGAGGCCGCCGAGGACGAGGGCGATCGGCGCCGGGATCTTGCCGAGCTCGGCGAGGCGGACGAGCAGGGTCGCGGCGAGGACGAGAACGAGGATCGACTCGATGTCGTGCACGCCCACATAACATCAAGGGCGCGATGGACGACCTGCTCTCACCTCCGCTCGAGGACCTCGACCACGTCCGCGGCGATCGCGCGGCGCCGCTGCAGCTGGTGATGTTCGGCGACTTCCAGTGCCCCTTCTGCCTCGGCGCGCAGTCGGTCCTGCGCCGCGTCCGCGAGCGGCTCGGCGACCGTCTCCTCTTCGGCTTTCGACACCTGCCGATCCCCGAGCGCCACCCGCTGGCGCCACTCGCCGCCGAAGCGAGCGAGGCGGCCGCCGCCCAGGGGCAGTTCTGGGAGTACCACGACGCCCTCTACGCGGACCAGCCGCGACTCTCGCGCGAGCTGATGCTGGAGGTGGCGGGGGACCTCGGCCTCGACGTCGAGCGCCTCACCGCCGAGATCGACTCCGGCGCCCACCGCGACCGCATCGCCCGCGACATCGCCTCGGCAGAAGCCAGCGGCGCCACCGGCACCCCGACCTTCTTCGTCAACGGCAAACGCTTCTTCGGCGCCTACGACGCCGGCTCGCTGGTCGAGGCGCTCGAAAGCTAACTCCGCAACTTTCGAGCACTCGACAGTTCATAATCAGCGACAACGACTGGGGGAGGCGTTCAAGTGGGGAAGTTGCGCAGCGCATTGATCGGTGGGTTCGTATTCCTGGGCCTGTTGGGCAGCGCCTCCGGCGTGGCGTCCGCGGCATCGATCTCGGGAACGGTGACGGCGTCAGGCGGCGGTCCGATCGAGGGCATCGAAGTCTGCCCCCAGCCGGAGCCTTTTGCGTTCGAAGCCGACTGCGCGAAAACGAACGCGAGCGGCGTCTATTCGCTGAACAGCCTGCCGGCCGCCTCTTACTCCCTCCACTTTTCCGCCTGGCCGTTTGAGCTGAACTACGTCCAAGAGTGGTACGGAGGCGACCAGCGGTACCCGGGTGACCTCGTCGACCTCGGCGCCGGCCAGGATCTGACGGGCGTCGATGCCGAGCTGGAACCGGGCGGGGTGATCACCGGCACCGCGTCAGACGCCGGCACCCTCGGTCCGGCGGCCGAAGTCTGGGTCTGCGTGGAAGCGCTCGAACCCGTCTTCTACGGCAGCTGCCATCGCGCCGACTCGGCCGGCGAGTACGAAACGAACGATCTGCCGAGCGGCGAATATCGGATCGCCTTCGACGGTGAAAACGACGTCAACTATCTGCGGCGGTTCTACGACGAAGAGGACAACTTGAACGACGCGACCCCGGTGCCCGTGACCGCCGGTTCGCTCGTGTCCGGCATCGACGCTCTTCTCCAACCGGGTGCCCAGATTCTCGGCCGGGTAACCGAGGCGGGAACCGGGGCGCCGCTCGGGAACATCGAGGTGTGCCTCTGGAGGCCCGGGACCTCGATGCCGCCCGAATACGTCGAGCGCTGCACCCACACCGATTCCAGTGGCAACTACGCGATCCGCAGCCTCCCCGCGGATACCTACGACGTCGTGTTTTCGCAGGAAGCAGGCATCTTCGACGAAGACACCTTCGCGGAGCAGTGGTGGAAAGGCGCCGGCTCGTCTGCGCAGGCCACCCCGCTGACCATCGCGCCGCCGCAAACCGTCAGCGGGATCGACGCCCAATTGGTCGACTACACGGTCGAAGCGCCGGAGGCTCCGGTGGCCTTGGCGCTCTCTCCGAGGAGCGGGGCGAAGCCAGCGCTCCGGAAGTGCAGGAAGGGTTTCCATCGCAAGCTGGTGAAAGGCAAGAAGCGCTGCGTGCGCAAGCACCGGCGCCATCACAAGCGGCGCGGGAAGCGGTAGCGTGGCGCCCTTGATTTCCTGGGAGCATTTCCTCGGAAGGGCATGGCCCGCGTCGGCGGCGATCCTGGCGCTGATCTGCCTCGCCGCCCTCGCCCCGAGCGCACGGGCGGCGACCGGCTCGATCGCCGGGACGGTGACCGATGCGCCGACGGGAGAACCGCTCGAGGGTGCGGAAGTCTGTGCTGAAGACTTTTCCGACGAAGAAGGCGCCGGTGGCTGCGGCTATACCGAAACCGACGGCACCTTCTTCATCGGCGGCCTGCCGCCCGGCCAATACCGGGTCTGGTTCTGGGGCAGCAACCAGTACGAGTTCGAGTACTTCGACGGCAAGAAGAACTGGGAAGAAGCGGACCCGGTGGAGGTGCCGAGCGGCGGCCAAGCGGCCGGCATCGACGCCGACATGGACCGGACGGCGACCATCAACGGCACCGTCCTGGCGAGCGAAGACGGCCTCGGGGTGGAAGAAGTCGAAGCCTGCGCCTATCCCCTCGACCCCGCCGAAGAAACATTTTCCCAGTGTGGTTACAGCGACGCCGACGGCTCCTACTCGATCAAAGGCCTCGTCCCCGGCAACTACAAAGTCGAATTCTGGGCCGGGTGGACCGGTCGTGACCTCGCCTTCCAGTTCTACGACCACAGGAACCGCTACCAGGAAGCTGACGTCGTCTCGGTCGGCGAAGGCGAGTGGCTGGAAGGCGTCGACGCCGACCTCGCTCCCGGCGCCTCGATCAGAGGCCATGTCTCCAACCTGGCGACCGGCCTGCCGCTCGAAGTCAGGGTCTGCTCGATCGACGCCGCGAGTGGCCAGTTGACGACTTGCACCTGGCCGGACGAAGACGGCAACTACAACCTGCACTCGCTGCCCGGCGGCAACTTCAAGGTGGTGTTCTCGCCGGAATTCTGGGAATTCTTCCCTGAGGAAGCCTTCCCGGGAGAAGACGACGACGGCTTCCCCACCCAGTTCTGGAACGGCCAGGCGACGATCGGTGTCGCCAACGTCATCTCGCTTGCCACCGGCTCCTCCGTGACCGGGATCGACGCCAGGTTCGGCTTTGCCCCCACGCCCCCCGTGGCGAGGCCGCCCGTCGTCAGGCCTCCGATCCGCAAGCACCGCAAATGCCGCCGCGGCTACAGGAAGAAGCTGGTCCGCGGCAAACGGCGCTGCGTCAAGGTGCGCAAGCATCGCCGCCACCGGCACAAGAAGCAGGCCGCTCGGCCGACGGTCCGACTCTCCGCTCGCTGAGTGAGGGCGCTGGTCCAGCGGGTCAGCCAGGCGGCTGTCGACGTCGAGGGCGATCGCGTCGCCCAGATCGGACCGGGGATGCTGGTCCTGCTCGGGGTCGGGAGCGGGGACGGGGAGGACGAGGCCGACCGGCTGGCGGAGAAGGTGCGGAAGCTGCGGATCTTCGACGACGCCGAGGCGCGGATGAACGAGCCGCTGGGGGAGCGCGAGGTGCTCTGTGTCAGCCAGTTCACCCTCTACGGCGACGCCCGCCGCGGCAACCGCCCCAGCTACGTCGAGGCCGCCCGGCCCGAGGTCGCCGAGCCGCTCTACGACCGCTTCTGCGAGCGGCTGGGGGCGAAGAAGGGCGTCTTCGGCGCCTGCATGGGGGTCGCGCTGATCAACGACGGGCCAGTGACGCTGATGGTCGAGGTACCGCCGGCTAGCGCGCCGTCAGCCTGAAGCCCTGCCGCGCCAGCGCGGCCGCCGCCGCGCGCCGCTGCGGGCGCGAGGTGCCGGTGACCGAGTAGGCGACGGTGAGCCAGCGGTTGCCGACGGCGTAGAGCGTGCTGAGGGCCGGGATCCAGCTGGCGGTGTGTTCGTGGGCGGAGCGGTCGCCGACGCCGGGAACCGCCTGCGGGGTCTTCCCGGGTTCGGTCGCGAAGAACTGCACCTGCTCGACCATCCGGTTGTAGTACCGCTGCCGGGCGGCGTAGGCGGCATCGAGGTAGATCGAGACGCTGACTCCGCGGCCGCGCAGGAGGCAGCGCGAGGACGGCGGAGTCGGCTCGGCTTCGACGCCCAGCGAGGCGCCGGTCTCAGCTTCCGTCGCCCGCCGCAGCGCCGCGCAGTCGCCCCGGTCGACCGGGGCATTGGTCGCCTCCTGCCCCGGGTGGTCGCCGAAGTAGCGCTTGCCCTCGGCCCCGGAGGTGGAGGCCGTGTCGGTGTCCGCGCCACAGCCGGTGAGGGCGAGGACGGCGAGGCAGAGCGGAAGGATGCGGCAGAAGGTCAACCCGACGCTAGCTAAGCAATCCCATCTCGCCGGCGCGGTGGCTGGCCTCGACCCGGGAGCGGCAGTCGAGTTTGCCGAGCAGGTTGCGGACGTGCATGTCGACCGTGCGCTGGCTGATGAACAGCTCCTGGGCGATCTCGCGGTTGGTGCGGCCGACGGCGACGTGGCGGAGGACCTCGAGCTCGCGCCGGGTCAGCTGGACGTCCTCGGCCGAGGCGGCGGCGCGGCTGCCGAGCCGCTGGGCGACCGACTCGCCGAGCGCGGCGACCTCCTTCGCGGCCTCGGAGGCGACCGGCCGCGCCCCCAGCTTGGCGGCGCAGCGGTAGGCATCGCAGAGCCGCTCCAGGGCGGCCTCGCGCTCCCCGGCGGCGGCGAGGGCGACTCCGGCCCGCAGTTCGACCTGGGCCCGCTCGTGCGGGATCGCCAGATTGCGGTGGAGCTCGACCGCGCGCGAGAGGCTCTCCGCGGCGGCGTCGGCGTCGCCTTCGAGCAGGGCCAGCTCGCCGACCGCCTGGGCGAGGGCGGCGACGGCGTCGTCGTGGCCACCGGCGGCGGCCATCTGCCCCAGGGCCGAGGCGCAGAGCTGCGCGTCCTTGCGGCGTCCGTTGCGGGCGTGCCGGCTCGCCGCCCAGCGGATGCCCCAGACGGCGTAGTGGTGGTCCTCGCTTTCCTCCCAGCGGGCGAGCAGCTCGCGGGTGCGGGTCGCCGCCTCGTCCTCCAGTCCTTCGGCGGCGGCGACGATCGCCAGCGAGGTGGTCGAGTCGCAGTACATGTTGTAGTGGCCGACCTCCGCGGAGACCGCACGCGAGGCGGTGAGCAGCCGCCGGGCCGAGCTCAGCTTGCCTTCGAAGGCGTGGATCGCCCCGACCAGGCCCTCGGCGACCCAGACCGCGGTTTCGGACTCGATCAGCTCGCGGCCGAGCTCGGCCGCCCGCGACCATTCGCCGCGCTCGCGGAGGACGTAGACGAGGCAGGTGACGCAGGCGACCTCGGTGCCGGCGTCCTCGCCGGTGCGGCAGAGGCCGAGGGCGGTGTCGAGCGCCTCCTCGGCCTGCCGGTAGTCGGCGCCGTCGTAGAGGACGAGGCTGAGCCGCTGGTAGAGCTCGGCGGCGACCGGGGTGAGGTCGTGCTCGAGGGCCAGAGCGAGGCCGCTGCGGACCGATCCCAGCCCCTGCTCGAAGTCGCCGCCCTTGGCCTCGACCACTCCCTGGAGGCCGAGGATGCGGGCGCTGATGTCGGCCCGCTCGGCCTTCTGCGCCTCCGCCGCCGCCAGCTTCGCCAGCTCGATCGCCTCGCCGTAGCGGGCGCCGCGACGGTGGTGGTCCGCCATCGCCAGGCGCTCCAGCGCCGCCTCGGCCGGCCGCTCTGCCGCGGCGAAGGACTCGGCCGCGAGGCGCCTGGCCGCGAAAGCCTTGTCGCGCTCGCCGCCGAGCTCGTAGATCGCGGCGAGCCGGCGCTGCGCCTCCGCGTAGCCGGCCCGGTCGGAGCCGCGCTCGCAGGCAGCGGCCAGCTCGCGCCAGGCTTTCGCCGCTTCGCCCAGCTCCCCGACCAGCTCGGCGCTGCGCCCGTAGCGCCCGAGCGTCTCCAGTCGCAACTCCTCGGCCTCGTCCTCGGGCCAGAGCTCGAGCCCCTCGCGGGCCGCCCGCAGGGCGTCGCGGTGGGCGTGGACGGCCTCCGCTTGGCGCGCCGCCTCGACCAGCGCCTCGCGGGCGCGGGCCTCCTCGCCGGCGCCGCGCCAGTGCGTCGCGATCTCGAGGCTGGGGCCGCCGCCCTCCTCGAGCGCGAGGGCGAGCCGGCGGTGCAGCTCCCGCCGCCGCACCCAGGGCACCTCGGCGTAGAGCGCTTCCTGGGCGAGGGCGTGGCGGAAGGCCGCCTGCCCGGGGCCGCGCTCCTCCAAGAGGCCGATCTCGATCAGCTCGGCGAGCCCCTCGGCGGGCGTCAGCTCGGCCGCCAGCGCGAGGTCGAGCTGCGGCCCGAGCACGGCCGCCGCCTCGGCCGATTCCCTCGCCTCGGCCGAGGCCTCGCCGATGCCGACGAGGACGGCTTCGCGGATCGAGTCGGGGACCGGGACCTCGTCCTGCTCGACCAGCTCCAGGCCGCGGCGGCCGGAGCGCAGTGAGCCCCGCGCCCGCAGCGCGGTGACGAGCTCCTCGACGAAGAAGGGGGAGCCGAGGGTGCGGTCGTGGATCGTCCGCGTCAGCGCCGGCGAGGGCTCCTCGGGCAGCAGCTCTCCCAGCAGCGCCTCGACGCCGTCGCGGTCGAGCGGCTCGAGGGATATCTCCTCCAGCTGGCCGTCGCGGCGAAGCTCGTTGCGCAGCCAGCGCAGCCGGTGCTCGCGCGGCAGCCCGTCGGAGCGGTAGGTGCCGATCACCAGCACGGGCATCTCTCGCAGCGGAGCGGCCAGCGCCGCCAGCAGCTCCAGCGTCGTGTCGTCGGACCACTGCAGGTCGTCGAGGACGACCACCGCCGGGCGCTCGGCGCTGAGGTGGGCGAAGGCGCAGCGGACGGCCTCGAAGATGGTTGCGCGTTCGCTCTCGGCGGCGGCCTGCCCGAGCTCGGGCAGGAGCAGGGCGAGGTGGGGGAGGAGGGCGCCGCAGTCCGCGAGCGCGGCGGGGTCGCTGCGCAGCCGCGAGCGCAGGGCGGCGACGATCGGCCCGTAGGCGACGGTGACCCCGTTCGAGGCGGCGCCGTAGAGCACCCCCTCCGAAGTCGCCGCACCCTCCTGTGCGAGGCGGCTCTTGCCGACGCCGGCCTCGCCGGCGAGGAGGAGGAGCGAGCCCTGTCCCTCTTGAACCCGCTCAACGGCCTCGGTCAAGCGGGAGAGCTCCTCCGCCCGTCCGACCAAGGAAGTCTGCGTACTCATCGCGGGCAGAAGTCTAGGTGCGCCAGCGAGGCGCTTTAGTAAACCAGTGGTTCACTAAAGCGCCTCGCGCGGGCGATCCGGGTGCGACTAGTGCGAAGCCGGGACCGGGTCGGGCCGGACGACGACGGTGTCGAGGATCGGCACGATCTCGTCGCAGGGCAGGCCCGAGGCCTCGGCGTGGGCGCGGATCGTCTCCGGGCTCTCACCTTCGTAGACGCAGAACGTCCCGACCTCGCCGCTCTCCTCGGCGAGCGCGTAGCTGCGAATCCAGCGAACGCCCGAACCTGGTTCGTCGCCGACTTCCGCCGAGCGCTTGCCGGCGACTTCCAGGTCCTGCGGGGTCCGCCAACCGTTGCGACGAAGAATTCCGTAGAGCTGCATTGTTGCCTCCTGTTTCGGTGCTTTGACGTTGCCCAGCCAAAGTACGTCCGGGAAAACGCCGTCGCATCAGCGAAGGTGCCGTAATTTTCGCCAGCGGTATGCCGTAATCGCCTGGAGGGAGCCCCGGTAGGATCGCCGTGATGCCGGTTAAGTTCGGACTTTGGCGAGTGGATGGCGATGTCGTCGAGCAGGTTCCGCCCAGCGGGATATCCAGCGAGGAGCGCCTGGAGGACATTCTCGAGCTGCGAATCGAGATCCTGGGGCTCGGCAAGCTCTTCCAGATCGGCCGCCAGGTCATCACCGATTTCGGCAAGCGCGTCGATCTACTGGCAATCGACGCCCAGGGCGATCTCTACGTCATCGAGCTGAAGAAGGACCGCACCCCGAGGGAGGTCGTCGCTCAGGCTCTCGAATATGGATTCTGGGTCCAGGGCCTGTCTTTTGAGGGCATCCGCGAGCTGTACGCGAAGCATCACGAGGGCGAAGATTTCGATTCCGCGTTCACGAGCCATTTCGAGGCCGATATCCCAGAGGCCGTCAACACTGCCCACCATCTCCTGGTCGTCGCGACCGGCATGGACGCCAGCACCGAGCAGATCGTCGAGTACGTTCGCGGATACGGGGTTCCGATCAACGTCCTCTTCTTCGAGTACCTGAACGACAGCGACCGCGAGTACCTCGCTCGCTCATGGCTGACCGACCCGGAGCTCGAGAGCGCGAGTGGGAGCGCCGGCAAGAAGCAGGCGCCATGGAACCGGATCGACTTCTTCGTCGCCGTCGGGGAGAGCAACGAGCGGAACTGGGACGACATGGTCCGCTACGGATTCGTCTCCGCGGGTCACGGCGAGAAATACCGCAAGGCGATGGAAAACCTGTTCGTGGGAGCGAGGGTCTGGGCGGCGATCCCGAAGAGTCGAGCCATCGGAGGCGCCTACGGCTACGTGGGGGTCGGGACGGTGACGGCGCCCGCGGTCGCGGTGAAGGACTTCGACGTGGAGGTCGACGGCGCCAGGACCAACATCCTCGACGCCCCCGACCTGCAAGCCGCCAACATGGCCTGGGAGGCTGACGACCCCGACCAATGCGAGTACCTCGCAAGGGTCGAATGGATCGACGTCCGACCCCGCGAGGAGGCCGTGTGGGAGAAGGGCATGTTCGCGAACCAGAACGTCGTAGTGAAGCTGCGTCAGCCCTTCACCCTCCAGCGCCTCAACGAAGTCTTCGACCTGACGTCGACGCCCTCGGGGAAGTGAGAAGCGATGCCGGAGGAGGGACTCGAGCCCCGACTCGCGGATTATGATTTAGCCACGGCGCTTGCGGCTGGTTGCGGTTGTTCCTTAATTTGGCTCTAGCCACAAAACGCGCGTGTTCAGGCGTCGGCTTCGGTGATCGGGATCGGGCCAAACAATTGCCGGTAGACCAAAGTCGGCGGGAAAACCCATCTGTCGCGTCCAGCTACCATGGACGTATGGCAACTGCGGTAAAGAAGCTCGACCTGCACGTTGGCGAGTTGGTCGAAATCGAGGGGCGGCGCTACGAGGTCGTGCCGGACAAAACCGGCGGATTGATGATTGAGCCGCCGATCACCCCTCGGGCAGAGCTTCATGCGAAGCGGGGCAGCCGCCCCGCCGCTCGCGAGGAGTTTGAGCAGTTCGCTGCCGATCTTCCTTACGACGACGAGGGATAGCCGAGCAGGCGAGATTCGTCCCCCCGGGGACGAAACTCTGTTCGTGGCCGAGCAAGCCCGGGCGACCCGCGGAAGGCTTGCGGGATCAAATCCCGCCGCCACATATCCTGCGGGCGTGACTCCGAGCAAGGGAGATTTGCCAGCAATAGCGATCACCTTCGGCACCGAAGAGTGGCGACAAGAGGTTGAGCGCTATGAAACCAACTCGCCTGCTCGCATCAAAGCCGAAGGCGCCCGTAGGGAAATAGAAAGCGGGCGAGTCAAACGCGGCTGGATGAATGCCGATCAGAGGGATCGGCGGACGGAACCAGCCTCGCCAGCTGCGTCAAGATTTACCTCCCCTTGGGCAAAGACGGCGCATCAGAGGCCCCCTACGGCTTCGTCTTCGAGCTTGAAATGAGATCTGATGGGGCGCTGGGGCTGGACTTCCTGGCCTTTGGTGAGCGCCACCCTCGCAATGAGCGGTCCAGAAGCGTCTACGACCGCGCGCACCGGCGTCTACACGGCCGCTACCCCGAGTGACTTGCGGCTGCTCGCCGCCAGACCCTTGCCACTTCCCCTTGCCACCCCCCTTGCCAAATCCGACCCTCTCGACCTCGGGAAGCGGCGCATTCCCATTGCGCTTCGATGCCGGAGGAGGGACTCGAACCCCCGACACGCGGATTATGATTCCGCTGCTCTAACCAGCTGAGCTACTCCGGCGGGGAGGGGGATGGTAGCGGTGCAGAAGGAGGGACCTCCGCAGACCGGGTGGGCTGGGATTCGGCCGGTGCTGGTGGGGTTCTTGATCGTCGTCGATGCGTTTGCGGTGGCTTCGCTGGCCATTGCGCGGCCGGAGAATTGGTTCGCGCCGTTCTTGGGCTTCGGGGTCGTCCTGGTCGGGCTGATCGGGTTCGAGGTTTGGGCGATTGGACACCGGCACGACGACGACTGAGGTGCAGGGAAAACGACTGCACTGGGTTCGCATCATGAGTAGGGTGGGCGCGTGACCGCAGAACTGGACAGGGCAGTGAAGACGGTCGTCCGTCAGTGCATGGGAATCTCCCCGGGCGAGGAGGTGCTGGTCGTCTGCAACCCGGTCACCGAAGAGATCGGGGCGCTGATGCGGATCGAGGCGCAGGGGGACGGCGCCGACGCGACGCTGGCGGTGATCTCCGAGCGCGATTCCGCCGCCGCCGAGCCGCCCCAGGCCGTGGCCGCGGCGATGGCCGCCGCCGATGTGGTCCTGGCGCCGACGATCCAGTCGCTCTCCCACACCGCCGCCCGCAAAGCCGCCAGCGACGCCGGGGTGCGGATCGGCACCCTGCCGGGCGTCACCGAGGAGATGCTGGGACGGCTGATGACCGGCGACCTGGATGAGATTCGCCGCCGCGGCTGGGCTGTCGTCACCGCGCTCAACCGCGGCTCCGAGGCGCGGATCACCTGCCGCCACGGCAGCGACCTGCGGATCGGGCTGGAGGGACGGCTGGGGATCGTCGACGCGGGCGAACTCGGCAACAAAGGCGCCTTCGGCAACCTCCCTTGCGGCGAGGGCTTCATCGCCCCGGTCGAGGGGACGACCGAGGGCACCCTCGTCATCGACGGCTCGATTGCCAGCGTCGGCCTGCTGGAGACGCCCGTCTCGCTCACCGTCCGCGAGGGCAACCTGGTCGAGGCGACCGGGGAGGACGGCGCCCAACTGCTGGAGCTGCTCACCGCCCACGGCGAGGACGGGACCAACGTCGCCGAGCTCGGGATCGGCACCAACGAAGAGGCGATCCTCACCGGCAACATCCTCGAGGACGAGAAGATCCTCGGGACCTGCCACGTCGCCTTCGGCGCCTCGGCGGCGATCGGCGGCACCGTCCAGGTCCCCGTCCACCTCGACTGCGTGGTGCTGGAGCCGACCGTCGAAATCGACGGCGAGACGATCGTCAGCGGCGGCGACCTGCTCGTCTGAGACGCTGCGGCGATGCCGTCCCTCCTCGCGGTCCCGAATGTCTCGGAGGGGAGCGATCCGGAGCGGCTCGACCGCCTGCAGAGCGCCTTTACCCGCGGCGCCCGGCTGCTCGACCGCCACTCCGACGCCGACCACGGCCGCAGCGTCTTCACCCTCGCCGGCGAGGGCGGCGGACTGACCGAGGCGCTGACCGCCGGCGCCGAGGAGGCGCTGGAGACGATCGACATGCGCTCCTACCGCGGCGCTCATCCGGCGATCGGCGCCCTCGACGTCTGCCCGCTGGTCTGGTTCCAGGCCGGCGATCGCGAGGCGGCGCGCACCGAGGCCGTCGCCGTCGCCGCCCAGATCGGCGGGCTCGGCGTCCCCGTCTTCCTCTACGGCGAGCTGGCTCGCGATCCCGGCCGGGCCGAGCGCGCCTACTTCCGCAACGGCGGCCTCGCGGAGCTGTGGCTGCGGATGGAGTCGGGGGAGCTGCGACCCGACTTCGGCCCCGAGCTGCCCCACCCCGCCGGCGGCGCCACCCTGGTCACCGCGCGGCCGCCACTGGCGGCCTTCAACCTCGAACTCGACAGCGGCGACGTCGAGGTGGCGCGGGCCGTCGCCGCCGGGCTGCGCGAGGCCGGGGGAGGGCCACCGGGCGTCCGCGCGATCGGCCTCCTCCTCTCCAACGGCCGGGCGCAGGTCTCGACCAACGTCCACGACCCGCTGGCCGTCCCCCTTGGCGATGTCGTCGAGTGGGTGCGGACGTTGGCGGCCCCTCTCGGGGCCCATCCGATCGAGGCGGAGCTGGTCGGGTTGATCCCCCGGGAGGCGCTGGCCGGCTACCCCGAGGACGTGCCGATGCGCGGCTTCGATCCCCGCCTGCAGACGATCGAGGCGCGGCTCGGCGAAGCGACCGACTAGATTTCTCGGCAATGGCCCAGACGAGGAAAAAGCGACAGCGCAAGCGCCGCGGCACCCAGGGCGGGCGGGTCGACACCAGCCCGCGCAGCGGCCGCCCCCGCAGCCGTGAGGAAGCGAAGGCGCGCGCCCGCTCCCGCCGCAAGCCCGCTCCCCAGCAGCAGGACCTGCCGCCGACCTGGCGCGGCTCCTTCGTCCGCGGCCTCGTCGCCGCCGTCATCTTCGCCGTCTCCCTGCTCCTGATCTTCAAAAAACCCGTCGGCGCCTCGCTCCTCTTCGGCGCCTTCATGATGGCCTTCTACGTCCCTGCCGGCTACTACATCGACATGGCGATGTGGCGGCGGCGGGAACGTGCCCGGATTCGTTCGCGGGCGGAGTAATGGCCCTCGACGTCGAGATGCTCACGGTCGGCCCGGTGGCCGAGAACTGCTTCCTGCTCCGGCGCGCGGGCAGCGACCGGCTGCTCGTCGTCGACCCGGGCGAGGAGGCCGGCCGCATCCTCGCCGCGATCGAGGCGACGGGGGCGAAGGCGGAGGCGATCCTCGTCACCCACTGCCACTTCGACCACATCGGCGCCGTGACGCCGGTCGCGGAGGCCACCGGCGCGCCCGTCTACTGCCCGGAGATCGAGGTCCCGATCCTCGCCGACATCATGGCCTTCGTCCCCTGGGAGGGCTTCGGCCCCTTCGAGAGCTACGAGGCCGACGAGATCGTCCGCGGTGGCGAGACGCTGGAGCTGGCGGGACTGGAGCTGGACGTGATCTTCACCCCCGGGCACAGCCCCGGTCATGTCACCTACGCGGTCCGCGGCGAGGACGCCCTCTTCTCCGGCGACGTCCTCTTCCAGGGGTCGGTCGGTCGGGTCGACCTGCCCGGCGGCGACGGCCCGACCCTGCTCGCCTCGATCGGTCGCCTGCTCGACGCCTTCCCGGACGAGACCGTCGTCCATCCCGGCCACATGGGCCTGACCACGCTCGGGGCCGAGCGCGCGACCAATCCCTTCCTCGGCTCGCTGACCCAGTAAGGCCTGGCCAACTAAAGTCGCCGCGATGGCGAGCAAGTACCAGGCACCGCGCGGGACCTTCGACATCCTCCCCGGGGGGGCGCGGGAACGGGCGCGCCTGGAACGCGCCGCGGTGGAGATCTTCGCCCGCGCCGGCTACGAGCCGATCGCGACCCCGGCCTTCGAGGACACGGCGCTGTTCGAGCGGGGCGTCGGCCAGTCGACCGACATCGTCCGCAAGGAGATGTTCACCTTCGAGGACAAGGGCGGGCGCAGCCTCACCCTGCGCCCGGAGGGGACGGCCTCGATCTGCCGCGCCTACCTCGAGCACGGGATGCACAAACAGGCGCAGCCGGTGAAGCTCTCCTACCTCGGCCCCTTCTTCCGCCACGAGCGCCCGCAGGCGGGCCGGTACCGCCAGTTCCACCAGCTCGGGATCGAGTGCATCGGCAGCGACTCGCCGCTGGCCGACGCCGAGGTGATCATGCTCCTCTCCGACCTGCTCGGCGAGCTCGGGGTGCCGGGGGTCGAGCTGCGGCTCGGCAGCCTCGGCTCGCTGGAGGCGCGGCGCGCCTATCTCGAGGACCTGAAAGCGCACCTCCATGCCAACGAGGCCGAGCTCTCCAAGGACGTGCGGGAGCGGATCGACATCAACCCGCTGCGCGCCTTCGACGCCGACGACGAGGGGACGCGGGGGGTGATGGCGAGCGCGCCGACGATCGTCGAGCGTCTCGAGGGCGATGACGCCGAGCACTTCGCCGAGGTGCGGGCGCTGCTCGACGCGGCCGGGATCGGCTACGTCGTCGACCCGACCCTGGTCCGCGGCCTCGACTACTACACGCGCACGATCTTCTCCTTCGTCTGCGACGCGCTCGGGGCGCAGTCGGAGATCGGCGGCGGCGGCCGCTACGACGGCCTGGTCGAGCAGCTCGGCGGCGCGCCGACCCCGGCGGTCGGCTTCGCGGCGGGGATCGAGCGGATCCTGCTGGCGCTGGACGAAGAGGTGCCGGCGGCGGGGCGGGACGCCTTCGTCGCGATCGCCGACCCGAGCCAGCGCCGCCGGGCGATGGCGCTGGCCGTCGAGCTGCGCCACGCCGGCCTCTCGGTCGAGGTCGACCTCGCCGGTCGCGTCCTCAAGGGCCAGCTCAAGCACGCTGACCGCATCGGCGCCCGGCGCGTCGTCATCCTCGAGGCCGAGGGTGGCGCCCAGCTGCGCGACATGCGGACCGGAGAGCAGCGCGACACCGATCCCGGCAACCTTGTCGACGAGATGACGGGAGGGGAATCGTGAGCGAGGCGACGGGCCCGTACCGCACCAGCTGGTGCGGGGAGGTGCTGGCGGACAGGGTCGACTCGGAGGTGACGGTCGCGGGCTGGGTCCACCGGCGCCGCGACCACGGCGGCCTGATCTTCATCGACCTCCGCGACCGCACCGGGATCGTCCAGCTCGTCTTCAACCCCGACAGCTCCGGCGCCTCCTTCGCGCTCGCCCACGAGCTGCGCCCGGAGGACGTGCTGACGGTCAGCGGCGGCGTCGTCCGCCGCGCCGAGGAGACCGTCAACGCCGAGCTTCCCACCGGCGAATTCGAGGTTCTGGTCGCGGAGGCGGAGCGGCTGGCGAAGGCGGAGACGCCGCCCTTCCAGATCGAGGGCTTCAGCGGCGAGGTGGGGGAGGACACGCGGCTGCGCTATCGCTACCTCGACCTGCGCCGCGAGCAGATGCAGAGGGCGATGGAGCTGCGCCACCGCGTCGTCGCGGCGATGCGCGAGTTCCTCGGCGGCGCCGGCTTCCTCGACATCGAGACGCCGGTGCTGACCCGCTCGACCCCGGAGGGCGCCCGCGACTTCCTCGTCCCCAGCCGCCAGCAGGCCGGCTCCTTCTATGCCCTGCCGCAGTCGCCACAGCTGTTCAAGCAGCTGCTGATGGTCTCCGGGTTCGAGCGCTACTACCAGGTGGCGCGTTGCTTCCGCGACGAGGCGACCCGGGCCGACCGCCAGGCCGAGTTCACCCAGCTCGACATCGAGATGTCCTTCGTCGGCGTCGACGACGTGATCGAGGTCAACGAACGCCTCTTGGCGCACGTCTTCGAGCGCGCCGGCGGCCCCGCGATCGAGGGCAAGATGGAGCGGATGGGCTACGACGAGGCGATGGACCGCTTCGGCACCGACCGCCCGGACCTGCGCTTCGGCCTCGAGCTGGTCGACCTCGGCGACGCCCTCCGCGAGACCGAGTTCAAGGTCTTCCGCTCGGTCCTCGACGGTGGCGGCTCGATCCGCGGCATCAACGCCGGCCGCCGCGAGCTGCCGCGCTCCGAGCTCGACGGCCTCATCTCCCGCGCCCAGGAGCTGGGGGCGAAGGGGCTGGTCTGGGCCTTTCGCGAGGGCGAGGGCTGGCGCTCGCCGACCGCGAAGTTCCTCAGCGAGGCCGAGCTCGCCGATCTCAACCAGCGCCTCGGCGCCGAGGAGGGCGACCTGCTGCTGGTGGTTGCCGACAAGCCCTCTGTTGCCAACGCGGTGCTCGGGCAGCTGCGGCTGGACCTCGCCGAGCGCTTCGACCTGATCGAAGAGGGCGACGACCGCCTGGCCTGGATCGTCGACTGGCCGCTGATGGAGTGGAACGAGGACGAGAAGCGCTGGGACCCGCTGCACCACCCGTTCACCGCTCCGGCGGGCGATTTCGACCCGGACAATCCCGGCGAGGCCCGCGCCCAGGCCTACGACGTGGTCTGGAACGGGCAGGAGCTGGGCGGCGGCTCGATCCGTATCCACAACGCGGAGACCCAGGAGGCGGTCTTCGCCGCGCTCGGGATCGAAGCCGAGACGGCCCGCGACCGGTTCGGCTTCCTGCTCGAGGCGCTCCGCTACGGGGCGCCGCCGCACGGCGGCATCGCCTACGGCGTCGACCGCATCGTCCAGCGCCTCTTCGGCGCCGAGACGATCCGCGACGTGATCGCCTTCCCGAAGACCGCCTCCGGCTTCGACCTGCTGACGGGAGCGCCCGCCCCGGTCGACGACCTGCAGCTGCGAGAGCTCGGCATCGGCATCCACAAGACCAAACTCGCGGGACATTGAGATGGGCCTGCGGGACTGGATCCCCCGCAGGTGGCGGCCCGGACCGGGGCCTGGGCAGACCCCCGTCCACATCGACGACCCCGGCTTCGACAGCTGGGAGGTGGTGCGCGACTTCGGCGACGTTCGCACCGCCCGCGCCTGGCACCAGGCCCTGATCGAGGCCGAAATCGAGGCGGTCCTCACCTCCGACTGGCCGCTCGACCGCTTCGGCCACGGCGACATCTCCCTGCGCGTCCCGGCCGATCGCTGGAGCGAAGCCGAGTGGCACCTCTCGAACCTGGACGAGCCCGCTTGAAAAGAGATATTCGTCCGGCTTGGACAGGGCGTCTGGATGGTACGGTTGGACCAGGCTCGAACCCGTTCGAGAGCCGTCTCACCGTTTGACCCAACACAAACGGCACGGGAGCTGGAAAGTCTCCGGTCCCCTTGGGGGCAGGAGCAGGCACCCACCTTCATTTGAAGGGATCAAAGCCAGAGGCGGCAACGGCGGGTTGGGGCCTATTTTTCGTTTCGAAGGCGATCCCGAGACGAAGTCGGCACAAAGCGCGCGCCACAGTTGCGTCGAGCTCCTTCAACCTCGGTCGGGTGAAGAACGAAGTTGCGTTTCGCCACCTCACAGGTGGCAAATCATCAGCTCGCGAGAAGGATCGTGCGATGGCCGAGCTTGCGCGGCGGCAGTATGGAGTGGTGAGCCGGCGGCAGTTGCTTGACCTTGGGATGAGCGGCAGGGCTATCGATGGGCGCTTGCAGAGAGGGCAACTACACGAGGTGCATCGCGGTGTCTTCGTGCTCGGCGTGCGTCGGATCAGTCGGAGGGGGCGATGGGTGGCTGCTGTGCTCGCGGCGGGAGAGGGGGCGGTGTTGAGTCACCGCTCGGCGGCGCGGCTTTGGCAACTGCAATCGCCCGGCGCGGAATGGGTCGACGTCACCAGTCCCCCGGGGCGAGTGGTGCGAAGGAAGGGAATCATCGCCCATGAGGCCCCGGTGGCTGACGACGAGTGGCTCACCGAGGATGGGATCCCGGTGACTTCGCCGTTTCGGACCGTCTTCGATCTGGCGGCGGTGCTGCAGATGCGGGAGCTGGAGCGAGTGTTCCATGAGGCGGAAGTGCGGGGGCTGCGGGACCAGGTTTCGCTGCCGATGCTGCTGGAGCGGTATCCAGGGCGCCGGGGCGCGCGGAAGCTGCGCGCGCTGCTGGAGTCGCCGGAGCCGGTCGGGTTCACGCGGAACGACTTCGAGGAGGCGTTCCTGGCGCTGGTGGACTCTTGTGGGCTGCGGCGGCCGCGGATGAATGCCGACCTCGCGCTGCGCGGGCGGTTCTTCGAGATCGACGCGCTGTGGGAGCGAGAGCGGGTCGTGGTCGAGCTCGACAGCCGCGGCGTCCACGGGACGAAGAAGCGGTTCGAGTCGGATCGGCAGCGCGATCGGATCCTTGGCGCTGAGGGTTATCGGACGATGCACGTGACCTGGCGGCAGTTGCAAAAAGAACCCGACGAGATTGTGGCTGACCTGCGGAAGACGCTGGGGCAGGGCCGCCACCCACACCCACACGGCAGGTAGGCGTGGGTGACGGCCCTGTGAGGGCGGATTGGGTGGATGAGACGGAGGGCGCATTACCCTTGACGGCATGGATAGGGAGCTCTTCGAGCACTACCTGACTGATGAGAGCCGGCGTGGGCCGGCTGTCGATGGCGCCTTCACGGGCGCCGCGGGTGGGGCTGCGTGCGGTGATCTCTCCCGTATGTCGTTCCTCGTCGACAACGGATGCCTCCGTGACGTCACCTTCGACGCCGAGGGTTGTGGCGCCACCAAGGCCGCAACTGCCGCCGTCGCCGAGCTGGTCGACGACGCGCCGGTCCTCGACGCCGCCCTCCTCGACATCGACACCGTTGACGCCGCGATCGGCGGCCTCACCCCCGCCAAGCGACACGCCGCCCAACTCGCCACCGACGCCCTACACCGCGCCCTCCAAGGCGTGGCGTCTTCGGCTCTGCCCCTGAGCGGCACCTCCGGGCGGAGGGTTGCCGTCGCCATGTCCGGCGGCGTCGACAGCGCCGTCGCCGCCCTGCTTGCTCGCGAGGAAGGGGCCGAGGTGGTCGGGGTCACGGTCAAGCTCTGGGCCGATCCCGAGACCGACGGGACCAAGGCCTGCTGCTCGCCCGAGGCCGTGCTCGGGGCCCGGGCGCTCGCGCACCAGCTCGGCATGCCGCACTTCACTCTCGACCTCGAGGAGGACTTCCGCCGCCGCGTCGTCGATCGCTTCATCGGCGGCTACGCGGAGGGCAGCACGCCGAACCCCTGCATCCTCTGCAACGGCGAGGTGCGGCTGGCGGCGATGGTCGACCTCGCCGAGCGGCTCGGGGCCGAGCGCCTGCTGACCGGCCACTACGCGCGGATCGTCGAGGACGGCGACGGGCCCCTGCTCGCGACCGCCGCCGACCAGGCGAAGGACCAGAGCTACATGCTCGCCGCCCTGCCGCCACAGCTGCTCGGCCGCCTCGGCTTCCCCCTCACCGAGCTGACCAAGCCCGAGGTGCGGGAGATCGCCGCTCGCCACGACCTCGCCGTCGCCCGCAAGGCCGAGAGCCAGGACCTCTGCTTCCTCGCCGGCCAGGGCAAGCGCGGCTTCCTCCGCCGCCACGGTGGCCTGCGCGAGCGCGATGGCGCGATCGTCGACTCTTCAGGCCGTGCCCTCGGCCGCCACCGCGGCCACCACGACTTCACCGTCGGCCAGCGCCGCGGCATCGGCGTCTCGGCGCCCGAGGCGCTCTACGTCCTCGCCACCGACGCCACGTCGAACACCGTCACCGTCGGCACCCGGGCCGAGCTGGAGAAGCGCAGCGTCCGCGTCCGCGACGCCGTCCTGCACCGCGACGGCAGCACCGTCGACACGGTCAAGCTGCGCTATCGCTCCCGCGCCCTCCCCGCCACCATCTCGGCGGCGGGGAAAGGGCGGCATCCGAACCTCGATGTGGAGCTGGGGGAGGCCTTCCCTGGCGTGGCCCCCGGCCAGACGGCGGTGCTGATGGCCGGCGAGCGAATCGTCGGCCACGGCACCATCGCCGTTTAGTTGCCGCGAAGCGGCGTTGTTAAGCGACCGAGCTGGTCGTCACCGTCGCGTCCTCTTCCCGGCGCATCTGGTTGACGCCTTTGACGCAGTTGCTGAAGGGCGTGCCCTTGACGCCTTTGACGTGCTTCTTGCTCAGCGTCTTGCATGCTTTCTTCGCGTTCAGGGCGTCGTTTTTGTCAGCCTGAGCCATCGCTTTGACGCAGCGGCTGAAGGCGGTCCCTTTCTCGCCTTTGACGTGTTTCTTGCTCTGGCCCCGGCAGTAGTAGCCGTAGGCTTTGCCGTTCGGAGCTGCTTTCGGCCCTTTCGGCGTATCCGGGTGTTCGGGGTGATAAGTCGGGCCTTCGGGCTGATAATCCGTCCCATCGGCCACGCCCACGGTGGGCACCAGGCCCAGCGAGAGCACCGCGATCCCCATGACAAGCATCATGCGCAGCTTCATCGGTTGCCTCCTTCGACATCGTCGAACGAACAGTTCATGTGGGGCTGAAACGCATGTGGGTCGGCTCGTATAAGGGCAAACTTTTTCGGAGTGGCCGGTTGGGCACGCCTGGGCGGACAGGTGTCCGAGCCGACAAATATTTAGGCTTCCTAACATGAGGGCGAAGGAGATTCGGGAGACGTACCTGTCTTTCTTTGCCGAGCGCGGGCACAAGATCGTCCCCTCGGCTTCGCTCGTGCCCTCCGCGCACGACCCCTCGGTGCTGCTGACGACCGCCGGCATGCAGCCGTTCAAGCCCTACTTCCTGGGCCGCGAACAGCCGCCGGCGCCGCGCCTCGCCGACGTGCAGAAATGCTTCCGCACCACCGACATCGAGGAGGTCGGCAACACCGCCCGCCACATGACCTTCTTCGAGATGCTCGGCAACTGGAGTTTCGGCGACTACTTCAAGGCCGAGTCGATCCCCTGGGGCTGGGAGCTCTCGACGCAGGGGTTCGGGATGGACCCGGAGCGGATCTGGGTCACCGTCTTCGGCGGCGACGAGGAGCTCGGCCTCGGCCCGGATGAGGAGGCGATCGAGATCTGGCGCGCCACCGGCGTCCCGGAGCAGCGGATCGTCCGCCTCGGCCGCGAGGACAACTTCTGGCAGGCCGGGCCGACCGGCCCGTGCGGGCCCTGCTCGGAGCTCTACCTCGACCGCGGCCCCGGGTTCGGCGCCGAGGGCGAGCGGCCCGGCGACGACACCGACCGCTTCCTCGAGTTCTGGAACCACGTCTTCATGAGCTACGACCTGGCCGAGGACGGGACCCTGACCCCGCTGCCGATGAAGAACATCGACACCGGGATGGGCCTCGACCGCATGGCCGCTGTCCTCCAGGACGTACCTTCCGTCTTCGAGACCGACCACGTGCGGCCGCTGGTCGACCTTGCCGAGGAGCTCTCCGGCCGCCGCTACGACGAGGGCGGCGCGGTCACCCGGGCGATGCGGATCGTCGCCGACCACAGCCGCGGCGCCGCCTTCCTGATCGCCGACGGCGTCGTCCCCTCCAACGAGGACCGCGGCTACATCCTGCGCCGGATCATGCGGCGGGCGATCCAGCAGGGCCGCACGCTCGGCCTCGAGGCGCCCTGGCTCGGTCAGTTCGCCGAGCGGGCGATCGAGCTGATGGGGGACGCCTACCCCGAGCTGGTCGCCGAGCGGGAGACGATCGAGCGCTGGGTCGGCGACGAGGAGGAGAGCTTCGGTCGCACCCTGGAGCGCGGCAGCGAGCTGCTGGAGCGTCTCGTCAGCGAGGCGAAGGAGGCCGGGACGTCCTGGATCGACGCCGCCGACGCCTTCAAACTGCACGACACCTACGGCTTCCCCTACGACCTGACCAAGGAGCTGCTGGCCGAACGCGGCCTCTCGGTCGACGACCAGGGCTTCCAGGAGCTGATGGGAGAGCAGCGGCAGCGGGCGCGGATGGCGAGCGCCACCGCCCACGGCTCCGAGAACACGCACGAGCGCGTCCTCGCCTTCGCCGAAGCGGCGCCGCCGACCCGGTTCGTCGGCTACGAAACGTTGCGCGCCACCACCGGCCTCGCCGCCGTCGAGTCGGCGGACGGCAAGGCCCTGGTCAAGCTCGAGGAGAGCCCCTTCTACGCCGAGGGCGGCGGCCAGGTCGCCGACTCCGGCGTCCTGCGCTGGGGCGATCGGGAGGCGCGAGTGGTCGACGTCTACCGCCTCGGCGAGGACCAGGCGCTGGAGGTGGAGCCGGGCGGCGCCGCGATCGAGCCGGGGGTCCCGGTCGAAGCCGAAGTCGACGCCGAGACCCGCCACGCGACGATGCGCAACCACACCGGCACGCACCTGCTGCACGCGGCGCTGCGCGAGCGGCTCGGCACCCACGTGCGCCAGGCGGGCTCCGCCGTGCGCCCGGACAAGCTCCGCTTCGACTTCACCCACGGCCAGGCACTCGGCCCCGAGGAGCTGCGCGACGTCGAGGAGCGGGTCAACGAGTGGATCAAGGCAAGCCGGTCGGTCCGCTGGATGAACATGAACCGCGCCGAGGCCGAAAAGCTGGGGGCGATGGCCCTCTTCGGCGAGAAATACGGCGAGTGGGTGCGGGTGGTCGAGGTCGACGGCGTCTCCCGCGAGCTCTGCGGCGGCACCCACATCGCCAACACGGCGGAGGTCGGCATCTTCAAGATCACCTCCGAGGGCTCGAGCGCCGCCAACGTGCGCCGGGTCGAGGCGATCACGGGTCCCGCGGCCATTGACTTTTTCCGCGAGCGCGAGGCGCAGCTGCTCGAGGCCGGTGAGCTGCTGGGCAACCCGCAGGACCCGGTCGCCGCCGCCCGCCGAGCAGCTGAGCAGCTGAAGCAGGCGAGCGCCGGCGCCGAGAAGGCCCAGCGCGAGCAGCTGGGAGGCGCGGCGGACGAGCTGGTGGGCCGCGCCGAGGAATTGGCCGGCGGCAGTGGCCGAGCCGTCATCGCCGCGGTCGACGAGAGCCTGCAGGCGAACCCGAAGCAGCTGCTCGACCTCGCCAACCGCGTCCAGTCGAAGCTGGGAGGGCCCTCGGCGGTCGTCCTCGGCGGCGCCTTCGGCGACAAGGCCGGGCTGGTGGCGCTGGTCTCGAAAGAGCTGGTCGAGCGTGGCGTCTCCGCCGGCTCGATCATCCGCGAGATCGCGCCGATCGTCGGCGGTGGCGGTGGTGGGCGCGACGACATGGCCCAGGCCGGGGGGAAGGACCCGTCGAAGCTCGACGAGGCGCTGGCGGCGGCGCGCGCGGCGGTCGAGCGGGAGCTCGGCTAAGAGGCCCATGCGGGTGCTCGCCCTCGATCACGGCACCGTCCGCGTCGGCTGTGCCCTCTCGGATCCGAGCGGGACCCTGGCAACGCCGTTGCCGGTGATCGAACCACCGGAGGCGCGCGCCGTCGCCGAGCTGGTCGACGAGCACGGCGTCGAGCGGGTCGTCGTCGGGCTGCCGCTGCACCTCAGCGGCGAGGAGGGCAGCCAGGCGGGTTTGGCGCGGAGCTTCTGCCGGGAACTGGAAGCGATGCTTTCGGTTCCGGTCGAGACCTACGACGAGCGCCTAACCTCGCGGATGGCCGACGCCAGCCGCCGCGCCGGCGCCGGCGCGGCCCGCGACTCGCTCGCCGCCGCGCACCTGCTCGAGTCCTACCTGGAGAGCAGGCGATGAGCGACGACTGGCTCAAGGACGACGCCTTCGCCGACCCCGACGACCCGGCCGCGCGCGAGCGCGAGCAGCGCCGACGCGACCGTGAAGAGAAGCGGCAACAGCGGGCCGCGAAGCGGGCCGATGCCGAGCAGCAGGCGCCACCCGCGCCCCCGCCTCCGCCACCTCCTCCTGCCGAGGAGCCGCCGCCTGCGCGAGCCGAGGAGCCTCCGGCGCCGCGGGCCGAAGGGCCGCCGCCCGCCGAGCCCTTGCCGCCGCGGACCCCGGAGGAGGAGTTCTGGGACGAGGATCCGGAACCCTTGGAGTCGCCGCAGGCCCCACCGCCGCCCGAGCCGGTGATCGCCGCCGGCAACGGCAGCGCGCGGCCGCCCCGACGGCGCCCCGCGGCGCTTTCGGCGATCGGCCGCCATCCCTTCAGAATCTTCGCCGTCGTCGCCGCCCTCTTCGTCCTCTGGTTCCTGGGCGCGCTCTTCCAGCCGTTCCACGGCGACGGCTCCGGCAGTGTCCAGGTGACGGTGCCGAAGGGCTCGAGCGTCAGCGAAGTGGGGGACCTGCTGGCCGACAAGGACGTGATCGACAACTCGACCCTCTTCCAGGTCCGCGTCACCCTCGCCGGCAAGCGCTCGGAAATCTATTCCGGCCACTTCACGCTGGCGAACAACATGAGCTACGGCGCCGCGATCGACGCGCTCTCGACGGCGCCGGTGAAGCGGACGCTGACGGTGACGATCCCGGAGGGCTACACGCGCTCGCAGGCGGCGCAGGTGGTCGAGGAAGCGGGCGTCCCCGGCGACTACACCAAGGCGACTGTGAAGTCGAAGTACCTCGACCCGGCAGCCTACGGCGGCAAGGGGGCGCAGGACCTCGAAGGCTTCCTCTTTCCCGACACCTTCGAACTGAAGCCGAAGGCGCCGGTGGAGGACCTCGTCCAGCTGCAGCTGCAGGACTTCAAGCGGCGGATCAAGGGCGTCGACATGAGCTACGCGAAGTCGAAGAACCTGACCGTCTTCGACGTCGTCACGATCGCCTCGATGGTCGAGGACGAGGCCGGCGTCGACAGCCAGCGTGGCCTCGTCGCCTCGGTGATCTACAACCGCCTGCACGAAGGGATGCCGCTGGGGATCGACGCGACGATCCGCTTCGCCACCGGCAACTACACCGAGCCGCTGACCGAATCGGAACTGGCGATCGACTCGCCCTACAACAGCCGCACCAACGCCGGCCTGCCGCCGGGGCCGATCAGCAACCCCGGCCTGGAGTCGATCGAGGCCGCGGCGCACCCGCCGAAGACCGGCTACCTCTTCTACGTGACCACGCCGGGGGCCTGCGGCAAGCTCACCTTCGCCAAGACCGAAGCCGAATTCGAAGCCGCGGTCGAGAAGTACAACTCGGCCCGAGAAGCGGCCGGCGGCAACTCGCCGGACAGCTGCGGGGAATAGCGCCGTGCCGCGCCTCGCTGTCCTCGGCCACCCGGTCTCGCACTCGCGCTCGCCGGCGATGCAGACCGCGGCGCTCGCGGCGCTGGGGCTGGAGGACTGGACCTACCGGGCGATCGACGCCGCCCCCGACGCCTTCGAGATGACCGTCAAGGAGCTGGCCTCGGTCGGCTACGCGGGCATAAACGTGACCGTGCCCCACAAGGAGGCGGCGCTGGCGCTGGCGAGCGAGGCGAGCGAAGCCTCACAGCAGATCGGCGCCGCGAACACCCTTGTCTTCGGCGCGGGCGGGATCGAGGCCCACAACACCGACGCCGACGGGCTCCTGGCCTCGTTGCCGGACCCGCCGCGAGACCGCCGCACCCTCGTCCTCGGCGCCGGCGGCGCCGCCCGGGCGGCGATCTGGGCGCTGCGCTGGGAAGGCGCGAAGGTCGAGGTCTGGAACCGCACGCCCGAGCGGGCGGAGGCGCTCTGCGCCGAGCTGGGGGGGAAGCCGGTGAGGGCGCCGCGGCAGAGCGAGTACGACCTGATCGTCAACACCAGCGCCGCCGGGCTGCGCGGCGAGGACCCTTTCCAGCACCTGCCGCTGGAGCGTGGCGATTTCACCGACCACCAGACCGTCGTCGACATGGTCTACGGCGAGCGCCGCAGCCGCATCCTCAAAGCCGCCGAAGGCGCCCGCGCCGCCGTCGTCGACGGCCTCGAGATCCTCGTCCAGCAGGGAGCGCGGTCGCTGGAAATCTGGACCGGGCGCCGACCTGACCTCGACGTGATGCGCGAGGCGGCGCGGCGCCGATAGCCTTGCCGCGATGACGACGTTCCGTTTCACCACCGCGGGGGAGTCGCACGGGCCCGGTCTCGTGGCGATCGTCGAGGGCATGCCGGCGGGCCTCGAGCTCGACCGCGAGGCGCTCGACCGCGACATGGCGCGGCGCCAGCTCGGCCACGGGCGCGGCGGCCGGATGAAGATCGAGACCGACACGGTCGAGGTCCGCAGCGGCGTCCGCCACGGCCGCACCCTCGGCAGTCCGATCGCCCTCCTCGTCGCCAACCGCGACTACAAGAACTGGGAGGAGCGGATGAACCCCTGGCCGGTCGAGGGCTTCTCGCCGGACGAGGTACACCTGCCGCGACCCGGCCACGCCGACCTCGTCGGCGCCCAGAAATACGGCCAGGCGGACATCCGCAACATCCTCGAGCGGGCGAGCGCCCGCGAGACCGCGGCCCGGGTCGCCGCCGGCACGATCGCCCGCGCCTTTCTCGCCCGGCTCGGGGTCGAGATCCACAGCCACGTCCTGCAGATCGCCTCGGTGCGGGCGCAGGAGCGGCAAGACCTGACGCCGGAGGACTTCGCCGCGGTCGACGAGGACCCGGTTCGCTGTCTCGACCCGGAGGCGAGCAAGGCGATGGTCGAGGAGATCAACCGCCTGCGCAAGGCGAACGAGAGCCTCGGCGGCAGCTTCGAGGTGCTCGCCTTCGGCCTCGTGCCCGGGATCGGCTCCCACATCTCCTGGGAAGACCGCCTCGACGGCCGCCTCGCCGGCGCCGTCGCCTCGATCCAGTCGATCAAGGGTGTGGCGATCGGCGAAGCCTGGGACGTCGCCGGCCGCCCCGGCTCCGAGGCACACGACGAGATCTTCTGGAGCGAGGACCGCGGCTACTACCGCGAGACCAACCACGCCGGCGGCCTCGAGGGCGGGATGACCAACGGCCTGCCGCTCTCGGTGCGGGCGGCGATCAAGCCGATCTCGACCCTGACCAAGCCGCTGCGCTCGGTCGACACCGAGACCAAGGAGCCGGCCCAGGCGCTGCGCGAGCGCACCGACTCGACCGTGGTCCCGGCGGCGGCGATCGTCGCCGAGGCGATGGTCGCGCTGGCCCTCGCCCGCGCCTATCGCGAGAAGTTCGGTGGCGACCACATCGACGACGTCGCCGCCGCGCTCGAGGCCTACAAGCAGCGAATCGACTTCCGGGGCTGAGGATGGGGGCGATCGTGCTGATCGGCTTCATGGGGGCCGGCAAGAGCGCCGCGCTCGCCGCCGCCCGCAAGCAGGGCCTGGAGACGACTGAGATCGACGAGATGATGGAGCGCGAGCTCGGCAAGCCGATCAAGCGGGCTTTCGAAGAGGACGGGGAGGAGGCGTTTCGCGCCCGCGAGGCGGAGATCGTCGGCTCGCTGCTGCAGGGGGCCGACGGCGGTGTGATCGCCCTCGGCGGCGGCAGTGTCCTCTCCGAGCGGGTCCGCGAGGCCCTCGACCGGCATATCGTCGTCCTGCTCGAGGTCGATGCCGCCACCGCCTGGGAACGGATCAAGGGAACCGACAGGCCGCTGGCGAGGAGCGAGGCGGACGTCGAGCGGCTGTTGGCCGAGCGCTCGCCGCTGTACGAGGAGCTCGCCGACGTGGTGGTGCCGATGGTCGACAAGGAGGCGGTGGGGCGGACGTTGTCCTGGGTCGAGGCGGTGAGGCGACTGCCCGACGGGACCAGGATGCTTTGGGCGACCAGCAAGTCGGGCGCTTACCCGATCGTGATCGGGCGCGGCATCCTCGGGTCCCAGTGGTGGCCAATGGAGGGGCGCCAGTTCGTGGTCTGCGATCCGAACACGCGCGAATACCTCGACGGCGCGCTGCGGCCGGCGGCCGAGCCGGTCGAGCTGCCGGAGGCGGGCGAGACGGCGAAGACGCTGGGCGCCGTGCGGGAGGTGCTGGAAGAGCTCACCGAGAAGGGGATGACGCGCAAGGACTACCTCGTTGCTTTCGGCGGCGGAGTGGTGGGAGACACCGCCGGCCTCTGCGCCCACCTCTACCAGCGAGGCGTGCCGGTGGTCCAGGTGCCGACCACGCTGATGGCCCAGGTCGACTCCGCCTACGGCGGCAAGACCGGGGTGGACCTTCCGAAGGTCAAGAACTACGTGGGCGCTTATCACCAGCCGGCGGCGGTGATCGTCGACATCGAAGCACTCGACACGCTGCCGCAGGAAGAGCTCGCAGCGGGCTTCGTCGAGGTCTTGAAGACCGGCCTGCTCGAAGGCGGGGAGCTCTGGGAGCGGGCGCGGAAGCTGGAGAAGATCGTCCCTGCCGAGCTGGGCGAGATCATCTTCGAGTGCGCCCGCTTCAAGTGCGAAGTGGTCGCCGAAGACGAGCGGGACGAGGAGCGTCGCCACATCCTCAACTTCGGCCACACGGTCGGCCACGCGATCGAGGCGGCGACCCAGTACAAGCGCTACAAGCACGGGGAGGCGGTCGGCCTCGGCCTCCTGGCGGCGCTGGAGCTCTCCGGGCGGGACGATCTTCGCGACGAAGTCGAAGCGATCCTGCGGCGCCACGGTCTGCCGGTGCGGCTCGATCCCGATGTCGAGGTCGAACAGGTCCTGACCGCCCTGGAGCGAGACAAGAAGAGCACTCCCGACGGGGTCCGCTTCGTCCTGCTCCCGAAGCCGGGCGATCCCCGGCCCGGGGAAGCGGTCGATCCGGCTAAGGTCAAAGCAGCCGTGGAGAACCTCTATTGATGCCATCCGTGGCCAACCGGGTCGCCGTCCTGCACGGGGTCAACTTCGACGTCCTCGAGCGGCGCGACGCGGCGATCTACGGCGGCCTCTCGCTGTCGCAGCTGGAGGCGCAGATCTCGACGTGGGCGCACGAGCTGCGGTTGGAACCGATCTTCTTCCAGACCAACGCCGAGGGCGAGTTCTGCGAATACCTGCACCGCTCGGTCGACCTCGCCGACGCGGTGATCGTCAACGCCGGCGCCTGGACCCACTACAGCCGCGCGATCGCCGACGCCCTGGAGCTGACGCGGCTGCCGGCGGTCGAGGTCCACCTCTCCGACGTCGAGGCCCGCGACGACTGGCGCCGGCTCTCGGTCTTCGACGGCCTCGTCCTCGCGAAGATCGCGGGCAAGGGGCCGGACGGCTACCGGGAGGCTCTGGAGCGGCTCGCCGGCGAGCTCGGCGTGGCCTCCTGATGCGCGGTCGCGGCGACCGCCTGGAGGGGCTCCTGGCCGAGCGCGAGCTCGACCGGATGCTGGTCACCGACCTCACCAACGTCCGCTACCTGACCGGCTTCACCGGCACCAACGGCGCCTGCGTCTGCGGGCCCGGCCTCCGCCTCTTCTTCACCGACTTCCGCTACACCGAGCGCGCCGCCGCCGAGGTCGAGGGCTGGGAGGCGCTGACGATCGGCAACGACTGGCTGAAGGGGATCGCCGAGCACCTCGAGGGCCGGGTCGGGTTTGAGGACGACCAGATCGCGGTGCGGACGCTGGAGAAACTGAAGGAGAAACTCGCCGAAGGCACCGAGCTGGTCGCCGCCGGCGGCCGGGTCGAGGAGCTGCGGCGGGTCAAGGACGACGAGGAGCTGGCGAAGATCGCCGAGGCGGCGAAGCTCGCCGACGAGGTCCTTGGCTGGGCCCTGGAACAAGGCTTTGCCGGACGGACGGAGCGCGACGTGGCGCGCGCCACCGAAGCGCGGATCCGCGAGCTCGGCGCCGACCCCTCGTTCCCGGCGATCGTCGCCGCGGGCCCCAACGGCGCCCTGCCGCATGCCGAGCCCGGCGAGCGGGAGATCGGCTCTGGCGAGCTCGTCGTCTTCGACATGGGCGCGCAGCTCGACGGCTACTGCTCCGACGGCACCCGCACCTTCGCCGCCGGCGAGCCCGGCGAGGAGGCTCGCGCCGTCTACGAGGTGGTGCGGCAGGCCCAGCAGGCCGGGCTGGAGGCGATCAGGGCCGGCATCAAGGGCGAGGACGTCGACAGCGCCGCCCGCCGGGTGATCGACGACGCCGGCCATGGCGAGCACTTCGGCCACGCGCTCGGACATGGGGTCGGGCTCGAGGTCCACGAGGGCCCGCGGCTCTCACAGCGCTCCGACGACGTCCTCTCTCCCGGCGAAGTCGTCACCGTTGAGCCCGGCGTCTACCTGCCAGGCAACCTCGGCGTCCGCATCGAGGACCTCGTCGTCGTCGCCGAGGACGGCCTGCGCAACCTCAGCTCGCTGCCGAAAGAGCTGCAGCTAGTCGGTTAGCGACCGCGAAGCGGCCGCTAAGCACTCAAATTCAAGCCGTACCTGCCCGCGGTCGATGCCCGGGGGATGGCTAAGAACCGGGACACGCTGGTCTCGATCCACGAGGAAGCGCGCCGCGAGCGCCTGCTCGACATGGAGGAGCGGGTCCGCCGCTATCGCCTCGCCTGCTTCGGAATCCTGGCCTTGGCCCTGGCGGTGGGGGGAGGCAGCTCGGCCGGTTACTGGTGGATCCCGCTGCTCGCGGCGGGCCTCGCCGGGTTTGCCGTCGCCGACCGCTTCATGCGCAACAGCGCCCGGCCGGCCCTCTGGGTCGCCGGTGCCTGGGCGGCGCTGCCGGCTCTGCTCGCTGCTTCCGTCCTCGTCACCGGCGGTGCCGCCAGCCCCGTCCTCGTCTGGTTCGCCCTGCCGGCGGTAACCCTCGGTTTCCGCTTCGAGCCGCGGGGGATGATCGCCGGCACCGTCTACGTGATCGCGACGTTCCTCTTCGCCGCGGTCGTTCCCGACCCGCAGGCGGCCTGGGCCGAGCGCCAGCTGCTGATCGCGATCGCGACCCTGATCGTCAGCACCGTGATCCTCAGCGGCGCCCTGGTCGAGTCCGACCGCGCCCACCGCCGGCGCTCGACCCTCGATCCGCTCACCGGCCTCTTCAACCGCAACGCGCTGGAGCAGCGCCTCTCCGAGCTCGACGGCCAGCCCTGCGACCCCTTCGAAGGGCAGTCCCACGCCTTCCTCCTCTGCGACCTCGACCACTTCAAGCGCGTCAACGACCAGTTCGGCCACGCCGCCGGCGACGCGGTTCTCCAGGACGTCGCCTACACGATGCGGGCGGCGCTGCGGGCCGGCGACTCGATCTACCGCGTCGGCGGCGAGGAGATCCTGGTGATGCTGCCGGGCGCCGGGCACGAAGACGCGCTCGAAATCGCCGAGCGGCTGCGGGTGGCGGTGCGCGACCGCCGTCCGGTCGGCGTCCCCGTCTCGCTCAGCATCGGCGTTGCCATCGCCGAGCCGGGCGTGGTCGACACCGACGACCTGCTCGCCCGCGCCGACGCGGCGCTGTACGCGGCCAAGGCCAAGGGCCGCGACCTCGTCTACCTAGACGACTACGAGCCCGAGCCGGCCGCCGTCAGCGGCTGAGGTCCCAGTCGCTGCTGAGCCGCTCGCCAAAGGCGGCCAGGAGCTTCACGACTGCCTCGACGTCGCGCAGGTCGACCATCTCGACCGGCGAGTGCATGTAGCGGAGCGGGATCGAGACGAGCCCGGTGGGGATCCCGGCGCGGGAAATCTGGAGGACGTCGGCGTCGGTGCTGGTGCCGCGGCCGCTGGCGCTGATCGAGTACTCGATCCCCTCCGCCTCGGCGGTCTCGACCAGGAGCTCGAAGACCTTCGGTGAGAGCGTCGAGCCGCGGCCGATCGCCGGGCCCGAGCCGAAGGGGTGGCGGCCGATCTCCTTCTCGTCGACCCCCGGCGCGTCGGTGGCGTGGGTGACGTCGACGGCGATCGCGATGTCCGGTCGCACCTGGAAGGCGGCGGTGCGGGCGCCGAAGAGGCCGATCTCCTCCTGCACCGCGGCGACGGCGGCAAACGAGCCGCCGGGGCCTTTGCCCTCGGCGCAGCGGCGCAGGCTCTCCAGCGCCACGTAGGCGCCGAGGCGGTTGTCCATCGCCCGCGAGACGAGGCGGTCTCCCGCCACCGCCATCGGCTCGGCGTCGATCACCACCGGGTCGCCGACCCGGACCAGCGCCTCGGCCTCCTCGCGGTCGGAGGCGCCGATGTCGATGTGCATGCTCTTCAGCTCGACGACCTTTTTGCGCTGGTCGGGCTCGAGCAGGTGGATCGGCTTGCGGCCGGCGACGCCGGGAACGGGGCCGTCCTTGCCGCGGACCTCGACCCGCTGGCCGACCAGGATCTGCGGGTCCCAGCCGCCGACCGGCGCGAACCAGAGGAAGCCCTGCTCGTCGACGTGGGTGATGATCAGCCCGATCTCGTCGATGTGGCCGACGACGGCGAGCGTCGGCGAGGCCTCGCCGACCCGGGCGATCGTCGAGCCGATCCCGTCGACGCTGACGTCGGCGAAGGAGGCGGCCTGGCGCCAGACCTCGGCTGCAGGCCCCTCGTATCCGGAGGGGGCGCCGGCGCGGAGCAGCTTGTCGAGAAGGTCTGGAGTGCTCAAAAGGTTCGGGGAGTATGCCTAACTGTGGGCCGCGCTTGCTTCGCGGCGCAGCTCCTCGCGGCGGCTGCCGTATCTGCGGTGCTCGACGACGATCAAGCCCCATATCAATACGACGGCGACGGCCAGGGTGATCAACGCGGCCATCGAGGTGGCGACCGGAACCAGGAAAAGCAGCACGATTGCTAGTCCCAGCCGGGAACGGTTGAGCGTCTGCACGTGGCGGTAGCGGAAGGCGACCAGGCCCAGCAGGTAGACGGCGAGGCCGCCGAGCAGGGCGAAGGCGGGGACGTCGTGCAGGTGCTCGTCGGTGTGGCCGATCGTCACCTTCATGCCGAGGGCCATGAGGACGATGCCCGCGACCAGCAGCAGGTGGACGTAGGAGTAGGAGTCGCGGGCGAGCTCGTTCTGCGCCCGCCCGGCCTCCGCTTCGCCGAGCCGACGGGCCGAGATCAGGGCGACCACGTCGAAGTAGGTCCACCAGAGGGCGGCGGTGAGGAAGATGCCGAGCACCGCCGCGGTGCCGATTCCGAGGTCGAGGGCGCCGGAGGCGCCGACGCCGATCGCGACGATCGACTCGCCGAGGGCGATGATGACGATCAGGCCGTGGCGCTCGGCGAAGTGGCCGGGGACGAGCTTCCAGCCCTCGGAGCCGAAGAAGTAGGGCCCGGCCATATCGAGGAAGATCGCCAGCGCCCACAGCGCCCCCTGGGCGAAGCCGTCGAAGAGCGAGGCGACGATGAGGATGCCGACCGCGACCGCGGTGCTGACGGCGAGGCCGACCACCGAGCGGCGCAGGTCCCGGTCGTCGGCCCCGGCGAGCCAGAAGAGGACGATGTGGGCGGTGCGGTAGACGCCGATCGCCAGCGCAAAGGTGAGGGCGAGGTTGCCGAAGGCCTCCTGGACGCAGAGGGAGACGATCAGCATCGCCGCCATCGCCGCGAAGATGACGATTCGGACGACGCCCGCCTCCGGGTCGATGACGCTGGTCAGCCAGGCGTAGCCGACCCAGGCCCACCAGAGCACGCCGAGGATCAGCAGCCCCTGCGCGAGACCCGACCAGGTCTGCTCGTGGGACATCAGCGCCGTGCACTGGGTGATCGCGAGGACGAAGACGAGGTCGAAGAAGAGCTCCAGCGGCGTCACCCGCTCGCCCTCGCGGCGGACGGCACTGAGGCGATGGTGCCTTTCCGGTGAGCCCTCCAAGGCCGCCATCGTTGCACTCGGATCGGTTAGCGTGGCCGGGGATGGCGAGCGGGAAACGGGTCGCACTGGTGACGGGAGCCTCGACGGGGATCGGGCGCGCGACGGCGATCCGGCTCGCCCGCGAGCCCGGGACGGAGCTCGTCCTCGTCGCCCGCCGCGAGCAGCTGCTGCGCGAGCTGGCGGAGGCGTTGCCCTGCCGGGCCACCTTCATCGCCGTCGACCTCACCGAGCCGGAGGCGCCGCGGCGCCTCCGCGCCCATCTCGAGGCCGAGCACGGCGGCTCCCTGCGGCTGCTGGTCAACAACGCCGGCGCCGCCTGGCGCGGCAGCTTCGCCGAGGGCGGCTACGCCAACGTCCAGCGCCATATGGAGCTCAACTTCGACGCCGTCGTGCGGCTGACCGAGGCGCTGCTGCCGCTGCTGCGGGCCTCGGCGCCGAGCGCGATCGTCAACGTCGCGAGCACCGCCGGCCGCGTCGCCCGCGCCCGCACCGGCGCCTACAGCGCCAGCAAGTTCGCGCTGATCGGCTGGAACGACGCCCTCTACGCGGAGGAGAAGGCGGAGGGCGTCCATGTCGGCATGGTGCTGCCGGGCTTCGTCGCCACCGAGGGCTTCCCGGCGACCGAGCTGCGCGAGAAAGCGCTGACCCGCTGGGTCGTCTCGAAGCCGGAGAAGGTCGCCGAGGCGATCTACGAGTGCGGCCCCGGCGGCAAGGCCGAGCGCTACGTGCCGCGTCCCTACGGGCTCGCCGCGGTGGCCCGCATCGTCCTGCCGCGCCTGACCAGGCGCGTCCTCACCGGCGGTGCCGCCTCCACCCTCACCACCAGTACCGCGGGCGAACGCGACCAGACCCCGAGCTGATGCCGCTCTACGGCGACATCATCGTCGCGCTGGCCCTCGTCGCGGTGGCCGTTATCGCCACGATCTCGACGCGGCGGGTGCGCCTCGTCAACCGCCGCTTCCGCATGCTCGACGAAATCGCCCATGTCGCCGACATGGGCAGCGCCCTGGACGAGACGCTCGACGCGATCGCCGAGATCATCGTTCCGGAGATGGGCGACATCTGCGCGATCGACGTGATCGAAGGCGACCGCGTCCGCCGCGCCGCCCTGGAGGTGGACGGGCCCGAAGCCGACGCGATCGCCGCCCGCCTGATGGCCCGGGGCCCGCGCCTGCAGGAGCAGGTCGCGAGCGACGCCAGCCGCGAACGCCAGGAGCCGCTTCGCTTCGAGCTGAAGAGCGATGAGGCAATCCGCGAGTTCGCCGCCGACGAGGAGGACTTCGAGTTCCTGCGCGGACTCGGCATCCGCTCCGGGGTCACCGTCGAGCTCCGTGCCCGGGGCCGGCCGACCGGGGTCCTGACGATCAGCGTCGGCCCTTCCGGGCGGACCTTCGACGACGGCGACGTGCACTTCGTCACCATCCTCGCCGGCCGGGTCGCCCTCGCCCTCGACAACGCCGGCCTCTTCTCCGATCTCGAGCGCTCAGAGCGCGAACGGGCGGAGATCGCCGAGACGCTCCAGCGCGGCCTGCTGCCACCGCCGCTGCCGCACATCCCCGGTTGGTCGGTGGCGGCCACCTATCGGCCGGCGGGCGCCGAGAACGAGCTCGGCGGCGACTTCTACGACGCCTTCCGTATCGCCGGCGGCTGGATGGTGGTAATCGGCGACGTCACCGGGCGCGGCGCCAAGGCAGCCGCCGTCACCGCCCATGCCCGCTACACGCTGCGGACCGCCGCGGCGCTGACGGGCGATCCCGTGATCGCCCTGCGCACCCTCAACCGCGAGCTGCTCGCCCGCCAGGGGACGGCGCTCTGCAGCGTCGCCGCGATGGCCGTCTCCGAAGACCCGTCCGAACCGGTGCGGCTGGCGGTGGCCGGCCACCCGCCGCCGCTCCTCGTCGACGGCGACTCCGTCCTCGAGGCGGGCCGGCCCGGACCCGTCCTCGGGGCGTTCACCGACGAAGTCTGGGCCCTGGAGGCGGCCCACGTCGCCCCCGGCCAGCAGCTGGTCGTGGTCACCGACGGGGTCACCGAGTCGGGCGGGGCGGACGGCCGCTTCGGCGAGGAGCGGCTGCGCGCCCAGCTGGAGGGGGTGAGCAGCCCCGCGATCGCCGCCCAGCGAATCGAGGGCGCCCTGCACGAGTTCGCCGGGGGCACGCTCGACGACGACGCCGCGATCCTCGCCATCGCCCCCGGCACCGCCGACGTCGAGCCGGCGCCCGAGCGCGAGCGGGAGCTGGTCGAGAGGCTCTATAGCGCCTTCAACCGCCGCGACTCCGAGGAGATCGTCGCCCTCTGCGACGAGGAGATGGACTTCTTCCCGGTCGGGACCGCGGAGCAGGTCGGCCGCGACGCCCCGTATATCGGCCCCACCGGCCTCAATCAGTACCTGCACGACGTCGAAAGCGCCTGGGACGAGTTGCTGGTCACGCCGAGCGTGGTCGAGCACCGGGGCGGCTCCCTGCTGGTCCGCGGCCGCGTCTACGCCCGCAGCCGCCCGCTCGGCATCCGCGACGTACCGGTCGCCTGGATCTGGGACCTCACCGGCGAGCGCTTCGTCCGCGGCGAGGTCTTCCGCGACCCCGAGGAAGCCGTCGAGCGCCTCGCCGCCTCGCCCTGAGTCGCGCCCCCACTAGGATTCGCCGCCGTGACTATTTCGACGAACCAGTTCAAGAACGGCACCCATATCGAGATCGACGGCAAGATCTGGAAGATCCTCGAGTTCCAGCACGTCAAGCCGGGCAAGGGCGGCGCCTTCGTGCGGACGAAGCTGCGGCGGATCGAGGACGGCTCGGTGATCGACAAAACCTTCAGGGCGGGGGAGAAGTTCCGCCCGGTCCGGACCGAATCGAAAAAGATGCAGTACCTCTACGACTCCGGCGAGGCCGCGGTCTTCATGGACTCGCAGGACTACGACCAGATCGAAATTCCGAAGGAGTCGCTCGGGGACTCGATGCAGTGGGTGCTGCCGAACGCCGAGGTGGACGTCCTCTTCGTCGACGAGCAGCCCGGCGACGTGCAGGTGCCGAGCGCGATCGAGATGAAGGTCACCCAGACCGACCCCGGCCTCAAGGGGGACACCGCTTCGGGTGGCGGCAACAAGCCGGCGACCCTCGAGTCCGGTGTCGTCGTCCAGGTCCCGCTCTTCATCGAGGAGGGCGAAACGGTCCGGGTCGACACCCGCAGCGGCGATTACATCTCCCGCGCCTGAACGCTTCGCGGTTCGGCGCTGACAGAATGCAGCTATGCGCAGGTCCGACCAGCGGCGGGACGCCGTTTTCGCCAACTACCAGCGGGACGTGACCGGCCATCCCCTCGAGGAGATGCTGGGGGAGGCACGGCCGCTGACCCGGGAGCTGGCGGAGGGCGTCGACACGCACCGCGAAGAGCTCGATGACATCATCGCCGCCCATGCCCGGGGTTGGACCGTCGATCGGATCGCGCCCCTCGACATGAACGTCATGCGCACCGCCCTCTACGAGATGGAATTCATGGACACGCCGGCCGAGGTCGCGATCGACGAGGCGGTGGAAATCGCCAAGGAGTACTGCGGCGCCGACGCGCCGAAGTTCGTCAACGGCATCCTCGGCGCGATCGTCCGCGAGCGGGAGCCCGCCAAATGAGCGTTCGCTTGCGGGAAATCTCCGAGCGCCTGCGCGAGATCACCTCGCAGCTGGAGAGCGAGGAGGTGGGGGACGAGGTCGCGGCGCAGCTCGCCTCCGAGGCGGCCGACCTCGCTGCCGAGGCGGTCGAGGAGGCCAACCGCGAGGCGCGACAGCAGGCGAGCGCCGAGGGCAGTTGAGCTACCCCGAGGACCTCCGCGGGCTGGTCGACGACGCCCTCGGAAAACTGAGCTTTGCCGTCAGCCCCTCCACCGGCGGCCTCGAGGAGGCGATGCGGTACTCGCTACTCGCCGGCGGCAAGCGGGTGCGGCCGGTCCTCGCCCTCGCCACCGCCCGCGCCCTCGGGGCCGAGCCGGAGCGGTTTCTCCCGGTTGCCTGCGCGATCGAGCTGATCCATACCTACTCGCTGATCCACGACGACCTGCCGGCGATGGACGACGACGAGCTGCGGCGCGGGTTGCCGACCTCGCACGTGAAGTTCGGCGAGGACGTCGCGATCCTCGCCGGCGACGGCCTCTTCGCCGAGGCGGTGCGGCTCTTCTGCGAGCAGCCCGGCGACCCGGCGCGGGTGCTGATGGCGCTGCGGGAGCTGGCCGGCGCCACCGGGGTCGACGGGATGGTCGGCGGGCAATACGTGGACGTGATCGGCGCCGAGTCCGACGCCGAGGGGTTGCGCGCCCTGCACGCGCTGAAGACCGGACGTTTGATCGCCGCCAGCGTCAACGTCGTCCTTTTGCTCGAAGCAGCCCCCGAACCTGAGACAATGCCCTACCGCCGTTTCGCCGAGGAGCTGGGCGTGTTGTTCCAGATCGTCGACGACATCCTCGACGTCACCGAGTCCGACGAGCAGCTCGGTAAGCCACATGGAAGCGACGAGAGACATGGCAAACTCACCTACGTCAGCCTTTTCGGGCTCGAGCGGGCGCGTCAGCTGGCAGCTGAGTCACATGCGAAGGCGGCCGCGGCGCTGGCCGAGGCCGGCGGCGAGACGGACGATCTGAGGCGCGTGGCCGACTACATCTTCACGAGGAACGAATGAGCGAACAGCCCCCCACCCAGGGCAACGACGAGAAAGACCAGATGAAAGAGCCGCTGCTGCCGGGAATCGACGGTCCCGACGACCTGCACGACCTCGACGACGCGCAGCTGCAGCAGGTCGCGCAGGAGATGCGCACCTACATCATCGACACGATCGGCGAGATCGGCGGCCATTTCGGCGCCAACCTCGGCACCTGCGAGCTCGCCGTCGCCCTCCACAGCCTGCTGGACTCGCCCCGCGACAAGGTGCTCTGGGACGTCGGCCACCAGGCCTACCCGCACAAGATCCTCACCGGCCGCCGTGACCGACTCTCGACGATCCGCCAGTACGACGGGCTCGCCCCGTTCTGCTCGATCCCCGAGTCTGAGCACGACATCATGGGCGCCGGCCACGCCTCGACCTCGATCGGCTACGCGGTCGGGCTGAAGGAGGCGATGCGGCACGGGATCGGCGAGGACGGCAAAGTCGCTGCGGTGATCGGCGACGGCGCCCTCACCGGCGGCGTCGCTTACGAGGCGCTGCACGCGGCGGGCGGCCTGCAGACGCCGGTCGTGATCGTCCTCAACGACAACGGGATGTCGATTTCGCCTAACGTCGGCGCCCTCTCCCGCTACTTCAACCGCATCCGCCTCAACCCGCGCCTCTGGCACGCCCGCGAGGGGGTCGAGGATCGGCTGACGAAGCTGCCGCTGGGTCTCGGCAGACGGATCGAGCGACTGGGGCCGGAGATCAAGTCGGCGATCAAGGCCTACTGGGCGCCCGGCCTCTTCTTCGAGGAGCTCGACCTCGCCTACATGGGAGTGATCGACGGCCACGACGTGCACGCCCTGCGCGAGGCGCTGAAGGAGGCCTTCGAAGCCGACCGGCCGGTCGTCGTCCACATCCACACGGTCAAGGGCAAGGGCTTCGCTCCGGCCGAAGAAGGCGGGTTGGAGTCGATGGAGGAGTGGCACGCGGCAAAGCCGAAGTCGATCGTCAACGGTGAACCAGCCGGCGCTCTGAAGCCGGTGCCGGTGACCGAAACCGATTCCCCCGAGGGGATCGAGGTGCTGGAGAAGCCGCCCGCCGCCGGTTCGCCGCCCCAGTACACGAAGGTCTTCGCCGGAGCGATCGTCGCCGAGGCGCAAGCCGACGAGCGGGTGATCGGGATCACCGCGGCGATGGCGGGGGGGACCGGGCTCCAGCAGCTCGCCGACGAGGTCCCCGAGCAGTACTACGACGTCGGCATCGCCGAGCAGAACGCGGTCCTGCTCGCCAGCGGGCTCGCCCTGCAGGGGGCGAAGCCGGTCTGCGCGATCTACTCGACCTTCCTCCAGCGCGCCTTCGACCAGATCGTCCACGACGTCTGCCTGCAGGACCTCGACGTCACCTTCGCGATGGACCGCGCCGGCCTAGTCGGCGACGACGGGCCGACCCACCACGGCGCCTTCGACGTCTCCTACTTCCGCCCGATCCCGAACGTGGTCGTGATGGCGCCGCGCGACGAGGCGATGCTGGTCCACATGCTGCGCACCGCGATCGCCCACGACGGGCCGGCGGCGCTGCGCTACCCGCGCGGGGCGGGCGAGGGGGTTGAGGTGCCGACGAAGCCGAGGGCCATTCCGATCGGGGTGGGGGAGGTCCTCGCCGAGGGCGAGAAGGTGGCGCTGCTCGGCTACGGCTACGGGGTCACCGTCGCCCGCGAAGCCGCCGCGATCCTCGGCAAGCACGGCCTCGAGGCCACGGTCGCCGACGCCCGCTTCGCGAAGCCGATCGACGGCGACCTGGCCGAGCGCCTGGCGCGCGAGCACGAACTGCTGTTGACGATCGAGGAGAACGTCCTGCCCGGGGGGTTCGGCTCCGCCGTGTTGGAGCACCTCGAGGACGCTTTTGCCGAGGCGCCCGGGGAGCGGGCGCGGGTGCTGCGGGTCGGCCTGCCGGACGCCTACGTCACCCACGGCAAGCCGGCCCTGCTCCGCGCCGAGGTCGGCCTCACCGGCGAGTCGGTGGCCGACCGCGTGCTCGCCTCGCTGCCCAGTGCACAGCCGGCGCTGACCTAATCAATTTTGACGATTGATTCAATTGGCGCAATCGATTAGCCTGCGCCAGTCTCTCCGGTGAACGGAGGAGCCGGCAGTCAAGAAGCCAGCGCTTCTGGGGGAAGCACCAAGGGGAGGAGAGGCGCGCATCTCTATATGTGTGGATCCGGTTGGGGAACCGGATCTCTCGCGCCCGCCTTCCAGGTCGGGGCGCGAGGCGCGCCTGGAAAACGACTACCCAGGCGCGCCCGTGTCAACTCAGGGAACCTGATAGGCCCAACTGGCGATGATCCACGCTTCTTCGGTGAGTTCATCGGCAAAGACGTCAAGCGAGAAGCCGTAGCGGCGGTTCGGGTCCGAGGAGTTTCCGCTGCTGTCAACCGATTCGAGGTTGGCTTGGTTGTAGATGTAGACGCAGAGCATCCCGGCGCTGGCCTGTCCGGTACCCGGGCACCCGGGTGCCGATTCTTCACCTTCGAACAGGACGACGAGATTCGGGGTCGGGGCGGATGCGGGCAGCGGCGAGCGATAGGAACCGCCGGCGAGCCAGAATTCCTCGCCCGGGGGTGCGTGCTCGGAGAGTTGCCCCGTCAGCGTTTCACCGGATCGTGCCACCTGCGGGAGGTATCCCGACGCCGCGACGCCACCGAGGTGGGCGCTGTCGTCGGCGAAGGCAGCGTGGCTAGCATCGGCCGCATGGGCCGCCTGCGTTGCGTTCGCTGCCTGGGCAGCGTTTGGCACGGTCCCCAGCGATGAGGCGTTGACCTTGGCTCCGGTCACCGCTCCGTCCTTGATTTTCGCCGTCGTCACGGCATTCGGCTTCAGCTGCTTCGTGCCGACGCTGTTTTTCGGCAGTTTGGTTGCCGCATAGGCGGCGCCGCCCAGGGCCAGGAAAAGCGCCAGGGTTGCGATCACGTTGGAGTAGGTGAGCCTGAGGCGCGGTAGGTGCATCGATCCTCCCATCAGTCGACGAATGAAATCCCTGCCGGAGCATCCTTATGGACCCGTCGGACCGGCCGGCAAAAGGCAAATCGATCTCCTGCGACTCGAGCTCGGCAGGCGATGCTTGCTTTGGCGACCTCGCCAGAGGAAACTCACCTGGTGCCAGGCGTGACTCAGGAGACCGACGGCAGGGCTGCCCGACGCGACGTTCCCCGCTCCAGTCACGGCGACTGGGGGCCGGCGGATAGGGATGCGCTGGCGATTCTCGCCGCACAGGACGAGACGCGGGTGCCGGAGCTGGTGCCGCTTCGCTACGGCCGCATGCTCGCCTCGCCGTTCGCCTTCTTCCGCGGCGCCGCGGCGGTGATGGCCGACGATCTGGCGGCGACTCCGACGACGGCGCTGGAGGCGCAGCTCTGCGGTGACGCGCACCTGGCCAACTTCGGCGTCTTCTCAGCCCCGGACCGCCGGCTCGTCTTCGACTGCAACGACTTCGACGAGACCCACCCGGGCCCGTTCGAGTGGGACCTGAAGCGGCTGGTCGCGAGCATCGCGGTCGCCGGCAGAGAGCGGGGCTTCGGCAAGCGGCAGCGGCAGAAGGCCACGCTCGCCACCACCGCCGGCTATCGCGAGGCGATGCGGCGCTTCGCCGCGATGCGAAACATCGACGTCTGGTACGCCCGCATCGACGCCGAGCCGGCAATCGCTGCCCTGCGCTCGCGGGTCGACGGCAGGCGCTACCGCCAGATCGAGCGCGGCCTCGCCAGGGCCGAAGCGAAGGACAGCCTGCGGGCGCTGCGCAAGCTCACCTGGGAAGAGGACGGCGAGCTGCGGATCGCCAGCAACCCGCCCCTGATCACGCCGCTGGAGGAGCTGACCGACGCCGCCGACGCCGAGGAGCAGCTGCGGCGGGTGATCGCCGCCTACCGCGAGTCGCTGGCGCCCGACCGCCGCCACCTCGCCGGCTCCTATCGCTACGTCCACGCCGCCCGCAAGGTGGTCGGGGTCGGCAGCGTCGGCACCCGCGCCTGGATCCTGCTGCTGCTGGGCAAGGATTCGGGTGATCCGCTCTTCCTGCAGGCGAAGGAGGCCGGCGCCTCGGTCCTGGAGCCGCACCTGGGGCCGGGCCGCTACCGACACCACGGCCGGCGGGTGGTCGAAGGGCAGCGCCTTATGCAGGCGGCGAGCGACATCTTCCTCGGCTGGGTAAGCGTCGAGGGGCTGGACGGGGAGACGCGCAGCTTCTACGTGCGCCAGCTCTGGGACGGCAAGGGCTCGGCCGAGGTGGCGCGCTTCGACGCGGGCGACCTTGCCGACTATGGCGCCCTCTGCGCCGGCGCCCTGGCGCGGGCGCACGCCCGCTCCGGCGAGCGTGCCGCGATCGCCTCCTACCTCGGCAAGGGCGACGTCTTCGACCAGGCCCTCGCCCGCTTCGCCGAGGCCTACGCCGACCAGAACGAGCGCGACTTCGAGCGTGTCTCCGAGGCCGCCGCCAGCGGTGAGATCGCGGTCGAGCGGGAAGGCGCATGAGCCTGAAGACGATCCGTCGCGGCGTCCTCGTCCTCCTCTTCGACGCCGGGGTGCTGATGCTGCTCTCCGAGGCGCTCCCCGGCTTCGTCCTCGACGGCGCCGCCAGCGCGCTCGGCGCCGCCGCCCTGATCGGCCTCCTCAACGCCCTCGTCTGGCCGCTGCTCGCCCGCTTCGCTCTGCCGCTGACGGTGCTCACCCTCGGCCTCGCCGCCCTCCTGCTCAACGGTCTCCTGGTCACGATCGCCATCGATCTGCTCCCGGGCGGGAGCATCGACGGTGTCCTCGAGGGGACCGTGGTGACCGTGGTGATGACGGCGGCGACCGCGTTCCTCTACTCGCTGCTGGCGATCGACGAGGATCACTCCTGGCACCGGCAGGTCGTGCGGCGGCAGGCGCGCCGCCGCAAGCAGTTCGTCGAGAGCGAGGTACCCGGCGTCCTCTTCCTCGAGATCGACGGCCTCGCCCACGACGTCCTGCTGCGGGCGCTGCAGGACGGCAGCGCTCCCCATCTCGCGAGCTGGGTGCGGGGCGGCTCCCACCGCCTGCGCTGCTGGGAGACCGACTGGTCCTCGCAGACCGGCGCCTGTCAGGCCGGCCTCCTGCACGGCTCCAACGAGGACATGCCCGCCTTCCGCTGGTGGGAGAAGGACCGCGGCACCGCGATCGTCACCAACCATCCGCGCGACGCCGAAGAGCTGGAGCGCCGCCACTCCGACGGCAAGGGCCTGCTGCACGCCGACGGCGCCAGCCGCGCCAACATCCTCTCCGGCGACGCCCCGCACTCGATGCTGACGATGAGCACGGCGCTACGGCGCCGGCGCCCGATCGGTCGGGACTACGCCGCCTACTTCGCCCAGCCCTACGCGGTCGCCCGCACCTTCGTCCTCGCCCTCGCCGACGTCGGCCGCGAGCGCCGCGCCGCCCGCGCCCAGGTCCGCGACGACGTCCGCCCCCGCATGGAGCGCAGCCGCTCCTACGCCTTCGTCCGCGCCTGGGGGACGGTGGTCCAGCGCGACCTCCAGGTCGCCGCCGTGGTCGGCGACGTCCTTGCCGGGCGCCCGGTCGTCTACACGACCTTCCTCGCCTACGACGAGGTTGCCCACCATTCCGGGATCGAGCGCCACGACGCGCTGGCGGTGCTGCGCGACCTCGACCGCCAGATCGCCCGGATCGCGACCGCTTGCGCCGAGGCGCCGCGGCCCTACCGGCTAATGGTGCTCTCCGACCACGGGCAGTCGCAGGGGGACACCTTCCTCGACCGCTACGGCGAAACGCTCGAGGACCTCGTCCGCGGCGCCACCGATCCCGACAGCGTCGTCGCCGCCGAAGACGGGGACGACAACTCGCTCTCCTACATGAGCGCCGGGCTGACCGAGATCGCCCGCGACGACACCGCCGCGGGCCGCACCGTGCGGCGGGCGACGCGGGACCGGCTTTCCGACGGGGTGGTCGTGCTCGATGCCGAGTCCCGGCAGGAGATGGACGATGCCCACAGCGGCGAGCTGCCCGAGCTCTCGGTGATGGCCTCGGGCTGCCTCGGGCTGATCAGCTTCCCGCGCGAGCCCGGGCGGGTCAGCCGGGAGCGGATCGAGGCCCTCTACCCGCGCCTGCTGCCGGCGCTGCGCGAGCATCCGGGAATCGGCTTCGTCCTCGTCCGCTCCGAGCGCGACGGGGCGCTGGCGCTCGGCGCCGGCGGAATCCATTACCTCGACTCCGGCAGGGTGGAGGGGGAGGACCCGCTGGCGCCGTTCGGCCCCAATGCCGCCGACCACCTGCGGAGGACCGACGGCTTCCCGCACTGCGCCGACCTGATGGTCAACAGCACCTACTGGCCCGAGTTCGGCGAGGTCGCCGCCTTCGAGGAGCTGGTCGGCTCCCACGGCGGCATGGGAGGGACCCAGAGCTTCCCCTTCGTGCTCCACCCGGCCGAGCTGGAGTGGCCGGGGGAGGAGGTCGTCGGCGCCGAGCGCGTGCACCGGATCTTCCGCGGCTGGCTCGCTGGCCTTGGTCAGGACGCCTACGCCAGCGAGGTCGCCTCGCCGGGCGAGAGCACCCGCGTCGCCACCTGAGGCGCCAGCTCGGCCATCTGGTCGAGGAATTCCCGCCCCGGCATATAGAGCCGGTCCGGATTGAGGTGGTGGAGGCCGAAGGGGTAGAGGGTGCCCCAGTGGATCGGCACCGCCACCCGCGGCGAGAGCAGCGCTGCCGCTTCGGCCGCGCGCCTGGGGTCGAGATGACCGGCGCCGACGGTCGGGCCCCAGCCCCAGATCGGCAGCAGCGCCAGGTCGAGGCCGGGCGCCATGCCCTCCATTCCCTCGAAGATGTCGGTGTCGCCGGCGAAGTAGACGCTGCGCGAGCCCTCGGCCAGGAAGCCGATCGCCTCCGAGCGGCGCGCGTGCCGGCGCCTGCCGGTCTCGTGGTGGGCCTCGACCGCGTTCACCCTGAGGGCGCCGACGGCCGTCGACTCGCCGGGGGCAAGCTCCTCGACCCGCCCGAAGCCCCGGCGCTCGAAGAAGGCGTGGGAGCCCGGCGGCACCAGCAGCCGTACCTCGCGCTCGAGTTTTCGCAGCGAGCCGAGGTCGGCGTGGTCGTGGTGCAGGTGGGAGATCAGCACCGCGTCGATGTCCGCGGTCGCCGCCGCTGAAGGGGCGACCCCGTGGCGGACCAGCGGACCGAGGTGCCCGCGCAGGACCGGGTCGGTGAGGACGCGGGTTCCGTCGAGGTCGATCAGGACCGTTGAGTGTCCGACGTAGGTGAGACGGTCCGACGTCATATGAGCGAGCGACCTCTCTTCGCCGCCCCGCGGTGGCTGCGCGACATCGGCTTCTCGTCCTGGCTGCTGATCGGCTTCGGCGGCGTCCTGATCGGAGCGATCTGGCTGCTGGCGCTGACCGAGACGATCGTGTTGCCGGTGATCACCGCGGGAATCATCGCCGCGGTGGCCTCGCCGGTGGTCGGCTGGCTGCGGCAGCGAGGGTTGCCGCGGGGGATCGGCGCCGGTCTCGTCATGCTGGCGATCATCGCAGCCGCTTTCGGGGTCGGGCTGATGGTCCTGACCGGGATCGCCAGCGAGGCCGGCAGTCTCTCCGCGCAACTGCAGGAAGGGGCAGCTCAGCTCCAGTCATGGCTCCAGAGCCTCGGCGTCGACGCGCCGACCGCCGCCGACGCCAACGCCCATGGCAGCGCCTCGGTCAGCGACGCCTTCCAGGCTCTCACCCAGGGATTGCTCGGCGGCATCGACAGGCTCGCCTCCCTGGCCGTCTTCCTCTCGTTCACCGCCCTCAGCCTCTTCTTCCTGCTCAAGGACGGCCCCCAGATCGGCGGCTTCGTCGAGCGCCACCTCGGTGTCCCGGTCCCGGTCGCCCGCTCGATCCTCGGCCGCGTCGCCTCGAGCCTGCGCGGCTACTTCCTCGGAGTCACCATCGTCTCCCTCTGGAGCGCCCTGATTGTCGGCGCCGGCGCCTTGGTCCTCGGCGTCCCGCTGACGGGGACGATCGCCGCCGTCACCTTCATCGGCGGCTACGTGCCCTACCTCGGCGCCTGGACCGCCGGGATCTTCGCCGTCCTCATCGCCCTCGGAGGCGAGGGGGCGGAGACCGCGGGCGCGATGGCCGTGATCGTGCTGCTCGCCAACGGGGTCCTGCAGCAGCTGGTCCAGCCGATCGCCTACGGGGCGGCGCTGAAGCTGCACCCCCTCGCGGTCCTGATCGTGACCATCGCCGGCGGCTGCCTCTTCGGCACCGTCGGCCTGGTCCTGGCGGCGCCGCTCCTCTCGGCCGCGGTGAGGATCGCTGCCGATCTCACCGCGGCCTCCGAGGAGTCCTCCCAGGATGCGCCCGTCCCCGAGGCGGGCGCCTAGCTCAGTCTTCCCAGCGCGCGGTCAGCTGGTAGATGATCGTGACGTCGAGGATGATCATCAGGAAGGCCCAGAGCGGCGCCGCCGGGAACCAGACGATCTGGGCGATCGCGTTGATCGAGACGAAGAAGACCGCGGCGATGCGAGCCCAACTGGCGCCGGCGAAGAGGCCGAGACCGGTCGAGGCGACGATCGAGCCGAGGATGAAGTGGATCCAGCCCCAGGTCGTGACGTCGGCGATGATTACGCCCTGACCGCCGACGAAGACGATGTCGTCGTTGAGGATGGCGGCCAGTCCCCAGAGTGCATCGAGGGAACCGACAATGAGGAGGAGGGCCCCGGCGAAGACGGTCCAACCCGTCGGTTGCCGTTCCTCCACGCGGCGTGATCCAGTGCTGCTCTCCATACGGTTCCTTTCGGTAAGACGACAGGTTTCAAAAGACCATAGTCCGTGCCGGACGCCAAAAGCAACAGAATCGTTAACTAACGGTGCGCCTGGGTCTGCGATTGCGCCGCCGCCGATATCGTCGCCCCCCATGTGTGAGCGCAAAGACGCCAGCGAGTTCACCAAGAAGGTCAACGAAGCGCTGCTCGGTGAGCTGCCCTTCGACTACACCAAGGACTTCGAGGACGCCGCCAGGGGCTTCGTCGCGCCGCTTGCCAACGGCGGCATCGCCACTAACGACGACGGCGTCCCCGTCTACAACGGCGCCGCCCTGGATTTCGTCGAGGAGGGCGCGCCGGCGCCCGAGACCGTCAACCCGAGCCTCTGGCGCAACGCCCAGCTGATCAAGAAGGGAGGGCTGTTCAAGGTCGTCGACCGCCTCTACCAGGTGCGCGGCCAGGACCTCTCCAACCTGACGATCATCGAGGGCGACACCGGCCTGATCCTGATGGACCCGCTGATCTCGCCGCAGACCGCCCGCGCCGCCCTGGAGCTCTACTTCGAGCACCGCCCGCGCCGGGAGGTGGTGGCGATGATCCACTCCCACAGCCACATCGACCACTACGGCGGGGTCAAGGGGGTGATTGACGAAGCGGATGTGAAGGCCGGCAGGGTCCGGGTGATCGCGCCGGTCGGCTTCCTCGAGGCGGCGGTCTCCGAGAACGTGATGGCGGGGACGGCGATGAGCCGGCGGGCGATGTACCACATGGGCCTGCTCCTGGAGCCGGGGCCGAAGGGGCACGTCGGCGTCGGCCTCGGGATCACCGCATCGGTCGGGGAAGCGACGCTGATCCCGCCGACCGAGGAGATCACCGAGACCGGCCAGAAGCTGGAGATCGACGGGCTCACCTTCGAGTTCCTGCTCGCCCCCGACACCGAGGCGCCGGCCGAGATGCACTGGTTCGTCGAGGAGCTGGGGGCGCTGACGGCGGCCGAGAACTGCTGCCACACCCTCCATAACACCTACACCCTGCGCGGCGCCCCGACCCGCGACCCGCAGGCCTGGTCGCAGTACCTGAACGAGACGATCGACCGCTGGGGCCACCGGGCCGAGGTCCTCTACGCGATGCACCACTGGCCGGTCTGGGGCAGCGAGGACGTGCTGCGGACGCTTCGCAACGGCCGCGACGCCTACCGCTTCATCAACGACCAGACCCTCCGCCTCGCCAACCACGGCTACACCCCGGTCGAGATCGCCGAGATGATCGAGTTCCCGCCGGAGCTGGCGCGCGAGTGGAGCCTGCGCGGCTACTACGGCACCGTCAACCACAACGTCAAGGCGACCTACGTCAAGTACCTGGGCTGGTTCGACGGCAACCCGGCCAACCTCCACACGCTGCCGCCGGAGGAGGCCTCGAAGCGCTACGTCGAGTTGATGGGCGGCCCGGAGAAGGTGCTCGAGGCGGCGCGCAAGGCCTTCGAAGAAGGCGAGTACCGCTGGGTCGCCGAGGTCGTCAACCGCGTCGTCTTCGCCGACCCGCGGAACAAGGCGGCGCGCGAATTGCAGGCCGACACGCTCGAGCAGATGGGCTACCAGGCGGAGTCGGGAAGCTGGCGCGGCCACTACCTGACCGGTGCCCAGGAGCTGCGCCACGGCACCTTCGACATCCCCCTCCGCGGCAGCGCCACCCCGGACACGGTGCGGGCGATGAGCCTGCCGCTGCTCTTCAACTACATGGCGGTGCGGCTCAACGGGCCCGACGCCGCCGGCAGGCAGATCACGCTCAATCTCGTCTTCACCGACAGCGGCGAGGAGGCGGTGCTGGAGCTGCGGAACGGCTCCCTCAACCACTCCCTGGATCGCCTCGACGAGAACGCCGACGCGACGGTAAGGCTGGAGCGCAGGAGCCTGGACGCGGTGGTGCTGGGTGAAACCGACCTGCTGGAGGAGGCGAGGCAGGGGACGATCGCCGTCGAGCCCGACGTCGCCCCGCTGGCCGAGCTGGTCGGGCTGCTAGACACCTTCGACATCTGGTTCAACATCGTCGAGCCCTAAGAGGTTGAAGAAGCCACTCTCGATCTTCCTGGTCGCGCTGGCGACCGCCGCCGCCACGATCTTCCTGGCCGCGGGGTGCGGCTCCGATGTCGATCGGCCGAGCACCAAGGAGGATGTGGCCGGCCCGCCGCCACCCAGCCTGCCCGCCGACTTCCCCTCCTCGCGTTTCGAATCGCTGCGGCCGGCCCCGCCCGGCCTCTTCGTGGTCACCTTCACCGACCCGGACGACGACCGTCCCTGGGTGATCGTCTACGACGACGAAGGGGTGCCGCGCTGGTGGTACAACCCCGACACGCGGGCGCTGTGGGGACAGGTCCTCGCCGACGGCGACCTCGTCTGGGCGCGCTCGTTCGGCGACGGCTACGGGCTCGACCCGAGGATGGCGCACGAGGTGCGCTCGGAGTCGGGGAAGCTCCTGCGCCTGGTCAGGACGGAGGGCTCGATCGTCGACGGCCACGAGTACCGGGAGCTTCCGAACGGGAACGTGCTGCTCGACACCTACGTGCCCGAAACCGCCGACCTGCGTCGCTTCGGGGGCCCCAGGCGGGCAGCCATCGCCTCCGCTGAAGTCCAGGAAGTGGACCCTGCCGGCAGAGTCGTCTGGAGCTGGAACTCGCGTGGCCACATCGGCCTGCGGGAGACCGGGCGCTGGTGGCGGAACGTCCTCAGCAACCCCCGCCGCCGTCTCCACCGCGAGATCTTCGACCCGGTCCACATCAACTCGATCGAGCCCCGCGGCAACGGCGAAGTCGTGATCTCCACCCGCCACACCGACGCCGTCTACGGGATCGACCGCTCCAGCGGCGAGATCAACTGGAAGCTGGGGGGGACCCGGACCGGCAAATCGCTGCGGGTGACGGGGGACCCCGCGAACAAGCTGCTCGGCGGCCAGCACGACGCCCGGATCGACCGCCGCGGCCGCCTCACCGTCTTCGACAACGGCAAGGACCGCCCGCGGCGCCCGCGCGTCGTCTTCTACCGCCTCGAGGTGGCGCAGGGGAAGGCCGTCTATCGCGGCCAGCTCAACGACTCCGAGGTGAACCGCAGCCACTGCTGTGGCTCGGCCCGGGAACTGGACGGAGGCGGCTGGCTGGTCAGCTGGGGCGATAACCCGCTGGTGACCGGCTTCGACCGCGAGGGGAGGATCGCCTTCCGGCTTCACCTTCCCGCCTCGACCTTTCGCGCCGTGCCGGTGCCGGACGGGGCGACCAGCGTCCCCCGGCTGAGCCGGGGGATGGCCGCTATGCGGGCTGAGCGCTGAGCGTCCGGGCCCGAGAGGGAGGCAGGAGCAGGGCGGAGAGGCAGACGAGGGCGAAGGCGGTCGCCTGCAGGCCGATGCCGACCGAGCCGCTCGCCATCGGGTCGCCGAAGACGACGACGCCGCTGAGGATCTGGGCGGCGCTCGCGACCAGGCCCATCAGCCCGATCGTCTCGATCGCGCCGCCGCGTTGCAGCGCCGCCACGGCCGAGTACTGGGCGAGGGCGCCGCAGGCGACGATCGTGGCGATCCAGGGAGCGAGGACGAAGACCGAGAGGTCCCCCTCGCCGGTCAGCGCCTTGATCGCGACGCCGGCGAAGGCGAAGAGCGTGCCGGCGATCACGGCCATCAAAGCGCCCTGGCGCGCGGCGGAGCGCCGGTAGCCGAAGGCGAGGGTGAGGGCGAGGATCGCGAGGCTTCCCTCGAAGCCGACGATCGCGGCGACGGCGAACTGGGAGTGGCTGCCGTTGACGCTCGGCAGGGTCAGGGCCAGCAGGCCCAGGCCGACGCCGCCGAGCAGCAGCGCCAGCCACTGCCGCGGCTCGACGGCGTGGCCGAAGAGCCGCTGGGAGAGGACGGCGAGGGAGACGGCGCCGCCGGCGAGGGCGGCCTGGACGAGGGAGATCGGCGCCATCGAGAGGGCGGCGACGTGGATCAGCCAGGCGGCCGCGGCGATGCCCCAGCCGGCCGCGAACCACGGTGAGGCGGCGAGCCGGCGGGCGCTCTGCAGCGGCGCCTGGATCCGCACCAGCGGCACCTGCTGGCAGCCACGGTGCTTCAGCAGCGAGGCGAGGTTGGCCAGCACCGCGCCCACCAGGGCGAGCCCGATCCCGAGTTCGACCGATCCCACCCCCGGGATCACGACCGGCTCGCGCTCCTGCGACGGCGCCGGCCCTGGCCCTGGCCCTGGCGTCCCTTGGGGGTGGGGCGAGAGCCGGCCTGCTTCGGGCGGCCGCCGTGGGCGACCTCGAACTCCCGGACCCGGCCGAGCGCCCCGGCCATGCGGCGGACGTCGTCCGCCTGGTCGGCGAGGACGAAGCTGACGCCGGTGCCGCGGCGACCGGCGCGGCCGGTGCGGCCGACCCGGTGGGTGTAGGCGTCGCGGTCCTCCGGCGTGTCGTAGTTGACGACGTGGGTGATGCCTTCGACGTCGATCCCGCGGGCGGCGACGTCGGTGGCGACGAGCGCGTCGACATCGCCGTCCTCGAAGCGGGCCAGGGCGCGTTCCCGCTGGCCCTGGCTCTTGTCGCCGTGCATCGCGACCGCCTCGATCTTGCGGCCGCGCAGCCGCTTGACGAGCCGGTCGGCGCCGCGCTTGGTGCGGACGAAGACGAGGGTCGGCCCGCACTCCTCGTCCTCGAGCTGCGCGATCAGATGGTCGAGCTTCTCGCCCTGGGTCGCGACCGGCAGGAAGCGATGCTCGATGTCTGCCTTGGCCTGTTTGGGCGCATGCGTGTGGCGGCGGGCGTCGCGGGTGTAGGCGGCGGCGATCTTGCCGGTCGCCCCCTCGAGCGTCGCCGAGAAGAACAGCGTCTGCCGCTTGGCGGGCGTCCCGGAGACGATCCGGTCGACCGCGGGCTTGAAGCCCATGTCGAGCATCCGGTCGGCCTCGTCGAGGACGAGCACGCGGACCTGCCCGAGGCTGACGACGCCACGGGCGATCAGGTCCTCGAGCCGGCCGGGAGTGGCGACGAGGACGTCGGCCTTGCGGGCGGCTTTGATCTGGGGCCCGAACCCGACGCCGCCGTAGACGGCGGCGATCCTGAGGTCGCGTGAGTCGGCGATCGGCCGCAGCTCGTCGACGATCTGGCCGGCGAGCTCACGGGTGGGGGCGAGGACGAGGGCGCTGACGCGCCCATCCTCAGGCGAGAGCCGCTCGAGCATGGGAATGCCGAAGGCGAGCGTCTTGCCCGATCCGGTCGGGGACTGGACCAGCAGGTCGTGACCGGCAAGCCCGTCGCGGACGACGAGCTGCTGAACGGGGAAGGGATGGGTGATCTGACGGCGCGCGAGCGCACGGATCACCGGTTTTGAGATGCCGAGATCGGCAAATGAGACAGTTATGGAAGTGCTCCTTATTTGAACGTCTAGGGAGATCCTGCGCCCCTAGTCGCCAAATGGCACACGAAGGAAACGGAACCTCTCGGGATGGCGAATCGGCCAAACCCGACTCGTCCACGGTAGCAGCGTCAGGCATCAGCCGACGGCCACTCCCATCCCCGCAACAGAAAACGCCCACCGGAAATATCAGGGGATCGCAGGCAGGGGTTGACGCTCTGACCAGTTGTCCCACGTAGGCTGCCGGGATGCGGCATCGCCTGGTAAATGCCGGTTTCGCAGGTGACCCGCCGCCCTTGGGCTGGGGCTTCCTGGCCACCGCAATCGCGGTCGCCGCGGCAACGGTGTTGATCTACCCGCTCAAGGACATCGCCCCGGTGGTCTCGTTGGGTGTCGTCTACATCCCCGGGGTGCTGTTGATCTCCAGCGTCTGGGGGTTGCGCCTGGGATTGGTCGGGGCGCTGCTGAGCGCGCTGGCCTTCAACTGGTTCCACATTCCGCCCACGGGGCAGCTCGAAATTGCCGCTGACAAGGATGCCGTCGCCCTCGTGACCTTCGGGATCGTTGCTCTGGCCAGCAGCTCTCTCGCCGAGATGGCGCGGGCTCGGGCGGCTGAAGCGGAGCGGGGACGGAAAGAGACCGAGCGGGTGTTGGGTCGTTTGCGGGAGCTCTCGGATGAGCGGGATCGGATGGAGGCGGAGGCGATCGAGGCCGGGGGCCTACGGCGGAGCGATGAGTTGAAGACGGCTCTGCTGCGGTCGGTGTCGCATGATCTGCGGACGCCTTTGACGTCGATCATCGCGGCGGGGACGGCGCTGGATTCACCGACGCTTACCGAGCCAGAGCGGCACGAGCTGAGTGAGGCGGTGGTGGAGCAAGGGCAGCGGCTCGCACATCTGGTCGAGAACCTTCTTGACGTCTCACGGTTGGAGTCCGGCTCGGCGGAGCCGCGACGGGAGCCGATCGACCTGGCCGGGGTGCTGGAGGCGGCGCGGGAATCGCTCGGCGGCGACGGGGCGCTCGTGAAGTTCGGGATCGATGCGGAGATCCCCGAACTGGTCGCCGACCCGGTGCAACTGGAACGGGCCTTCGCCAACCTCCTGGTCAACGCGGTGCGCTACGGCGAGGGACGCCAGGTCCTCGTCCGCTCGCGCGAGGTGGGCGGCCGACTCGTCGTTCGCATCGTCGACCAGGGGCCGGGCGTCCCGGAGGGGGAGCGGGAGCGGATCTTCGAGCCCTTTTACCGGCGCGAGGGCAGCCAGGGCTCCGGCCTCGGCCTCTCGATCGCCCGTGGCTTCATCGAGGCGAACGGCGGCGAGGTCGCCGTCGAGTCGATGCCGGGACAGGGCAGCACCTTCGTGGCCTCCTTTCCTCTGCTGGGGGATGCGAAATGAGCGAGGCACGGCGCATTCTCGTCTGCGACGACGAGCCGCAGATCGTCCGTGCCCTGCGGGTGATCCTCCGCGACGCCGGCTTCGAGGCGGTACCGGCGGGCAACGGCGAGGAGGCACTTGACCTCGTCGCCGTCCGCCCTCCGCAGGCGGCGATCCTCGACCTGATGTTGCCCGACCTCGACGGCGTGGAGGTGACGCGGCGAATCCGCGAGTGGAGCGAGATGCCGATCGTCGTCCTCTCGGCCGTCGGCGACGAGGACAAGAAGGTCGAAGCGCTCGCGGCCGGTGCCGACGACTACGTGACCAAGCCGTTCGGGCCGCGCGAGCTTGTCGCGCGCCTCGAAGCTGCCCTACGCCGCGCGCGACCGGAGGCCGAGGAGCCGGCGATCGCGGTCGACGACCTTGAAATCGACCTCGCCGCCCGCTCCGTGCGCCGTAACGGCGAGGCAATCCACCTGACGCCGACCGAGTTCGAGCTCCTCCGCGTCCTCGTCCGCAACCGCGGCCGCCTGATGACCCATCGCGCCCTCCTGGTCGAGGTGTGGGGAGTCGAGTACGAAGACGACCTGCAGGTGCTGCGGGCACACGTCGCCAACCTGCGCCGCAAGATCGAGCCGGAGGGCGAGCAGCACTACATCCGCACCGATCCAGGCGTGGGCTACAGGTTCGCGGTCTAGCGGCCTTCACAAGATCTGTATGCGCCGGCCGCGCTTCTTCATGCGGCCTTGATGGGGGCGGGCGCATGCTGGCTGGGTGTTCGTCCCGGCTTTGAAGGAACGGTTCGGCCTCGCAGCGCTGCTCGGCCGAACGCGCGAGCGCCCGGCTGCCCGCCACCGTAGCGGCCCCCAGGCGGCCCTCGCCCTCGGCGCCCTCGGCGTCGTCTTCGGCGACATCGGCACCAGCCCGCTCTACGCGGTCGAAGCGGTCTTCAACCCCGCCGACCCTCACCCGGTCGCCGAGACCAAAGCCAGCATCTACGGCGTCGTCTCGCTGATCTTCTGGTCGGTGACCATCGTCGTTACGCTCAAGTACGTCCTCCTGGTAATGCGGGCCGACAACCAGGGCGAGGGCGGGATCATGGCCCTGATGACGCTGATCCGCCAGGAAGAGCTGCCCGGCGGGCGCCACACCAAGCTCGCGCTCGCCGCGCTCGGCATCTTCGGCGCCTCGCTCTTCTTCGGCGACAGCATGATCACGCCGGCGATCTCGGTCCTCTCGGCGGTCGAAGGCCTGAAGGTGGTCGAGCCCTCGCTCGGCAGCCTGGTCGTCCCGATCACGGCTGCGATCGTCTGCGTGCTCTTCGCTTCGCAGCGCTACGGCACCGCCGCGGTCGGGCGCCTCTTCGGCCCGGTGATGGTCGTCTGGTTTCTCGTCATCGGCGCCTGCGGCATCTCCGGCATCGCCGTCCACCCGCAGGTCCTCGAGGCGCTCTCACCCACCTATGCGCTCTCGTTCCTCTCCGGCAACTTCGGCACCGCCTTCTTCTCCCTCGCCGCCGTTGTCCTCGCCTTCACCGGTGCCGAGGCCCTTTACGCCGATCTCGGCCACTTCGGCCGCCGGCCGATCACCGTCGCCTGGCTCGGCCTCGTCTTCCCGGCGCTGATCCTCAACTACTTGGGCCAGGGCGCGCTGCTCTTCGACCACGGCGCCGGCGCCGGTGGCTCCTTCTTCCTGCTCGTCCCGGAGTGGGGGCGTGTGCCGATGATCTTCCTCGCGACGATCGCCACCGTGATCGCCTCGCAGGCTGTGATCACCGGCGCCTACTCGGTAGCCCACCAGGCGATGCAGCTCGGTTACTTACCGCGGCTGCGCGTCGTCTACACCTCGGCCAAGACGATGGGGCAGATCTACGTGCCCTGGATCAATTGGCTGTTGATGGCGGCGGTGCTGGCTCTGGTCCTCGCCTTCCGCACCTCGGCCTCGCTTGCCTTCGCCTACGGGATGGCGGTGACCGGGACGATCACGATCACCACCCTGCTCTTCTTCTACATCGCCCGCCGTCAGTGGGGGAAGCCGCTCTGGCTCGTCGCCCCGGCGGCAGCCGCGTTCCTCGTCTTCGACCTCCTCTTCCTCTCGGCGAACCTGACCAAGCTCACCCACGGGGCCTGGTTCCCGCTGCTGGTCGGGGTGGCGATCTTCACGGTCCTGACCACCTGGCAGCGGGGGCGGGAGCTGATCTCCGAGCGGCGCGAGGGCAAGGAAGGCTGCCTGCGCAGCTTCGTCGAGGAGCTGCATCGCCGCGAGCCGCCGCTGCGCCGCTCACCCGGCACCGCCGTCTTCCTCAACCGCAACGGGGCGACGACGCCACTGGCAATGCGCGCCACCGTCGAGCACAACCAGACCCTGCACGAGCACGTGGTGATCCTCTCGATCGAGACGCTGCCGGTGCCGAGCGTGGCCGCCGCCGAGCGTTTCGCCGTCGACGACCTCGGCTACAGCGACGACGGCATCAGCCACCTCACCGCCCGCTTCGGCTACATGGAGCAGCCCGACGTGCCGACGGCCCTCCGCTGCGCCGCCGAAGGCCCGCTCGGCTTCCCGGTCGATGTCGAGGAGACGTCCTACTTCCTCTCGACGATCGAGCTGCGTCCCGGCGATGCGCCCGGGATGACCCGCTGGCGCAAGCGCCTCTTCCTCGCCAGCTCCCACGTCGCCTCCGACGCCGCCGACTACTTCGGCCTGCCGCGCGAGCGCACGGTGATCATGGGCTCCCTGATCGAGGTGTAGCTCGCCCGCTCTGATGCACCGGCGCGGCTTGCCTCGCTGAGCCTCCACAACAGAAAACGCCCCGCCGGGGAGGCGGGGCGCTTCTGGGGTTACTACAGGGAGGAGAGATATGTATCTCTATATATGTGGATCCGTGGGAGGTAGGTGAGCCCGGTTAATGTCGAGTGCGTCGCTGTGGGAAGCAGCGAGGCGATATGTCGACGCGGGGTTCAGCCTTTGAAGTCTTGTCTTGATCCTTTACGTCGGTTTCCTCTTGCGAATCCTTGAACAGCGTACGAACGTATGTGCGACTTGTGTGTGAGTGGGGTCACAGAGACCCTGCAATTCACGGACTCTGCGGCCTCTCTACCCGATTTGCTCCAGGGGACCAGATCAAATTCGGTAACCGGTCGGCCCAAATGTCGCATCCGTTTCTGAAGCTCGAATAAAAGGCCAGGTCGGGAGGCTCGCTGTAGCTTTCGGCGGATGAAGAAGTCCCGGATAGACGCGGTTTTGGCCGACCGCGGCCTCTTTCCCTCACGCTCGGCGGCGGCGGGGGCGGTGCGGGCGGGCGAAGTGCGGATCGGGCAGGACGGGCCGGTGGCGCTGCGCCCGAGCCAGCTGGTCGAGCCCGACGCCAGCCTGATCGTCGACGAGGGGCCCCGCTACGTCTCGCGCGGCGGGGTCAAGCTGGAAAACGCCCTCGAGGCCTTGGAGATCGACGTCGAAGGCCGCGACTGCCTCGACGTCGGCGCCTCGACGGGGGGCTTCACGGACTGCCTGCTGCAGCGGGGGGCGGCGCGGGTGATCGCGACCGACGTCGCCTACGGCCAGCTCGACGTGCGGATGCGCCAGGACCCGCGGGTGCACGTGATCGAGCGGCTGAACGCGCGCGAGATGGCGCCGGCGGACCTGCCGTTCGTGCCCTCCTTGGCCACCGTCGACGTCTCCTTCATCTCCCTGACCAAGGTGCTGCCGGCGGTGGTGTGCTGCCTCCAGCCGGGCGGCGAAGTCCTGGCGATGGTGAAGCCCCAGTTCGAGCTCGGCAAGGAGCGGGTCGGCCGTGGCGTCGTCCGCGACGCCGGCGACCGCCGCGAGGCGATCCTCACGGTTGCCGCGGCGGCGCGGGAGCTCGGGTTGCCGATTCGCGGCTTTGCCTCGTCCGGGCTACCGGGGCCGAAGGGGAACCGTGAGACGTTCGTCTGGTGCGGTGGGAGCGGCGCCGCGGTCGAGGACCTGGAGACGGCCGTCGCCGCCGTCGAGGGGGACGAGTGAAAACCGCGGCCCTGATCACGCACTCGCATCCGCCGAGCGCTTCCGAAGCGGTCGCGATCGCCGCCGAGGTCGCCCACGACCTCGGCTGGCGCCTGGCGGCTACCGAGGACGAGCTGAACAAGCACGGCGCCGCCGGCCAGGGCGTCGACGTCACCGCCGAACACACGCTTCCCGACATCTGCCTCGTCCTCGGCGGCGACGGCTCGATCCTGCACGCGCTGCGCCGCTACGCCCACACCGAGGTGCCGGTCTTCGGCGTCAACTTCGGCACCGTCGGCTTCCTCGCCGCGGTCGAACGGGACGAGGCGGCCGCCGGCATCCGCCGCGCCCTCGAAGGCGAGTTCGAGACCGTGCAGCTGCCTGGCCTCGAGGTCAAGGTCGACGGCAAGGAAGGCGTCGGCCTCAACGACATCACCCTCGCCCGGCGCCCCCACGACCGCGTCGCCGAGCTCAGCTACCGGATCACCGGGCAGGAGGTCGGCCACGTCCGCTGCGACGGGCTGGTCGCCGCGACCCCGGCCGGCTCGACCGGCTACAACCTCGCCAACCAGGGACCGATCCTGGCCTGGGGCGTGAAGGGGTACGTGGTCAGCTACATCTCCCCGCACTCGCTCACCGCGCGGGCGCTGGTGGTCGCCCCGGGGGACGTCCTGCACGTCGTCAACGCGCCGGATCGCGAGCCGGTCGAAGTCGCCGTCGACGGCGGCAAGATCGCCGACCTCGACGCCGGCGCCGCGCTCGAAGTCCGCTTCGTCGATTCGGTCAGCCGCCTGGCGCAGCTGCCCGGCACGAGCTTCTACCAGCGGATAAGGGAGAAGTTCGGCCACTTGGCGGTCTGAGGCGCTCGGACCGGCGCAGCTCGGCGTCCTCGGTCGCTTGCGTGCAGAGCACGCGGCGCTCCCTGCGTCCTTGATCTGCTTGGTCCGACCACCTCAGCCGAAGTTGGTCGTTCTCTAGGGTTGCCCGCCATGGAGCGCAAGTGGTGGACCCTCGTCCTGGTCTCGATCGCGACCTTCATGCTGCTGCTCGACGTGACGGTCGTCAACGTCGCCCTGCCGGACATCCAGCGGGAACTGAACGCCAGCCTCTCGAGCATGCAGTGGGTGGTCGACGCCTACTCGCTGATGCTCGCCGCCTTCCTGCTCACGGCGGGCTCGCTCGGCGACCGGCTCGGCCGCCGGCGCGTCTTCACGATCGGTTTCGGCATCTTCACCTTCGCCTCGTTCCTCTGCGGGATCGCCGAGGACCCGACCCTGCTCAACCTGGCGCGCGGCCTGCAGGGGATCGGCGGCGCCGGCATGTTCGCCACCTCGCTGGCCCTGATCGGCCAGGAGTTCCACGGCAAAGACCGGGCGACCGCGTTCGGCGTCTGGGGGGCGACGGTCGGCGGCGCGGTCGCGGTCGGCCCGCTGGTGGGCGGGGTCCTGACCGAGAACCTCGGCTGGGAGTGGATCTTCTTCGTCAACGTCCCGATCGGGATCGCGGCGATGGTCCTGACCGAGCGCAAGATCGTCAACGTCTCCGCCCAGGACCCCGAGCCGATCGACGTGCCCGGCCTCGTCACCTTCTCGAGCGCGCTCTTCCTGCTCATCTTCGGCCTGATCCGCGGCAACCCGGAGGGCTGGGGCAGCCCGCTGATCCTCTTCTGCCTGATCGGCGCCGCCGTTCTGATGGCGCTCTTCCTGGTGATCGAGCGCCGCACCGACCACCCGATGCTGGACCTGACCCTCTTCCGCAAGCCCGCCTTCAACGGGGTCTCGGCGGTCGCCTTCTGCCTCTCGGCCGGGATGTTCGCCCTCTTCCTCTACCTGACGATCTACATGCAGGGAGTGCTCGACTTCTCGCCGCTGGAGGCGGGGCTGCGCTTCCTGCCGCTGACCGTCCTCGGCTTCGTCGTCGCGCCGATCTCGGGCGCGCTCTCCCACCGGGTTCCGATCAGGGTCCTGCTCGGCAGCGGCTTGACCATCGTCGGCCTCGGCCTGCTGCTGATGCACGGCGTCGGCGTCGACTCGACCTGGACCACGCTCCTGGTCGGCTTCCTCCTCGCCGGGATCGGGATCGGGACGACCAACCCCGGGATCGGGCAGGCGGCGATCGCCGTCGTCCCGGTCGAGAAATCGGGGATGGGGTCGGGGATCAACACCACCTTCCGCCAGGTCGGGATCGCGACCGGCGTCGCCGGGCTCGGCGCGGTGTTCCAGGGCCGGGTCGACTCCGAACTGCACGAGCTGCTGCCGAACGCGCCGAGCGGCCTCGGCGAAGCGGTCGCCTCCGGCGGCTCCCGCGCGGTGGCCGAACTGCCGCTGCCGCCGGCGATCCACGACAAAGCCGTCCACGCCGCCGACGTCGCCTTCGTCAGCGGCTTCAACGACATCATCCTGATCGCCGCGATCGTCTCCTTCATCGGCGCCGCTCTTGGGTTCCTGCTGGTCAGGTCCGAGGACTTCGTTCAGCCGACGGACGGGCCGAGCGAGCCGGCCGGCTAGCGAGGACTTCTGTAGACAAAAGATGTCGTATGCTTTTGTCTATGGCCGTGATGGAGAGAGAAAGATGGACCGACGAGCGGATCGATGACCTGAAAGTCAGCGTCGATAAGGGCTTCGGTCAGGTGACGGAGGAATTCGGCCGGGTACGGGGGGAGATCCGCGAACTCAAAGGCGAAGTTCGAGAACTGAGAGGCGAAACCAACGCCCGCTTCGACTCGATGAACGCCCGCTTCGACTCGATGCAGCGGACGATGATCATCGGGTTCGTGACGCTGTTCGCGAGCATCGTCGCCAGTCTGATCGGCGTCGCCTTCATTTCCTGACATCTGCTTAGCCCGCAACGAGCGCAGAAATGCAGGCGGTCAGTCCGCCTCCGTTGCTACACAGATCTGATGTTGCGAGAGTTGCGGATCGAGAACCTGCTGCTGATCGAGCGGGCCGAACTGCGGCTGGGGGAGGGGCTTAACGCGATCACCGGCGAGACCGGGGCCGGCAAGACGGTGCTGGCGCACTCGCTCGACCTGCTGATGGGCGGCAAAGCCAAAGCGCAGATCGTCCGACCCGGGGCGGCCGAGGCCTGGGTCGAGGGGGTCTTCGACCTGCCGGAAGGGCTGCTGGGGGAGCCTGAGTTCGCGGAGCTGGCCGAGCGGCTGCCGGAGGGCGCTGAGGAGGTCGTCCTCGGGCGCCGTGTCTCCGCCGGCGGGCGCACCAGCGCCTTCGTCGCCGGGCGGGCCGCCACCGCCGCCGACCTGAAGCTGCTCGGCGGCCGGCTCCTCGCCTTCTTCGGCCAGCACGAGCACCGCCGGCTGACGATTTCCTCGGCCCAGCTGGAGATCCTCGACGGCTTCGCGGGTTCTGAGCACCTGCAACTGCGGCGCGAATACCGGGAGGCGCACCGCGAGTGCGCCAGCCTCGGCACCGAGCTGGCGGAGCTGCGCGAGCGCGAAGGCTCGCGGGAGCGCGACCTCGATCTCTACCGCTACGAGCTCTCCGAGATCGAGGCGGTGGCCCCGGTTCCCGAGGAGCGCGAGCAGATCGCCGCCCAGCGGGAGCGCCTGCGGCACGCGGAGGGATTGCGCGAAGCGGCCGGCGCTGCGCACGCCGCCCTCGCCGGAGCCGAAGCGGACGGCGGCGGCGGCGCGGCGGCCGTCGCCGCGGCCGAAGCGGCGCTGCAGGGCGCCGCCGGCCTCGACCCCGGCCTCGACTCGCTCGCCGCGCGGGTGGCGGCGCTGGCGGTCGAGCTGGGCGACGTCGCCTCCGAGCTGCGCGACTACGGCGAGGGGGTCGAGGCCGATCCCGGCGCCCTGCTCGGGATCGAGGAACGGCTGGAGGCGATCGACCGGCTCGAGCGCAAGCACGGCGGCAGCGTCGAGTCGGTGCTGGCCCACGCCGAGCGCTGCCGCGAGGAGATCGCCCGCCTCGAGGGGGCCGAGGAGCGCAACGCCGAGGCCGAGGCCGCGCTGGCGGAGGCCGAAGCGCGCCGAGCCGACCTGGGCGAGCGGCTGAGCGCCGGTCGCGAAGCAGCGGCCGGGCCGCTGGAGCAGCGCGTCGCGGCCGAGCTCGAGCAATTGTCGATGGCCGGCGCTTCGCTCGAGGTCGTGCTGGAGCCGCACCCGGACGGCTACAGCGCCGCCGGTCGGGAGACGGTCGAGCTGCGGGTCGCCCCCAACCCCGGCATCGCCCCGGCGCCGCTGCGCGACGCCGCCTCGGGCGGCGAGCTGTCGCGGGTGATGCTGGCGCTGAGCGGGCTCGGGCAGGGCGCCAGCGCCGGGACGATGGTCTTCGACGAGATCGACGCCGGCATCGGCGGCAACACCGCCCGCGTCGTTGGCGAGCGCCTGCGGGCGCTGAGCCGAGGTCGCCAGGTCGTCTGCATCACCCACCTGCCGCAGGTCGCCTCCCTCGCCGACACTCACTTCCGCCTCGAGAAGGACGTAAGCGGTGCCGAGGCGTCCGCCACCGTCGAGCACCTCGAGGGCGAGGGCGTGGTCGCCGAGATCCGCCGCATGCTCGGCGGCGAGCGCTCGGATCAAGCTGCCACCGAGCACGCGCGCCAGCTCCTGAAGGCCGCCTGACGACAAGCGGACGCAGTTGTCCCCGGTATGCGGGGACAACTGCGTCCGGTTCCTTGCGGTGATCCCGGTCCTTCACCTAACCTGGCCTGGTGGCCACCGCAAGTCGTCGTCGCCTGCCTGCCCTGCTCGGGCGACGGGGTGCGCCGCGCCCGGAGGCGCCGGTCGAAGGCGTCGCCCGCCTCGGCGAGCGGACCAAGCACCTGGTCAAGCGACTGCGTCCCGGCGAGGTCGCCGTCATCGACCACGTCGACATCGACCGCATCGCCGCCGAGGAGCTGATCGAAGCCGGGGTCGTCGCCGTGCTGAACGCTTCGCCGTCCTCGCAGGGGCGCTATCCGAACGCGGGCCCGCTGATGCTGGCCCGCGCCGGCATCTGCCTGATCGACGCCCCCGGGGCCGGGCTCTTCGAGCGCCTGAGCGACGGCGACCGGGTCCGCATCGTCGGCGAGGCGATCTTCGTCGGCACCGACGAGGTCGCCCGCGGGCGGGCCCTCCGCGTGCCCGAGCTCGAGCGCGAGATGCAGGAGCACCGCCAGCGGATCGACGAGGCGCTGGGGGAATTCGCCGAGAACACCGTCGCCCACGTGCGCGAAGAGACCGACCTGCTCACCGGCAACATCGCCTTCCCGCCGACCAGGGCCTCGTTCCGCGACCGCCACGTGCTGATCGTCGTCCGCGGCGAACGGCACCGCCGTGACCTGAAGGCGTTGCGGGCCTACATCCGCGACGTGCGGCCGCTGATCGTCGCCGTCGACGGCGGCGCCGACGGCGTCCTCGAAGCGGGTCTGAAGCCCGACGTGATCCTCGGCGACATGGACTCGGCCGGCGACGAGGCGCTGCGCTGCGGCGCCGAGCTGATCGTCCACGCCTACCCGGACGGGCGGGCGCCCGGCCAGGAGCGGTTGCGGGAAGCCGGCCTGGAGCACCAGGTCGTCCCCGCTGCCGGGACCAGCGAGGACGTGGCGATGCTGATGGCGCACGAGAAGGGGGCGGCGCTGATCGTCAGCGTCGGCGCCCACTTCAACCTGATCGAGTTCCTCGACCGCAAGCGCGGCGGTATGTCCTCGACCTTCCTCACGCGACTGAAGATCGGCGAGCGGTTGGTCGACGCCAAGGGCGTCAGCCGGCTCTACAACCCGAGCTCGACGCTGGCGCCGCTGGCCTTCTTCGCCGTCGCCTTCCTGGTCCTGCTGACGATCCTCGTGATCACCTCGCCGGCGCTGAACGACGTCTTCGAACTTGTCTGGCTGAAGATCCGGATCTGGCTCGGCATCGACTGAAAGCGCCTACGGCTTTGACCCGCAGGCACTAGCCTTCGGGCCTCGATGGGGTACTCCGCGCGCTACCACGCCACCTCTCTGATCGCCGTCTTCATCGCTCTCGCGGTCGGGATCCTGATCGGCGCCGAGTTCGGCGGCGACGCTCTCACCAATACGCGGCGGGACCTCGAGCACAGCCTCGTCGGCAACCTCCAGGACGCCCGCTCGCGTGCCGACGAGCTGAACGCCGACCTGGGCCGCGCCGACGAGTTCGCCGAACGGGTCTATCCGGCGCTGACCCGGGAGCGGCTGGCGGGCAGGCGGTACGCGATCCTCGCCCTCGGCGGCCTGCCGAGCGACATCACCGGGGAGGTCGAGGAGGCGCTGGCGCCGACCGGGGGTCGCCTGGTCGGGGTCGGGGTGGTGCGCGAGCCGGTCGACGTCAACGGGTTGGCGGAAGACCTCTCGCAGACGCGTCTCGCCGACCTGCGCACGAACTCCGACGCCCTGACCGAACTCGGGACCGGGCTCGGCCGTCAACTGGTGATCGGCGGCACCCTCCCGGACGTCGTCCGCGGCCACCTCTTCTCGCGCACCAGCGGCAGCTTCGGCGGCCTCGACGGCGTCATCGTCGTCCGCGACCAGCCGGAAGAGATGGGGCCGGTGCAGCGCGAAAAGACGAACCAGCTGGAGGCCGGGTTGATGAACGGGGTCACCGCCACGCGGGTGCCGGCGGTCGGGGTTGAGACCTCGACCGACGATTCCTCCTCGATCTCCTTCTTCCAGTCCAGCGACCTCGCCAGCGTCGACGACGTCGATCTCACCGCCGGGCAGCTGGCGATGGTCTTCACGATGCTGGGGGCCGACGGCAGCTTCGGCGTCAAGGGAAGCGCCGACCAGCTGCTCCCGGACCTGCTGGCCGAGGGCAAATAGGCGTGTACTGGGTCGGGCTGCCGCTGGCGCTGGCGATCTCCCTGTTCCTGGTCCCGGCCGGGGCGCGGGGGCTGCGCGACGCCGGCCTGGTCCGGGAGAACTACCGGGGCGCGCTGCTCGCCTTTCCGCTCGGAGCGGTGCTGGCGACTGCGGCGCTGGTGGCGCTGGCGCCGCTCGCCGTCCTCGACGATCGCGCCGACCTCGACCTGCTGGAGCCGGAACTGAGGCGCTGGCTGCCCTACCTGTTGGGGATCGCCTTCCTCGGCTTCCTCGACGACGCTCTCGGCCGCGGTGAGGCGGCGGCGACGCCGCGCGGCTGGCGCGGTCACTGGGCGGCGCTGCGGGAGGGCTCCCTCTCCACGGGGGCGATCAAGGCGATCGGCGCTCTGGCGCTGGCCGCCTACGTCGTCTCCGGTCGCGGTCTCGAAGACTGGCGCTACGTCGCCGACGTGGCGCTGCTGATCCTCGCCACGAACCTGGGCAACCTGCTCGACCTGCGACCGGGGCGGGCGGAGAAGGGGCTGGCGCTGCTGGCCGCCGGCCTCTGCCTCGGCGTCTGGACCTGGGAGCCGCTGGAACTGCTCGGCATCTTCGTCGGGCCGATGATCGTCGGCGCCTGGCTGACGCTGGGCGAGAAGGCGATGCTCGGGGACACCGGTTCGAACCTGATCGGGGCGATCGCGGGGATCTGGTTGTTGACGGTTCTCGGCGGAGACGGCCGGTTGATCGCCCTCGGGGTGGTCCTGGCGCTGACGATTTACGGCGAGTTGCGGTCTATTTCGGCGACGATCGATTCGGTTCCGCCTTTGCGCTGGCTAGACTCGCTCGGCAGAGCATGAGTCCGGGAAACAAAGGCGACACCAAGTTCATTTTCGTCACCGGCGGTGTCGTCTCCGCACTCGGCAAGGGGATCACCGCGGCCTCGATCGGGCGCCTCCTCGTCTCCCGTGGCTACCGCGTCCAGCTGCAGAAGTTCGACCCCTACATCAACGTCGACCCGGGGACGATGAGCCCGTTCCAGCACGGCGAGGTGTTTGTCACCGAGGACGGGGCGGAGACCGATCTCGACCTCGGCCATTACGAGCGCTTCACCGACGAGAACGCGACGCGGGCCTCGAACGTCACCGCCGGCGCCGTCTACAACTCGGTGATCAAGCGAGAGCGCCGCGGCGACTACCTCGGCGCCACGGTCCAGGTGATCCCGCACATCACCAACGAGATCAAGCAGAAAATCCTCATCGTCGCCGAGTCGCAGTCGGTCGACTTCGTGATCACCGAGATCGGCGGTACCGTCGGCGACATCGAGTCGCTGCCGTTCCTCGAGTCGATCCGCCAGCTCTACACCGACATCGGCCCGAAACGGGCGATGTTCATCCACCTCACCCTGGTGCCTTACGTCGGCCACGCCGGAGAACTGAAGACGAAGCCGACCCAGCACTCGGTCAACGAGCTGCGCCGGATCGGGATCCAGCCGCACGCGCTGGTCTGCCGCTCCGAAGGCCGCCTCGACCGCGAGATTCGCGGCAAGATCGCCCTCTTCGCCAGCCTTCCCGTCGACGCGGTGATCTCCGCCCACGACGTCGACAACATCTACAAGGTCCCGCTCGTCTTCCGCGCCGAGGGCGTCGACGACCTCGTCCTCGACCACTTCGGGATGGAGGCTCCCTCGCCCGACCTCTCCGAGTGGGAGGAGATGGTGCGCCGCGCCGACTCCGCCGAGGGCGAGGTCCGGATCGCCGTGGTCGGCAAGTACGTCCAGCTCGCCGACGCCTACAAGTCGGTGATCGAGGCGCTCGAGCACGGCGGCTTCCACCACGGGGTCGGGGTCAAGGTGGAGCTGGTCGACTCGGAGAACTTCGATCCCGAGAAGCTCGAGGGCTGCGACGGGATCTTGATCCCGGGCGGCTTCGGCGAGCGCGGGATCGAGGGCAAGATCGAAGCGGCGCGGATCGCCCGCGAGAAATCGATTCCTTACCTGGGCATCTGCCTGGGGATGCAGATCGCCGTCGTCGAGTTCGCCCGCCACGTCGCCGGCATGGACGGCGCCAACTCGGCCGAGTTCGACCCCGAGACCCCGTTCCCGGTCGTCGACCTGCTGCCGGAGCAGAAGGAGGTCTCCGACATGGGCGGGACGATGCGGCTCGGCGCCGACCCGGTGAAACTCCACGAGGGCACGAAAGCGCGAGAGATCTTCGGCGAGGCGGTCATCTACAAGCGCCACCGCCACCGCTACGAGGTCAATAACCAGCTGCGCCGCCGGCTCGAAGACGATGGGCTCGTCTGCGGCGGCACCTCGCCCGACGAGCGCCTGGTCGAGATGGTCGAGCTGCACGACCACCCGTTCTTCGTCGCCTCGCAGTACCACCCGGAGTTCAACTCGCGCCCGAACCGTCCCGAGCCGCTCTTCCGCGAGTTCGTCGGCGCCGCGGCGGCGCACGCGGGGACGCGTCCCGCCGACGGCGGCGAGGTCGAGGCGGTTCCCGAGGCCGAGGGCGTCGAGGACGACGTCCGCCTGCGCCGCTCCGCTTAACGTTCCCGGTTAGCCTTTCGGCCGTGAGCTCACGGCTGCACGAGCGCTTCGTCCGCTACTGCGAGGTCCGCAGTCCCACCGGTGAGGAGCGGGAGATCGCCGACACGCTCGCGGCGGAGCTGCGGGCTATGGGCCTCGAGGTCGTCGAAGACGACGCCGCGGCCGCGGCGGAAGCCGGCGCCGGGAACCTGATCGCCCGCTCTGCCGGAAGCGGCGAGGAGTGGCTGATGTTCTGCGCCCACATCGACACGGTTCCGCACCGGGGGCAGGTGGAGGTGGTCGACGACGAAGGCGTCTTCCGCAGCCGCGGCGAGACGATCCTCGGCGCCGACAACAAGGCGGCCGTCGCGGTCTTCATGGAGCTGGTTGCCCGTCACGTCGAACGGCCCGGCCCGGTCGGGATCGAGCTGGTGCTGACCGTCGCCGAGGAGCAGGGGCTGCGGGGGGCGAAGGCCTTCGATGCTTCGCAGCTGCGCTCGCGGGCCGGGTTCGTGCTCGACCACGCCGGCGCGGTGGGGGAGGTGATCGTCTCGACCCCGACTCAGCAGAAGATCCTTGCCGACTTCATCGGCGTCGAGGCACACGCCGGGATCAAGCCCGAGGACGGCAGCAACGCGATCGCCGCCGCGGCGGCGGCGGTTACGCGGATGGAGATCGGCCGGCTCGACCAGGGGACGACGGCGAACGTCGGCCTGATCGCGGGTGGCACCTCGGGCAACGTCGTCCCCGGCCACTGTTCGATCCACGCCGAGGCCCGCAGCCTCGACACCGAGCGGGCCGCGGAGGTGGCGGGGAAGATCGCCGACGCCTGCGCCTGGGGGGCGAGCGAGCACGGCTGCGACGTCGACGTGCGGATCGAAGAGCTCTTCCGCGGCTACCAGGTGCCGAAGGACTCGGCGGCCCTGGCCCTCGCCGAGACCGGCCTGCGGGGAGCAGGGCTGGAGCCGCGGCAGGTTGCGATCGGCGGCGGCAGCGACGCCAACGTCTTCCGCCGCGACGGCTTCGACTGCGTCCTGCTTTCGAACGGGACCGACGCCGTCCACACCTCCGACGAGATGGTGCCGGCGCGGAGCCTCGACAAGATGCTCGAGGTCTGCGAGCGGATCGTCGCCGCGGCGGCAGAGCCGGCGCCGGCGGCGCAGTGAGCGGTCGCCTGAAGCTGCGCCGGGGAACGGTCGTCTCGGCCGAGCCCCTCGAAGTCGAGGTTGCGGGCGAGCGGCGCCGGGCCTGGGCCGACGAGGTGCTGCTGGGGGAGATGCGCGAGGGCGACGAGGTCGTCGTCAATGCCGCCGCCCTCGATCTCGGGCTCGGCTCGGGCGGCTTCGACGTCGTCCACGTCAACCTCAGTCGCGGCCTCGATGGGAGCGGGGTGGAGGGCGACGCGCACGTGATGAAGCTGAACTACACCTCCCTCCAGCACCCGGTCGAGCCGGTGGAGGAGAAATCGGTGTTCCCTTTGGGTTCCAGGCACCCAAAAGGAACACCGCTGAGCGTCCTCGTCCTGCCTTTGCACGGTCACCTGGCGCCGGCCGCGTGGGCTGCGTCCCAGGCGGCGCCGGGGCTGCGGGTGGGCTACGTGCAGACGGGCGGAGGGGCGCTGCCCGGCTCGATGTCTCGCGACGTGAAGCAGTTGCGCCGGCGCGACATCCTCGCCGGCCATATAACCGCCGCCCCCGCCTACGGCGGGGAGCACGAGGCGCTGAGCACGATCGGCGCCCTCGACGCCGCTGCGGCGCTCGGCTGGGACGCGGTTCTCGCCGGCCCCGGCCCCGGAATCATCGGCTCCGACACCGCCTACGGCCACGGCGGGATGGCCGCCCTCGACTGCGCCCACGCCGCCCTCAGCCTCGACGCGCCGACTCTGATCTCACCGCGACTTTCGAGCGCCGATCCTCGCAAGCGGCATCTGGGCCTGAGCCATCACACCCGCACGGTGTTGGAGCTTCTCCTGGCTGAGGTCGACGTCGCCGTTCCAGAGGGGGAGCCGGAGATCGCGGAGGAGCTCGGCGGCTTCGGGCATCGGGTCCTCAGCGCCCCGGCCGACCTCGACGGCTACGGCGCCTCCGGCCTGCCGATCACCACCATGGGCCGAAGCCTCTCGGAGGACGCCCTCTTCTTCGCCGCGCCGCTTGCCGCCGGAGCCGTGCTCGCACGGTCCCTTGCGGGCCAAGGGTTGTAACGGCCCAGACAGAAACAGGCGGCGATGGCGGTCGCGATCAAACCGAGGTCTCCGGGTGCCCCGGCGAAGCCAGGCGCCGATGCCCGCTTCGAGAGCCTGGTCCTCGACTTCCTCTCCTACCTGGAGCTGGAGCGAGGCCTCTCACGCAACACCCTCAACGCCTACCGCACCGACCTCCTCCAGTACGGGGAATACCTCTCGGCTCATAATCGCGACGCGCTGGAGGCGAGCGGAGCCGACATCGCCGACTTCCTCGCCGAGCTGGCAACGGGGGAGGGTCGGCCGGCCTGCTCGGCGGCGACGATCCACCGCAAGGCCGCCTGCCTGCGCTCCTTCTACAAGCACCTGCGCCGCGACGAGCTGATCGTCGACGACCCGACGGCGGCACTGAGCGCGCCGCGGCGCTCGAAGAAACTGCCGCACGTCCTCAACTACTCCGAGGTGCAGAAGCTGCTCGCCTCGCCGAAGGGGAGCGAGCCGACGACGCTGCGCGACCGGGCGCTGCTGGAGGTGATGTACGCCTGCGGCCTGCGGGCCTCGGAGACGATCGGGCTCGAGCTCGGCGACGTCGACCTCCGCGAGGGCGTCCTGCGCGCCCGCGGCAAGGGCTCCAAGGAGCGACTGGTGCCGCTCGGGCGCCAGGCGATCGCGGCGATCAACGGCTACCTGCGCGGCGGCCGGCCGAAGCTGATCGGGGACCGCCACGAGCCGAAGCTCTTCGTCAACTTCCGCGGCGGCCCGCTGACCCGCCAGGGCCTCTACAAGATCGTCCAGCGCCACGCCCGCGACGCCGGCCTCGCCGGCAAGATGAGCCCGCACACCCTGCGCCACAGCTTTGCCACTCACCTCCTCGCCGGCGGCTGCGACCTCCGCGCGGTCCAGGAGATGCTCGGCCACGCCGACATCTCGACGACCCAGATGTACACCCATCTCTCGGGCGACCGCCTCAAGGAGGTCTACTTCTCCGCCCACCCCCGCGCCGGCGACTGAGTCGGCGTTCGTCCTTTGTTCGCCATATCGCGATTAAAGGACGAACGCTGCATGAAGTAGAACTCCGGCATGCCCGAGCTGCCGGAGGTGGAGACCGTCGTGCGGCAGCTGGAGCCTGAGGTCGAGGGGCACCGGATCGAGCGGCTGGAGGTGCTGGACGGGCGCTGGTCGCGGCCGGTGGCGCCGGAGCGGCTGGGCGACGAGGTCAGCGGCGCGACGATCGAGCATCTCGGGCGCCGCGGCAAGTACATCCTGATGGCGCTCGACGGCGGGCGGACGCTGGTCATGCACCTGCGAATGACGGGCAACCTGGTCCTCCGCGAGGGCGAGGAGGTGCTCGATCCCTCCGAGGGGCGCCGCCTCTACGAGAGCGAGCGCTCGACCGAGGAACGGCACCTGCGTGCCCGCTTCGTCCTCGATGACGGGCGTGAGCTCTGGTTCACCGATCCGCGCCGCTTCGGCGAGGCCTTCCTGGTCGACGACGAGGGGCTCGAAGCGCGCTTTGCCAAGCTCGGACTCGAGCCGTTCTCACCCGAGTTCACGCCGCAGGCTCTGGGCGAGATGGCGGCCGGCCGCAAGGCGCCACTGAAGTCGTTCCTGCTCGACCAGTCCGGCGTCGCCGGCGTCGGCAACATCTACGCCGACGAGGCGCTCTTTCGGGCCGAGCTGCACCCGCTCTCGCCCGCCGGCTCGATGAAGCCCGAGCATCTGGAGGCGCTGCGCGACGCCGTGGTTGCCGCTTTGGAGGCGGGAATCGACGCGGGCGGGTCCTCGATCGACGACTACCGCGACGCCCGCGGAGAGAAGGGGACGATGCAGGACGAGTTCCTCGTCCACACCCGCGAGGGGAAGGACTGTCCCCGCTGTGGGGGGACGATCGTCCGCATCGTCGTCGGCGGCCGCTCGACCTATTTCTGCCCCGGCTGCCAGGTGAAGCTGCGGAAGCGGCCAAAAAGGCGGCGCCTGACCAAGCGGCCGTAGGGCCGCCCCCTGCGCCGGGTTCCGTCCGATCCGTCGTTCATCTTTGTTTACATGGCCGGAACTACGGTCAAGACGGAGGCGGTTGTATTGCGCAGCATTCGCTACGGCGAGGCCGATCGCATCCTCCACCTCTACTCGAAAAGCCGCGGCCGGATCGGGGCTATCGCCAAGGGGGCGCGCAAGCCCCGATCCCGGTTCGGCGGCCGCCTGGAGCCGTTCTTCCGGCTCGACCTCGTCCTCCACGAAGGCCGGGGCGACCTGATGACCGTGACCAGCGCCACGACCGTCGACGGGTATCCCCGCCTGCGGTCCTCCGGCGCCGCCCTCACCGCCGGCGCCCGCGGCTGCGACGCCGTCCTGCGCCTGCTCGACTCGGCCGAGCCGAATCCCCCCGCCTACAACCTCCTCTGCCGCTATCTAACCCTGCTCGACGATCCCGCCATGACCCGCGCGGCAGGCCACGAGACCGCGCTCTCCTTCCGGATCAAGCTGGCCCTGGTCGCCGGCTTCGCCCCCGAGCTCGCCTCCTGCGTGCGCTGCGGCGAAGCCGAGCACCTGGTCGGCTTCTCGGGCGCCGGCGGCGGCGTCGTGTGCGGCGGCTGTGAAGCGGGCAGCTTTCCGCTCGACGAGGAGGCCCACCGGTTCATGGTCGCTTGCCTGGCCAAGCCCCTCGACGAAGCTCCGGTGGCCGAGGCACGGCTGCTGCGGCAGGTAGAGCGAGCAGTTGGCGAGACCCTGGAGCACCACGCGCACGTCCAACTCCGCGCGGCCGCGTAGGCGACAGGGGAGGGTTCGGCGGACCCTCCCCGCTGTTGTCCGCCGAACCCCTCCCCTGTCGCCTACCTAACGGCTCGCCGTATGATCGGGCGGTGCCTGCCACCGTCGCTTTTGAAGACCGCATAGCTGCCTGGGAGGTGGAGTTTCTCTCTCCTCAGGCGACTCGGTCCTATCCGGCGCGGCGGCCGAGGGAGGAGGCGGACAGTCCGCTGCGGACGCCGTTCCAGCGGGATCGTGACCGCATCGTCCACTCCAAGTCCTTCCGCCGCCTGAAGCACAAGACCCAGGTCTTCGTCGCCCCTGAGGGGGACCACTACCGGACCCGCCTCACCCACACTCTCGAGGCCTGCGGGATCGCCCGCACCGTCGCCCGGGCCCTGCGCCTGAACGAGGACCTGACCGAGGCGATCGGGCTCGGCCACGACCTCGGCCATCCGCCCTTCGGGCACGCCGGCGAGGAGACGCTGGACGCGGCCCTGCGCGAGCGCTGCGGCAGCGGCTTCCGCCACAACGAGCACTCGCTGCGCGTCGTCGATGTGCTCGAGCGCGAGGGCCATGGCCTGAACCTGACCGAGCAGGTCCGCGACGGCATCCTCAACCACACCGGCTCCCGCAAGCCGGCGACGCTGGAGGGGCAGATCGTCAAGCTGGTCGACCGCGTCGCCTACATCAACCACGACATCGACGACGCCCTGCGGGCCGGGATCCTGCGAGCGGAGGACCTGCCGGTGGAGGAGATCGAGCTGCTCGGCCCGACCGGCTCGGAGCGGATCGACACCCTGGTCCGCGACATCGTCGAGCACTCGGCCGGGGGCGAGGAGATTGCCCAGGGTCGCGAGGTCGGCCAGGCGATGCTGCGCCTGCGCAAGTTCATGTTCGACCGCGTCTATCTCGGGCCGGAGGCGCGGCGCGAGCACGATCGCGTCCAGCGGACGATGCGCGGCCTCTTCGCCCACTACTTGGATCACCCCGATGAGATCCCCGAGTGGGACCCGGGCGCGAGCGACTGCCAGCGGGTCACCGATTACATCGCCGGCATGACCGATCGCTACTGCATCGCCAAGTTCACCGAGCTCACCGTCCCGGAAGAGTCGAGGTTCTGATGGCGCTGATCTCCCACGACAGCGTCGACAGGGTCAAGCAGGCGGCCGACATCATCGAGGTCGTCTCCGCCCACACCGACCTGCGCCGCCAGGGCGCCCGCTACGTCGGCCTCTGCCCCTTCCACGACGAGCGCACGCCCTCGTTCTCGGTCGAGCCGCAGGAAAAGCTCTACCACTGCTTCGGCTGCGGGGTCGGCGGCGACGTGATCAAGTTCGTCGAGGAAAAGGACGGGCTCAACTTTGCCGAGGCGGTCGAGCTCCTCGCCGACCGCTACGGGGTCGAGCTCGAGCGCGAGCAGGAGGACCCGCGGGCGGAGGCGAAACGGCAGCGCCGGCGGCGCCTGGAGGAGCTGCTGGACAGGGCGGCGGCCTTCTACTCCAGCTTTCTCTGGGAGTCGGAGGAGGCGGCGAAGGCCCGGGGCTACCTGGCGCAGCGGGGGCTGGGGGAAGGGGTTCTGCGCGATTTCGGCGTCGGCTACGCGCCCAGCGCCTGGGACAAGCTGCTGGTCCGCGGCCAGCGGGCGGGTTTCAGCGTTGAGGAGCTGCGCGGCGTCGGCCTCACCCAGCGCGGCCGCAGCGGCGGTGACTACGACCGTTTTCGGGAGCGGATCATGTTCCCGATCCGCGACCGCCGCGGCCGCGTCCTCGGCTTCGGCGGTCGGGCGATGCGCTCCGACCAGGGCGCCAAGTACGTCAACACCGCCGAGACGGAGTTCTTCCACAAGAGCCAGATCCTCTACGGCGTCGACCGCGCCAAAGCGGCGATCGCCAAAGCCGGCCGTGCCGTCGTCGTCGAGGGCTATACCGACGTCCTCGCCCTCCATCAGGCGGGGATCGAGGAGGCCGTCGGGGTGATGGGGACGGCGATCACCGGCGACCAGGTGGCGGCGCTCTCGGGGATGGTCGACGAGGTCGTGCTCGCGCTCGACGCCGACTCCGCCGGACAGGAGGCGATGCTGCGGGCGCAGACCGTCGCCGCCGGCCGGCGGATGCGGCTGCGGGTGGCGGCGATGCCCGCCGGCGAGGACCCGGCCGAGATGATGGCCGCGGCGGAGGGGGCGGAGCGCTTCGGTGGGTTGCTCGAGCGCGCCGAAGAGCTGGTCGCCTTCCAGGTCGGCCTCGTCCTCGACCGCACCGACGTCGGCTCCCCGGTCGAGCGCGACCGGGCGCTCGGCGAGGTGGCGCCGGTGCTGGCGGGGCTGGGGGAGACCGCCAGCCGCGACGACCTCGTCCGCCGTGTCGCCGAGCGGCTCGACCTCGACCCGGCGATGGTGATGGGCCGGGTGGTCGCGGCGACCCCGACCAGCGGCGGGCCCCAGCAGGCAGCCGCCGACGCTCGCCCGGAAGCACCGCGCCCCCAGCGCGCGGCGGAGCTGACTTCACGCGAGCGCCGCGAGCGGGCGCTGCTGGCGATGTGCATCGCGATCCCCAACGAGGGCAGGGAGTACCTCGCCCGCCTCACCGAGGCCCACCTCTCGCCGACCGGGCTGCGCGTCGCCGCCTGGCTGCGCGAGCACCCGGAGGACCCGGCCTCGAACCTTCCCCACGACGACTCCGTCCTCGCCGGGCTGATCGCGGAACTGGTGATCATGTCGCGCGAGGAGCCCGCCTCCCATGAGGCGATGGAGCTGAATTTCCTGCTTCTGGATCAACGCCGGCTGGAGGGGGAGATCGCCGCCGCCGGCGAGCGCGGCGACTACGAGCGCCGCGCCGCCCTCAGCCGCGAACGCGCGGCCCTGGTCGAAAGGATCGCCCACGCCGAGCGTCCGGCGGGCAGCGTGTAGCCAACTCCATCCGCATTTTTCTGTCTGCATCATTTGGGAAAATACAAGCCATGGAGAAGGAGTTCCTAGAAGAGTGCTTGGCAGAGGGAATGTCCCTCGAAGCGATTGGGAAACGTGCCGACAAGCATGAATCGACGGTCAGTTATTGGCTGAAGAAGCATGGGCTGGAGGCAGTGCGAGCGGAGAAGCATGCGGCCAAAGGGGCGCCCCCGAAAGAGGAACTCGAAAGGCTCTTGCGCCTTGGGATGTCGTTACGCGAGATCGCGGAGCGAATGGATCGGAGCTTGGCCACGATCCGTCACTGGATGCGGAAGTACGAGCTGAAAGCGATGCCACATCGGCACGGTGGACCTCAAGACAAAAGGCGTGAGACGACCTTGAGCTGCCGTCGTCACGGGCGGACCGACTTCGTGCTCGAGGGACGCGGCTCCTATCGGTGCAAGCGTTGTCGCCTTGAGCGGGTTTCGCGGCGACGAAGGAATGTCAAGCGAATTCTGGTCGAAGAGGCAGGAGGAAAGTGCCTGATCTGCGGCTATGACCGGTGCCACCGGGTTCTCCAATTTCACCACCTTGACCCGAACACGAAGGAGTTCCATCTTGGAGAAGCTGGCGCTACCCGTTCCCTGGCGCGGTCAAGAGCCGAGGCTCGCAAGTGCGTCCTTCTTTGTGCCAACTGCCACGGCGAGGTCGAGGCAGGCATCACCCCAGTACCGCTAAATTCTGTTCCGGACATTGATCCGGGGTAGCACGATCCGGGGTAGCTCAACTGGCAGTAGCGCTCGACTGTTAATCGAGAGGTTGTGGGTTCGAGTCCCACCCCCGGAGCTTCTTAGGCGGCGGCGAGCTTGCTCAGCGCCAGTTCCTCGACTAGTTCCGCTCCGCGCGCCGCTCCGTCGTTCGCCCGTCCCCAGTGGGCAATCTCCTCGGCCTTTGCCGTGAAGCCCGGCTCATGGAGCAACCGCCGCGCCGACCACCGCAACGGCGCCGGTTGGCAGAGACGCCAGGGAAGGGAGAGGCCGGCGCCGGCCCAGACGACCCGCATCGCGGTCTCGCTCATGTCGCCGATGATCGGGCAGACGAGGACGGGGGTGCCGGCGCCCAGGCAGCGGGCGACGGTGCCGTGGCCGCCGTGGGAGATCACGAGGGAGGCGAGCGGCATCAGCTGGCTGTAGCTGAGCCATTCGACCAGGGTGGCGTTGGCGGGGACCTCGATCGGGGCCTGGGGGGCGACCCGGTTGGTCGTCGCCACCACCCGCACCGGCTCCTCGGCCAATGCCGCCAGGGCGGTTCGCACCAGGTGGTTGTCGGAGTCGTGGGCGGTGCTGGGGGCGACGAGGACGAGCGGGTCGTCGCCAGGCGGGAGATCGATGTCGGGGTGCGGCAGCTCGAAGCTCATCGGCCCGGTGACCTCGACCCCACTCGGCCAGTGGCGCGGGTACTCCAGCTGCGGGTAGGTGGCGACCAGCGCCAGGTCGGGGCTGATGCCGCCGTGGAAGCGGTCGATCGGCGGCAGGGCGAGCCGCTCGCGTTGGATATTGAGGTCCCGGCGCCCCTGTTCGAGCCCGACCCTCAGCGCCCGGTCGTGTCCCGTTCTCCAGATCGCCCTCCCCAGGGGCGTCCGCGGCGGCCGCAGCCCGATCGCGAAGAAGGGAAAGCCGGGCTCGACCACCGGGTAGATGTGGGGGATCAGGGTCGCCAGCGGAATTCCGGCGCGCTCGGCGGCGAGGGTGGGGGCGAGGGTGAGGATGTCGCTGACGACGACGTGCGGCTGGAAGTCCTCCAGCAGCGGCTGTAGCGCCTTCGCGGCCTCGGCGGCATGCTGCCCCTCCTCGGAGTCGGGGTCCGGAGGGGGGAACATCCGGTATTCCTCGGCGGCGGCAAAGCCGAGCCCGGCGCCTTCGACCGCCTGCCGCCGCTCCTCCCAGGTCTCAATCACGACCTCGTGGCCGCGCGCGGCCAGCGCTCTACCGAGCGCGATCGCCGGGAAGACGTGCCCGGCGTCACCGAAGGCGGCGACGAGAACGCGAAGGGGCGCCGTCACGCCCGGACCCGCCGTCAGGGAGTGTCCAGGCCCTCGCCGGGGCGCGTGAAGACAACCTCCGGCACGTGGCAGTTGCGCGAGGTGCGGAGCAGGAAGCGCACCGCCTCGCCGAGGTCCTCGGGCCGGATCATCTCCTCGGGGGGAATCTGGCCCTGGACGAACTCGGTCATCGGCGTCTCGACGAAGCCCGGCGCCAGCGCCGTGCACTGGATGCCGGCGCTGCCGGTCTCGCGGTGGGTCGACTGGGTGAAGTTGATCACCGCCGCCTTCGTCGCCGCGTAGATCGAAAGCCAGGCCTGGCCGCCCTTGCCGGCGATCGAGGCGGTGTTGACGATCAGCGCCTTGCCGTGCTCGGCGCCGGCCACGCGCAGCATCGGCAGGCCCTCGCGGGTGCCGAGGATCAGCGCCCGCAGGTTCACCGCCAGCTGCATGTCGAGGTGCTTGGTCTGGATTTCCTCCATCGGCGCCCCGATCCCGACCCCGGCGTTGTTGACGAGGACGTCGAGCCGGCCGTACTTCTGGCGGTGGCCGGCGAAGATTGCGACGACGTGATCCTCCTCGGCCATGTTGGCCGGGATCGGCTCGACCTCGAAGCCCTCCGACCTCAGGCCTTCGGCGGCCTCCTCGAGCTTCTGCGGGCGGCGGGCGGAGACGGTGAGGGCGTAGCCCTCTTCGCCCAGCGTTCTCGCGATCGCGAGACCGATCCCGCTCGAGGCCCCGGTCACCAATGCCGCACGCTCAGCCATTCCCATCTCCTTCTCGTCGCGAACCCTGCGCACCCTATCTCTCCATAACATGCCGCCGATGCGCGCCCCCCGCCTCGCCTCAGCGCTGCTCTTCCTGCTCGTCGGCGGTGCTCTTTTCACCGCTTGCGGCGGCGATTCGACCACCGCGGCCTACGAGCCTGCCGAGAGCCGGCCCGCCCCCTCGAAATCCGAGTTCCCGAGCGCCGAGGGGAGGACTCTGCGCCAGGTCCTGAAGGCGGCGGACGAGCCCGCCGAATCCGTCGTCGTCGACCCCGAAGCCGAAGTCTTCTACCCCGGGGTCAACCGCTATCCGTTCAGCGTCGTCGATCGCGCTCGCGGCCCGATCTCAGACGCCGAAGTCGCGCTGTACTACGCGAAGGTGCCGACGCCGAAGCAGGGGGCGAAATCGAAATCCGGCAATCGCGGCCAGCTCTCGAAAGCGCAGGAACAAGCGCTCGACCAGCCGGCGCGCGGGCCTTTCCCCGCGGCGATTGAAAGCCTCGCCACCGACCCGGCCTTCCGCTCGACCACCACCACCGAAGACCCCGACGCCGCCAAGGTCGTCTACTCGGTCGAGCTGGGCCTGCCCGGCGAGGGAGAATGGAAGATCGCGGCGATCCTCAAGGAAGGCAACGAATCGAAGGGGATGCTGCTACCGGCGAGTGTCGTTGTCGGTGAGTTCAAGCAGGTTCCGAGGCCCGGCGACCGAGCTCCGCTCATCCACACGCCGACCGCGCAGGACGTCGGCGGAGAGCTGTCCAAGGTCACGACTCGCGTCCCTCCTGACGACCAGAACAAGGTGGATTACGCGGAAGCGCTGGGAAAAGAACCGATCGTGCTCTTGTTTGCGACCCCCGAGTTCTGCCAGAGTCGGGTCTGCGGCCCCGCCGTCGACGTGGCGGAGCAGGCGCAAGCGGAATACGGAGACAAGGCTGCCTTCATCCACATGGAGATCTACGAGGACAACGACCCGTCTAAAGGAGTGCGGCCGCAAGTGCGGAAGTTCCATCTGCCGACCGAGCCGTTCCTCTTCACGATCGACCGCGGTGGCGTCGTCGCCGACGCGGTCGAGGGGGCATTTGGGCTTAAGTTGATGCATAAAGCAGTCGACAAGGCGATCGCCGAATGAACGAGAAAGCAGCAACTGACGAGGAGCTCCTGCAGTCCTTCGCCGACGAGGCGAAGCGGCGCTGCGACGTGATCGCCGCCGGCCTGGCCACGGCCACCACCGACTTCGAGACGATGCGTGCCGAAGCCCACGCGCTCAAGGGCACCGCCAGCGTCGTCGGCCTGCGCCGCCTCGCCGAGCTCGCCGGCCTGATGGAGTCCGACCTCGCCGAAGCGAAGAAGACCGGCACGATCCGCGGCGGCCGCGACCACCAGATCGCCGACGCCGCCAAGGCCCTCGCCGACGGCGCCGCCGCCGCCGCCAAAGGCGAAGAGGAGCCACCCGACGTCGGCCGCTCCCTCGCCCAGCTCTTCAGCGCCTAGGGCCGCGCCCACGGTACGCTCGGCAAACGGGGCGGTAGCTCAGTTGGTTAGAGCACGGGACTCATAATCCCTTGGTCGCTGGTTCGAGTCCAGCCCGCCCCATGCACCTCACCCTCAGACCCGAAAGGGCACATACACTTTTCGCGTGAACCTGCTCCTGCAGTCAGGCCTCGATGCCTTTGCCGTGATTGGGGGAGCCATTGCCATCGCGAGCGGCCTGCTCGCGGGATTGGCCCTTCTGCTCGACAGGGACGTCAGCGCGGCGGCCGACACCGGTGTTGCGATCGGTGGTATCTGGGGGGCGCCCCCAGCCGTCGTCCTCTTCTTCCTCGAGCTGTCGCACACGATCTGAGGATGCGAGTGCACGCCCGTCTGGGACTTCTCCTCATCGCATTGGCAAGTGTGGTTTCCACCGTCGCCGTCTCCGTGCTGGTGGTGACGGATGTCCTGTCCGCAGAGTGGTTCTTCGGAACTGCTCTGATCGGAGCAGGAATCTCTTCGGTCGCGCTCTTCGGGATCGGGGAAGGAGCCCCGGGGAACATCGCCAGCGCGGCCGAGCGCTTCAGCGTGGCGCTGCGGCGGCTGGAGGCCGAGCGAGAGATCCGCCGGAACTTGCAAGACGAGTTCGACAGAACTCTCTACCTCCTGTCCGAGGAAGAGATGGCATCGGCACGGGCGCACCTGGGGTCGGACTACCTGTCAGAGCATCTACTGGAAGTCGAGCGGCAGCGGGTCCGGGTCGCTCATGAAGTGGAAGGCCTGCTCAGACAGCGAGCAGAGGCTCATGCCGAGCTGATTCTCCTCGCCGAGGAGCAGGGAATCCGGCAGGCCCATATGAAAGAGCCCGACGATCTTCTCCGACTGGTTGTCGGCGGTCGCGGCGAGAGCGGTTCATGAAGCTAATGCGACCGACCTTGCGAGGAAGACAGATACCGCGCCACCGCCTGCGCCCGGTTGGAGACCCTGAGCGCCCTCAGGATCTTGCGGATGTGCCATTTCACCGTGCTCTCGCTGAGGTAGAGACGGGAGGCGATCTCGGTGTTGCTGAGGCCTTCGGCGACCAGGGCGAGGATTTCGAGCTGGCGTGAGGTGAGGCTTTTGTCGAGGTCGCCGTCTCGGCCGGAGGGGGCGGGGAAGCGACGCAGTTCGGCGGCACGGCGGCCGAGATCGTCGGCGGTTCGGTTGAGGACCTCGGCGGCGGCGCGGAGCTCGGTCACGTCCTGGACGGTGCCCGTCAGCCGCAGCGGCTTGCCCTCGCTGTCGGCGGTCAGCTCGGCGCGGCTGTGGACGCGGCGAACGCGGCCGTCGGGCCTGATGATCCGATATTCGAAGTCGACCGGGGCACCGCTCTCGACCGCTTCGCGCATCACCGTCTCGACCAGCTCTCGGTCTTGCGGATGAACGCGCTGGGAGCCGCCTTCATAGTGTCCGTCGAAATCCGCGGCTGCGATGCCGTAGATCGCATACAGCCCTTCCGAGCAGGTCAGGCGTTCCTTGGGGATGTCCCACTCCCAACTGCCGAGCTTCGCCAGTCGCTCGGCCTCGGCCAGGCGCGCCCGGTTGCGCTCGATCTCTTCCTCGGCCCGCCGGCTCTCGGTGATGTCGGTGATGAGGACGAAGAAGCCGCGCACCTCTCCGTCCACGAGGTCGGGGACGTAGGAGGTCTGGGTGTAGCGGCTCTCTCCTTTGGAATTCGCGCTCTCCTGTTGGAAGAGCTGGGTTTTGCCCACCAGCGCTCCTTCGATGTAGGGGAGGTTCTGTTCGTAGAGCCGCGACCCCAGCGCCTCGCTGATGTGGATACCGCGCATCTCCTCGGGCGAGCGGCCGAAGAACTCGATGCAGGCGCTGTTCGCCATGCGGTTGCGAAGGTCGCTGTCCCAGTAGCCGACCAAGGCCGGCAGCGCGTTCAGCATCGCCTGGATTCCCTCGACCGAGTCCGATGGCCGGCGGTGCCAGTCGCGCTTCTCCCCCCGAGAGCCCATGACAGAAGGATGCACTAGACCCAGGGCTGGCTCAACCATCCAAAGGACGGGGTTCGGTCGCTCTAGTGTCTCTGGTGTGCTCGACAAGCTCTGAAGCGGCGCACATCTCCTTGAGCGTCGTCAGTTGAAGCAGGGCCGAGCATTCCCCCGCCGAGGTCGAGAAGGCCGCGGCCGGCTGCTCTGGCCCCTACCGGCGGCTGGCCGCGCCGCCTCGGACGAGGCTAGACGAAGGTCGCCTGCAGCAGCGCCCCGATCGCGCCGCAGGCCAGGACCACGTAGAGGACCGTCAGTTTGCCGTGCCAGCGGTTGAGGGCGAGAAAGGCGCCGAGCGCGATCAGGGCGGTGTAGATGTCGACGACGCTGGTGTCGAGGATTTCGACGGTGACCGCCCCGATCAGGCCGATGACTCCCGCGGCGATGCCGAGCAGGAACTGGTGCAGGCGCTCGTTGGCGGCGATCGCGACGAGCTGCCGGTGGAGGAAGATCGGGAAGCAGAAGGCGGGGATGAAGATGCCGAGGGTGATGACCAGGGCGCCGACCAGGCCGCCGGCGAGGTAGCCGACGAAGGTCGCGAAGATGATCAGCGGCGCCGGCAGGATGCCGCCGATCGCGAGCCCGTCGACGAACTGGCTCTCGCTCAGCCAATGGTGCCCGTCGACGGCGCTCGAGTGGAGAAACGGGACGACGGTGTAGGCGCCGCCGAAGGTGAGGAGGCCCGCCTTCAGGCCCTCGAGGAGGATCTCGGCGGTGAGGCCGACCGTGATCGCGCCGGCGGCGATCCACGGCAGCATCGGCAGGCCGATCGCCGGCATGCCTCCGAGCCGGCCGCGGGCGCCGCGCCAGAGCTCGTAGGCGATGCCGCCCCCGAGCAGCACCAGCACGAAGCCGGCGTCGGCGAAGAGGGTGAGGGCGAAGCCGGCGAGCGCGATCAGGGCCAGCGGCACGTCCTTGATGAAGGAGGTGCCGAGGCGGACCAGCGCCCGCGCGACCAGGGCGCCCACCGCCGCGCTCAGCCCATAGAAGAGAGCGTCGAGGCTCTCGGCGATGTCGGCCTCTACGTAGAGCGCCGACAACCCCAGCATCAGCAGGAAGCCCGGCAGCATGAACCCGAGCCCGGCCATGAGGCCGCCGAGCTTGCCGCCGCGGAGGCGGCCGAAGTAGACGCAGAGCTCGTGTGCCTCGGGCCCGGGCAGTACTTGGTAGACGGCGAGCAGGCGCTGGAAGCTGAGCTCGTCGATCCATTCTTCTTCGTCGACGCACTCGCGCTTGACCATCGCGATCTGCGCCGCGGGGCCGCCCCAGGCGAGGCACCCGAACTTGAGGAAGCGAAGGAAGATGGCGCCCGAAGATTCCACGGGCTGCCTTCTATCGAAAGCGGAGGCCCGCGGATAGGGTGAGGGCCATGGTTGATCTGCCCGAGCGTCCGAACGAGGCCGGCTTTGCCGAATTCAACGAGCGCGTCGACGAGCCCTCCCCGGTGACGATGCTGAACCTCCTTGCGTTCGAGCCGGAGGGTGGACGCGAGCGGTACGCGGAATACGGCGCGGCGGTGGCGCCGTTGCTGGAGAGGGCCGGGGCGCGGGTCGTGTTCGCGGCTGAGGCCGGCCTCGTCCTGCTCGGCGATGCCAGCTGGGACATGGTGCTGCTGGTCGAATATCCGACGCGCCGTGCCTTCCTCGAGATGATCGGCTCCCAGGAGTACCAGGCGATCGCCCACCTGCGGACCGAGGCGCTCGCCCGCGGCGAGCTGCACCCTCTCTCGGGCGTCGAGATACCCGGCTGACCCGCCCGATAGAAAAGCGCTGTTTGGAAACGCCGATGTAGGGTTTTGGGTGGCGCTAGGTTTATGTCATGACCGAGATCGACGTCGATCTGACGGCGCTGCTCCCCCCCGACCTGCCGGATGGCCGGGAAGCGGTTCGAGAGGGGAAGGCGATGGCCTCCGGGGTGGAGCGCTCCCGTTCCCTCTTCTGCGAGGCGAAGGGCGTCTCCTCGGAGCGCGAGTGGCGCGAACGCGCCCGCACCGAGGGATTCACCTGCACCTGCATGAACATCGGCCTCGCCACCTGGGCCGACACCCGGGAGGCGCTCACCCTGATCCACGAGGACGCGCTCTCGCGCGGGGTGCGCCCCCCCGACCGCTTCAACCTGATCGCCGAGCGCCGGATGGGGCTTCCCAAAGCCGAGCGCGCCGCGGCGCCGCAGGAAACCGGGCCGGTGATGATGACCGAGCAGGACTGGTGGGAGCTGGCCCACACGGTGCCGATCCAGCCGGAGGCCGCTGACAACACGATCGGCGGGCCGGGGTCGGTCGAGAACGCGATCGACGCGCTGCGGGTGGGGATCACCACCATCGGCGTCCTCTCCCAGTACTCCTGGCGCTGGCCCTACTTCGACGACGACGTCACCCAGACGATGGAGGTGCTGAAGGCGGCGGGGCTGCTCGCGGCCTTCAAAGGCGACGGCGTCGTCTTCGACTCCTACCTGGAGGACGGCTACCCGGGCGTCTTCCACGACTACGCCAACTACGTCGGCTGGGCGATCCTCGAGCGCTACATCAGCGAAGAGCTGATCGGCGCCGCCTATTCCCCTTCCTGGGGAGGGTTGACGCAGGACCCGGTGGTCAAGTCCGCGGTGACGCTGGCCCTGGATGCCGTCAACCTCGACAAAGTCCCCCTTTCCTACGTCCAGGGCGACACGATCGGCAACACGCCGGACTTCGACGCCAACATGGCGGTGCTGAACACCGACGTCCTCTTCATGAAGATGGTCGAGCGGCGCTATCGGCTCGGCGGCGCGCCGATCGCGGTCCCCGTCACCGAGACCGAACGGATCCCCTCCTGGGACGAGGTGGCGACCGTGCAGACGATCAGCCGGCGGCTGGAGGACTACGCGCCGATGGTCGATCCGGTCGTCGACTGGGGGAAGATCGAGGCGATGCGGGACGACCTCGTCCGCGGCGGCCGCGCCTTCTTCGAGGCGGCGATCGCCGGGCTCTCGAGCGCCGGCATCGACGTCCGCGATCCGGCGCAACTGCTGCTGGTGGTGAAACGGCTCGGCTCGACCCGCTGCGAGGAGCTGTTCGGGGCGGGGGAGCCGAACCCCGACTATCCGCGAGGCCGTCGCCCGGTCCTCGAAACCGACCTGGTGAAGAGCACGATGCAGGAGCGCGACCGGCTTCTTTCCGAGCTGCGAGGCCTCCGCGAGGAGGCGGCGGTTCGCGGCATGAAGGTGCTCGTTACTTCCACCGACGTCCACGAGTTCGCCGGCTTCCTGCTCACCTCGACGCTCGCCGCGGTCGGGACCGAGGTGATCGACTTCGGCGTCAACCGCGACCCCGAGGACATCGTCAAGGCGGTGATCGAGACCGACGCCGCCGCCGTCGTCATCAGCACCCATAACGGGGTCGCCCGCTCCTTCGGGCAGCATCTGATGAAGGAGCTCGGCGCCGCCGGGGCCAAAGACGTGGCCGTCTTCATGGGCGGCGTGCTGAACGAAGACGTCGCCGGCTCCGAGGTGCCGATCGACGTCAGCGCCGATCTCAACGCCAGCGGGATCGGAACGCCGGGCACGATCGACCGCCTCGTCGAGGCGCTTGTCGAGCGGCGCGCCGGCGGGGTCGCCGCATGACGAGCCTGTGAGCGTCGTCGCGCTCGCGGATTTCGGCAGCACCTACACCAAGGTCCGCCTGGTCGACCCGGACGAGGGGAGGCTGCTGGCACGGGCAGAGGCGCCCACCAGCATCGGCACCGACCTGATGGAGGGCTACGCGGCGGCGCTCAAGGCGGCCACGGATGCGGCTGAGGGGCCGATTGCGATCGAGGAGCAGATGGCCGTTTCCAGCGCCGGTGGCGGCCTCAGGGTGGCAGCCGTAGGCCTGGTCGCGGACATGACGGCGGCGGCGGCGCGCCAGGCGGCGCTGAACGCCGGCGCCCGGGTCGAAGTCGTCCTCGCCGGGAGCCTCGGCGAGGAGCAGCTCGACGAGCTGCAGGCGGCGCGGCCCGAGATCGTCCTCTTCGCCGGCGGCACCGACGGCGGCCAGGCCGACCTGGTGGTGGAGAACGCCCGCCGCCTCGCCTCGCGAAAGCTCGACGGGTACGTGGTCGTCGCCTGCAATGCGGACGTAACCGAGGAGGCGGCGCGGTTGCTGCGGGCCTCGGGCATCGAGGCGGAGGTCGCCGCCAACGTGATGCCGGCGCTGGGGAGGCTGGAGATCGACTCCGCCCGGGAAGCGATCCTGCGCGCCTTCCTCGATCACGTGATCGGCGGCAAGGGGCTCAGCGCCGGCGGCGAGTTCGAGCGGATGGTCAAGATGCCGACCCCCGAGGCGGTCCTTGAGGCGACGCGGCTGCTCGCCCGCGGCACCGACACCCAGCCCGGCGTCGGCGATCTGGTCGTCGTCGACATCGGCGGCGCCACGACCGACGTCCACTCCGACCGCGCCGCCGAGGCGGCGACCCCCGGGATCGAGGCTCCGCTGCTGCCCTCGCCGCCGACGCTTCGCACGGTCGAGGGCGACCTCGGCCTCCGGGCCGGCGCCCCCGGCGTGCTCGCCGTCGACCGTCGCTGGATCGAGGCCGAGCTGGAGCTCGGCGAGGAGGCGATCAGACGAGCTGTCTCATATAGAGCCGGTTGTCCCGAGTGGATTCCGGCGGACCCCGGCGAGGCCCGGTTCGACGGCCTCCTGGCGATCGCCTGCGCGACCCAAGCGGTCACCCGCCACTGCGGGACGATGCTGCTGAGCCGCAGCGAGGCGGGGCCGCCGACGTTGGTGCGCGAGGGCCCCGACCTCCGGGAGGTGGCGAGGGTTTTGGGCACCGGTGGGGTATTTGCCCATCGCGGCGACGGCGAATGGGTCCTTCGGGAAGCTCTCGCGCGCCGCGCTCCTCGCTCGCTCGCGCCTCGCGATGCCGAGATCGGCGTCGACCGGAACTACATCCTTGCCGCCGCCGGCCTGCTCGCCACGCAGGACCCCGATGCCGCGCTCCGCCTGCTGGCGCGAGAGCTTCGCCTGGGCCACAACTAGACAGAACGCCCGACCCGACGCCGGAGGGGACGGGGCAGCCGTCGGGGCAATACTCGATGATTACCCAAAGGGGAACTGAGGAGAAGATGTTCAGGCGACGTCAAAACCGGGCAATCACGCGGATCTTCTACGCGGGGGACGTGCATGGGTCGCGGGTCTGCTGGAAGAAGTTCATCAACGCGGGTGCCCATTACCCGGCGGACGCTCTCGTCATGGGGGGGGACCTGACCGGGAAGGCACTGGTCCCGATCGTGCGCGAAGGCGACGGCTCCTACAGAGGCCGGGTGATCGGCGAGTGGCGGACCGCCCGGACCGCCGAAGAGCTCGACCAGATGCAGCAGGCGATCTCGACGAACGGGATGTACGCGCTGATCGTCGACCAAGAGGAGGCGCGCATCCTCGCCGAGGACTCCGCCCGGCGGGACCGAGCCTTCGAGAAGGCACTGCTGGACGAGTTGCGGCTCTGGATCGAATTCGCCGACGAGCGCCTCGCCGGGACCGGAACCCGCGCCTACGTCATCCCCGGCAACGACGACCCGTGGTCGATCGACGAGGTGCTCGCGTCGGGCACCAGCGTCGACGCCTGCGACGAGGCCGTGCGGATGGTGGGGCCGCACGAGATGGTCTCGCTCGGATATTCCAACCGCACTCCATGGCACACCCCGCGAGAGCTGGACGAGGACGAGATCTATTCACGGTTGAAGCGGCTCGTCGATCAGCTGGAGGCTCCGGAACGGGCGATCTTCAACATCCACGTCCCGCCCTGGGAGAGCAGCCTTGACACCGCCTACGAGGTCGACGAGGAACTTCGCTACGTGACCAAGGGAGGTCGTCCGCACGAGATCGCCACCGGCAGCCCGGCTGTTCGCCAAATCATCGAAGAGGCGCAACCGCTCCTCAGCTTGCACGGTCACATCCACGAGAGCAAAGGTGTGACGAGAATCGGAAACACGGTGGCAATCAACCCCGGTTCCGATTACGGTAGCGGCCACCTCGATGGTTGTCTGGTGCATCTGGCGGCGGATCAAGTGGTGAGCCAGTACCTGGTGTCGGGTTGAAAAACGGGGATGAAGGGGGAGAGCATGGCTGAATCAGGGGGAGGTCCAGTGGTGCAGCGAAGTCCGCAGGGGAGTTCGACGGGAACCTACGCTCGCAAGGCCACCGGCCTGGTGCGGGAAGTCTCGCCGTTCTCGACCCTGGTCTTCAACATGGCCGGCCAGCCGACGGCGGTCTTCCTCGCGATCTCGATCTTCTTCACCCTCGGGCTCTACCCGGGAGGATCGATCTGGCTCGGCTTCGCGATGGCCCTCGTGGTCGCGATCGTGATCTGCGTCTGTTACGGGCTCTTCACCTCCGCGATCCCACGCAGCGGTGGCGACTACGTCCTGGTCGGTCGTGTCACCCACCCGGTGATCGGATTGGTGTCGTCCTTCTTCTGGACCTCCGGAGTGATCCTCTCGATCGCCTTCATCGCGCTGGCCTTCGTCACCGTCGCGCTCGGACCGTCGCTGACGGCGGTCGGGTTGGTGAGCGGACAGGACTCGCTCATAACCGCCGGCGAAGACATCCTGGTCAGCAAGGGCTGGCAGTTCGGAATCGGGACCGCGCTGATCCTCGGCTCAGCCGTGCTCCTGGCCGGCGGATGGCGCTGGACGACGCGGATCATGAACGGGCTCTGGGCGATCACGATGCTGGGCCTGGCGACCGTGTTCCTGGTGCTCCTCTTCAAGAGTCACGACGGTTTCGTCAACAGCTTCAACCAGTTCGCCGGCTCGATCACGGGCGAACCTGACACTTACCGCACGGTGGTCGACAACGCCCATAAGGAAGGGATCGACACCAGCCCTGCCTTCAGCATGGACAACACGTGGCCGGTTTGGGCCTCGATCTGCGGCCTCTCGCTCTTCGGCTGGCTCTCGATCTACATCTCGGGAGAGGTGCGCCGAGCGAGGGACACGACCCAGATGAAAGTCATGAGCCTCGGAGCCGTCCTCCACATCGGCATCGCGGCGATTCTCGCGGTCCTCTTCTTTGCCAGATTCGGCGACGATTTCTTCGTCGCGATCAACTCGCTCGGCGAAAGCTACCCCTTCGCGGCGCCTCCTTACTACACCTTCCTGACCTCGATCGCGGGCGGCAGCACCCTGCTCTCCTGGTGGCTCTTCATCGCCTTCGCGGCCGCCTTTCCGCTGCTGATGATCCCCAACCTCACGATCGCCGTCCGGACCTTCTTCGCCTGGGCGCTGGACGGCCTGCTGCCCACCCGCTTCGCCCAGGTCAACCCCCGAACCCACGCTCCCCACTACGCGATCGGCCTCACGGTCGCCCTCAGCATCCTCGTTCTCGGCTGGGCGGTCTTCAACAACGAAGGCTTCCAGAGCGTCCTCGTCGAGGCCATCCTCCTGCAGCTGGTGACGATGATCCTGATCGGGGTCGCTGCTGTGCTGCTGCCCTACCGGCAGCCCGAGGCCTGGCGCTCCTCGGCGACCACCCGGCGCCTGTTCGGGATCCCGGTGGTCGCGGTCGCCGGCGGGCTCGTCGCGGTTCTGTTGGCCGGTCTCTACTACGTCTTCCTGCACTACCCCGACCTGGGCATCGACAAGGGCCAGTACTTCCGTGACTGCGCGATCATCCTCGGAGCGGCGCTGTTGACCTTCTTCGTCGCCCGCGCCGCTCGCCTCCGCCAGGGCGTGGACGTGGACAAGCTGGCGGCGGAGATTCCGCCGGAGTAGTGACCGAAAGCGACAGCAAGCCGCTCTCGGATCCCGTCGCCGAGGGGGTCCGCATAGCGGAGGGCGCCGCCGAGCGCGGCCTACCGCTGCGGGTGCTCGGCGGTGTCGCGGTCGCGATCCGCTGCCCGAGCAGTCGCCGGCCGCCGTTGCGGCGGAACTACGCCGACATCGATTTCGCCACCATTCGGTCCGCCAAGAAGGGCGTGGTCGAGCTGATGGAGGGGTTTGGCTACGCCGGGGACCGGGAGTTCAACATTCTCCACGGGCATCGTCGCCTTTTCTTCTGGGACGAGAGCAACCAGCGCCAGCTGGACGTTTTCGTCGACGAGGCGAACCTCTGTCACCGGATCGACCTGAAGCGTCGGATCGAGGCGACGCCGCTGACTCTTTCACTCGCGGAGCTGACCGTGTTGAAGCTCCAGATCGTCGAGACCAATGAGAAGGACTATCTCGACATCTGCGCGATCTTCGCCGACCATGACCTCAGCAGCGACGAGAGCGGAGTCAACGGGGCGTATATCGCTCAGATGAGCGCGGCTGACTGGGGTCTCTGGAAAACGCTGGGAATGGTGGCCGAGCGCAGCGAACGGTTTGCCCTCGAGCTGCCGGGTTTCGAGGCCGCGGAGCTCGTCGCCGGGCGGCTCCGACGCCTCCGGGCAGAACTGGACAGCGTTCCCAAGACCCGGCGGTGGAAGCTGCGTGCGCGGGTTGGTGAGAGGAAGCGATGGTACGAGGTTCCCGAGGAAGTCAATTGAAATTGGTCATGCCACATCTATTGGATAGTCTCGCCTATGTGAAGAGGCTGACTAATCGCCTCCGGAGGGGCCAAAAGTGACTCGACCACGTCGTGGAGAGCCACGCGCGAGGACGAAGATCCTCGAAGCCAGCCGGAAACTGTTCGCTAAACGGGGCTACTCGGAGACCTCGATGGGGGACATCGCGCGGACGGCGCAGGTGGCCCGAGCAACCGTTTATAACAACTTCGACGACAAGCAGGACATCCTCGCGGAGATCATCCGTGACTACATGACCGGTTACGCGACGATCGCCACCCGACTTCGCGAAAACGCCCGCTCAGGCGAAACTTCGTTCGACCTGATCCAGGAGATGGTTCGTGAAGCGCTCAGCTGGCGGGTCGAAAACGCCGACCTGAGGCCGATCGTCGCCGTAGCCAAGAACCTCCGTGGCAGCGGCTGGGAAGAGGCGGACAAAGCCGCTGACGATGCCCTGCTGGGGTGGATTGTCGACGTTCACGCCGCGGATGCCGACGCCGGCCTGATCCGAGAGGACATCGACCTCGAATTCGGAGTGCGCGCGGCCTTCGCGATGATCGAGTCGGTGCTCTCCTCCTTCGACGTCTCCTCCAGCGAGGAGGAAATCAACACGGCTGCCTATCAACTCGCACTTCTCCACTGGTACTCGATCTGTGCGGTACCACCAGGGGAGGCGCCGCGCAGTCCTCTGGGTCGAAAACAGTCGCCCGCCGGTCCGTAGACAAGCTGTCTACCGTTGGGTAGTCTGGCGGTCTTGTCTTCACCAGATCATCGCGCAGGGGATCTGGCCCACCTGATCCACCCTTTAACCGACCACTCATCTCTAACGGAGAGTGGTTCGCTGGTAATCGCGCGGGGCGAAGAGTGTGAGTTGATCGCGGAGGACGGGCGGCGGCTGATCGATGGCATGTCCGGGCTGTGGACGGTGAACCTCGGGCACAGCCGGACCGATCTGGTCGAAGCGGCTCATCGTCAGCTTCAGACGCTTCCCTATGCGGCCACTTTCGGGGGAGTTGCCTCACCGCCGGCGGTTGAGCTGGCGGAACGGATCACGGCCCTGACGCCAGGGCTCAGCGGCGTCTTCTTCGTCAGCGGCGGCAGCGAGGCAAACGAGACCGCGATCAAGCTGGCGCGGCGGCACTGGATTCGCCGTGGCTCGCCGGGGAAGTCGATCGTCCTCGTCCACGATCGCGGATACCACGGGCTCGCCGGCGTCACCACCACGGCCACGCGTCTGCGCCCCTATCACGACGACTTCGGCGTTGCCGCGCCAGACATCGTCGAGGTGCCGGCGCCCTACACCTATCGCTGCGCGGTGGGGGTGCCCTGCGAGCCGGAGAGCTGCCCCGTCTGCCAGGGGCGAGCCCTCGAGGCGAAGATCGAAGAGCTCGGCTCCGACCGGGTCGCGGCCCTGATCGTCGAGCCGGTCTTCGGCTCGGGCGGGGTGATCGTCCCTCCGCCGGGCTACCTGCGGCGGCTGAGGGATGTCTGCGACCGCCACGAGGTGCTGCTGATCGTCGACGAGGTGATCACCGGATTCGGGCGCACGGGGACCTGGTTCGCCTGCGAGCACGAGGGGGTTGTGGCCGACATGGTCACTTTCGCCAAGGGCGTGACCAGCGGCTACGTGCCGCTCGGTGGGGTGGTCCTCAGCGATGCCCTCTGGGACGAGCTGCGCGATCCCGGCCGTCGCCCGGGGCACCTGATGCACGGCTTCACTCATTCCGGGCACCCGGTTGCCTGCGCGGTGGCTCTGGCCAATATCGAGGCGATCGAGCGCGAGGACGTCTTGGTGAGGGTGGGGGAGGCCGCCGACCTCCTCGCCGGCTTGGTCGCCCCGCTGCGGGACCATCCCGAAGTGGGCGAGGTCCGGCAGGCGGGCTTGATGGTCGGCGTCGAGCTCGTCGCCGACAAGCAGACGCGTCAGCGCTGGCCGGTCGAGACAGAGCGCGGTCGCCGCGCTGCCTTCGCGGCCCGCGAGCGAGGCCTCCTCACTCGCGGGCTCCTGGACGACATCCTCTGCTTGGCGCCACCGTTCACGATCTCAGAGGAGCTGATGCGGCGCTCGGTGGAGATCCTCGCTGAGAGCATCGAGGTCAGCGGGGGCCTCCAAGTCGAGGCGGACGGCTAAGGCAGGTACTTTTCAACCTTTTCCTTGGCTTCTTCAAGGCCCTTTTCCGCCTTTGCCTGGCCTTCTTCCAGCCCCTCTTCGGCTTCCTTCTTGGCGTTTTCGAACTTCTTCTTCGTCTTCCCGTCGGCGCTTTCTTCGACCTTTTCCTTGGCTTCTTCGAGGCCCTTCTTGCTCTTTTCGACGCCTTCGTCGACAGCTTCTTCGGCCTTCTTGGTGCCTTCTTCGACCTGCTTTTCGGCCTGGTCGCGGATCGTGCTGCTTTCGTCGTCGCTGCTGCCGCAGCCGGACCAGACGACGCCGGTGGCGGCGATCGCGATCAGGGCGAGAAGCGAGAGGACGGGGCGCGGCTTTCTACTCATTGGGGATGCTCTCCAGATCAGGTTGCTGGTTAACGTTGAGGGAGTGAATCAGACCGAGCCGGACAGCTTCGAATCGCTCGTCGCCGACGCGATCGACGCGCTTCCCGAGGAATTCCAGCGCGTTCTCGAACGGATGGCGGTGGTCGTCTCCGACCTGGGATCGGAGCGCCATGCCTACGGCGAGTACTTCGGCGACGGGGTTGCCTCGGAACGCTACGAGGACCGGATCGTGATCTACCGCGACACCCTCGAACGGGACTTCGGCCACGACCCGCGGCTGCTTGCGCGCCAGGTCGAGCGGACGCTGCAACACGAGCTCGCCCACCACCTCGGCTGGGACGAGGGAGGCGTCGGCGGCCTCGGCCTCGGTTAGAGGGCTAGCGGACCCTGCAGACCCGGGGCAGGGTTTCGCGGATCTGCGCGTGGCCTTCGAAGCGGAAGATGCCGCGGGCGAAGGGGAAGGCCGCTTCGTTCAGCCCCGCCGGGGCGCTGCAGGCCGCCGAGATATAGCTGTGGCGCTTGCCGCCGAAGGAGTAGCGGCGGCCGATCGTCAGGTCGATCTCGGTGATCGAGCCGAGGCCGCCGCCGAGGCGCGGTATCTGCGCCCGCAGCAGAGTGCCGAAGTTGCCGTCCTTGAGATGGGCGATGGTCAGCGGCACCACCAGGGTGAAGCGGACCGGCACCGCCGCGAACATGTGCAGGACGAGGGCCTGCTTGCCGTGACGGCGGCTGTTGAAGGCGAGGATCTTGCCCGTCGCCGCGATCTCCTTGCCGAGCTGGACGTCGGCGCGGAAGCTGCCGCGGCCGACGATCGACGGGCGGCAGCGCTCCAGCGCGGCTTCGCTGCTGGTCGACTGCAGGATCGGCGCGGTGCAGGTCGGCAGGCCCTTGGCGTCGAGGCGGCCGTTGCGGTTGATCGCAACTTCGAGCCAGCGCAGCGGCGGCGGGTGGCTGCCGTCGGTGGTGGCGATCCGGCCTTCGACCTTGATATCGACCGGCGCCTCGCGGTTGCGGGGGAGGGTCTGAGGCTCGAAGTTGGCGTTGAAGGTGAGTTCCAGCCCGTCCTTGATCACCCGCTCGGCGCCCGAGTTGGCGGTCCAGCCGAGGGCCAGCACGGCGATCAGCACGGGTATGACGAGTCGGCGGCGCATGCTCCCCGTCGCGAGTCTAGGCGGTCGATCCTGCGGCTAGGGTTGAGCGATGGCTAAGGCCCGCGGTTGGACCGAGCTCGCCGACGGCGACGAGTTCGCCGGCTACAGGATCGAGACCCGGCTCGGCCGGGGCGGCATGGGGATCCTCTACCTGGCGCTGGAGCCCGGCCTGGAGCGGCGGGTGGCGCTGAAGCTGATCGCCCCCGAGGCGGCCGCCGACGAGGTCTTCGCCCGGCGCTTCGCTGAGGAGTCGCGGATCGCGGCCTCGATCGAGCATCCGAACGTCGTCCCGATCTACGCCGCCGGCGAAGCGGACGGCGTGCCCTGGATCGCGATGCGCTACGTCGCCGGCTCCGACCTCGGCCGGCGGCTGGCGCAGGCGAGCAGGCTCGAGCCCGAGCACGCGGTCGCCCTGATCGCCCAGGTCGGCAACGGCCTCGACGCGATCCACGCCGCCGGCCTCGTCCACCGCGACGTCAAGCCGGCCAACGTCCTGCTCAGCGGCGAGCCGGGCTCCGAGCACGCCTACATCACCGACTTCGGCGTCGCCCGCAACGTCGCCACCGAGTCGGGCCTGACCCAGACCGGCCGCTTCGTCGGCACCCTCGACTACGTCGCCCCCGAGCAGATCTCGGGCGAGCAGGTCGACGCCCGCGTCGACGTCTACGCGCTCGGGTGCCTGCTCTACAAGCTGCTGACCGGCGAGGTGCCGTTCCCACGCGAAGGCGAGGCCGCCCGCCTCTACGCCCACCTCCACGACCCGCCGCCGGCGCCCTCCCTGTACGTGCCGTCCCTCTCGATGGCGCTCGACGACGTCGTCATCCGGGCGATGTCGAAGTCGCCGCAGGACCGCTACCCCTCGGCGGGGGACCTCGGCCGCGCCGCGCAGGCGGCGCTCAGCGGCAGCGCCGTCGCGATCCCGGAGCGGACGGTGGCGACGGGCGCCGCGGCGACGCGCGAGACGGCCGCGGCGACCCCGGCGGGGGCCGCGGCGACGCGCGAGACTTCGAAGCTCCCCGAAGGGCAGAAGGCGCCGCCCGGCAGTCGCCGGCCGCTCCTGGTCGGCGGCCTGCTCGCCCTGCTCGCCGCCGCGGTCGTGGTCGCCCTGGTCGCCTCCGGCGGAGGCGGCGACGGCAGCGGCATCGACGGCGCGGTCGGGGATACCGGGACGACCGAGACGACGCAGAAGAAGAAACCGAAGCCGAAGCCGGAGACGCTGACGAAGGCGGCACTGATTCAAAAGGGCGACGAAATCTGCACCGAAAGCCGCAACAAGTTCCTCCGCTATCGAGACCCGGTCGCCGAGGAAGTTCCAGACGTTCCCTACTCGCGGGTCCTGGTCGGCATCTCCACCAACGCGGTCCAGCAGTTCGAATCCCTGGCCCCGCCCGCCGAGCTGAAGGCCGCCTACGGGGACTACCTCGATTCCCAGCGGGAAGTCAAGCAGTGGGACCGAGATGCTCTCGCCGCCGCCGAGGCCGAAGACTCCGCCGCCTATCTCGAAGCTCGGCAGGCGCGCGACGAAACCGAAGCAGAGCGGAAGCGGCTCGCGGAAGAAATCGGCTTCCATGTCTGCAGCGGCAGCGAAGCCTGAGGGGCCGGCCGCGGCCCTGCTCACCCAGGCCGGGCACTGCGCCCGCCTCGGCTCGCCTTTCTACGCGGACCTGCTCAGCCGGGCCGCGGTCGACGTCGAAGAAGGCGGCCCGGCGGCGCGGGTGCTGCGGGGGCACGAGAACGACCCGCCCGGCTCGATGCTGGCGCTGCGCCTGATGGGGGCGGCGCACAGGCGAGTTCTCGAAGGGGCGTGGCCGGATATGGAGTGGCCCAGCTTCCGCCGGGCGCTCGCCGCAGACGCCGAGGCGATCCGCCGCCTCCTCGAGCGACCCGTGCAGACGAACGAAGTCGGTCGCTGCGCGGCGCTGCTGCCGGGGTTTCTCGAGGCGGCGGCCGCCGGGCTGCCGCTGCGCCTGCTCGAGGTCGGGGCGAGCGCCGGGCTCAACCTGCGCTGGGACCGGTATCGCTACGAGGCGGGCGATTTCGCCTGGGGCGATCCCGCCGCGCCGGTGCGGATCGGGTTCGAGCTCGAAGGGGGAGCGCCGGAGGCGGTCCCGGTCGAGGTGGCGGAGCGGCGGGGATGCGACCCGAGGCCGCTCGATCCGGCGAGCGAGGACGGGCGATTGACGCTGCTCTCCTTCGTCTGGCCGGACCAGGTGGAGCGGCTGCGGCGCCTCCGCGCCGCGCTGTCGGCGGCCGCGGAAATGCCGATCGCGGTCGAGGCCGGCGCCGCCACCCCCTGGATCGCCGAGCGGCTGGCCGAACCGCGTCCAGGGGTGACCACCGTCGTCTTTCACTCGATCGTCATGCAGTACCTGCCCGAGGGCGAACGCGAAGAGTTCGAGCGCCGGCTGATCGCCGCCGGCGCCGAAGCCGCCGAGGAGGCGCCCCTCGCCTGGCTGCGGATGGAGCCGGCGGGCGAGTTTGCCGAGGTTCGCCTCACCCGCTGGCCCGGTGGCGAGGAGCGCCTGCTCGCCGAGGTCGGATACCACGGCAGTCCCGTCCGCCTGTCGAGCTAGGTGCCGGCTCCGTCGTGGTCGTCGTCGCCGGGACGAGTTACTCGTTCGGCCCGCTGGCGGACTTCTTCGCCGGCCTCTTTCGTGGCCGCGAAGGCCTCGTCCCGCGCCGCCGCGATCCCCTCGCTCGGCTTGCCGCCGACGATGTCGCGGAAGGCTTCCTTGAAGTGCTCGGTGCGGCGGTCGGGCGGGAAGCGGGCTTCCGCGCGCTCCTGCTTGGCGGGGCGTCGCTCGCCGTAGCGGCGGCGGGCCCAGGCCGAGCCGGGCTTGCCGAGGCGACAGGCGCCGTAGAGGGCGATCGGGAAGATGAAGAAGCCGATGCAGCCATGGAGGATCCGGCCCTTGGCGAAGCAGATCGCGACGAGGAGGAAGACGACCAGGGCGCTGAGGGCGGTGCCGATTATCGCGCTGACGTCACCCTCTTCGATCGTGAACGGGGTGAAGCCGAGCAGCGCCAGCAGCATCAGCGCCGCGGCGATCACGGTGGCGTCGATCGAGCTCCGTCCCTCCTTCGCCCAGTAGACGTCGTCGAGGTAGACCCAGAGGGCGAACTCGTCGATCGTCAGGCCGGCGCCGATGCCGAAGGCGAAGGCGCAGATCTCGGTCCAGGGGCTGTTGCCGAAGGAGGCGAAGCCGGCGGCTCCGGCGACCATCATCGTCACGATCCCGAAGACGAGGTGGTGGAGGTGGACGCCGCTGTCGCTGACGATGCTGCCGGGCCACCAGGGGACCTTGGGGCTGCGCATCAGCCGCGTGCTCATGCGGATGAAGGCGAAGGAGAGGACGAACCCGATCAGGACGAGGTAGAGCCCCTGCAGCTCGTGCTCGGAGATGCGGTTCCAGAAGTCGGTGAAGATCGAGGCGGCGGTCATGCCGGCACCGGGGTCGTGTGGATCGGCGGCGCCTCGCCGTCCTTCTCCCGCATCAGCTCGACGGTGAGCAGGACGGCGGCGACGGCGAAGACGGGAGCGAGGGCGGCGTCGGCGAGAGCCTCGGCCAGCCAGGTGGCGAGGAAGGTGTGGCCGAGCAGGGCATGGATCAGGCTCGCCAGGCCGCCGCCGATCGCGTCGCCGGCGATCTCGATCGGCGCCAGGACCAAGAAGACCAGCCAGAAGTTGCCGCGGACCAGGGCGAGGCTGCGGCGCAGGGCACCGATGGCGCTGCGCTCCTCGAGCTCGACGACCGGGCCGGCGAGGCCGAGCCAGACGAAGGCGAGGATGCCGGGGACCAGCCCGAGCAGCAGTCCCACCGCGACGACCGCGACGAAGACGAGGTCGACCGCGATCAGCCGGCCGTAGTTGAGTCGCCGGGCGATCTCGCGCAGCGGCGGCGGCTCCTCGCCGTGGGGATGGGTGAGCGAGATCGCGATTGCGCCGCTGAAGAAGACCTCGCCGATCAGGCCGGTGGCGGTGACGACGCCGACCGCGAGGGCGAAGGCGGCCAGTTTGATCCCGTTGGTGATGTCCAGCGAGTCGAGCTCGACGTCCATCGTCAGCGCGTTCAGCAGCCCGAGCGGAACGAAGACGATCACGGCGAGCAGCAGGATCGAGGGCGCCCAGCTGCGGTAGGTGCGCCAGATCCGCGCGTAGGTCCGGGCCAGGCGGCGGCCCAGGCTCACCGCCGGCGGTCGCGGCGGCCGGCCGGCCGCCGTCCCCGCGCCTCCAGCCGCGACTGGCTCGACTCGGCCGCCGGCACCCGCTTCAGGTTGCCGAGCTCTGGCACCAGCAGCTCTTCGGCGCAGCGCCGGTGCCAGTGGTGGTGGTCTGTGCCGCCGAGCCGGCGCACGTACTGGACGATCGTGTGCTCTTCGCCGACGGGGATGTCGCCGTGGCAGCCGGGGCAGTGGTAGAGCTTGCGGGCGATCCCGCGGATCAACCAGGTCTCGTCGCCCTCTTCGTTCAACCCGAAGAGGCTCCAGCGTTTGCTCGGCTCGCCCTCGAAGCCGCCCACGTCAGCGCCTCGACATCCAGGCGAAGCCGGCCGCCATCGCGACGTTGGCGACGCCCGCGAGCTGCAGGCCGAGCTTGGCGCCCGGCCTGCTGACGGCGGGGGAGGCGGACCAGAGCGCGTCGGTCGCGATCTCGGTGCCGCGCAGCCAGGCGAGCGATTGCCAGTCGGCCCGCGAGCCGCGCCGGTCGGCGACCAGGTGGGCGGCGGCGAAGGTGAGCCAGATCGGCCCGCAGCGGCGGAACAGGTGTTTCGCGTCGGGCGAGGGCTCCTCGTGGCCGAGCACCTTCAGGGTCGCCGCCGGGGCGGCGATCGCGGCGCTGCCGAGCAGAAGATCGAAGACGATCATGTTGCGGTTGGTGAGGCGCAGGGCCTGCTCCAGCGTCATCGCAGGGTAAATCCAACCAGAACCTGGAAGGGAAAGCGCGCGGCTCGGCGAAATGGACCGCCGTGACCAAGACCGCAACGAAGTCCCCACAGCTCAAAAGCCTTTCCGACTACATCCAGGAGCGTTTCGACGAGTTCTCGCGCTCCCAGAAGGACGTCGCCCGCTACATCGTCGACCACCTCGACGAGGCAGCCTTCCTCACTGCCGAGGAGCTGGCCCGGAGAGCGAGCACCTCGTCATCGACGGTGGTGCGCTTCTCCCAGGCCCTCGGCTTCGAGGGGTATCCGGAGCTGCAGCAGGCGGCGATCGAGGAGTACCGGACGACGATCGCGGCAAGCGCCACCGCCGGCGGCGCCCTCTTCTCCTTCGACCACTCCGAGCTGGAGGGATCGCTGAGCGCCGACTACGCGAACCTGGAGGAAACCGCGCGGAAGCTGAGCTCCGACCAGGTCAACGCCTCGGTCGCCGCGCTGGCCGAAGCGCAGCGGATCGTCATCGTCGGCGTCGACCAGATGGCCTTCTTCGCCAGCTACCTGCGGCACACCCTCAGCCTGCTCGACATCCGCGCCGAGATCGTCGCCAGCACCGGCGGCGAATCGCTCCAACGCCTCGGCCGGATCGACGAGAGCACGCTGGTCATCACCCTCTCCGCCGGCCGCGCCCACCCGCTGTTGCTGCGGGCGATGAAGCTGGCCCTGCACCGCGGCGCCCGCACCCTGGCGATCTCCGACGCGACGATGTCGGAGGTGGGGGAGCACGCCGAGATGACCCTCTACTTCTCCTCCAACAGCCCCAGCTTCACCCGTTCGCACACGGCGCTGATGGCTCTGGTCCAGGGTCTGGCCCACGGTCTCTACGCCCGCGACGAAGCCGCTCACAAAGACCGCATCCGCGCGTACAAACTGAAGTAGGCGCGGGCGTCGCTGGCCCGCGGGTCCTGTCTCCGATAGGACCCTCCCGCCAACTGGCGGGAGTCCCCCATCGTCGCCACCCGCGGGAGAAGCGTCGGTCTTCGTAAGATGGACGCCATGACTGAACGCGCGACCTTTAGGTTGAAGACCGGCCTTGCCGAGATGTTGAAGGGCGGGGTGATCATGGACGTGGTCACCCCCGAGGAGGCGAAGATCGCCGAGGACGCGGGTGCCTGCGCGGTGATGGCGCTGGAGCGTGTCCCGGCCGACATCCGCCGCGACGGCGGCGTCGCCCGGATGTCGGACCCGGCGATGATCAAAGGCATTCAGGAGGCGGTCTCGATCCCGGTGATGGCGAAGGCGCGGATCGGCCACTTCGCCGAGGCCCAGGTCCTGCAGGCGCTGGAAGTCGACTACATCGACGAGTCCGAGGTGCTGACTCCGGCCGACGAGCGCAACCACATCGACAAGCTCGCCTTCGACGTTCCCTTCGTCTGCGGTGCCACCAACCTCGGCGAGGCACTGCGACGGCTCGGCGAGGGGGCGGCGATGATCCGCTCCAAGGGCGAGGCCGGGACCGGCAACGTCGTCGAGGCGGTCCGCCACATGCGCGAGATCACCTCCGGCATCAAGCGGCTCGCGCGGCTCGGTCCCGAGGAGCTTTCTGCGGAAGCAAAAGAACTGCGGGCACCGCTGGAAGTGGTCCAGGAGGTCGCCAAGGCCGGGCGCCTGCCGGTGCCGCTCTTCTGCGCCGGCGGGATCGCGACTCCGGCGGACGCGGCGCTGATGATGCAGCTCGGCGCCGAGGGCAACTTCGTCGGCTCCGGGATCTTCAAGAGCTCGGATCCCGAGCGGCGGGCGCGGGCGATCGTCGAGGCGACCACCCACCACAACGACCCCGAGCGCGTGGCCGCGGCTTCGATCGGGCTCGGAGAGGCGATGCCGGGCTTGGAGATCGCCGGCCTCGCCGCCGAGGACGCCCTGCTGCAGAACCGCGGAGCGTAGGTGGCCGATCTGAAGGTCGGCGTCCTCGCCCTCCAGGGCGACTTCGAAGCGCACGCGAGGACGCTGCGGGCGCTCGGCGCCGAACCGCGCGAGGTGCGGACGCCGGCAGAGATGGAGGGGCTCGACGCGCTGGTGATCCCCGGCGGCGAGAGCACGACGATCGGCAAGCAGATCGAATCCGGCGGCCTCGAGGCGGCGCTGCGCGCGCACCACGAGGCCGGGCGGCCGATTCTCGGCACCTGCGCCGGGATGATCGTCTGCGACGCCGAGCACCTCGGCTTCCTCGACGCGGTCGCGAGGCGGAACGCCTTCGGGCGCCAGCTGCAGAGCTTCGAGGCGGACCTCGCGGTCGAGGGAGTTGGCGACGAGCCGCTGCGCGCGGTCTTCATCCGTGCCCCCTGGGTCGAGAGCCACGGGCCCGGGGTGGAGGTGCTGGCCTCCTACGACGGCCACCCGGTGGCGATTAGGGAGGGGAGCGTGCTCGCCTGCGCCTTCCACCCCGAGCTGACCGATGACCCCCGCTTCCACGCGATATTCATGGCGATGACCACGGCGGCCCGGGAGCGGGCCGGAGAGGAGGCGAAGCGATGAGCGGAGGCGATCCAAGAGTCCAGAACCTGGCGAAGATCCTGGTCGGCTACTCGACCGCGGTGAAGGAGGGTGACGTCGTCGCGATCGACGGCGAGACCGCGGCGGCGCCGCTGCTGCTGGCGGTCTACGAGGAGGTGCTCCAAGCCGGCGGTCACCCGATGATGAACGTCGCGCTCGAGGGGCAGGTCGCCTCCTACTTCAAGCACGCCTCCGACGAGCAGCTGAAATGGATCTCACCGTTTGCCGAGTGGATGGTCGACAACGCCGACGTGCGGATCGCGATCGGCGCCAGCACCAACACCCGCGAGCTCTCCGGGGTGCCGCCGGAGCGCCAGACGCTGCGCCAGTCGGCCACCGGCGACCTGATGACGCGGGCGATGAAGCGCGCCGCCGAGGGCGAGTTCCGCTGGTGCTACACGCTTTTCCCGACCAGTGCCTATGCCTCCGAGGCGGAGATGAGCCTGGCCGACTACGAAGACTTCTACTACGGCGCCTGCCTGGCCGGCGACCCCGAGCCGCTGACCGCCTGGAAGCGGGCCTCGGCGGAGACGACGCGCCTGGCGGACTGGATCGAGGGCCACGAGGAGGTCCGGGTGACCGCTCCCGGGACCGACATCCGGCTCGGGATCGCCGGCCGCAAGTTCATCCCCTGCGTCGGCGACAACAACATGCCCGACGGCGAGTTTTTCACCGGCCCGGTCGAGGACTCGGTCGAGGGCGAGGTCAGCTTCCACCTGCCGGCGGTGATCGGCGGCCGCGAGGTCTCCGGCGTGCGCCTCCGCTTCGAGTCCGGTCGCGTCGTCGACGCCTCGGCCGAGCGCGGCGAGGAGTACCTGCTGAAGCTGCTCGACACCGACGAGGGCGCCCGCACCCTCGGCGAGCTGGGAATCGGCACCAACTACGGGATCGGCAAAGGCACCCGCGAGGTCCTGCTCGACGAGAAGATCGGCGGCACCGTCCACATGGCGGTCGGCGGCAGCTACCCGGAGTCCGGCGGCGAGAACGAGTCGGCGGTCCACACCGACCTCGTCTGCGACCTCCGCCTCGGCGGCAAGCTCGAAGTCGACGGCGTGGTGATGCAGGAAGACGGCCGCTTCGTGGTCTGATCAGACGAGGGTGAACAGCGCGGCGATCGTTCCCATAAATCCGAGGAAGATCGTTCCGACCATCGCCCAGACGAGTTGGATGACCGTGCGATGGAAGGCGCCTACCTCGCTGCGAAGCTGCCCCATCTCCCCGCGAAGCTGCCCCATCTCCCCGCGAAGCTGCCCCATCTCGCCGCGGATCCCGCGAAATTCCTCCTTGATCTCCGCCCGCAGGGCTTCAGACCCCGCGTGCATCTCGGCTCGCACCGCCTTGAATTCCGAGCGCATCTCTTTGAAGCCCGTATCCACCTTCGCGTTCAGGCGATCCAGGCGTTCGTCGGTCCAGTTGTCCCTTGCCATCACGGCCATGATGGCAATCTAGCAAGCCAAATGCAACGTTTGGTCTGCGAAACTTTAAAATTACTGTGACGGAAGCGCTACTGATCTGGCAACGGCGAGCCGGCGAGGAAGAAGAACCAGAGGGTGAGGGCCAGGGCGGCGAGCATCACCGAGGCCATCAGCACCGCCTCGACCACGGTTACGGAGTTCGTCACCGGTCCGGTGTCGCGCATGCTCTTCAGCCAGCTGGGGCGGATCGGCGTCAGGCGGTTGGTGCCGGTGATGCGAATGTAGAGGTTGTTGAGGCGGCCGATCAGCCAGGCGACGACGAGGATCGAGACGACGATCCCGACCGCGACCACGGCGTAGGGGCCGCCGCTCGGGAATTGGGTCTCGGAAAGCTTCGAGGCGATGTAGACCCAGCTCAGCGGAATCGCCGTCCAAAGCGAGAAGGCGGCGAGGAGCATGGCGACGAAGACGAGGCCGGCGGCCAGCGCGTGTCCCGCTCGGTGGGTTCTCTCCTTCACTGCCATGGGGGCGACTTCATAGAATGCCAGGCGATGTCCGGACACTCCAAGTGGCACTCGATCAAACACAAGAAGGGCGCCGCCGACGCTAAACGCGGCAAGCTCTTCAGCAAGCTCGCGCGGGCGATCACGGTCGCGGCCCGCGACGGCGGCGGCGACGTGACCGGCAACCCGACCCTGGCGACGGCGGTCCAGAAGGCCAAAGACGCCTCGATGCCGAAGGACAAGATCCAGAAAGCGATCGACGTCGGCACCGGCGCCGGGACCGACGGGGCCGCGATCGAAAGGATCGTCTACGAGGGTTACGGCCCGGCCGGCGTCGCCGTCCTCGTCGAGGCTCTGACCGACAACCGCAACCGCGCCAGCGCCGAGATCAGGCACGCCTTTTCCAGTCACGGCGGTAGCCTCGGCGAGCCGGGCTCGGTCGCCTGGATCTTCGAGAAAAAGGGCGCGATCGTGGTCGACGGAAGCCGCTACGGCGAGGACGACCTGATCGGCGCGATCGACGCCGGCGCCGAGGACGTGCGGGAGGAGGAAGGGAAGCTGCGGGTGATCTGCGAGCCGACCGATCTCACCGCCGTGCGCGAAGCCCTCGAAGGCGAAGGAATCGAGGTCGAGTCGGCGGGGTTGATCACCGAGCCGAAAAGCAGCGTCGAGGTCAAGGGGCACGACGCCGAACGGATTCTGAAGCTGCTCGACACCCTCGACGACCAGGACGACGTCGACGAGGTCTACGCCAACTTCGACATCCCTGCTGAGGTTCTCGAGCAGTTCGCCGCCTAGCCGGAAGGCATCCGACCCACTTCCGAGAATCACTGCCTATGCAGGTAGTGATCGGAATCGACCCAGGCCCGGCAAACCTCGGCTTCGGCGTGGTCCGGGTCGAGGGAAACCACATGGTGGCCCTCGACGGAGGGGTGGTGGAGACCGCCTCCGATCTGCCGATGGAGCGGCGCCTGGAGCGCATCCACCGCTCGCTCAAGGAGCTGATCTCCTGGCACGAGCCGAAGGCGATGGCGATCGAGGAGGTCTACTTCGGCAAGAACGTGCGCTCGGCGATGGCCGTCGGCCAGGCGAGTGGGGTCGCGATGCTGGCCGCGGCCGAGCAAGGGGTCGGCTGCTTCGCCTATACGCCGCAGGCGATCAAGATGGCGGTCTGCGGCTCCGGCGGGGCCGGCAAGAAGCAGGTCCAGCGCATGGTCGGCACCCTCCTCGGCCTGCCGGAACCGCCGACGCCCGACCACGCCGCCGACGCGCTCGCGGTGGCGATCTGCCACGGCGGCGGCAGCGGCCACCGCCAAGCGGTCGCCGTCGCCCAGGGCGCGGCCGCGGGCATCCGCGGGGAGCGGATCGCCGGATGATCGCCGCGGTGCGGGGCGAGGTGATGGTGCGGCGGCCCGATCACGTCGTGATCGACGCCGGTGGCGTCGGCTACCGCCTGACGGTCTCCTCGGAGACGCTGAAAGCGGTGCCCGCGACCGGCCGTGACGCCTTCCTCCATGCCGAGCTGATCTCCCGCGAGGACTCCCTCTCTCTCTACGGCTTCTCCTCGGAGGAGGAGCGCGACCTCTTCCGGCTCCTGATCACCGTCAGCGGCGTCGGCCCGAAAGTCGCGGTCGCCACCCTCTCCGGCGGCACCCACCGCGACCTCCTGCGGGCGATCGCCGCCGGCGACGCGAAACGGTTCCAGGCGGTCCCCGGGATCGGCAAGCGGACGGCCGAACGGATCATCGTCGAGCTGCGGGAGAAGGTGGCGGGGGCGCTGGAGGAAGAGGTGGCTGTCGCCGCCGCCGAGGAAGGGGACGCCAGGGCGCTTGCCCGCGACGGCCTCGTCAACCTCGGCTACGCCCCGCTCGAAGCCGAGCAGCTGCTGGACGGGGTCGAGGGCTCCGAGCCGCAGGACCTGGTCGCCGCCGCGCTCCGCAAAGCCGGGACTTCGAGGAACGCGGCATGAGCGAGCCCCCGGAGATCGGCGGCAATCGCATCCGCACCCCCGGCATCGACGGCGATCCCGTGCCGGTGGACGCCGAGGTCAAGGTCCACGACGCCCGCGCGGAGGCGCCCGACGAGGACCTCGACCGCTCGTTGCGGCCACCCACCCTCGAGGACTTCGTCAACCAGCAGCAGGTGACCGACCAGCTGGCGATCTTCATCGAAGCGGCGAAGGGGAGGGGGGAGCCGCTCGACCACGTCCTCCTCGCCGGGCCGCCGGGCCTCGGCAAGACCTCGCTCGCCCACATCGTCGCCGCCGAGCTCGGCGTGCCGATGGTGCAGACGGCCGGGCCGGCGCTCGAGCGCAAGGCCGACGTCGCCTCCTTCCTCACCTCGCTGGAGCCGGGCAGCGTCTTCTTCATCGACGAGATCCACCGGCTTGGGCGGGCGGTCGAGGAGACCCTCTACCCGGCGATGGAGGACGGCGAGCTGCCGGTCGTGCTCGGCCAGGGGGCCGGAGCACGGACGGTGACCCTGCCGCTGCCGCCCTTCACCTTGGTCGGCGCGACGACCAGGTCCGGCCTGCTGACGACGCCGCTGCGCGACCGCTTCGGCGTCTCCCACCGGCTCGAGTACTACGAGAGCGAGCACCTGGCACTGATCATCGAACGCTCCGCTGGGATCCTCGGGGTGGAAATCGACCCCGCGGGCGCGGAGACGATCGCCTCGCGCTCACGCGGGACCCCACGTGTCGCCAACCGCCTGCTGAAGCGGGTGCGGGACTTCTCCCAGGTGAAAAGCAGCGGCCGCATCGGCGCCGACGAGGCGGCGGACGCGCTGGAGATGCTCGAGGTGGACGCCGGCGGGCTCGACCGTAGCGACCGCGCCCTCCTGGAGACGATCGCCACCAAGTTCGGCGGCGGCCCCGTCGGCCTTTCCACCCTGGCGATCGCGATCGGCGAGGAGCAGGACACGATCGAGGACGTATTCGAGCCCTATCTGCTCCAGCAGGGCCTGCTGAAGCGGACTCCCCGCGGTCGGGTCCTGACCCAGCGCGCCTTCGACCATCTCGGGCTGCCCGCGCCCGAAGGTGCGGCGAGCCTCTTTTGAGACCCTCCCGCTAGCCTGTCGGCCATGCCGTTTTTCATCTGTCCGAATTGCGGACACCGGGAGGTGAGCGGGGAGAGGACCGCGGGGTTCAGCACCCGTCCGAAGGGCTGCTCGAAATGCGGCTTCGGCTTTGTCTTCGAATTACTCGACGATTATTATCCGGCTCCCAATGCTGCCTTTTTCGTTTGCGACAAGCAGGAACGCGTGATCGACGCCGGCAAAGGCAGCTTCGAGCTGACCGGGTTGACCGACGAGGACGTGATCGGGCGCCCGGTGCGCGAGGTCCTCGGGCTCGACTGGATCGACACCGGCGACGGTGGCGAGGAGGCCGACAGCAACGGCGACGGCACCAGCGACCCGATCGAGACCTCCCTGGAGTGGGGCGTGCGCTCGCTCGGCAAGCGGGTCTCGGTCAACGCGGAGGGCGATCTGCCCGCGAAGGCGGTCGCCGACGTGTTCCCGGCCTACGACGACGACGGCGGCCTCCTCCTCGTCCTCACCCCGGAGGGCTGAGCGATGGGCAACCGGCGCAGGCACCTCTTCGTCCTCCTCTTCGTGCTCGGCCTCGTGGTCGTTTCCGCGGCCGTCATCGCCAAGAAGGAAACGAAGCTCGGCCTCGACCTGCAGGGCGGCCTCGAGCTCGTCTACCAGGGGCAGCCGACGGGGACCAGCAACGAAGTCTCCGGCGAAGACATCGAAGACTCGATCTCCATCATCGAACAGCGGATCAACAAACTCGGCGTCTCCGAGCCCGAGGTCGCGCGGCTGGGGACGGACCAGATCACGGTCAGCCTTCCGGGTGTCACCGACGCGAGGCGCGCCGCCGAGCAGGTCGGCACCACCGCCCAGCTCTACTACTTCGACTGGGAGCCGAACCTGCTCGGACCGGAGCGGGCGATCGGCGGCAAACCCGGCCTTCAGCCCCCGGAAGGGCCGCTGAAAGAATCCGAAAAACGCTGGGAAGAAGCCGGGCGCAACGTCAAAAAAGAAGAGAACGAACGGCTGATCTACTCGGGCGCCTATCCGACGGCCTACGAAGCGGCCCAGCTCGCCGCCGAACAGGATCCGGTCGAGAACTGCCAGGAGTGCTCGGTCGCCAAGCCCCGCTACTACCTCTTCGAGAAGGCGCCGCCGCACGACCTGATCGCCGGGCCCGAGCTGGCGAAGAAGGACCTCTACATCAGCGCGACCGGGAAGAAACGGGCGAAGGACGGGATCGTCGTCGAAGTCCCCGCCGGAACCATCCTCGTCTCCGAGCTCCCGGTCAACAAAGAAGGGGAAGTGATCACGGACGGCGAGCCGGGCTGGTACGCGCTCAAAGACGAACCCGCCCTCAGCGGCAACGACATCACCAGCCCCGAACAGACCTACGGCCCCAACAACGAACCGATCGTCTCCTTCGGCTTCACCGACGACGGCCGCGACGCCTTCCAGGAAGTCACCAGGAGGATCGCCCAGCGCGGCCAGGCGCAGGCGATCGGGCCGGTCAGCAGCGAAGAAGCCGAACAGCTGTCCGGCCACTTCGCCGTGATCCTCGACAACGAAGTGACGACCCGGCCGATCATCAACTTCAACGAAAACCCCGACGGCATCGACGGCCGCACCGGGGCCCAGATCTCCGGCGGCTTCAAAACCATCGACGAGGCGCAGGAACTGGCGACCACGCTGCAGATCGGCGCCCTGCCGATCAGCCTGAAGCTGATCAGCCAGACCCAGGTCTCGGCGACGCTCGGGAGCGAAGCCCTCGACCAGGGCGTCAAAGCGGCTCTCGTCGGATTCGCCCTGGTGATCCTCTTCCTCCTCCTCTACTACCGCTTCCTCGGGCTGATCGCCTCGATCGCCCTCGGCGCCTACGCGGTGATCTTCTTCGCCCTGATCGACCTGATCCCGATCACGCTCACCCTGCCGGGCATCGCCGGCCTGGTCCTCACCGTGGGGGTCGCGGCCGACTCCAACATCGTCATCTTCGAGCGAATAAAGGAGGAGGTGCGGGCCGGGCGCTCGATGTCGAGCGCGATCGCCGCCGGTTACAAACGCGGGATCAGCACGATCATCGACGCCAACGTCGTCACCCTGCTGACCGCCTTCATCCTCTTCGTCCTCGCGACCTCCGGGGTCAAGGGCTTCGCCTTCACCCTCGGGGTCGGCACGATCGTCTCGCTGCTGACCGCCGTGGTCTTCACCCAGGCCCTGCTCGGCAGCATGAGCCGCTCGCGGCTGCTGCGCTCGCCGAGCGCTCTGGGCGCCGGCGGCGAAGGCAGGCGGTGGCACTTCGACTTCATGGGAGCGAGCCGTTGGTTCTTCTCGATCTCGGGCGTAATCCTGCTGATCGGCGGGTTCGCCCTGGCGACGAAGCAGCTCAACTTCGGCATCGACTTCGAGTCCGGGACGCGGATCACCGCCGCGCTGCAGCAGCCGACCGACGAGGAAGGGGTGCGAGACGCGCTCGAGGAAGCGGGGATCAACGGCGAGGAGGTCCAGCAGGTCGACGACCCGAACTTCGGCAGCAACGTCTTCCAGATCCAGTCGCACGAACTCGAGCCGGGCGAAGTGCGCGACGCCGAATCCGCCCTGATCGACAAGTTCGGGGTGGTGAGCCAGGGCTTCGACAGCACCAGTGTCGGGCCGACCTTCGGGCAGCAGGTGGCCGACAGCGCCCTGAAGGCGCTGATCTTCTCGCTGCTGGTGATCTGCGGCTACGTGGCGCTGCGCTTCGACCCGAAGTTCGCGGTGCCGGTGCTGATCGCGATCTTCCACGACATCCTGATCACGGCGGGCGTCTACTCGTTGACCGGAAAAGAGGTGAGTAGCGGTACGGTCGCCGCCTTCCTGACGATCTTGGGTTACTCGATCTACGACACGATCATCGTCTTCGACCGGATCAGGGAGAACGTGCCGCGGATGCCGCGGGCGGCCTTCTCGCAGATCGTCAACCGCTCGATGAGCGAGGTCCTGACCCGGTCCCTGGTGACCAGCCTCTCGACCCTGCTGGGCGTGGTTTCGCTGCTCGTCTTCGGCGGCGCCACCCTGCAGGACTTCGCCTTCGCGATGCTGATCGGGATCGCCTCCGGGACCTACTCGTCGATCTTCATCGCCTCGCCGGTGCTGACCGCGTGGAAGGAACGCGAGCCGGGCTTCGTCCGCCGTCGCCTGCGGATCGCCGAAGTCGAGGGTGGCAGGGTTCCGGCCTACGCCGACGAGATCGAGGCGGCGAAGCTGCGCCGGGACGAGGACGCCGAAGCGGGCACGCCGACCGTCGAGGCTCCATCCGCGGAGCCGGCCGCGGGAGCGGTGGCGACGGTTGAGCGGCCGGACGACTCCGGCGACGGGCTCGGCTCGCTGACCAACGGCGACACCGACGCGGCGGCCTCCGCCTCGGCCGAGCGGCGTGAGCGCAACGCGGAGCGCCGCGCCCGCCGGCAAGCACGACGCAAACACGGGAGGCGTTAGTAGATGGCACTGGTCGTCTTCTTCATGATGGGGATCGCGCTCTGGCACTTCACGGTCTTCGTGCCCGACCGCTTCTGGCAGGGCATCGTCGGCGCCTTCCTCGGCGCCGTGCTCGGCTCGATCATCTTCGGGTTGATCGTTCAGGAGGCGAGCGGTAAAGACCTCGGCGACACCGATCTCTCCACGGCCCTGATCTCGGTGCCGGGGACGCTGATCGGGCTGGCGATCGTCTACGCGATCGGGATCCGCTCCGAAGAGCGGATCGACTAACCCTGCTTTTGCCGCACCTTCGGGGGTCCCGGGCCGTCGCTTTCCGCCGCGACGCTTCCTAGCCTGGAAGCGTGCCGGGTATCGCCAGCCCATTTGCCGTCGAGCCCTACTCCTACTCGGAGGCACGTGCCCTCGTCGAGGAGCTGGGCCTGAGCGATCCGGTCGCCGTCACCCTCGTCCGCCGCGGCTACCGGACGCCGGAGCAGGCACGCTCGTTCCTCGCCGCCGACGAGTCGCATCCGCCGTCGGCCTTCGCCGGGATGGAGCAGGCGGTCGAGCGCGTACAGGCGGCGATCGCGGCGGGGCGGCGGATCACCGTCCACGGCGACTTCGACGTCGACGGCGTCTGCGCGACGACGCTGATGGTCTCGACCCTGCGCGAGCTGGGCGCGGATTGCGACTGGTTCATCCCCAACCGGTTGAAGGACGGGTACGGGGTGTCGGCGGAGAACGTCCAGCGCCTCGCCGAGCGCGGGACGCAGCTGCTGCTCACGGTCGACTGCGGGATCACCTCGGTAGGGGAGGTCGCCCTGGCGCGGGAGCTGGGGATGGAGGTGATCGTCACCGACCACCATCAGCAGGCCGAGGGGCTGCCCGACTGCCCGATCTTGCATCCGCAGGTCAGCGGCTATCCGTTCGAGTCCCTTTGCGGCACCGCGGTGGCCTGGAAGCTTGCGTGCGCGCTTCGGGAAGGGTCCGCCCCTGAGCTCGATTTGGACCTGGTGGCGCTGGCGACGGTGGCCGATGTGGTCCCGCTGGTGGGGGAGAACCGGGCGTTGGTGCGGAAAGGCTTGGCCGAGATCAGGCGGGCGCAGCGGCCGGGGATTCGGGCGCTGCTGGAGGTGGCGAAATGCGACCCCGAGCGGCTGGACGAGAGCGACCTCGGTTTCAGGCTGGCGCCGCGGATCAATGCCGCGGGGCGGCTCTATCGCGCCGATGCCGGCGTGGAGCTGTTCCTGACGGATGATCCGGAGCGGGCCGAGGCGATCGCGGTTGAGCTCAGCCGCGCCAACGCCGAGCGCCGGGCGACGGAGCTGGAGGTGGACTCGGCCGCCGAGGCGGCCCTGCGGGAGCTGCCGGACGAACTGCGGGAGGCGCACGGCCTGGTGCTGGCCGGTGAGGACTGGCATCCAGGCGTGGTCGGGATCGTCGCCTCTCGCCTGGTCGAGCGGCATTGCCGGCCGGTCGTGGTCATCTCGCTCGACGAAGAGGGGAACGGGCGCGGCTCCGGACGGAGCATCCCCGGCTTCGACCTGCTCGGCGCGCTCGAGGCGTGCGCGGAGCATCTCGAGGGCTTCGGCGGCCACCGGGCCGCGGCCGGCCTGCAGATCAAGGCTGAGAACGTGGAGGCGTTCCGGGCGGCGTTTGCCGCTTACGCGAACGAGGTGCTGGCCCCCGAGGATCTGCTGCGGACCGAAAAGGTCGACGCGATGGTCGGCGGGGTCGGCCTCGGCCTGGATTTGGCGGAAGAGCTGCGGCAGTTGGCCCCGTTCGGGATGGGCAATCCCGGGGTGAGGTTGCTGGTGCCGGCGGCGCGGGTCAGCGACGTGCGGACGATGGGGGAGGGCAAGCACGCCCGCTTCAGCCTCCACAGCGGCTCCCATCGCGCCCTCGGCGTCGCCTTCGGCCGCGCCAGCCTCGGCGTCGAGGACGAGGATCTGCTCGACGCCTCAATCCGCCTCGAGGTGAACCATTGGAACGGCTCGGTCGAGCCCCGGGTTGTCCTCCGTGAGCTCCACCCACTGGAGGAGCCGGAGGCGGAGGAGCCCGTTTTGCCGCACGCCTGCTCGAGCGACGAAGCGGCCTGGTGGGCCCGGTTCGAAGCCGAGCTGGGCGCCGAGTCCGCGAGAACCATCCCTGAAGGGTCTTTCTCGCGGACTCGCGACGAGAAGAGGGCGTTGGTCGAGGGTTCGGCGCCGGCCACGGTGGCTATCGCGGAGCTGGTGTCGAGCGGGGCGGGGGTGCTGGCCGTCTGCGCTGACGCATCGCGGCGGGCGGCGTTGGCGAATGGGGCAACCGGGCTGGCGCGCTTCAACGGTGGCGCGGCGCTGATCGCCTGTCACCGCTGCGAGGACGAGGCGATCGCGGCGCTCCGCGGCAAGGCGGCCTCCGGCCTGGCCCTGACCGATTACGCGGCGCTGGAGCGGGCGCCCGAGCTGGCTGAGGCGTTTGAGCACGTGGTCCTCGTCGACCCGCCCCGGGGCGAGGGCGACGTGCTGCGCGCCGGGCTGGCCTTTGCCGAGGGCTCCGGCTTCCTCCACCTGCTCTGGAGCGATTCCGAGACCGAGTTTGCCGCCCAGGCGCTGGCCGAGCAATGGGCGACGCGAGAGGGGGTCGCGGCGACCTACCGGGGGCTGCGGCAGACTGGCGACACCCGCGGCAAGCGGCTGCGGGAAGCGCTGACGGGAGGGGGGAGCCACCCCCTCTGCCCCGAGGCCGCAGCCCGCCGTTTTCGCGTCCTCCGCGAGCTCGGCCTTCTGCAGGGTTCGCCGGAAGGCGGCGCGGGGGTGGTCCGGGTCGTATCCTCAGTGAGGACGGATTTGCGGCGTTCGGCTGCTTTCCGTGCTTACGACGAAAGACTTTCGGAGGCCCAGCGATATCTCGCGAGACCGAAACCGCAGTAGCCCATAAGGAGCTCCTCGCCGATCTCTTCGCGGTGATCGAGGAGTTCGATTCGGCTGCGACCGAAGCCGGCAACGGCAACGGGGCCGGTGGCGGCACCGCGCTGGCGGTGGCGACGATCGACCGCGCCAGGGTCGAGCGCGCCTTCGAATTCGCCTGCGAGCGCCACGCCGACCAGCGCCGTTACTCGGGCGACGAGTTCATCACCCATCCGGTCGGGGTGGCTCAGATCTGCGCCGGGATGCGGCTCGACACCGAGACGCTCTGCGCGGCCCTGCTCCACGACACGGTCGAGGACACGACCGCCAGCCTGGAGGAGATCCGCGAGGAGTTCGGCGAGGAAATCGCCGCCCTGGTCGACGGTGTCACCAAGCTGACCGGGATCACCTTCGAGAGCCGCGACGAGCGGCAGGCGGAGAACTACCGGAAGATGATGGTGGCGATGGCCACCGACGTTCGGGTGATCCTGATCAAGCTGGCCGACCGCCTCCACAACATGCGCACGCTCGGCGCCCTGCCGAAGCAGAAACAGACGCTGAAGTCGCACGAGACGCTCGAGATCTACGCGCCGCTGGCGCACCGGCTCGGGATCCACGCGATCAAATGGGAGCTCGAGGATCTCGCCTTCGCGACCCTGCACCCGCGCAAGTACAAAGAAATCAAACAGCTGGTCGCCCAGCAGCGCGACGAGCGCGAAAACTTCGTCTCCGAAGCCGGTGACTTCCTCGCCAGGGAGCTGGAGCAGGTCGGGATCGAGGCCGAGATTTCCGGCCGCGCCAAGCACTTCTACTCGATCTACACGAAGATGGCGAAGAAGGGTCGCGAGTTCAACGAGATCTTCGACCTGACGGCGATGCGGGTGATCGTCCACTCGGTCAAAGACTGCTACGGCGCGATCGGCGTCATCCACTCGCTCTGGAAGCCGCTGCCCGGCCGCTTCAAGGACTGGGTGGCGATGCCCAAAGCCAACATGTACCAGGCGCTGCACACGACGGTGATCGGGCCGGAGGGCAAGCCGCTGGAGATCCAGATCCGGACCGAGGAGATGCACAAGCTCGCCGAGTACGGGATCGCCGCCCACGTCGCCTACAAAGAGGGTGCTCACGGCGACCCGCAGCGGGAGAAGATGACCTGGCTGCGGCAGTTGGTCGAGGCCGAGGGCGAACAGGACCCGGCCGAGTTCCTCGAGTCGCTGAAGGTCGACCTCTTCGAGGACGAGGTCTTCGTCTTCACGCCGAAGGGGGAAGTGAAGAACCTCTCCGCCGGCTCGACGCCGCTCGACTTCGCCTACGCCGTCCACACCGATGTCGGCCACAGCTGCGTCGGCGCCAAGGTCAACGGCTCGATCGTGCCGCTGCACTACCAGCTGCGCTCGGGCGACATCGTCGAGGTGCTGACCGCGAAGCAGAAGCGCGGCCCCTCGCTCGACTGGCTGAAACTGGTGCGGACCAACCGCGCTCGCAACAAGATCCGCTCCTGGTTCAAAGAGGAGCGGCGCGAGGACGCCGAGCGCGACGGCCGCGAAAAGCTCGAGGAAGCGCTGCGCACGCGCGGCATCCCGATGCAGAAAGTCTCCGGCTCGGCCCTGCTCGCGGACGTGATCCGGGAGATGGGCTTCCGCAAAGGAACCGACTTCTACATCGCCCTCGGCCAGGGCAAAGTCTCCGCCAAGGCCGCTGCCAACAAACTGATGCAGCGACTGAAAGCCGGCGAGGGGGTCGAGGAGGAGGCCGCCGGAGCGCCGCTGGGCCGGGAGGACCGCGCCCGCCGCACCAAGGACGCTTCCAACTACGGGATCATCGTCAAGGGGGTCGACAACGTCGCCGTCCGCCTCGCCAAGTGCTGCCGGCCGGTGCCGGGCGACGAGATCGCCGGCTACGTCTCGCTGGGCCGCGGAATCACCATCCACCGCACCGACTGTAAGAACGTCAAGGCGCTGAAACGGGCGCCGGAGCGCTTCGTCGAGGTGCGCTGGCAGGGCGAAAACGAGGCTTCCTACCGGGTCGAGCTGCAGATCGACGCTTACGACCGCACCCGCCTGCTCGAGGACCTCTCGCGGACCTTCTCCGAGGCGGGGATCAACATCATCGGTGCCAGTTGCACGACCAACCACCCGATGGTGAAAAACAAGTTTGTGGTCGAGGTGGGGGATACCGAGCAGTTGAAGCAGTGCATCAGCCGGCTTCGCAACGTGGACTCGGTGTTTGACGCATATCGCGTTACGCCTGCGGCGTAGATAGGGGAGGGACGGGCACCCCTCTGCCAAAGACCGTCGCGCAGCTGGTCGAACTTGGGGGTTCCGGCGTGGCTTCTTGAGCCTTTGTCAGAGGGGTGCCCGTCCCTCCTATGATCGTTGGATGTTGAACGTCGCTGTCACCGGTCCTACCGGAGAGATCGGGAAGCCTTTGTTGGCGGAGTTGGAGCGGCGGGACGAGGTGGGAGAGGTGCTGGGGATGGCGCGCAGAGCCTTCGATCCTGCTGAGGAGGGGTGGGAGAAGGTCGCTTACCGGCGGGGGGACATTCTTGATCGGGGGGCGCTGGCGGCGTTGTTCGACGGGGTTGATGTGGCCGTGCATCTTGCTTTTGCGATCTTCGGGAGTCGGGAGGAGACGCGGAAGGTCAACTTGGAGGGGACCCGCAACGTCTTCGAGACGGCGATTCGGGCCGGCGTCAAGCGGCTCGTCTACGCCTCCTCCGTGGCCGCCTACGGCTTCCACCCGGACAACCCGCAGCCGCTGACCGAGGACGTGCCCGCCCGTGGCTCGGACAGCTTCTACTACTCCGCCCAGAAGGCAGAGCTCGAGGACCTGCTCGACGAGCTGTTGCTGGGAAGCGGCGTCGAGGCCTATGTCTTCCGGCCCTGCATCGTCGCCGGGCCGCAGGCGACGATGCTGATCGAGCAGACGGTCGGCGCGGTCCGGGCCGTCGACCCGGTGCCTCTGCTGCGCAGGGGGGTCGAAAAGCTGCCCTTGGTCAGCCCCGTCCTGCCCGACCCCGGCGTCCCGGTCCAGCTCGTCCACCACGACGACGTCGCCCGCGCGATGGCGGCGGCGATCGGCGGCGACGGCCCGGCCGGCGTCTACAACCTCGCCGGCTCCGGCGAGGTCCGGGTCGCCGACATCGCCCGCGAGCTCGGCTGGCGCTCGGTCTCGGTGCCACGGCCGGCGGTCGGCATCGGCACCGCTGCCGCCCGTCGCCTCAGCTTCGCCTCCTCGAAGCTGGAGTGGGCGAGCGCCGCCGAGACGCCCGTCTTGATGGACGCCGCGAAGGCCCGGCGCGATCTGGGGTGGAAGCCTCGCTTCGACGCGGCCGAGACCCTGCGGCAGTCCGTGGCCGGGGCGCGAAGGAAGGGCCTACTGGACTAGCTGTCAAATCCTTTTTCGCTTGCGTCGGGGGTTGAGGATCGGTTAGAAATAGGTTCGGCTAGTTAGCCAGACCAGTCACAGGGTATGGAGGTTGACGATGGGGACTACCGTGGGAGGAACTGGGTTGGCGCCCAACGAAGGCGCGGATAGGCGTCATGTCAAGGTCGTCATCAGCGCGCTCGCATTCAAAGCGCTGACGGGCGATAGCGAGGTTGTCGATCCTTCGCTGAGGATGGAAAGCGCGCTCCTCTGCTATCTGCGAGACGGTGACAGCGGCCAGCCGGCCTGGCCCTATCCCGGGTTCCTGCGCGGCAGTGAGACCCAGGCGGACGTCGAGATCGACTTAGAGGTGGCGTCAGATCTGTGGCGGGACCTCGAGCAGGAGGCGATTAGACAGGGCGTCACGGTCGAGCAGATGGCCGAGCACGCCTCCTTCTACTTCGCCGCCGAGCTGGACGCCGGGCGCGTCACCCAGCGGATCCTCGACGACCTCGAGTCGACCGAAGGCAGCGGCGAGGGCTCCTAGCTAGCTTGCGGGCGGGGAGGCGACCACCGGCGCCGCGCCGAGCTCGCTCAGGTTCGCGCGTAGGGATCGCCGGCCACGGTGGTGGAGGCCGTGGACCGAGCTCTCGCTCTTGTCGAGGGTGTCGGCTATCTCCACCGGCGAGAGGCCGACGATGTGCCGGAGGACGAGTACCTCGCGTTGGTCCTCGGGCAGGTCTTCGAGCGCCTGGCGCAGGGCCTGACCCCGATCCTGGGCAACCTGGCTGCGGCCGGTGTCGGTCTGCCTGACTTCCTCGCTGGGGATGGCTCGCTTTGCCCGCAGATGATCGAGGGCGGCGTTGCGGGCGACGCGGATGATCCAGGCGTCGAACGGCACTGCCCGTTCTTCGTACTTGTTGATCGCCGTCATCAACTTGGCGAAGACGTTCTGGGTGATGTCTTCCGCCTCGTGATGGTCGCGGATCAGTCCGGTTACATACCGGAGGACGTCATCCGCGTAGCGGACGTAGAGGTAATGAATCCCCTCAGGGTCTCCCGCCTTGGCGCGAGACACAGCTTCGCGAGTCAGATCGCTGGCCTGCTGCGTTGCAGCCGGACCGTCGGACGCGCTGCTCATTGGTGCTCTCCCTCATGCTCACCGCATGCACTACAACTGGTTTTTCAAGCCCGCGTGGTTCAGCACAAGCTGACGTGGGCTCCTTCCGAATGAGAGGTATTGGATTCAAAAACCGTTCCAAAGTGGGGAAAAAATCGAAGGCCCCTCAAAAAGCGGGCTGATTGGCGGAAACCTGTCAGCGCTTCGGCAAATTGTCAAACGCATTCTTCGACTATTAGGAGTAAGCCGACTCGACTTTCCTGTAAACGCAGACTTTTTCAAACACTCGTCCAGTGAATTGTGAAAAGTCTGAAGTTAGGTCTAAACCACGCCAGGCCTTGAAATGTTGACCCCCCCTGGGGAGTTCTTTACACGAGCATGGTCAACGTCGAACTAGGAAAACTCGCCTGTAGCGGTCTCGAAGGTCACTTCGGGCCGGACGTCGCCGGTGGCGCCCGCAAGGCGCTGCTGCACTACGCCTACAAGCTGAAGGCGGGCCGCAGGCCGATCGCCGCCCCCCGCTTCCTCCGGTCCGAGCCCTCGGCCGAGGCGAAATTCGAGTTGACGCTCGATCGCGAGACCGAGGCGCTGCTGGCGCAGGAGGCTCGCCGGCAGCGGACGACGACGAGCCGCCTGGCGGCTCACGCGGTGCTCGTCTACCTGGCCGAGCTCGATTTTCTCGGCGTCGTCCCGCGGGGGACGACGCCGATCGCCGACGGCGAAGCGGACTTCTAGCTCTGCCTGCCGAGCGGCGCCGAGAGGTCGGCCTCGGCGGCGTCGGCGAGCGCCTGGGCGACGGAGCGAACCGCGACCGGCTTGCCGCTGCGCAGGGACTCCTCCAGCGCCTCGAGGCCGAGCACGATCTCGAGCCCGAGGCGGGCGTTGGAGACAGGCGTGGTGCCCTCGCGGATCGCGGCGGCGAAGTCGCTCAGCTCCTGGCCGAGCGGCTCCAGCGCCTGGACGCGGGGGGCGACCATGTCGCCGGTGCGGTAGGTGAGGCGGTACTCGCCGAAGTTGGCGGGCGGCTCGGCGAAGTCGAGGCCGCGGTCGTAGATGCGGACCGAGTCGTCGGCGGCGGTGTCCTCGTACTGGACCATCCGGCGGCTTCCGACGACGACCATCTGGCGCATCTTTCGCGGCGCCAGCCAGGAGAGCTGGACGTTGGCCTGGGTGCCGCCCTCGAAGGTCAGGGTGAGGAAGGCGGTCTCGTGGACGCCGTCCTGGAAGACGCTGCGACCGGTGGCCGAGACTTCGAGCAGCGGCCGGTCGAGCCAGTGGAGCAGGATCGAGAGGTCGTGAGGGGCGAGGTCGAGGACGACGCCGTCCTGCTGGTAGAGGCCGAGGTTCATCCGCGACGAGGTGATGAAGTAGATCTCGCCCAGCTCGTCTTCCTGGATCAGGTCGCGGACCGCGTTGACCGAGGGGCTGTAGACGAAGGTGTGGCCGGGCATCATCACCAGGCCCAGCTCCTCGGAGAGCCGCACCAGCGCGGCGGCCTCGTCGGCGGTCCGGGCCAGCGGCTTCTCGACGAGGACGTGCTTGCCGGCCTCGAGCGCCCGCCGCACGAGGTTGTAGTGGGTGTGGGGCGGGGTGGCGATGGCGACGGCCTCGATCCGCGGGTCGGCGAGCGCGGCGTCGAGGTCGGGCTCGATCCAGATCCCGGGGTGGCGGCGCCGGAAGTCTTCGGCACGGCCTTCGTCGAGCTCGCAAAGGCCCATCAGCCGGAACTCGGGGCGCTCGACGACGTTGCGGACGATGTTCGGGCCCCAGTAGCCATAGCCGACGACCAAGGTTCCGATTGCTCCTGCTGGATTCACGCTGCTCCCTTTCGACTGAGGACTACCCATGGGGTCTTTAGAAGGATGAGAAGGTCGAGGCCGAGGGTCCGCCGCTCGGCGTACTCGATGTCGAGGCGGACCATTTCCTCGTAGGTCCGTTCGTTGCGGCCGCTGACCTGCCAGTAGCCGGTCAGGCCCGGCTTGACGGAGAACCGCTCGCGGTACCAGCTGGGGTACTCGGAGACCTCGTAGGGGATCGCCGGGCGAGGGCCGACCAGGGTCATGTCGCCCTTGACGACGTTGAAGAGCTGCGGCAGCTCGTCGAGGCTCCAGCGCCTGATCCAGCGGCCGACCGGGGTGATCCGGTTGTCGACCGCGAGCTTGTAGAGGTTTTCGCGCCCGCCCTCGCGGCTGCCGTCCTCGCCCTTGATCAACGCGGTCACGTACTCCTGGTGGCCACGCGGATCGGCGTCGACGCGCATGCTGCGGAACTTGTAGAGGGTGAACTCGCCTTCTCTGTGGCCGACCCGGCGCTGGCGGAAGAGGGCGGGCCCGCGGCTGTCGATGCGGACGGCGAGGGCGACGGCGACAAGGATCGGACTGAGGAGGACGATCAGCGCCAGGGAAACGGTGAGGTCGAAGCAGCGGCGCAGGACGTTGACGGCGCGCGGCTGGTCGCTGACCTGAGCGGTCGTCTCCTGATGGGTGAGTCCGTGGGCCTCCATCTGCAAGAGACAACGGACTCGAACGCGGAACACTTGCGCCCTGCCGCCTGATTCGGGGTTGGAAAAAGTCTGAACTCGATTAACGAGCAAAATTTCTGGAGGCGCAAAAGACAGGGGCATCTCGTGCGTTGATTGGTCATGGCAGCCCGAATCGTCTCCGTCATCGGTTCCCGTCCCGAGATCGTCCAGGCAGCACCGCTCTCGCTCGCCTACTCGGACTGCGTCGAGGAGATCCTGGTCCACACCGGCCAGCACTACGACCCCGGGATGTCCGATCTTCAGATCGCCGACCTGCACCTGCCGCTGCCGGAGTTCAACCTCGGCGTCGGCTCGTTGCCGCCGGCCGCGGCCGTCACTGTGGCCGAGGAGCGGATCGGCCGCGTCATCGCCGGCCGCGAGCCGGACGCGGTCCTCGTCCGCGGCGACACCCACGCGACGATCGCCGGCGCCCGCGCCGCGGTCGCCGCCGGCGTCCCCTTGATCCACGTCGAGTCCGGCCTGCGCAGCTACCGCCAGGACATGCCCGAGGAGGCTAACCGGATCGAGACCGACGAACTCTCCGACCTGCTCTTCGCTCCCTGTGCCCACGCCCGTGACGTCCTCCTCGAAGAGGGTGTGAAGGGCGAGGTCCACGTCACCGGCGACGTCCTCGCCGACGTCCTGATGGCGACCCGCGCCCGCCTGCCCGAGCGGGGCGAGGAGGGCGATTACGTCCTCGCCACCGCCCACCGCAACTACAACACCGATTCGGCCGCGCGACTGAGTGCCGTTCTCGGCTGCCTCGGTGCCGCCGAGTGCCGGGTGATCTTCCCCCTGCACCCGCGGACGCGGAAGAGCATCGAGACCTGGAACCTCGAGGTTCCCGCCAACGTCGAGATGCGGGACCCCGTCACCTACACCGAAATGCTGACCCTCGAGCGCGACGCGGTGGCGATCGCGACCGACTCCGGCGGGGTCCAGCGCGAGGCTTATCTCTGGGGGGTGCCGTGCATCACGATGCGCGAGGAGACCGAGTGGATCGAGACCGTCTCGACCGGCTGGAACACGCTGGTCGGCGTCGACGCGGAGAAGTTCCGCGACGCCCTCGCACAGCCGCTGCCGGACACCCGTCCGCCGATCTTCGGCGACGGGCGGGCGGCGGAGCGGATCGCGGCGCTGACCGTTGCCCACTTCGATCGATCGCGGGAGGAGTCCCTTGTCTGAACAGCTTCGAGTCGGTGTCGTCGGCTGCGGCCGGATGGGCGCCTTCCACGTCCGCAACTACGCGCAGCTCGATTGCGCTCAGCTGGTCGCGGTGGCCGACCCCGATCCGGAGGCGCGCAGCCGCGCCCTGGCGGGCTCGCCGATCCTCGAGTTCTCCGATTGGCGCGACCTGATCGAAGACGCCGACGAGCTCGACGCGATCTCGATCACCTGCCCCTCCGAGCACCACGCCGAGGTGGCGCTGGAGGCGCTCGCCGCCGGCCTCCACGTCCTCGTCGAGAAGCCGATCGCGACGACGCTGCCCGACGCCCTGCGGATGCGCGGGGCGGCGATCGAGGCGGACCGCAAGCTGATGGTCGGCCACGTCGAGCGCTTCAACCCCGCGGTCGAGAAGCTGCGGGAGCTGGTCGCCGACGGGCGCCTCGGCCGCGTCTACCGGGCCCACACGACCCGGGTCGGCCCGCTGCCGACGCGGATCCAGGACACCGGCGTCGCGATCGACCTCGCCACCCACGACCTCGACGTCATGCAGTACGTCCTCGACAGCTCGATCCACGAGATCTACGCCGACGGCGGCCGCTTCCAGCACAGCTCCCAGGAGGACCTGTTGACCTGCCTCGCCCGCTTCGGCGGCGAGGGCGGAGGGGAGACGCTGGGACTGCTCGACGTCAACTGGCTGACCCCGGAGAAGAAGCGTGAGATCGCCCTGATCGGCGAGAACGGGCTGCTGCGGGCGAGCTACATCACCCAGGACGTCTGGTTCGTCGAGTCGACGACCGCGCCGCTGCAGTGGGACGGGCTCTCCGTCCTGCGCGGCGACGGCGAGGGCGCCGCGGTGCGGTTCTCGCTCGCCAAGGCGGAGCCCCTGCGGGCCGAGCTCGAAGCCTTCTGCCGTTGCGTCCTCGACGACACGCCCGAGCCGGTCAGCGCCCACGACGGGGTCAAGGCCCTGGCGGCGGCGCTCGCCGTGCGCGAGTCCGCCGCGGTGCGGCGCCCGGTCGAGCTGCTCGATATCCCCACCCCCCGGCCCCTGGAGGTCTTCGCATGATTCGCTTCGTGATCCCGGCCTACAACGAGGCCGAGAACATCCCCCGCCTGCTGGCCGACCTGGCGCCGGTCGCGCGCGAGCTCGGGGCGCGGGTGATCATCGTCGACGACGGCTCGACCGACGGCACCGGCGAGGTGATCCGCGAACACGCCCAGGACATGCACCTGGCGGTCGTCACCCACACCGTCAACCGCGGCCTCGGCACCGCGATCAACACCGGCATCCGCTCGGCCCTGAAGGAGTCCTCCGACGACGACGCGATCGTCACCCTCGAGGCCGACACCACCTCCGACCTCTCCGACCTGCCGCGGATGATCGAGCTCTTCGAGCGGGGCAACGACGTAGTCCTCGCCTCGGTCTACGCGCCGGGCGGCAAGATCGTCGGCGTCGCCGGCTGGCGTCTGGCGGCGAGCAAATCCGTCTCCAACACCTTCCGCTACCTGGGCGGGCTGCGCGAGATGCACACGCTCTCCTCGCTGTACCGGGTCTACCGGGCCGGGACCTTGCGCAAGGCGGCCGACACCTATGGCTACCTGCTCGTCCGCGAGCCGGGCTTTGCCGCCAACGTCGAGCTCCTGCTGAAGCTCTACAACGCCGGCGCCACGGTGGCCGAGGTGCCGACCACCAACGACTGGACGACCCGCAAAGGCGAGTCGAAGATGCAGCTGAAACCGACCGTCGTCGCCTACCTGCGGGTGATGGCCGCGCATCTGGTCGGCCGCATCCAGCCGCCGCCGGTCTCGCCTCTGGCCGAGGCGACGGCGCCGAAGGGGCTGCCCGAGCCGGCCGCCGCGACGGCGATCGAGGGGTCGCCGGCAGGCGGCCCGGCTCCGGTAGCACACGGCTGATGGACGGCATCGCGCCCCGCGTCGGCATCGTCGGCGGCGGCGTCCTCGGCGTCTCGCTGGCGCTTCGCCTCGCCCAACAGGGGGCGCAAGTGACGGTGGTCGAGCGCGGCCCCGGTCTCGGCGGTCTCGCCGGCACTTTCGATTTCGGCGGCCACGAGGTCGACCGCTTCTACCACGTCATCACCCCCTCGGACGAGCGGATGATCGCGATGGCCGAGGAGGTCGGGCTCGGCGACCAGCTGCGCTTCACCCCGGTCGGCGCCGGCTTCTTCTCCGACGGCGAGATGCACGACTTCAACGGCATCGGCGACCTCCTGCGGTTCTCGCCGCTGAGCCCGCCGGCGCGGCTGCGGCTGGGCGCCTTCGTCGCCCAGTGCCAGCTGCGCAGCTCCTACGAGAAGCTGGAGACGATCCCGCTCGAGACCTGGCTGCGGCGGATCTGCGGCAACCAGGTCTGGGAGCGGATCTGGAAACCGCTGCTCGACACGCGCTTCGACGGCGACCCCTCGGGGCTGCCGGCCACCTATCTCTGGGCGCGCACCCGCCGCATGTCCGGCGCGCGACAGAGCAAAGGCCGGGGCGGCGAGGAAATGGGCCACATCGTCGGCGGCCACCAGCGCCTGATCGACGCGATGGTCGCGCGGGCGTGCGAGCTCGGCGTCGAGGCCCGCACCGAAGCCCCGGTCACCGGCCTCGCCCTGGCTGAGGACGGCTCGGTCGCCGGGGTCGAGCTCGAGGGCGAGACGCTCGAGTTCGACCTGACGATCCCGACCCTGCAGCCGCCCGCCCTCCGCTTCCTCCTGCCGGAGCGCCACCAGCACCTGCTCGAGCGCTACCCGCAGCGCTGGCTCGGTGTCGTCTGCCCGATCATCAAGGTGCGGCGACGGCTGCTGCCCTACTACGCGATCAACATCACCGAGCCGACGCCGCTGACCAGCGCCGTGGAAACGACCCAGGTTCTTGGGACCGAGCACACCGACGGCCTCGAGCTGGTCTACCTGCCCAAGTACTGCGACCCCGAAGCGGCGGAGCAGAGCGAGGACGACGAGTCGGTCTATCGCCGCTTCACCGACTACCTGGTCCGGCTCTCGCCCGGCTTCAGCCGCGATGAGGTCGTCGACTGGACCGTGCAGCGGGCGAGGCTGGTCGAGCCCGTGCACCAGATCCGCGGCGAGGAGGGCTCCCGGGTGGCCCCGGTCTGGCCCGGGGTCGGCGGCCTGGCCCTGGCCTCCAACGCCCAGATTTACCCGAACCTGCTCAACGGCGACTCGGTGATGGGCTTCGCCGAAGAGGTGGCGACGGAAGTCGCCGGCCGGCTGGGCCTTTCCGGCCAGCCCGTCGACGAGAGTGCGAGAAAAGGACTAGTCGGCACGTTGCATACCTAGAGGGTCGGCCACCGCACAGGTTCTGGCTCTCGGCGAGAAGCCATGTACCAAGTCGAAGCCTCGAAAGCCCTCCTCAAGCCGCGCCTCTGGGCGCGGCAGTCCTCGCGCCTGCGGGTGCCGCGCAACGTGATCATGCTCGGCGCCGTCAGCCTGCTGACGGACGTCTCCTCGGAGATGGTGGCGACGGTGCTGCCGATGTACCTGGTCTTCTCGCTCGGCGCCAGCCCGCTGGTCTTCGGCGCTATCGACGGCACTTACCGCGGCGCCGCGGCGCTGGTCCAGGTGCTGAGCGGCTTCACCTCCGACCGCTGGCGCCGCCACAAGGAGGTGGCCGGGCTCGGCTACGGCCTCTCGGCCCTGGGCAAGGTGGCGCTGGTCGCCGCCGGCAACACGGTCGGGGGGGTCGGCGCGATCGTCGCCGTCGACCGGGTCGGCAAGGGAATCCGCACCGCTCCCCGCGACGCCCTGATTTCCCTCTCCAGCGCCAAGGACAAGCTCGCCACCTCGTTCGGGGTGCACCGGGCGATGGACAGCGTCGGGGCGATGCTGGGGCCGCTGTTCGCCTTCGGAATCCTCTTCCTCGCCCCGGCCCGCTTCGACGCTGTCTTCGTGGTCAGCACGCTGTTCGCCGTGCTCGGCCTCGCGGTCCTCGTCCTCAACGTCGAAGGCAAGCCGCGGCGGGCGCCGCGCGAGGGCGCGCCGCCGCGCCTGGGTGCCGCCCTCTCGCTGCTCAAGGACCGCAGCTTCGCGCCGCTGCTGCTGGCCGCCGCCGGCCTCTCGATCGCCAGCGTCTCCGACGCGCTGATCTACGTCGGGCTGCAGCGGACGATCGATTTCGACCCGGCGGTCTTCCCGCTGCTCTATGTAATGACGGCGATCTCCTTCATGGCCCTGGCGATCCCGGTCGGCCAGCTCGCCGACCGGGTCGGCAAGGTCCCGGTCCTGCTGGCCGGTCACGCCCTGCTTTTCGTCGTCTACGGGGTGCTGCTGATGACCTCGGTCGGCTACCTGGCGCTGGCCTTCTGCCTGCTCGCGCTCGGCGGCTACTTCGCCGCGACCGAAGGCGTGATGACGGCGCTGGCGGGGGCGCTGCTGCCGGAGAAGCTGCAGGCGAGCGGGATCGGGATACTGATCACGGTGATCAGCCTCGGTCGCCTCGTCTCCTCGGTCGCCTTCGGCGCGCTCTGGTTCGCGATCGGGCTGCAGAGCGCGGTCCTGATCTTCGCCGCCGGCCTCGGGCTGGCGATGGCGCTCTCGGCACCGCTGCTCTTCCGCGCCCAGCACACCGCCCAACATGCCTAGTCGGGGCGGGCCTAACCGGGGCGGCAGGATCACCGCCGCGCTGGTCGTGCTCTGCGTGGTGCTCGGCGGCGGCTACGTGGCCTACGCGGCCCTCGGGCCCAGCCAGACCACCACCGACGCCAGCCCCAGCGCCGGCCGGGCTCCCACCGACGTCGCGGTGATGGTGCGGGCGGTCGATCCCGCCGGCCCCGCCCTCAACGGCGGCGTCTTCGTCGTCGAGGACGGCAAGGTGCGCCGCCGCTCGCGGGACCTCGCCTGCGAGCGGGTCTACTTCGCCGCCGGCCGCGGCATCTGCATGGGGGTCGCCTCCTCGGGGGTCGACTACACCGCCTCGGTCTTCGACGCCGGGTTTCACCCAGTCCACTCGATGCGCCTGACCGGGCTGCCCTCGCGCGCCCGCGTCTCCGCCGACGGCCGCTACGGGGCGATGACGGTGTTCGTCGCCGGCGACGCCTACCTCGAATCGAGCACCGCCTTCTCGACCCGCGCCTACGTGCTGGACATGAAGAGCGGCGAGACGATCGGCCAGCTGGAGCAGTTCGACGTCACGAAGGACGGCGCCCCCTTCGACGCGGTCGACTTCAACTTCTGGGGGATCACCTTCGACCCGGCCGACTCGAACCGCTTCTACGCCACCCTCGCCACCGGCGACCACCACTACCTGGTCGCGGGCGACGTCGCGGCGCGGTCGCTGCGGGTCCTGCGCGACGGCGTCGAGTGCCCGTCGCTCTCACCCGACGGAAGGCAGATCGCCTACAAGAGCCGGATCGAGGGCACGAACCGCTGGCGCCTGCACGTGCTCGACGTCGCCACCCTGGCCGACCATCCGGTGGCCGAGAAGCGTTCGATCGACGACCAGCCGGAGTGGCTCGACGACGAGACCCTCGTCTACTCGGACGGGACCGACGTCTACACCGTGCCGGCTGACGGCGGCGGCGCGGCGGAACTGCTCGTCCGGGACGCCACCTCGCCGGTCGCGCTGAGGGGCTGAGGTGAAGCGCGGGCTCGCCATGGTCGTCCTCGCCGTCGGCCTCCTGGCGGCGGTCGCGGCCTGGGTGGGATCGACCGGTACCGGCGGCGAAGGCGGCGCCGTGGCGGCGAGCGGATCGAAGCGAGGCGGGTGCGGCGTCCTGGTGCGCTCGCTCGCGGCGCTCTCCTCCGCGGTCGAGAGCGCGGGCGAGGGCGGCGTCGTCTGCCTCGCCGATGGCTCCTACGGGGATCTCGAGCTGGGCGAGGGCGGCGAGGCGGCGGCGCGGGTCACCGTCCGCGCCGCCCATCCGGGCAGGGCCGCCGTCGCCGAAGCCGAGATCGGTCGCTCGCGGCTGACGCTGGCGCGTTTCGTGATCGGCGACGGAGTCTCCGTCGAGCCGGGCACCGTCGGGGTGACGGTCGCCCACAACCGCATCGCCGGTGGCTACCTCGGCATCGACGCCGGCCCGACCACGACGACGACGGTCAACGACGTCGCGATCGTCGGTAACAAGTTCGTCGGGCCGTTCGGCGAGGACGCGATCAGGCTCAACCGCTACCACGACGCGAACGGGGACGGGGTGGGGGCCCTGGTCGCGAACAACGAGTTCACGAACATCAGGGAGAACGGCAACCACAGCGACTGCCTGCAGACCGTGTGGGTCGGGGACCACCTCGTCTACCGCGGCAACTACCTGCACGACAACCGTTGCCAGGGCTTCTTCGTCAAGGACCAGCGGCGCCCGGTCAAGGGCATCCTGATCGAGGACAACCTGATCGTCCGCAACAGCGCGCCCTGCGCGCCGGGCGCGGAGGGGTGCGGGGCGCCCAGCGACCTTCAGGTCTTCGGGCCTTACTCAGGGCTGACGATGCGCCGCAATACGATCTGGGGGAACGGGGCCATCGCCGCCTTCCAGGAGGCGGACGGGGCGAGGGCGAGGATCGAAGCCAACGTCGTCTACAAGTTCTGGACCTCGACCGACCTCTCCGCCGCTCGGTTCCGCGACAACACCCGTTGCCAGCGCCAGTCCTCCGGCGGCGGGACTTGGCCCGAGCCGGTGGGAGAGGTCGTCTCCTGCGCGCCCCGCTTCCTGGCCCCGGGCCGGGACGACTACCGGGTCCGTGGTGGTGGTCGCGGTGTCACCTGGGCGCCCGGCGAACGTCATTTCGGTCCCTGAGCCGGTCTCGAAAGGACGAGATTCGACCGGTCGGGCGGTGGCTGCCGCTAGGATCGAAGCGGGTTCGGGTTTCGCGTTTTCGCGCGGGGGTATCGAATATCTGTCCAGGAAGGAGCACGATGCGGTCGGTGACGGTAGGGGTTGCAGTTCTGCTCGCGATTTCGGTCGCGGGCACCGCTCTCTCTGTTGCCGGTCCTGGACAGAACGACCAGCGCCGCAGTCGCGTCCTCTGCAACGTCGAAGAGGCCCGGGTGCCGGCAGCGGCTCGCTGCAGGAGGGCTTTTCGAATCCGACCGGCGATCTTCGGGCAGCGGCCGGTCGCCCCCCCTGAACGAGGCGGCGACCTCGAACCGGTCGTTCCGCCGGTAGGGGTCGAGCCCGGTTCTCCGCAAACGCCTGCCCAGCCCTCCGAGCCGACGCCGCCGGCGGAAGAAACGCCCGAGCCCGAAGAACCGGAAACGGAAGAACCTCAGCCGGAAGAACCGGAAACCGAAGAACCCGAGCCCGAAGAACCGGAAACTGAAGAACCGGAAACCGAAGAGCCGCCGCCGGGCGACACCACCGCCCCTAACACGACCATCTCCAGCGGTCCCGACTCGAGCACCACCGAGACCACTGCCGGCTTCTCCTTCACCTCCAGTGAGGCCGGCTCGAGCTTCGCCTGCAAGCTCGACAGCGGCTCCTGGGCCTCCTGCGCCTCGCCCGCCTCCTACAGCTCGCTGGCGCTCGGCAGCCATCAGTTCTCCGTCCGCGCCACCGACGCCGCCGGCAACACCGATGCGACGCCGGCTACGCAGAGCTGGACGGTGAGCGCACAACCGCCACCGCCACCCGCCTCGTGCGACTCGACGGTGTCGAGCACCGGGGCGGCGCAGTCGGAGCTGTCCGCGGCCGCCCCCGGCACCGTCGTCTGCCTCGCCGACGGGACCTACGGCGGCCTTTCGCTGAGCTCTTCGAAGGCCGCTCCCGGTGTCACCTTGACCGCGGCGAACCCCGGAGGGGCGACGATCGGCAGCGTTTCCGTCTCCGGCTCGGGCTACACGATCTCGCGCTTCGTGATCGACGGTGGGGTGAGCCTCAGCCGCAACGTCGATCGCACCGTCGTCGACCACAACCGCATCCTCGGCGGCGGCCACTACGGCGTCTTCGTCTGCACCGCCGAACCGCCGGACCAGTGCGAGGACACCGAGATCACCGGCAACGTCTTCGACGGGGCGATGAACGAGGACCAGGTCCGGGCCAACGTGTTCCACGACGGCGACGGCGACGGCGTCGGCCTGCTGGTCGAAGGCAACGAGTTCAAGGGCAACACCGAGCGGGGCGGTCACAACGACGTCTTCCAGTCGGTCTGGGTCGGCGACCACCTCGTCTTCCGCAAGAACTACCTGCACGACTTCGGCGGCCAGGGGTTCTTCGTCAAGGACCAGGGCAGGGCGATCGACGGCTTTATCGCCAGCAACAACCTGATCGTCGACCAGGACCTGCCCTGCGAACCGGCCTCGCTGTGCAGCGGCTACCAGCTCTCGCCCTGGCAGGTGTTCGGCCCGATCGCCAACGGCGAGATGAGGCACAACACGGTCGGGTGGGGGTCCGGCGGCGGCACCGCGGTCCTGACCGGCATCTACACGAACATCGATTTCTCCGACAACGTCTTCAACCGCCTCAGCGACACCGACAGCGGCGGCAGCGTGCCTTCGCTGACCGGCTCCAACAACACCTATTGCAACAACAGCGGCTGGGACGTTCCGCCCGGCACCAGCAAAGACTGCGCTCCGGCCTTCCTCAACCCCGCCGCGGGCGATTACAGGCTCGCCAGCGGCCGCGGCGTCGACTGGGTTCCGGCCGAGCAGCACTACGGCCCTTAGGAGGGCTTCGCCGCATTCCCCTGGGACGATCCGTCCAGTTTCGTTCTAGTACATCTGTCTGAGACCGGCCCGGCCGGTCATTGCGAAGGATCTTCAACCCGACCAAAGGGGGGTGGTTCGGGAAAGAACTAATTCGCTGAAAGGCGGCCTGGCATGAAACGGTCGATCTTCGTCGCTGCCCTGGTGATCGCTCTTCTCGGCGCCTCCGGCGCCACCTGGGCGGCTCAGTCCGCATTGCGGGACCGCAAGGCGCTGCGCACCAGCTTCCGGATCAAGCCGCGGGACACGCAGCCGCCCAACACGACGATCACCAAAGGCCCGGCGGCGAGCACGACCGCGACCACGGCCGACTTCTCGTTCGTCTCCAGCGAGGCGAAGTCCACCTTCTCCTGCAAGCTCGACGCCGGCCGTTGGGGGCGCTGCGGCTCCCCCCGGAGCTACCAGTCGCTGTCCCTCGGCAGCCACCAGTTCTCCGTGCGGGCGACCGATGCCGCCGGCAACACCGACTCCACGCCGGCCACGCAGAGCTGGACCGTCACGGCGCCGGAGCCGCCGGCCCCGGCCCCCGAAGAGCCCGCGCCGGAAGAACCGGCTCCCGAACAGCCGGCGCCGGAAGAACCCGCCCCGGAAGAGCCGGTGCCGCCCGCCGACACCACCGCGCCCGACACGACGATCTCCAGCGGCCCCGCCTCGAGCACCACCGCGACGACGGCCGGCTTCTCCTTCACCTCCAGCGAGGCCGGCTCGACCTTCGCCTGCAAGCTCGACAGCGGCTCCTGGGCCTCCTGCGCCTCGCCGGCCTCCTACAGCTCGCTGAGTGTCGGCCCGCACCAGTTCTCGGTGCGGGCGACCGATGCCGCCGGCAACACCGACGGGACGCCGGCCACGCAGAGCTGGGAAGTGACCGCGCCGCCGCCACCTCCTCCGCCTCCGCCGGCTGAAGAAACCGAGAGCTGCGACCAGACCGTCAGCTCGGTCGCGGCGGCGCAGAGCGCGCTCGGCTCGGCCCCGCTCGGCTCGGTCGTCTGCCTGGCCGACGGCAGCTACGGCAGCCTCAGCCTCTCGATGCGGCGGCCCGCGCCCGGCGTCACCCTGCGGGCCCAGCATCCCGGCGCCGCCACCCTGGGCGGCGTCAGCATCAGCGGCGCCGGGGTCGCGGTCGAGCGGTTCCTCACCGGCTCGCTCAACGTCTCCTCATCCGCCGACCGCGTCGCCTTCCGCCACAACACCTCCACCGGCGGCGTCTACGTGATCGGCAACACCACCTCCTACGCGAAGAACGTCGAGCTCAGCGGCAACGTCCTCGTGCCGAGGTCCGGCAGCGGCGAGAAGGACACGCTGATGCTGCAGCGCTTCGAAGGGCTGCGGATCGAAGGCAACGAAATCTGGGTCGCCGACGAGGACGGGGGCCACAACGACGGCCTGCAGACCGTCTGGGGCGGGCGCGGCCTGATCTTCCGCGGCAACTGGATCCGCGGCGGCGCCGGCTCGCAGGGCTTCTTCATCAAGGACGGCGAGGTCACCAACGTCACCTTCGAGGACAACCTCGTCGCCGGCCGGCCCAGCAAAGCCCCATACGCCGGCTCGCCGCTCCAGTTCTTCGACGTCGTCCCGAATCCCTCCGACCCGTTCTACACCGGCTACGGGATCGTGATTCGCAACAACACGATCTGGTCGAACCCGAACATCGTCTACGCACGGGAATGCCAGACCAAGGCGATCCTCGTCGAATACAACGTGATGGACGGCTTCTCGGCCCCGGACGGCACCTCCTGCGTCCTCAGTCAGCTGACCCAGGACTACAACGTCGTCACCGGCGGCACGATCGGCAAGCGCGGTGCCCACGACACCTCGGTGACGCCGACCTTCGTCGCCAGCGGCAGCCAGGACTGGCAGCTGACCTCCAGCTCCTCCGGCAACTTCAGCACCGGGCGGGCCGGGATTACGTGGCGGCCTGCGGACCGGTCCTTCGGGCCCTGAGCAGGGGGCCGAGCAGGCGCCGGAAGAGCTCCACCTGGGTCGGAGCCACGAACGGGAGCAGGCCGAGGTAGAGGACGGTGCCGAGGAAGCCGGCGATAACGGCGCCGCCGAAGGTGCTGCCGACGGCGGTGCCCAGGGTGGCCCCGAGGCCGAAACAGGCGGCCGCGGCGAGGATGAAGCGCAGCGCGTCGCGGCTGACCTCGCGGGCCAGGTGGCCGGCGATTTCCGGCGCGCCCGTCCGCAGCATCGCCGCCGCGAACAGGGCCGGGGCGACGAAGGCGGCTCCGACCACGCCGAGGGAGCCGAAGAGGGCGCCGCCGGCGAGTGAGACGGCGACGTGGACGACGAGCAGCGGCGGCGCCATCAGGTTGGTGATCCGCGCCCGGCCGAGCGCGAACATCGCCGGCAGCATCAGGTTGACGAGCAGCGCCGCCACGGTCCAGACCGAGAGCAGGGCGCCGAACTCCTGCAGGGTGCGGATGTCGTCGGGGTGGAGGCTGGCCGAGAAGACGACACCGATGACCGGGGCGCCGGCGGCGACGAACAGGGCCAGGGCCGGGGCGCAGATCAGCATCGAGTAGCGGAAGCCCTGGGGGACGGTGTCGCCGAAGGCCCGGCGCGGGTCCGAGCGCGCCTCTCGGCTCATGTCGGCGATCCGCGACATGCCGAGGGCGAAGGCGGTGCCGGCGACGAGGTAGCTGGCGAAGAGGTAGGCGTAGGAGAGGACGGTGGCGTCGCCGGGCGCGAAGGAGGTGGTGAGCGAGAGCGTGATCAGGTAGAGCGCGTTGAAGGCGAGGTAGATGCTGGTCCGCCCGAGGATCAGCCCCGCGTCGGCGACCAGGCGCCGCAGGCGCAGCGAGCGCCGGGGGGCGGTTTCCGTGGCACCGCGGGCGCTGCGCCGCAGCCCTGCCAGCATCAGGCCGCAGGTGACGACCGCCATCGCCAGCATCGAGTAGCCGAGCGAGAGCTCACCGGCGCTGCCGGAGACCGCCAGGTAGACGACGAGGCCGGCGCCGGCGCCGGCGATGTAGGCGCCGGCGATCGTGTTGAAGCGGTCGCGGACCGCGAGCACGGTGGCGCCGCCGGCCGCCCACAGCTGCAGGATCATCGCCCCGCCGAGGATCGGCAGGGCCTCCTGGGTGACGGCGCGGTCGGCCTCGCTGAGGCCGGGGGCGAGGAGGAAGGAGAGGGGGTTCGCCAGCGGGATCGTCAGCAGCGCCACCGGTATCGAGATCAGGACCAGGGTGGCGGCGAACTCGCGCAGCGGCAGCGAGCGCTTGGCGTCGACCAGGAGCGGTGCCGAGGTGACGCGGATGCTCTGGCTGAAGACGCCGAAGACCGTGTAGAGGGCGAAGGCGACGAAGAAGCCGTCGGTGCGCCCGTCGATGCCGAAGGAGTGCAGGTAGAGGGCCGCCTGGATGCCCGAGGCGGCCGCCATCGAGAAGGTCGCGGCGGCCATCACCACCCCGGCCTTGGCCCGCTTCCCCTTGTCGGCTGCCTCGCTCATCTTCTATTCAACGACCGGGAGGGGCCGGAACTTCTCGTTGCGGTTCGGAAGCAGCCGCCGCAGCAGGCCGCTGACGTCGGCCCAGACGCGGGGGAAGAGCGCCCGCAGGGTCAACGCCTGGGCGCCGACCCCGGCGAGGCCGGCGAGGAGGACGATCAGCGGCGCCGCCACGCCTGCCTCGCGCAGCAGGTCGGCGAGCGGGAAGCCGACCGCCAGGACGAGGGCGCTGCCGGCGACCGCGGGGGCGAGATCGGTGACGAGGCGGCCGATCGGCAGGCCGAGGACGCTGCGGAAGAGGACCATGTAGACGGCGGCGAGGATCGCCACGTGGACGGCGACGACGGCGATCGCCACCGCGACCAGGCCCAGGCCGGCGGTCAGGTAGACGGCGGCGCCGTAGACGACGAGGACGCAGCAGTTGAAGACCATCAGCGGCCGCGGCCTGCCGGCGGCCAGCATCACCTGCGGGTAGCCGGTGAGGATGGCGGCGATCATGCCCGCGACGGCGAGGATCTGGGCCGGCACGACGGCGGCCTTCCAGGCCTCGCCGAAGACGAGCGGGACCAGCTCCGGGGCGGTGACGATCAGGATCGCCAGCAGCGGCGCGACGACGGCGCCGTGGATCCGGGTCGCCCGCTCGTGCAGGCTCTTCATCTCGGCCAGGTCGCCGGTCCGCGAGTAGATCGGGAAGGCGAGCCGCATCATGATCCCGCTCAGCTTGTCCTGGTAGAGGACGCCGAGCTGGAAGGCGCGCCAGTAGATCCCGACCTGGGCCGGGTTGAGGCGGGCGGCGAGGACGGCGTAGTCGACGTTGGTGATCGCCACGTAGACGACCCCGGCGGCCGAGGCGGGACCGCCGAAGCGGGCGATCTCCGAGATCTCGGTGCGGCGCCAGCGCGGCCGGTGCCGCGGGGTGACCGCGAGCAGCGCCAGCGAGGCGAGGCCGCAGGCGGCGACGCCACCGAGGACGATCGCCTCCGCGCCGAGGCCGAAGGCGGCGAGGGCGACCGAGATGAAGGCACCGAGGGCCAGGGAGCCGGCCTCGATGATGCTGATCAGCCGGAAGTCGAGCTTGCGGGAGAGGACAGCGCGGGAGACGGTGCCGAGCCCGGCCAGGGCGAAGACGGGGGAGACCAGCTGGATCAAGTGGGCGATCTCGGGGTTGAAGATCGGCCCCGCCAGCGGCGGCGCCAGCAGGTAGGTGGCGAGGCTGAGCACGACCCCGGCGAGGAGGCTGGTCAGGGTCGCGGCCTCGAAGTGGCCGTCGTGGACGAGCTTGCGCTGGACGAGGGCGCTGCCGAAGCCCTCGTAGGTGAGGATCACCGAGAGCGGCAGGAAGATCAGCGCGACCGAGGCGTTGCCGAAGTCGGCCGGGCTGACGAGGCGGGCGAGGGCGATCGCGGCGGCGAGCTGCAGGACCTCGGTCGTCGCCTTGGCGGCGGCGAACCAGCGCACGCCGGAGACCGCCGCCTCTTTGAGCTGATCGCTGTCCAGCTCGGACCTTTCGCTCGCGTGTTCGTCGCCCATCGAATTACCAACGCGCGGGAGCACGAGCGGCTTGTGCGGCGAGAACCGCTCGGCGAGCAAGTTTTCGGCCCGCGGGACCGTTCATCCCGTGGTGGAAGGAATGAAAAAGGACCGAAATGAAATGGAGCGAGCATGGAGATAGTCGGATTCGTCAGGACGCTGCTCCAGCGCAAGCTCGTGCTCGGCATCCTCCTGGCGCTCGCGACTCTCGCCGCTCTGACGACCGCCTTCAGGATCGGCCCCGGCGGGGTCGAAAGGCGCTCGGTGGCGGTCGGCGCCGCGACCAGCCAGATCCTCGTCGACTCGGCTGAATCGACCCTCGTCGAGGGCGCGGGGACCGATCAGATCGCCGCCCTGGGCACCCGCGCGCGGGTCTACGCCCAGTACCTCTCGAGCCGCGACGCGGTCAACCAGATCGCCGTCAAGATCGGCGTCGACCCACTCTTGATCAGCGCCCACGGGCCGTTCAGCGAAGGCACCGGTATCCAGGACTACGACCAGCAGGGAGCGGAGTCCCGCGCCCGCGATCTGGTCGAGGAGGGCAAGGAATACCGGCTCGTCTTCGAGGCCCAGGAAGACGTCCCGATCATCACCGTCTACGCCACCGGCCCGGCGACCCAACAGGCCCTCGCGCTGGCCCAGGCCTCCTTCGACGTGCTCGAGCGCTACATCGGCCAGCTCAAAGTCGAAGCCGCGAAGGCGGAACAGACCGCGCCGCCGCCGAAAGTCGCGACCTCGACCTCGAGCGTGCCGCTGGTCGAAAACATCGTCGTCCGCCAGCTCGGGGCGCCGGAGGGCGGCCTGGTCGGGGGCAGCGCCGACATGGTCCTGATGGTCCTCGCCTTCCTCGCGGTGTTCGGGATCGGCTGCCTCGTCGTCGCCGCCGGCTCCGGGTTCATGCGCCACTGGCGCCTGGCCGGTGAGATGGAGCGGATCGGGGCCGAGGCCGACGACTGGCTCAAGGACTCGCCCGCACCGGCTCCTCAAGAGCACGATCGCGGGTCGGCCCCCACCGGGTCGTGACCTCCTCCGCCCGGGCGGCCCCGTCGGCGATCAGGCGCCTGGACGCCTGCCACCGGCGCACCCTGCGGGGGCTGGTCGGCGACTGGCCGCGGACGACGCGGCCGCTGCCGTGGGCGCTCGCCGGCTTCATGGCGATGCTCTTCCTGCTGCCCTTCGACAGCATCGACCTGCCGGTCGGGCTGCCGCTGGAAGCAAAGCTCGACCGCCCCGTGCTGCTGCTCATCGTCGCCCTCTGGGTGCTCTCGCTGACGATCCTCGACGGCGCCCAGCGGGTCCGCTTCACGCCGATCCACTACGCCTTCGTCGGCTTCGTCCTGATCGCGATCCTCAGCCTCATCTACAACGCCGAGACGACCGTGCGGCTGGGCGAGCTCGAACTCGGCGTCCGCAAGCTCGCCCTGCTGATCTCCTACCTGACCCTCTTCGTCGTCGTCGCCTCCGGCATCCGCCCCGGCGAGGTGCGCGCCTTCATGACCTTCATCTGCGGCCTCTCGGTGGTGATGGCGGTGGCGGTGATCTGGGAGTACCGAACCGAATTCAACATCTTCTTCACCTGGTTCGGGAATTTCCTGCCGGTCTCGCTGCCCGCGGAGCTGGGCAACTCCGACTCGATCGGGCGCCGCTCGGTGATCGGCCCGACGATCCACCCGCTGGCGCCGGCGATGATGATGGCCTGCACGATGCCGTTCGCGCTCGTCTCGATGTACGAAAGCCGCGACCTGCGCCGCAAGGTCCTCTGGGGCCTCGCCGCCGGGGTCATGTTCGCCGCCGCCCTCGCCACCCAGCGCAAAACGAGCATCGTCGCCCCGGTGGCGGCGGTCGCCGTCCTGGTCATCTACCGGCCCAAACTGCTGCGCCAGCTGGTGCCGGGAGCGATCGGGTTGATCGTGATCGCCCACCTCATCACCCCCGGGGCCCTGGGCGGGGTGGGGACCCAGCTGCTGCCGCAGAACATGTTCGGCGTCGCCAGCACGGTCGACCGCCAGAGCGACTACGCGGCGATCGAGCCCGACGTCGTCAACCGGCCCCTGCTCGGCCGCGGCTACGAGACCTACGACCAGAAGAAGTACCGGATCCTCGACAACCAGTTCCTGACCACGATCATCGGCACCGGGATGATCGGCATCCTCTCCTACATCTCGATCTTCCTGGCGATCTTCCTGATCGCCCACCGGGTGGCGCGAAACGGTAAGCCGGACCGGGTCGGGGCGGCGCTGGCGATCAGCGCCGCCACCCTGGCGATGCTGGTCGGCAGCGGCCTCCTGGACATCCTCGCCCTGCCGCAGTTGCCCTACCTGATCTGCTTCTTCGCCGGCTTCGCCGCCGTCCTCTCGCGGGAGCTCGGCTCCGAAGCCGCGGCCCAGACAGCGCGGTCGGTCGAGCGGACCCGGATCGACCCGGGCGGGCCGCTGCCGGCGACGCGCTGATCGGCCAGATGCCGGCCCCAGCAGAACGCGACGTCGTCTTCAGCTTCGCCTACGCGAGCTGGGAGACCGCCGTCGCCCGCGGCATGTGCTTCTCGGAAGACCGCATGGTCGAGACCCTGCTCGCGCACCCGGAGGTGCGGCGCCTGCTGGTGGCGGAGACCCCGCGCAGCCTGCCGCTGAAGCTGGCCCGCCGGGCGCTGCGGCCGCCACCCCCGTTTCCGGCCAACGGAGCGGCCTCGCTCTACGGCCCGACCCGCCTGCGGCGAGGGGACCCGAGCGGCGTGCGGGCGCTCGAGCGCAGCTTCGGCCGTTGGGATGCCCAGATGCGGCGAGTCGCGGCGCGCCGCGGCCTCGAGCGGCCGGCCCTGATCACGACCCACCCCCTCGTCGCCGGCTTCGCTCCCCTCGAGTGGGCCTCCTCGGTGACCTTCTACGCCTACGACGACCTCGCCGAGTCCCAGCCCCTGCGCCGCCTCTGGCCGGCTTACCGCGAGGCCTACCGCCGCATCCGTGAGAGCGGCCGCGCGGTGGCGGCAGTCTCGCCGGCGATCCTCGAGGCGATCCGCCCCAGCGGCCCGAGCGCGGTGGTCCCGAACGGAGTAGACCCCGACGAGTGGGCCACGCCCGGATCGCCGCCCGAGTGGTTCACCGATCTACCGGGGCCGCGCCTGCTCTACGTCGGCAGCCTCGAGTCCCGGGTGGACGTCGGCGCCATCGCCGCCGCGGCGGCAGCGATGCCGGAAGCCTCCTTCGCCCTGGTCGGCCCGCTTCTGGACGAGCCCCACTTCGAGCCGCTGCGAGGTCCGGCCAACATCCACTTCCACCCACCAGCCCCGCGGGCCGAGGTCGTAGCCCTGGTGGCCGCCGCCGACGCCTGCCTGATCCCCCACGTCAACAGCCCCCTGACCCGAGCGATGAGCCCCCTGAAGCTCTACGAGTACCTCGCCGGCGGAGCGCCTGTGGCGGCCCTCGACCTGCCCCCGATCCGCGACGTTTCGCCCCGGGTGCTGATCCGCGACGACCTCACCGAGGCGATCGAGGCGGCGCTGGCTCTGGGGCGGGCGCCGGAGGAGGAGCGGCTGGCGTTCGCCCGGGCGAACTCGTGGGGGGAGCGCCAGGAGACGATCGTGCGGATGGCGCTGGAGAACGCAACCGATATTTGACACACCGGGGTGTGGTCAAAATCGGCTGCGCTCTCGGTGTCCCGAAAGCGGACGTGGTTCAGGCGGCGCTGCGCAGACGGCGGCGGGCCGGGGCGATGCGGTCTCGGGTCTCGCCGGCGAGTCTTCTGGCCAGTGCCCAGGGGCGCCGTGGGGGCGGGGCGACGTTCTCTAGGGCGACCGCGTCGGGGCGGCGCAGGCGCAGATCCAGTGAGTCTCCCTCGCTGATCTCGAATGGCTCGCCGATTGGGACGGCGCCGGCCGGGGTGTCGACGAGTTCGCCGTCGGCGTCCCAGGGCGGTTCTACGACGACCCGGCACGCTCCCGCCGGCACCTCGATCGCGATCTGGCGCGAGTAGGGGCGCAGGCGCAGTAGGTCTCCCTCGAGGCGCCAGCGGAAGTTCGCCGCCGCTAGCGACTCCAGCGAACCCCAGCGGACGGCGCCGAGGCGGTTGACCGCGGCGCTGCGCTCGGCGAGGACGTCGAGGCCGTCGGCGAGGTCGTCGTGGTGCCCGTAGAGGATCAGGGGCTGGTCTAGGTAGGCGCGCAGGGCGAGCTCCGCGGCTGAGAAGTGGGGGTCGGCGAGGGGGTGGCGCAGGAGGACCGGCAGCCCGTCGGCGGTGGCGTCGGCCGGGTCCCAGCCGGTCAGGGCGCTTTCGGTGTCGGTGGCGAGCCAGTGCAGGGGCGGCGGCGAGAGCCAGGGGAAAGGCCTGGTCATCGAGATCGCCGCGAAGCCGGTTCGCGCCAGTGCCGTCGCCATCGCCTCCGAGCACTCCTCGTGCGGGGGCACCATCAGCCGCGAGACTGGGACGGCGGTGCGGCGTTCGAAGGCGGCGATCCTGCGTAGGGCCTGGGAGGCCAGTGCCACCGCCTCGGCCGGCTCGCGGGCTTGGCCGAGCTCACCGCCGAAGTGGTCGTTGCCGTGGACGCAGAGGGAGATCGCGCTGCCCTCGCGCAGGAGGCGGGCGGCCCCTGGATGGCTGAGGCGGGCGTCGAGCGGGACCATAGCCAGCGCCAGGTGGTAGCCGTGGGCGGCGGCGTGGTCGCCGAGCCGCGGCAGCGAGAGGAAGCCGTAGGAGGGCCAGTGGAGGTTGGGGTCGTCGAGGAGGAAGGTCGCCCGCAGCGGCGGCGGGCGCCAGGCCTCCTCGGCGGTCAGCTCGCGCAGCAGCTCGATCAGGGGCAGGAGGGCGAGCGCGCGCCCGTCTCCCAGCCGGTCACGGAGGGGCTCCCCGTCCGCCATCTCGGCCGGGGCGAGCGCGACGAGGTCGAGCCTGCCCTCCCGGGCCCAGACGGGCGCCCCGGCGACGCGGGCGAGTATCTCGGCCCTCTCGCTCGACCCCAGAGCGACGACGCCGTCGAGGTGCCGGTCGGGCAGCGCCTGGCCGCGGAGGCGGCGGTCGAGGCTCGACTCGGCGGCGAAGTCGACGGTGACGCCGGCGCCGGGGCCGCTCTCGGCCCCGAGCGCGGCGAGCGCCCTCAGGCCGGCGTTGGCGGCGCTCCTCGCCTCGCCCTCGCCGCCGATCTGAACGAGGGCGTCGAGGCCGCCTCTCTCGCCGGCCTCCCGCTCCTCGAACCGCACATCCGGGAAGGCCTCGGAGAGCGCCGCGAACAACCTCGGCCTGCGCCTCAGCTCGGCGCCGGGATGGACGCCCACCACCCGCATGGCGCTCACGGCAGCGCGTAGACGCGGAAGCCCCGCGACGGGTTGCCGCCGCCCGGCGCGGCGCCGAGGTCGCCGAAGCTCGCGACCAGGCGTCCCGAGCGCAGGTAGCTGCCGAGGAGCTGGTCGTAGCCGCTGCCGAAGCGGCCGGTCTCGAAGGCCGAGGTGTCGCGGTTGCTGAGGAGCGCGTAGCGGACGCCCTCGTCCTTCAGCCTCGCGATCGCGGCGCGCTCGTCCGCTTCGGTGTCGAGCAGGCCGGGCAGGAACATGTTCTCGTAGAGCGCCTGGGGGCGGTCGGCGAGGAAGTAGAGGCCGGCGTCGGCGGGGAGGGCGAGGATCGGCTCGCCGGGGGCAGTGTGGCCGCGGAGGAAGTCGATCGCCTGCTGCTGGGCGCCGGCGCTGCGGCTGTCGCCGACGTAGTCGCCGGCGGCGCTGTGGACGGTGGTGCCCTTGTCCGGATAGAGGCCGACGGCGGCGTAGAGGGCGATCCCCGCGGCGACCGCCGCCAGCATCGCCATCACGGCCGGGCGGGCGCTCGGCCAACGGTCGCCGATGCGCTGGTGCAGGAGGCCGAGCAGCAGGACCGCCGGCGCCGCGTAGTAGGGCGCCGCCGAGGTCATCGTGAACTGGTCGTAGGCGCGCGAGCAGAGCAGCACCGCGACGGCGGCGAGGGCGAGGTCGAGGGGCCAGCGGCCGCTCAGGGGCGCGGCCTGCCGGCGCAGCAGGGCGCGCCCCGCCAGCGCCGCCGCCAGCAGCGAGAGCAGCGGCAGCCAGCTCATCCCCAGGAGCAGCTGCTTGGCCTCCTCCTGCACCGCCGCCTCGGCGCCGGCGAAGACGCCGCTCGCCTTCCAGGCGCCGAGGAAGAGGAGGGAACCGAGGCAGGCCGCGGCCAGCGGCCAGAGGGCTTTCGCGCGGTCGAGGCCGCGGGCGCCGTGGGCCTTGACCGCGGTGGCCGTCAGGCCGGCCAGCAGGGCCAGGTAGATCGCGCCGCGGGCGAGCGAGGAGGCGACGCTGGCGGCGTCGAACGGGGTCCACTCGCGGTAGGCGTTGAAGCCGGCGGCGCGGAGGAAGTCGATCGGCCAGAGGTTCTGCCAGAAGAGGCGATCGGCGCCGACGCTCGCCGCCAGCGCGCCGAGGACGGCCAGGGGTATCGCCAGCGCCGGGCCCGCCATCCAGGCCAGTGCGCGCACCGCGGCACGGAGGTCCTCTTCGCGCCAGATGCCGGCCGCCCAGGCGATCCCCGCGAGGACGGCGGCGGCGGCGAACTCGACCCGGGTCAGCGCCGTCAGCCCGATCGCCGTGCCGGCGAGGAGGAAGTGGCCGCGAGCGAGCGCCAGCAGGGTCAAGATCAGCAGCAGGAGGCCGAAGGTCGCCGAGTTGGTGTGGGGGAGGACGAAGTTGAACTGGGTGCCGGAGAAGCCGATCGCGATCAGCACCGCGGTCGAGAGCGCCGCCGCCAAGGGCCGCAGCAGCTGCCGGGCGAGGGCGTAGAAGGAGCCGGCGATCGCCACCGTGACCGTGAGGCCGAGCGCGTAGGCCGTCGCGAGGCTGACGCCGAAGAGCTCGAAGGCGCCCGTCAGCGTGTAGACGCCGAGTGGGCCGTAGAAGTAGCGGACGTCCTCGTAGGGAAGGTGACCGTGCGCCGCCTGCGCCGCGGTCGTCAGCTCGGCGCCGGCGTCGATCTCCGGCGTCCCCCACTTGTGCCAGCTGACCACCGACAGCGCCAGCATCAACAGCCCCAGCCCGGCCAGGGCGAAGGCGTCCGCCGAGCGCGCCAGCGCCAGCAGGCGCGCGGGCAGTGCGCGGCTACTGGCGCTGCGCAGGCGCTCGGGGGCGATCGCGTCGTTCGCGCTCACGGGGAATCAACGGATCAGCCGGTGGCGCGCTTGCGCCCGGTATATCGCGGATTTCTAGGGTTTGCCGGCTTCGTAGTGCGCCAGCACGGTCGCCGCCGAGAGGGCGCTCGTGTAGAGAGCCGGCTCGTCGATCGACCCCTGCAGGTAGCGCTGGGCGAGGCTGGTCGAGGAGATCGGCCGGCCGATCCGCAGGTCGCGGCTTCCCGACCAGGTCGGATCGGAGCTGAAGCTGACGTTCGCCCTTTCGACGCCGTCGACGAAGACGCGGGCGCGGCTGCCGTCATAGGTGCCGACGATGTGGTGCGTGGTGTTGGGGGCGACCGTGGTCGGGCTGACGGCCTGGCCGCGGCTGATCTGGCCGATGATGTTCTGGCGGGCGACGGCGAAGACGGGGCGGTTGCTGGAGTCGATCACCAGCGAGAAGCCGTTGTCGAAGTCGGCGCTGGAGTCGCTGACGAGGAAGTGGTAGCCGCCCGAGGATTTGGCCGCGCTGGTGCGGACCCAGGCCTCGACAGAGAAGGTCGACGGGGCGCCGAACGGGGTCGGCGACATGTCGATGTACTGGCTGCTGCCGTTGAAGGAGCGGGCGAAGCTGTTGGTCTCGCCGCTGATCAGGGGCGCGACCGAGGTCGGGCCGCTGTTGTAAGTGCCGTTGTTGTTGGCGCCGTTGGCGTCGGTCGCGGTCGTGCCCGAGGTCTCGTCGAGGCGCCAGAAGTCGCTGATCCCGGAAGTGCCGAGGACCGCGGCACGGTAGCCGCTGTTGACGGTCAGCGAGCGGGTCGTCGTCGCGATCGCGCCGCTGTTGTCGGTGGTCCGCAGGCCGAGGGTGAGCGACCCGGTGGCGGTGAAGGATTTGCTGGTGGTGGCGGTCACCCCGGTGCTCGTCTCATACGTCCCGTTGCCGTCGAGGTCCCACTCGTATTTGACGATGGCTCCGTCGGGGTCGCTGGAAGCCGAGCCGTTCAGGGTCACGGTCTGGCGGGTGTTGGCCGGGCTGGGGGAGACGGTGAAGGAGGCGACCGGCGGGCGGTTGGCGATCGTCACCGTGCGGTTGGTCGTCGCCGTCTGGCCGTCGTCGTCGGTGACCCGCAGCCTCGTTTCGACCGTGCCCGGAGTGGCGTAGGAGCGGCTCGTCGTCGGCGTCGCGCCGGTGCTCGTCTCATAGGTCCCGTTCCCGTCGAGGTCCCACTCGTATTTGGCGATCGTCCCGTCGGGGTCGCTCGACCCGGAGCCGTTGAAGCTGACGGTGGCGCCGGTGTCGGCCGGGCTCGGCGCGGCGGTGAAGGACGCCGTCGGCGGCACCAGCGTGACCGTGACGGTCTTCGTCGAGACCGCGGTCGCGCCTTTGTCGTCGGTGACCCGTAGCTTCGTTTCGACGCTGCCGGCGCTCGGGTAGGAGCGGCTCGCCGTCGGCGTCGCGCCGGTATCGGTCTCATACGTCCCGTTGCCGTCGAGGTCCCATTCGTATTTGGCGATCGTCCCGTCGAGGTCGCTCGACCCGGCGCCGTCGAAGCTGACCTGCTGGCCTTTGTTGACCGAGCCGGGGGTCGCCGTGAACGAGGAGGTGGGCGCGCGGTTGGTCACCGTGACCGTGCGCAGGGTGCTCGATTTGTTGCCGCTGGAGTCGGTTACCCGCAGGCGGACGTCGTAGCTGCCGGCGGCCGCGTAGCTCCTCGTCGCGATCGGTTCCGATCCGGTTTCGGTCTCGAAGCTGCCGTTGCCGTCGAGGTCCCACTCGTATTTGGCGATCGTCCCGTCGGGGTCGCTCGAGCCGGAGGCGTCGAAGTTGACCGCTTCGACCGTCTGCGCCGGGTTCGGCGTCGCGTTGAAGGCCGCGACCGGCGGTTCGCCGCCGCCGACGGTGCCGAAGTAGTGGTCTTCGATCGTCGCCACCGGCAGCGCCCGGTTGTAGAGCGCCACCTCGTCGAGGTCGCCGGCGCCGAAGAGGGCCCCGGCGGCGCGGGACATGAAGTAGAGGGTCGAGTTGGCGAAGCTGCCGGCGCCGGTCCCGCTTTTGGTCTTGGTGAAGGGGACGGGCTGGCCGTCGACGTACGGCACCACCTGGTCGCTCGCCGCGGCGGTCGCGTCCATCACCAGTGCGTAGTGGTGCCACGCCCCGGCGCTGGGCCGCGCGAAGTAGGCGGTGTTGCGGCTTTCGCCGCTGCCGATCCCGACCCCGAACTTGCCGCCTTCCTCGGGCGCGTTGGGGTCGACGATGAAGCCGCCGGGGTTGGAGTTGAAGTTCGGCGTCAGCTCGAAGGCGAGGTCGTCGTCGTCGGCGAAGGCGTCCCACTTCATCCAGAACTCGAGCGTCAGCTTGTTGGTGGTCGAGAGGTCGAGGCTCGCCTGGGCGGCGCTGGTCGTGCCGTTGAAGCTGACCGCGGTGTCGGAGCTGCCCGGCAGGGCGCTGGCGATCCCGAATTCGGGCCCGCCGGCGACCGTCGCGTTGGCGCCTCCTTTGACGTCGGCCAGGGTCGTGCCGGCGGCGTCGCTCATCCGCCAGTAGTCGATCAACCCCGCCGTGGCGAGCACGCGGCTCGAGTAGGCGCCGGCCCCCGACTGTTCGACCGTCACCGTGCGGCTCGTCTGGCCGCTGTTGCCGTCGTCGTCGGTGACCCGCAGCTTGATCTCGTAGGAGCCCGGCGCGGTCAGGGTGGTGCTCGCCGCCGGCGTCGTCCCCGTGTTCGTCTCGAAGCTGCCGTTGCCGTCGAGGTCCCACTCGTATTTCGTGATCGTCCCGTCGAGGTCGGTCGACCCGGAGCCGTCGAAGCCGATCAGCTGGCCAGCCTGGGCCGGGTTCGGCGAGGCGTTGAAGGAGGCGACCGGCGCCTGGCTGTTGCCGCCGAAGTGCTGGGCGATCGTCGAGGCCGGCAGGGCCCGGTTGTAGAGCGCCACCTCGTCGAGGTCGCCGGCGCCGAAGAGGGCGCCGGCGGCGCGGGACATGAAGTACAGCGAGGAGTTGGCGAAGTTGCCGGCGCCGGTCCCGCTTTTGGTCTTCAGGTAGGGAACGGGCTGGCCGTCGACGTAGGGGGTGATCTGTTCGGCCGCCGGCGCGGTCGCGTCCATCACCAGCGCGTAGTGGTGCCACGCCCCGGCGCTGGGCCGCGTGAAGTAAGCCGTGTTGCGGCTTTCGCCGCTGCCGATCCCGACCGCGAATTTGCCGCCTTCCTCGGGCGCGTTCGGATCGACGAGGAAGCCGCCGGGGTTGGAGTTGAAGTTCGGCGTCAGCTCGAAGGCGAGGTCGTCGTCGTTGGCGAAGCTGTCCCACTTCATCCAGAACTCGAGCGTCAGCTTGCTGGTCGTCGAGAGGTTGAGGGCGGCCTGGGCAGCGCTGGTCGTGCCGTCGAAGCTGACCGCGGTGTCGGCATCGCCGGCGACGGCACCTTCGACGCCGAGGCCGGGCCCGCCGCTGAGCGTGGCCGCGGCGGTGCCTTTGCTGTCGGCGAGGATCGAGCCGCTTGCCTCGCCGAGGCGCCAGTAGTTGATCAACCCGGCGGTGGCCAGGACGCGGGCCGAGTAGGAGCCCGCCCCGGCGCCGTCGATGCTGACCGTCTCCGCGGCGGTGGCCGTTTTGCCGGCGACGTCGGTGACGCGCAGGCCGACCATCACCGGGCCGGGGGTCGCGTAGCTGGTGCCGGTCGTCGGCGTCGTGCCGGTGTTGGTCTCATAGGTCCCGTTGCCGTCGAGGTCCCATTCGTATTTGGAGATCGCGCCGTTCGGCGAGCTCGAGGAGGAGCCGTTGAGGCTGACGGCCTGGCCGACGTCGGCGGGGTTGGGCGTGGTGGTGAAGGAAGCGGTGGGGGTCAGCGGGTTGCCCGCGTAGTGGGCGGAGATCGTCGCGGCGTCGAGCGCGCGGTTGTAGATCGCCAGCTCGTCGAGCGCGCCGGCGCCGAAGAGGGAGCTGGTCCCGCGCGACATGAAGTTCAGCGAGGAGTTGGCGAAGTTGCCGGCGCCGGTCCCGGAGACGGTCTTGGTGAAGGAGACCGCTTTGCCGTCGACGTAGGGCTTGATCTGGTCCGCGGCGGCGGCCGAGCTGTCCATCACGAAGGCGTAGTGGTGCCACTGGCCGGCGCTGGGCCGGACGAAGAAGACGTTGTTGCGGGCCGACCCGTTGCCGATCGCCACCCCGAACTTGCCTTCCTCCTGGGGCGCGTTGGGGTCGATCAGGAAGCCGCCGGCGAAGGAGTTGAAGTTGGGCGTGTACTCCATCGCCAGGTCGTCGTCGTTGGCAAAGCCGTTCCACCGCATCCAGAACTCGACGGTGACTTTGTTGGTCCCCGACAGCGACAGGTTGGCCGCGGCCGAGTCGTCGAGGCCGTCGAAGCTCGCGGCGGTGTCGGTGTCGCCGTTGAGGGCGCCGGCGACGCCGAGCGTGGGGCCGCCGGCGACCGCGGCGTTGCTCGTCCCGAAGGAATCGATGAGGCTGGTCGAGCCGCCCGGGTCGCCGAGGCGCCAGTAGCTGAGCAGCCCGGTCGTCCCCAGCACTCGCGAGGGGTAGCTGCCGCTGCCGCTGTTGTCGATCGAGAGGGCGCGGTTGGTGGTGCTGCGGACGCCTTGTTCGTCGGTCACGCGCAGCCGCACGGTGTAGACGCCGGTGGTCGCGTAGCTGATGCTGGTGACCGGGTTGGAGCCCGAGTCTTTCTCGTAGGTCCCGTCGCCGTTCAGGTCCCATTCGTATTTGGCGATGCCGCCGTCGACGTCGGTCGAGGTGCTGCCGTCGAAGGTCACGGTCTGGTTGGTCTGCGCGGGATTGGGCGCGACCGAGAAGGAGGCGACCGGCGGCTGCGGGCCGGAAGGCGGGTCGAGCGTCACTGCGACTGGCGTCCACGGCTGCGAGGCCATGTCGGAGAGGATGTTGTAGGTCGCCTGGATGATCCGGCTGTCCGGATTCGGTGCGAGGGCGTTGGCCCAGTCGTTGGTGCCGGAGGCGAAGACGAGCGCCCCGCTTTTCGCCGTGTACTTGACCGCCTGCCCGCAGGCGCACTGCCCCGGAGGCGGGGTTTTCGCGTAGATCCGGCCCTCGTCCTGGATCCAGTCGACGTTGTTGCCGAGCGTGGCGGCCGAGTTGGTCAGCGGCTTCACCCCGGCCGGCTGTTTCGCCAGGTACTGCGCCTGGGTCGGGATCGCGTCCCACTCCCAGCCCAGCAGGTTGCTGCCGATCGTCGTCGTCGATCCGGTCGAGATGCCGGTGTTGCGCCAGATCCGGTCGCCGGCGTAGTTGCCGCCGCTGGCGGCGGGGATCTGCAGCGGGAAGGCGCCGGCCTGCAGCTCGGCCCCGTAGTACATGTTCCCGAGCAGCTGGTTCTCCGGCATGTTGGGCCCGACGCGGCCGCCCTCCGGGGCGTTGGGGTCGCCGTCGGGGGCGCCGTTGTCGCGGAAGGTCGTGGTCGAGTTCTCGGGGTGGTCGTCGGCCGTCCCGGCTTTCTGGTCGAGGCCGAGGGCGTCGTCGGCGGTGCCGAGTTTGCCGTCCGGGCCCCAGTCGTTGGCGCCGTCTTCACCGCTGCCCGAGGAGCCGGAGCCCTCGACCGTCTTGTAACAGACGAGGGTGCGGCCGCCGTCCTCGTAGCGCACCTTCCAGTAGGCGGTGTTGCCGCTGAAGGAGGCGATGTTGACGCCGGCGTCGCGGGCGGCGAGGTAGCCGTTCATCTGCTCCAGGGACCAGTACTCGCTGTGCCCGGAAATCATGTCGACCTTGGTGTTTTTCAGCTGGGCGGGGTTCTGGTGGATCGCGACGTCCTCGGTGTAGGCGACGTCGTAGCCCTGCTTCTCGAGCCACTGGATCAGGTAAAAGTCCGGGCCGATGAAGCGGTTGCCCTGGCGCGGGTCGTCCATCGGCCGATCGAAGGAGACCTTGACCGCGCGCTGGGTGCCGGAGATCGTGTTTTCGCCGCCGCCGGTGTCGAAGTAGAGGGACTTGCCACCCGAGGCGCCGCCCCAGTTGTTGTAGGCCTCATACGTCGCCGTCGGCAGGGCGAAGAGGATGTCCGCGTTGGGGACGCGGGAGTCGTCGCGGACGACGAAGGTGATCGTGTTTTCCAGCCCGCTCGGCGTCGTCAGCTTGACCGTGTAGACGCCGGAGGCGGGCAGCGCCGAGCCCGGGATCGTGTAGCTGTTGGCCCAGCCCGAGCAGCTCTTCAGGCCGGTGGTGGTGTTGGTCGCCCCGCAGTTGGCGAAGAGGTTGTTGACGGCGACGCCGGCGCTGGAGGCGGCGGTGATCAGCCGGCCGCCGTTGTTTTCGTAGTAGCCCATCCGGTAGACGTCGACTTTGACGCTGGATGCCGCCGAGGTGTTGACGCGGCCGAGCTTGAGGGTGACGCTTTCGCCCAGGTTGACGCTGGTCCTGGTCGCGAAGCCGGCGACGTTGGGGCTGTATTCGACCAGTCGCCAGCCGTCGGAGCCGGGGCCGGAGCAGTTGTTCTCCTGGACGACGGGGATGTCGCTCGGGCAGCTGACGTCGGCGCGGGCGCCGTGGGGGAAGAGGAGCACCGCGGCGAGAACGGAGAGTGCCGCGATCGTCAGCTGCTTGATTGAAGGGTGGGTCATCTGTGAGGAGGCTCCGGTCGGGTCGGTGGCTTCGGGCGTACGCCGCCCAACCTGTCAACGTGGATTGAAGGCGATTTAGTTCGCCCTGGAGGGATGAAAAAAGGACGAACCGCCTAAGGCACGGGCGCGGAGCTCGGCGCGGACGAAGCGCCTGAAGCCGTCGTCTTCGACCTTGGGCTGCGCCTCGAGGACCGCGCGCAGGTAGCCGTAGAGGAAGGCGATCCCGGAGAGCCCGTAGGGGCGCTGCAGGGCGACCTTGAACGAGCGCAGGAACACCCACCAGGCGTCGTAGCGGAGGATGTAGGCGCACTGGCCGTGGCGGGCGCGACCGCGCAGGGCGCCGCCGCGGGTGGCGACCGGTCGATGGTGACGGGCGGCCAGCTCCGGCAGCGAGCGGGTCGAGTAACCGCCCATGCGGGCGTAGGTCTCGTCGATCGTGTCCCAGCCGAGGCGCTCCTCGATGCCGCCGATCGCCTCGAAGCACTCGCGGCTGTAGAGCTTGAGGGCGCCGCGCACGTGGTAGGCCGGGATCTTGGTCGGCTCCCAGCCTCGGCCGTCGTGCTCGAGCAGGACCCCGCCCGCCACGCCCAGCTCGGGCTCGGCCTCGAAGGCGGCGAGGAGGCGCTCGAAGTAATCGGGGGGAAGCTCGACGTCGGCGTCGAGCTTGCCGACGTGGGTGAAGCCGTCGAGGTCGACGCTCCGCAGGGCGGCGTTGAAGGCGACCGCCTCGGCGGCGAGGGCGAGCCCGTCCTCGTCCGGGCGGGCGCGCCGGGCCGGCGCTCGGCGCACCTCGAGGAAGGGGATCTCCGCGGCGAGGCGCTCGAGCAGCCGTGGGGTCTCGTCGACGGAGCCGTCGTCGACGATCAGCCAGAGGTCGGGAGTGCGGGTCTGGGCGGCGACCGCCCGGACCGCCCGCTCCAGGTGGGCCGCCTCGTCCCGGACCGGCGTGATCAGGAGAAGGCGGGCCATCAGGCGCTCTTCGAGTGCTCGACCAGGCCGTCGATCAGCTCCAGGTAGTCCTGTCGCTGCCGCCGCCACTCGATCGTGGCCAGCCGCTCGGAGGCTCCCAGGGCGCGGTCGAGGGCGCTCTCGGGGGCGCGGCGAACCCCTTCGATCGCGGCCGCGAAGGAGGCCGCGTCACCGGGCTCGGCGAGGAGGACGTCGTCGCCGAAGTAGCGCTCGATCACCGGCAGTCGCGAGGCGACCACGGGCAGGCCCATGTGGACGTACTCGAGCAGCTTCACCGGCAGCAGCATCTCGGTGAAGCCGTCGTGGAGGGTGGGGACGACGCCGAGGTCGGCTTCCTCGAGCCGGGCCGGGATCTGCTCGACCGGCGTCGGCTGTGGGGCGACGTGGACTCCCTCCGGGGCGTGCTCGGAGGCGAAGGCCGCCAGCCGGGCGGCGGCCTCGGCGTCGGCGCCGAAGACGTCGAGCCGGATCGGAGCGCCCTGCCCGCGCAGCATCGCCACCGCCCGCACCAGCGTCTCGACCCCGAAGCGGTCGGCGAGGCCGCCGTGGTAGACGGCGCGCAGCTCGCCGTCGGCGGGAGGGGCGGCAGGGGTCCGGCGCTCGCCGAAGACCCGCTCGTCGGGAGTGTTCATCACCACCTGCGTGCGCGGCGCCGTCACCCCGCGCGCCGCAAGCAGGTCGCGGGCCTCCGGGGTGACGAAGATCAAGCCGTCGGCGAGGGCGGCGCTGACCCGCTCCTCAACCCGGACGAGGCGCACCAGCGGGTGACCCGGCGAGCGGTCGAAGAGGGTCGCGAACAGCTCCGGGAAGGTGTCGTGGAAGTTGAGGATCAGCGGCGTCCCTCGCAGCTTCGGCCGCCAGGCGGCGAAGACGAGAGCGTCGGGCATGTTGTGGATCTCGATCAGGTCAAACGGCTCCTCGCGGTCGAGCTCCTTCACCTTGCGGGCGGCGCCGGCGAGGAAGCGGGCGTTGCCGCTGAGGTAGGCGCGGGCGCCTCCGCGGGGCTTGTCGGCGGCGGCCCGGTGGAGGACGATCCGGCCGCTGCCGGCAGTGATCTCCTCGGCGTCGTTGAGGCAGACGCAGTCGACCCGGTCGCCGCGTTCGGCAAGTGCCCGGGCCTGGCGCTGGATGCGGGAGTCGACCGCGAAGTCCGAGTAGTGGACCATGCAGACCCGCAGGCCGCCGCGACGTTCGGCGGCGGCGGGAGCCTCAGCTATCTGCCGGGACTTCAAAGCTCTCGACCGCCGCCACGATCTCCGCGATTTGCGAGTCCTCGATCGCCGGGAAGATCGGCAGGGAGCAGTTTTCGGAAGCGAGCCGCTCCGCCACGGGAAGGTCGCCGCGGCCGAGCCCGAGCTCGGCGTAGGCCGGCTGCAGGTGGATCGGCGTCGGGTAGTGGATCGCGCTGGCGATCCCGCGGCTGTCGAGGTGGTCGCGCAGCGCGTCGCGGTGCTCGCAGCGGACGACGAAGAGGTGGTAGACGTGGTCGCTGTCGGGCGCCGCCGGGGCGGGGGAGATGACGCTGCTGCCGGCCAGGCCCGCGCGCAGCGCGGCGGCGGCGTCGCGGCGGCGCTGGTTCCAGCCCGGGAGGTGGCGCAGCTTGACCTCGAGGATCGCCGCCTGCAGCGTGTCCAGGCGGTGGGTGCCGGTGGCCAGCTCGTGGTGGTGGCGGACGCCCTCGCCGTGGGAGCGCAGCAGCCGCACCTTGGCGTCGAGATCGGAGTCGCTGGTGACCAGAGCGCCGCCGTCGCCCCAGCCGCCGAGGTTCTTGGTCGGGTAGAAGCTGAAGCAGCCGGCGTCGCCGAGCGAGCCGACCGGGCGGCCGCGGTAGAGCGCGCCGTGCGCCTGGCAGGCGTCCTCGACGACGGCGATCCCACGCGGGCGGCAGAGCGCCAGCAGCGGGTCCATCTCGACCGGGCGGCCGAAGAGGTGGACGGGGATGACGCAGCGCGTCCGTGGGGTGAGGGCGCGCTCGACGATCTCGGCGGTGATCAGCGCCGTCTCCGGGTTGACGTCGACGATCACCGGAGTGGCGCCGACGGTGCTGACCGCCTCGGCGGTGGCGATGAAGCTGTAGGTGGGGACGATCACCTCGTCGCCCGGCCCGACGCCGAGCGCCCGCAGGGCGATCTCCAGCGCCGCCGTGCCGGAGGAGACTCCGGCGGCGTAATCGGTGCCGCAGAACTCAGCGAAGGCCTGCTCGAAGCGTTCGAGTTCGGGGCCGAGGGTGAAGGCCGATTTGGCGGCGATGCGCTCGACGGTCTCCATCAGCTCGGCGAAGAGCTCGGGGAAAGCGCTGTCGAGGCGGATGAAGGGGACGCTCGTCCCCTCCGTCGCGGCCAGCGGCAGGACAGGATTGGAAGCGGTTGCGGTGCTCACGTGGTTACCTCGCTGGGAGTGGGCTGGTCGAACTCGGTGAAGAGCGCTGCGGCCTCGCGGCGGGAGCGCACGCCGAACTTGGCGAAGGCGGAGGAGAGGTGGCTCTTGACGGTGCTTTCGGAGAGGAACAGCTCCTCGGCGATCTGAGAGTTGGTCAGCCCCTCGCAGACGAAGGTGAGGACCTGGCGCTCGCGGTGCGAGAGCGTCGGTCGCTGGACGCTGGCGCGCAACTCGCGCGGCACCACCGCCTGGCCGGAGCCGACGGCGCTGACGGTGACCGCCAGGGTTGACTCGATCAGCGGCTCGAAGACGATCGCGTCGGCGCCGGCGTCGAGGCCGCGGCGGACGCCGGTCGCGGTCGCCGGCGAGGAGATGACGACGATCGCCATCCGCGGCAGCTTGCGGCGGACGCGGCGCAGCATCGCCATCTCCGCGGGCCGGTCGAGGTCGCAGACGAGGACGGCGATCTGGGGGGCCTCCGCGCCGAGTGCGATCAGCTCCTCGGCTCCGTCGACGGAGAGCAGGCTTGGGGCTCCCTCGGGACCGCGCAGCGTCGACTCGACGCGCTGCCTGATCTTCTTCGATTGCGGCGCCAGGACCACGCATGAGTGGTCGGAGGCGCCGCGAACATCGGCGCTGGGTTCGCTGAGGACGGCCACGCATCACCAACGGCCGAGCCGATCGAAAGCTTGCGCGGCAGCCGGGCGTTGAACTTGACGGATGAGCGAGCACGACACCAGCGCGCCGTCGAACGACGCGCCCCACCGGCTGATCGACGACGTCACCTTCGGCCCGGGCGCGGTCGTCCACTCCTTCGCGAACCTCTACGGCTGCTGCGTCGGCGCCGGGACCCGGATCGGGACCTTCGTCGAGGTCCAGCGCGGCGCCGTGATCGGGTCGGCCTGCAAGGTCCAGAGCCACAGCTTCATCTGCGACGGCGTCCGCATCGAGGACGAGGCCTTCGTCGGCCACGGCGTCGTCTTCGTCAACGACAAGCACCCGCGGGCGACCGACGCGGGCGGCGAGCTTCAGACCGAGGCCGACTGGGAGCGGCTGGAGACGGTGGTGGAGCGAGGGGCGAGTATCGGCTCCGGCGCGACCGTCCTCGGCGGCGTCCGGATCGGAGCGGGGGCGACAGTCGGGGCGGGAGCCGTGGTAGTCGACGACGTCGCCCCGGGGGCGACCGTGGTCGGCAACCCCGCGCGGCCGCTGCCCGCGCGGCAGCCGGGCTCAGCGCCAGTGCTGCAGTAGGTCCGAGTCGGGGACCTCGCGGGCCACCCGCGCCGGCACTCCCATCACGACCGCGCGGGCGGGCACATCGGCGCTGACGAGGGCGCCGGCGGCGACGAACGCCTCCTCGCCGATCTCGATCCCCGGGCAGATGGTCGAGCCACCGCCGACCCGGCAGGCGCGCCGCAGCAGCGGCCCTTCGAACTCGAACTCCGGCCCATGGCGGTCCATCGTGTTGTCGTTGGTCAGGGTGACGCCGGGCCCGACGAAGACGTCGTCCTCGACCACGGTGCCGCCGGTGATGTAGCAGCGGGTCTGGATGCTGACCCGCTCGCCGATCACCACGCCGGGGTCGACGGAGACGTAGCTGCCGACGGTCGACCCGGCCCCGATCTCGGCCCCGTCCCGAATCTGCGCGTGATCGCCGACCCGGGCGCCAGGGCCGATCCGAACACCGGAGTGGATGATCACGTGTCCCCCGATCGACGCGCCCTCCCCGATCACGACCTTGTCGCCGATCAGGAGGCCAGGCGCGAGGTCGGAAGGTCGAAGGGCTGGGCCGGGCATTGGGCGGGATCGTAACGCCGCCCGGCGCGGCCACCCTGCACCCTTACGAAGCAAGTGAGGGTGCAGGGTGGCCGCGTAAGTTCGCGACGGTCTTGGTGAGGATGTCTTCCACGTGCCGGGGTTGGTGCTTGACCTGGTAGTGGGAGAAGCGGAGCGGGGTTAGACCGGCCGCGGTGTGGCGCTGGAAACGGAGTGCGTCGCGAGTCTGAGCAGACGGCGTGCGGTGATAGCGCCAGCCATCCGTCTCGACGACAAGCCCGAGGTCGGGCCAGAAGAAGTCGACCTCGAATTTGTCGACCATGACTTTGGTCATCGGGGTCGGCAGCCCGGCCGCGGCCGCGAGTGGGCGGAAGAGGCGTTCCAGCTCCTCGTCGGAGAGGCGGAAGGTGTGCTCGTCGAGGATTTCACGGAGCGGGCGGACGCCGGGGTCGCCGGCGTGATGGTCGAGCGCGCGCCGGAGGGAGTCGGCATCGATGACATCGAGCTTGTCCGCCTCGTTGATCGCCCGCTCGATCGCCTTCGGGCCGGCCACCGTGGTGAGGTCGAGGAAGGTTC
>Ga0307503_10000016_pt1 | contig 198118 bp, 171 predicted proteins | sample 17_S_MG_FD_194514 | JGI IMG/M metagenome (GOLD analysis project Ga0307503, IMG submission 194514) | Soil microbial communities from Populus trichocarpa stands in riparian zone in the Pacific Northwest, United States - 17_S | ecosystem: Environmental > Terrestrial > Soil > Riparian zone >... | reverse complement strand
CGGCCGGCTGGGGGGGGGGCGCGGGGGGGGCTGGCCCCCGCCCCCCGCCCCCAACCCCCGCGGCCCCCCTTCTCCGGGCGACCGCGAAGCGGCGGGCGGCTTTTGGGCCAGGGCGACGTCGCAGCGTTGGTCACGATGCGATAGCATCGCTCCCTCCTCGCTCCTTGCCCTGACCCAAAATCCGCTCCGTCACGGCCGTTGCGGGTATGGAGTACGGACCCTAAGGCCATAAACAAGGGCCTGATAGCGCCATAAGTCAGGAAGGGCGACGCTTTTGAAAACCTCCAGGCCGATCCGGATCTCCCAGCCGACACGCATCCTGCTCGCATTGTTGCTCGGCCTCGGCGCCGGCATCGCCAGCGTCGCCGCGGGCGGCGCCTGGATCGAGCGCGCCGTCGCCATCGCCGAGCCGATCGGCGGCATGTGGCTCAACGCGCTGCAGATGACGATCGTGCCTCTGGTCGTTTCGCTGCTGATCACCGGCATCGCCGCCTCCGCCGAAGCCGCGCGGGCGAGCCGGCTTGCCACCCGCGCCCTGATCCTGTTCGTGGTCCTGCTCTGGATCTCCTCGATCATGGCCGCCCTGCTGACGCCCTTGCTGCTGAGCTGGTTCCCGCTCCCCGCCGAATCGGCCGACGCCCTGCGCGGCGCGCTCGCCACCGCCGCGCCGGTCGGCGACGCGCCCGGATTCGGGGATTTCCTGCGCTCGATCGTGCCGACCAACCCGATCGCCGCGGCGTCCGAGAGCGCGATCCTGCCCTTGATCGTCTTCGTCGTCATCTTCGCCTTCGCGATGATCCGCCTGCCCGACGAGCCGCGCAAGACGCTGACCGGCTTCTTCCAGGCGGTCGCCGACACCATGCTGGTGGTGATCGGCTGGGTGCTGTGGATCGGGCCGATCGGCGTCTTCGCCTTGGCCTATGTGGTCGGCGCGCGCGCCGGGGCGACGGCGTTCGGCGCGCTCCTCCACTATGTCCTCATCGTCATCGCGGTCGGCTCGGTGATGTGGCTCGCGGCCTGGCCGCTGGCCTGGTTCGGCGCCAGGGTATCGCCGCTGCGCTTCACCAGGGCGGTGGCCGCGAGCCAGGCGCTCGCTTTCTCGACCCAATCCTCGCTCGCCTGCCTGCCCGCCATGCTGCGCGCCAACGCCAAATTGGGGGTGCCGGTCGAGGCCTCGGGGGTCACTTTGCCGATGGCGGTCGCCATTTTCCGCGCCACCGGCCCCGCCATGAACCTCGCGGTCGCCATCTACATCGCCTATCTGATGAACGTGCCGCTGACGCCGATGGCGATGGCGTTCGGCGTCGCCGCCGCGGCGATGACGACGATGGGCGCGGTCGGCATTCCCGGCCAGGCGAGCTTCGTCACCTCGATCGCGCCGATCTGCCTCGCCATGGGCGTGCCGATCGCGCCGCTCGCCATCCTCATCGCGATCGAGGTCGTGCCCGATCTGATGCGCACGATGGGCAATGTCAGCATGGACGTTGCCGCGACCACGGTGGTTTCGAAGCGCTCGGGCTTCGAGGAGGAGGACGCGACCAGCGAGGAAGACCGGCTGCTGATGGAGAAGGTGTGAGCCGAACCCTGCGCACGAGCATAATCTGCGCGCTGATCGGCGGGCCGGCGGTGCTCGCGCTGGAACTGGTGCGCCGCGCCGGCACGCTCGGGAACGTGCTGGGCTGGATCGACGACGCGATCGGCGCCTTGCTGCTCGTCGGCGCCGCTTTGCTGGCGTTGCGCGGCCGGCCCGGGCCGCTCGCTCTGGCCTGGGCGTTCGCGGCCGGCCAGCTCGCGATGAGCCTGCTCGGCCAGCTCGGCGACGCCGCTCCGGACCCGTCGGGACAGGCTCAATGGGTGGTGGTCGCGATCAAGGCGCTGCTGCTCGCCGGCGCCGCTTCGCTCGCCTTTTCAACCCTGCGTCACGCTTATCGGGAGACGGACTCATGAAATACCGCACGCTCGGCCAGGGCCTCGAGGTCTCCGCGCTCGGCATCGGCTGCATGCCCATGGTCCGCGGCGGCAACATCGTCTACGGCGCCGCCACCGACGATGAATCGATCGCCGCCATTCACCGCGCCATCGATCTCGGCATCAATTTCTTCGACACCGCCGAAATGTACGGGCCGTTCGCCAATGAGGAATTGCTCGGCGAGGCGATCAGGGGGAGGCGCGAGGGCCTCGTCATCGCCACCAAATTCGCCTTGCGCTGGAACGGCGACCAGCCGGTCGGCCTCGACGGCAGCCCGGAAAATGCGCGGCGCGCCTGCGAAGGCTCGTTGAAGCGGCTCGGCATCGACACGATCGACCTCTTCTACCAGCACAGGGTCGATCCCGACGTGCCGATCGAAGAGACGATCGGCGGCATGGCCGAATTGGTCAAAGAGGGAAAAGTTCGCTACATCGCCCTCTCCGAAGCCGGCCCCGAGACGATCCGCCGCGCCGCCGCGGTCCACCCGATCTGCGCGCTCCAGTCCGAATACTCGCTCTGGGAGCGCGACGTGGAGGACGAGATCCTGCCGATCTGCCGCGAGCTCGGCATCGGCTTCGTGCCCTATAGTCCGCTCGGCCGCGGCTTTCTCACCGGCCAGTTCAAGAGCAGGGCCGACCTTCCGGCCGACGACTGGCGCCACAACGACCCGCGTTACTCGGAGGAGAATTGGGACGCGAACCTCAAGGTCGTCGACGCGATCCGCGCCGTCGCCGATCGCCACGGCGTCAGCCTCGCCCAGGTCGCTCTGGCCTGGCTGCTCGCCCAAAGCGACGACATCGTCCCCATCCCCGGCGTCAAGCGTCGCGCCACGCTCGAGGACAGCGCCGCCGCCGTCGATCTGGAATTGTCCGGTGAGGACCTGAAGGCCCTTGAGGCCGCCCGCGCCGTCGCGGGCGCCCGCTACAGCCCCGAAGGGATGAAGCGCGTGAAGATCTGACGGGGACAGTTACTTTACCGGGGACAGTTACTTTCACGCTCGGCCCTTCAGGATTCCGCGCAGGCCTCATAAAAGTAACTGTCCCCATCCTGGTGGCACGTTGAATGGGGACGGTTACTTTTCGGTCCCGGAGTCCGTCATCCCGGCTTCGGCGCGTGAAAGTAACTGTCCCCGCTGTCATCGTGAAAGTAACTGGCCCTAACGCGGATCGTAAGCGTGGGGGAGCGCGCCTTCCTGGGGCTGGCGGTAGCGGTCGCGCAGGCGGGTCTGGCGGTTTTCGAGGCTCTGGCGGACGCCGTCGATCCAGACCGCCTCGACCCCGGTCGCCAGCTCGAGCGGATCGCCGTCCCAAATCACCACGTCGCCGCGCCGGCCGGGGCGGAGCGAGCCGATCTCGGCGCCCATGCCCAAGGCTTCCGCCGGTGCCGAGCTGATCGCGGCGAAGGCCTGGCTCCAGCTGAGGCCGGTCGCTCCGGGAATGTTGTTCAACGCGACGAGATTGCCGGCATATTGGGTCGAGAGCCGCACCTGGCGCGCCTCGTCGTCGTTGATCATGCCGATCGCGACATTGATCCCCGCCGCCCGCATCCGGCCGACATTGGACTGGGTCGCGGAGAGCTGCTCGAAGCTCGCGGGGAGGTCGTTCAGCGCATTGGCGATGACGGGCACGCGCGCCGCGACGATCTGCGCCGCCACCCGCCAGCCCTCGGTCGCGCCGACCAGCACGATGCGAAGGTTCGGGAATTCGCGCTTCAGCGCCAGCACCTGGAGGATGTCGCTCGCCCGCTCGGCATGGACGAGCAGCAATTGCCGGCCCTGCAGCACCGCCACCAGGGCCGCCGCGTCGAAGCGGGTCAGCAGCACGTCGTCGGACCGCTGCGTGCCGGGCAGCAGATAGGGATTTTCCGCCAAATCCTCGGGCGGCGCGGTGTTGGCGACACGGCCCTGCCCGCGCGCGCCGATCGGCAGGCGCAGGTCGCGCGCTTCCCTGAGCGCGCTGCGCAGCAGCACGTGCGCCGAGGCGCGGCTACCGCCGGCATCGCCGGCGCCCTCCTCGCCAAGCTCGATATATTGGAAGGCGCGGGCGCGGGTGATGGCCTGCATGTCGCCGCCGAGATCGATCACCGCGCCCTGACCGCCGAAGATGCTGCGCGCGGTCGAGGGCGAGACCACCGCCCGGGTGACGCCGGCGGCGCGGCTGACCGCGATCGCGCTCGCCTCAGGATTGATCGCCGGGGCGACGTCGATCGCCGCGCTGAACGGCGAGGAACTCGCCTGGGTGTCGTTGGTCGCGTCGACCGCGTCGACCTCGACCAGGCCGATCCGGGAGAAGCCGGCGACGACGCCCGTCGTTACCCATTTGCCGCGCGCGTCGACGATCTGCGCGCCCGCCGGCACCGGCACGTTGGCGCCCGCCGTGACCACGCGCCCGTCGCGGATCACCACGGTACCCCCGTCAATCGGCTCCGAGCCGTCGCCGATGACGACGCGGCCGCCGGTGATCGCGACGGTCTGGGCGGCGGCGGGGAGTGTGGTCAGCGCGGTTATTCCCGCGAGCAGGATGGAGAGCGCCCTCACTTCGTGTCTCCCTCGCCCGGCTGGCCGAGCTCGAAGTCGCTGACCGGCCGGCGCCGCGGATCGTTCATGTCGTAGAGCAAGGCGCCGTCGATCCAGACCTGCTGCGGCCTGGTGTAGACGCTGAAAGGATTGCCGTTCCACAGCACGACATCGGCGCGCTTGCCGGCGCGCAGGCTCCCGGTCTGGTCGGCGATGCCGAGCGCGCTGGCGGGATTGATCGCCAGCCAGCGCCAGGCGACCTCATCGCTGATCTGGATGCCCATCCTGCGGCCGTCGGCGAGTGCCTTGGCGGCCTCCTGATTGAGGCGCTGGATGCCGTTGGCGTCGTCCGAATGGACGATGGCGCAGGCGCCGGCATTGTGAACGAGCGGGATATTCTCGTTGATCGCGTCATAGGCTTCCATCTTGAAGCCCCACCAATCGGCCCACATCGCAGCGCATGTGTTCGACGCGCGCAGAAGGTCGGCGATCTTGTAGGCCTCGACCGCGTGGTGGAAGCTGGCGATGCGGAAGCCGAACTCGCGCGCCATGTCGAGCATGATCGCCATCTCGTCGGCGCGGTAGCAATGGTTGTGGACGAGCATCCGCCCCTCCAGCGCCTCGACCAGAGTGTCGAGCGCCATGTCGCGCGGCGTGCTCGCGTCGCGCGCGCGGCGGTCGCGATATTCGGCGGCGCGCTGCCAGGTCGAACGCATCAGGGCGACATTGCCCATCCGCGTCTGCGGCATCTGATTGCGGCCGCCATAGACGCGCTTGGGATTCTCGCCGCAGGCGATCTTCAGCCCGCGCGGCGCACCCGGGAAGCGCATCGCCTGGACGGTGCGCGCCGGTACGTTGCGCAAGGTGACGCCGCGCCCGCCGAACAGGTTCGCCGAGCCGGGCAGGACCTGCAAGGTGGTGATGCCGCCATTGGCGAGCGCGCGGCTGAAGCCGGGATCCTGCGGCCAGACGCTGTGCTCGGCCCAGACTTCGGGGCGGACCGGCGAGGTGATCTCGTTGCCGTCGCTATGCGCGTCGACGCCGGGGCTCGGATAGTCGCCGAGGTGCGAGTGGACGTCGATCACGCCCGGCGTCACCCAGCGGCCGCGGCCGTCGATGCGCTGGGCGCCCTCGGGAATCGGGGTGTCGGGCCCGCCGACCGCCTGGATGCGGCCCTCGGCCATGACGATCGTGCCGTTCTCGATGCGGCCGCCCTCGCCGTCATAGACGGTGGCGCCGGTGATCGCGGTCGGCACGCCGCCATAAGGGCGATAGGTCGAAGGATAAGGATCTTCAGGCGGGACATAGCGCGGGCGCGCCGAGGATGCCGCGGCCGGGGGCGAGGCCTGCGGCCTCGCCCCCTGATTGGCGCAGCCGAACAGAAGGGCCGCGGCGGCGATCGCGGCGACGCCGCCGCGCATCAATGGGCGCCCTCCTTGCCGAGGTTCAGCCCGGCCGCCTGCGGCTCGGCCAGCTCGCGCTCCCCGGGAAGCTCTTCATCCCTGAGCGTATCGAGGTGCATGAGCTTCTTGACGAACGGCGCGAGCACCAGGACGACGGCGGCGATCGCCACCGTGATCCAGCCGATCTTGTTGTATATTTCGAGCGTTCCGTCCCGAGTCATCTCGCCGCCATGGCCGCCCGTCGCCTCGCCGATCTTGCCGGCGACGAAATTGCCGACCGCGGTCATGTAGAACCAGGCACCCATGATCAGAGAGGCCATGAACCTGGGCGCGAGCCGGTTCATCGCCGAGAGCCCGACGGGAGAGAGGCAGAGCTCGCCGGTGGTCTGGAAGAAGTAGATCAAGAAAACGAAGATGACCGGGGTCATCACGCCCGGGCCGACCGAGTTCGCGCCCCAGACGAAGAGCAGGAAGGAGAAGCCGACCTGGGCGAGCGCAAGCCCGAACTTGGCCGGCGCCGAAGGCTCGAGCCCCCGCCTGGCGAGCGTCACCCAAAGGCCCGCAAAGAGCGGCGCCAGCAGGATGATGTAGATCGGGTTGATCGATTGGAACAGCGAGGCGGGAACGCCGGCCCGGTCGACGAACCGGTCGGTATAGAGATTGAGCGAACCGCCAGCCTGCTCGAACAAGCCCCAGAAGACCGGGTTGAGCGCGATCAGGAAAAGGATTGCGAAAATGCGCTCGCGCGGCTGCTTGTCCAGCTTGAACGCTTCGAAAAGGACGTAGCCGAGGAGTCCGACCCCCGAGACCACGAGCAGGCCCTGGATCACGTTCTGATACTGAATAAGGGCCCAGATCACGCCCACCGCGCCAAGGCCGATGGCGTAAAGCGTCCATTCGGTCGGTCGGCTGAGCGGTTTCGGCGCCTCGCCGCCGCCGCGCAGCGCGGCCTTGCCGAGCACGAAGACGATGAGGCCGGCGACCATGCCGATGCCGGCGAGTCCGAAGCCCCATTTCCAACCGATGGTCTGGCCGAGATAGCCGACGAGGATCGTTCCGACCGCGGCGCCGAGATTAATACCCATGTAGAAGATGGTGTAGGCGGCATCGCGCCTGGTATCCGTCAGGCGATACAATTGGCCGACCATCACCGAGATATTGGCCTTCAGGAAGCCCGAGCCGACGATGATCAGCGCCAGCGCCATCCAGAAGACGTTGATCGTCGGATCGTTCTGCCCGCCGACCCCTTCGACCGCCATGAAGAGATGCCCGAGGGCGAGCAGCACGCCGCCGAACAGCACCGCCTTGCGCTGGCCGAGATAGCGATCGGCCAGATAGCCGCCGAGCACCGGGGTGATATAGACCAAGCTCGTATAGGCGCCGTAGATGAGGTTCGATTTGCCGTCCGAGAACAGCCAGTGTTGGGTGAGGTAGAAGATCAGGATCGCCCGCATGCCGTAATAGGAGAATCGCTCCCACATCTCGGCGAAGAAGAGCATGTAGAGGCCCTTGGGATGGCCCATGACTTCCGTCTTGCGCGACATCGCGACCATCGCGCCGAGCGCGAGAAAAAACGCGAGGACGAGGAGGCAGATCGCGGCGATCCAGTCGCCTTCGTTCCACAGCGAAAAATCTTTGAAGCCGGTCACGCCTGTATCCCTCTTGCCGCTGAACGCTCTCTGGCGGTCTGAAGCGCGGCACCGTAGCGGCCAAAACGCATCTGTGAAGCCGATTGTTGCGGCCTGCCGTGCCTGTTAGGCGAACCGCGCGATGTTGAACGACCGCTCCACCCCATTCGCCCTGCTGCAGACCCGCCGCTCGGGCCGCCCGCGCGACCTGGTCGCGCCCGGCCCGACGCCCGAGGAGCTGCGCCGCATCTTCGCCGTCGCCATGCGCACGCCCGATCATGGCAAGCTTCATCCCTGGCGCTTCGTCCATGTCGCGTCGGACCGGCGCGACGCCTTCGCCGCCTTGCTCGAGAGCGCCTACCGGGCCGCCAATCCGGCGCCGGGCCGGCTCGAGCTCGAAGCCAATGAGCGCTTCGCCCGCCAGGCGCCGGAGCTGGTCGTCGCTTTGTCGAGCCCGACGCCCGGCCACAAGATCCCGGTCTGGGAGCAGGAGCTGTCCTGCGGCGCGGCTTGCATGAACCTCGTCCTTGCCGCGCACGCTTCGGGCTATGCCGCCGGCTGGGTGACGGGCTGGGCCGCTTATTCGCCCGACGTGCTCGCCGCGTTCGGCGCGCCGCCCGAGCGGATCGCCGGCTTCATCTTCATCGGCACACCCGGCGCGGAGCTTGAGGAAAGACTGCGCCCGGAGCCCGTCGAGGTGATCTCCGAATGGACCTCGCCGGGCCGAGAAAGCGCTTGACCAGCCGAGTGTATTAGTACACCATCACGCCTATGAACGAAGACCGGCCCGTCTACCTCCGCCTGCGCGACAGCATCGCCGCGATGATCCTCGACGGCCGCGTCCGCGACGGCGATCCGCTGCCTTCGGTGCGCAGTCTCGCCGCCGATTACGGCGCCAACCCGCTGACCGTCGCCAAGGCCTATCAGACCTTCCAGGAGGAAGGGCTGGTGACGGTCAAGCGCGGCGTCGGCATGTTCGTCGCGCCGATGGCGGCGGAGCGGCTGCGCACGTCCGAGCGCAAGGACTTCCTCGAGAATCGCTGGCCCGGCATCGTCTCGCATATGCGCCGGCTCGGGCTCGACGCCGAGGATATGGTCGAGCGATCGCTTGCCTGATTTTGGCGGCTGAATCGGCCTGAATCCGGGCCCACGGCCCAATCTCATCGACCAACATGACAGATCGCGCGACGAGCGTTGTTGCGGCGAAACGACCTCCAATTTACTCCTTGGCAAGCCGGCAACGGAGCCGGATCGAAAGGACGCCGCCATGCACCCGTTTCGTGCCTTCCTGCTGTCGATGACCGCCGGTCTCGCCGTGCTGTTCAGCGGCCACGGGCTGGCCTCGACCATGGCGCCGGCGCCCGACGCGCGCATCGGCTCCGGCCCGATCCACGTTCCGGGCGCCTGAAGCCCCCCGCCCGCGCCCGCGCCGGCGCCGCCGCGCCGCCTTGATTTGCCCCGCGTCGTGGCGCACCATGGCCGTCCGCGCATATGAGGGAGGTGGGGATGCGCCCGTTCGGCATTGCTGGCCCGTCCCTGCTGCTGCTGGCCGGCTGCGCGAGCGCGCATGAGGAGCATGGCCCAGCCGGCATCCTTTATGCCTGCATGGATGGCAGCGATGCGCGCGTGGTCTATTGGGCCGGCGGCGCCTCCGCTCCGTCGCGGGCGCGCGTCGAGCATGGCGGGCAGGTCCACGCGCTGACCGCCGTCCCCGCCGAATATGGCCTGCGCTACGTCAGTTCGGACGGGGCGACGATCGTGACCTGGACGGTCAATGGCGAGGATGCGTCGCTCTCCACGATCGCGAGCGACGCGCCCGCCGACGCCGTTCCCTATCTGATCGGCTGCCCGCGCCGCCGCGACGGCCCCCGGCCCGGCGATCCCGGTCCGTCGCATATGGAAGATCCGCGGACGCATCGCTGATCGCGCCACTGTGGCACATTTGCCGCATGCCGGGGCCCGTTCGGCGCCAGGGCGTTGACTCTCCGTGGCAATTCGCTCCTTGCATCCTATCTGGGGTTGGGAATTTGGGCTCGGAGCGGGTCGGGCGACGCAATGAAAGCATATGTGAAGAGATTGTCGGTCGCCGCGATGGGCGCGCTGCTGATGCTCGCGGGCGCGGCCGGCGCGCAGGCGCAGGGCAATGCGGCCGCGCCGGCCAACCCGCCCGCCGCCGCTCCGACCATCGGCCCGCCGCAGCTGCGCGATTTCTCGATCCAGCCGCGCCAGCGCATCGTCACCCAGCCCGCGCCGGCCCAGACCCAGCCGCCGACCATCGCCCCGCCGCCGCCGGTCACCACCGCGCCCCGGCAGCGTCCCGCCGCGACCCGGCCGGACGCCCGCGGCCCGGCCGCCGCGCCCGCACCCCGGACGGCCGCGCCGGCGCCCCGATCCGCGCCCCCGGCGACGCAAGCTCCAGCTCCCGCCGCGCCCGCGCCGCAAGCCCAGCCCGGCCCCGAAGCGCCCGCAACGACGCCCGCCGCGAAGGCCGTGCCGGCACCGGCTCCCGAAAGCGGCGCCTTCCCCTGGGCCTATGCCATTCCCGCGGCCTTGCTTGCCCTGCTCGCCTTCGCCTTGATCCGGCGGCGGCGGCGCAGCGTCGAGATCGTCGAGGCGGTGGCGGAGGTGGCGCCCGAAGTTTCGGCGCGCGCCCATATCGGCGCCCGCCCCGAGCCGGTCCCGCGGCCCTGGCTCGAGCTCGAGCTCAAGGCCGAGCGGCTCGCCTCGACCGACGCCGAAAGCGTCGTCCAGTTCGAGCTCGAGATCGTCAACACCGGCGCCGCCCCGGCCCGCAACCTGCGCGTCGACGTCAAGATGTTCAACGCCGGCCAGGAGCAGGACAAGGAGATCGGCGCCTTCTTCCGCGTCGCCGGGCGCGAGAGCACCAAATGCAATCTGCCGGGGATCAGGCCCGACACGACGGTCGCAATCCGCGGCGAGGTCGCGATGGCGCGCGAGGACATGCGCGCCGTGGTGCTCCAGGACAAATATCTGTTCATCCCGGTGATCGCGGTCAACATCCTCTACGACTGGGGCGACGGCCGCACCGGCCAGACCTCCAAATCCTATGTCGTCGGCCGCGAGCTCGAGCAGCCGAGCGACAAGATGGGCGCCTTCCGGGTCGACCTCGGCCCGCGCATCTGGCGCACCGTCGGCCAGCGCCAGCACAAGCTCGCCCGGCGAGTCTGATACGGAGTTCGTCATGCCGGACTTGATCCGGCATCCCCCTTCTTCCTTTCGGGCGCATGAAAAGGTGGACCCCGGATCAAGTCCGGGGTGACGGCTATGCCGTGCGTGTCGCCCCGGCTTGACGCTCTCCCCAACATGTGACCATATGGTCACATGTATGCGATTCGTCCCGAAGCCGAATGGGAACCCGACATCTGGCATGCGCTTGCCGACCCGACCCGACGTGTCCTGATCGACCGGCTCGCGGGCGGCGCCCGGACGACCTCGCAATTGTGCGAGAACATGCCGATGTCGCGCTTCGGCGTGATGAAGCATCTCGGCATCCTCGAACGCGCCGGGCTGGTCGTCGCCCGCCGCCACGGCCGGCTGCGCCTCAACCACCTCAACGCCGCGCCGCTGCGCGCTTTGCACACGCGCTGGGCCTCGGCGCGCGGCGACATGCTCGCCGACGCCGCGATCAATCTCGCCACCGACATAGGAGTCACGGACATGCCAGAAGGCCAATCCTCCCCGCAGGCGGAGATCGTCGACATCGCGCTCGAATGGCCGGTCGAAGCCTCGGTCCAGCGCGTCTGGCAGGCTCTGTTCGACCGCGTCGAGGCCTGGTGGCCGGCCGCGCATCGCGCCGTCGGCGGCGACGCCGCCATGACCTTCGAGGCCCGGCTGGGCGGCCAGTTGCGCGAGGCGGGCCCCGCCGGCGGCGGCATCGTCTGGTATAGCGTCATCGCGCTCGATCCGCTGCGCTCGGTCGACCTGGCGGGGCATCTGGCGGCGCGTTACGGCGGCCCGGCCGCGTCCCTGCTCCATATCGAGATCGCGCCGGGCGCGCGTGATGGCACCGCCATCCTCAAGCTCACCGATTCCGTCTTCGGCCGGATCGGCCCGAACATGCGCGCTTCGCTCACCAGCGGCTGGCAGGCGATCATCGGCGACGGCCTGGTCGCGCATCTCGCGGCGGCGGAGGGGTGAGCCAGCCGTCATTCCAGCGAAAGCTGGAATCTCTTTTCCTTCCAGCGCATCCAAGAAGTGAGATTCCAGCTTTCGCTGGAATGACGATACAATCTGGATCTATGCCGCGAAATCATCCTCGTTCACCGAATAAAGCAGCTCCGCGCTCGCGGTCGCGGCGGCGGCGAGGCCGCCGGCTTCGGGGACGAGCTGGTCGAGATAGAAGCGAGCGGCCGCCCGCTTCATGCCCACGAAGGCGGGATCGCCGTCATGATCCGCAAGCGCCGCGAGCTGGCGGGCGAGCAGCCAGCCGGCGACCGCGACCGACAACATGGTGAGGAACGGATAGGAGGCGGCGAGCCGGTCGTCCGGGCCCGCCGCCAGCAGATGCGCGGCGATCGTCTCGATATCGTCGACGAGCCCGATCAGATTGGGCTCGTCGGCCGCCTCCGCCTTGATGTCGGCGAGCAAGCGGGCCAGCGTCTGGCCGCCCTCCAGCCCGAGCTTGCGCCCGACCAGATCGGCCGCCTGGATGCCGTTCGTGCCTTCGTAGATGGGTGAGATGCGGGCGTCGCGCAGATGCTGGGCGGCGCCGGTTTCCTCGACATAGCCCATGCCGCCATGGACCTGGACGCCGAGCCCGGCGACCTCGACGCCGATATCGGTGCCATAGGCCTTGACCAAGGGGGTCAGCAGATCCGCCCGCGCCCGCGCCGCTTCGTCGCCGAGGCTCGCCCGATCGGTCTGCCCGGCGCAATAATAAGCGAGCGCCCGCGCCCCTTGAGTCAGCGCCTTCATCCTGAGCAGCATCCGCCGCACGTCGGGGAATTCGACGATCCGCGCCGGCCGGCCCTCGCGGCTGCCCTGGACCCGGTCCAGCGCATAAGCGACCGCCTGCTGGGTCGCCCGCTCGGCGATCGAGACGCCCTGCAGGCCGACGTTGAGGCGGGCATTGTTCATCATCGTGAACATCGCCGCCATGCCCTTATTCTCCTCGCCGATCAGCCAGCCGGTGGCGCCGCCCTCGTCGCCATAGGCCATGACGCAGGTCGGCGAGGCGTGGATGCCGAGCTTGTGCTCGATCGACACGCAGCGGACGTCATTCTTCGTCCCGTCGGGCAGGATCTTGGGGACGAGGAAGAGCGAGATGCCGCGCGTCCCCCGCGGCGCGTCGGGCAGGCGGGCGAGGACGAGGTGGACGATATTGTCGGCCAAATCGTGCTCGCCGAAGGTGATGAAGATCTTCTGGCCGGTGATCCTGTAACTGCCATCTCCGGCGGGGGCGGCGCGGGTCTTGAGCGCGCCGACGTCGGAGCCCGCCTGCGACTCGGTGAGGTTCATCGTGCCGGTCCATTCGCCCGTCACCAGCTTCGGCAGCCAGATCTGCTGAAGCTCCGGCGAGCCGTGATGGCGGAGCGATTCGACCGCGCCCGGAGTCAGCATCATCACCAAAGAGAAGCCCATATTGGCCGAGCCCAGATCCTCCATCAGCACGGTGGCGAGGATGAGCGGCAGGCCCTGGCCGCCATGTTCGGCGGGGCCGGCCAAAGTGCCCCAGCCGCCCTCGACATAGGCTTGGTAGGCCGCCTTGAAGCCCGCCGGCAGCGTGACGCCCTCGGGCGACCATTTGGCGCCGACCTCGTCGCCGATCCGGTTCAGGGGCGCGAACTCGCCGGCGGCGAACTGGCCGGCGCCCTCGACGATCGCTGCGACCATGTCGCCGTCGTCGAGCAGCTCCTCGATCCCGACGACGTGGCGGAGCAGGAATTTCTGTTCTTCGACGGGCGGCGTATAGGTCATGGAGGCCCCGGACGGTTGCGCGGCGGAAGGGCCGGCTATAGCGCGGCGCGGTGAACGCGCAAAACACCCGCGTCCTGCCTTATGGACCAGAGGCGATCGCCGCGGCGGCGCGGTTGATCGCCGACGGTCGCATCGTGGCGATGCCGACCGAGACCGTCTACGGCCTCGCCGCCGACGCGGCCAATGGCGAAGCGGTCGCGCGCATCTACGAGGCCAAGGGCCGGCCGGCCTTCAACCCGCTCATCGTCCATGTCCTGGACGTTCGGCAGGCCGTTGAAATCGCCGAATTCGGCGAGCAGGCCATGGAGCTGGCGGACTCTTACTGGCCGGGCCCGCTGACCCTCGTCTTGCCGCTCCGCCGGGACGCCGCCATCGCCTCTCTGGTCACCGCCGGCCTCGCCACGATCGCGGTCCGCTCGCCCGCCCATCCGGCGATGCGCGACCTGCTCGAGGCGGCCGGCCGCCCGCTCGCCGCCCCCTCCGCCAATGCCAGCGGCCGGATCAGCCCGACCCGCGCGGAGCATGTCCTCGCCGGCCTGGGCGGCCGCATCCCGCTCATTGTCGACGCCGGGCCCACCGCGCACGGCCTCGAATCGACCATCGTCGCGCTGACCGGCGGGGCGCCCCGCCTGCTCCGCCCCGGGCCGGTCGACCTCGGCCTGCGGATCGAGGATGGCGGCGGCATCGAGGCGCCCGGCCAGCTGCGCAGCCATTACGCTCCCACCAAGCCGCTCCGGCTCGACGCGGTCGACGGGCGCCCCGGCGAATGGCTGATCGGTTTCGACGCGGTCGCGGGGGACGCGACCCTCAGCGCCGTTGGCGATCTCGTCGAAGCGGCCGCCAATCTGTTCGACCTGCTGCACGAGGGCGAGCGCAGCGACCGCGCCGCCATCGCCGTCGCGCCAATCCCCGCGGGCGGCCTCGGCGCCGCGATCAACGACCGCCTGCGCCGCGCCGCCGCGCCGCGCGGCTGATCCGCGGGCGGGTTCACGGTTGCGGCGAATTTCGGCGGAATTTCGAGCGCCGGCCGGAGCCCTTTCCCCTCTGCGGGCCTGTCCCACATGCCCCTTTTCGGGGTTCACGACATTCACGGTTTGCAGCGCCTCGCGCAGCGGGGCGGTCGCGGCCTTGACGCGCGCCTTGATCTCCTTCTTCAGCCATTTGCGCTGCAGCCGGAAGCCGGAGGCGCGGCCATATTTGGCGGGATGCTCGGCTTCGAGCAGGGTGCGCAGCAGGCTGTCCGAATAGCGGCGGCTTTTATGGCTGAGCTTGCCGTGGCGATAGACCGGCTCCTCAATGCCTTCGACGGCGCGCTGGAAGACGACGAGCTCGGCCGGCATCCACGACAGGCGCCGGGCCGAATCCCAGTCGCGCGCGAAATCGGGGTCGCGGCCGCGATGATTGTAAGCGGTGCGGTTGGAGATGCCGACCAGCCGACACGCGCCGAGCACCGATTCGCCCTTGCGCAAGGCGAGGAGGAAGAGCCGCTTCCTCTCGCCGCCGAAGCCGTCGCCGCGCGTCGCTTCACACTCGTCCATCGCTCGCCCTCCATTTCGTGAGGCGGTGTCAGAAGCAGGCCAAATCCTACATTGCAAGAAAAGGTTCTTGCTCTGTTCTGCTTTCATATTGCAATTTGCTTCCCGACACGGTATCTTAGCTAAGTCTAGCTAAGGATCAGCCATGACGATCGTGAATATGCTGGAAGCCAAATCCAACCTTTCCCGCCTGGTCGATGCGGTGGAGAGCGGGAAACAGGCCGAGATCATCATCGCCCGCAACGGCAAGCCCGCCGCCCGGCTTGTCCCGATCGAGACGCGGCCCAGGGGCCAGCGGATCGGCATCGCCAAGGGCGAGTTCGTCGTGCCCGACGATATCGACGGCGCCAATGACGAGATCGCCAGGCTTTTCTACGGCGACGGTGAATGAGGCTTCTTCTCGACACCCACATCGCCCTCTGGGCGGTGACGGGTGATTTGAGACTTTCGGCGCTGGCGCGAAACTTGATCGAAGACTTGGACAATCGTTGTTTCGTCAGCGTCGTGACCATTTGGGAAATCGCGATCAAGCATGTCCTCAGGCGCGACGAAATGCCGGTCGCTCCGGCACGGGCACTGGAGCTGTTTCAAGCGGCGTCCTACGCGATCCTGCCGGTCGAGCCCGGCCATGCGGTGGCGGTCGCCGACCTCCCTCGCCATCATTCGGATCCATTCGATCGAATGCTCGTCGCACAAGCGGTAAGCGAGCCGCTTAAGCTTCTCACCCGCGACAAGAAGCTTGCCGCTTATGGCAGCATCATCATCACGGCCTGAGTCTCAGCCCGCCGCCGTCTCGTTCGTCTCGCTCTTCAGCCGGGCGGCGAAGCTCTTGCGCAATTTCTTGAGCTTGGGGGGGATGACGGCGAGGCAATAGGGATTGGAGCGGCCTTCGGTCTCCCAATAATCCTGGTGGTAGTCCTCGGCCGGCCACCAGGTGCCGGGCTGCTCGATCGTGGTGACGATCGGCGCCGGCCAGCCCTCGGCCGCGCGTTCGATGCCCCGCCGCGCCGCTTCTTCCTGCGCCGCATTCAGCGGAAAGATGGCGGAGCGATATTGGGGGCCGACGTCGTTGCCCTGGCGGTTGAGCTGAGTGGGATCGTGGGTGGCGAAGTGGATGTCGATTATGTCGTCATAGCCGATCGCGTCGGGATCGAAGGTCACCCTGATCGCCTCGGCATGGCCGGTATCGCCGCCGCAGACCTGGCGGTAGGTCGGCGCCGCGACATGGCCGCCAATATAGCCGCTTTCGACCGCGCTGACGCCGATCAGATCCTTGAACACCGCCTCGGTGCACCAGAAGCACCCGCCCGCCAGGATCGCCTGTTCTTCCGCCATGAGCCGTCTCCTTCCTCTGCCAGGGAAGATAGGGCGCCCGGCGCGCGGTTAAAGCCGCGGCACCTTCGGCGCCTTTCGGGCGCGCCGCCGTGCGCGGGGCAGAGTGAACAGGAAGGAAGCGCCGCCGCCTTCCCGATTCTCGGCCCGGATCTCGCCGCCATGGGCTTCGACGATGGTGCGGCTGATCGGCAGGCCGAGGCCCATGCCGCCGCTCTTGGTGGTCATGAATTCGGAGAACAGGCTGGCGAGATGCTCGGCGGCGATGCCGGCGCCGGAATCGGCGACCTCGACCTCGACCATGTTGCCGGCGACGCGGGTCGCGATCACCACCTCGCGCACGGCGCACCCCGCCATCGCCTCGACCGCGTTGCGGACGAGGTTGATCAGCACCTGCTGGATCTGGATTCGGTCGACCCGGACCCAGGCCGCGCTGGGATCGAGATCGAGCCGGTGGCGGATTCCCAAAGCGTCCCCGTCGACGAAGGCCAGCACGCAGGCCTCCTCGATCAGCTGCGGGAGATGCTCGGTGCCGACCGAAACCTTGCCGCGCGACACCATGTCGCGGAGCCGGCGCAAGATCTCGCCGGCGCGCCGGGCGGCGGCCTCCGCCCCCTCGAGCGCATCGACCAGCACGGAGCGCGGAACGTCCGGATTTTCGGCGATCCGCTTGGTGCCGCTGATGAAGTTGCTCAAGGCGGTGAGCGGCTGATTGAGCTCGTGGGCCAGGGTCGAGGCCATCGTCCCCATCGCCGACACGCGCGAGACGTGGATCAGCTCGGCCTGCATCCGGCGGATCTCGGCCTCGGCGCGATGGCGCTCGGTCAGGTCCGACATCGCGCCGACGGCGCGCACGGCGCGGCCGTCGGCGTCGCGGATGATGAAGCCGCGGTCGAGCACGTCGGCATAGCTGCCGTCGTCGCGGCGCAACCGGTAGGTTCCCGACCAGCGGTGCGCGTCGCCCTCGATCGCGTCGGTCAGGCTCTTCACCAGGCTCAGCATCTCGTCGGGGTGGATGCGCTCCTCCCACCAGCCCGCGGGCGTGCGCCCGACCGCGCTGGCGACGCCGAGGATCGCCGCCGCATTGTCGCTCCAGGCGATCGTGCCGTCCTGGAAATCGTGATCCCAGATGGCATCGTTGGCGGCCTGGGCGGCGAGGCGGTAGCGCTCCTCGACGTCGCGCTGCGCGATCTCGGCCTGCTCCTGATCGTGAATGTCCTCGGTCACGCCGTACCAGCGCAGGATCTCGCCGGCCTCGTTGCGTTGCGCGGCCGCGCGCACCCGCACGTAGCGGTAGGAACCGTCCTTCATCCGCAGCCGGCTGCGAACCCGGAACGGCTTTCCGGTCGCCGCCGACTCCTCCCAGGCGGCGGTGACCCGGTCGCGGTCGTCGGGATGGAGCGATTCGCGCGCCTCCTGGTCCTCGCCGCTGATTCCTGTCAGCTCCTGATAGCGGTCGCTCATGACCAATCCGCTGCCGTCGGCCTCGGCCGTCCAGGCGATCTGCTGGCTCATTTCGAGCGTGATGCGGTGCAGCTCCTCGCTCTCGCGCAGGCGCTCCTCGGCCTCGCGCCGCGCCCGCTCCGCGCGGACCTCGTCCTCGATATCCTCGGCGGCGCCGTACCAGCGCAGGATCGCGCCGTCCTCGCCGCGGACGGGTGCCGCGCGCGAGCGGGTCATCCGGTAGCTGCCGTCGGTGTGGCGAATGCGATATTCGGCGCGATAGGGCTCGCCCGTCTCCAGGCTTTGCCGCCAGCGCGCCCGCGTCGGTTCGCGGTCGTCGGGATGGAGGACGCCGTACCAGCCCGTCCCCAGCCCCTCCTCGGCGCTCATCCCGGTCAGCGCGACGAAGGGATAATCGAGGAAGACCATCTCGCCGTCCGGGTCGGCGGCCCAGACCAGATGGGCGGAAACCCCGGCCGAATAGCGGTACATGCGCTCGCTCTCGCGCAGCCTGGCGAGCTCGGCCTCGAGCCGGGCATTTTCGGCCTGGAGGGCGGCGATCCCGTCCGCTGACGCAGAGGAGGCGCGGTCCATCAGGTCAGGGAGCTTTGTCCGTTATCGGGTGGATGCCCGCTTCGAGCGCCAGCGTCAGCGCCTCGGCCAGGCTGGAAGCGCCGAGCCGGTCCATCATGTTGCCGCGATGCATCTCCACGGTCCTCAATGAGATGCCGAGCGACTGCGCGATCTGCTTGTTGGAGCGGCCGGCCAGAAGGCTCGCCAGCACCTCCTTCTCGCGCACGGTGAGCGCCGCCGCGCGCTCGTGCGCCTCGCGGCGGCGCCTGCCGCTGACCGCGCGCGCCTCGAGCTGGGCGAAGGCCTGGGCGAAGCAGGCCAAGAGGGCCTGTTCGGAGAAAGGCTTCTCGATGAAGTCGACGGCGCCAAGCTTCATCGCGCGCACCGCGATCGGGATCTCGCCATGGCCGGTCATCACCACCACCGGCCAATCGACGTTGCGCTCGGCGAGCGCGGTCATGACGTGGAAGCCGTCCATCTGCGGCATCCGAAGATCGAGCAGGATGCAGCCGGGCTCGAGATCGGGCAAGGCGTCCAGGAAATCGACGCCGCTGCCATAAGGATGCGACCGGATCTCGGCGGCGCCGAGCATGAAGCTAAGCGACCGGCGGACGTCGCGGTCGTCGTCCACCACATAGACGTAATGGGACTTCAGCTTGTCGTCCTCGCTTGGATGTCGCGCCGTTCCCATATTCTGCTCAATGGTTCCAGAACGGCCAAAGTGCAACTGAATCTGGACTGGATCAGCCCGCCAAAGCCGCATGTGGCCGGATCTGGTCGATCGTGCATTGCGCGGGCGCCTTGTCCGGCCGCCAGCGCAGGAATCGGGTGCCGTGGCGGAAGCGGCCGCCGGTGACATGGTCGTAGGCGACCTCGGCGACAAGCTCGGGCCGGAGCGGCTCCCAGGCCGCGCTGCGCTCGCTGCTCCAGCGGCTCGGCCCGCCCGGCGCGTCGCCGGTGAAGCCCGGCGGCGCGATCAGCCGCTCGAGCCGCGCGGTCAAAGCGGGCTTCTGCGCGGCTGGAATCGCGGAGGTGAAGCCGACATGGTCGAGCCGGCCAGCTTCGTCGTAAAGGCCGAGCAGAAGCGAGCCGACCAGCCGCTCCCCGGTCCCGTAGCGAAAGCCGCCGACGACGCAGTCCGCGGTCCGGACCGGCTTGACCTTGCGCATCGCCCGCTCGCCGGGGCGATAGGGCTCATCGAGGCGCTTGGCGACGACGCCGTCGAGGTCGCCGCCCGCCCCCTTGAGCCAGGCCAGGGCGACCGGCCGGTCGCGGGTCGCCGGCGAAAGCGCCAGCCCGGCGCGGCCGGCCTCATGGTGAAAGGCCTCGAGCGCGGCGCGGCGGTCGCCGAGCGGCGCGGACCGGAGGCTCTTCGCGCCCAATTGGAGGCAGTCGAACAGCATCAGCCCGGCCGGGGTCAGCGCGGCGAGCTTGCGGATCCGGCTCTCGGCGGGATGGAGCCGCATCTGCAGCGCATCGAAGGAGAGCGCGCCGTCGCGGCGGATGATCAGCTCGCCGTCGAGGATCAGCCGCGACTCGGGCAGCGCGCGGACCAGATCGACCATCTCGGGGAAATAGCGGCCGAGCGGCCGGCCGGACTTGGACTGGAGCGCGACCTCCTCGCCGTCGCGGAAGATCAGGCAGCGAAAGCCGTCCCATTTGGGCTCGAACTGCCAGCCCTCGCCCTCCGGCAAAACGTCCACCGCCTTGGCCTCCATCGGCGGCAGCGGCGGGGCCGAATCGAGGCGCGCGAATCCCGTCATTCCCTGTTTCTCATTTCGTTGCAGAAGACGTCCGGCATTCGCCGCAGTTCCGCAACGTTTCGTCGACGAGTGATAAAAACCCTTAATGGTTAGCGGCGCACTATGCGGCGAATGACGGGCGTGCCGCGATGAGCCGAGTCGGATCGGCGCGTCAGTCCGTTGAGGCGAAAGCGGATTATATTTAGGGTCCAGGTCGGACCGGGGGAGGCTTTCCTAATGTTGTTGTCGCGTCGTCACATGATCCAGGCTGGAGCCGCCGGGGGCGCGCTCACCTTGCTGCCCTCCTCGTTGCTGGCCCAGGTCGCCGAGCCGGTGCTGCGCACCCGTCCCGATCGCGGCGCCGAGGATTATGGCTATCGCCCGCGCACCGTTCCGGCCACCGCGCGCGCCTCGGCCGACCCGGTCATCGACCGCCGCCTCCTCGCCCGCGCCCGCGCTTCGTTCGACCGCCACCGCAATTCGATCCGCGACATCGACGTCGTCGCCATCGTCGATTTCAGCAAGGCTTCGGCCGAATCGCGTTTCTATCTCCTCGACACCAATAGCGGCCGGGTCACCCGCCATCTCTGCGCCCACGGCCGCGGCTCCGATCCCGCCCATACCGGTTTCCTGCAGAGCTTCTCCAACCGCCCCGGCTCGGTCGCCACCTCGCAAGGCGCTTATGTGACCAGCGAATATTATCCGGGCCGCTACGGCCGCTCGATGCGCGTGCGCGGGCTCGATTACACCAATTCCAATGCCGAGGCGCGGGCGATCGTCGTCCACTCCGCCTGGTATGCCGAGCCCCAGGTCGCCGCCCTCCAGGGCCGCCTCGGCCGCAGCGAAGGCTGCTTCGCTCTGTCCTACCAGAGCCTCCAAGAAACCCTCGCCCGCCTGGGCCCCGGCCACTTCATCTACGCCGACCGGCTCGCCTGAGCGGGGACAGTTACTTTCACGCCCGGACGGGGACAGTTACTTTCACGCTCGCAAGCTGGATTCCAGCGCGGGCGGTGGGAAAGTAACTGTCCCCATTTGCGCTCGCGGGGCAAAGGGGACAGTTACTTTCCTGGCGTTCGTGCGGAAATCTCGCGCCGCGGCGCGTGAAAGTAACTGTCCCTACACCGCCGCCTCCGCCTTCACCTCGACCGGCTCGAGCGGCTTGACCGCGGGGCCGTGGATGACCGCGCCGTCGAGCGCGAAGCGCGAGCCATGGCAGGGGCAGTCCCAGGTCCGGTCGGTGCCGTTCCAGCCGACCAGGCAGCCCATATGGGTGCAGACCGCCGAGCAGGCGTGCAGCCGCCCCTCCGGATCGCGATAGCCGGCGACATTGTGGCCGTCGATCTTGAGGATCGCGGCCTCATCGCGTCCGAGCGCGTCGAATTCGTGCGGCTTGCGCGCGATATAGCCGCCGATGAGATGCGCGGCGACCTCGGCATTGCCTTTGACGAACTCGGCGGCGCCGGCGATCGGCTTGATCCGGGTGGCGTCGTAGAGCTTGAGCCAGTCATTCTCGCGGTCGGTGGCGAGATCCGCGATCAGCATCGCCGCGGCGGTGCCGTTGGTGATTCCCCAGGCGTTGAAGCCCGTCGCCACCAGATAGCCAGGCCGGATCGAGGAGGACCAGCCGACGAACGGGACCTGGTCGATCGGCCCGTAATCCTCGTTGGTCCAGCGATAGTCGGCGGTCACGCCGAACGTCTCGGCGGCGAAGGCCTCCAGCGCCGCCATATTGTCGCGCGCGGCCTCGGTGTCGCCGAGCTTGTGGTTCATGCCGGTGACGATCAGCCAGGTCTGCCCGGCCTCGTCGACATGGGCGCGGAACGATTTGTGCGGGGTCTCGGCATTGATGAACATGCCCTTCGGCGCCCGCCCCGCCTCGATGCGGCCCATCATCACCGGATCCATGCGCGGATGCGCCTCGGCGTAGAAGAGGCCGATCTGGCCGAGCGGCAAATGGGTCGCCATCACGACATGCTTCGCCCGGACCGTGCCGCCAGCGGTGGCGATCCGGTCCGGATCCCAGTCGACGACGCGCGAATTCTCGAAGACGTGGCAGCCGCCGCCGGGAATGGTCGCCGCCAGCCCCTTCACATATTTGACCGGGTGGAACTTGGCCTGGTTGTCCCATTTCATCGCGGCGCGCACCGCGAAGGGCAGGCCCGTCTCCTTGGTCAGCGAGGCGGGCAGGCCAAGCTCGCGGGCGAGCTTCACCTCGTCCTCGAGAGCGGAAACCTGGTCCTCGTCCTGCGTGAAGACGAAGGCCTCGGCGCTCTTGAGGTCGCAGTCGATCGCGTGCCCGGCGGCGAGCGTGCGAATCGCGGCGAGGCCGGCCTCGTTGGCCTCGGCATAGCGCCGCGCCCCGTCCTCGCCGAATTTGCGCTTGATCGTCGTCAGGGTGACATTGTGCTGCGAGGTGATCTTGGCGGTCGACTTGCCGGTGACCTCCTCGCCGACCTTGCGCGCTTCGACCAGAGCGACCTTGAGGCCGCGGTCCTTGAGCAGCCGCGCGGTGGTCGTGCCGACGATGCCGCCGCCGACGATCGCGACGTCGACCTCGATCTCGCCCAGGAGCTGCGGGAATCTCAGGGCCGGCGCGGTGTCGTTCCAGTAAGAGAGGTTGCGGGCCATGATGGCGCTCCTGCTGATCGATGAAGTCAGCCGGAGAACCCGCGGCGGAACGGGCCGTTCCGATGGCGATGGCTATCCTGGGTTAGAGAGGCGTCCGCTCACCCCGACCCGCTCATCCGGGATAACGAATGGGGACACGTACTTTTTCGCGAAAAAGTACGTGTCCCCTTTTCAGAAAGGGTGTGAGATCAGTTGATGCTGGCGGACTGCGTCGCTGCGGGCCCGGCGCGGTTGAGGGCCTGGCGGACCGGGGCGTCGCGGCCGTAAATGTCGCCATAGCTGACGATGTTGCCGTCGCCGGTGGTCACGGCCGTGAAATAGGCGATGTAGACCGGGATCGGCGCGGCGAGCCGGGTGGTCTGGTTGCGGCCCGTGCCGACGGCGCGGTCGATCGCGGCGCGGTTCCACTCGCCGGTCGGGGCGAGCAGCATGGCGGCGAAGTCGCGGACGTTCTGGGTGCGGATGCAGCCATGGCTGAACGCGCGCACCGGCCGGCCGAACAAGGATTGCGACGGTGTGTCGTGAAGGTAGATGGCATGCGGGTTGGGCATCTCGATCTTGACCCGGCCGAGCGCGTTGCGCGGGCCCGGCGGCTGGCGCACGCTGATCCCGCCGCCGGCGGTGCGGGTGACCTGATAGCCCGGGCCGAAACCGCCGCTCGACCGGATGATGCTCTGCGGCACGTTCCACCACGGGTTGATGGTGACGCCGGTGATGCTCGCGCTCAATTGCGGCGTCGGCGTCCGGCGCGCGCCGACCACGGTGCGATGGCGCGCGATGACCCGGCCGTCCTCGACCAGAGCGGCGGTGAAGGCGGGCACGTTGACGAGGACGTGGCGGGTGCCGAGGCTGCGCGGAAGCCAGCGCCAGCGCTCCAAATTGGTGCGGATGAGGTCGCGGCGCGCGGTCTCGCCCGCCGGGGTGGCGGCGAGCGCGCGCTTCAGCCCGGCATATTGCGGATGGGTGGGCAGCAGCCCGTCGAGCGCCTCGGCGACGCCGCCGTCGCGCTGCACCTGGGCCAGCAGCCGCTGCTGGCCGGCTGCGTCGAGGCCGACATCGGGCATGTGCCAATCGACCCGGCTGCGGCCGCGGACCGAGCCGCCGCTGAGATCGGCGGCGAGCTTCAGGAAGATCTGATTGGCGACCGGCGTGATCGCCGCTTCGTTGCGGGTCGCGATCGCGGTGGCGAGCCGGTCGGGCGAATAAGCGGCCGGGCTCAGCCCCTCGGCGCCGATCGCCTCGACATAAGCGAGCAGCTCGCGCGCGGCGTCGACGCGCCAGTTGACCGGGGCCGGCGGCGGGATCGGCGCCGGCTCGGCCGCGGCCTGCGCCTGATCGAGCGCGGCGGCCTGGATCGCCCCCGGCATGGTTGGAGAGGCCAAAAGGACGACGAGCGCACTGACGCGGAACGGTTTGATCATGGCCTGCTTCTACGCAAGCTCAATGCGCCGCGCTAGACGGATTAATACGCTGGGACGGGAAAATGGCGGCCCGGCCCGGGCCGGGCCGCCGTTCGATCGTTCAGGTGGTGGCGGGGCGGTTGACCCAGCCGAAGAAGGCCGCGACGACGGCGAGGGCCAAGTGCAGCCAGACGTTGTAGCCGCCGAGCACGAGATGGGCGATGCCATCGCCGAAACCGTCCCTGGTCTGCGGAATCAGGCCGAGGATGGCCAGCAGCGCGTAGAGCACCGCGACCACCTTGAAATAGCCGACAGCCCCGCTCGTCGAGCGCGACGCGGCAAGGCCCCAGAGACCGAAGAGGATGTGGACGATATTGTGCAGGGCGTTCACATGGAACATGCCGAACAGCATCCCCTCGCCGCTCATTCCCGAGCCCGACGAATGTTGCAGCAGGCTCGGGACGACCCCGAAGCCGAGGATGCCGACCGCCAGAAAGACGACGCCAAAAATCATTGCGAATGTACGCGTGCTCATCCCTGCTCTCCCTAGTCTGTTGTCTTCACGCAACGCGACGCAGACCCGAATCTAATAGACTAGGCCGAAGCAGGCTAGTCATTTCGTCCCCGTCAGGATGCCGCCGCGGGACCGGCCGGTCAGCGCGGCGGCGCTTCGTGGGCCACCCAGCCGAAAAAAGCGGCGGCGAGCGCGACCGCGCCGTGCAGCCAGACGTCCTTGGCGTAGAGCGGCACGAGATCGAACCCGGTCTGGGTCGCGGGCAGCAGGCCGGCGAGCGCCAGCGCCCCAAAGAGGATGGCGAGAATGCGCGCATAAGCGAGGGCGGCGCCGCGCCGGCGCGACGCGAGCAGGCCAGCCAGGCCGGAGAGCAGATGGAGGCCGCTGAGGATTGGATTGACCGGAAACAGCCCGAACAGCATGTCGTCGCCCGGCCCGAGCAGCCTCGGCGGCGGCGACCCGGCGGTAGCGGCGACGTTGCCGGCCAAAGCGGCGCCGGCCTCCGGATGGGCGAGGAAGGGGATGAAGCCGGCGACCCCGAGCGCGACGAAGACGAGGCCGAGGATCAGGGCGAAGCTGCGCGTGGTCATGGCGCGCTTTTCTATTGAGCCGCGCGGGATGGGGACAGTGGAAAAGGAAAGGGGACACGTACTTTTTCGCGAAAAAGTACGTGTCCCCTTTTCAGGCGGCGTCGGAGATGGTGGAGGGGGTTTCGAGCCCGGCGAGATAGACGGCGATCGCCTCGCCGTGCATCGCCGCCGCGTAGAGATGGCCCTGAAGCCCGTCGCAGCCGGCCTCGAGCGCGATCTGCTCCTCCTCGCGCGTGGCGATGCCTTCGGCGACCACCTCCAGGTCCATGGCGTGGCCGAGCGTCACCGCGGCGCGGATGATCGCCACGCTCTGGTCGCGCTCGGCGGTGTCGATGAACGAGCGGTCGAGCTTGATCTTGTCGACCGGGAAGCGGCGCAGCGAGCTCAGCGACGAATAGCCGGTGCCGAAATCGTCGAGCACGATTCGGAAGCCGTCGCGGCGCAGCTCCTGGATGGTCTGGCCGCACAGAGCGCCATGCTCGATGAACAGGCCCTCGGTGATCTCAAGCTCGAGCTGGGCCGGCACGACGCCCTCCTCCTCGGCGATCGCGCGCAGGGTGGTGGCGAAGCGGGGGGCGCGGAACTGGACCGGCGACAGGTTGACCGCGATCGACAGGTCCGGCCAGCGCCGCGCCATCTGACAGGCGGCGCGGAAGCTGTGCTGGCCGAGCTCGTCGATGACGCCGCATTCCTCGGCGATCGGGATGATCTCGCACGGGTTGATCTGCCCGAGCACGGGATGGGTCCAGCGCACCAGGCCCTCGAGCCCGGTGACCTTGCCGCGGCCGTCGAGGATCGGCTGGAAGTGGAGGTCGAGGCCGCGGCCCTCGCGCAGCTGGGTGCGCAGCGAAAGCTCGATCTGGTCGCGGCGCTGGACGTCGGCGTCCATCGCCTCGGTGAACAGGCGGAAGCAGTCGCGGCCCGCGGATTTGGCGCGGTACATGGTGATGTCGGCCTTGCGCAGCAGCTCGGACGCCTCGGAGACCTCCTTGCTGGCGAACACCGCGCCGATCGAAACTCCGACGCGGGCCTCGCGGTCGCCGATGATGAAGGGCTTGCGGATGACCTGGATGATGCGCTCGCACAGGCGGCGGACGTCGGCCTCGCCCTTCGGGCTGACCTGGACGATGGCGAATTCGTCGCCGCCGATGCGGGCGACGGTGTCGGTTTCGCGCAGCAGCGAGCGCAGCCGCTCGCCGACCTCCTGGACGAGCTTGTCGCCGGCATTGTGGCCGAGCGTGTCGTTGACCTGCTTGAAGCGGTCGAGATCGAGCATGAGCAAGGCGACCTGCTCGCCCGAGCGGCGGTAGCGGGTCAGCGCCTGGGAGAGGCGGTCCTCGAGCAAGGCGCGGTTGGCGAGGCCGGTGAGCTGGTCGTGCAGCGCCTGGTGCTGGGCATTGGCCTCGCGCGCCTCGAGCTCCTCGACGAGGTTGACCAGCGACTTGTAGAGGAAGGACATGACGAGGATCACCGCCACGGCCGAGGTGAGCGCGATCGGCCAGATCGAGCCGAACAGCTCGAAGCGGGACCCGTTGGCGTCCTTCACGATGCTGACGGTGGCGAAATTCGTCAGGACCAGGGTCGCCACGGCCGCAGAAACGATCGGTGGACCGATTTTGCGCGAATATCTCAACTAGCATCTCCCCGCGAGGAGGTGGAAATACCAGTGGAGCGGTTAATAAATTGCTGAGCCTGACCTGCGAGTGAAGAATTAACCGTCAGGGCGCCGCTTCGGCTTCCGGGATCGCGAAGTCCACGCCCTGCGCCAGCGGCAGCTCGCGGCTGTAATTGATCGTGTTGGTGGCGCGGCGCATATAAGCGCGCCAGCTGTCCGAGCCGCTCTCCCGGCCGCCGCCCGTCTCCTTCTCGCCGCCGAACGCGCCGCCGATCTCGGCGCCCGACGGGCCGATATTGACGTTGGCGATGCCGCAGTCCGAGCCGGCCGCGGAGAGGAAGGTCTCGGCCTCGCGCAAATCGGTGGTGAAGATCGACGAGGCGAGGCCCTGCGGCACCGCATTCTGCAAGGCGATCGCCTCGTCGAGGCCGGAATAGCGAAGGACGTAGAGGATCGGGGCGAACGTCTCCTTGACCATCACCGCGCTCTGCTCCGGCATCTCGACCAAAGCCGGGCGGACGTAGCAGCCCTCGACCGGCACGCCGCCGGAGACGATGCCGCTTTGCCCCCGCGCCTCGTCGAGCGCCGCCTGCATCCCCGCGACCGCGGCCTCGTCGATCAGCGGCCCGACCAGGGTCCCGGCTTCGAGCGGGTCGCCGACCCTGGCGCTCGCCCAGATCTGCTTCAGCCGCGGCACCAGCGTGTCGTAAAGGCTCTCGTGGACGATCAGCCGCCTGAGGCTGGTGCAACGCTGGCCCGCAGTGCCCATCGCCGCGAAGGCGATCGCCCGCTCGGCGAGGCCGAGGTCGGCGGACGAAGCGACGATCGTCGCATTGTTGCCGCCGAGCTCGAGCAAGGAGCGCCCGAACCGCGCCGCGACGCGGGGCCCGAGCGCGCGGCCCATCGCCGTCGAGCCGGTCGCCGAAACCAGCGGCACGCGGGGATCGTCGGCCAACGCCTCGCCGACGTCGCGCCCGCCCTGGACGACCTCGAGCAGGCCGGCCGGCGCGTCGCCGAACCGCTCCACCGCCAACGCGAACAGCCCGGCCACCCGCTCCGCGCAGAGCGGCGTCTTCTCGGACGGCTTCCAGACCACGGCGTCGCCGCACACATAAGCGAGGCAGGCATTCCACGCCCAGACCGCGACCGGGAAGTTGAAGGCGGAGATGACCCCGACCACGCCAAGCGGATGCCAGGTCTCCATCATCCGGTGGCCCGGCCGCTCGGTGGCGATGGTGAGGCCGTAGAGCTGGCGGGAAAGGCCGACCGCGAAATCGCAAATGTCGATCATCTCCTGAACCTCGCCGAGCCCTTCGGAGAGGATCTTGCCGCATTCCCGGCTGACCAGCCGGCCGAGCGCGTCCTTCTCCTCGCGCAGCGCCTCGCCGAACAGCCGCACCAGCTGGCCCCGGCGCGGCGGCGGCACCATCCGCCAGGCGCGGAAGGCCTGGTCCGCGCGGCCGATCGCTGCGGCGACGGCGGCCGCGTCCGCGATCTCGACCGACCCGAGCAGGCTGCCGTCGATCGGCGAGATGGAGTCCAGCTTCGTCATTGCAGTCGCTCCCTCAACGCCTCCGCGGCCGCGGGATTGCGGACCTTGTCGCCGCTGATGAAGAAGGCGAAGACCGCGCGCGGCGTCGCGGGCGCCTTGGCGTTGCTCACATAATCGAGTCCGTCCGGGCTCTCGCCCTTCGCCCAGCCGCGCGCCACCTCGGCCCAGCGATCGAGCGCGGCGGCGCCGTAGCCGGCCGGCTCGGCCTCTTTGGCCCGCTGCAGCCGCGCATAGACGAAGTCAGCGGTGAGATCGGCGATCTCCGGATAGGTCTCGTGATCGGCGAAGACGACCGCGACCTGCGAGGCGCGGGCCAGAGCGACGAACTCCCGGCAGCGGAAGCTTTCATGCCTGACCTCGAGCGCGTGCCGCAGGGCGATCCCGTCGCGGCTGGTCGGCAGCAGCATCAGGAAGGCGCGAAGCTCGTCGGCGTCGAACTTCTTGGTCGGCGCCAATTGCCATAATATCGGCCCCAATTTGTCGCCCAGCTCGGTGAAGCCCTGCGCGCAGAATTTGCCGATCGATTCCGCCGCCTCGCCAAGCTGTTTGCGGTTGGTGCAGAAACGCGACGCCTTCAGCGCGAATTTGAAGCCCTCCGGTACGCTCTTCGCCCATTTCGCGAAGGTCGCCGGGGTCATCGAGCCGTAATAGGTCGCATTGACCTCGGTCGCGCCCAGCCGCGTGCCGAGATGCTCGAGCTGCTTCGCCTTGGCGAGGCCGGCGGGATAGAAGGTCCCGCGCCAGGGATCGAAATCCCAGCCGCCAATGCCGACATGAATCCTCGCTGCCATGGCGCCTCCTTAAGAGCTTCACGGCGAGTCGCCTAGTGAAGCGGCGCGGCGGGCGAAGGGGACACGTACTTTTTCGCGAAAAAGTACGTGTCCCCTTTTTCGCCCCGCGCTAGGTACGCGGCATGAAGGACGTACTCCTGGTCGGCGGCGGCAAGATCGGCGCCATGATCACCGAATTGTTGGCGACCAGCGGCGACTATCGGGTGACCGTAGCCGACCATGCGGCGGCGGCGCTGGCGAAGGTGGCGGCGCGCGACGCCGTCGGCACGCTCGAGCTCGATGTGACGGACGCCGCCGCGCTCGGCGACGCGCTCGCCGGCAAGTTCGCAGTGCTTTCGGCCGTGCCCTTCTCGGTCACCCGGCACGTGGCCGACGGCGCGGTCGCGGCCGGAGTCCATTATTTCGACCTCACCGAAGATGTCGAGACGACCCGCCATGTCAAAGGGCTGGCGGCAAAGGCCGCCTCCGTGCTGATGCCGCAATGCGGTCTTGCGCCGGGCTTCATCTCGATCGTCGGCGCCGATGTGGCGAAGCGGTTCGACGAGGTGGAGGAGCTGCGCCTGCGCGTCGGCGCGCTCACCGAATTCCCGACCAACGGCCTCAAATACAATCTCACCTGGTCGACGGCGGGGCTGGTGCACGAATATCTGCAGGGCTGCGAAGCCATCGTCGAGGGGGAGCTGCGCGAGCTCGATCCGCTCGAAGGCTATGAAACCTTCTCCCTCGACGGCATCGACTATGAAGCGTTCAACACTTCGGGCGGCCTCGGCACCCTGTGCGGAAGGCTCGCGGCCAGGAACGCCAACTACAAGACCGTGCGCTATCCAGGCCATTGCGAGATATTGAAGCTGCTGATCCGGGATCTGGGCCTCGGCAGGAGGCCCGAGCTTTTGGTCGAGATTTTCGACGAGGCGCTGCCGCTGGCCTATCAGGACGTCGTCCTCATCTTCGTCACCGCCATCGGCCGGATCGGCGGCGAGCGGCGGCAGGAGAGCTACGCGCACAAAGTCTATTCACGCGTCGACGATGCCGGCAGGCGCTGGAGCGCGATCCAGATCACGACCGCCTCGGCGATCTGCGCGGTGCTCGATCTGGTGCGCGAGGGCCGGTTGCCGCAGGCCGGCCTCATCCATCACGACGAGGTCGATTTCGACCTGTTCACCGGCAATCGCTTCGGCAGGAATTACGCCTGACGCACTAGATTTATTCCTGTTCGAATTGAGACATCCGTCATTCCAGCGAAAGCTGGAATCTCTTCCTTCCAGCGCTTTGAAGAAGCGAGATTCCAGCTTTCGCTGGAATGACGATGCAATTTAGACCGGACAGACTCTAGGATCGTCCCTGCCTGCACCATTTCTGCACCGCATCAATGTCGCCCCTCCTTCACGCGCGGACCATGGGTCGACGCGGCCCTGCCAAAGCCGTCCGACCGAAGTTCATCGGGGACCAGGACATGGCCGACGCACCAGGCAAGGGCAGCTTCCTTTTCAAGCTCGGCATTGCGCTCGCGGCGGCGACGGCGGCCGATTGGCTCTTCGTCCTCCAGCGCGGGGGATCGACGATCGGATATTTCGCGCTGGCGCTGCTGGCGCTGGCCGTCGCGTCCAGCCTGGCCGCGCGCAAGCGCCGGGCGTCGCGCGTGGCGCTGGCCGTAGCGGCCTTGTTCGCGCTCATCCTGGTCCTGGACCCGGGCCCGCTCGCGCTCTTTCTCTACTGGACCGCGCTGACGCTGGCCATGCTGATCCCGCGCACCGCGCACTTCGACGACGGCTGGCGCTGGGCGCTGCGGCTGGTCCTTCACGGCGCCTTCAGCCCCTTCGGCCTCGCGCGCGACACTTGGCTCGCCGCCGCCGCCCGGCGGCGCCGCGGCCCAAGCGGGGTGCACCGCAAGGCGCTGGTGCTGGTCCTGCCGCTGCTCGGCACCATCATCTTCGTCCTGCTCTTCGCCGCCGCCAACCCGCTGATCGAGCAGGCGCTCCAGCGCATCCAGCTCTCGCCGCGGTTCAGCGAGGAGGATTTTGCCTACATCATCTTCTGGCTGTTCATGCTGGTCATGGTCTGGACCCTGGTTCGGCCGCCGCGGGTACGGCTGGGGCCGGCCGGCCCCGGCCTCGACCCGGATCTCGCTCTGCCCGGCGCGACCCCGGACTCGGTTCTACTTTCGCTCGCCGCCTTCAACCTCGTCTTCGCGCTGCAGAACGGCCTCGATCTCGCCTTCCTGTGGAGCGGCGCGCGGCTGCCGGCGGGGATGACGCTCGCCGAATATGCCCATCGCGGCGCTTATCCCCTGATCGTCACCGCGTTGCTCGCCGGCCTGTTCGTGCTGGCCACGCTCCGGCCGGGCTCGGCGACCGCGCAATCGCGCCCGATCCGGCTGCTGGTGACCTTGTGGATCGCGCAGAATCTGCTGCTCGTCGCTTCGACGATGCTGCGCACCCTCGATTATATCGAGGCCTATTCGCTGACCGAGCTGCGCATCGCCGCTCTGGTCTGGATGGGCCTCGTCGCGATCGGCCTTGCCTTGATCTGCTATCGGCTGCTGCGCGGCAGGAGCGGCGCCTGGCTGATCAACGCCAATCTCCTGGCCGCGATCCTCGTGCTGACCGCCTGCGCCACGGTCGATTTCGGCCGCACCGCGGCGGCCTGGAACGTCCGCCACGCCCGCGAGGTCGGTGGCCGCGGCGCCCCTCTCGACCTCTGCTATCTGCACCGGCTCGGCCCGTCCGCTTTGCTCCCCTTGATCGAGCTGGAAAGCCGGCCGCTGCCGACCGAGCTTCGCGAACGCGTCGCCTGGCTGCGCGGCCGCGCGATGGCGAACCTCGCCGAGCGGCAGGCCGACTGGCACGGCTGGACCTGGCGGGGCGCCGGCCGCCTCGCCGCCGCGACCGTGCTGGTCGAGGAGCGCCAGCTGCCGAGCATCGGCGGCAACCGGCTCTGCGACGGACGCCCGATTCCGCCCTCGTCACCGCCGCCGCCCGGGTCCGAGCCTTTGACATCGCCCGCCGCGGAGTGACAGACATGGCGCCGATGAGCCACCGCATCCTGATCGTCGACGACGACCCCCATATCCGCCAGGTGCTGAGCTATGCCCTCGGCAAGGCCGGGATGCAGATCGTCGAAGCGGGCGACGGCGAAAGCGCATTGGCCGCGGTCGCGGCGCATCGGCCCGACCTCGTCGTTCTCGACATCAACATGCCGCGGATGAACGGGCTCGATGTCTGCCGCAAGCTGCGCGCCGGCGACGACGTGCCGATCCTGTTCCTCTCCTCGCGCGACGACGAGATCGACCGCGTGCTCGGGCTGGAGCTCGGCGGCGACGATTATGTCGTCAAGCCGTTCAGCCCGCGCGAAGTGGTGGCGCGGGTCGGCGCGATCCTCAAGCGCGGCCGCGCGGCCGGCGAAAAGGAGCCGCAGCGCCCGATCAGCCATAGTCGGCTCCGCCTCGACCCGGTCTCCTGGGAGGCGCATTGGGACGATGTCGCGGTGCCGGTGACGGTGACCGAATTCCAGCTGCTGCTGCTGCTCGCAGGCCGACCCGAGAGGGTCTTTACCCGCGACGCGATCATCGACGGGCTGCACGGCCCCGGCTTCGCCGTCACCGACCGCACCATCGACAGCCATATCCGCAACCTCAGGCACAAATTCGCAAGCGTGGGCGCCGCCGACCTGATCGAGACGCGGGCCGGCATCGGCTACCGGATCGGGCCCTGCCAAAGCGGGCCGGCTTGATCGGCGCGGCCAAGGCGCTCGCCAAGCGCTTCTGGCCGTCGCTCAGGCTGCGCACGATCCTCTTTGCGACCTTGCTGTTCGTCGCCGCTCTGCCGGGCTTCGGCGCGGTCTTCCTGCGCGTCTACGAGAACAGCGTGGTGCGGCAGACCGAAGCCGAGCTCAATGCGCAGGGCGCGGTGCTGGCGAGCGCCTATCGCGCTTTCTGGAACGGCGACCGCGGGGACGCCGAGCCCCTGCCCGACGCTTCGCCCGAACGGCCGACCATCGACCTCAGCATCATGCCGGTGCTGCCGGCGCAGCCAGGCGCCGAGCCGCGCCCCGGCGCCATCGAGCCAAGGGCGCGCGCGGTCGCGGCCATGCTCCAGCCGATCGCCGCCGACAGCGCGCGCACCACTTTGGCCGCGATCCGCATCCTCGACCGCAGCGGCCGGGTGCTGATCGGCCGCGACGACGTCGGCCGCAGCTACGCCCGCCTGCCCGAGGTGCGCGCCGCGCTGGCGGGCGGCGGCGTACAGACCGTATTGCGCCGGCGCGACGATTACGAGGCCCGCTACTGGCTCGAATTCTTGAGCCGCGCCTCCGCGATAAGGGTTCACCAGGCGCGGCCGGTGGTCGTCGGCGGCGAGGTGGTCGGGATCGTCATGCTGTCGCGCTCGCCGCGCGGGCTGTTCGTCGGCATCTATCAGGACCGCGGCAAGATCGCGCTCGGCATCGGCCTCATCTTCACCATGCTGCTCATCCTCGCCGGCCTGCTCTCGCGCGGCATCGCCCGGCCGATCGAGGCGCTCGGCAAGGCCACGCAGGATGTCGCGCGCGGACCGGTGACCATTCCCGACACGCCGGTCACGGCGGCGATCGAGATCCGCGCCCTTTATGAGAATTTCGGCCTGATGGCGGCGCGGATCGACCGGCGCTCGCGCTATCTGCGCGATTTCGCCGCCGCGGTGAGCCACGAATTCAAGACGCCGATCGCCGGCATACGCGGCGCGCTCGAATTGCTCGAGGACCATGACGAGGCGATGAGCCCGGACGAGCGCCGCCGCTTCCTCGCCAACGCGACCGCCGATGCCGATCGCCTGTCGCTGCTGCTCGAACGATTGCTGCATCTGGCCCGGGCCGACATGGCGGTCGCGCCGGACGATGCCGCGGTGCCGGTCGAGGGCCCGCTCCGCGCCGTCGCCGACGCCATGCGCGGGCCCGATTTCGCGATCAGCCTCGATGCCGAACCGGGGCTGCCGCCGGCCGCCGCCGCGGCCGAGCTGATCGAGGCGGTGCTGCAGATCCTGGTCGAGAACAGCCGCCAGGCGGGCGCCGCCGCCGTCGCGATCGCGGCGCGGGGCCGCGACGGCCGCATCCTCGTCAGCGTCCGCGACGACGGCGCCGGCGTGCCCGAAGGCGATCGCGAACAGGTGTTCGAGCCCTTCCACACCGGCCGCCGCGAGCAGGGCGGCTCGGGCCTCGGCCTCTCCATCGCCCGCTCGCTGCTCGCCTCGTGCGGCGGCACGATCGCCAATCTGCCGGCCGCGCGCGGCGCCTGCTTCGAGGTGGACCTGCCCGCCGCTAATGGTCCGGCTTGATCGCGTCGCCCAGCGCAGCCAGATCGTCGAGCGCCAAAGCCGTGACCTTGCGAAGCTGCTTGCCGGCCTCGGCGATGCGCTTGACCTCCTGGTCCGCCTGGCCGCGCGCCGCCTCCAGCCGCTCCGCGAAATCGGGGCGGGCGGCGAGCAGCGCCGTCGCCGTCGCTTCCGATTTCAGCTCCTTCGCGGAGCGCTTGGCGCTGCTGAGCGCCGCGTCCAGCGCCCGGCCGCCAAGCTCGGCCAGCGCCTGCGTCCGGCCGCGGGCTAGGCCGATCGCCGTCGCCGGCGAATCCTTGCCCCCGTCGGTCGGCGCGGGCGCCGGCGGCGTTGGCGGGCCGCCCTCCTCGTTCTTGGCGGCGAGGTCGCGGACCCTGGGCACGATCAAGGTCATTCCGGCCTTGATTCCGCCCTCCTTCGCCAGCTCCGGATTGGCGCGCAGCAGCGCCGCCTCCGCGCGCCCTTGCAGCGCGGCCGAGCCTTTGGTGTCGAACAAGGCCTTGGCCAGCCCGGCGACGGTGCGCTGGCGGCCGATTTTGGTGATGCGGACCGGCATGTCGGCTCTCCTTATTGCGCGATCACGTTGAGGGGGATGAAGGCGGCCGGCGGACTGCCATTGTTCAGCACGATCTTGCCGGAGCTGAGATTGCCGATGATCGTCGCCATCGGCTTGTCGGCGCCGCCAGCGCACCACAAATGCATCGCGTCGGCATCGCCGGTCCGCCGCACGACATTGTTGGCGACAACGAGCCGCGGCGCCCGGATCTGGACGATCGACTTGGGCCGGCCGCCGGTGCGCAAGGTGCACTGATTGTCGCTGAAGCTGCAGGCGCCGACCGCCTTGCCATCGAGTCCCAGTTCGATCTCGACCAGGTTGAGCTCCGAGCGCTGGTGCGCATCGGTAATCAGATTGCCGGAGAGGCGAACCTGGGCTTCGCGCAGAGGCGCCATCGCCACCATGAAACGCGCGCCGAGCGCGTAGATCGTCTCGCCCCGGGCGAAGAAGGCGGCGCCGCGCGTGTCCTCGCCCCTGGCGCGCCTGGTGGCGACGCCGGGGGTCAGCGCCGGCTCGCCGATCTGGATCGCGCACCAGCTCGCCGGATCGCCGTTCACCATCTCGCGCATGTCGGCGATCCGGTTGCCGCTGATCGCGCAGGCGAGCAACGGCCCGGTGAGCCGCACGCCGACCAGCTCGAGCGCTCCCACATAGCCGATCTCGGTGATGACATTATGGGAGAAATCGAGCGTCGGAACGCCGTCCATGTCGAAGCCGACAAAGAAGCCGCCGCGCGTGCCGCCAAGGCCGATGCGACGGACGCTGTTGCCGATCACCCGCGCCTCGGTGACGCCCGCGAGCCGCACCGCCACGCCCGCCTGCTCCGAACGCCGCGTCGCCACCCGCTCGATGACATTGTTGTCCAGCGAGAGCGTCTTCACGCGGCCTTCGGGGGCCATGGTTATCCCGCCGCTCCGGCAATCGCGGATCATGTTCTGCTTGACCAAGAGGCAATCCTGCGGCGCCTCGATGCTGAGCCCGAAGCCGCCGACATTGCCGATCCGGTTGCCGATGATGTGCACGGAAGGAAGCGACACGGGCATGAACCCGTCGACCAGCCGGATGCAGCTGCCGCCGGCCTGGTCGGGATTCTCGGAATCGGGCGCGCTGATGTCGTTGTCGAGCACCCGCAAATTGGGCACGCCCGAGACGATGCCGTCGCCGGTTTCGGAAAGACCGATCACATTGGCGCGGACCGTCAGCGGGGAGGTGCTCCAGCTTTCCTCGCTGTCGCCGCCGCCCGCCGGGCTGCCCGTCCCGCCAACCATCGTGCCGGCGCCCGTGGCGACCACGGCCGCAACGCCGGCGAAGATGCCATTGTCGGCGATCGAGGTCGCGCCGAGATGGAGCACGGTGCCGTCGAGCATGATCCCGCGCCGCTGGGCGAACAGCAGGTTGCGCGTCACATGCGTCTCGAAGAGGCCGCAATAAGCGAGGCTGTCCTCCGCACCTTGCCGCGGCAGCGCGCGGATCGCGTCCGGCGCGATGACCAGATTGTCGTCGAGGCCGAGGCCGAGGTGGAGGCCGTCGAGCGCGATGCCGATCGCCTCGCCTCCCTGCGGCGCGTAGACCAGGGCCGCGACATGGTTGACGTCGACCAGCCAGTTGGTGCGCAGGTGGATCGCCGAGGCTCCGCCGGACGATTCCAGCGCCACGACGATCACGCTCAAATCGCTGATGCGGACGTTGTTGGAGCCCCTCACCCGGATGGCGCCGCCGGCGCCCGCATAAACGAGCAGGCTGCCGGGTCCGTGCCCGCGCAGCCGGACCGAGGTGCGGTCGGCGATCTCGACCGGCGTCTCGCCGAGCAGGAATTCGCCCGGGCCGAGGCAGATCGTGCCGCCCTCGGGGGGCAGCTGGCCGATCGCGGTCTGGATGGTGAGCGCGCCGCTATTATGGCCTTCGGCGCTGACGCAGATTGTGCAGCCGCAATCCTCCCCGCCGAACGCGGGCGGCCAGAAGATGCGGCAGTCGCCGACCGTTCCCGGCAAGGTGATCATCGCCAGCCGGGCATGATGATGGTGGATTCCGATCGGCCGCGCATCCTCGAGGATCTCGATCTGCGCGCCTTCGGTGCGCGCCGCGAACGCCCAATGGTCGAGCGCGCGCAGATTGCCCGACGGATCGACCGCGAAGGAAACGGTGATGCCCGCTTCGAGCACGATCGGCGACCCGTCGGCGGGCACCGGGATGAGGCCGTCGGAGCCGACCGCGTCGAGATCCTCCCAGGTCGTCCCGTCCGGCTTCAGCACCAGCCCGGACTGGTCCCATTTGATCACGCGGCTGTGGCGCGCGGCCGCGGTGTCGGCGCCGCCGCCGGGGATGAGGTCGGCGGTCAGCGCGGCGTTCAGCGTCAGCGTGTTGCTGTCCTCATCGACCGCGGTGAGCCGGCGGATGTCGCCCGACTTGCCGGCGAACTCGCGACGGTCATCGGTGATCTCGACCCAGTCGCCGGTGCGGAAGCGGAGCAGCGAATCGCGGCCGATGCGGCGGACCTCGAGCCGGTCGCCATTGTCGACGGCCTCGATGGTGGCGCCGACGGACGCATTGTCGCGGGACCATTTGAACCGCGCCGTGCCGAGCGCGCCGCCGCTATGGATCTCGACGCGGTAGAGCTGGTTCTCGAGGCCGCGATAGCCGCCGCCCGGCGGGATCAGGCAGGGCTCGTCCGGATCCTCGAACTCGATCGTGGCGGTGGTGAGCCGGGAGGGCGACGGCGCGATCAGCGCGTCCCAGGCGGCGAGGTCGGAGGCGCAGGTCGCGCCCGCGCCGACATTCTCCAGCAGCCGCACCTGCCACACCGTCTGCCAGCGCGTCGCCGTGTCGATGCCGCCGAGCGCCGGCTCGAGCAGGCGCGGGTCCTTGAGCGGCGTCACCTCGCGGCGCCAGACGTCGAGATAGACAAGGTGCGGCCCGCCGATCGCCGGCAGCGCCGGCGGCACCGGCAGATAGGGCTGCGCGGCATAATCGACGAAATCATTGGCTTCGGCCGAAATGGATTCGTCGAGGACGCCGGCGGGCTCGCCGTCCACGTCGCGGGACCGGTCGAAAACCGGCGCGGCGCCGGCGCCGATGCGACCGTGATTCTCGGCCAGCAGGCCGTGGACGTACATGCGCCCTCGGCCGATGGTCAGCTTCGGGCCGGCGGCGAGCTTGACCTCGAACCCGGTCGGGGTCTCCAGCGGCACGACGGCGCGGCCGATCGTGTCGACCGTCTGCACCCTGAGCCGACGCTCGATGATGGCGACGAGCTCGTTCCAGTCGGCATCCAGCGTCGGATGCCCCTGCTGCAACAGGACGCCCGCATAGTCGCGCAGGGCATCGAAGCTGCTCCGGCTATAATCACCACCCATTTCACCGCTCCCCTTCAGGTCTCGAAGAACAGGCCCGCCTCCAGGGCAAAACGCAGATATTCGTCGAGGCGTATGTTCAGATTGGCCTCACGCTGCGGCGCGAACAGCAGGTGAAAGCCTCCCATTTCGGATTCGTCCGAGGCACCGGCCCGGATTTCGTGCGGCGTGCTGCGCCGAAGCTGGGCGTAGGCCGGGCGGCCGTAGCGCCGGGACGTGAAGCCGGGCACGATCCGCCGCGTCGCGCGCGCCTGGATCGCCTGGCGCTCGGCCGCCGGCACCGGCCCGCCGAGCTCCTTGGCGCGGGCGGCGATCGCGGTGTCGATGGCGAGCTGGGGCTGGCAACGGTAACGGCGCGGCGTGATCGAGCCCTGCGGCACATAGGAGAAACGCATGCAGCCGACCTGGCGCCGTTCGGCCCGGACCGGGGCGGGCCAGGTATCGCCAGGGGCGAGGCTGGCGAAGAGGATGCTGTCGGACACGAGATCGAACCGCTCGGCCATGATCTTGCCGAAGATCGTGACGGCGCGCAGAGTCAGCGGGCCGCCGAAATCCGCCCCGGCCGGATCGGCATAAGCGACGCCGGACGCGCTTTGCGCCGGATCGGCGGCGGCGGCGTCGACGATCGAATCGTCGATCGTGGCGGTGACGTCGCGCGCCACGCCGAGCGGGCCGGCGATGCAGCCGGCCATCTCCAGCACGAGCCCCGGAAGCGACGCTTCGATCGACAGCGCGCCCGGCTGCGCCGGCTGCCCCTCGGCGTCGAGCGAGCGGCCGGGAACCAGCGTGCAATGCCGCAGCGTCAGCGACTTGAGCGCGTTGACGCCGTCGTCCGGGACCACCACGGGCCGACCGGAAATCAGCAGTCCGTCCAGCGTCACCCGAGTCTCGCGATGGCCGTCCGCGTCGGCGGCGCCGGTGATGAGGAGGTCGCCGGTGAGCGCGAGGTGCGGGTTGAAGCCGTCGGCGGCGCGCAGCTCGATCGCCGCGTCGGCGCCGACCGCGATCGTCACCGTCTCCTCGTAGCGGCCATTGTCGACGATCTCGACGATGCCGCCGGCGGCGGGAAGCGCGTCCAGCGCCGCCTGGACGGTGGCATGGTCGGTCGGTACGCGCAGCCTGATCTGGCCGGTCGCAAGCGCGGCGAAGGCCGCGGCGCGCGGATAGGGGCCGCCGCCGATCGGCGCGCTGAAGCCGTAATGGAAAGAAACGGTGACGTCGCCGATCCGGTCCGGGGGCAGCGCGATGCGCCCGAGCACCGGGTCGATCGCCACCTTCTCGCCCGCGGCCGGCATGTGCGCCCAGCCGCCGATCATGTCCGAAAGATCGCAGGATTCGACCTCGTCCGCGCTGAGCTCGACCCCGTCGATCGCGACGAGGAGGCTCTGGAGGACATCCTTGGCGTTGCGCCCATAAAGGGCCCGGGGCGGCGCCGCGCCGTCCTCGCCGAGCAGATCGGCGTGAAGGATCCGCCGCGCGATCGGCGCCGCGACGTTCAGCGGCGTCGCGATATGAGTGATGCGCTCTTCATCGACCGGATTGGTGAACAAGGGCAAAGGCGCGCCGAGCGGGCTGAACAAGACGCGCGTCGCGTCGAGCGCGACGGCGGGCGAGGCGGCCCGGTCGAAGGAGTCGATCGTCCACAAATGGATGCCGACATTGGGGAAGTTGTGGCGGCCGCCGGCGCGCGCGATCGAGCGCATGTCGGCCAGCCGGGTGAACGGATCGAAGGCGCCGCCGATCGCCTCGAGCCCGCGCCAGTCGCGCAGATCGGGCGCGAAATGGTGGGCCGGGCGGATGTGGTTCATGCGCTGGCTGGTGGCGGTGAGCAGGAAATATTCGACCGCCCGGGCCGGCCAGCCGGTGACGTCGCGCGCCAGCTGCTCGAGCACCGAGGCGGTGCCGAGCCGGCGGCGATAGCCGATCGTGTTGGCGACCTCCGCCCGCGGCGAGCCCATGCCGCCGACGCCGTGCAGCGGCCGGTAGCCGATCAGGCCGCCAATATAGGGGGCGACCCAATCGGAGCAGGTCTCGATGAACTGGTCGTCGTAGAGCTGCTCGATGCTCTCCTCGACCACCGCCGCCTGCTCCGCGATCACGGCGATCAGCTCGCGCAGCGGATAGCCTTCCTCCGCATCGCGCGACCGGTAAATGGCCGGAAGCAGGGCATAGAGGGCTTCGGCCGACATCCTCATGCCATCGCCTCCAGCAAGAGCGGCGCGGGATCGAGGGTCAGGATCTCGGCGGCGAGCAGCGTGCCGTCGGCGGCGAGCCTGACGGGCTGCGCGGTGAGCCTGGCGTGGAGCGTCTTCGCCGACGACGGCGGCTTGGTGCGGTAGAGCAGGTCGAGATCGACGGCGACGATGCCGGGAACCGAATGGATGGCGGCGATGACCTCGCTCGCCGCGACCAGGCGGGCGAAGCCGCGCCTCTCGAAGCCGTAGGCGTCGCGAAGCGTCGTTTCGACCGCGGCCAATACGAGGTCCGGCAGATGATCGGGGTCGAGCTTCAGGCTCGCCTTGAGCTTGAAGGTGGCGGCCGCGTAGGATTTGACCGTGATGCGGACGAACGGGTCGCCGAGGCTGCGCAAAGCCGCGGTGAGATTGTCGAAGACGTCGCCGGTCGATGGATCGATCGCCTCGCCGCCGGGTCCGGCCACGGTAACGACGATGCGGCGCGCCTCGCCGTCCCAGACCCAGTCCGCCCGCGCCTTGGCGATGCCGGCGAAGCCGCGCGCGAAATCCTCGTAATTGCGAAGCGACACCACCCGCCCCAGCGTCAGCGTCGTCACCGGCGCGTTCGACCGGACCGCAGCGAGCGTCTCGGCGTCCTGGCCGCCGGCGGCGGAGAGCGGGTTCAAGACCTCGCGCAGGCCGAGCGGCCGGTCGATCGCCGTGGTCAGCGTGTTCGGCCCCACCGACCCCGCCACGCCGAGCCCCTTGCGGTATTTGGCGACGATATTGTTGCGCCCGGTGCCGGGCCTGGCGCCGGTGCGGCCGTCGCCGAACTGGACGGCGGTCTTGCCGTCATCGCCCAAGCGGGTCTCGTAAACCTGGTCGGCGGGGCCGGCGCCGTACAGGGTCGGCACTTCGTGCCAGAGCAGATCGTTCACCCTGACCTGCAGCGTCGAGGCCGATCCGGTCTCGCTGGCGGCGGAGACGTGGGTCAGCGGAATCTGCTTGAGGGTGAAGCTTTGGAAGCGGCGGCTCGCATCGCCGTCGCCGAGGATCTCCTGGGTCGACTCGCCATTGGTCGCGGCGGCGACATTGGCGTGGACCAGCGTCGAGCCGCGGTCGAACGCGGCCGCGAGCGATCCGCTCAGGCGCAGCGCGGAATGGGTCTCGTCGGCCGGCTCGACGATTTCCAGCGTCGCCGTTTCCGCGATGATTTCGGCCGTTTCATCCGCGGCGACATAAGCGAAAGCGGTGGCGTGCGCCGCAAGCGCGCCTTCGACGCCGCCGTCGGTGCGCAGGCGCCAGCTGAGCGTCGAGGAGCCCTCGGAGACCGGCACCGGCTCGGCCAGCAGGGTCAGCCGGGCGCCGCGCTCCAGCAGCAGGTCGTCGATATCGGCCGCGTCCGGGATCAGTTCGAGCCCGTCGGCGCGCGCCAGGACCTGCGCGCGGCGGCCGCGGACGATGAGCCGGCGCCCCTCGGCCAGATCCTCGACAAGACCGGAGAGCTCGATCTCGTCGCCCATCACCGGATCGACGATCGGCGTGTCGGCGAAATCCAGCGCCTCGCTGGCGCCATAGACCGAGGTCTTGCGGTAATTGCCGCCCGAAAACTGGCTTAGATTCTCGTTAGTGTCGAGCGACAGGCGGGTGACGCGCCCGCTGACGCCATAGTCGGCACGGCCATCCTCCACCGCTTCGGTGATGCGGTAGACCTCGATGGTGGACGCCGGCCGGGTGACCGCGATCCAGCCGTCGACGACGAAGCCCTGCTGGATGGAATCGAGGTGGAGCCGGTCGCTCTCGATCGCGAACGACCAGTCGCCGGGACTGGCGGTGTTGGCGAAGCCGTAGCGCTTGAGCGTGGCGACATGCAGCAGTCGCGGGTCCGGCGCGTTCCAGCCGAAGAGCGAGGCGCGGGTGCGCAGGGTGAAGAGCTGATGGTCCGCCTCGGCCTGGCCGATCGCGGCGAGCGCCGGCGTCCAACCGATGCGGGTGCGGTTGTTGCCGGCGTCGGCGGTCACCTTCGTCAGCCTGCGAAACTCCCAGCGCTCCGAGCCCACGTCCTGCTCGGCGCGCTCGCGGCTGAGGATGAGGATCGCGTCGCCGACCTTGAGGCCGGTCGCCACGCCGGCCAGCCAGGCCCCGTGGTGGCCGTTGGCGGGCGGCGTCGGGCGCGCCCGGCGCGGCTGGAGATCGTTCCACGCGACCCGCGCCTCGATCGCCTCGACGGTCTCGAAGGTCTGCGCGGTCTCGCCGTCGCCGGGCACGCTCTGCACGCGCGTCCCGGCCGGGATGGCGGCGACGGGAACCGGCGGATCGCCCTGCGGGGGCTGGTCGAGCCGGAAGACGAGGTCGGCGCCTGCGGCGAGCCCCGGCCGCAGCCTATAGCCGATCAGCCGGCCGAGCTCGACCAGCGAGCGGCGCTCGGTCGCCGTCCCCAGCCAGGCCTCGTTGGCGTTGCGCTCCTGATAGAAAGCAAGGACGTCGCAGACGCACGACCAGGCGTCGATCAGGGCGATCGAGAAATCGTCATTCTCGCGGCTCTTCAGGCCGGCGAGAGCGGGAAAGTCGCTGCCCGAGAGGCGGGCGAGCTGGCTGCGGCGGAAATCGCCGAAGCGGCCGGGCCGGTAGACGACCGCAGGGAGGCTCGGGCGGTTGTCCGGACTTATCGGGGTGGCCGCGGCGATGCCTTCGCAGCAGCCGCAATCCCCCGCCTCTTCGGGCAGGTCGGCCAAGCCGGGGATCAGCGGGAGAAGGTCGCTCATTTGCCGCCTCCCATGGTCAAGGCGATCCGTCCGCGCTCGGGGAAGCTCGGATTGTTGGCGAGCCGCGCGATCTCGAGCCGACCGATCGCCAGCACGCCGGTTTCGAGCGGCGCCGGATCGGGGTCGTCGAGTCGGCCGAACCGGGTCGGCGTGACGCTTTCGACGCCGTCCACGGCCTGGACACGGGCGACGATCGCGCTCAGCCAGACCTCCTGGTCGAACGACAAAAGGTCGGGATGGAAGAAACCGAGGCGGCCGTCGGGAAGGTAGCGCTCGCTGAGCGCGTCGAGAACCGCGAGGCGCACCTGCGAGCGGAAATGCTCGGGCTCGACGCAGACCATCAGCGCCAGATCGAGCGCGACATAGCGCGGATCGTCGATCTCCAGATCGTAGCCCGCCATCCGGTAGGGCTCGAGGAAGGCGATCAGCTCGGCCTCGAATTCGGGAGTCACGGGCCGGCCGCCCTGACGGTCGACCGAGACGAAGACGGTGTGGCCGTGGCCGTTCCAGCGGAAGGTCGCCGCCGCGCGCTGCACGCCGGGATGGCGCAATGCGACCGCGGCATAATCGTCGGGCGTCACCGCCCGTTCCTGGATGCGGAAGGCCTGCGGCGCCGCGACCCGGGCCGCGGCGATCGATTCCGGCGCCGTGCCGCCGGCGGCGGCGAGCGGGTTGCGGACGCCGATGATGCCGCCATTGCCGCTGACGACATGGGCGAGCGCGTCGGCGCCGATATTGCCGGCGGGGCCGTTGCCGATCGCATAGCGGGCGGTGAAGGCCGAGCCGCTGGCGGGGCGGCGGGCGTTGCGGCCGTCGCCGAAGCGTAAGCGGGCGCTGCCGTCGCGCTCGACCTCGACGGCGAAATGCCAGTCGTCCGCCTCGCTGCCGAGGAGGTCGCGCCGCGCCTCCCAGGGGAATTGGCCGAGGTCGGAGGTCTCGACCAGATCGATCTGCGGGGCCGCCTCGCGCAGGTCCTGCAGAAGCGCGCCCGCGGCCGCCGCGGGCGGCTCATAGGCTTCCGCCTGGCTGAGTGGGCCATCGGGCAGCAGCGGCCGGAAGCGCGGCGGCACCGCCGTGCGCTCCGGAACGTCGCAGCGGTCCTCGCCGGCGGGGACGAGGAAGAGGTGCGGCTCGGGCACCACGCCGAGCTCCACCCCTTCGATGGTCAGCCGGTGGTCGGCGAGCAGGATGTTGCCGAGCGCATGGCTGACGTCGCTGACGATCTGGCCGTTCTCGGCCTTGGCCGACACGCACAAGGCGAACGGCAAGGCGTCCTCTTCGGCCCACCTTATCTCGGTGATCTGCGGCGGATTGGCGAGCGGATCCTCGAGGCCGGCGACGACCTGGACGAGGCGCACCGCCCAGCGCTTGGCCGGATCGGCATCGGCCGCATTGCCGGTGCGCGGGCCGACCGCTTCCTCGAAAACGAGGATGTCGCCCTCGGCCAGATCCGGCAGGTCGCCGCGCAGGGTCGCCCGGACCGCCCCTCTCGGCAGGCAGCATTCGCCGTCCCCCCAATCGTGGAAATGGAGGAGGTTGAGCGCTTCGAACAGGCGCTTGCCGTGCCGCGGCTCGAACACTGTCGGCCTCTGCAGCAGCATCAGGCGGTCGAAGAGCGGATCCGATGCCGGCGGCGGCACGAGGAGGTCGGCGCCTTCGACGCGCGTCAGGAACTTGGTGTCGTCGGGGGCGACGTCGACCGGGGGTCCCTCGACCCGGACCTGCACCCAGGCGCGGGCGTTGCAGCCGTCGTGCATCGCATAATCGACCAGCCGCGCATGCTTCCTGACCGACGAGCGCAGCCGCGCGGTGCCGAGATAGGCTTCGGTGGCGACGGCATCCTGCGCGTAGGACAGCCGGTCGCCGACATAAGCGAGCATCTCGACCAACGCGACGCCGAGATCGGCGGCGTTGCGCTCGCCCCATTCGGGGAGGGTCTGCGCCATCCGGTCGAGCATCAGCCGGCGGAAGCTGCGATAATCCTTGGCCAGATAATTGATCCGCGGCGCCGCTTCGGGCGGGTCGGGGCAGAGGTGGCTCGGCGCGCAATCATGCTCGGTCGGGCATTCGACCTTGAACGAGAAGGAGACGCGGGCGAGCAATGCGTCGATCCCGGCGGGCGGCGCCAGCGACGCCGGCGAGGCCACCAGATGCAGCGTGTAGGTTGAATAATCGCCGCTCGCGCTGGTGCGCAGAGCGATCACTTCGCCCGCATCGGGCAATGCCGCGAGGAACGCCGCCTCGGCGGGCGTCACCAAGGTCGGGTCCGGCGCATCGGCGGGCGTCGCCCAAAGGAGCTCGATGCCGGTGATCCTCTCGCCGCCGCTGATCTCGAAATTGTCGAGGGTGAGCGCGGGGGCCGTCTTGACGAAGCGGAGCAGCAGCGTGCGCTGGCGCGGCGAGCCGGCCGGCGCCTCGCGGTCGAGCACCTCGATATAGTCGATGCCGTTGAGGCCCGCTTGGTCGCGCACCCGCCGCCGTCTCGTTTCGTCGCAGCAGCGGTAGATCATGCGCCGATCTCCCGCTCGAAGGTGACGGACGATGTCTCGCCGGTGGCGAGGATCACATAGTCGATGCCGATCACGAGCTTCGACTCCATCGCCTCGACCGACAGATCGGCGACGGCGATGCGGTCGGAGAGGAATTGCTGGAGGCCGCCTCGGATGAGGAATTCCACGGTCGCCGCGACCTCGGGCGACGCCGGCGCGAATACCAGCTGCATCGCGCCCGAGCCGAAATCGGGCCGGTTGACCCGCTCGCCGGGCTGGGTGAACAGCAATTGCTCGATCAGCTGGCGGACATGTTCCGGGCCGTCCGCCTCCGCGGTCCGCTGCCGCCCGTCGAAATGGAAGGGATAAAAGAGCAGCATCTCTAACTCCCGACCACGCGCGGCTGGACGACCGCGTGGATGGTCGGCGTGCCCGTAGGCACGCACACCGCCATGCTGTCCTGCAGCAGCACCGGGACGCCGCCGGCGAAGACTCGCGCCGCCGAGGTGATATAGCTGGCGGTGACGCACGGGCCGTTGCCGCCGGTGGGCACGAACGGGCAGCCCGCGATCACCCAGGGGCTGGCTAGCGTCACCACCGGCTGGCCGCTCACCGTCACGCGCGGGAACGGCGCGGCCGGAGTCGCCTGCCCGCCATGGGCGCAGAGCACGGTCGCTCCGAGATGCAGCACTGGACCCGGCATGTTCCTCCTTTCTCAGATCACGCTCAGCGCGCCGTTGTTGATGGTGACGGCCGGGCCGACCATGATCAGGCTCGCCCCCTTGCCGTTCTGGATGTAGATTCCGGTGTCGTTGACGATCAAAGTGGCGCCGGTGGCGCTCTTGATGACGATGCCGCCGAGCGGCCCCGGCACGTCGTTGATCGAAACCCCGTTCTGCAGCGGCGTCTGGAAGGTGATGCCGGGGATCACCGGCGGCACCGTCAGCGCCAGCGCCGGCACCTCCGCCGCCGTCCCGTAGAAGCAGCCCGACCAGATCGGATGGTCCTGATCGCCCGCCTCGAACTCGATCCAGACGTTGGAGCCGATGATCGGCACCGCGAACATGCCGGTCTGGATGCCGGCGACCGGGAGGCATGGCATCGCCCAGCTGGTCAGCACGACGTTCGAGACCGCCGGCACGATCGCCTGAATGCGGCCGCTCATCTTCGGGTCGATATTGTTGACCACGGTGCCGCGATATTTGCCCCAGAATTTGGTGACGGATGTCATACGGCAACGCTCCCTGTGGTCGGCAGCAGGCCGTTGCGGCTCAGCGAGAAGTCCTGCTTGAACGAATTGCGGGTGAGGGTGCTGGTGACCTGCTCGACATAATGGTTGCCGTCGAAGGCCATGCCGGCGCCGCGCACGCCGACGATGCCGCCGGCCTTCAATGTCCGGCCGTAGCGCAGCACGTCGAGCGACCCGGAGCCGCGCACCGCCGCCGAATGCTGGGCGGCATAAGCGAAGCCGCGGACCAGAGCCGCGACCGGGTTCAGATGGGCGGTCGCGAGCGGCGTGATCTTGGGCGGGATCGGCGGCACAAGACCGAGCGGCGGCAGGAAGGGGATGGCGCCAGGGATCGGGATCGGAATCGGCGCGTGCGTCTCCTGATTGTGGATGAAGACGATCGGGATTTCCGTCCCCTCTTTATCGAAGCGGAAGGACAAGCTCTCGACGTTGTCGGCATGGCCGCTGTCGATGCTGAGCGCCGGCTGCGGCGTGCCGATCTGGATCTGCGGGCCCCAATAAGCGAAGCTGGTGCCGACCGCCGGGCCCGGCTCCATCCGGAACAGATAGCCCGCTTCATCGGCCAGAGCGCGGACATAAGCGAGATCGGTGCCCTGATGGCGCGGGATGGAATCGATCGGGATCGGCGGCGCCTCGAGCGAGGGGATGACCTTGGGGATGACTCCGAGGAAGGCGTATTTGGCGAGGATCAAAGCGATCCGGGCGAAGGGCGGCATCGCCGGATAGGGCAGCCCGTCGAACGGGATGACGTCCATCGCCGCCGTCATGTCCTTGCCCTGCACGGTCAGGGTCGCCGGGCCGCCATTGCCGCCGGGCGCCATCTGGGTCTGGGTGGCGACGCCGTCGATCAAGGTCTCCGAGCGGCCCGACAGCGAGACGATGAGAAGCACCCGGAAGAACGGGATCGCCGCCCCGCCCGACAGCAGGAAAAGGCTGATCAACGGTGAATTCTTGTCGACCGAGAAGGTCAGCTCGAATCCGCTCGGAGTCGCCGACGTCTCGCTCGTCACCTTGACCGATTCGAGCGCGTCGAGCACTCCGCGCGGCGCCGTCAGCGGCACGCCGGGGCCCGTCATGAGGGTCAGGTTGACGCCCTTGATCATTGCCCCTCCTCGGCGCCGGGCATGTCGGCGGGCAGGGTGACCCGGACCCGCGCTTCGGCCGCTTCGAGCTCTTCGGGCCAGACCGCGCCATTGGCGTCGCACAGCCGCCAATATTGCTCCGGATCGCCGACCAGCCGCGCCGCGGTCATGTCGAGCCGGTCGCCCTTGGCGACGATATGGACGGAAAGCGTGCGGAACCTCTCCGGCTCGGGCACCAGGCGGCGGGCGAGATAGGGGACCGTCACTCCGTCCGGCCCGGTGAAGGCCCGCACCTCGATGCCGTGATAGCGGCTTTCCGGCGGGAAATCGGTCTTGGGCAGAAGGCCCGCGCCGAACAGGGCTTCGAGGGTATCAGTCATCGAGGCTGCTCACGCCGAAGGTTGCAAGGGGCGCGCCCGGGGCGCGCTGGGCGAGGCGCTCCTTGGCGGCGAGATAGGCCATGAACAGGCCGCCGCCGCGGTGGGAGAAGCCGAGATCGTCAACCGACAGGCTGCGCAAAGTCAGGCTCACCTTGGCGCGGATCGGGTTGAGATTGGGGTCGAACGCCTCCTCGGTCACCGACATCTGGGTGATGCGCACGGGCACGACCCGGTTGCGGCTCCAGATGAACAAGGCCAGCGGCGCCTCCATCGGCGCGATTTCGAGCGTGCCGGCCGAGGCCAGCGAATCCTGATTGCGCAGCTGCGCCGACGTCGGGTGGACCAAAGCTTCCAGCGCCGAGATTTGCGGGAACAGGCCGGCCTCGGCCGCGGCGGCGTTGCTGTCCGGATGTTCGAGCTGGTCGGTCGCGTCGAGCATCGCCTCGAGAGTGAAGGTCTCGACCGCGGGCCCGCGGATGCGCAGCGCCTGGCTGCGGTCGCCATCCTCGCCGACGGCCTGCACGGCGAGGCTTCGGGTGAGCGTCTCCGAATTGTACTGGAGCGCGATCGATCCGACGATCGACCCGCTTTCCGGATCGATCAGCACGATGCCGGCCTTCACGAGGCGGGGGGAGCGCGAATAGCCGGTCACCTGGCGACCTCGTAGCTGGGGTCTGCGAGCCACCAGCTCTCGCCCCCGATCTGCTGGACCGCCTGTTCATCCGCCTTGACGGGTTCGGGCGCCGGTTCGAGGCGCAATGTGCCAATGGCTTTGACCTGCTTGCCGCGGATCTCCCTGGGCCAGAAATGCACGCCATCGAGATAGACATGGCGCCCTCCGGACAGCCTGATGATGGCGGCCGCCTTGGCATTGGCGGCTTCGCCCGCGATTTCGACGCGCCGGCCAATGTCCTTGTGAAGGTCTCTCGAAAAGAACCGGGTCCAAAATCCTGTCATTGCATTCCGCCCTACCTCTTGAGGCCAATGGTCACGCAGAAGACCTGCCGATTGAAATCGTTCAAAGGCTGCGAATAATGTTCGAGAGAGCTTTCGAAGACGACCATCGGGTCGCCCACGCAGCGCGTCAGATCGTTGATCGTGGCCGGGTCGCACTTGTTGGCGTGCCACCATTTTCCGGTGGCTTCGTCATAAAGGCCGTAGTCGAAATTGGTGGACCCTGGCTTCGCCGTATTCGAGTCTATCGACATGTCGACCTGACGCGTGCGCTTGTCGATGTCCAGCGGTTGTTCATTATGGAATCTTTTGGAAAATATCAGAGCACGTTTGTTTGGCTGATTAGCCGCCGCCAAAAGTGCGTCCACCTTCTCCTTCTGCTTTAGAGCCGCGATGAACGTTTGATAGCATACGCGGATATCCGGGTTATTGAGAGATTCCGTTTCAAGGGCGGTGATACCGACGCAACCTCTGGCGAGTGTTTGCCTCTCCTTTTCGGTCATTGGCTTGTTGTTTATCTTGGTCCAGCGCTCAATATATTGTGCCATTGTACGCACGTTTGAAATGTCGCCCACATTTCCATGCGCGGGATCGATAATCGCGAGCGCCTCGAACACAGTTTCCTGCTCGCTTCCGCTGAATAGATTGGGCAGCTCCTCAAGCTCGGACCTCGTCGAATCTCCCATGATCGTCCGGACGCCGCGCAGGTCGTCATCGCTATAATAACCGGTGATCATTTCCCTGATCAGAAGAGCCCTGATCTTCAGCGTCTCTTTCTTGTGAAGTCCGGCCGCGACGACCTTGCGGGCCTTGTTGTCGCTGTCGAAATCGTCCTCGATATCCTTGGTCGTGCGAAGCACGCCGAGATACGTCTCCATCTGCTCGGGCGTGTAATCACACTCGTCCGTGAAGATGTTCTGGATCGCGCGTCCGAAATTCTTGAAGAACCCACCGAAGCTTCCGCCCTTGCGCTGCACCGGCCCCTGACGGCCGCCTTGTTGAATGACGTGGGTCAGCTCGTGCCCGAGCAGGCGGCGGCCCGGCTCGCTCGCGGGATCGTAGGCGCCGCGCCCGAACCAGATGTTCGACCCGACCGTGAAGGCGCGCGCGCTGACCTGCTCCGACAAGGCCCCGGCATTGGCGTCGGCATGGACCCGGACATGGCTCAAATCCTGGCCGAAGCGAGGCTCGAAATAGGCGCGGGTCGCCGGCGAAAGCGGTGCGCCCGACGCGGGCGAGCTCACCGCCGAGGCGAGCGCGCCCGGCGCGGCGCAGACGGGCCCGCTCGCCTTGCGCTGGACCAGCGGGCTGATCGAAAGCGGTGCCGGCGCGGGCCCATCCATCCGCAACAGCCGGTCGGCGACCGCGTCGGCCTCGCGCTCATAGGGATCGTCGGGCGCGCCGATCGTGAGCTTGGCCTGGAGCGGCGGCGCGCCGAAGCGGGCCTCGCTGTCGCAGCCGGAGCATTTGCCGCCGACTCCCGCCGATTTTCCGCAGGCGCAGGCGCGCTGGAGGACGGCCGCCGTCCCGGTGGCGGGCGCGGCCGCCCGGGAGTCCGGCGCGCGCCGCTGCCGCGCTGACGCCGACCGCCTCATGGGGCACCTGCCCCGGTCGTGCCGGATGGGCGACGGCAGGTCATAATTGCCCCGAATGCCTGATGCGGTCGATGCGGAACCAGCGGCCGTTGATGTTGCCGCCGATCGTCGCGCGATAATTGTCGATCTGCTGGTCATGCTGGACGCCGGCGAGCTGCTGCTCCTGACTGCTGGCTGGCCAGAGATTGTCGAAGCGGTCCCATTTGATGCCGCGCAGGCCAACGTCCCAAACATGCTCGGCGTCGAAGCCGGAGCGGTTGAAACCCAGCCGGTCGAGCAGGGTGTTGAAGGTGCGCTGTGTGGGCGTGATCCGGACATCATAGGGCGTGAACTGGAAGGTGCTGCCGAAATCGGGCCAATCCGCCACGCCCAGATATGTGGTGACCGGCTTGCCCCTCACCAAATAGCGGACATAGGTCGGGCCGTCGTCGCGGTTGACCTCCGCGGGCGTCTCGGCCCGGGGAATGGGCAGCGTTTCCGGATAGAACTCCATCGGCTTGCGCCAGTCGAAGGGCAAGGCATCGTCTTCCGAAAGCCCCTGCGGCGTGGTGACGACCGCGTTGCGCTCCTCGAACAGGTCGTCGACAATGTCCTCCGCGTCGATTTCGGCCTGGTCCTCATGCCCGGCGACGTCGTCGAGCGCTTCGTCGTCACCGAATTCGCCGATGCCGGATTCGGCCATGGCTTCGCCGAACTCGCCCAGATCCCAGTACAGGCCGGGATTGGGGCTGTAGCTCAGCCCGCCCTTCCAGCCCACCGCGGCGTTGAAATTGGCCAGGTTCCAATGCTGGTCCCACAGGGTCTTGCCGAGCAGCGAGAAGCTGGCGCCGCCGTCGAGGCGGAATTTGAGCGCGGCATTCCCGCGCAGCCCGATCTGGGCGGAAAGATCCAGGCCCTGAAGGCCGTCTTCGGTGATGGCGACCGGCGCGTCGGGCTCCTCGACCACATTCTCCTCGCGCTTCATCTTCGCCATCACATCGACGCCGGCATCGAGATTGCCCGCCAGGGTGGCCGTGCCGGTCGCGGTCAGGCTGCCCTTGGCGGACGCGACCTCGATCAGGCCAAGGGCGGAGCCGTCGATCTCGAGCCGCCCCTCCGCCTTCAGCGTCACCGAGGCGCGCGCCGGCAGCGAGAAGCGGGCGCGCCCGCCGACGCCGACGATGGAGGTGTCGCTCTCGGCGACATCCCTGAACAAAGGATGCCCCTCCGGATAGGCCGCGGTCGCGCGATCCCGCAGCCGGGTCAGGCAGATGTCGGACAGGGTGCCCGGGCCGTAACGGGCGTCGAGCGTGCCCGAAACATCGGCGCCCACCTTCGCGGCGACGTTGATCCAGCCGAACGGGCCGAGCGGGATGTCGTGCTCCCAGATCGTGAAGTCGGCCACATTGATCGGTTCGAACAGGTTGCGCTTGAGGCTGTCCGGGGGGACGAGCTGGCGCGACGCGAGCCGCATCACGCATTCAGCCTCGGGCTCGGGCCCCTTTTTCGGCGGGACTGACTTGTCGGGTTTCGGCAGGCGCGGCACGACATGGACGTCGACGTCACGCTGGCCCTCGAGCAGCCGCCCGGGATGCTGCTGATCCGGCTCGACCCGATAGCTGAAGTGGAAGCGCTCGCCCTCCTCCGCAGCGTCGCCGAAATCGAGGCGGAAGTCATCGCCGGTGACGGTGACCGTGGGCTTGTAGTCGCCGAGCGGCATGTCGCACGAATCCATCGTATAGTAGATTTGCCGCGTCTCGGTTTCGATCCGCATGCGCATGTCGGGGCGGCAGGCCATGGTGATGCCGGTCACCCCGCGCGGCGCCGCCCGCGCCTCGCGCAGCTCCGCGTCCGGGGGCGGCTCTGTGGCCCTCGTGTCGGGCTCGGCCGGCGCGCGGCGGACGACGCCGTCCGCGCCGCCCGGCTGCTGGGCGACATGGGTCAGCTCGTGCGCCACCAGCCGCCGGTCGGCGACGCTCTCGCCGTCGCCGAGCCAGATGTCGTGCCCGTAAGTGAAAGCGCGCGCGCCAAGCGCGTCGGCGAGCCTGGCCGCGCCCGGCCCCTGATGGATGCGGACATGATCGAGGGCGCTGCCGAGGCGGCGCTCGTGGGGGGCGCGCGCATGGCCGGGCAGCGCGCTGCCGCCGCCCGGGCGCAGGATCCCGGCCGCCAGGCTCGCCGGCAGCTCGGCGGCGCCGTCGCTCGGCGCGGCGCCTCCCGCGGCCGGCGGCGGGCTGTCTCCGCTTCCGCCCGCCTCCGCCGCGACCGTCTCGGCGGCCGCCTCGTTCGGATTGTGCGGGCTGTCCATCGGGATGCGCACCGTCGGCTCGTGGGCGCTCGCCGCGTCGAGGGCCTTGCGCCGCAGCGTCCGTTCGCCGCCTTGCTGGAAGACGTGGGTCAGCTCGTGGGCGAGCAGGCGCCGGCCGGCGCCGGAGGCGGGATCGTACTGGCCAGGCGCGAAATAGATGTCGCGCCCGGCGGTGAAGGCGCGGGCGTTGATGTCGCGCGCCATCGCCCCCGCCGAGGCGCCGTCGTGGATCCTGACGTGGCCGAGGTCGCGCTGGAAGCGCGGCTCGAAGAAGGAGCGGGCCGCGGTTGGCAGCGCGGCCCCGCCGGGCCGCGCCCCGAGCGTCGCGGCGAAGCCCGCGGGCACCGCCGGTCCGGCGCCGGTCGCCGCCTTGCGCTGCGCCAGCGGCTCTTCTTCTTCCTCCTCCGGCCCGACCGGGTCTCGCTGCAGCGGCTCCTCCGCTTCCCGCTGGATGACCGGGTGGACCGGAATCGGCCCCGCCCCCGCCGCGGGCATCCGCATCACCCGCTCGGCGACCTCGTCCGCTTCCTTCTCATACGGATCGTCGGGCGCGCTGACGGTAAGCTTGGCCTGCAGCGGCGGCACACCGAGCTTCTCCTCGCTGTCGCAGCCCGCGCATTTGCCGGAGACGCCGGCCGAGCCGCCGCAGGCGCAGGCGCGCTGCAGCAGCTTCGGGGCGGCCGCGACGACGGCGTCGGCCGGCGCCGCGCGCTGAAGGAGCGCCGCGCCGGTCATGGCGCCACCTCATAAGCAGGCCGCTCGATCCACCATTTGTCGCCACGCATACGCTGGGCGGGGACGGGGCCGTCGGCGACGGGGATCCCGGCCGGACGGTGGCGAAGCACGCCGCGCACCGTCATCCTCTTGCCGCGGGTCTCCGCCGGCCAGTAATGGACGCCGTCGAGGAAGACCGGCCGGTCGCCGGCGACTTCCAGGACGGCGCCGGCCTTGTAGTCGACGGCCGTGCCGGTCAGCGCGACCTGCGTCCCCACCGCTTCGATCAATTCTTCGGCCTGGCGCGCCATCCCCCGCTCCTATCGCCTGACCGCCACGGCGACGCAGAAGACCTGTCGGTTGAAGTCCTTCAGCGGGCGGGAATAATGTTCGAGCGTGCTTTCGAAGGCGTACATCGGCCCGTCGCAATTGGGATCGGCCAGGGCCTTCTGGTCGCAATGGTTGGCGTGCCACCACATCCCGCTCTTCTCGTCGAAGAGGCCGTAATCGTAATTGACCATATTGTCGCCCTCGCGCCGGGCGTCGTAATCGTAATTGGCCAGGTCGACTTTGCCCTCCTTGTCCTTGGCCGGCGCCTTGTCGCGCCAGAAGCGCTTGGAGAAGAGGATCACCTTGTGGCCGGGTTCGTTGGCCGTCACATAGGCGTCCATTTTGCCCTTCGCGGCAAGCGCTTCGGGAAGCGATTCATAGCAATTGCTGAGGTCCGGGACGTCCAGCTTGCCGATTTCGAGCGAGGTAATGCCGATACAACCCTGGGCGAGGATATACTTTTCGTCGTCGGTCATGACGACGTTGTTCTCCTTCGACCATTTGTCGATATAGGCCTGCATCGCCCGGCTGCTTGTCTTGTCGCCCCGGCGCGGATGCAGCGAATCCATGATCGGCAGGACGGCGTACAGCGCGTCGAGCTCGGCGCCGTCGAAGGCGCTGTAGAGGCGGCCCAGGAATTCCGTCTGGGTGCTCGCCAGGTCGCGGCCGCCCTGCGACATGTCCCCCAGCACCTGGAGGATGGCATTTTCGTCGTCGTCGCCGACGACGCCGCTCAGCATCTCCTCGACCAGCAGCCGCTTGACGCGGTCGCTCTTCGGCACATGGAGTTTCCCGGCGACGACGGCGCGCGCCTTGTTGTCGCTGTCGAAATCGTCGACGATCGCGTCGCTCGTCTCGATCTCCTTGAGATAGTCTTCGAGGACCTTGGGGTCGTAAGCTTCGCTGCCGGTGAAGAGGCTTTCGAAAGCGCCGCCGATGTTCGCGAGGAAGCCGCCCGGGGTGCCGCCCTTGCGGCGCAGAGTCTGCTCGGAGCCCTGCTGGAAGACATGGGTCAGCTCGTGCGCGAGCAGGCGGCGCCCGGAGGGGGAGCCGGGCCGATATTGGTCGCGGCCGAAATAGATGTTCGCGCCGACGGTGAACGCCCGCGCTTCGAATGCGCTCGCCGCCCGGGCCGCGGCCGGCCCGCTGTGGACGCGGACGTGGCCCAGATCGGCGCCGAACCGGGGCTCGAAGAAGCTGCGCGCCGAAGCGGCCAGCGCCTCTCCCGAACGGCCCCGCGCCGGCCGGGCTTCGCCCTCGCGCCCGTCGCGCCGCTGCTCGCGCGGCGCGGCGGCGGGCGTCGCGGCGCGGGTCAGCGCCGGATGCGCCGCGGGGGCCGTCTCGCTGTGCCGGGGCCGGCTGAGCGCGCGCCGACTCATCCGTCGCCCCCCGCCACCGCGCGCGCCACCGCGGAGCCGACGCCGTCCGTCAGGCCGGCGCCCCGTGCAACCTCCGCCCGCGCGGCCTCGGTCCGCGACGGACGCAGCCCCTCGACTATCCCCGGAGCGGCGAGCTGCCGCCGCAGCGCAGCCTCGATCGCGGCCGCCAGCGCGGTCCGGTCGCCCGCGAGCGAGGCGTCGACGGTGACGCTGTCGATGGCGATATCGACCCGCCGCCTCATCCCGCGCCTCCGAACTCGGCGGCGGTGATCGGCTTTTCGAGCTTGGCATATTCCCGCCGCGCGGCCGCCATGACGTGGCTGGGATCGACCGCGGTCCCTTCCTCGGCGGCGAGGAAGGCGGCGTTGATCGCGATCGTGCGGATCGCGCCGCCGGCGATCGCCAGCCGCGCCAGGCGGGTCGGCTCGAGCCCGGCGACCGGCGTCCCCTGCGGAAAGATCCCGCGCCAGATCTCGCTGCGCAGCTCGACGTCGGGGAATGGGAAATCGACGACGAAGCGAAGCCGCCGCATGAACGCCGAATCCAGCGCCGATTTGAGGTTGGTGGTGAGGACGGCGAGGCCGCGATACGCCTCCATCCGCTGCAGCAAATAGCTGACCTCGACATTGGCGTAGCGGTCGTGGCTGTCCTTCACCTCGGAGCGCTTGCCGAACAGAGCGTCGGCCTCGTCGAACAGCAGGATCGCCCCGCTCGCCTCGGCCGCCTCGAAGATCCGGCGCAAATTCTTCTCGGTTTCGCCGATATATTTGCTGACCACCTGGCTGAGGTCGATCCGGTAGAGATCGAGCCGCAGCTCGGCCGCGAGCACTTCGGCGGCCATGGTCTTGCCGGTGCCGCTGGCGCCGACGAACAAGGCGGTGACGCCGAGCCCGCGATTGCCGCGTCCGGACCAGCCCCACAGCTCGTGGACCTGGTGGGCGCGGCGGACGTGGACGGCGATGTCCTTGAGCTGGCCGATCCGGTCGGGCGGCAGCACGAGATCGTCCCAGCCGACGCCGCTCTCGATCCGTTCGGCGAGATCGTCGAGCCGTCGGCGCGCCTGCGCCCGCGCGGCGTCCCAGAGGCGGCCGGCCGGATCGCCGCGCCCCTGCGCGAGCGGATCGTCGGCCATTTCCGCCGCCGCCCGCACGCCGCGGCCGTCGAGCGCGAATTGCTCGGCCAGCCGATCGAGCGCCGGCCCGAGCGCGGCGGCGCGATCGCCCAGCGCGCGCGCCCACACCGTTCGCCGCTGCAGCGGCGTTTGGGCCGGCATGTCGGCGCGAAGCCGCCGCCGGTCGAGCGGCAGCGGGTCGCGGGCGCCGACCATGGTCGGGCCGAGCAGCAGGTCGGCGAACAGCGCCGCGGCGCGCTCTTCCTCGTCGCCGCCGCCATCGCCTTCGATCAGCAGCATGCCGTTCGACAGCGCCAGCTCGCGATCGCAGAGCCGGGCGAGCGAGAGCCGCTCATAGGCGCCGCGCGGGATGTCGGCGCGGTCGACGCGGAAGATCCGCTGGCCCTGCGTCGCGGCCAGCGCCCCGGCGATCGCCCGCTTGCCGTCGCGTCCGGCGCCGCAAAGCTGGAGGACGGGCCAGGTTCCGGCCGAATCGGCCTGCCAGTGTCGCTCCAGCGCCGCCGCGAGCGCGGTTTCCGCTTCCGACAATTCGGGATGATCGGCGAGGATGGCGACGAGGCCGTCGAGGCGCGCGTCGAGATAGTCGATGCCGAGGAGATAGTGGAGGATGCGCTCGTCCAGCTTGAGGGCGCGCTCGTCGAACGGCGGGCCGCCGTCGAGCTCGACGATCCGCCAGCGGCGCAGCGGCGCCTGCGGGCACAAAGCCGCCCACGCCGCCTCGCCCGCGACCGCCCGGGCGAGGCCCGCCGTCGCCCGCGCGCCGCCGAGGACATCCGGATCCACGTCCTGCGCGGCGGCGATGAGAAGGACCGTGAGATCGTCCGCGCCGAGCCCGAACATCGAAGCGAGGCTGTCGATGCGCGCCGGCGACGCCGCCGGCCCTGGCGGCGGCAGATCGGCCTCGGACTCGCCGGCCAGCGCCCGGCGCAGCAGCTCGAACAAAGCATCGAGCCGGCGGCGATTGGCTTCGGCCCAGTTCGGAGCATGTATGTCGTTCACGGCACCGTCACCAGCTGGGTGGGATCGAAGGCGGGCGGCTTGGCGGCCGGGTCGACGAGCAGGCTGTCGATGCCGGCGACGCGCAGGCGCACGGGAAGGCCGGGACCGGGCGGAAGGTCGGCGAAGACGGCCGAGACCGAATCCGCCGGTGCCGCGAGCGGATCGAGCGGTCGCTCCGCCTGGCCGGCGACGATGGCGACCGCCTGGGTTTCCCGGATGTTGGGCTGGCAGCCGACCGTGACGAGCGTCCCGCCGGGGTCCGCGGCAGCCGCGGGCGCGGTGCGCGGGGCGAGCAGCGCAGGAATCCGGTTGGTGGTCCGCTCCGGCGCGTCGGCGCTGCGCAGCACCACGTCGACCAGATAGGCGCCGATCCGCCAGGCGCCGGGATCGGCGCCGGTGCCGGCCAGCGGCGATGCCGGCGGGAGCGGCGGTCCTTCCGGAAGGACGACGACGATCCGGTCCGGCGCCGCCGCGCCGTCGGGGGCGAGCTCGAGGGTCGCTTCGGTTTCGGGGGCGGTGAAGCGCACCCGAACGTCGCCGGCGTCGAGCCGGTGGCCGCGCAAGGTCACGGGATCGCCGAGGCGCATCGCCGGGCGCCCGCCGGGAGGCTCGATCGCGGCCAGCATGGGCGTCGCCGGCAGCAGGTCCGGATGAACCGCGACCCCCGCGTCGCGGCCGGTCGCGAGGTCGCGGGGCCCGCGCGAAAGCACGGGAAGCGGCGTCCTTTTGGGGAGCTCCCGCTCGATCAGCACCACCGACACCATGTAGGCGACGGTCGTCCGGTAGGTGGTCTGCAGCGCCGTCCAGAGCTTGGACATGTCGTCGATCGACAGCGGCTCGGGCGTGATCCGGATCAACTCGAGCTGGTCGGCGAGCCGGGCCGGGTCGGTATTCTTGAAAGCCGGCGGCAGGATCGAGCCGTTGACATTGCCCTCGAGCGCGGCACGGATCATCTCCCGCGCCAGCACCGGCGTCTCGTGCAGCACCTCCATCGCATAGCCGAGCAGGATTTCGCCGTGCAGCTCCTGGTTCGTGTAAGCGGTGAGCAGATAATGAAGGTCGAGCGCGAGGCGCGGCCGATGGACGAGGCCGTAACGGGAATCGCGCGTCGGCAGGTCGCTGTTGGACAGCGCGCTGTTCGGCGTGATGCGGTGAAGATAGATATTGAGCTGGCTCGGATCGGCTTCCGAAAGCTGGTCGATCGCCCGGTCGGGCGGCAATGCGGTGACGGTCACGTCGCCGCCGACGCTGCCGGTGATGTCGGCATTGACCATCGCGTCGTTGAGCAGGTCCTTGAGGAGCCGGGTCACCGATGCGATGGCCAAAGCGTTGCTCACGGCCGCCTCCGGCCCTTGCCGAGATAATCTTCCAGCGACATCAAGGTCGGCCGCGACCGGGCGCGCGGGCGCGGCGGCGTGGCGCGCGGCTCGCCGCCCGCGCGGACCTCGATGCGGCCGATCGAGATTCGGATGTCGGGCGCCAGCTCTCCGCCGCCGCCCGGCGCTTCGGCCGCCATCGCCGAGGCCGCTCCCTCCGGCAGCCGCATCTCGGGAAGCAGCAAAGGCAACGGCCGCGGCTCCAATCGATGGTCCGCCTCGCCGCCGGGGGGAGCGAGCAGGCCGGGGGCATCGGCCGCTATTTCCGCGGGCCCCGGCGCGGCGGGGGCCGCGGCGGCGGCGGGCACGGGGCCGTCCCCAGCCTGGGTCGCGCGCGGCTCCGGTGGGGCCGGGTCGAGTGAGGGCGTGGACGGGTCGGGCGCTTTGGCCGCCGCGTTCCGCCGGCGCGGCGCGGGCTGCGCGTCCTGTGGCTCGACCACAGCGGCGGCAGCAGCGGTCAACGGGGCGGGCGCCGCCTTGCCCGGCGCCGCTTCGCCGAGGAGGGGCGGCGAAGCCGCAGCGGCGCTTGGCGGAACGGGGCCTGGCGGGGGCGCGGCAAGGCCTCCATCGGCCGTGTCGGCGGCGTCCAGCCCTCCCTCGAACCGGCTGCGAAGCCGGGGACGCACGACATCGCCGGCGCCCGGCAGCACGCGCGAGGCGAGCCGGCGCAGGACGGCGTTCACTGGCTCCGCTCCACCGCCAGATAGGCCCGGCGCCGCGCCGGGGACAAAGCCAGGATCTCGGCCTCGCTCCAGCCGAACCGGTCGGCCAAAGCCGCGACCTCGCCGAGCAGCCGCAAGCCATGGGCGTCGATCTCGGCCCAGAGATGGGCGCCGATGTCGAAGCCGGTGGTCCACTCATTGCCGCAGGCGGGGCAGCACAGATCGAGCGCGAGGTCGGCGGCGGCCTCGCGCTCGCCGACCCGGTCCACCACCGCCGCGCGGGCGGCTGCGGGCAGGTCCGCCAGGCCGGCGGCGCCGGCCGGGGCTGCCACCGCGGCGACCGCGCGCGCCGCCAGCGCCTCGACCGCGCCGTCGAGGTCGCCGGTTCGGGCGGCGGCGGCGAGATCCCGGCTGTCCAGCGGCCGCAGCGAGACTGCCCACCCGTCGCCGCCGAGCGCCTCGGGTGGGCAGGGATCGCCCACCCCCTCGGCCAGCGAGACGGCGGACAGATCGAATTCCTGCCGCTCCCCGCAACGCGGACAGTCGGCGAGGCAGGCCAGGATGTCGCCAAAGGTTTCCCGGTGCAGCGCGATCAGGTGGCGGTCACGCAGCGCGATCGGCCAGCCGGCCGGGTCCTCGCCGCCGCCCTCACCCTCGCCCTGGCCGGCCAGCCGCAGCACGGCCAGAGCGCGATCCAGGGGATGCAGGCGCGCCCCGGCGTCGCGCGCTTCAAGGAGCCGCTGCGGGGGGAGCATGGCCCCCATTACGGCTGCGGCTCATTGAAGCTCGGCTCGGCCGGCTCGACGACCTCGTAATCGCGCTCCCATCCCTCATTCTCGAGCTTCAGAGTCTCGATGGCGATGGCATTGGCATTGGCATCGAGGTCGGGCAGCGCCTGCATCTCGGACACCCAGCAGCGATACACTTTCCAGGCTTTGGCCAGCTGCCCGGCCTCATTGTAGAGCTCGATGATGATGTCCTTGCGGAAATCCTTGAGCGAGCCTTCGAGGCCGAGCCCGGAGCCGTAATTCCACACCTTGTTCGCCCATTGCTCGAAATCGATGTCGTGGGTGACTCCGCGCTCGAGCGTGATCGCCTCGAACTTGGACCGGCCCGGCGACTTGCGGCTGGTGCTCGGGTCGCCGCCTTCGCGATGCTCGACCACTTCGGTGCTGCGCTTGAGCGCGCCGACCTTGGAGATTCCGGCGACGTACCGCCCGTCCCATTTCACGCGGAACTTGAAGTTCTTATACGGGTCGAAACGCTGCGGATTGACGCTGAACTGGGCCATGCCCTTCCTCCCCCCTCAGGCGGCCGCGCCGGCCTGGCCGGCGAGCTGCTGCAGCTTGATGATGACGAATTCGGCCGGCTTGAGCGGCGCGAAACCGACGATGATGTTGACGATGCCGAGATTGATGTCGTCCTGGGTCGTCGTGCTGGAGTCGCACTGGACGAGATAGGCCTCGCGCGGCGACTTGCCCTGGAAGGCGCCCTGCCGGAACAGATTGTGCATGAAGGCGCCGACGTTGAGGCGGATCTGCGCCCATAACGGCTCGTCATTGGGCTCGAACACGACCCATTGGGTGCCGCGGTAGAGGCTCTCCTCGATGAACAGGGCCAGCCGCCGCACCGGCACATATTTCCATTCGCTCGCCAGCGCGTCGGAGCCGACCAAAGTCCGCGCGCCCCAGGCGATCGGGCCGAAAGCGGGGAACAGGCGCAGCGCGTTCAGCCCGAGCGGATTGAGCACGCCATTTTCGGCGTCGGTGAGGACATATTCGAGCTCGCGCACGCCGCGGACCACCGCTTCGGTGCCGGCGGGGGCCTTCCACACGCCGCGCGACGAATCGGTGCGGGCGTAAAGTCCGGCGACGGCGCCGGAATTGGCGAAGGACCTCAGCCGATTGTCCTGGAGCGGATCGGCGAAGCGCGCGCGCGGGAAGTAAGCGGCGGCGTTGCGGTGCCGCAGCCCGCCGTTCGCGGTCAGCCAGGCCTGCGCTTCCGGCAGCGAATCGATCGCCGCCGGCAGATCGAGCAGCGCGAAGGCGCGCCGCAGCTCGGCATAAGCGATCGCCGTCGCCTGAAGCGACGGATCGGACTGGTTGGGGATGACGAGGATGTTGAACAGGTCGACATTCTCGAGCGCGTAGAGCCCCGTTTTCCCGGCCTGCGAGCCGGCCAGATCGATCGCGCTCGGGGCGGTGCCGTCCGAGCCCGGCACGGCGCCGCTCTGCGCCTGGCCGGCCGGGCCGATGCCGAGCTGATAGCCGCCGACATTGGCGAACTGGTTGTCGGTGATGTCGTCGGCGCCGGCGTTGAAGGTCGTGTCGGCGAAGACGAAATGAAGCGAGGGGTCCGCGCCGCCCGGGATGACGGTGATCGAATCGTCGGCCACGGCGACCCGGGCATTGGCATATTCGGGCCGGGCGACGCCCTGCAGCGCGGTGCGAAGCGCCGCGGCGAGCCCGCCGACGTCGGTCGGCGCCTGGCCCGCCCCCCAGAGCGCGAGCGTGCCGGCCGAATGGACCACGGTCCCCGCCGCATCGGCGAGGTCGACGTCGACATTATTGGGGTCGTCGAGCGTCGAGAAATCGAACTGGCTCAGCGTAACCCAGGCAGTCCCGCTCCGCGCCGGACGGCGCTGGGCCGCGCCGGAGGCCTCGCGCCCGCCATTGGCGATGCCGAGGTTCAGGATGCCGGCGGCGTTGCGCTGCCCGGCGCTCAGGAAGACGACGCTGGATTGCTCGCCGGTCGAGCCCGAGGTGGCGGTGAGGAAATTCTCGGTCCCAACGGCCTGGCAGGTGAAGCCCGAAAAGGCCGGATTGGCCGGCTCCAGCGCCTGTACCGCCGCTTCGATCTGGCCCGCCAGATTGTCCATGCGGGCATTGAAATTGGCGCCCGGCATCGGCACGCCCTCCGCCATGAAATCGAATTCGTAGACGCGGCCGCCGTCGATCGAGATGGCCAGCCGCCGGGCATCGTCGCCGAGCCCGCCGGTGATGTCCGCATCCTCGATGTCGCCGCTGGTCGCAATGCCGGCATTGCCGTAGGCGAGGCCGCCGGCGCGCTCGAGCCGGATGAGGTTCGACCCGGCGTTGACGACCGCGACCGCATAATTGCTCGCAAAGCCGTTCATCGACAGATTGCGGTGGGTTTCGGTTCGCACGGCCTGGAGCCGCCCGGCCCGTTCCTGGAATTCGGTGACGGTGAGGTTGAACAGGCTGCCCGGGCTGGCCGTCGCATAGTCGACCTCGACGCGCACATTGTTGCCCCACAGGCCCTCGCCTTTGGCACGCGCGGTGAGCACGGCCGTGCCGGTTTCGTCCTCCATGTCGACCGAGGCGGCCTGAGCGCCCGCGGCGACGCGGACGATCCAGGCGACCGCGCCGCCGTTCAGGAAGAAATGCGAGACCGCATAAGAGAGGTCGCTGTCGATCGAGAGCCCACCAAATCGCCGTTCGAAATCCGCGAAGCTGAAGATCTGCACGGGCTCGTTGACCGGGCCGCGCGAGGTATAGCCGATAAAGGCCGCGACCGAGGTCGGCACGCCGGCGATGCTGCGCACGCCGCTCGGCACCTCTTCAATATAGACTCCGGGATATGAGACGTTGGTGGCCATGGCGCTCCCCCTCTATCGGGCAACAGTAGGGCAATCACCGAGGACCAAGTCATCGGCGACACGAAAGCCGGAACTCGTCGTACCAGTAAGTGCTACTGCAAAGCGCCGCTCCACAGCGTAATTCAATCACTTAGGCGTCTCCGCCAGTGATCTTGGCGACGATTACAGAGAGCCTGCTATCTCCGCGCGACTCTCTCAGTACTCGCCCAGAAAGCGGGCAGACTGACCCCACTCACAGCCGCTGTCAATCCACTGACGCAGGTGAATCTATTTGCCCGCGGCCTCAACCTCGCTGGCGTATGACGACAAGACGAAGCGATGCCGAGTTCGGCATGATCCGCGTCCCGATACCGTGAAAACCACAGGTAGTCTGCTTGTCGAAAGACCAGCCGCTACTTCGCCTTTTCGTGGATTTCACGACGAGGTTCTTGCAAAAGCGAAATATGTCGGAGAAACCCCGCCGCCGACCCTGCGAGTCAGAATCTCTCCGCGAGGCGCGCGGCTTCTACGGCGTCAGTCGAGTCAGCAAATCGGCGAGCGGCGATATTGTCCACGCGCGCGACATGAATTGAGTATGTGGCTGTTCTCCCGCATCCAAGAAGGCGACTGCGTGCGGCCCGAGCCGTCGGGGCAAGCGGAAACGGACATCGAGCCCACCGGACGCCAGTCGAGAGGCGAGCGCTGCATTCATCGATCGAGTCGAACGGCTAAAGGCGCTGACGAAGAAGCCGCCACCACGCCGAATCCAGTCGGCGAACGTCTCCGTCTCTCCGTAAAGCGCATCGAACAGGGCAACGCCCGCGATACGTTCATTGGCGCCGCCGAAGCGCAGCGCCGCGGCGGCCGGATTATACCCTCCGCTATAGGCGGCGAGGATCACCGGCGTCCGGTGGAAGCGTTCGGCAAGACCGTCATCGTCGAGGCACCGCGCGACCCGCTCGCCGGCCTCGACGAGAAAGGCCCGGAAGAATCCGGCTTCCCAAAAACGGCCCGCGCTTGAATCGAGCGCATCAACCGCGAATTGCGGCGCAACGAGAACCGCGTTCAGCCCCGATTGCGCCAGCTGCGCGGGAATCGCCTGGCGATCGATCACGTCGCGCGCCAGGGTTGCGTTATTGCCGTGGAAAAAGACGATGATCACCGCTGGCCTGGCGGGATCGAAGCTGTCCGGGACAGCCAGCAGCACGCGGCGGTCGCTGTAGGTTTCGTCCTCCCAGAACCGGCCGCGTCGTGAGGCGCGGCCCCTGCGGCCGGCGTCGGTGACGTTCAGGAACGCTTCGCCCGTGGCGGGCACGACCCCGTCATAGGGGAAGGGGGAATGGTCGAACGCGACCAGCCGCATCGTTATGCCGGGCGATCGCGTTGCCGGGGCATCGCCTTCGCAGCCCGCCAGCGATCTTGCCTCCGCAGCGCCGCCGGGGACGAGGCTTGCGAACAGGAGCGCCGCCGGCAGTGCCCGGCGGGCGACGGTACGCAGGCGCCCGGCAGCGCGCATCTCAGGCGCTCAGCCCGGCGCCGGAGCCGTTGGCGCGGGCCGCAGCAGAAGCAGAAAGGCGGGGATGGCGATGAGATAGGCGATGGCGCTCGCCATGAGCACCGACGAGAGGCCCCAGGCCGTCGCGACCAACGGCACCGCCGCCGATCCGATCACCGAGAAACATCCGTTCACTCCCCAGGCCCAGACGAACATGGCCTCCTTGCCAACGCGGGTGAGGCCGGCCATCGCGGTCGCCATGGGAAAGCCCATGAGGAAGGCGGGCGGGAAGACGAGCGCGACGCAGCATAGGATCCGTAACCCATAGGCCAGACCTCCGATCGCGTCGAGGACGACGCCGAGCGCGACCGCATAGAGAAGCAGGATAGCGCCGATCGCGCCGAGGACGAGCGGCAGGATGTGTCGGCTCCGCCCGAGGAAGCGTTCGGAAACGAGGCTGCCCAGACCCGAGAAGACGAGCATGACGGTGATCAGCAGCGACGACGAGACGATTGGGTTGGTCAGCGCGAGCACGAACTCGGCGATCAGCGCGACCTCCACCATGATGTAGCCGAGGCCGAGGCAGGAGAAGAACAGGATCGTGCCTCCCTTGCCCGGCATTCGCGAGAACAGGGTGCGCCAGCCGAAGGCGAGCGGGATCAGGATCAGCAGCAGCGCGCAAAACGTCGCGACCCCGAGCGTCGCCCAAATGAGCAGATATCCCCAATCGCCCTGGAAAAGCTCGAGCCGATCGAGGGTGCCGGGCAAGTCCCCGGGTCTCACATAAGCGGCAAAATAGGGCCGCTGGTTGGTGAGCGGGCGCGTGTCGAAGACATATTGCGGGGCGATCTCTTCCCACGTTCCGCGAACGAGGCTGTGCCACACGAGCCGGCCCACCGTGGTCGCCGGCTCAATGGTAGGCCGATCGTTCGCGGCGCCGCGATCAATGGTAGGATCGGCCGTCGGATCCGCGCCCGCGCCGCGCGCCGAGGATGCCGCGGCGGCGCCGAAGATCTGCTGCCGGAAGCCATCGAGCGTTGGCCGCGCCAGCGCGGCATCGAACGGCATTCCCGGATAGTAGATCGTATCGAACGACATCGCCCGGCTGTGCGCCTGAAGCGTGGCGATCTCGCCGGGCGTGAACCCGCCTTGCTTGTAGAGCACGGTCGTCGTGCCGAGGTAGGTCGACACCACGAAGAAGGATTGCCCCAGCCGCGCGGCATCGAAGTCGTGCGCCGCCGCGGCCATGGTCGTGTAGAGCTTCAGGACCGACTTGGGCGGCTCCTCCTTGTTCCAGAGCGTGACCGACAGGATGCCGCCGGGCCTCAGCGCGCGCATGTAGCTCAGCATCGCTTCGCGGGTGTAGGCGTATTTCTCGACGATCGCGAAGCCGCCCGGCGACGACAGCCCGGCCGAATCGGCGAGGCTGAAATCGATGACATCATAGTGCTGGCCGCTGTGCGCGAGATGGTGCCGCCCCTCCTGATCGACCACGGTGACGTTCGGCCGGTTGAGCAAGTCGCCGGTGAAACGCCGGAGCGTCGGGTCGGTCAGCAGGGCCTCGCGCACGGCACGATTCCCCTCCGCCGCAGTGACGTGCCGCGCGCCCGCGCGCAACGCCACCATCGTCGAGATGCCGCCGCTCAGCTGGACGACGAAAACCTCGGGCCGCTGCTTCAGCAGATAGGGGTAGATCATCGGCAAGAAGCGGAAATAGCCCGTCTGCCGCTGGGGCAGATCGGCCATGATGCCGATCGGACCCTCGCCGTCGATATAAAGGCCAAGATAGGCGTTCTCGGGAATCTCGTCGAGGTTGAACGCGGCGTTGTCGGACAGCCCCGGCGCGATATGGAGATAGGAGCTGGCATAGACCTCGATCAGTCCGAACGGGGTCGACCGCTCGTAGACGCGGCGGCTGGCGGGGAATTTGCGGGCGTAGGAGACGCCCTTATAGTCCGACACGGCGAGCTTCTCGAGGCCGAGCACCTGCGGCAGAATCAAATGTCCGGCGACGCTGGCCATTGCGACGATTGCGGCGGCGGCGATCCAGCCTTTCCGCGATCGAAGAAACCAGCAGGCGCTCGCCGCGGTCCACAGGAGCAGCGGCAGCAGCATGAGGTCCGCCGGGTGCAGGAGATACATTGCCGGCAACACCAGCACGCCGCCAATCCCCGCTCCGACAAGGTCGGCGGCGTAGACCCTTCCAAATCGCTTCCGCGCCTGCACGAACACGATGCCGAGGAAGAATGCCGCGAGCAGGAACGGGAGAAAGTAAAGCACATAATTGGCGAGCAGGCGCCATTTCTGGTTCGGATCCGAAATCAGGAAGATCGGATTGAACGGTAGCTGTTGCGCGATCAGGTTCGAGACGACCATCACCGGACCGAACGCCAGCAGCGTGCCGCTGGCGATCGCGTGCCAGTGGCGCTCGAACGCGCCCTTGAAAACGGTCATGATCGCGCTGGCGAGGCCGAAACCGAGCATCGCCAGGCTGACGACGAGCGATCCGAAATGCGCCCAGCTGCCGACCGTGAAGAGGCGCATGACGGTGAGCTGCAGCGCGATCACCGCCCCGGCGGCGAATGCCACCGACAGATAGAGGGGGATGGTGACGCGCAGTCCCTGCCGGTCGCCGGCCGGCGCTCCGGGGGCGATCGCGTCGCTCGCGGCACTCTCGCTCAAGGCCATCGCGCGTTCGCCCTACCGATTGTGGGTGCCGAGGATCGTGTCCCCTTCGAGCTTGGTGAAGGGGACGAAGGGCACGAGCCTGCCGTTGTAGATGTCCGATCGGCTGACCGTGGTGGTGCCATCGGCGGCCTCGTTCCTCACCACCTTCAGCACGTGCTGGGCGCCCGGTGGACCGACGGGGATGACCATGATCCCGCCCGGCTTGAGCTGCCTGAGCAGCGGCGGCGGAATATGATCGATGCCGCAGGTGACGATGATCTTGTCGAAGGGCGCCGCCCGCGGCCACCCGTAATAGCCGTCGGCGTTGGCGGTGTGGATCGCGCCGAACTCGCGATAGCCCCGGCGGATCAGCGCCCGGTAGATGCCGGTCGTGCGCAGGGCGAGCGGCCGGATGATCTCGATCGTCCAGACCTTGTCGGTCAGATGGGCCAGATAGGCGGACTGATAGCCCGATCCGGTGCCGATCTCGAGCACCTTGTCGCCCGGTCTCACATTGAGTGTGCTGGTCATCCGCGAGACTGCGTGCGGGCCGGAGATGGTCACTCCGAAGCCGATGTCGAGGAAGGCGTGATCATAAGCGCGGCGGAGGTTCTGGGGGAGGACGAACTCCTCGCGCGGGGTAAGGAGAAAGGCCTTCTTGTCCGCCTCGGTCCACACATCGCGATTGCCGACGAGGGCTTGGTAGAGGTTCCAGCGCTGGGCGAGGAAGTTCGGGTCTTCGCCGCGATTGGCGGCCATCCAGCGGATGAACTCCGTGCGATCGGTGAGCGGCACCGCGATATCGAAGGTGAACGGCTGAGCCATGGTCGCGCCTTCGGCGCTTTGCAACGGGGCGATCTCTTCAGGACCCCCGTCGGCAGCCTGGTTGACGCCCTGGTTGATGGTCTCGCCGGTCTCGCTGGCCGGCTCGCGCCTGCCGCAGGCCGCAAGGCCCGCCGCAGCCATGCCCGAGATCAAGACGTTTCTTCTGGTCAGCACTAAATATCCCCCCAGCGAGAATGAATACATAGCTTCATTATCGCAAGATACAGGTAAATCGCCGCCGCCGGAATGTTTGTCCGCCAGGGTAGACGTGCCGGATGGAAGTCAATGGGCCCCTCCCCGGACCACTTTCCTTGGCGCATCTCCGGAATTGACCACCTCGCTCCCCTGGAATCGGAAGAAGATTTCGCCCGGACCGCGCACTCCGGACTTGCCGGCGGTCCCGCCGCCATCCTGACCTCGAAACCATGAGCCCGGTTTCCGTCCGGGAACGAGGGGGAGATTGAGCTCTCGATGGGTCCGGACCGGCAACCCAATTCGCCGGATATCTGTCGTGCGCCACGATCCTGCGTTTGCATCGCGCCGCGCCTGGGCTATGCTGCCCCTCGGGTTTCTCGGCGTCTCGACAAGGAAGGTGTTGATATATGACCCAAAGCAATTCCGTCGCGACAGGCACGTTCGACGGTATCGACCTATCCGATCTCGATCTGCTCGACATTGAAGTCGTCCAGATGGGGAGTTCAATGGGGATTCCGGAGACCGGCGCGTCCTGCTGTCCCTACGTCACCTGCTCGTCTTGCTGTATCGCACCTGATTCCGTCTAGATGCGACGCCTGGACTTGAGGACGGCCGGCGGTGCCGGCTCGCCGGCAGGCGCTCGGGAGACGCCGGTTGCGACCGGGCGGCCATGATGGACCTCGTGCGCCGGCCCTTAGGTACCGATGGTCCATGGGGAGGTGGTTATGACTGATATCAGCTCGTTCGATACCGGTGCTTTCGATGGCATCGATATGTCGGAATTGGATTTGCTCGACATCGAGATCGTGCAGACGGCGAGGACGACGGGGATTCCGGAAACCGGCGCGTCATGCTGTCCTTCGGCTCCGAGTCATTGCTCATCCTGCTGCATCGACATCACCTGAGCGACGTTTTCGGGGGCCTTCACGCCGCGGCGGCATGCGCCTGACCGTCGCAAGAGGCCGCCGTGAAACCGCCGAGATGCCAGGTCCCGATCACTTTGCATGATCGGGCTCGCCGTGCTACGTTGATTTTGCCCCGATATTGGTCGTCGGCGCTTCAGCGGGAAGAATAGATATGACCCACGTCAGTTCATTCGACACCGACACTTTCGACGGCATCGATATGTCGGAACTGGACCTGCTCGACATCGAGATCGTGCAAACGGCGAATATAGCGGGACTCCCCGAGACCGGGGCGTCGTGCTGCCCCAGCACGCTGTGTTCATCCTGCTGCATCGACATCACCTGAAGAGCTTCGAGCGGGCGCCTGACCGGCAAGGCTGCGGACTTGTTTCCGGGCCGGACCCGGCCGTTGGAGGGCGGCTGGCCCTCGCCTGATCCGAGTCGCGCCGCGCCGGCACGGCCGCCGCGCCGGGCCGGCCGATTGCGCTGCTGCTTCAGGCTCTTGGCATGATGGAATGAGCGTGATACGCCATCGCTCTGGCATCGATCCTTGGTGACCAGTCGGGGAGGTTAATATGACCCATATCGAGACCTTCGACGATATCGACATGTCCGAACTTGAGCTGGTCGAAGTCGAGATCGTTCAGACTTCGGCGGTGATGGGAATTCCCGAAACGGGCGCCTCATGCTGTTGGCTCTTCCGGTGCGGATCCTCATCCTGCGTGCACGACACCTGAGCGAATTTCGACTGGGGCGCGCCGTTCGTTTCGAACGGAAAAATTTTTGCGCGGTGATTGAAGCTTTGCCGGCTCTTCTGCCGGCTCCGTTGCGCTCGCGCGCCGTCCGGCCTGTCGGCGGTTCCGGGACGGATTGTCTCCAGGATGAGCGTCTCCCTCCGCCCGCGACGCGGCAGTTGAGGGCCTTTCGGCTTGCGGCCAGTGAGCTCCAATGATGATGATCGCGCAACCGCAGGCCTGGCGCGCCTTCCACGTCTTCTATTTTGACGATGAACATGTCGACGAGTTGCTGATCGAAACAGGCAGGCTGATATCCGAATTGGCTCCGAGTCCGGCCCACTGGTTTTTCATCCGGTACCAAGAGGGCGGCATGCACTTGCGGTTCCGGCTTCGCGAGGGCTCGGAGGGCTTCGCCGAGCTCTCGTGTCGAGTGCGCGACAAGGCTTGGGCGCTCGGCCGATCCGCCGCGAAACTGCCGGAGGTCCCGGCGGGGGGCGGGCCGGACGAACGTGGCCACTTTCATTATCCCGGGTCGGTCGTCGAAATCCCCTATGTGCCGGAGACGGACCGTTATGGAGGCCCTGACGCCCTTTCCGAAAATGAAGCGCTGTTCCAACATTCAACATCAATTGCCATGAAGGTGATCGGCGCGACCTTGAGCGACTGGCCGAAGCGCGCCAAGCTGGCCATAGATCTCATGCTCGCCGTGGCAACGGTGGCGGAAGAGGACGAAAAAAACGTCGGCAGGTTTTTCGAGGCCTATTCCCGGTTCTGGGCAGAGCGTTTCCAGATCGGCGAGATGGCGGAAGACAGCCGGGTGACAAGCGCACGCGCCGTCAATTCCCGCCTTCAGAAGCTGCGTGAATATGCCGCGTCCGACTCCAGTCCGGAAACGCCGTCCCAATCATGGCTTCGCCGGCTTCATGAAGCGAAGCGACGATTCGAGGACCTTTCCCAGTGCGGCAAGCTCGTCTCGCCCGCGGATCGGAAGGTCGTCAACGATCGCGACGCGTTCAATGCGGCGGTCTCGGATATGCTGATGTCCCAGCTCCACATGATGAACAACCGGTTGGGATTCGCACCCTATCTGGAAATGATGTGGGCCGGAGCGCTGGCCAGGAGCCTCGCCCGATGAGCCATTGGCCCGCTTTGCGAATCAATCATCATTGCCCCGATCATGGCGAGCTGCTGCGCGATGCGGTCGCGCCGCTGGTCGCGGAGGTGCGGGCTCGGGAAGGGGTCCGGATCCTGGTGAGGCCGCATTGGCGCGAAGGACCTCACGTCCTCTTGGCCATGGATGTCGATGAGGAGCGATTTGATCGCGAAATTTACCCGCCGTGCCGGGAACGGATTCAATCCTGGCTCCAGGAAAATCCGTCCCGAACCGGTCTCGATCCGGCCGAATATCGCCGGCAGGTGTTGCTGATTTCCGACGCGGAAAGAGAGCCGGCCGGCGCTGACCGTCTGGCCGCCGACAATAGTGTCGAGCGCAGCTGGTATCAGCGCGCCGCTCCCTATGAAATTACGGAACTGGGCGAAGTGCGCGACCAATTCCAGGTCCGCACGCTCGATCTCGCATTAAAGCTGGTCGCCCGACGCCTGGCTTCCCGATCCCGGTTCATGGTCGAGCTGGCGACCTGGATCGCCGCCGCCGGCCTCAGCGGCGGCGAGGATTTCGATTTCTGGCCAATCTCGATGCTGGCCCATTCAGAAGTCTACCTCTCGCATCAGCAGAGCCTAAGGAAGTCCTTCGAGAATTTGACGGCCAAGCTCCGGCCACCGCTTGGGCAGAGCTGGCGCGACAGCGGCATCGGCGGCGCCAATCGGCTGTCCTTCGCGTCCGGTTCGCCGGAACTGCAGGATTGGTTGGCTGCGCTCGAAAGTCTCAACAACGAGCTGGGTAGGGTGATCGAAGGGAGTCAAGATCTGCGGGAGTCCGCGGCAATGTTCGACTCGGGCGGAAACCCCAGGCCTTTTCTGAACTGGGACAGCGCGAGCCTGAAAGCGTTGATGAACACCAAATCCCATCTTCGATATCGGATTTTGATCAACTTCGTGTACGGCCTGTTCCCGCTTATCGGGCTCAAGCCGGTGGAGCGCGCTTTCCTCTGCTACCTGATCTGGCAAACCATCGAGGCCTGCGCTCCCGAGCTCATCGCCCGCGCCGACCGTGCCGTTCGCCGGGCCGAAAGCGAGGTCCGGGTCGCATGAAGCCGTTGCTCAAATCCTATGTGGTGTTCGTCGGGGTCGAGGACGGCGTACAATTCGAAGCCGGCCTGGACAGCTTCCTCCTCAAGGGACGGGGCCTCTTCCCGCTGGTGACACGAATCGTCTCGCTGTTCGACGGGACCCGGACGGCGGCGGCGATCGAAGCCATCGTTCCGGAAAAGGCGCGTCCCTTGCTCGGGCTTCTGCTGGCCGAGCTCGAGCGCAAGCGGATGATCCAAATGGTCCCCGAGACGGTGGACTCGCCGCTCGGCCCGGACATCGAGGCGCTTTATGCCGGGAGCATCGGCTATCTGAAGGACCAGATTCCGGACTGGTCGGCGGTCTTCCGGCGGTGGCGCGAAACCACGATCCTCGCCGCCGGCGCCGGCCTGTCCTACCGGGTGATGGTCCGCAATTTGTTGCGCTCGGGCGTTCGCCATCTCCTGCTCGCGCTCGATGCCTCCGACGATCCGGCGGCGGACCGCTCGGCCGTCACCGCGTCCGTCGCCGAAGCGGCGGGCCGGGATCAGGAGATCGTGGTGGAATGGCTGGACCCCGCTTCCGCGCCCACGGACGCGGCCGCCGGCGGCGCCCGCATCGTCTATGTGAGCGACGCCGTGCCGATGGCCGAGGACAGCCTGTTGCGTCGGTTGATCGCCCTGGACCGGCCGGGGACGCTGGCGGGCGGCATCGTCCGGGGCAGCGCCCTCGTCGGACCCGAATTGGGCGACGGCGGATCGCTCCTTGCGACCTGGGACCGGTTTTCGGCCGGGGAGCCGACCTTGCCTTATTCGCGCGCGGCCCGGGCGATATTGGGGTCGGTGGTCGCGTTCGAGGCGCTCAAGAGCTTGATCTTCACCCAGTCCGTGGACCCGGGGCAACGAGGATGGATGCAAAGGCATTGCTACCACGTCCGTCCCGACAGCAGGATCCAGGTGCATGATCTTTCGCCCGCCGGCGACAACCAGCCGGCCGCTCCCGCGCCGGCCGAAGCCGTCGCTCCCGAGCCGAAAGACGCGGCTTTGTTCGATCCGGCATTGGGCAGCCTGCGCTGGGTCGATTTTGACGGAGCGGAATTTCCGTTGCCGCATCGCGCGATCGCGATCCGGACAGCGGCGGCCGGCGCGATTGTTCCGGATCCGATCTCGCAATGGGCGTTGACCTCGGAGGAGCTTGACGAGCGGACCACCGCTCGGGCGCTGGAGGCGCTGGCGGAAGCCGAGCATCGCCCGGCCGCCGCCGGGCCCGGCTGTTCTTCGTCTCCGGTCGTCGCTGCCCGCGACGAGGCGATCTGGCGCGCCGAAGCGCGCGCGCACGCAGTCGCGCGGCACGCCGCGTTCCTCAGCGCGGCCGCTCCGATCCTCATCGATCCCGAGTCGGCCATCGACGAGGATGCGCGCATGCTCTTCCGGCTGGTCCGGCTCTATAGCGGATCCATTCCGCGAACCTGGCTGCTGGGCGGGACCGGCTGGGACGCGATCGTCGCCTGCGTGGCCATGGACGGCCGCCTCGTCCGATCGGCGGCCGCGACTCCGGGCAAGGCCATCATCGAAGCCCTCGGCGACGCGTTGAGCGCGATCCAGACCGGCCGTCCTCCTGAGCGCCAGCGTCAGCCCTTTCTCGGGGCGCTCGAGGGCATCGGGCCGGGCGCGGACCTGGCCCCGACATCGCTGGCGGAGGCTGGCGGCAGCGGCTTTCTCAGCTTCCGGTTCGACGAGGTTCGCCTGTCCCCCGCCGGAATTGCGTCGAGCGATTGGATCGTCGGACGTGCGCAGGCGTGCCTGTGACCGGTCCCGGGGCAATCGCCCGCGATTATGTGGTGTCGACCACTTATCGCAAACATGAGCAAAGCGGCCCCAAATGGACCGAGGCGAGGGGCGAGCTGGGCGCCGGCGCCCTGGTCCAGGTGCCGTTCCGGCCGTTTCGCCCGGAAGAGGATTATCATCGGCAGGATGTCCATCGCAAGCGCTTGCGCCCGGTGCGCTTCCTGGCCGCCGTTCCGGGCGCCCCGAGCGCCAAGATCGGCTCGATTGCCGAAATCGCTCTCGGCCTCTTGCCCGCCGCGGGTTCGCCTCCCGAAACGGTGCTCGCGACGATCCTGGAATATGTCGCCCTCCCGTTGCGCTGGGAACCGCTGAACGGCGCCTCGCAACACCGCGGGATACCCTCGGGCGGCGGCCTCTTCGGCGCGGAGCTGTTCGTCATCGGCCGCGACCAGGGCGGGCCGGTCTGCCTGCGTCAGGTTCCGGAGGACGGCGTGCTGCGCCATGATGGCGCTCGGCCCGAATGCAAGGATCTGCTGGCCGACGCCGACCTTGCCTTCGTGATCGTCGGCAATCTCGCAAGCTTCGTGAATCCCTATGGGGAGTTCAGCCCGTGCCTGGTGAGCCTCGAATGCGGCATCATGCAGGCTCAGCTTTCGCTGCTCTGCCTCGCCCACGGATGGACCTGCGAGATCGAGACAAGGCACGATTACAATGCGGTCTCCAGGGCCTTGCGGCTGGACCATTGGAATCGGGTGCCGGCGATGATCATCCGGGTCTCCGGACCAAGCGCCGGCGAGGCGATCGAGCGGTTGCCGCGGGAGACCATATCGAGCAGCGAGGCCGTCGCTCCCGATGACGAGGCCGACAATTATCCGCGGATGCGCGATCTGATCGAAACCATCGCCCGTGAAACGCCGCCGGCCTTGTCGCCGCCACCCGCCGCTCCCCCAGCCGTGCCGGTGGATTCGGCCGGCCCGCAATCTTCCACCGACATGCTTGAGCACATGCGCAGCCGGACCTCCGGCTATAACGAGGATCTGAACCAGGCGCTGGGCCGGGTGGAGATGGCGGATCTGGCCGTCCTCGCCCGCGACATAGCGACGCTCCATGCCCTGGAGGGGCGCACCGACCTTGCCGGAGTCCGGCTTTCGCTCACCCTGCTCGCCACGAATTACGTCGAGGGCGTCGATTGCCCCTTCGCCGTGGATCTGCGCAGTGGAAACATGTTCCCCGCCGCGGGTCCGTCGAGTTACTGGAACCGCCTGATGTTCACCATCGCGGTCGACGACGTCGCCGAAGAACGGCGATCGGGATCGCGGGCGTTTCTGTTGAACCATTTCGCGGCCGGCGCGCTCGCCCAGTGGATCTGCCTCGCCGCCACGGCGCACGGCCTCTTCGCGCGCCCGCTTCGCGGCTATGACGAAGGGTCCGCCAACCAATTCCTCGGATTGGAGCACCGCGCGATCCTGCAAGTGGCCTGCGGTGTCGGGCGCCGGGTCAATCCTCCTTATGATCTGAGATGGCGGTGAGCGCGGCCGGCCGGATCCGCCTCAAGGGCCTGGACGAGCGCTTTGCCGCCTTGATCGGCGAGGCGCTGCAAGCCGAGGACGGCTCCGTCCAAACGGTCGCGGGCGGGAGGCCGCGCAAGGGCGATCTGCTGATCGCTGGAAGCGGCGTGGCCGACATCGAAGGCCAGCTCGCCGCGCAGGATGAGGCCGTGAGAGCCGGCGCGCGTCTCCTCAGATTGGCCTGGTCGGCCGATCATCTATGGCTTGGGCCGTGGGTAGACGGGCGAAAGGGCGGTTGCGTTCGATGCTTCCATTTGTGGACTCTGAACGATTGGTCGCGCGCAACGGCCAAGGCGGTCACCAATCACGCGTCGCTGATGTCATGCTGGTCCGAGCCCTTTCGGATGGCGGCCGCCGCGGCGATCGCCGCGGAGGCGCTGGCGCCGCCGTCGCAAGGGCCGACCGCCCTCTTTCTGCCAACCGACTTTCGCGGCTGGTCTCGCCATTCCTTCTTCAGGCATCCCGAATGCGAACGCTGCGCGCCGCTTCCGGACGACCGGCCCGAAGCCGCGCGCGACATGCTGGGACAGCAAGAAGCCCCGGCCGGCGGGTCGTTTCGAGCGCTCAGCCTCGAGGCGCTGGAGCGGATCGCCGAGATGGCCGTGGACGAAAGATGCGGGCTGGTCCGATCGGTCACCCACATGACCGCGTCAATCCTGTTGCCGACCGCCTTCGCGTCCCTTTGTCCGCGTGCCAAGCCGACCGAGGTCGAGATCGGCGTCGGAAGGACCGGGCGCAGGCGGACCGATGCGATCGTCGCGGTGATCGAGGGAATCGAGCGCTTTGCCGGGCTTCAGCCGCGGGGGAGGAGGACAAAGGTCAGAGGACGATTTTCCGAGCTTCAAAAGGATGCCATCGATCCCCGTGACTTCATCCTCCATCATCCGGAGCAACGAGAAGAGCCGGGCTTCCGATTCCATCCGTACAGCCCCGATACGGTCTATGATTGGGTTTGGGCCTATTCCTTCCGGCTCGACGCCGCCGCCCTGATCCCCGAACAGCTTGCCTATTACGCGCTGCCCGCCGGGAAGCCGGCCCCCAGTCCCCGCTTCGTCTTCGAAACCTCCAATGGCTGCGCGCTTGGAGGAACGATGGCGGAGGCCGTCCTCCACGGTCTTTTCGAAGTGATCGAGCGGGATGCGTTCCTGGCAAGCTGGTATGCGCGGCGGCCGGTGGCGCGGGTCGATACGTCGGGCATCGACGATCCGCTGGTCAGGGCGCTTCTGGCCCGATGCCGCGCCCACGAAATGCATGTCGAGGTGCTCGACATCCGGGCGGGCCTGCCGACACCCGCATTCGCGGTCTCGATCGTCAACCGGACCTGGGAAGACCATGCCGCGCTGGCGCTCGCCGCCGGCGCCCATCTCGACCCGGTCCGGGCGCTCCAGGGCGCGCTGGTCGAGGCCGTGACGGCATTTGCGAAGCGCGACCCGGCCAAGGCGGCGAAGCTGCCGGAGCGCGGGCGCGAGCTGCTGGCCCATCCCGACCGGGTTCAAACCATGGCTGATCACGCCGATCAATGCTGGCCGATCGAGGCGATCGGGACGCGGGATTTCTTCAGGTCACCCGCCCCGGATCTGGATTGGCGGGCGTCCTTCGGCCCAGGTCGCGACGGCCCGGTTTCGGTTCCGGAGGAGCTTGCGGAGCTTGTCCAGGCCGTCCTCGGCGTCGCCGGCGACATTCTGGTCGTGGACCAGAGCTTTGAGCCGTTTCGCACGTCCGGTCTCAGATGCGTCAAGGTTCTCGCTCCAGGCTTGCTCCCGATCACTTTTGGAAATCAGCATCGCCGTATCTCCGAGGAACGATTGCAGGCGCTTGCCCCGGATACGCCCGTGGACAGGCGGGCGCTCGGATTGCTGCCGCATCCATTTCCCTGATCGCGTGTCCGGCTCGCTCAGGCTTCGGCTCGCCGGCATCGACCGAGCCGTGCGGGCGGCCGGTCTCGCGCGACGAGCAGCTGCGCCGGTTCGACCCGGGCTGGGAGGCGGTTCGCGCTCTTTGCCACCGCTCGTGTCGGGGATTGGCCGTAAGTCCATTGCGCGGGAACCGAATCAGAGGATTCGGCTGGCTGGGGCGGCAGGATTCGAACCTGCGAATGCCGGTACCAAAAACCGGTGCCTTACCACTTGGCGACGCCCCAGCATGAGCGCGTGACGCGCGGCTATATAGCCACCGGGCCGGCGAGCGGAAGCCCCGCGGAGAAGATAGGCGCGCCCGCTTGCGCTGGCGCCGGCTTCCCGCCTACGCTCGGTCATGACGATATCCGTGGCAGGCCGCCCCATCGATCGCCCTGGCGGCATTTCCGAATTGGGGGGGCTTGTCCTCCGCTTCATCGACGGCGGCACCCAATGGTTGCAGTGGGCCGCTGCCAATCCCAACGCCCGCTATCAATTCGCGGACGAGACCGCGCTGATGGCCGGCATTCAATCCGGGCTGCATGCCACGCCGCTCCTGCTGCTCGCGAAGACGGCGCTGCTCGTCAGCCCGGTCAAGCTGATGACGTTGGCGCCCGGCGATCTTCGGACGCTGGCGGAGGCGGAGGCAGGCAAAGAGGGCGTGAAGATCGGGGCGAGGGTCGCGCAGATCCTCGCCGATCACGGGCTCGTCACCCAATCCGGCCTCGCCGCGGGCGCCGCGTTCCTCGCTGGGCTCGGAGTCGCCGATGCCCCCGTCTTCCAGGGCTCGTCGTTCGGCGACCGGCTGGCGACCCTCGACCTTGCGAACGACCCGGTCGCCAGGGAATCGGGAGCGTCCGGCCTCGCGAGGGAAGCGGCGGCGTTCGCGATCGAACGAGCCACGACGCCGCAGGAATTCGCCGATTATTACCGCGCCTATCTGCAGTGCGTTACCGTCTCCCGAACGAAGCCGGCCGCGCCGGAAGCCAATCTGGCACGGGTCCGATCGGCGGTCGAAACGCTGGCGCCGCTGATGTTCGGCTACCTGGATTGCCCCCGGGTCGACGGCCCGGCCGGCCCGTCGGCGATTGGCGCCGCGATCGAGGAATGGCTGATGATGGGCCGGCGGCTGGGCTTTGCGCGCCTGTCGCTGGGCGTCCAGCAAGTGATCGCCAATAGCGGTTTCTGCCAGCCGGGCGGCGGAGACGGGCGGGCGGTCGACGCCTATCTGGGCGCGGCGCAGGCCCTGCTGCGTGCCGGGCCGCTCGATGAGGGACAGCTGGGCCAGGACGGGATGAGCCGCAGCTTCCGCGTCTCGGGCGACGGCGGGGAAGCGATGGTCGGCCTCGGCGCCGACGGGATGATCGCGCTCGCCGGCTTTCGCCCGCCGCCAAAATCCTAGGCGTTCGAAATCCGCCGGTTGACGAGGTCGAGATAGTCGCTGCGCAGCTGCAGGCTGAGGTCGCCGACCTCGAAGCTCCACGGGCCGGCCGACTGGACGGGCGCGACCTCGGCGGCGCTTCCGGTGAGGAAGAATTGCTCGAAGCTCTCCAGCTCCTCGGGCCAGATCGCCCGTTCCTGGACCTCGATGCCGCGGCGGCGGGCGAGGCCGATCACGGTCTGGCGGGTGATTCCGTCGAGGAAGCAATCGGGGATCGGCGTGTGAAGCGCGCCGTCGCGCACGAAGAAGGCGTTGGCCCCCGTCCCTTCCGCGACCCGGCCGCGCCAGTCGAACATCATTGCGTCGTCAAAGCCCTTGGCCTGCGCCTGATGGCGGGCGAGCGTGCAGATCATGTAGAGGCCGGCCGCCTTGGATTCGACCGGCGCCGTATAAGGCGCGGGCCGGCGCCAGGGCGAGATGTCGAGCCTGAGGCCCTGGCGGACCGCTTCCTCGCTGAAATAATTGCCCCAGTCCCAGCAGGCGATGGCGAGGTGGATGCGGGTGCGCTGCGCCGACACCCCCATCTGCTCGGAGCCGCGCCAGGCGAGCGGGCGCATATAGGCGTTGGTGAGCTTGTTGGCGGCGAGCGTCTCGCGGCAGGCCGCGTCGATCTCGGCAACGCTCCAGGGGATTTCGAAGCCGAGCAACGCGCCGCTCTTCCGCAGCCGCTCGCTATGCTGGGTGAGCTTGAAGATCTCGCCGCCATAAGCGCGCTGCCCCTCGAACACCGAGGAGGCGTAATGCAAAGCGTGGGTGAGGATATGGACATTGGCCTCGCGCCAGGGGACCAGCTCGCCGTCGAACCAGATCCAGCCGTCGCGGTCGTCATAAGGGCGCTGATCGGTCATGGCAGCGCGGGATAGGACCGACCGCCCGGTCGGTCAATCGGACTCCTAAATCCTCCCGGGAACGGGGAGGGCTTCAGGTCCGCCGCGCCTCCGCCGCCATTTCGAGACTCCGCCGGCGCGCCGCCGCCAATGTGCGCTCGACGAGATCGAACAGCGCCCGATCCTGATCGAACACCCGGAGCCCGGCCTCGGTCGTGCCGCCGGGGCTCGCCACCTTGCGCGCCAGCGTCTCGGGATCGTCCTCCGATGTCCCGGCAAGCGCGGCCGCGCCCTCGATCATGTGCAAAGCGAGCCGATTGGCCTGGTCGAAGGGCAGGCCGAGCCGCTCCGCCGCCGCCGCGAAGGCATGGATGTAGCGGAACAGGAAAGCGGGGCCGGCGCCGGTCAGCACGCCGGCGAGCTGGAAGGCATCCTCGTCCTGGAGCCACTCGGCATGGCCCAACGCCGCCATCAGCCCGGTGACGATGGTGCGCGCGGCGATGTCGTCGCTGGCGCTGGCGAGCAGGATGACGCCCTTGCCGATCCTGACCGGCAGGTTCGGCATCGCCCGCACGATCGTGCGGGGCCGGGGAAATCGCGCACGCAGCGAGGCCAGCTCGACGCCGGCCAGGATCGACACCAGGATCGTCTCGCGATCGAGGATCGGCGCCAGCGTCGGCGCCACTTCATCCAATTGGTAGGGCTTCATGCCGAGCAGGACGATCGCCGGCACCTCGTCCTCGGGCCAGTCGGTGGTGACCCGCACCCCCGCGCCCGACGGCGTCCCGCTCGGCCGGATCACGCTGACATGGGCCGGGTCGACCCCCTCTTCGAGCCAGCCCGCCAGCATCGCGCCCGCCATATTGCCGCAGCCGGCGAGCCAGAGCGGCCCGGGGAGGAGGGGATCGGCCATGTGCCGTCATTGCGAGAAGCGGGGCGCGGAAGCAATCCGGCTTGCACCTGGGACAGTTACTTTCACGCGCGGCTGTGCGGATTTCCCGCTCCGCGGGTGAAAGTAACTGTCCCCTTCCTGTCCGCGCGGGTGCGGACAGTTACTTTCAGGCGCGGCTGTGCGGGATTTCCCGCTCCGCGCGTGAAAGTAACTGTCCCTAAGCTTCGCCCTGCGTCTCGATCAAGGCCGCCGCGATCGCTTCCTGCGGGGTCTTGTCGGCCCAGAGCACGAACTGGAAGACCGGATAGAAGCGCTCGCACTCCTCGATCGCCGCCTCGACCAGGGTCTCGGCCTGCTGCAGGCTCAAAGTGCCGCTCTCCTCGCCGCCCTCGAGCAAAGCGGCGTGGCGGAACAGGACCAGGCCCGAGGCCGACCACAATTCGAAATGGCCGAGCCAGAGCTGCTCGTTGACCAGGCCGATCGTCTCGTAGGTCGCCGCTCTCTTCTCGATGGGCACACGGACGTCGGGGAGCGCGAGGAATTGCAGCACCTGATCCTCGGCGCGCCAGATCGCGCGCAATTCATATTGCGTCCAGCTGCCCTGGAAGCTCGAGACGATCTCGTCCTCGCCGTTGCGCTCATAGACCCAGCCGAGCGCGCTATAATAGGTTTCGAGCATGTCGATCGGGGCGCTCGCCTCTCGCTCAAGCTCGAATTCGTCCATGTTCATGCAGCGCCAGTCCCGGTTTGTTCGCTCCTGAAAATGCCCGCGCGGCGCGAAAAGCGCAAGGAAGTGTGGGCGATCCGGTTAATAAAGCTGTGGATAGTCAGGCTCCGGCGCGCGGCCTGCGCTTGCGGACGTCGACCTTCCCGCTTTTGCCCTCGAGCGCGTCGAGGCGGGCGGCGAGCGCCGCATTCTCCTCGCGCGCGGCGACGGCCATCGCCTTGACCGCCTCGAATTCCTCGCGTGAGACGAGGTCGAGGCCGCCGATCCATTCGCGCGCGCGCTCCTTCATCCCCGCCTGCGCCTCGCGGGTCATGCCGGCGAGCGTGCCGGCCGCGCCGTTCATCACCTTGACGAAATCGTCGAACAGGCGGTTCTGGGATTGCATGGCGGGTTCCTTCCTAGAGGCCGTTGAGCTGGATATCGATCCTCGCGGGGCCCGGTTCAAGCGTCTCGGCGTCGGGGTTCAGGATGAGGATCTGGTAGTTGAGCGCGAGCGCGAACATCAGCCAGCCCAGATAGGGCAGGATGAGGAGCGCGGCCCAGGGGCGTATCTTGCGGAAGACGACGATCATGAAGACGGCGATCACGACCATCGCCGCGATCACCGACAGCGCCAAGCTGACCTTGTGCGCCCGGAAGAAGAGCGGCGACCAGGCGTAATTGAGCAGCAGCTGCAGGGCGAACAGGATCAGCGCCCGCTCGCGATTGCGCGCGCCCTTGGCGTGGAGCAGCATGGCAAGCGACAGGCCGAGCAAGGTGTAGAGCGTGGTCCAGGCGACCGCGAACACCCAGCCCGGCGGCATGAAGCCGGGCTTCGCCAAGACGGCGAACCAGGGATTGGCCTCGCCCGAATTGGAGAGGAGGCCGGAAAGGGTGCCAAGAAGCACGACCGCCGGCACGGTGAACAAGGCATAGCGCAGGAAGCTCATCTGCAATTCGGATTTGGATGCGATTCCCTGCATATATGCTCCCTATTCGGCCGGCTGCGGCCGGAGCGGCCCCGACAGCTGGCCCTCGAGCCGGCGCGTCACCGCCAGCGGCGAGCCCGTGTAGCGCGCCAGCCGCGAATAGAGGAGCGGGATCAGGAACAAGGTGATCAAAGTCGCGATCGCCACCCCGAACACGATGACGACGCCGATCGCTGTGCGCGCCGCCGCGCCGGCTCCCCCTGACAGCATCAGCGGCACCGCGCCGGCCACGGTCGCGATCGAGGTCATCAGGATCGGCCGAAGCCGCCGCCGCGCCGCCTCGCGCACCGCCGCGTCGACGTCGCGACCGGCATCGCGCAGCTGGTTGGCGAACTCGACGATGAGGATACCGTTCTTGGCGGCGAGGCCGACCAGCATGACCAGCCCGACCTGGCTGTAAAGGTTCATCGTCTGGCCCATCACCGCCAGGCCGATCAGCCCGCCCGCCACCGCCAGCGGCACCGTGGTGATGATCACGCCCGGATGGACGAAGCTTTCGAACTGGGCGGCGAGGAGCAGGTAGACGATGACGATGGTGAGGAGGAATATGAAATAGATCGAGCCGCCGGCCTCGCGGAAGGCCTGGCTCTCGCCGCGATAGCCGGTCGCGGTCACTTCGGGTGCGCCGGCCGCCGCCTGCTCGAGGAAGGTCAGCGCCTCGCCGAGCGTGTAGCCGGGCGCGAGGCCCCCGGACAAAGTGATCGCGCGCAACTTGTTGTAGCGGCCGAGGTCGCGCGCGCCGGCCGTGTCGCGGGCGCGGACCAGGTTGGAGAGCGGTACAAGGGTGCCCGTGCGGCTGCGCACGTAGATGGAGGCGAGATTCTCCTGGGTGGCGCGGGCATTCTCCTCGGCCTGGAGGACGACGCGATATTCCTCGCCGCGGTCGACATAAGTCGAGACGCGGCGCGAGCCGAGCAGGGTCTGGAGCGCGTTCGAGACGTCCGCGACCGACACGCCGAGATCTCCGGCGCGCGCGGTATCGACCTCGATCCGCATCTGCGGCTTGGTCTCCTTATAGTCGCTGTCGAGATTGACGATGCCGGGGTTGCTGGCGGCGGCGGCGACGATCCGGTCGCGGGCGCGGGCGAGATCGGCATAGGTGGCGCCGGCGATGACGAAATTGACCGGCTGGCCGCGGCCGCGGCTGAGCGAGTTGCGCGCCTGCGCGTTGCCGCGCACGGCGGCGATCCGCGCCAGCATGCGATTGACGTCGCCGACCACGTTCTGGGTGGTTTCGGTCCGCTCCTCCCAGGGCTTGAGGAAGATGCTGACCGCGCCGTTGTTGAAATCGTCGCTCGGCCCGAAGCCGCCCGGCGCGCGCACGATCATCGAGCGCACCGCGCCCTCTCCGACCATCGGCAGCAGCCGCGCCTGCACCTCGGTCATGTAGCGGCTCATCTCGGCGAAGCCGGTTCCTTCGGGAGCCGTGACGTTGACGTTGACGATGCCGGTATCCTCGGGCGGCGCCAGCTCTGAGCGCAGGGTGAAGAACAGGGCCCCGGCGCCGGCGAGGAACAGCCCAACGACCGCGACCGGGATCAGCGGCTTCCTCAGCACCCAATCGAGCCGCCGCGCATAGCCCTCCTCGACCCGCCTGAAGTTGCGGTCGATGAAGGAGGCGAGCCGCCCCCTCTTCTCGTGCCGAAGCAATTTGGAGCAGAGCATCGGCGCCAGGCTGAGCGCGAAGAATCCCGAAAAGGCGACCGCGCCTATCATCGCCGCGGCAAGCTCGCGGAACAGGAGGCCGGTCGTGCCGGCGATGAACATGATCGGCACGAACACCGCGCACACCACCATCGTCGTCGACAGCACCGCGAAGCCGACCTGGCGCGCGCCGTTATAGGAGGCGGCGAGCGGGTCCTCGCCCTCCTCGATCCGGTGATAGATATTCTCGAGCACGACGATGGCGTCGTCGACGACGATGCCGATCGAGAGGACCAAAGCGAGCAGGGTCAGCAGGTTGACCGAAAAGCCGAAGACCGACAGCAGGCCGAAGCTCGCCAACAGGCAGAGCGGCACCGTCACCGCCGGGATCAGGGTCGCCCGCCAGCTCCCCAGGAACAGGAAGATGACCAAAACGACGAGGATCGCGGCCTCGGCGAGCGTTGTCCACACGCCCTCGATGGCGCGATCGATGAACTGCGATTCATCGGAGCCGACGGTGATCTCCATGCCCTCGGGCAGGGTCGGGCGGATCTGCTCGACCATCGCCTTGGCCGCGTCGGCGACGGCGAGCGTGTTGGCGCCCGACTGGCGGACGATGCCGAGGCCGACCGCCTGGTTGCCGTTCATCCGGAACGAGGAATAGGGATTTTCCGGCCCCAGCTCGACCCGGGCGATGTCGCCCAGCCGGACCAGATAGCCGCTGGCGCCGCGGCCGACAACGAGCGCTCGGAACTGCTCGGGCGTCTGGAACGGCCGGTCGACCCGCAAGGTCACGTTCTGCTGCGCCGATTCGAGCCGGCCCGCGGGCAGCTCGACATTCTGGGTTCGAAGCGCGGCCTCGACGTCGGCAGGCGTGAGGCCGAAGCCCGCCAGCCGCTCGGGCTGCAGCCAGATCCGCATCGCCGGCCGGGCCTCGCCCCCGATGAAGACGCGGGCGACGCCGTTGATCGAGGAGAAGCGGTCGACGAGGTTGCGGTCGGCCCAGTCGGACAATTGCAGCGCCGTCCAGCCGGGCTTGGAGACGACCAGGAACATGATCGGCGCGGCGTCGGCATCGACCTTGCGGACCACCGGCGAGTCGATCTCCTGGGGCAGATTGGCGGCGGCGGCGCCAACCCGGTCGCGGACGTCGTTGGCGGCGCTGTCGATATTGCGGCCGGGCGCGAACTCGATGCTGATGTCGGACTGGCCGTCGCGCGAGCGCGAGGTGATCGTCTGGAGGCCTTCGAGCCCGGCCAATTGCTCCTCGAGCACCTGGGTGATCCGCGTCTCGACCACATTGGCGGCGGCGCCGATATAGGAGGTCTGGACCGAGACGACCGGCGGGTCGACGTCGGGATATTCGCGCACGGAGAGGTTGAAGAAGCCGACCAGGCCGAACACCGCGATCAGCATCGCGACCACCGCCGCGAAGACCGGCCGCTTCACCGAAAGGTCGGAGAGCTTCATCTTCTAGCGCCGACAGCGATCACGGTGGCTCGTCACCCCGGACTTGATCCGGGGTCCACCTTCTTGCGGCAAAGGGGGAAGCAAGGTGGATGCCGGATCAAGTCCGGCATGACGAAGGGGACCGGGTGCGATCATAGCCTCTTCAACGACCGCTTCCGCGACCCTGCCCGCCCCCGCGTGCCCCTTCGACGCGGACCTGCATGCCGTCGGCGACCTTGACGATGCCCTCGGTGACCACCCTTTGCCCCGGCCGCAGCCCCTCGACGATCTCGATCCGGCCGCCGAGGCGCGCGCCGGTGCGGACCTGCACGCGGCGGGCGCGGCCCTGGCCGTCGAGCGTGAAGACGTAGCGGCGGTCGCCCTCGCCCACCACCGCCAGCTCGGGCACCGACAGGCCGTTGCGGGCGGCGCTGCTGATCACGACGTTGAGCATCATCCCGGGACGCAGCGCCCGGTCCGGATTGGGCAGCAGCGCGCGGACCGTCACCGCGCGCGTGTTGGGATCGATCACCGGGTCGATCGTCTGGATGACGCCGCGGAACGGGCGCTCCGGATAAGCGGCGGCGCGCGCCTCGATAGGCAAGCCCTCGCGGATCATGGCGAGCATGGTTTCGGGGACGGTGAAATCGAGCTTGATCGTGGTGAGGTCGCTGATCGTCGCGATCTCGGTGCCCTGGGTCGCCATCGCGCCGACCGAGATGGTCCTGAGGCTCACCCAGCCGGCGAAGGGCGCGCGGATCACCCGCTCGCCGATCTGCGCCTGGACCGCCTGCGATTGCGCGCGCGCCGCGGCCGCCGCGGCGACTTGGGTGTCGTAGTTGGAGCGGGTGGCGAAGCCGCGATTCTTGAGCGCCTCGATCCGCTGCAATTGCTGCTGCGCCTCGCGCTGGCGGGCATTGGCCGCGTTGAGCTCGGCATTCTGCTCGGCCTGGCGCAGCACGGCGACGATCTGGCCGCGCTGGACGAAGGCGCCGTCGTCGAAGTTGAGGCGCACGATCCGCTCGGTGACCGGCGCCGACAGCGTCACCTGCTCGTTGGCCCGCGCGGTGCCGACCGCCTCGATCCGATCGGCAAAGGCCATCGCAGTCGCCGGCTCCACCTTGACCAGCGGCGGCTCGCGGTCGCGCTGCTTGGCGTCGCCGCCGCCGCATGCGGCCAGCGCGATCGTGAGCATGAAGATGAATATCCGCCGATCCACGCCTGACTCTTAACTCTTTCTCGCGCCGTTCAATGACCAATTTTCCGGCCGTGTCGAGTGGCCGATTGTCTCAATCTGTCCCGGCCGTCACTGGCCTTTGAGCGCCGATCAGGAACTCGACATTGCCTTCCGGACCCGTGATCGGGCTCACAATCACCCCCTCAACGCGCCAGCCGCGGCCGCGGAGCCACGCGGCGGCGGTCGCGCAAACCCGCTCATGCACCGCCGGATCGCGGACCACGCCGCCCTTGCCGATCTCGGTCCGCTCCCCTTCGAATTGCGGCTTGATAAGCGCGACCAGCCGCCCGCCGGGCCGGGCGAAATCGAGCGCCGTGTCGAGCACCTTGGCCAGGCCGATGAAGCTCGCGTCGCAGACGATGATCTCGACGGGCTCGGTGACGATATCGGCGGTGAGGTAGCGCGCATTGGTCTTCTCATGGACGACGACCCGCGGATCGTTGCGCAGCGACCAGGCGAGCTGGTTGGTGCCGACATCGACCGCGAACACCTTGGCCGCGCCGCGCTGGAGAAGCACGTCGGTGAACCCGCCCGTCGAGCTGCCGACGTCGAGCGCCACCGCGCCGGTGACGTCCCAGCCGAAATGATCGAGCCCGTGGGCAAGCTTGATCCCGCCCCGCGACACCCAGGGATGCGCCTTGCCCCTGACTTCGAGCGGCGCATCGGTGGCCAGCCCCTCCCCCGCCTTGGCGACCTTGCGCTCGCCCGAATAGACCAGGCCCGCCAGGATCAACGCCTGCGCCCTGGCCCGGCTCTCGGCGAGACCCCGTTCGACGAGGAGCTGGTCGGCGCGGACCTTCAAATGAGGTCCCTTAGCGGTTCGGCAGCCCGGCGGCGGCGCGGTCGCGGCGGATCTGGGCTTCGTTCTGGCGGACATGGGCGATCAGGCCGCCCATGCCGCTCCGCTGGTCGGCGATCGCCGCGCGGCAGGGCGCCTTGGGCTCGAAGCCGTTATGGGTGGCCGCGTCCCAGGCGAGCGCGCGCTCCATGGTCGCGGTCCAGGCGCGCGGGTCGGCGCCGGCATGCTCGTTGATCCGGCGGCCGACCGTCTCCTGCAGCGAGCCGAACAAGGCGGGCTCGGTATCGGGCGCGAGGTTCGGGTGGCAGGCCAGGCGGACGCGGTAGCGCAGCTGGCCCGCATAGAAATAGAAGACGGCCTCGTCCTTGCGGTTCGCCTCGAACAGCCGCGTCGCGAGGACGTAATAATAAGCCGGATGCTGGTCCGGGATGATCCGGATCAGCTCGTCGAGCGCGACCCTTTGCGGATCGACGCTGTTGTCGCAGGCCGGCCGCTCGGGCCGTTCGCGCAAGGTCCCGACCACCACGCCCATGCCGTGCGCCTGGACCGAGCAGGGGATCTGCTTCTCACGGGTCGCGTCGGCCCGCGTGTCGGCCGCGACGTTGTCGCCCACGGCGCCGGCACCGCATCCGGCAAGTGCGAGCGCCAGCAACGGTCCGTATCGCAGCATCATTTCCCCCCGTCCATTCAGGCCCGCGCGCCCTCGATCACGCCGGCGCTGTTGTGGCGCAGCGCCTTCAGCACCGTCTCGACGATGCCCTCGGCGTCGAGGCCGGCGTCGGCATATTGCTTTTCGGGCTTGTCCTGGTCCTGGAAGGCGTCGGGCAGGCGCATCGTCCGAAGCTTGAGGCCGGCGTCGATCAGGCCGTGGTCGCTGGCCAAGGTGAGGACGTGGGCGCCGAGGCCGCCGATCGAGGCTTCCTCGACCGTCACCGCGACCTCGTGGGTGGTGAGCAGGCGGCGGATCAATTCCCCGTCGAGCGGCTTGGCGAACCTGAGGTCGGCGACCGTCGCGCTGAGCCCCTTGCCGTCGAGGATGTCGGCGGCCTTGAGCGCGTCGCCGAGCCGCGTCCCCAACGAGAGGATGGCGACCTTCTTGCCCTCGCGCAGGACCCTGCCCTTGCCGATCGCCAGCCGCTCGGGCGTTTCGGGCAGCGCCGCGCCGGTGCCGTTGCCGCGCGGATAGCGGACCGCGATCGGGCCTGTGTCGTGCAGCGCCATGGTGTGGACCATATGGACGAGCTCGGCCTCGTCGGCCGCCGCCATCACCGTGAAATTGGGGAGGGTGCAAAGATAAGCGAGGTCGAAGCTGCCGGCATGGGTGGCGCCGTCGGCGCCGACCAGCCCGGCGCGGTCGATGGCGAAGCGAACGGGAAGGTTCTGGATGGCGACGTCGTGGACGACCTGGTCGTAGGCGCGCTGCAGGAAGGTCGAATAGATCGCCGCGAACGGGCGGTAACCCTGCGCGGCGAGGCCGGCGGCGAAGGTCACCGCATGCTGCTCGGCGATGCCGACGTCGAAGCAGCGCTCGGGGAAGCGCTCCTGGAACTTGTCGAGGCCCGTCCCCGACGGCATCGCCGCCGTGATCGCGACCACCTTGTCGTCGCGCGCGGCCTCGGCGACCAGAGCCTTGGCGAAGACGCCGGTATAGGAAGGCGGGCCAGGCTCGGCCTTGGCCTGCGCGCCGGTGATCACGTCGAACTTCTGGACGCCGTGATATTTGTCGGCCGCCTCCTCGGCCGGGCCGTAGCCCTTGCCCTTCTTGGTAACGACATGGACCAGCATCGGCCCGTCGGCGGCGTCGCGGACGTTCTCGAGGATCTTGACCAGCCGCTCGACATTGTGGCCGTCGACGGGCCCGACATAATAGAAGCCCAATTCCTCGAAGAGGGTGCCGCCGGTCCAGAAGCCGCGCGAATATTCCTCCCAGCGCCGCGCCATGACGTGAAGGCGCCTCGGCAGCTTGCGCGCGACCTTCTGGGCGATGCGCCTGAGCGTCAGATACTTGCCCGACGAAACGAGGCGCGCGAGATAATGGGAGAGCCCGCCGACCGGCGGCGCGATCGACATGTCGTTGTCGTTGAGGATGACGACCAGCCTGTTGCCGGCGGCCTCGGCATTGTTCATCGCCTCATAGGCCATGCCCGCCGACATCGCGCCGTCGCCGATCACCGCGATCGCCTTGCCGGGCTTCTCCGCCAACTTGTTCGCCACCGCGAAGCCAAGCGCCGCCGAGATCGAGGTCGAGCTGTGCGCGGCGCCGAACGGATCATAGTCGCTCTCGGAGCGCCGGGTGAAGCCGGAGAGCCCGCCGCCCATGCGCAGGGTGCGGATGCGGTCGCGCCGGCCGGTGACGATCTTGTGCGGATAGCATTGGTGGCCGACGTCCCAGACCAACCGGTCGGTCGGCGTGTCGAACACATAATGAAGCGCCACCGTCAGCTCGACGACACCAAGGCCGGCGCCGAGATGGCCGCCGGTCACCGAAACCGCGGAGATGGTCTCGGCGCGCAATTCGTCGGCGAGCTGACGGAGCTGCGCCTTGTCGAGCTTGCGGATATCGGCGGGCGTCTCGACCGTGTCGAGGAGTGGGGTTGCGGGACGGTCACTCATGGGGGCGCCCTGTAGCTTGTGGGGCGGGCGGTGTCGAATGTTGATGCTGTGCAGAAAGCGTGCGGGCGGCGCGGGCGGCATGCTCGATCGCCGCCGTTCGCCCTTCCCAACGGCCTGCTCAAGCCCGGCCCCGGCTGGGGCGCCACCGACGCCCGCGTTCTGCCGCGCAAGCAGATGACGATGAGCGCGGGAAATCCTGCATTGTCAGGATTCCGGCATCGCCTGCTCCACTAAGACAAGGCACGTCCTTCCGGTCGCGGCCGCTTGAACAGGATCGGGCTTTGATCTGTGGCGGTGGCGGATGAGTTGGCGCTCCCGGCAATGTCTGCCCTATCGTCTATTGACTCTCGACGACCGATGGTCGCTAAATCGGCGATGGGTTCGGGGCGCCCTGCTCCCTTGACCTGGCTGCAAAGTATGTGTCTGTTTCACAAGCATATTTGTGTGGAGACGGGACTGTGGCACTTACCGACAATTGCGACGTATTCGCCTCGATCTCGGAAAGTACGTTCAACAGGATTGTCGCCAACATGGCGCGGCAGCGGCCGTCGACGTTCAATTACGGCACCGCCAGCTTCGTCAACGCCCCGCAATTGATGTGCGAGCCGATCATTGTCTCGCCGGGCCTGCCCTCCAACCAGCCGCGCGTGACGCAGGAGCCGCCGATCCCGGTGCCCGGCACGAACGGCGCGTGGGGCATGGAATATTGCGCGCAATTGACCGGCCTCCTCGTCGATTTCCATCCGGGCAATGTCATCACGCTTCCGCCGGAGCTGAAGCCTTTGGCAGCCCAGACCCTGGCGCTCCAGGTCCGGGTGTGCGGGGGCATCGCCTGCCCGCATCCTGCCAAGCTCGCCGAGCTCGGCCTCCAGGAAGCCGCGCAATTCCCCCCGCTCGATCCCGGCAAGACGATCCGACCCGAGGACAAGCAGCAGCCGCCGGACAAGCTGCCCGAGATCCTGCCGATCGAGCGGGAACGCATCCATTGCTTCTGCCTGGACGTATTCGCGCTGGCCAGCTTGCGGCGTGACGAGACGCCGAACGGGCCGGCGCTTGGCGTGGACCTGAAAGGGCTCGAAATCGTCGACATCAAGCCGGAAGGGCTCGAAAACAGCCTCGAATGCCTGATCAGCGCGACCATCGTGCTCGGCGTGCTGCCGCGGCTCCGGATCTCGCTGAACGACATCCTGTTGGATCTCGGCACCTACGGCAATCTCCAAATCGGCCTGACGCCGATCTCGACAGCCGTCCCGTTCAACCCCAGCGTCGCGAAAGACGAGATTTCCGTCTTCGTGAACGTGACGTTGAACTGAGGAGGCGGCGATGGCGGATCTGCAGCTGGCAATCTCGGAAAGGGTCGCGCAGCGCCTTTTCACCCAGGTGCGCGACCAATTCTCGGTCAGCCACTCCGACAGCGGGAGCTTCGGGCCCTTCTCCGCGTCCTATGCGGTCGGGATCAAGCTGAAGAACGGGCAAATCGACTTCCAGAGCAACGGGACGGTCCTGATCAAGGAGCTGGACATCGTTTACGACCCGCTGGAGCTCACCTTGGGCATCGACATACCGAAGGTGACGGTGGGGGGCTTCTGCATCATCCCCACGCCCTGGGGCTGTGCCCTCAAGGCTCCCAAGAAGACCTTCTTCGGCGGCAACCCCGATATTTCCGTCACCCTCGACCTCGGCGGCATCATCACGACCGAAGTGTCGGCGAGCTGCGGCGCGACGCTCAAGCATTTCGACGATCCGGACGGAGCCGGCATGACCCGCTGGGCGGCGCTGGCGGCGGATCAGTCGAACAAGTGGCGGCTCTTCCTCGAGCCCGGCTATATCGACATCGACTTCATCGACATCGCCGACACCGTCGGCAATCTCATCGACAAGATGGTCGATGCCGCGGTGGACGCGCTGCTCGGCTTCCTCCCCGGCTGGGCGCGCAGCCTGGTCAAGGCCATCCTCGGCAGCTTCACTGATCTGATCCGCAACATCCTCGACATTCCCGACGACGTCGGGGAATGGCTGTCCAACCTGCTCGGCGTGAGCCTCGGCCTGTTCGACTTCGCGATCCACATGGTGCTCGAGCATTTCGCCGACAAATATCCGGTGTTCGCGTTCAACGATCCGTATCCGATCCTGCCCGCGACGGGGGGCCCGGGCGGAACGACTTTGGTCCCGGTGCTGATGCCGGTCGTGTCGCCGGCGGTGACGGTAACGAAGGACGAGTTGGTGATTTCCGCTTCAGTGGGGATTCTGTGATGGGCACGTTCGTGAATCTGGCGGCGGTCGCCGCGACGTCGTTCCGCTCGGACCAGCTCGGGCCGCTCGACTCCGTTGCCCATCCTCTCAAGCCGGGCGAATACCGAGGCGAGGTCTGGCGGGGCGACGAACCGGTTGGTTCGTTCAGGCTGGCGATCGCCGAGAGCGGCGCCGGCGACCAGATCGAAGTCGATCTCTGCGCGGTCGAATCGAAAGCGTCTTCCGCTGCGAGCTTTGCCAGCGGCCCGGTCGACCGCACCCCCGTTTACGCCGTCTTCCACTGCGACGGCGAGCGCGGCGGTCTTCGCGTCGTCGTCCGATCCTCGAGCGGCAAGGAGGTCGAGTTCGACAGCCGCAAGCTGCAGGCGGGCGACTATTACATCGTGACGCCGGTCAGACCCGGGGATTGGGAAATGCGCACCGGAAAGCGGGGCGGCGTCGGCACCCTCACCGTCGCCTCCCCAAAGCCGGCACGGGAGCCGCGCGCCAGCAGGGGTGGCGCCACGATCAAGGTCAACGGAGACAGCTTCGTGCCCGATCGGGCGACGATCACGGCGGGGGACGGCGCCGCGTTCGAGGTCACCGACAAGGATGTCGCGATCGCGCTCACGCTGGTCGAGGACAAGCCAAAGCCCGGGCGTCGCGCGGTGGGAGTCCGCTACCCGCGGCATCGCGGGCGAGACACCGAGGCCCGGCGCGACAATGGCTGAGCCCGCCGCTTTGGTGGAGGCGGCGACCTAGGCCGGCGCCCCAACCGCCGCGATTGTCGCCGCGGCGGCGGTGAGGCGCTCGTCCCAGCTGCCGCCGATCGATTGCCACTTTACGCCCGCGCGGTCGAGGACCGCGCGGCAGGCGGCGGCGAAGCGGGCGCGGGCCTCGTCGGTGCCGAAGCAGCGGGTGCCGTCGTCGATCCAGGGGACGTCGGGCTCGAGCAGCAGATAGAGGTCGGCTTTGGGATAGTGGAACAAAGCGTCGGGCGCCCCGCCGAGCAGCATTTCGCACCAGGCGGCGGTCATCAGCGCGTCGGTGTCGACGATCAGGCGCCGGTCGCACCAGGGCAGGCTTGCCGCGATCATCGCGTGCTGGGCGCGGCCGATCAGCAGCAGGCCGGCCTCGTCGAGGTCGATGCCGTGCGCCTCGCAATGGGCGCGCCCATATTCGGGCGTCCAGACCGTGCCGAAATGCCGCGCCAGCCGCTCCGCCATCATCGACTTGCCGGTGCTCTCGACGCCGTGCAGGCAGAAGGTCCGCGCGTAATGCGCCCGGACCGGCGCCGGCAGCAGGCGCCAATGGGCCCAGGGATCGGCGCGGACGGCGCCGGCGCTGAGCCCGCCGATCCCGTCCGGATCCTGGCCCATCACCCGCGCGCCGATCGGCACGAAGACTGCATCCACCTCCGCGGCGAGGCGCAGGCCATAAGCCTGGCCGGCGAAGAGCAGGTCGATCGGCTCGGGATGGGCGGCGCGGACGATGTCGCGCCAGAGCGGCCAGAAGTCCGGATCGTCCCACGGCCCCTGCGGCACCGGCGCGTCATGGTGGATCACCCGGCAATCGGGCAGCAGCTCGCGCATCCAGGCGAGCCGCAACGCGCCCGCGATCGGATCGCCGGGCAGCGAGCAGACCAGGATGGTGAGCTCGTCGACCATCGCCCGCGCGCTCTCGCACAAAAGCATGTGGCCGGCGTGCGGCGGCATGAACTTGCCGAGCAGGAAGCCGCGGCTGGTCACGCGGCGCTCCCGCCGCGGACCGGCGCCGCGCGCAGCTGGCGCCACCAGGACCAGAGCCCGATGCAGGACATGACCAGGAACAGGGCATAGAGCGCCGCGGTCACAGTCAGCCCGCGCGAGAGATAGACGCCGATCGCCAGCGCATCGACGCCGATCCACAGCACCCAGCTTTCGATCCGGCGCAGCGACTGGAGCAATTGGGCGGACACGCTGAAGCCGGCGATCAGCGCGTCGGCGAAGGGGGCCGCCGCGTCCGTGAAGCGGGCCATGCCGAGGCCCCATAGCGTGCTCGCCGCGCCCGCGCCGGCCAGCCAGAGCAGCCGGCGCCACGCCGCCATCCGCTCGACCGCCACGCCGCCATCCGTTTTCGGGCTCATAACCCAGTTCCGCCAGCCGTAGAGCTGGACGGCGAGGAAGAAGATCTGGAGCAGCGCGTCGCTGTAGAGCCGCGCCTCGGCGAAGACGAAGAAATAGAGCGCGACCATCGCGATGCCGAACGGATAGTTCCACACGCTGCGGCGGACGACGAGCGCGACGTTGACCACGCCCAAAGCCGCGGCCGCAAGCTCTGTCCACCCCATCGGGAGAGGCTAGCCGATGCGCGGGGCGCCGCCAAGCCAGCAGCAAGCGCGATGGCCGCTGCCGGGCGGGAATGATAGCATGGGCCCCGGGGTGTCAGGTTTGATTCGCCGGCGTGGGCGAAATGCCGGCTAGCGGGTGATGTGCGGCCTCAGTGTCAGGTTGGTGTCAGACACAGTGTCATGCGCAGCCTCAGTGTCAGGTTGGTGTCAGACACAGTGTCAGGTTGGTGTCAGACACGTAGCTGACACCGTTTCCAAGCCGGTATCGGCCAGCGCCTCGACGAACTCGCGCTGCTTTTCGGAGTGTCAGGTTGGTGTCAGACACGTAGCTGACACCATTTCCAAGGCGGTATCGGCCAGCGCCTCGACGAACTCGCGCTGCTTTTCGGGCGTCCAGCCATCGCGGCGGTAACGCACCGGGACGGGATCGAAGAGGGCAGGGGAAGAGGCGGGCTCATCGGTCGCCGCCTCGGGGTCGAACGGGAGTGATTCTGTTCCATCGACCAGCGTGGAGCAGGTGAAATCCAACATTGCAATTAGATATGAGCCAAATGCCTGTATCGGAAAACTTCCCAGCCCTTGTGGTCGTCGAAACGTAGCGCGATAACGGTGGAACTGTTCTTGGCGGAGGCAGAGGAAGGGTCCTCCCATGCTCAAGTGCTTGGCAATTGGATGTGGCTTGATCGCAGTGGCCGCATGCGGTCCGAATACCAGTGGGGCCTCGACAAACTCGGGCTCAAGCTCGAGCCCAACCCCCAAGCCTGCGAATCCTCCCACCCAGGCGGAAGAAATAAGCGAAGGCATTCAGGGCCTCCAACGCCAAGGCCGAGGCGGCTCCGGCAATCGTGGGCAAGATGAGCAGTTGCGTCGGCTAGAGCAAAGCGAGCAGCAGGGCACGAAACCGCCACCGGCTGAAACGCCCAAGCCGACGGCGCCGCCCCAAAGGGCCGAAACCCGGCCACCTCCCCCGCCGCGACGCTCGGAAACACCGCTAGAGGATCGAAGGCCTGAACGGACACGACCGGAGCAGCGGGGCGGCTCCGGAACGGGTCCGGGCAATCAAAGATGCCCTAGTTGCTAAGATGGAAAGTCGATCGCCCGACTGCCCGCCCGGCCTCTATTCTCCCTCGCACTCCCCGCAGCGCCCGCGCACCTCGATCACCGGCCGGTCCGCGGTGAAGCCCGCCGCCTCGGCCGCGGCCCGCACACCGCCGGTGATGCGGTCGTCGTCGATATGCTTGGCCTGGCCGCAATTGTCGCAGATCAGGAAGATGCAATCGTGCAGGCAATCGGGATGGTCGTTGGCGATATAGGCGTTGGCGCTCTCGACGCGGCGGGCGAGGTTGGCGCCGACGAACAGATCGAGGATGCGGTAGACGCTGTTCGCGGCGACCCGTCGGCCCTCGCTCTGCGACACCTTCTCGGCGATGTCGTAGGCGCTCGCCGGCCGCTCGAAGCTCGCCAGCGCGTCGAACACGGCGGAGCGCATCTGCGTCCACTGCTCGCCGGAGCGCTCCATGGTCGCCTTGGCGGCGTCGGCGAGGTCGGCGCCCTGATGGGAATGATGAACGTGGGCCATGGCTTGAATGTAAGCCTTCCGGAGAGAGCGGACAAGAGAAGTCGTCTTTCCAACTCGTCATGCTGAACTTGTTCCAGCATCCAGCGACGGGCATCGCGGCAGGTGGAGGACTGGATCCTGAAACGAGTTCAGGATGACGGTTCAGGATGACGGCTTGCGCGAGAAGGGTCAGACCACCGCGCGGCGGTTGAGGTCATGGCCGAGCGCGAGGATGAGCACGCCGAAGACCGAGTAGAACACCTCCTCGGGGCCGTGACCGAGGGTCAGCGCGCCGGCCATGGTGCCGAGGCCGAGGCTGCCGATCGCGGCCGGAAGCATGAAGCCATGGTCGAAAATGCCGCGGCCGAGGCCGAGCGCGCCGAGCAGCATGGCAAGGACCAGCCCGACTTCGTGGATGCGCGGATCGACCAGCAGGCCGCCGGCCGACGCCAGCACCATCACCAGCACCGCGCTCGCCACGCAATGGACGAGGCAAAGGCCCGAAAGGCCGATGGCCATCCGGTCGATCGTCCCGTTCCTGGGCATTGCTGGAAACACGCGCGACTCCCTGTTCGAGCCCGATATAGGCCAATTCGAACGAAGTGACAATATATCATGCGCGGAAAAAGTTCCGTTTCGCCGGGGGCGGTGTCCGGGGACAGTTACTTTCACGCGCCGGAGCGCGGATCTCGGGCGCCGACGCGTGCAAGTAACTGTCCCCTTTCCCCGTTGGCAAGCGCCACGCGCTTCGCCATAGGCGCCCCATGCCCATCGCCCTATTGAAGCGTCCCGCCGAGCCCCGCCCCCGGCCGCGCGCCATCTCCGGCTGGCTGCTGTTCGTCGCGATTCTGGTGTTCGTCATGGTCGTCGTCGGCGGCATCACCCGGCTCACCGAATCGGGCCTGTCGATGGTGCGGTGGGAGCCGGTCTCGGGCGCCATCCCGCCGCTCGACGAGACGGCCTGGCAGCGCGAGTTCGACCATTACAAAGCGAGCCCGCAATATCAGCGGATCAATACCGGCATGTCGCTGGCCCAGTTCAAGGAGATCTTCTTCTGGGAATATGTGCACAGGCTGCTCGGGCGGCTGATCGGCCTCGCTTTCGCTTTGCCTTTGCTCTTCTTCTGGTGGCGGCGCGCGATCCCGCCCACCTACGGCTGGAAGCTCGGCGCTCTTTTCGGGCTCGGCGCGCTGCAAGGCGCGATCGGCTGGTGGATGGTCGCCTCCGGGCTGGTCGACCGGCCCGAGGTCAGCCATATCCGGCTCGCCGTCCACCTGCTCATGGCGCTCTTCATCTTCGCCGGCCTGCTCTGGGTGGCCGGGGACCTGCGCGCGCTCGCCCGGAATCCGGCGGCGCGGCCGGCGCGGGCGCCCCTGCTCGGCATCTGGGCGCTGTCGATGCTGTTCCTCCAGTTCATGTTCGGCGCCTATATGGCCGGGCTCGACGCCGGCCGCTATTTCAGGACATGGCCGACGATGAACGGGGAATTCTACCCGGCCGGCTATGAATGGATGGAGCCGGCGCTGCGCAATTTCGCCGACAATCCGATCACGGTGAATTTCGTCCACCGCTGGCTCGCCTTCATCGTCGCGGCGCTGGCGCTCTGGCTCGCGGCGAAGGCCTGGCTGGCCCGCCTGCGCTGGGAGGCGGTGCTGCTCGCCGGCGCGGTCCTCATCCAGGTTCAGCTCGGCATCCTCACCATCCTGTCGCGAGTCGATATCTGGATCGCGGTGCCGCACCAGGGCATGGCCGTGCTCCTGCTCGGCGCCATGGTCACCGCCGTGCACCGGCTCGGCGAGCGCCCGGCATGACCGCAATCGTCAGCGTCTATGCGGTCTTCGCCGACGCGGACGAGGCGGGGCGCATCGCCCGCGCGGTCGTGGAGGAGCGCCTCGCCGCCTGCGCGAACATCCTGGGCACTTGCCGCTCAATCTACCGCTGGCAAGGTGAGGTCGAGGAGGCGGACGAGGTGGCGGCTCTGTTCAAGACCAGCGAGACGGCGGCGCCCCGGCTCGTCGCCCGCATCGAGGCGCTGCACAGCTACGACGTGCCGGCGATCACGGTCTGGCCGATAAGCGAGGCGTCGGCCGCTTATGCTGGGTGGGTGAGGGCGGAAACGAGCGGTTGAAACTCAGCTCACGGGGTTCGGCCAGATCGTCAGCGCAAGTCCGGGAATATCGCTGAAGTCCCGGCCGTTCATGGTGATCAGCGTGAGATCGTGGACGATCGCGGTAGCGGCGATCATGCGGTCCGCAACCCGCCGCCGGGAGTAGCCCCGAGCGGCCACAATCCTACGATACACTGCCACCGCCTGAGCATCGAAGGGTAGAACTTCGATCCGCGCCAGCAACACGTCCACCGCGAGCCTGCGCAGATCCGCGAGATCCGGTTTGGCATAGACTCCATTTTCAAGCTCGACCTGACTTATGATCGAGATCGAAGGCGGCTCGTCAAGGGTCGATACCCGGCGCATGACCTCGGAACTCTGATCACGCAGATGGATCGCGACAGCGGTATCGATCAAGGCCACGGGTCAATAAAGGCCGGGCCGATCGGGAAATTCGATGGGCACGCGCTTTTCTACATAAGGCGGCTTGGGAAGAGCCCTTAAGGCCTCCACCAGCTCGAGAACCTTGCGCTTCTCCTCCGCCGGATCCAGCTTGGGACGGATCGTCACCACATCACCGGTCCGTTCGACGACGACGTCCGTACCGGGCGCGAAAGCGATCTCTTTAGGGAGCCGCACTGCGACGCTGTTGCCACTCTTGAAGACTTTGCTGCCGACAGCATTCATGGTCGATCTCCGCCTGTATATACGAGTATATACGTCAAGCCGTCCAGCTGTCAAGGCATCTGCGCGCCCTGAGGTAATATAATACCACTTGTCAACCGCCCGCTTTTCCTTGACTTTCCGCCCCTCCTCCGCCATTCGGCCGCCATCGCGCCGCTCGCTTTAGGGCGGCGCTGCTCATTTCAAGAGGTAAGCCTCGAAAGGATTTAGGGCCCATGAAGGCGCTGATGAAGACCACGCGGTCGATCAAGCCGCGCGAGGTCGAGAAGAAATGGCATCTGATCGATGCCGACGGTCTGGTGGTCGGGCGTCTCGCATCGATCGTGGCCAACATCTTGCGCGGCAAGCACAAGCCGAGCTTCACCCCCCATGTCGATTGCGGCGACCATGTCGTCATCGTCAATGCGGACAAGGTCCGGTTCACCGGCAAGAAGCTGACCGACAAGATCTATTACAAGCATACCGGCTATGCCGGCGGCATCAAGGAAACGACCCCGGCCAAGATCCTGGACGGCCGCTTCCCCGAGCGCGTGCTCGAGAAAGCGATCGAGCGGATGATCCCGCGCGGGCCTTTGGGCCGCGACCAGATGCGCGCTCTTCACCTCTATGCCGGCACCGAGCATCCGCACGGCGGCCAGGCTCCCGAACCTCTCGATGTCGCGGCGATGAACCGCAAGAACAAGGTGGGCCAATAATGTCCGACAATCGTCAATCGCTTGCCGACCTCGCCAAGCTGACCGAAGCCGAGGCCGCGCCCGAGGCGCCCGCCGCCGAAACGCCGGCCGCCGAAACCGCGGAAGCGCCCGCAGACGCTCCGGCCGCAGAAGCGCCGGCCGCGGCTCCCGCGCGCCGCGAAGGCCGTGAAGGCGGCCGCGAAGGTCGCGACCGCCGCGACGAGGCCCCGGACGACCATGGCGTCTCGACCCAGGGCCCGCAGATCAAGGCGATCCTGCGCGAGCAGCAGCTCGACAAGCAGGGCCGCGCTTATGCGACCGGCCGCCGCAAGGACGCCGTCGCCCGCGTCTGGCTCAAGCCCGGCACCGGCAAGATCGTCGTCAACGGCCGCGACCAGGAGGTCTATTTCGCCCGCCCGACGCTCAGGCTGATCATCAACCAGGTGTTCGACATCGCCGACCGCAAGGGCCAGTATGACGTGATCGCCACCGTGATCGGCGGCGGTCTTTCCGGCCAGGCCGGCGCGGTCCGCCACGGCATCTCGACGGCGCTGACCCGCTACGAGCCGGGCCTTAGGACCATCGTCAAGCGCGAAGGCTTCCTGACCCGCGACCCGCGCGTCGTCGAGCGCAAGAAATACGGCCGCGCCAAGGCCCGCCGTTCCTTCCAGTTCTCGAAGCGCTAAAAGGCGAGCGAGCCCCGAACGAAAGAGGCGGTCCGGACTGTATCCGGGCCGCCTTTTTCTTTGTTAGAAAGCTGCCATGCCCATCGCCTTCACCCGCGCCGTCAGCCCGCGCCTCGCCGAGTGCGAGACCACGCAGGCGGGGCGCGTCGACGTCGCCCGCGCGATCGCGCAACATGCGGCCTATGAGCGGGCGCTCGCGGCGGCGGGGCTGGAGGTGCGCCGGCTCGCGCCGCTCGACGATTTCCCGGACGCCGTCTTCGTCGAGGATACCGCCCTGCTGCTCGGCGAGCATGCGGTGATCCTGCGGCCGGGCGCGGCGTCGCGGGCGGGGGAGACCGGGTCCACGGCCGCGGGCCTCGCCGAGGCGTTCGCGGTCCGCCGGCTGGACGCGGGCCATGTCGACGGCGGCGACGTGCTCAGGATCGGCCGGACGCTCTATGTCGGCCTCTCCTCGCGGACCGACCAAGCGGGCCTTCGGGCGCTGGCGGAGACCGTCGCTCCGTTGGGCTACGATATTGTCCCGGTGCCGGTTGCCGGCGGCCTCCACCTCAAAAGCGCGGCAACCGTCGTCGCCGATATGCTCGTCCACAATCCGGATTGGGTCCCGGCCTCCCATTTCGCGGGCGTCGAGCCGCTCGCGGTCGCTCCCGGCGAAAGTCTCGGCGGCAATGTGCTGCTCGCCGGCGCCACCCTGCTCGCCGCCGCCGACAGCCCGGGCACCGCCGCGGCGCTGGCCGCGCGCGGCTTCGATGTCGTCACGCTCGACATTTCCGAGATGCGCAAGGCTGACGCCGCCTTGACCTGCATGAGCCTGGTCAGCGCTCCACCGGCCTGAGCCAGCCCGAATAATGGACGATCTCGCCAGCCAGCGGGAAGCCGAGGCGGACGTCGAAGCGGAAGCGGCCCTGCTCGTCCTCATATTCGCGCGCGGCGATGCGCGGCGCCAGGAACAGGGGCAGCCGCACGCCGAACAGGCTCCAGCGCCTCAGGTGCATCACGAGCCCGTCAGGCGCGGGCGCCAGCGCGAAGCCGAAGCGCATTGGCCCGAAGCGCTCGATGGCGAGGCCGCGCCGCTCGCTGAGCTCGCTCGAGAAGACATGGCCGCCGAAATCGCGCGTCCAGCGCTCGCGCCCGCCGCGCTGCGCGAAGGCGACGTGGAGCGGATAGTCGCCCGCGGGCGGGAAGCCGGCGATGGCGCCCATCAGGCGAGCGATGAGGTTGCGGCCCCGCGCCACCCGCCCCTCCCCTTCGGCGCCGGCATCGGCCTGGATGTCATGGACGGCGCGGACCAGCGGCGGCAACCTGGCGAAGTGCGCGCCCATCAGCCGTTCGTAGAGGACCGGCGGCAGGATGCGCTCCTCGACCCGGTGCGCGAGGGCAAGGCCGGCGAAGGCGGCTTCGAACCGCGCCAAGGGGAGCAGCGCCGAGGGGTCATAGGCTCCCGGCTTCAGCTCGCCAGCGAAAATGTCTTCGGCGAGAAGCGCCGCCGCCAGGGTCGGGATTTCCGGCCCGTCGTCGTCGACCGCGACGAGGGTCCATCGGCGCTCTATCGCTTGCGCGCCGCGCCGGCCGGTCAGCGCCACCGTCATGCCCGACCGGTCGTTGCCCAGCCCTGCGGTGACGCGCTGCACGGGCAGTAGCCAGCGCGCGGCGCCGGCGAGCGACTTTGCCCAGCCCCAGCGCACAGGCCAGCTCGCAAGCCACAGAAACCACATCTGGAACGCCAGCTCATTGCCCGCTCGGAAGACCACCGCGGGCCGGCCGGGCAGCATCGCCGGCAGCAGATCGTGATCGGGCACATCGATCAGCGCCACCCGGCGGCGGCGGAGCGCGAAGGCGCCGGCGGCCATGCGCTCCTTGCGCATGTCCTGCCAGCCATGGCCCTGTTGCCAGCGGCCCCCGCGCCAGAGCCGCACCGGCCCGCCGACATAAAAGAGGATCGCCCGCGCCACCGAGGCGCCGGCGGTGGCGCGGCCGGAGGCGCTGAGCGCGATCTCGACCAGGTCGACCCGATCGAGGCCCGCCGCCAGATGCCGCGCCGCCGCGCCGGTCAAAGCGGGCGCGGTGGAGGCGCCGGCGATCACGGCCACGCCCGCCGCCCGCGCCTTTTCGTCGAGCGCGCCGATTCCGGTCACGAAGCCGCGCGCGTCGGCGAGGTCGAGATAGGGAATGCCGGCCGCGATGCAGGCCAGGGGCACGCGGTAATCGCTCGCCTGGAACGGCCCCGCCGCGTCGATCACCAGGTCGGGCCGGCAGGCGGCGAGCAGCGGCCCGAGATCGGCATCGCGGTCGGCGACCATCGGCTCGCCATTGGCCAAAGTCGCGGCGAAGCGGGCGGCCTTGTCGAGGCTGCGCCCGGCAACGAGGACATGGTGCCCCGCCGCAGCCAGCCGCCGCGACAGCCGCGCGCCGAAGCCGCCATAGCCGCCGATCACCAGGATCCGCTTCATCGATTCTCCCGCAACGCCGGTACGTCGATCGCCCGCCAGAAGGCGTAGCCGCCGCACATTCCGAACGCCCCGGCCCATAAAGACGGAACTCCGGTGATGAGCGAAAGCGGGATGAGGCCGATCAGGAAGGCGCCGATCAGGACAGCCGGCAGGCTGGGCCGCAGGCCGAGGAAAAGGAGGATGTTGAAGAGAGGCATGGCGAACAGGCCGACATGCAGTCCGGCGATCACCAGAGCATAAGGAAAGATCGCGGCGTTGATCCCTCCCGTGACGAAACCCGCGACGGCAGCAGCCAGCGCCGCGGCGACGGCGGCGACCCCGATGCCGCCGAGATGACGCCGGTGCAGCTTCATGGCGCGTCCCCGAAATCCTCTCGCGCCCCGGGCCACTCGCGCACCACCACGAAGGCGATGCCGCCGCTGAGGCCGAGCATGCCGAGAAGGGGCGCCGCGCCCAGCGGGTCGGACGCCCCGAGCAGCAGCGGCAGCGGCAGCGCTCCGATCAGGATGGAGGCAAGAAGGACGATTCCGCGCCCGGGCGGGCCGAAATGGTCGAGCAGAAGATAGAGCGGCGCGGCGAGCAGGCCGACATGGAGGAAGGTGACGAACAAGGCGGCCAGGAAGGCGATCAAGAAGAGCAAAGGCCCGCCCCAGGCGAGGAAATAGAGCGCGGTGAGCAAGGCTGGCACGACCGCCGCGGCGAGAAAGGCAAAGCCATGGTCGGGCCCCGATGTCATGGTTCAATCCTCAACCGCGTTCATCTCGCGGAACATCGCCGTCTGCCGGATCATCTCGCCGAACCAGGCATGGGTCAGCACGAGCATGAAGGCGAACAGGCCGTGATTGCAGTCGATATGGCTGACCACGAGCCGGCCGGGCGCGAGCCAGCGCGGCAGGCGCAGGCGCAGCCCCAAAGCGGCGAAGAAATAATGATCACCGATGAAATGGAGCGCGCCGTTTTCGACCTCGGCCCGAAGCGCGATGCCGAAGCCGCGGCCGATATGCTCCTCGAGGCCGGTCGGCCCGGCGAAGCATTTGCGGCTGTTGATGACCTGCGGGACGCCGCGGCGGCGGCCATAGACCCGCGTCCAGATCTGGCCGCCGCCGGACGAATCCTCGGTGACCGCGACCATCGCCGGCAGATCGGCGTCGCGCGCCAGCGGCAACGGACCGCCGATCAGGCGCGCCGCCAAAGCGAGCAGCCGGCCGGCGAGGTTCATCCGGCATTCGACGATCTCGCCGGCGTAAAGCGCGGCGCGGCAATCCGCGATGCGCTTGCCGAAGCGGGCACGGGTGGCTTCGGGCAGCGCCGCCCAGGCCGCCTCGCCGAGCAAAGCGCGGAAGCGCAAATCCCCCAGGTCGGCGGCAGGGCGGGCGCGAGCCACCGGGAAGGTGACGATCGTGGCTTCCCTTTGCTCGCGCCGTTCCACCTTGGCCTCCCTTGTTCTCGAATTTCTGAAAGCACAGAAACCCAGCGGCAAATGAATCAGCCGTCCTTCGCTTTGGCCTTCCTGCCGCGGCCGAAGTTCAGGAAATTGACCACCTTGGCGCCCATGTTGATCAGCGACATGATCTTGGCGGGCGGCACGCCGAGCATTTGATCGTACCAGCGGTTCAGAGTCTCGATGAAAGCCTGCATCTCGGCGAGCCGCGCCAGCGCGACCGCGCCGACCTTCGGATCGCCCCTGGCGTCCGCCATGCAGGCGCGCAAAGCCGCCGCGGCGGGATCGATCTCGCGCTCCTTGCGGCCCTGGGCGATGCGGGTGACCATCTCGAACAAGTCGGTTTCCGCCTCGAAATGGTCGCGCCGGTCGCCGAGCATCGGCACGCGGCGGATCAGCTTCCAGCTGATCAACTCCTTGAGGCTGTTGGAGACGTTCGAGCGCGCCATGGCGAGCGTGTCGGCGATATCCTCGGCGGTGCGCGGCCGCTCCGACAGATAGAGCAAGGCATGGATCTGCGCGACCGAGCGGTTGACGCTCCATTGATTGCCCATGTCGCCCCAATGGAGGATGAAGCGCTCGACCGCCGGCGCCAGCTTCGGGGACTCGACTGCGATTTCTGTCATGACAGAAATATCCGACAGGATCGAAACGATGTCAAGCACCGTTGTTCATTCGCCGGCAACGCCGCCTTGCTACGAGTATGGCTCATGCGCATCCTGCTTCCCGTCCTGGCCCTGCTCCTCTCGGGCTGCCTCGCCCGCACCGCGGTCGATATCGTCACCTTGCCGGTCAAGGCGGTCGGCGCCGGCGTCGACGCCGTCACAACGAGCCAGGCCGAAGCCGACCAGCGCCGCGGCCGCGAGCTGCGCCAGGAGGAGGAAAGGCTCGGCCGCGAAGCCCGCCGGAGGGAGCGCGAGGAGCGCCGGGCGCGGGAACGGGCGGCGGAGCAGCAGGATGAAGAGCAAGAGCCGCAGCGCTGAACGTCTCGAGAGGATGAACGGAGGGTGGTCCTCCCTCCCCTCCAGAAAACAAATATTAAGACCGATGGCCTATGGCACCGCCGATGGCGGGGCTTAGACGGCAGAGCGGACCGGATCTTGGGGAGGCGGAGAAGCGTCCGTCTCCCGGGCGCCTGTTCGCGCAGGACTTCCGGCGCGTCGAGGACGAGCAGGAAGAGAGCGCGGCGCGCGAGCGGGTGCGCTCGCTCAATCACGTCCCTGTCTTTCTCGTCGGCGTCCACCTGGTCTGCGCCGCCGCTGTCCTGGCCGCGCTCGGCGACCCCCTGAACCCGCCGGCCGCGCTGGCCGCATTGCTCGGCGCCCTCATCGCCCTCGATTTCGGGATCTGGGCCTGGCTGCTCAAACGCCCGCTCTCCCGCCTCGCGCCGCATGTCGCGATCCGTGGCGCCGCCCTCTACAGCCTCGTCGCTTACGCGCTCTGGTGCGGGGCGGCCTTCGTCGCTGGCCCATTGGCGACGGGCGACCGCAATCTGTTCGACCTCGCGGTGGCGGGCGCCGTGCTCGCTTTGCCCTTCGCCTTCCTCTCCTTTCCCGGTCTGGTCGCGATCGGCTGCGCCGGCGTCGCGGCCAAATTCCTGTTCCTGTCGCACGACATGGCCGGGGCTGCGGCGGCCGCCCTGCTCGGCCTGCTGCTGGTCGGTCTGAGCCTCAAGGGCGCGGCCGACCGCATCCTCCAGATCCAGCGCCGGATCGTGATCGACTGGCACGGGCAAAGGGCGTCGCGCTTCATCGAGGAGTTCGAGCAGGCCGGCCGCGGCTGGTTCTGGGAGACGACCGCGCGCGGCAATCTCTCTTATGTCTCCGAGCAGCTCGCCGCCGATTTGAAGACGCCCGCCGCCGACCTTATCGGCATGCCCTTTGCCGACCTGATCGGCCTCGACGACCGCCGCGGCACCGAATCCTCGGAGCGCACATTGGGCTTCCATTTGTCGACGCGGCTGCCCTTCACCGACATCAACGTGCGCGCCAACACCGCCGCCGAAATCTGGTGGTCGCTGTCGGGGACGCCGAGCTTCGACGAATATGGGCGCTTCCTGGGCTTCCGCGGCATCGGCTCCGATCTCACCCAGCAGCGCCGCTCCGAGGAGGAGATTAACCGCCTCGCCAAATATGATTCGCTGACCAGCCTGCCCAATCGCATGCTGATGCGCCGCACGCTCGACGAGACGCTGCAGAGCAAGGACGGCGCCTCTGGCGGCTGCGCGCTCTTCCTGATCGACCTCGACCGCTTCAAGAACGTCAACGACACGCTGGGCCACCCGATCGGCGACGCCTTGCTCAAACAGGTCGCCCAGCGGCTGACCAACGTGATCGGCAAGGAGGGCCAGGTCGGCCGGCTCGGCGGCGACGAGTTCGAGGCGGTGCTGCCGGGCCAGCATGACGAAGGCGGCCTCAGCGCGCTCGCCGGGCGGCTGATCCAGCAGGTGTCGATGCCCTACATGATCGAGGGCCACAACATCTCGATCGGCGCGTCGGTCGGCATCGCCACCGCGCCGCCCGAAGGCTGTTGCGCCGACGCCCTGATCCGCAACGCCGATCTCGCCCTCTATTCCGCCAAGGCCGCCGGCCGCGGCACCTTCTGCTTCTTCGCGCCCGAAATGCATTCCGAGGCGCAGGACCGGCAGATTCTCGAGACCGACCTCAGGAAGGCGATCGCCCGCGGCGAGCTCCAGCTCCAATATCAGCCCGTGGTCAACGCCCAGACCGAGGAGCTTTCGGGCTTCGAGGCCCTGGTCCGCTGGCACCATCCCACACGCGGCGTGATTTCCCCGAGCCTGTTCGTGCCGCTCGCCGAGGAAGCCGGACTGATCCTCTCGATCGGCGAATGGGTGCTACGCACGGCGTGCCTGGAGGCGGCGAAGTGGCCCGAGCATATCCGGGTCGCGGTTAATCTCTCGCCGATCCAGTTCGTCGAGCCGAGCCTGCCCGCCACCATCGTCTCGGCGATCGCCAATGCCGAGATCGCGCCGCGCCAGCTGGAGCTCGAGATCACCGAAGGCGTGTTCCTGGTCGAAAGCGACGCCACCGACGACATGTTCGCCAAGCTGAAGTCGATCGGCGTGCGCCTCGCCCTCGACGATTTCGGCACCGGCTATTCCTCATTGGGCTATTTGAAGAAGGCGCCGTTCGACAAGATCAAGATCGACCAGAGCTTCGTGCGCGGAGCCGCCAAGGACGGCAGCCGAAACGCCGCTATCATCCGCGCGATCGTCACGCTGGCCGAGAGCCTGGGCATGGACACCACCGCCGAGGGCGCCGAAACCCATGACGAGCTGACCATGATCCGCGAATTGGGCTGCAGCCACATCCAGGGCTATATTTTCGGCCGGCCGATGAACCCCGACGATGCCGGCGCGCTCGCCGAGCAGAACAAGGCGATCACCGCCGACGGCTTCCAGTTCAACCGGCCGCCGCGCCAGGGCATCCTCAAGGTCGCCAGCCTGCAGTTCAACGGCATGTCGATGCCGGTCCGCGTGCGCAACATCTCGACCGGCGGCGCTTTGCTCGAATGCGATCGCATGCTGCCGGCCGAGGCCAAGGTCCAGCTCGATTTGCCCGGCTGCGGCAATCTCGGCGGCGAGGTGCGCTGGTCCGAGGCCAAGCGCGTCGGCATCCAGTTCGAGGACGAGTTCGACCTGCGCCGCCTCGCCCCCGGCAAGGCCAAGAGTTTCGGCGCCAAGCTGCCTCCGCAAACCTATACCAACCTGCGCTATGCCGAGGGAGCCGTCGACAAGAAGGCGCTCTCCGGCGCCGACCTGCGCTACAATACCGGCGGTTGACCCGCGCCGCCGCGCTGTGGCATCCGGCGCTCGCACGCGGGTGTAGCTCAATGGCAGAGCAGAAGCTTCCCAAGCTTACGACGAGGGTTCGATTCCCTTCACCCGCTCCAGCTTCTCCGCTGGCTAGAATCGCTTGAGCAGCTGCTCCACGCTCTCGTGCGCCTTGCCCTTGGCCTTGCCGTTGGACCGGTCCTTGGTCTCCTCCTCCAGCGCGGCGCGGATCTTCTCGATCTGGCTGTCGGTGAGATGCTCGATGCCGATGAATTCGGCGCGCGCCTTGGCGACCGCGCGCAGCAGCTCGTCGAGCTTGGCCTGCATCGCCGCGGCGTCGCGGTTGGTGCTGTTCTGGATCAGGAACACCATCAGGAAGGTGACGATCGTAGTCGCGGTGTTGATCACCAATTGCCAGGTATCGGAATAGCCGAACAGCGGCCCGGTCACGCCCCAGACCAGGATCAGGCCCAAGGCGATAACGAACGCCACGGGCTGGCCCGCGAATGACGAAATCCGGCCGGCGAACCAGGTGAAGAAACGGTCCATACCTACGGCCTCCAATCCAACCGCCTGAAGCGATCCGGCCCAGCCCTTGGTTCCTCAGATGCCGTCGGCGACGATCTCGCACCCGGTCGCCTCGAGCCGATGGGCGAGGTCCGAGGCGCAAGCCTCGAGCGCGCCCTCCTCAACGCTGCGGATGACGAAATTGGCGCCGACCCGACCGTCCTTGAAGAAGGGATAGGAGCCGATCTGGCAGCGCTCATGCGCGCGCTCGGTCTCGCCGAGCAGATCGGCGACCTCGCTTTCGGGCGACCAGCAGCCGATCGTGCGCGACAGCAAGGGCCGGCCGCCCTCGAGCTGGCCCGCCAGCGCCTCCAGCATCAAAGTCGCGATATGGGGGACTCCGGCGAGGATGAAGATGTTGCCGTGGCGGATGCCGGGCGCGCCCGACATGCGGTTCTCGATCAGCTCGGCGCCCGCGGGCACCCGCGCCATGCGGAGACGCGCCTCGGTGACTCCGCCGCGGCTCGCATAATAGCCTTCGAGCATCGCGCGCGCTTTGGGATGGACGACGACGCCGACGCCGAGCGCGGCGGCGATCGCATCGACGGTGATGTCGTCATGGGTGGGCCCGATGCCGCCGGTGGTGAAGAGATAGTCGTTGCGGGCGGCGAGCGCGTTCACCGCCTCGGCGATCGCGTCGATGTCGTCGGCGACGATGCGGACCTCGGCGAGCCTGATCCCCTGCAGGTTGAGCCAGGTCCCGACCTGCGCGACATTGCGGTCCTGGGTTCGGCCGGAGAGGATCTCGTCCCCGATCACCACCATCCCCGCCGTCCAGATCCGCTCGTCCGCCATCCGCCATCCTGTACCGGCTCCGCTCGGTCCCGTCATGGGTGCAAATTTGTCTTTTCCGCGCTATATGAGCGCCATGGACACGCCTCTCCTCGACCTCGAAGCCGACGTGATCGGCCGCCACGGACCGATCAAGCTGCACGGGCCGCAGGGCTTCGCCGGCATGCGCACCGCCGGGCGCTGCGCCGCCGAGATCCTCGACGCGCTCGTCCCCCATGTCGTCCCGGGCGTCAGCACGCAGGAGCTGGACGAGATCGTCTTCGCCGAGATGCGCGCCCGCGGCGCCATCCCGGCCACTTTGGGCTATCGCGGCTACACGAAGAGCTGCTGCACCTCGGTCAACCACGTCATCTGCCACGGCATTCCGGGCGACCGCCTCCTCAAGGACGGCGACATCGTCAATATCGACGTGACGCCGATCCTCGACGGCTGGCACGGCGACACCAGCCGCATGTTCCTCGTCGGCGACGTCGGCATCAAGGCGAGGAAGCTCGTCCAGATCACCTACGAATGCATGATGCGCGGCATCGAGGCCGCGCGCCCGGGCAACCGCCTCGGCGACGTCGCCCACGCCATTCAGAGCCACGCCGAGGCGCACCGCTATTCGGTGGTCCGCGATTTCTGCGGCCACGGCCTCGGCCGCGTCTTCCACGACGCGCCCGAGGTCGTCCATGCCGGCCGCCCGGGCACCGGCCCGGAGCTGCTCCCCGGCATGTTCTTCACGATCGAGCCGATGATCAACATCGGCAAGGCCGCCGCCAAGGTGCTCGACGACGGCTGGACCGCGGTCACCCGCGACCGCAGCCTGTCGGCCCAGTTCGAGCACAGCGTCGGCATCACCGACGACGGGTGCGAAATCTTCACCAAGAGCCCCAGGGGCCTCGACGCGCCGCCTTACGCCTAAGCCCTCCTCCCATCGGTCAGGTCGCGGCGGCATCGCTTCTCTGGTCGTCGGTCGACAGCGCACATGGAGGAGTAGCCATGACTTTGCCCGATGCGAATGACAGGTGGCTTCAGCAGTTCCTTGAAAAGGACTATTCGTGGCAAGGCCTCAAAAAGAAGGACATACCCGGCTGGAAGATCGCATCGGATTATCAGCTTGTCTTTACACCAGATTCCCTGCTTCCTGACGCCACACTTCAGGATTTCTGGAGAGAAGAAGAAAAGCAGCTGATCGACACCCCGTTCGGCTGCTTCACGCGTTGGCACCTTCCTCCAGGCGATTTTGCTGTATCTCGGCCGCGCCCGGATGAAGTGTTGGCCAAGCTTGTGTCCGCCGCCGAAATCATCCGACGAGATTGCCGCGGCGAGCAAACGCAGGCTCAAATTCCATTCATGGGTTTGGGATTCGAGGGAACAGAGAGCGTCGCAATCGCGATGGCATTCCTGTCGCGGGAGCCAATAGCAGCCAGCCTGGCCGATGCCTTTATAGTCGAGGCGGTGCTCCTGCAAGACGTGGTGCTCCCGTCTTTCTCCGGTCGGGGAATGACCTTTTTGCAGGACTTTGCTTGCGCGGAGGGCATGATTGAGACGTTCTCGATCGATGACGCCACTTTTCTCGGCGACTTTAGTCTTGTTGGGATGAATTTCGGGAAATTAGAGGCCCGCAGGGCCAAGTTCCTAAAGAAGTGCTGGGTCGAGAGGTGTCGGTTCACCGAACACTTCGATTTCGGGAATGCCTCGGTTGCGGACTGGTGCGAATTCCGAGCTTGCGAGTTCCGAAAAGGCGCCAGCTTTCGCAGATGCGTGATCAAGGCCGCCCGTTGGAACAGTTGCTCGACCGTAGGGGGGATTTCGCTGGAGAACGCGCACATCACTGCCAGCTTGTGGACGAGCCAGAGCAACATAGCGAATTTCGACGCGCACCAGTTGACCTGCGTCGGCGACTTTACTCTCGACCGGGGGGTCGGTACCAAATGGCTCCGCCTGAATGAGGCGAGATTGTCGGGAAAGGTGAGCTTCCACACTCCGCCGACCCTCGAGACGTTCGAGGCCGTCAAGACTCAATTCCTTGGCGAAGCCGACTTTCCCGGGTTGCAGGCCACGTCCGCCATCCTGTCCGGCGCGGTCTTCAACGGGCGCACCTCCTTCGCGGGCGCGACCTTTTCGGGGCCGGTCAAATTCGATGACGTCACTTGGCCCAATGATGCGGCTCACTATGCTTCGGCCTTTCGCGAGTGCCGGTTTACCGATGCCTCCGATTTTTCGACAGCGCGATTCAACGTGATCGCGGCCTTCCACGAGGCGCATTTCGCCCGGCCCCCGCTGATTCACCTCGCAGAAGGCAAAGCGGGGCAGCTCTGTCTCCGTCAGATGATTGACCAGGCGAACGCCGCGGCTAGGGCCGGCGACCACCATGGCCCAATCGACAAGGAACTGCTCGAACGTCACTTCGGCGCGCTCGAGGGAGGCGCCCGGGTGCTCAAGCAGGCCATGGAGGCGCGCCGCGCCCGGGGGCTGGAGCAGCGGCTGTACCGGTATGAATTGATCGCACGGCGGCATCGTCCCTCGGTAGGCCCATGGGAGCGCTCCATTTCCTGGCTGTTCGGCCTCTCGTCCAATTACGGGGACAGTTCTCTTCGTCCGCTCGCCATCCTTCTCGGCATGACGATAGCCTTCGGGGTCGCCTACGCGCTTTGGGCATCGCTAGTTGAAGAGACCCTTAACCTAAGCCTCATTCAGCAGGGCCTCACCTTCTCCGGCCGCAGTGTATTTCGGCCTTTCGATGTTTGGAACAGCGCGAAGGGGAGCAGGGACGCCGTCGAAGCTGCCCTGCTTTGGAACAGTGGTCCGGGATGGGGTCTCGTCGCGCGAGTGGTGAGCTCGACCCAGTCCTTTCTATCCCTGATCCTGACGTTTCTGGTCGCACTATCACTAAAAAGGCGATTCCAGTTGGGCTAGCGGCCAACTCATGCGCCAAGAGGGTTGGCCGCTATCGATGGGAGTTCCGTGCGCCTACGGCTCGGAATCGACGCCCCGCTTTATGATCGATCGGGCTGTCTAACGCTCCGATGTCCTTACCCGCCGATAGGGCACGAATTCGCCCAGGAAGACGACGCCGCTAAAGGAGCGCGAGCCCGGGTTGATCATGGTCACCGTGTCGACATTGCACAGACGCGTCGACGGCGTCCGCGTCACCATCGTGTCCCACTGGTTGAGCTCCCGGGCGCCGTTTTCGGGCCGGTTGACGTAGAGGACGGAGCCGGCGTCGTAGATGATCGCCGTGCCGGTGATCACCCGCGACGAGCGGACCCGGTGCAGATCGATGCAATCGACCGGCGCTTCGGCGACGCGGCCCTGGAGCACGCGGGCGAGCTCGGCCTCGTGGTCGGCGGGCTTGGCCTGCGCGGCGCCGCCGATGAGGAGCGTGCCGGCGAGAAGGGGAAGGAGCTTGCGCATATCTGGCCTCGCTTTCGAAATGGCTCTTGAGCCATATACCCTTTCGCATCTGAACGCACGCTGACCCCGAACGTGCCCGTGGCCGCGGATTTCCAAGGAGCCGCTTGCCACCTTGCCCGCGCGGGCTATGGGTGCATCGCAGGCGGACGGAGGCGCGAGGTGAAGAAGGTCGAGGCGGTGATCAAGCCGTTCAAGCTCGATGAGGTCAAGGAGGCGCTGCACGAGGTCGGCGTCTCGGGCATCACCGTCACCGAGGCCAAGGGCTTCGGCCGCCAGAAGGGCCATACCGAGCTTTATCGCGGTGCCGAATATGTCGTCGATTTCCTGCCCAAGGTCCGCCTCGAAGTGGTCGTCGAGGACAATCTCGCCGAACGCGTCGTCGAGGCGATCGCCAATGCCGCGCGCACCGGACGGATCGGCGACGGCAAGATCTTCGTCTCCAGCGTCGAGGAAGCGGTGCGGATCCGGACCGGGGAGCGCGGGTCGGACGCGATCTAGGTTCGCGGTCGTCAGCGTAGACACCCCACACCGTTCGCCCTGAGCCTGTCGAAGGGCCTTCCTTCTTGCGGAGAAAGAGCAGGACAGGGCTTCGACAAGCTCAGCCCGAACGGAATTGGCCTTCCCTTTCCACTCCCCCGGGCGACCGGCTAAGTAACCCCATGCCCGACGATCCCCGCCTTGCCTCGATGTCCCCGGAGGAGCTGCGCGCGGCGATGCAGTCGCTCGGCTATCGCACCCAGAGCGATCTCGCCAATGCGATCGGGGTCAGCCGGCCGGCGGTGAGCCTGTGGCTCGACGGCAAGGTCGGCGTGCCGCGGCCGGTGGCGATGCTGCTGAGGATGCTGATCGCCGCGCAGCGCCGGCCGTTCTGACCGCCAGGGCGTAGTGAATTATTCACATGGACGGCCCGCTTCGGCCTTGGGATGAAAAGGCCGCAGGCGAATCCGGATCAGGGACATAACATCATGGCGAACGACGCGAACACGATCCTGACGGCAATCAAGGACGGCGAGATCGAATGGGTCGACCTTCGATTCACCGACCCCAAGGGCAAATGGCAGCATCTCTCCATCTGCTCCGGCGTGATCGGCGAGGACGAATTGACGGACGGGCTAATGTTCGACGGCAGCTCGATCGCCGGCTGGAAGGCGATCAACGAATCGGACATGATCCTGAAGCCCGATCTCGACGCCTGGTATGTCGATCCGTTCAGCGCGACGCCGATGGGCATCCTCTTTTGCGACATCGTCGATCCCGGCACCGGCGAGCTCTACGCCCGCGATCCCCGCTCGACCGCCAAGCGCGCCGAGGCCTATTTGAAGGCGACCGGCGTCGGCGACACCATCTATGTCGGCCCGGAAGCCGAATTCTTCATGTTCGACGACGTCCGCTTCGAGGACGGCTATGCCGCCTCCGGCTTCAGCCTCGACGATATCGAGCTGCCGACCAACACCGCCACCAAATATGAGAATGGCAATCTCGCCCACCGGCCGCGCGCCAAGGGCGGCTATTTCCCGGTCGCGCCGGTCGACAGCGCACAGGACATCCGCGCCGAGATGGTCTCGACCATGCTCGAAATGGGCCTGCCGATGGACAAGCACCATCACGAGGTCGCCGCCGCCCAGCACGAATTGGGCCTCACCTTCGGCACCCTCGTCACCACCGCCGACCGAATGCAGATCTACAAATATGTCGTCCACATGGTCGCCCATGCCTACGGCAAGACCGCGACCTTCATGCCCAAGCCGATCAAGGCGGACAACGGCTCGGGCATGCATACCCACATGTCGATCTGGAAAAGCGGCAAGCCGCTCTTCGCGGGCACGGGCTATGCGGGTCTTAGCGAGATGTGCCTCTATTTCATCGGCGGCGTGATCAAGCATGCCAAGGCATTGAACGCTTTCACCAACCCGACCACCAATTCGTACAAACGGCTCGTCCCGGGTTTCGAGGCGCCGGTATTGCTCGCTTATTCGAGCCGCAACCGCTCCGCCTCCTGCCGCATCCCCTACGGGTCGGGCGAGAAGGCCAAGCGCGTCGAATTCCGCTTCCCCGACGCGCTCGCCAATCCCTATCTCGCTTATTCCGCCCTCCTGATGGCCGGCCTCGACGGCATCCAGAACCGCACCCATCCGGGCGACCCGATCGACAAGAACCTCTACGATTTGCCGCCGCAGGAGCTGGTCGACGTCCCCACCGTCTGCGGGAGCCTGCGCGAGGCTTTGATCGCCCTCCACAACGACCGCGCCTTCCTGACCAAGGGCGACGTCTTCAGCGACGACCAGATCGACGCCTATATGGAGCTCAAATGGGAAGAGGTCCTGCGCTGGGAAACCACGCCGAGCGCGGTCGAATATGACATGTATTATTCAAGCTGAATGGGGACAGTTACTTTTCCGCACGGCCTTCCCGGTTTCGCACCGCGGTTCGGAAAAGTAACTGTCCCCGCTGCGCTCAATCCTCCAAAATCAAGCTGTGCCGCTTGGTGTCGCGCATCCTGAGATAGACGATCAGCGACAGGCCGATCATCCCCGCGACATACCAGTAGAAGGCGCTTTCGATGCCCCGGTTCTTGAACCAGAGCGCGACATATTCGGCGGTGCCGCCGAAGATGGCGTTGGCGATCGCATAAGGGAGCGCGACGCCCAGAGCGCGGATATGAGCGGGGAAGAGCTCGGCCTTCACCACCGCGTTGATCGAGGTGTAGCCGGTCACGATCAGCAAGGCGGCGAACACCAGGGCGAAGGCGGCGATCGGATCGCGAACGCGCTCCAGCATGGTGAAGATCGGCACGGTCAGCAGCAGCCCGAGCAGGCCGAAGGTGACCATCACCGGCTTGCGCCCGATCCGGTCTGACAGCGCCCCGGCGACGGGCTGGAGGCACATGAACAGGAACAGCGCCGCGGTCATCACCTGGCTCGCCGTCTCGCGGCTGAAGCTCGACGTGTTGACCAGGAATTTCTGCATGTAGGTCGTGTAGGCGTAGAAGGCCAAAGTGCCGCCCGCGGTGAGCGCCATCACCAGCAGCGCCTCCTTCGGATGGTCGCGGAACAGGTTCCGGCCGCTCGATCTGGGCCGGTCGCTGCCCTTGGCGTTGGTGAAGCTCTCGGTCTCCGCCAGCCGCCGCCTGATGTAGAAGACGACCACGGCGAGCAGCGCGCCGATGGCGAACGGGATGCGCCAGCCCCACGCCTCGAGCGCCGCTTCCGACATCGTGAATTGCAGTGCGAGCAGGACGGCGAGCGCAATCAGCTGGCCCGAGATCAAAGTCACATATTGGAAGCTCGAATAGAAGCCGCGCCTTTTCTGGCCCGCCATCTCGCTCAAATAGGTCGCGCTGGCGCCATATTCGCCGCCGACGCTGAGGCCCTGCAGCATCCGCGCCAGCACCAGGATCGCCGGGGCCCACGCCCCGATCTGCGCGTAGCTGGGGCTCAGCGCGATCATCAGCGAGCCCGCGCACATCAGGGAGACCGACAGGCTCAGCCCCGCCTTGCGCCCCTTGCGGTCGGCATAGACGCCCATCACCCAGGCGCCGATCGGCCGCATCACGAAGCCGACCGCGAACACCGCCGCCGTGTTCATCAGCTGCGCGGTCAAATCCCCTTTCGGGAAGAAAGACGGCGCGAAATAGAGCGTGAAGGCGGCATAGATGTACCAGTCGTACCACTCGACCATATTGCCGGCCGAGCCGCCGATTATGTTGCGGATGCGGTGGCGGCGGACGTCGGGGTCCCCGGCTGTGGGTTTGGTGAGCGTCGCCATGGTCTGAGCGAATCCCTTCTGCGGCTAGGCTTGTCAATCGGGCCCGTTCGCTCGTGCTGAAACCATCCTCCGATACGCCGTTTCGACAAGCTCAACGGCTACTCAGGATGAGCGTGTGGTGGAATTCTCTTCCTTCCCGCTCATCCTGAGTAGGGACTGAGCTTGGCGAAGCATGTCCTGAGCGCCTGCCTTGGCAGGCAGTCGAAGGGGCCCGTATCGAAGGATCAATAATCCCGCGACACGCGGACGTTGACGCTTTCGCGGCCGATCGTGGAGATCGAAGAGAGGATCGCGAGCCAGCGTGTGATTTGATATTCGACCGTGGTCGCCGAATAGCCGCGGCCGTCGGTGACCACCTCGACATAGACGCGGCGGCCGAGATATTTGCCGGCGGCGAGCTGGGTGCCGATCCCCTGGGTCACGTCGGCCGGCAGGATTCGCAGCCGGTCGAGCCCGACCGAGCGGCGCAAGGCGTTGATCGGGTCGAGCCCGCCGCGCGGATCGTTGAGGCTGGCGACGGCGGCGGCGAGCTGCACCGCCTCGGGCGCCGAAAGATTGGTGATCGAGGTGCCGAACAGAATGCGCGAGAGCAGTTCGTCCTGCGGCAAAGCGGGCGTCGAGGCGAAGGCGATTTCGGGCCGCTGGCTCCGCCCGGTCACCCTGATCTGGGCCGAGAGGCCGCGCACCCGCGCCTCGGCGGCGATGTCGAGCTGAGGATTGACCGGCGCCTCGCCGGCGAAACGGATGCGGCCCCGAACCAGATCGAAGCGGCGGCCGGCGAAATCGTAGGTGCCGCGCAGCATCTCGGCCGAGCCGGTCAAAGCGGGCTCGGTCGCGGTGCCGCCGACCTGGACGTTGGCCCGCCACTCGCTGTTCATGCCGAGGCCGTTCACCGCCACCCGGCCCGGCGCGGCGACCGCGATGGCGAGCCGCCAGGGCGCGATCCGCACCACCACCGGCCGCTCGAAGGCGTCGGGGCGGTTGACCTCGGTGACGCGCAGCCGCGGCACCTGCGCCATGGCGGTGGCGCTGCCGAGGCGGAAGCGGCCCTGGGTCATCGTCACATTGCCCGAAATGGTGCCGCCATTGCCGGCCGAGCGGATCTCGAGATCGCCGGTCACCGAGGCGGCGATGTCGTCGCGGTCGAGCAGGCGGGCGTTCTGCGCGCGTACGTTGAAGCGCATGCCGACGCCGCCGTCCCCCGCCAGATCGAGCACGCCCGCGCCCGCCACCCGGCCACCGCCGGCCGTCGTCCCCTGGAATTGCTCGATCCTGAGCTGGGAGCCGCCGAAGCGACCGAAGGATTGCAGATTCTCGATCACCATGCCGGTGACCGCGCTCTCCAGCCGCGCGCCGACGGTGCGGACCGAGCCGTTGATGCGGGGGTTTTCGAGACTACCGACTACGTCGGCGGCGATTGCCGCGGGACCGGAGACGTCGATCAGCTCGACGCCGGTCAGTCGCCAGAGCGTGTCGGCCGGACCGTTATAGCGGATTTGCGCCTGCATCGGCGCACGCGCGAGCTGCTCGACGAACAGGCCCGGCCCGCCGATCGCGCTGATCCGCGCCTGCGCCCGGCCGATCACTCGGCCTTCGCTCACGGCAATGGCGCGCAGGGCCGCGTTCGGGCCCTCGAGCCGGGCGTTGACGCCGATGTCCATCGGCCGCGACGACAGGACGAGGCCGGCCCGGGTCAGCCCGCGCACCCGCAAATTGGCCTCGCCGCTCGGCGGAGCGCCGGCATGCGGCGAGCGGTAGCGCACGCTGCCCGAGGCGATCCCGCCAAGGCCGAGCTGCGGCCAGCCGATGTCGAGCACGGTGAGCGGCATCGCGGCCAGCTGCGCGTCGACCTCGGTGCGCGCGCCGAACAGGCCCGAGACGCTGGCGCTGCCGCCGGCGAAGCTGAACCTCGTCGCCGCCAGCCGCCAGCCTTCCGGCGTCCAGGTGAGATCCGCCGGCGTGATCAATTGCAGCGCCCTGCGGTCGAGCGTGCCGCTGCCGCTGACCCGGTAGCGGCCGGGCGCGGCGTCGGCGACGGCACTGAAGGTGAAATCGCGGCCGCGCGAGGCGGCGATCCGCGCGTTGATCCGGCCGACGCCGCCACGCAGGCTCGCGCTTGCCTCGACATTGGCGATCGACAGCGGGCCGCGGCTCACCCCGCGCGCCGCCACCCGGCCCTCGACCGAATTGCCTTCTGGGTCGAGCAGAATGATCCCGCTGATCGTGGCGCGGCGGATCACGATCGGCGGCGGTCCGTAGAAACGCGCGTCATTGGCGGCGAGGTCGACCGCGACCCTTTGCCGGTTGTTGAACGGGCCGAACAGGAGCTCGCCGTCGAGCCCGCCGCCGGCGACGCCGAGCCGGCCGGTAAAGGCATGGGGATCGAGGCGCAGCGCCCCACTCGCCCTGGTCCCCGAGACGTTGAGCGCGGCGACCTGGATGATCGCCTGGCGGCGCGGCGGCAGCAAGATGGTGCCGGTGCCGGTGAACGGCCCCAGGGTCGATCCGCCCTCGGCGCGCCAGCCATAGCCGGCCGGGCTGGGCTCGAAGGTCAGGACGACGCCCGCAAGGCCGAGCGAATCGACCGGGCGATCGAGCCGCAGGGCCAGGCGAGGCCGCTCGAGCCGTCCCTCGAGGCTGAGTCGCGCGGGACCGTAATCGGCATGCCGCGCATTGCCTTCGAAGGAATAAGTGGCATCGGTCCGCCTGAGGCCCGTGCCCGCGAACGAGATCTTGGGCGAGGTCACGCGCAAATTGCTGAAATGGACGATCCGGTCCGGCCCGCGGGCGAGATTGGTTTCGGCCCGCGGCAGACCACCCGAGACCCACGAAAGGAAGCGGTTGTCGAGCCGCCGCACCCAGCCCTGCGCGGTGCCGGTGGTAAAGGTGCCGTGCCCGTCCGGCCCGGGCACAATCCTGAGCTGGGTGAGCGCGTCGACCGTGCCGAAGCCCGGAATGAAATAGTTCTGCATGCCGCCCCGGGCGAGGACCACCCATTGGCCGGTGCCGAGATTGCCGTCGCCGTCGACCAGCCCACGCGCCTTATCGGAGGTGAAGACGAGGCCGGGGCCGGTCAAGCGGGCGCCGGTCAGTTGGAGCGTGCCTTCGAGGCGAGGATGGCCGAGGATGTCGGCCGCCATCTCGCCGACCCCGGTCACCCGCGTCGCGCTGGCCAGCATCGGGATGGCGACCGGCGCCCGCGACAAATGGCCGGCGCCGGCGACGCGGACCTCGTCGAAGCCATTATTGTCGAACTGCATGTGCGGCGACGTGATCCGGTAGACGAAGCGGGCGTCGTTGAAGCCGCCGTCGAGCAAGGCGGCGAGGCGGACGTCGCGCCCGGTCATGTTGCGGAACATGGCCGGCGGCCGGGTCAGCAAGGCGGCGATGCGGACGTCCTCATAGCGGGCGCCGGCGAGGTCGACCGTGCCGCGCGCGTCGGCGCGCAGGGCGCCCGAGAGCAAGGACAGCCGGCCGGTCACGCGCCGCTCGGCGAAAAGGCCGTTGCCCGCGATCCGCACGTGCGGCGCGGTCAGCCGCTGCAGGCGGCCCCGGAGGAAGGGCGCCGGCGCCGCCCAGCCGCGCAGCGCGAAGCGGCCCGAGGCCATGGCCAGGTTGAGGTCCGCGCTCCTGCGGCCGGAAATGTCGAGTCGGGCAGCGCCGGTCCAGCGCGACCAGCTGCCGTCGCCGCCGAGCTCGAGCCGGACCGGCCGCCGCGTCCCCAGCAACGCGGCCACGACGCTGCTTTCGGGCGCGTCGACGCGGGCGTCGAGATCGAAGCGGTCGCGGTCCGGCTCGGCGTCGAGCCTGAGCGCCAGCCGCTCGCCGCCGCCTTGCATGGCGAGGTCGAGGGCGAGCAGGGCGCGCCCGCTCCTGATCTGCGCCTCGGCATGGAGGCGGCCGACCCGCTCGCGCCCGGCGACCGCGGCTCCGAACCGGAACTGGCGCACGTCGAGCCGGCCGAGATGCACATCGTAATCGGGCAGGATCGGCCGCGCCTCGGCGGGCGGATTGAGCCGCGGCAGGCGGCGCAGGATGGCAAGCTCCGAATCGACCTCGTTCAGGGTCAGCGTGCCGAACACATAATCGACCGGCCGCCAGTCCATGTCGATCCGCGGCGCCTCGGCGAACAGGCCCTGGGGATCGTAGAGTCGGACGTCGATCAAGGTGGTTCGCCCGTAGATCGACCCGTCGATCCGCCCGATCCTGATCTTGAGGCCCGACGGCGGCGTCATCGCCGCGATCCGGTTGACGATGAAGCGGTGGCCGGCCTCGGTGTCGAGGAAGGCGAGGAAGGCGACGAGCCCGAGCGCGAGGACGAGCGCGATTGCGATGAGCGCCTTGGCGATCCGCACCAGCCAGATGCGCGGCCGCGAGCGGACGCGCGCCTTCGGTTCCACCTCCGGCGCCGCCGTCGCGTCGAGGACCGCCTCGGCCACGATCAGAAGGCCTGGCCGAGCGAGACGTAGACGGCGAGCCGGGGATCGCCCCGGCGCGGGTTGATCGGCGTGCCTACGTCGATCCGGATCGGGCCGAAGCGGGTGTGGTAGCGGGCGCCGATGCCGGCGCCGAACTGGAGGTTGCCGAAGCGCGGCAGCGGCGTCGTCGAGATATTGCCCGCGTCGATGAAGGGCACGATCCCGAAATCGCCGACCCGGATCCGGGCCTCCAACGAGAATTCGGTGAGGCTGCGGCCGCCGATCGGATCGTCGAACACCGGATCGTGCGGGCCCAGCTCCTGGAAGCCGTAGCCGCGCACCGAGCCGCCGCCGCCGGCATAGAAGCGGCGCGAGGGCGCGATCCGGTCGCGCGCGGCGCCGATGATCGTCCCCAGCCGGGTCCGCCCGGCCAGGGTCACGCTGCGCGAGACCGGCCAGTAGAAGCTGCCGTCGATCTGCGCCCTGGCGTAGAAGAAGCTGCCATTCTGCAGCGACGCCTCGGGCGAGAAACGCGCGGAGAGCCGGAAGCCCCTTGTCGGATCGAGCAGGTCGTTCGACCCGTCATAACCGAGATAGGCGGGGACGGCGGCGATGAAGAAGGTCCGCCGCCGCGTCGTACCGCTGGCGACGTCGACGTCGCGCTCGTCGGTCGCGGTCAGCTCGCCGCCGATCGACCAGGTCCACGCTTTCTGCCAGATGATGTTCGACTGCCGCTCGATGCCGCCGGTCAGGGTGAACATGCGCGCGTCATAAGCGGGCCGGTCGAGATGGCTGGCGGCGATCTGGGCGTTCAGCACCTGGTCGCGGCGCCCGAAATTATTGCGCCGGAAGATCGCCGAGAGCAATTGCTCGCGGGTGCCGGCGACGCCGCGGAAGGTGACCGCGCCTTCGGGCTGGATCAGATTGCGGTGCTGCCAGCTCAATTCGAGCCGCACGCCTTCGCCGGTGCCATAGCCCGCCTCTCCGGCGACGGTGCGCATCGGCGCCGGTTCGAGCGTGACCGCGAGGTCGACGATGTCGCTGCCTTCGCGCGCGACGGGGTGGATCGCAATGGCCGAGACCAGGCCGGTCGCGACCAGCGCCTGGCGCAGATCCTCGATCCGCTCGGCGCGATAGGGCTCGCCCTCGCGGAAGCGGGCGATGGTTTCGATATGGCGGGCGCTGAACAAAGGCCGGCCCTGGACCAGCACGTGGCCGAAGCGGCGCGGGCCGGCGGGCGTTACGGGCAGGACCAGGGTCGCGGTGCGGCTGTCATGGTCGACGACGATCTGGGGCTCGCCGACCTCGGCGAAGGCGAAGCCGCGCCGGCCGAGCTCGGCGCGCAAAGCCGCTTGTGCCTCGTTCACCCGCATCGCGTTGACCGGATCGCGCTCGGCCACGGTGAAGGCACCGCGAAGCGCCTCGGCGTCCGGCCCGGCCGCCGCGTCGAGGCCCGGCAGGGTCACCGCGCCGAACCGGTAGAGCGGACCCGGCTCGACGTTCAGGATCACCGCGAAGCCGCCGCCGGCAGCGGCGTCGACCGCGGTCGTGACCAAAGCGTCATAATAGCCATGGGCGCGCAGCAGCTCGGCCATCAGGTCGGCGTCGGCGCGGGCGCGGCGGTCGATCTGGGCGGCATTGGCGGCATCGCGGCGATGCTCTTCGAGCGTCGAGAGCGTCCGGAACTGCTCCATCAACGTGGCGGTCTCGGTGCCGTCGAGGCCGTCGACCCGGTAGGAATAGGTGCGCGCCGCCGCCCCATCCGCGACATTGGCGTCCGCGGCGTTGGCCTCGGGGCCCGCCGGGATCGGCGCCGCCCGGTCCGCCTCCATGTCGGGCCAGGGCACGCCCAGATCGGGCCATTCCTCGAGCGGCGCGGAAGGGTCGAGCGGCCGATCGACCTCGTCGAGCGGATCGGGCGCCTGCGCCGGCACGGGGTCCGGCGCTTGCGCGAAAGCCACGGCCGGACAGAGGATCAGGGCAAAAGCGACCGACAAAGCGGCTGCACACCGCCCCGCAACGACTTGCAACATAAGGAAAGACGCTAGCGGTCGCGGGCGGGCCGCGCCAGCGACGATTTGGCCCTGTTACTCAATGCACCGTGGCGTCGTCCCGCTCGGACGAGGAAAGCAGTCCGATCATCCGCTCGATCTGCCGCCAGCGGCAGAAATGGATGAGATTGCCGAGGCCGCGGCTGTGATTCGCCCGGGCCGCCGCCTCGAACGCCGCATGCTCGCCGAACCGCGCGATCAGCTCCGCCGCATCGGCCGCGGCCGACGCGTCGGGCAGGTAGACAGGCTGCTGCACGACTTCCTCTTATGTTTCGTCTTGTCCGCTTGCTCTAGCGGCCCGACCTTTCGAAAGACGTGAGAGCCATCGTCAACGCGCGGTAAACCACGCGCTGGGAGGCCGCGGCGGGCTTTGCTATGGAGCGCCGGGGAGGGCTCCGAACGAATGAGCAACGAGCTGGAGATCAAGTCGCCGCCGCACGCCGCCTTGCTGGTCGCGCTGGCGACCGCCGCCGGCGCCTTCGGCGGCTGGCTGGTGAACGGACCGTTGATCGGCGCCATCGCCGGCCTCGCCGCCGGCGTTGCGATCGTCGTGCGCTACTGGCCGCGGCGGGGCGGCTAGGGTTAAGCATTCGTCATTCCAGCGAAAGCTGGAATCTCACTTTCTCCAAGGCGCCGGAAGGAAAAGAGATTCCAGCTTTCGCTGGAATGACGGCTCAACCTTGGTCCGCTCCTGCAATGCGAAATTAGGCTGGCCCCCGTCGCCCGCCGCTGCCATGGGGCGGCGATGGCCCCCGATCGCAAAGCCATCCGCGCCGGCGGCGCCCTGCTCGCTCTGTCGCTGCTCGCCGGCGCGCTGATCGGCGTGTTCGCGGGCCAGCCCAGCATCGGCTTCCTCGCCGGCGCCGGCATCGGCCTCCTGCTGCTCACCCTGATCTGGCTGCTCGACCGGCGGCGTTAAAGCGCGGCCCCCGGCGTTCGCCAAATATGAGTCATCCCGGCGAAGGCCGGGACCCATGAACCGAAGCAGCCGGGTTAGGGGTGCGGACGTTTGCGCGCGTCCCGAAGCGCGGTGTTCATGGTCCCGGCCCTCGCCGGGATGACCCCCTTATCGTCAGCGCCGCTCAGCCGATCCGCCGCCCCGTCCAGACCACCCGCCCGACGACGTCGACCGCGGCGGGATCGCAATCGGGCCAGCCGGGATAGGCCGGGTTGTCGGAGCGGATCGAAACCGTCCGCGCCGCCGGGCTCAGCGCCACCCGTTTGACGACGAGGGCATCGTCGATCCTGAGCACGTAGATGCCGTCGCGCAGCCGCGCGGCGCCGTCGCCGCGGTCGACCAATATGTCGTCGCCGTCGGCCAGAGTCGGCGCCATCGAATCGCCTGCGACGCGAATGATCGACAGCTGGCCGGGCGCGCCGCGCGCGATCCGCCTCAGCCAGGCGGGGTCGAAGGCGATATGGCTCTCGCCACTCTCGTCGCCGTCGAACGCGCCGGCGCCGGCCGAGGCGTCGACGTCGAGCCGCGGCACGGGCGTCAGCCCCCTGCCCGACGCGGGCGCGGGCGCGCCGAGCAGGGATTCCTCGACATCGAAATAGCGGGCGAGCAGCCGCCGGTCGGCCTCGGCCAGACGCCGCGGCGTGCCGCGCTTGATATATTGCTGGATGTAGGCGGGGTTGCGGCCGATCAGGCGCGACAGGCTGGCATAATCCTCGCCGCGCTCGACAATCAGCCGCGCCAGCGCCGCCCGTCCCCTGTCTTCCGCGAAGCCCTTGTTCTCCGCCATGGCCTCCCTTTCCGGCTGCCGCCCCCAAAGCATTTTTCCTCCATTATAGATAGGAATTTTCCTAGACAAGTAGGAAATGTCCTTCGACTGTTGGAACAGATCAGGAACAGTGATTCGGAGGACATCGTGCATATCCGGCGACGCATCGAACTCTATCTGCGGCGCACGCGGACCAAGCCGACCCGCTTCGGGCGCGAGTCCATCGGCGATCCGCGCCTCGTATCGGATCTGAGGAATGGCCGCGAACTGCGTCAAAAGACAGAGGCGCGCGTGCATGCATGGCTCGATGAGCGGGAGCGGAAACCATGACCGCCCCGCCCACTGCCGGCGACTCGCTGAAACGCGCGCTCCGTGCTTACTTTGTATATTTAGGCGCCGCCGTCGCGATCGAATCGCTGGCCAGCCGCCCTTGGGCCAGCGTCACCTTTTCGGGCGCGCGCCACCGCCTCGCTTTGTGCATCCCGGGCCCTGGCGCGGCGGCGGCCGCGGACGCCTTTCTCGACGGCCTCGCCGAACGCGATTTCGCTCTGGCCGGCCACGTCCTCGCCGACATTGCCCTGGTCGACCGATGCGAGGAGGACGAGCAGGTCCGCCTCGTCCTCGAGGCGTTGACCGTGAAGGAACGCTAGGACTGGCGGGCGGCGAGGCGCTGGAGGCTGTCGATCGCGCTTTGCAGGCGGTCGTCGGGCGCTTCGGGGAAGACTTGCGGCGCAGGGGCCTGGGACGCCGCCGGGACGGCGGGCGCGCCGCGCGGCCTCTGGCGGCGGGTGAGGCCTTGCTCGAGCCGCTCCATCAGGGCGGCGATGCTCGTCGGCATTTCGGCCGCGGGCGCGGGCTCGGGCGCAGGCGCAGGCGCGGGCTCGGGCGCAGGCGCGGGCTCGGGCTCGGGTGCAGGCGCGGGCTCTGGCTCGACCGCGGCTTCGGCCGCCGCGGCGGGCGCGGCCTCGTCGAGCCAGATCGGCACCGCTGCGCGGACCGGCTCGGGAGGCGCCGGCTCGCCGAGGTCGCGCGCCGCCGAGATCGGGCGGCGGACCGGGGCGTCCGGATGATAGTCGCGGCGGCGGCGCGGCGCTTCGCCGTCCTCGGGCTCGGCGGCAGGCTTCTCCCGGCCCGTGTCGAGGCCGCTGCGGTCGAGCAGGCGGAGCAGGAAGAAGACCAGGCCGAAGGTGACGATGGCGCCGCCGAGCGCGATCGCGATCCGCGCGGTGAGGCCGAGCGGCGGCTGGGCGGCGGCGAAGAGCGAGGGCAGGCCGGTGGCGCCGACGATCTGCGACAGGACATCCTGCGGCATGGCGAAGGCGAAGAAGACCGCCGCCGCCGCCGCCAGGCCCGCCACCGGCAGATCGAGCGCGTTGCGGCCGACGCCGCGGAACCTGGACTTGAAGGGCCTCGAAGCCATTTAGGGAACCTTGCCGGTAAGCCGCTGATAGAGAGGCGCATAACGCGAAATGTTTGACGACCAGTTACGCTCGCGCTCGACGAAGCGGCGGGCGACGTCGCGGCGCTTGTCCCAGCCGCCGCGATGCTCGAACAGACCGGCGAGCGCGTCGGCCAGAGCGGCCGGGTCGCCGGCGCGGAACAATGTACCGGTGACGTCGTCCTCGATCAGCTCGCGATGGCCGCCGACGTCGGACGCGGCGACGAGCTTGCGCTGCGCCATCGCCTCGAGCGGCTTCAAGGGCGTCACCAATTCGGTCAGCCGCATCGCCTTGCGCGGATAAGCGAGGATGTCGATCAGGGCGTAATAGCGCTCGACCTCGTCATGCGGCACGCGGCCGACGAAGCGGATCCGGTCCGCCGCCGGCGAGGCCGTGGCCTGCGCCTTGAGCGCGTCCTCCATCGGTCCGCCGCCGACCAGCAGCAATTGCGCCTTGGGCCGGCGCGCGAGCAGGATCGGCATCGCCTCGATGAGATCGTCGAGCCCCTCATAATCGTAGAAGGAGCCGATGAAGCCGACCGTGTCGGCATCTTTGAGGCCGAGGCTGTCGGCGAAGCCCGCATCGGCGGCGAGCGGGCTGCCGAACAGCTCCATGTCGACGCCGTTGGGCGAGACGATGATCTTGTCCGCGTCGATGCCGCGGCGGATCAAATCCTGCCTCAGCCCCTCGCAGATGACTGCCACCGCATCGGCCTTGCGCGCCGCATAGGTTTCGATCATCCGGGTCAGCCGGTAGCGGGCCGAGCCCTGGCGGCCGGTGCCGTTGCCGACCGCGGCATCCTCCCAGAACGCCCTGATCTCATAGACCAGGGGCAGCCCGCGCCGCCGCGCCACCGGCAAAGCGGCGAGCGCGCTGAGCACGGGCGAATGGGCGTGGAGCTGGTCGGGCCGCCATTGTTCGATCAGTTTATCCAAACGATCGGACAAAGCCCTGATCTCGCGCCATTCGCCGAGCGGCGCCGGTGCCGATTCGGGCTTGGCTGTGCGGTAGAAGGTGATGCCGTCGACCACCTCCGGGTCGGGGCCGTCGGCGGCGTGGCGGGGCCCGGTCAGGCAGGCGACGTCCCAGCCCATCGCCAGCTGCGCCTTGACGATGGCGCGGGTGCGGAAGGCATAGCCGCTGTGCAGCGGCAAACCGTGGTCGAGGACGTGCAGGATGCGCATCCCATTATCTCTGCCACGGCAAGCTTAACGGCGCGTCAATTGCTTGCCGCTATGCGGTCCCGATGCGGGACGGCGGAAATAGGCAATGATCGACAATTTCGCGCTCGCTTTGAGCCACGGCCTGCTGGCGCTCGCCGCCTGGCGTCTGCTGTCACGCCCCGACCTCGACGACGACGAGGCCCCGCGCACGGCCAAGGGCGGCTGGCTCGGCGGAAGGAGGGAGCGCGAGGATGCGTGACCTCGTCCTTTTCGCTTTCGTCGGCGCGCTGCTGTTGCTCGCGCTGAAGCGGCCGTTCCTGTTCACGCTCGCTTATCTCTATGTCGACACGGTATCGCCGCAGCGCATCTCTTATTCCCTGCTCGCCTGGATCCCGATCTCGATGGTGGTCGCCGCGCTCGCCATCCTGGGCTGGCTGGCCGCCGACAGGAAGGAGCTGCGCTTCAGCGCCCGCCAGGGGCTGATCGCCTTCCTGCTCCTCTACGTCACCTGGACCACCGTCTACGCCGATGTCCCGCTCGAGGCCTGGAGCAAATGGGAATGGGTGTGGAAGGCGATGCTGTTCGCGATCTTCCTGCCCTTCACCCTGCGCACCAAATTGCGGATCGAGGCGGCCTTGCTGTTCCTTTGCTTGTCGGCGGCGGCGATCATCATTGTCGGCGGGATCAAGACAGTGGCCGGTGGCGCCGGCTATGGCGTGCTCAACCTGATGGTCGACAACAATAGCGGTCTTTACGAGAGCAGCACGATCTCGACCGTCGCCATCGGGCTGATCCCGCTCATCCTGTGGTTCACCCGGCACGGCACCATCTTCCCGCCCGACTGGCGGGTGAAGGCCTTCTGCGCCGGCCTGATCTTCGCCTGCCTGCTGATCCCGATCGGCACCGAGGCCAGGACCGGCCTGATCTGCATCGCATTGCTCGGCCTGCTGTTGCTGCGCGACGCCAAGCGCCGGCTGCTCTATATCGGCGCCGCGGTCGCTTTGGGCGCGGCCGCCATCCCCTTCCTTCCTTCCTCCTTCACCAACCGGATGGAGACGATCCAGGGCTTCAAGGGCGACGAATCCGCCGGCACCCGCCTCGCCGTCTGGGGCTGGACCTGGAATTACGCGCTCGACCATCCGATGGGCGGCGGCTTCGAGGCCTATCGCCAGAACCGCATCCAGGTCCGCACGGTGAGCGAGGTCGGCGGCGCCGACAGCTCGCTCGCGTCCGTCCAGAGCCTCGCCGACGAGGGCCGCGCCTATCACAGCGCCTATTTCGAGATGCTCGGCGAGCAGGGCTTCCCCGGCCTCATCGTCTTCCTCCTCATTCACGGCATCGGCCTGGTCCGGATGGAGGTGATCCGCAGGCGCTACCGCCGGGTGGAGGGCGAGGATGCGTGGATCGCGCCGCTGGCGACGGCCCTGCAGAATTTCCAGCTCATCTATTTGGTGGGGGCCGTGTTCGTCGGCATCGCCTATCAGCCGTTCGTTTATCTGATGGTGGCAAGCCAGATCGGCTTCGACGCCTGGCTGAGCCGGCGCGAGCGGGCCGCGCGCAGGCAGGGCTTCGGCTTGGCGCCGCTGAAATTGCCGGAACGAAGGGCGATCCCAAGCCTTTAAGCGCGGATGTCCGGCGCGCTTTGCTATGTGGATGACAGCCAGCCGGGCATCACGCGCCGGCGGCACGGCCGCTATTGGCAATATTTCGGCGCCGACGGAAAGCGGATCACCGACCGCGAGGAGATCGACCGGCTAAACGCGATCGGCCTGCCGCCCGCTTATCGCGACGCCTGGTTCTGCCCCAGGCCCAACGGCCACATCCAGGCGATCGGCTATGACGACAAGGGCCGCAAGCAATATCGCTACCATGTCGGCTTCCGCGAGAAGCAGGAGGCGGCCAAGTACGACCGCTGCGCCGATTTCGGGCGGGTGCTGCCGAGGCTTCGCAAGCGCGTCGAGGCGGACCTCAGGAAGCGCAGCCTCAGCCGCGAGACCGTGGTCGCGGCCATCGTCCGCCTGCTCGACACCGGCAGGATTCGCGTCGGCAACGAAGCCTATGCACAATCGAACAAGAGCTACGGCGCCACTACCCTGCGCTCGCGTCACGCCAAAGTGCGTGGGCGCACCGTCAGGATGCGGTTCAAGGCCAAGAGCGGCATCGAACGCGAGCTGTCGATTACCGACAGCACGCTCTCGCGCATCGTCCGCAAGTGCCAAGACCTGCCGGGCCAGAATCTTTTCCAGTTCGTCGACGAAGATGGCGAGGCGCAGCCGGTGAGCTCGACCGACGTCAACGACTATATCCGCGAAGCGACCGGCGAGGATTTCACCGCCAAGCATTTCCGCACCTGGAGCGCGAGCGCCATCGCCTTCGAGCGGATCTGCGCCGCCGGCGAAGAGGGCGTCGGCCTCAAGGCGATGCTCGAGCCGGTGGCGGAAGCGCTCGGCAACACGCCGGCGATCAGCCGCAAATCCTATGTCCACCCGGGCCTGATCGAGGCGGTCAAGGGCGGAACCGGGAAAAGGCTCGCCTTGCAATGTCCCCGCCCCTCGAAATATCTGTCGAGCGCCGAGCGGGGCCTGATCGCCTTCCTCGACAAGCCCAAGCGCAAAAAGAAAGCCGGGACGGCCTGATCCGATGAATCAAAACGACACTCTCGACATCCAGGCCCAGCGCGTATGGGCGGACACGCTCGCCTGGCTCTCCAGCCACAGCTTCCAGATCCTGCTGGGCGCGCTGGCCGGCGCGGTGATCGTCGCCTTGCTGCTCGGCGTCAGATGGCTCGGGGTGCGCATCTGTGGCACCGACCCGGCCCATACTCACTGGCGGACCGTGATCGGGCGCATCCTCGCCGGGACCCGATTGTGGTTCATGATCGCGGCCGCGCTCCGGCTGGTCGCCGGCTATTCGCTGGCGCCGGAAGCGGTGGCGGCGACGGTCGCGGTGCTCTTCACCGTAGCGACGACGCTGCAGGTCGCGCTCTGGGCACGCGAGCTGGTGCTCGGCGTGATCGAGCATCGCGCTGGCGGGAGGGAGGAAAGCAGCGGCCTCGGCAGCGCCCTCAGCATCATCCGCATCCTGGTGACGATCGCCATCTTCTCGATCGCCCTGATCGTCGTGCTCGACAATCTCGGCGTCAACGTAACCGGCCTCGTCGCCGGCCTCGGCATCGGCGGCATCGCCATCGGCCTCGCCGCGCAGGGCATCTTCGCCGACCTCTTCTCGGCGCTGTCGATCATCTTCGACAAGCCGTTCCGCCGCGGCGATTCGATCCGCTGGGACACGACCACCGGCACGGTCGAGCAGATCGGCCTCAAGACGACGCGGGTGCGATCGACCACCGGCGAGGAGGTGGTGATCTCCAACACCAATCTGCTCGGCAAGGAATTGCACAATCTGGCGCGGCTCAACCGGCGCCGGATCGTCCAGCCTTTCGGGATCATCTACCAGACGCCGCCGGACGTCTGCGCGCGCATTCCGGCGATCATCAAGGAGGTCGTCGCCAGCTGCGAGAAATGCGTGCTGATCCGCTGCGGCATGACCGGCTACGGCGCCTCCAGTCTCGATTATTCCTTCGAGTTCGACGTCAAATCTGAGGTCTGGCAGAAGGTCTTCGACGCGCGCCACATGGTGCTGGTCGCCGTGCTCAAGCGCTTCAACGAGGAGGGGATCGAGTTCGCCTACCCGACCCAGACCAGCTTCACCGCGGCGCCGGACGGGAGCTTGATCATGCCCTATCCGCCCGAGGAAGAGACCAGGACGAGCGCGACCGAGACCCGGTAGGGCCGGCGGTACCAGCGCCAGCGATGCGCCCGGGCGGCGAAGCTTTTCGGGCGGGCGAAGAAGATCAGGCCGAAGCCCAACGTACGGCCGAGCTCCTTCCAGAAGCCCGAGCCCCGCGCCTTCATATCCTCCCTGTAGGTGCGCCCGCTCACCTCCTCCGCGAGCAGCACCCGGCTCCCCTGGAATGCAGCGGCGAGCGCGGACGGCGACGGGCGGTAGAGCGTGTCGATCGGGTCGGCATGATAAGGGAAGCTAGACGGCACCGTCGCCAGAATCAGCCCGCCTTCGCCGACAATCTCCTCGCACGCCGCGATCACCGCGCCGCGGTCGCGGACATGCTCGAGCATATTGGCGATGAGGATGGCACGGAAGCCCCGCGCCTTGAGCGCCGCGCGGATCGCCGGATCGAGGATATCGCCGTGTAGGTCGACGCCGTCGCTCTGCTTGAGGTCGCTGTGGAAGACGGCGATCCCGGCCTTCGCGAGCGGGGCGAACAGCTCACGCTCGATATGGGGCTTGGCGATCTCGCGGAAGTGGCGCGTCGAGGAGCCGAGGTTGAGCAGGGGCGAGACCCCCTCGCGGGCGAGGAGGATTTCGCGCAAGCGGATTGCTTCGGCCTCGAACATGAGGCGCAGCAGTGACGCCGCGCCCCCGTTCGTCAAGCCTCAGGCGGCCTGCTGCAGGCCCCGCGCCTCGATCATCGCCATCCAATTCTCGATGGTGATCGCCGAGACATATTCGCGCTGCATCTGGTCGGTCAGCACTTCGAGCATCTGGCAGCCCTCGACGAAAATCTCGATGACGCCGAAGACGCCGCCGCGCTTGCGGTATTTGGCGGGAAAGCCATAGCGGTCGCAAATCTCGGCGATCTCGGCCTCGCTGCGGTGCGTGCCGATCGCCATGTGGGTGGCGTTGTGGCGGCGCGGCGCGACGCGGACATCGGTCGCGTCATTGTCCCCGGCGACGGCGTGGATCTCGGTGCCGCGCGGATAGACTTCGATCATCGTGCCGCGATCGTCGCCCGCCAGCGCGACCCAGCTCCCCGGCGTCACCGACGGAAAGGGCGCGGCGGCGCCGTTCCAGATCTCGGCGAAGAAGTCGGCGACCAGGCGCGGATCGTCGGCCTCGATGGAAACGTGAAACATCATTGGGAATGCTCCTTTGGAAGACGAATCAAGCCACCGCCGCCGGCCGGAAGGCCTGGCGGACGAGCTGGACGAGGAACAGAAGGACGCCGGCGAACCAGAGCAAAGCCGCGACGATGGCGACCAAGGGCCGTTCGGCGAGGATCGACAAAGCGATGCCGATCGGGAACATCAAGGCGGCGGGCGCGGCGAGGATGAAATGGAGGCCGGCAAGCGGGCTCTTCGCCATCTCCGGGTAGAGCCGGTAGACGATGCCGAACAAGGCCAGCGACGCCCAGCCGACCAGATTGATATGGGCGTGGACGGGCGCGAGCCGGAAATCGTGGGCGATGCCCATATAGATGCCCATGCCGACACCCACGGTGAGCATCAGAGCGGCCAGCAGCAGGAATTTCAGATCCAGACGGTTCATCTGTCGCCCCTCGTGATTTCGTTTCGGTGGCGCGATTAGTCCGGCGAAAGTGCGGGCGGGAGCGGGAAGCGACGAAGGCGGGAAGGCGGGCGACGCGTCGACCAAGGCGACAGATCGCGGGATGAAACCACCGAGGGGGACACGTACTTTTTCGCGAAAAAGTACGTGTCCCCTTTTCAGAAGCCCCCCTTTTCAGAAGCCCACGTCCTCGAGCGACAGCAGCGTCGCATTCCCCCCTGAGCTGGTCGTATCCGTGCTGGTCACCCGCTCGTTGCAGAAGCGCGGCAGGTAATGCGGGCCGCCGGCCTTGGGGCCGGTACCGGACTGGCCTTCGCCGCCGAAGGGCTGAGAGCCGACGATGGCGCCGATCATCGAGCGGTTGACGTAGAGATTGCCGACTTTGGCGCCCTCCTCGACCGTCTCGGCCGCGCGCGCGATGCGGCTGTGCAGGCCCATGGTGAGGCCGAAGCCCGACGCGTTGACGCGCCGCACCGTCTCGGGGAGCTGGCCGCCCTTCCAGGTCGCGACGTGGAGCAAAGGACCGAACCACTCCTCCTCGAGATCCTCGATCGCGTCGAGGCGGATCAGCGTGGGAGGGACAAACAAACCTCGTTCGTCCCGAGCGTCGTCGAGGGGCGCCCGTGATGAGTCTGTGCCAGCGCCCCTCGACTTCGCTCGGGACGAACGAGGGGTTGGGACATCGACTGTCTTGATCCAGCGACCGCGCATCTTCTCCCTATGGCCCATCAATTTGTCGTAGGAGGACCGGTCGATCACCGGGCCGACATCGGCCTTCGGATCGGCCGGATCGCCGACGATCAAACTGTCCATCGCGCCCGCCAGCATCTCGAGCGTGCGCTCGGCGATATCCTCCTGGAGGACGAGCAGCCTGAGCGCCGAGCAGCGCTGGCCGGCCGAGCGGAAGGCCGAGGTGACGACGTCCTGCACGACCTGCTCGGGGAGAGCGGTCGAATCGACGATCATCGCGTTGATCCCCCCGGTCTCGGCGATCAAGGGAATGAGCGGGCGCGCGTCGTCGGCGATCAGGGTGCGCGCGATGGTCTTGGCCGTGGCGGTCGACCCGGTGAAAGCGACACCGCTGATGCGGACGTCCTCCATCAATTTCTGGCCGAGGTCGCGCCGCCCGGCGGCGAGGATCAGCGCATCTTCGGGGACGCCGGCATTGTGGGCGAGGCCGACCGCATAAGCGGCGATCTGAGGCGTCTGCGAGGCCGGCTTGGCGACGACGCTGTTGCCCGCCGCGAGCGCGGCCGAGACCTGGCCGAGGAAGATGGCGAGCGGGAAGTTCCAGGGCGCGATGCAGACCCAGACGCCCCTGCCCTCCATCCTGAGCACGTTGCGCTCACCGGTCGGGCCGGGCAGCTCGACCGGCTGCAGATGCGCGCGCGCCTGGGCGGCGTAATAGCGGCAGAAATCGACCGCCTCGCGCACCTCCGCGAGCGCGTCGGGAATGGTCTTCTTCGCTTCCTGAACCGCGATCCGCATCAGCATGTCGCGGTCGCGTTCGAGCAAATCGGCGAGCCGCTCGAGGGCCGAGGCGCGGTCCTCGACGCTGCGCTTCGACCAGTCCTCGAAGCCGCTCAGCGCCCGCGTGACCAGCTCGTCGGCGGGCGGGCTCGACATCGGCGCGAAATCGAGCGGCGGCGCCACCACCTCGGCGACCCGCTCCAGCTCGGGCCGGTCGTTGAGGTCGAGCCCCCAGCTGTTCGGCCGCTCCGGCCTGAACAAATCGTTGGGCAGCGGGATAGAGGGATGGCGCGTGCCGCCCACCGCGGCGATTTTGGCGACCGGATCGGCGATCAGGTCGGCGTCGGTCAGGCTCTCGTCGGCGAGCTGATGGACGAAGGACGAATTGGCGCCATTCTCGAGCAGGCGGCGGACGAGATAAGCGAGCAGGTCGCGATGGCCGCCGACGGGCGCATAGATGCGGGTATGATAGCCCTGCTCGCGGACCAGGCTCTCATAGAGTCCCTCGCCCATGCCGTGCAGCCGCTGGAACTCGAAGTCCCTGGCCTCGCCCGCCCATTCGAGCAGGGTGGCGACGGTCAGCGCATTGTGGGTGGCGAAGGCGGGGTAGATGTTCTTCGCGGCAAGCATGTCCCTCGCGCAGGCGAGGTAGGAGACGTCGGTCGCCGCCTTGCGGGTGAAGAGCGGGTAATCGGAAAGGCCCTGCTCCTGGGTGCGCTTGATCTCGGTGTCCCAATAGGCGCCCTTGACCAGGCGGGCGGCGATGCGGCGGCCGGTCCTGGCCCCGAGCGCGTCGGCCCAGGCGATGGTCGGCCGCGCGCGCTTGCCATAGGCCTGGATCGCCATGCCGAGCCCGTCCCAGCCCTTGAGCGCGGGCAGGCCGGCGACGGCCTCGATGATGTCCAGGCTCATCTCGAGCCGCTCGGTCTCCTCGGCATCGATGGTGACGGGGATGCCGAGCTGTGCCGCCAGCGTCGCCAGCGCCTCGATCTGCTCGATCAAGGCGGGGACGCAGCGTTCATATTGGGCGACCTCGTAGCGCGGGTGGAGCGCGGACAATTTGATCGAGATGCTGTGGCCGGCGCCCGCCGCTTTGCCGACGGCGCGGATCGCGTCCTCATAGCTTCGATAATAGCGCTCGGCGTCCGGGAAGGTCCGGGCCGCCTCGCCGAGCATGTCGAAGCTGGCGGTGAAGCCCCTGTTCTCGCGCTTCCTCATGCGCGCGATCGCCTCATCGATATTGCGGCCCATGACGAAAATCTCGCCCATCATCCGCATCGCCGCGCCCACCCCCTGGCGCACGAACGGCTCGCCGGTGCGCGAGATCAGCCGCCTGAGCGCGCTGGCATGCTCGGAATCGCTGGTCAGCGCCCGGCCGATGACGAGACCCCAGGTGGCCGTGTTGACCAGGGTCGAATTGGCTTTGCCCTTGTGCGCGCGCCAGTCGCCCTCGCCCAATTTGTCGGCGATCAGGCTGTCGGCCGTCTCGGGATCGGGGACGCGCAGGAACGCCTCGGCGAGGCTGAGCAGGGCGACGCCTTCCTGAGTGTTGAGCCGATATTCCTGGAGGAACTGGTTGACCCAGCCCTTGCCCTGCGCCTCGCGCAAGTCCGCGAGCATGGCGAGCGCCCGCGCCTCGACCCGGGCGCGCGACTCGGCGTCGAGCGCCGCGGCTTCGAGCAAAGGCGCCAGCACCTCGGGCTCCGGCGCGCGCAGGAGGCGGCGTATCTCTTTGCGCGCGGTGGCCGTGGCGTCCGCCATCATCTTCTCTCCCGAGGTCCGTCTGGGCTTGTTTATCGCCGCGTCGCGGCCCTATGCCGTGCGCCGATTAGCGCCAGACAGTGGGAGGCTCAATGCCGGTCGCCAGCATCGAAGAAATCCGGGAGCGGGTCGGGACCGAGATCGGGGTGTCCGACTGGATCCTGATCGATCAGGCGCGGATCGACGCCTTCGCCGACGTCACCGAGGATCATCAGTTCATCCATGTCGACCCAGAGCGGGCGGCGAGGACGCCGTTCCGCGGCACTGTCGCGCACGGCTTTCTCACTTTGTCGCTGCTCAGCCGCATGGCCGACGGCGTCATGCTCCACCCGGAAAGCCTGCGCATGGCGGTCAATTACGGCTTCGAGAAGGTCCGCTTCATGGCCCCGGTCCGCACCGGCAAGCGCGTGCGCGGCAAGTTCAAGATGCTCGCCGCCGAGGAGAAGCGCGCCAGCCAGTGGCAGATCACCTACGAGGTCACCGTCGAGATCGAAGACGAGGAGAAGCCCGCCTTGATCGCCGACTGGATCGGCTACATGTTCATCTAGGAATGGGGACACGTACTTTTTCGCGAAAAAGTACGTGTCCCCTTAGAGCGAAGGAAGCCCAGTCATGTCGACCCGCGACGCCGTCATCGTCTCCACCGCCCGCACGCCGATCGGCAAGGCCTATCGCGGCGCCTTCAACGCCACCCCCTCGCCAACGCTTGCCGCTTATGCGATCCGCGCCGCGGTCGAGCGCGCCGGCGTCGACCCGGCCGAGATCGACGACGTCGTCATCGGCGCCGCGCTCCAGCAGGGCGTGCAGGCGACGATCGGCCGCACCGCCGCCTTGCGCGCCGGCCTGCCAGTCACCGTCCCCGGAATGTCGATCGACCGCCAGTGCGCGTCGGGCCTGATGGCGATCGCCACCGCCGCCAAGCAGGTCATCGTCGATCGGATGCAGGTCTGCGTCGCCGGCGGCGTCGAATCGATCTCGATGGTGCAGACCGCCGAGATGCGTCTGGGCGGCGATCCCGAGCTCGTGGCGATGCACAAGGACGTGTACATGCCGATGATCGGCACCGCCGAGATCGTCGGCGCGCGCTACGGCATCGCCCGCGACCGCCAGGACGCCTATGCGCTGCAATCGCAGCAGCGCACCGCCGCCGCCCAGGCCGCCGGCAGGTTCGACGACGAGATCGTCCCGGTCACCGCGACCATGTCGGTCAAGGACAAGGCGACCGGCGAGGTCTCGACGCGCGAGGTCACCATCACCAAGGATGAGGGCAACCGCGCCGACACCACGCTCGAGGGCCTGCAGAGCCTGCAGCCGGTGATGGGCCCCGACGCGCAGGTCACCGCCGGCAATGCCAGCCAGCTCTCCGACGGCGCCTCGGCCTGCGTGATCATGGAGGCGGGCCTCGCCGCCGAGCGCGGCCTCACCCCGCTCGGCCGCTATATCGGCATGGCCGCGGCCGGCACCGAGCCCGACGAGATGGGCATCGGCCCGGTCTTCGCGGTGCCGAAGCTGCTCGACCGGTTCGGGCTCACCGTCGCCGACATCGATCTGTGGGAATTGAACGAGGCGTTCGCTGTCCAGGTGCTCTACGTCCAGGACGTGCTCGGCATCCCCAATGACCGGATGAACGTCAATGGCGGCGCCATCTCGATCGGCCATCCCTACGGCATGTCGGGCGCGCGGATGACCGGCCACGCCTTGATCGAGGGCAAGAGGCGCGGCGCCAAATACGTGATGGTCACGATGTGCGTCGGCGGCGGCATGGGCGCGGCGGGGCTGTTCGAGGTCCTCTAGGCGCCCCCGTCCACCGGCCGGGCCCGACTGGGTCTCCTGCCCTTTTGATGGTATTGAAGCCGCTGACGGGGACGGGTGGAGGAGGACAAGCCATGTCGGGACGCGCGAACGGCATCATCTTCCTGGCGGCGGCGATGCTGTTCATGCAAGGCTGCACCATCCAGAACGGGGCGACGCGCACGCGTGGGCTTGGCGCCTGGCCGCCGAGTTCGGCCCAATGCACGCGCAACAATCCCGTGCCCTTCGCCGTGATGAATGTGTCGATCAGCGCCGAACTGAACCGCCTGTTCGCCGATCCGGCATGCGTCGCCCAGCCGACATGCGCCGGATGGGTGGCGCGAGAGAACCATCAGCTGAGCGGGCCCGTCTCGGGCCAATTCTGGATGGGCGGCACCAATCACCAGTTCAGCCTCGCCGAGCAGGATGCGATCGGCGGAGACGCGCGTGCCCTGGCCGTCGCGCAAACGCCTTCGGGCAAGCGATTGTACCGGCTTACATTCGATCAGGCGGTGATCACCGGCGGCTCCACCGGAGTCGTCCAGGCCACGGCCTATTATGGCCAATGCATCTCCGACATCACGGAGCCGTCCCGCCCCGAGACGCAGCGATAGCCGCGCGCGTGGTTGGGGGCGCGGCGGCGCCGAGATGAGCCTCTCCCTCCCCGGCCCGTGCGACGGCGCCGCCGGCGTCGCCACGGCCAGCGGCAAGGCCAGATATCCGAGGCTCGTCCTTACCACGTGCATCCTCGCCTCCAGCCTTGCCTTCATCGACGGCTCGGTGCTCAACGTCGCTTTGCCCGCGATCGGGCAGAGCTTCGACGCGCATACCGCCGAAGTGCAGTGGGTGATGAACGCCTTCACCCTGCCGCTCTCGGCTTTGCTCCTGATCGGCGGCGCGGCCGGCGACCTGTACGGGCGGCGGCGAATGATGCTGCTCGGCATCGCGCTGTTCACAATCGCCTCGGTGCTTTGCGCCCTCTCGCCGAGCCTCGGCCCGTTCCTCGCCGCGCGGGCGTTGCAAGGGCTGGGCGCGGCGATGCTGCTGCCCAACAGTCTCGCGACATTGAGCGCATCCTTCTCGGGCGAGAAGCGCGGCCGCGCGGTCGGCACCTGGGCGGCAGCCGGCGCGATCGCCGGGGCCGTCGCGCCGTTGCTCGGCGGCTGGCTGGTGGACGGCCTGGGCTGGCGTTTCATTTTCTTCCTCAACGTACCGATCGCGCTTGGCGCCATCCTGCTCGGCTGGCTCTACGTGCCGGAGAGCGCGAACGAGGAACGGCCGCCGCCCGACTGGCTGGGCGCGACGCTGGCGACCCTTGGCCTCGGCGCGCTCACCTTCGGCCTCACCGCCTGGTCGGCGACTGACCGTGTCGGCATCAGCGGCGGCGCGACGCTGGCGGCGGGCGTCGCGCTCCTCGCCCTCTTCCTCTGGGTCGAGGCGCGGCGCGGCGACAAGGCGATGGTCCCGCTCGGCCTGTTCGGCTCGAAGGCGTTCGTCGGCCTCACAATCTTCACCTTCGCGCTCTACGGCGCATTGGGCGGGATGATGCTTCTCCTGCCCTACACGCTGATCGAGGCGCTGCATTATCCGGCGACCATGGCCGGCCTCGCCGTCCTCCCCTTCCCGATCATCGTCGCTTTGGGGTCGCCCGCAATGGGCAAGCTTGCCGCCCGCATCGGCCCGCGCTGGCCGCTGACCATCGGGCCTTTGCTGGTCGCGGGCGGCTATATGCTGGGGATGCGGATCGGCGCGGGCGGAGACTATTGGACGACCGTCCTGCCCTCGATCCTCGCCGTTTCGGCCGGCATGGCGATCGCCGTCGCGCCGCTGACCACCGCCGTCCTCTCCGCCGTCGACGAGCATCATGTCGGCACCGCGTCCGGCCTCAACAGCGCGGTCTCGCGCAGCGGCGGCCTGATCGTCGTCGCCCTGCTCGGCGCGGTGCTCTCGCAGCAGGGCGCAGCGCTGATCGCCGCCTTGCACGGCGCCGCTCTGGTGGGGGCGGGCCTGGCCCTCCTCGCCTCGCTGACCGCCTTCGCAACCCTGAGCCGGATCCGCGTCAGGTCCTCGCGCGGAACGGGGTGAAATCCGTGCCCCGGTCGTAGACGTCCATGCCTTCCTTGCGCTTCAGCCAGCCGACGACCGCGTAGGTGGCGGGCGTGAGGATCGCCTCCCAGGCGACCTTCAGGCCCCATTGGGTGAGGCCGAGCCAGAGGATGGTCTGCGCGTCCATCGCGCCGAAGAAGGCGATCGGGTAGAAGATCAGGCTGTCGACGCCCTGGCCCGCCACGGTCGAGCCGATCGTGCGGCTCCACAAATGCCTGCCTTTCGTCCAGATCTTCATCCGCGCGAGCACATAGGAATTGACGAACTCGCCCGCCCAGAAAGCGAGGATCGAAGCGAAGACGATCTGCGGCACCTGTCCGAAAATCTGCTCATAGGCCTCCTGGCCGTGCCAGCTCCCCGCCGGCGGCAGCGCCACCACGACCATCGCCATCATCGCCATGAAGATGAGGCCGGCAAAGCCCGCCCAGATGCAGCGCCGCGCCCGGGCAAAACCGTAAACCTCGGTCAGCACGTCGCCGATCACATAGGAGATGGGGAAGAAGAGGATGCCCGCCCCGAACACCCACTCGCCACCGCCCGGCAGCGTTATCGCCGCGATCTTGCCCGCGCCGATCACGTTCGAGAGCAAAAGCACTGTGACGAACGCCGCCATCAGATAGTCGAAATGGCGCAGCGGACGGCCCGCCAGCGCCGCCGCGTCGACCGCGCGAATCTCAGAGGCCATGGAAGCCGCTGCCGGCGAGGTTCCTGCCGATTGCCGCCAGCGCCGCGGGGTCGCCGGCGGCGGCGCGGATCTTGTGATAATCCTGCACCATCTGGGCCTGCGCCTCCAGCCTGGCCTCGGCAAAGGCCGTCGTCCCGTGATCGTAGCGATAGAGGTCGCTTTGGCGCAGCCCTGCGGCGAGCAGCTCGCGCAGATAGCGCCAGTAGAAGCGGAGCGGGCCGAGCGCCTGATATTGCCAGATATGGGTCATTTCGTGGAGGAACAGGCCCGCGCAGCCGCCCTTCGAGAAATCCGCGTCGAGGGTCTTGAAGAAGATCGTCCTGATCAGGGTGACCGCATCGGCGCGGGACCCGAGCAAGGCGAGCCAGGCGACGGGATTGCCGCCCGATCCCTGCCGGACCGCGACGGCGCCATAGTCGATCCGCGCCCCAAACGTCTCCTTCGCAAGCGCGATCTCGCCTTGGGTAAGCGCCCTTCGGGACTTCGGGTTCAAGGCACGGCGCTCCTGCGGCTGCGCGCCGATCATAAACCAGGGCCGCCGGAATGGAATTCCGATCTTCACCAAAGCGCGCTAGGGAGACGCCCACGCGCCCGTAGCTCAGTTGGACAGAGCACGAGCCTTCTAAGCTTGGGGTCGCAGGTTCGAATCCTGCCGGGCGCGCCAGCCATTTCGATGCGTTGATGTCACGAGGCTCTTTTCGGAGGACCGAGATCGTGCCCGCGGCTTCCTAATGGCATGAGCCGAGAGAAGCTCCGATCCACATTCATGCCCGCTCTGTGACATTCCCCACATTCCGGTTTGGGAATTCAGGTTAACCGGCATCGAGCCGACGATATCCACGGCGAGCAATATTTCGGCGGCGATTTGGAAAGAACACTGAGGTCACGGTAGCTTAATCTCATTGGGATGGGGGGCCACGGATCGCGTGCCGCCCAGTCTCGGCAAGACCTGCGCGGGGCTTTGGAAGCCCGGCTCGAGAAAGCGTGACGAACGATGGCGACGAATCAACCAACGCAAAAGCCGGCCGCATCCCGGCCGCGGCTGAAATGGGCGACCTCCCAGCAAATCGGCGGCGTCTCGGAGATTGCCGTGCTCTCGCCTATCAGGAAGGGTGTCGTCCCGGGCGAGCGGCGGACCTACGAAGAGCGGCTCCGCGCCACGATCGCCAATCTGGCCAAGCGCCACCAGCAGGGGATCCCGACCGAATTGGACCGCGTCTCCACGATCCATTTCGGGCGGATGATCATCATCCGTCCGGAGCAATATCTGTTTCTTTCGAAGGTCGGAGGGCTCGATTACCACGAAGACGACGATGAAGACGACGGCGGCGCCGACGGCCAGGACATCAGGTCGGGGCCTCCCAGACTATTCCCCTCCTCGAAGGTCCCCAAGCCGCTCGACGATTTCCGCAAGATCGAGGAGCCGGCGGACGCGGCGCAGGGCGACGAGGCGGACGAGGCGCAGGGCGACGAGGCGAACGCGCCGGAGCTGCGATCCTGGCTGCTGACGCTCGTCGAATTCGACGGCGAGTTGAAGTCCTACATGCGCGAGATCGTCCATTTCATGGGCCTGGAGTTCGACCGGATCTTCGAAAATTGCGACTTCTATCCCCGCTCGAAGAATTTCGAGGAATTCTGGATCTGGATCCGCACCTTCCAGATCACCACCGACCTTTTCTATGCCACCTATCGCGACCTGTCGGTGGTTCGGATCCGCCAGCTCGAGGCCTTCAAGCGCCGCTTCGACGCGTTCGTGGCGCGGGTGCGCGCGCCGACCGGGCAGCTGGTCCGTTCGATGGACGAGCTATTCGACGAGTTCCTCCGCGAAAACCAGCAATATGCGGCGGGCTTCCCGGCGGCGAGCGGAACCTATGCGTCGGAGGACGGGCTGTGAGGGAGGAGGATGACGTGAACAATCCCTATGATCGGGCCGAGCTTCGCAACGAGACGGCGAGGAACGTGCAGGCGGGCATGCTCAGGTCCCCGAAAACCTCCCTCTGGGTGGAGGGCGAGGACAAGGCGCCGACCAAGGCCTATGAGACTCGCAACTGGTCTTTGTTCTTCTTCTTCCGGATCATGCGGCAGGCGGAGATGCACCAGACGGCGAAGCGCCTGCGCGCGGTGCCGGAGCACTGGGAGCCCAAGGACTTCATGAAGGACAGGGACGGATTGCCGGCCAGCAAGGCGAAACTGGACCTGGCCTATCCGGGCTACCTAAACGGAGGGCTGGTCCGCCAGGCGCGAAGCGAGGAAGAGGAAAAGGGGCGAAACGAGCCCGGGACGGCGCCGGACGCTGGCCAGTCGTCCGCCGCACCCGCTTCCAAGCTCGCGGCCGATGCTCCCGCGCAGGCCTTCCGGAACTGGCTCAACGTCCTCGTGCGCGCCGACGGCGACAGGCTGATCGAGGACGCGCTGGCCTTTGCCAAGGAGCTGGGCGCGCCGCCTGCGCAGGAGACACAGACCGCGTCGGAAATCAGCCTGACTCCCGAGGCCATCGCGGCGATCGCGCAGGAGGTGGCGCGGGATTTCCAGAAAGGCGACCTGCGAAGCGCATTGCGGATGGCGCGCGACACCGGGAACATGCTGGCCTGCATCCGCCACGATTATGCGGGGCTGATGGGGGCCATCCGCAATTCGCTCGGTGCGCAGCATAACGGCTCGCCGCATGGCCCGCTGGGGCGCATGGTCCTCTACGAGCTGTTGCGGCAGGGCGCGCCGCTGTTCGTCGAGAATGGCAAGGCCAAGGTTCTGCCGGTGCTGCGCGGCGAAGCCACCGAAGCGGCCCGGTTCGATAAGCCCGAGCTGATCGACCGAACCCCGATCAGCATGGTGTTCAGCTTCCAGGGCCTCAAGACCCTGAAAATCCATGAAGATACGCTCGCCTCTTTTCCGGATGCCTTCAAGGAGGGGATGGCCGCGCGCGCCCACCGGCTCGGCGACACCGGTCGCAACGCACCCGAATATTGGGAAGGCGAGCTCGGCCTGCCGAGCGTCCACGGCTATTTCACCGGCGTCTCAAAGCTGAAGGCGGAGCCGCCACTCGGCGAGGGCTTCTGGAAGGACCTGCGGGCCGAGATCCGCCTGTTCAATGATCCTACGGTCAGTCGCGGCAGCGAGCTGCGCGCCTGGATCGGCCTGCTCTTCCGGCTCGTGGGCCTGGAGATCGTCCATATCGAGCTCGGGCAGGATCCCTACAAGGTCGACGAGGATAAGCAGGTGGCCCGGCTCACGGAGCGCAAGGAGCATTTCGGCTTCCGGGACGGGCTCAGCCAGCCGTTCGTCGACATGGGCCTGGGCGACACCGTGCCCGGCGGCGGCACCGCCGACCGGCGCGGCACCTGGCGTCCGGTCGCCCAGGGCGAGATCTTCCTCGATCAGCAGGACGAGACCGGCGAAACGCATATGCTGCCGATCAACGCGAATTTGCGAAAGGGATCGACCTATCTGGTCTTCCGCAAGCTCGAACAGGACGTCGAGGGCTTTCGCGCCTTCCTAGAGCAGCAGCGCCCCAACGACGAGCGGGCGCAGCAAAAGCTCGCCGCCCAGTTCGTCGGCCGCTGGCCGAACGGCACCTCGCTGGTTCACTCCCCCCATAGCGAGCGCTGCGCGGTCGGCGCGGAGACCGAAGCGGGACTCAACGACTTCCGCTATGCCGCGGACGATCCGCAGGGGCGCAAATGTCCGCTCGGCGCCCATGTCCGCCGGGCCAATCCGCGTGACATCGGCGGACGCGACGACGTGCGCCATCACCGCATCCTGCGCCGCGGCATTGCTTATGGTGGGCCGCTACTGGCGCCGGATGTGCCGGTGGACGGCGAGAAGCGGGGCATATTGTTCGTCTGTGCCAATGCGCGCATCGACCTCCAGTTCGAAGTGGTCCAGGGCGACTGGATCAACGGCGGCGAATTTCTCGGCCAGGCGGGGCTGGGGAGATGCCCGCTCTCGGGCGCCAATGACGCAAGCGTGCGCGCGCGCTTCCTGGAAGCCGGGGCCGCGGCGCCGGTGACCGGCCTGCCGAACTTCGTCACCGTGCGCGGGGGGGATTATTTCTTCGCGCCGGGCGTGACCGCGCTGGAGGGAATCGCGGACGGCCTGACCTTCGAGGTGCCGGTCGAGGACCTGCCCTATCGGGGCCACAGCATCGACGACGTCGAGACCCCTTCGCTGTTCAGCGAGGAGCGGCTGAAGAGATATTGGGATGACGATCTGCGCCACGGCAGGATCGTCCGCGTGCAGTCGGCCGTCCCTCCCGCCGCCGGGGCCCCGGAGACGATCGCCTATGTGGGCTGGTACAGCCAGGTCAAGAAGGTGCTGAGCAACACAGCGACGCCCGACGGGAAAGGCGTCCATTTCTCCGTCGAGCCTTATTGCCAGGCCGGCCGCCGCATCAGCCGCGGCGAGGACTTCCTGATCGGAACGGACGGCGCCGGCAGCGACTCGCGGGACCGCCTGTTCCAAGTGCTGAAGGACGGCTGGAAGACCCTGCAAAGCCAGTGGGGGACGAAGGGCTCGCCCCCCACGGTGCAGGACGCGGCGGCCGAGCGGCTGCAGGCGGCGCTGCGCCGCACGGCCGGGACGCGGCGGATCGACCTGGTCGACGATCTCGCGGTGCAGGCCGCTTATGGCGTGCTCGACAAGGTCTACGGGATTCCGGGGCCGACGTGGCTGACCGAGCTTGCCGGTGCCGTCTACTTCGCGCGCCAGCATGTCGGCGACCTGCCCGCGGATTGGATCGCAGCGCTCAAGGGCGAACGGCCGGCCGATCCGGGTCTGAAGACGATGCAGGTCTGGAGCATCTTCCTGGTGGCCGACCTGATCGGCAATTCCCTCGATCAGCAGCCGCTCCATGCCCTCGCTCGCCAGGCCGGGTCCGAGATGCTCAACCACATCGATCAGACGCTCGCCGAAACCAGCGGCCGGCTTACCGAGGCCGCCGCGCGCGGCGCCGCCACCGGGCCGCGGACGCTGATCGAGGCGCTCTTGTTCAACGCGCGGGACATCGGCGCGCGCCTGCAAAACCCGACAGGCCCGCAAAGCGAGCTTTCCGCGCACTATCTCAAGATCGGGAAAAGATGGAAGGACGTCTACCAGAAGGACGTCGCCATCATCCTGCTGGAGATACTGGGGTCGACGCTGGCCGTGATCCCGCTCACCTTCGGTTCGGTCATGACCAAGCTGCTCGAGCTGCGCATCGACCTTTCGCTGCTCCTGCCGAGGCTCAAGGAGAGCGGCGCGCGGCACATCGTCTACGAAGCCGAGCGCCTCAATCCCAACAACCCGATCCGCTTTCGCCGCTGCCTGGCGGCGGTGACGGACGATGAGCGCCTGTCGGCGATCAAGCCGGGCGACTTCGTCGCGACGGTGATCTCGAAGGCGAACATGGACCGGAAGATATTCTGGCGACCCGAGCGCTTCCACCTCGGCGAGAGCGATCCGATGGCGGACGATTTCAAGCAGTTCGTGAAGGAGGAGGAAGGGACGCACCCGCGCGACTTGGCGAACTACCTGCTGTTCGGCGTGGAGGGCAGCAACAAATTCTGCTGGGGCCGCGACCTCGTCGCCATGCCCGTCCTGGAGGCATGCATCCATGCGTGCGGCAGGTTGCAGGGCCTGCGCAAGGTGGCCGGGCCGCGCGGCGCACCGAACAAGCTCGGCCCGGTGATCATCGGCCTGCCGGCGCGCTTCACCCGTTTGCTGCCGAAGGACGCGGGGGAGAGATGAGGTCGGGCCAGGCCACCAGCCCGTAACGCTCGCAAAGTGCGCTGCGTTCGGCGAGGTCGGCGGCGATCTGCGGGTCCGCGGGGGCGAGTTCGGCGAGCATCCGTGCCCGCAGGCCGAGGCCGTCGACGATCAGGCAGGGATTGTGCACGGCGCGCACGACCGCCAGCGCCTCGTCCAGCGCGGCAAGCCCACGCTCGATCTCGCCGCTTCGCAGCAGCGCCTCGGCATAGCCCGCATAGAGATAATAGACTTCGAGTCGGCCGGTGCGCCGGTGGAGCTTCTTGCGCAAGCAATCCTCGACGATCGCGATCGCCTCGGCGGCGCGGCCGGTGCGCGACAGCGCGATCGCCATGCGCCCATCGAGGTCGGCCTTAATCGCGTCATAGCCATTGCGCTCGCTGATCGCGCGCGCGATGCCGAGGCACTCGACCGCCTCGGCATTGCGATGCAGCATCAGCAGGTTCTGGCCCAGCGCGTGCCGCGCCAGTACCTCGGAATAGGGGTCGTGCTCCCGGACCGCGATTGCGAGGGCGCGCTCGACATAGTCGAGACCTTCGGCATAAGCGCTGGTATCCTTCATGAACCAGCTCATGAACGCCAGCGCGGTCGCGCTGGGGATGCCGAGCGCGCCCAGCCGGGCCGTCTCGAGATCGCCGGTGAGCATGTCGCAAAGCTCCCGCTCCTCGGCAATCGCGCGCGCGACGTCGCCCATGTCATGCAAGATATTTGTCTGCATGATCTGGTTGGAGAAGATGAGCGCGGGCGACTCGATCGCGCGGGCGATCGCAAGCCCTTCCTCGGTCGCGCGCAGGCCCTCCTCGTAGCGACCCTCGAACCAGCAGATCATGCCGAGCTGCGAAAGCGTGTTGGAGATCAGCGCAGGCTGCTCCGAGCGCCGCGCAAGCTCCATGACGCGGGGCAGATGCAGGTTCACCTTGTCGAATTCGCCGAGCTGCACCATCGAGGCGAACGCCATCAGCACGAACTCGACATAGTTCGGCTCGCCGGCGGCGCCCATGGTCTCGATCAAGGCGATCGCCCGGTCGAACAGCAGGCTGAGCGAGGCCGCCGCCGAATTGCGCCTGGCCTCGAGCGCGGCCTCGCGAAGATATTCGATAGCGGCGGCGATATCCCCCGCCCCCTCGGCGTGGAAAGCGAGCTGCTCATAGTGGCCGGACTGATCGGAAAAGCGCGATCTGATCGCCCGCATGGCCGCCTCGTGCAGCTCCTTGCGCCGGCGGTGCGGGATCGTCTCCGCGCAGGCCTCGGACGTGATCTGGTGGCGCATGCGGATCGAGCGTCCGGCCAGCGGATGAACGAAGGCGAACCGCTCCAGCTCGACAAGCTCGTCGAGCAGCGGCGCCGAGCCGCGGCCGAGCACATCGCTGGCGAGCTCGATGTCGACATTGGTTCCGAGCAGGCTCAGCACCTGGGCCAGGGCCCTGGCGTCGCTGGACAGCCGCTGCAGGCGAACGTGGATGAGCGACCCGATGCCATGCGGCAGCGCGTTCGGGCGTCTCCCGGCATTGTCGTCCAGCGCATGGATCAGCTCCTCGAGGACGAAGGGGACGCCCTCCGCGCGGTTGACAAGCAGGTCCAGCGTCGTGCGCGAGGGGCGATCGTTCGGCCACAGGCCCCGGCCGATCGCCTTCATGGCGCTCTTGGGCAGCGATTCCAGGGTCAGGACCGACGGGGCGATTTCCTCCGCCCACTCGAGGCTTTCCGGCCGCCCGGTGACGACCAGGCAAAGCGGCTGAGGCGTCGGCGTCTCGGCGAGGATGCGCAGGAACTCGCGGCTTTCCGGGTCGATCAGGTGCAGGTCTTCGATCAGCAGCAGAGTCGGGCTGTCGAGGGCGAGCGCGCAAAACGTCCGCACAAGCAGCCGGGCCAATTGTCTTTCCGTCAGCTGCGGACGCTTCTGGGGAGATTTCGCGTGGCCGGCGAGCGAGGGACGGACCGTCGCGATTTCCCACGCCTCGATACCCGCGGCGGCAAGAGCGGCGCGGGCACTCTGGGGCGCGCGCGCGGCCGGGGATTGCAGGCATTCCTCGATCAGGCCGTGAGCGACGGCAAAGGGGGTCGTGCGCTTCTGGGCGTCGCCGAAGAAGACCTGGATCCTTGCGTCGAGGGAGATCGCCTCGGCCGCGGCGGCGGCGGCCAGCCGGCTCTTGCCGATCCCGGGCTCGCCGACGATCGCGACCGCGGCGCTGGCGCCGCCCCGGCGCGGCAGATATTTGCGCAACCGCGCCAGCTCGGGCTGCCGGCCGATCATCGGCACGGTGTAGCGATGCTCCAGCTCGCTGCCCTTTCGCCCCGCCGGGCGGCGTTCGAGGCTGAACACGTTCGTGGTCATGCGGTCGAGGACGGGGGGCGTCGGCCGCGGCGCCAGATCGAGCCGGGTGCGGCACAGCCTGACGGCCTCGGCGCTCACCAGGATGCCGCCGGGTGCGGCGTTCTGCTGCAATTTGGCCGCGATGTGAACGGTTGCCCCGACCGTATCGAGCCGCGATCGGCCGCCGCGGCGAACCTTGCGCAGCGCGACCAGCCCCGAATGGACGCCGACGCGAAATTGCACCGGGCGGCCGTCGGGCCCGATGCCGATGTCGGTGGCGTGGTGGATATCCCAGGCCGCGGCACAGGCGCGGTCGGCATGGTCTTCGTGCGCGCCGGGCCAGCCGAAGGCGGCGATGCCTCCGTCGCCCTCGAAGCTGACCAGGCTGCCGCCGGCCGGCTCGATCGCCCGGCGCACATGGCTGAAGCAGCGGTCGAAGAAGGACTGGGCATCGTCCGGGTCGCAATCCGCGATATGCGGCATCGAGCCGACGATATCCACGGCGAGCACGGTGATGATCCTGCGCTCGGACGCGATGCCCGATTGCCTGCCCTGGTCGGAAGCGGAGCGGATGGGCGGCGGCCGCCGCATCTCGATCGGCAAGGCGCGCGTCACCAGCCCGCCTCCTCCGCCACCGGGGCCCTCAAGGTTGCCCGGAGCTCGTCTTCAAGCCTGCCAATATCGAGAAACTCGAGGCGGCGGCGGCTGATGCGCACGATCTTCTGGCGCGCGAGCACGCTCAATTCACGGGTGACCGCCTCCCGATGCGTGCCGATACGGCTGGCCAGCTCGGCATGGGTCGGCGCGGGATCGACGATCGCATCGGCGGTGCCGCGCGTCCTGGCGAGCCGCAGCAGCTCGCAATGCAGCCGCGCCTGGACGTGCAGCGCGCTCATCTCGAAGACCCGGTTGGTGAGGCTGCGAACCTGCGCGGTCAGCCGCCGCAGCATCCATTCCGCCGTCGTTGGCGAGGTCGCCACCACCGTGCGGAAGACGTCGTCGGGGATCGCCAGCAGGCGCGCGTCGGTGGCCGCGACGATGCTCGCGGACCTGGCTTCGCCGTCGATCGCCGCCAGCTCGCCGAACAGCTGGCCGGGAGCGAGGTCGCGCAGCGTGATCTCCCTGCCATTGGCCGCGTAGAGGAGCACATGAAGCCGCCCCTCCTCGACGATGAAGACCTCGCGCGAGGAGTCGCCTGTGCTCAAGACCATCTGGCCTTTGCGCGCCTTGATGGTGCGCGTACGCGCGAGCAGGGCGCGCCGGCCCTCCGGGCCTAACGCGTCAATGAAGCTCTGAGACTCCTCCCCAAGCATTTCACTCCTCCCCAAAGGAAGCCTAGGTCTGAGGCCAATAAAGCGCAACTCGCGCGATGATGGATCGGCCCAAAGCCAGGTAATGACGGGCTTTTCCGTAAATCGGCCATATTATCGCCGCCGAAGGTGAGAAAAATCACACTTTCATTGTGACCCCGGTCACCCTGGCTGGACTGGGCGGGCACTAGATGTCGCTCGATGTTGGGGCACTTTCCAGCCGCGGACCGAAATGAGCCGATGGCCAAGGCCGAAGGCCTGTCCTCCGCCGCGGTGAAGCCGGTCGAAGCGCCGCTTCAGCTGGAGCAGCCATTCCTCGCCGAGCTGCTGCAGACCTCGCGCCTGGTTCGCGTTCATGAGGCCCGCGCGCTTTTCGGCGTCGATGGTTCGGGCACCGCGATCGCCGTGCTCGACACTGGCTTGCGCACGACCCATCGCGACTTTGCGGGCCGGGTGGCCGCGCAGCGCAACTTCACCGCCGACAATGACGGCGACCCCGGCGACGCAACCGACGGCAGCGGTCACGGCACCAACGTCGCGGGGATCATCAGCGCCGGCGGCGTTCATTCCGGAATCGCGCCGGCGGCGCGGATCGTGCCGCTAAAGGTCCTGGCCAATGACGGGAGCGGCAGCTTCGAGAGCGTCGCGGCCGCATTGCAGTGGATCGTCGACAATCACGACGCTTATGGCATCACCGCCGTCTGCCTGGCCTTTTCGGACGGCGCCAACCATCAGTCGGACGTCTCGTTCGCGAACGAGGCGATCGGCGGGCATATCAAATCGCTGGCCGAAGCCGGGATCGCCTCCTGCGTCGCCGCCGGCGACGATTACTACACCCACGGCAGCACCCAGGGCATGAGCTATCCCGCGATCCTGCGGGAAACGGTCAGCGTCGGCGCGATCTATGACGGCGATCTCGGCGCCTTCACCCATCCCAGCGGCGCCGAAGCCTATGAGACGCGGGCGGACCACATCGCGCCCTTCTCGCAGCGGTTGCACGAGAAGATCGGGCGCAGATGCGCGACCGATATCTTTGCGCCCGGCGCGCCGATGACCTCGTCCGGTATCCTGAACGACAGCGGCGCCTCGATTCAGCACGGCGCCAGCCAGGCGACCCCGGTCGTGGCCGGCGTCGTGCTGCTGCTGCAGTCGCTTCACCGGCGCGCAACCGGCAGGCTGCCGGCGGTCGCCGACGTCCGCCGCTGGCTGATCCAAGGGGCCGCGACGATCGTGGATGCGGACGACGAGCATGACAACGTGCTCCATACCGGGCTCGCATTCAGCCGGGTGGACGCGTTTGCCGCGCTCGAGGCGTGCGCCAGGGACATCGTCCGGAACGCCCTTGCTGCGGGGCAGGAGCAATGTGCCGACGGCGCGGTTCGCCGTCACGGCATCTTCCCCGATCCGGGCAGCCCCTCTAGAGCCTGATCGCCTTATGACGAAACGCCCTCGGCGTTTCGGCGTAGGGCGTGAATCAGGCTCTCCCTATATCGAGACCATGGAAGCGGGCACCCTAATCCTTCCGCCGGGGGCGCGACATGGCAGCGGTCGAGGATCGGAACTACATCGTCGGATGCCTTGCGCTCCTGCTCATGGCCGGCGGCCTCTATTATCTGGCAAGCGACCCCCGTGCGGGCGAGCGACGCGACAGGCAAGCCGCGCTCCGGGAAGAGTGCATCCGCACGGGCAAAGCGGCGTTCCACGCGCGCCATCGCGCCACCGGGATGACCCGCGAGCAGGCCGGAGACCTCGTGGGACGCTGCTTCAGCGACGCGAGGCGGAATTCGAACTGAATCGCCGAGCGCTTCCCTAGGACCAGGGATCGTCGCCAAGCGCCCTGCCGTTGCTGGCGACGACCTTCGCGTAGAACAGGGCGCTGTCCTTCGGCGTGCGCTCCTGCGTCTCGAAATCGACATGGACGATGCCGAACCTTTTTGAAAAGCCGAGCGACCATTCGAGATTGTCGAGCAGCGACCAGGCCATATAGCCGCGTATGTCCGCGCCGGCGGCGATGGCGGCGTGGACGGCGCGCAAATGCCGGTGGAGATAATCGACCCGCAGCGGATCGCGCAAGCGCCCGCTTTGCGCTTTGGGCGGATCGAAAAAGGCCGAGCCGTTCTCTGTGATGGTGACGGGCGGGTTGCCGTAGCGCTCCTTCACCCAGAGCAGGGTGTCGGTCAGACCCTGCTCGTAAACCTCCCAGCCGGTCTCGCTATAGGTTGCGTGCGGCTGGCGGACATAGCCGGCACCGACGGGCCAGCGGCCCGGATCGTGCTTCATCACACCCCGCGTATAATAATTGACGCCGAGCCAGTCGGTCGGCTGCGCGGCGAGCGCGAGGTCCGCCTCGCTCCAGTCCTGCCAGGCGTCGCCGAATATCCCCTTCATTTCCGCCGGGCAGCCGAGGCCGTAAGCGGGGTCGAGATATTGGCGGTTCATGTAGGCGGCCGAGCGCTCGGCGGCGGCGCGGTCGGCCTCGCTGCCGGAGGCCGGATATTTGGGCTCGAGGTTGACGACCAGGCCGATCTCGTGTGCCCCGACGGCGCGGTAGCGCTGCACCGCGGCGCCGTGCGCGCGCATCAGGTTGCGCGAGGCGATCGGCGCCTCGTAGAGGCTGCGATGGCCGGGCGCGAGCGCGCCGTGGAGATAGCCGCCGTCGGTCACCACCCAGGGCTCGTTCAACGTCGCCCAGCGCTTGACCCGGCCGTCCAGCTTGCGGAACATGACCTCCCCATAATCGGCGAACCAGGAGGCGATGTCCGGGTTGAGCCAGCCGCCGCGATCGTCGAGCGCCGCCGGCAGATCCCAGTGATAGAGCGTCGGGAGCGGCTCGATGCCCTCTTCCAGCAAAGCGTCGACCAGCCGGTCGTAGAAATCGAGCCCGGCGGCGTTGACCGGGCCCGTCCCTTGCGGAAGCACGCGCCCCCAGGCGATGCTGAACCGGTAGGCCCTGAGGCCGAGCGACGCCATCAGGGCGACGTCGTCGCGATAGAGGTTGTAATGATCGCAGGCGACATCGCCGGTGTCGCCGTCGGCGGTCATGCCGGGCGTGTGGGTGAAGCGCTGCCAGATGCTGGGGCCGGCGCCATCGGCGAGCGGCGAGCCTTCGATCTGATAGGCGGAGGTGGCGCTGCCCCACAGGAAGCCGTCAGGAAACTGATAGGTGTCGGTCATGAGGACGGGGCTCCGGGACGCAGGCTGAGGGAAGGGCTGGGTCGTGTCATCGCGGCACCACCGCGGCGCCGCGGGGGCCGGCCAGCCGGCGTTCCGCGCCCAGGCCGAGGACGAGGCCGCCCGGCGGGGCGCGGCCTTCGAGCCGCCAGGCGATGCGCAGGCGCCGCCCTTGCGCGCGCAGGCTGTAGCTCAAGCGGCCGTAGGGCGTCCGCAGCCGCTCCACGGAAATACCGTCGCCGGCGAGCCATGAATCGGGAATGCCGGCGGCGAGCACCAGCGCCCGGTCGCGCGGCCGCTCATAGGCGATCATGTCGAGGACGGCGTTGACATAATCGGACGCGACCCAGCCGTGCGGCATGTCGCCGATGAAGCGCGGCTCGCGGGGCACGCGGCCGACCACCTCGGCCCACTGGTTCCAGCCGGCGGGGCGGCGATCGGCCATGAAATAGTCGAACAGGCCGGCGGCACGGTCACGCCAGCCGAGCCGGACGAAGGCGCCGACATTGCGCCATTCATAGGGCGTGTAGGCGTCCCATCGCCGGCGGCCGTCGCGGCGCTGCACGAACTCGCGCCAGTAGCGCTCGAACGTGGCGGCGAGCGCGCCGGCGGGGAGCCGGTCCTGGAGCCCGGCCGGGGCCAGCGCAATCGTGGTCGAGGTCGCATCGAAATCGCCGAGGTCCGCCGCGCCGGGGATGAAGCGGATGCCGTGCACCGCGCGCGCCGCCGCGAGCGAAGCGAGGATGTCGAGGCGAAACTCCTGCGCGCGGACGCCGAGCAGACGCGCCTCCTCCGTCCGACCGAGCGCCACCGCCAGATCGGCGGCGTCCTGCAGCCCGGTCAGCGCCCAGAAATCGTCCCAATAGGAATAAGCCGGGCGGGCCGAATAGCCTTCGTGGCTGATCGAGGGCGGCAACAGGCCGTAGAGCGGGCGGTTGGGCCCCTCGCGATTGGCGGGGATGCGCGTGCTCTGCCGGAGCGTCTCGATATGATCGGCGGCGGCACGGACGCGCGGCCACAGCCGCTGGAGCCGGGCCATGTCCGGCGCGTAGAGATGGGCTTGCGCGACCAGGTGGATGAGCTCGCCATGGCTGTCATGCTCGGGCACCGGATCGGCGCCGCGCGCATCGACGCAGCAGGGCACCTTGCCGTTCGGATATTGGAAGGGCGCATAATATTCGAGGAAGTCGATCGCCGGCCGTTCGAGGCCCATGCGCAGCAAAGCGGAGGACATCATCGCCCCGTCCCGAATCCAGGCGCGGGCGTAGGAGCGCGAGCCGGGACGCAGCGCCGGGCCCTCGCGCGTGGCGAGAATATGGGCGAGCGCGGTGCGCAGCGTATCGAGCGCCGGCCGGGCGGCGGCTGGGCCGGTGATGCGCACGTCGCCAAGCGCCGCGCGCCAGCGCGCGGCGGCGGCCTCCTCGACCGCTGCCGCCCCGCTGGGACCCAGCGGCCCCGCGCTCTCGTCGAGCCCGAGGCTCAACGCGATCTCGCGCTCTTCGCCGGGCTGGAGGGTCAGGGGATAGTCCAGCCATCCGCTGGCGAGGCCCGATTCGTCTCCGGCGCCGGCGCCACCGCCCTCGGGCGGGCCGCTGTCGAACCGGTACAGGCGGATTTCGGGCGATCCCTGATCGAGCCAAACCCGGGGCACGCCGTTCACCGAGATCGCGCGCCCGTCCCAGCTCAGGCTGCGGATCGGGCTGACGCCTCCGGTGATGTTCAGGAATTGCTGCGGGGGATTCACCTGGAACGGGCGCAGGTTCAGCGCCAGCCGCAGCGTCCGCGCGGCCGCGCCGTCGTTCCGCAGCCGATAGCGCGCGACCAGGCGATGCCGCTCGGCGATGGCGGTGATCGTCAGCCGCCAGCCGGGGCCGCGCCATTCGACCGTCGGGATCGGCAGGTCGTCGTCGCGAAGCGACTGCGTGGAGGTGATATTGTGCCAGCGCCAGCGGCTGTTTCCTTCGGCGACCATCGGCTCGATCGAAAAGCCGCCCCGGCCGACCTCGATCGCGCCGTCCTCGTCGATCAGGCCGCTCTGGCCGCCGTCCGGGGTCGCCACCAAAGTCCAGTAATTCTGCTCGCCGGTGAAGCCGCGGGGAAAGGTGCCGAGCGGCTCCTCGGTCGCCAGCGCGGCGACGAGCGCATTGGCGCTGGCGCCGAAGGCGAGCGAGCGCACCTCGACCTCGGCGAGCGCCGCCATGTCCTCGAGCACGCGATTTATCCGAATGCGGACGTAACGGGCTTCGCTGTCGGGCATTTGCAGCCAGTCTTCCATGCCGTCGCCGTCGCGGATGGCCAGCGCCCGCCGCCAGGTCCGCCCGTCGACGGACAGGTCGATCTCATAGGCAATTGCGGGCAGGAACGGCGCCCGCATCCAGCGCAGCACCAGCCCGCCGAACTCGCGCTGGTAGCCGAGGTCGAGGATCAGCGCCGCCCCGTCCGCCGCCGTCCAGGCCGTCGCGCGATTCCCGTCCACCGCCAGCGCCGCGCCTTCGCCGCCATCCGCGGTCGCGACGATGGCGGGGGGCACTGCGGGCGGCTCGGGCAGCGGCACGATCTGAAGGTCGTCGACCGCGATCCAGCCGCGGCCGCCGCCGGAGCCCGCCGCGACGACGAACTCGATCGCCGCCGCCCGGCGCAGCGTCCGGTCCGTGGTCGGGCCCCAGGCGAAGTCGATCTGGCGGCGGCGGATGCGGATTACTTGCCATTCGCCGGGCGGCACATAATCGGCGCGGCGGTGCCACCAGACGTTCTCGCCGCCGGCGTCGGTGAGCTTGATCTCGAGCGCATTGGCCGGGCCCTGCCCGCGCAGCCGGAAGCGCAGTTCGAAATTGGCCGGCAGCTCGAGCGGCAAGGCGCGGCGCAGGAAGGCGTAGCCCGAGCCCCGGCTGAAATCATAATCGAGCCGCAGCCCGCCTTCATAGGGCCGCATCGTGCCGGTGACGCCGTCCGACGCCTGGGCCCGCCACGCCGCCGGCGTCGCGAAATCGTCGAGCAGACGCGGTTGCTGGGCGAAGGCGGGGCCGGCAAGGACGAGCAGGAAGAGGGCAAGGAATCCCCTCATCCCTTGACGCTGCCCGCCAGAAGCCCCTGCAGATAATAACGCTGCAGCACGAGGAAGAGCAGCAGCACGGGCAATATGGTCAGCACCGAGCCCGCCATCATCAGCTCATTGTCCTGGACATGCTCGCGCGACAGAGCGGCGAGCGCGACCGGCAGCGTGTAATTGTCCTGGTCGGTGAGGATGATCAAAGGCCACATGAAGTCGTTCCAGGTGGCGAGGAAGGTGAACAGAGCGAGCGTGATCAGGATCGGGGTCAGCACCGGCACCACGATCTGGAGGAAAATCCGGCCCTCGCCGGCACCGTCGACCCGCGCCGCCTCGAGCATCTCGTCAGGGATGGAGAGCGCATATTGGCGGACCAGGAAGATGCCGAAGATGCTCGTCGCCACCGGCACCAGCACGCCGGCGAAGCTGTTGATCAGGCCGATCTCCTTGAGCATCAGGAACAAGGGCAGCATCGTCACCTGGCCGGGGATGACCAGGGCGGCGACGAGCGACTGGAAGATGCGGTCGCGGCCCTTGAAGCGCAATTTGGCGAAGGCATAGCCGGCGGTCGCGTTGAACATCAGCGACAAGAGGGTGCCGATCGTCGCTACGAACAGGCTGTTGAGGAAGTAGCGGGCGATGCCGGTGGTCTCGAACAAAGCGCGATAGGCGCTCAGGCTCGGCTCGGCGGGGAGGAGCGGCGGCGGGAAGCGGCTCGCCTCGCCCGGGCTCATGAACGAGACCGAGACCATCCACAGCAGCGGAAAGAGCGCGAAGGCCGCGAGCAGGACGATCAGGGAGAGGCGTACCGCCCGGCCGGCGCGGGAGGAACGGATCATGTCATCCCCCGCGCCCGGGCGAACCGGTATTGGAGCGTGGTGAAGACGATCATGATCAGGAACAGGCCGAAGGCGACGGCGGAGGCGAAGCCGAGATTCCACCATTTGAAGCCCTGGTCGTACATGAAATAGAGCACGCTGACCGTGCTCTCGACCGGGCCGCCCTGGGTCATCACATAAGGCTCGGCGAAGAGCTGGAAATAGCCCGCCATGGTCAGGATCGAGACCAGGAGCAGCATCGGCCCGAGCGCCGGCAAAGTGACGTGGCGGAAGCGCTGCCAGCCATTGGCGCCGTCGATCCGCGCGGCCTCGTAGAGATCGTTCGGGATGGTCTGCAGGCCGGCGAGCAGGATCACCATATTGTAGCCGAAATTCTTCCAGACGGCGAAGAGGATGATCGCCGGCATCGACGAGCGCGGATCGCCGAGCCAGTCGACCGGGGGCACGCCCGCGCTCTCCAGCCCGTAATTGATCATGCCGTAGCGGGTGTGGAGGAGGTAACGCCAGATCACCGCGACCGCGACCAGGGTGGTGACGACGGGCGCGAACAAGGCGGTGCGAAAGAGGCCGGTGAGGCGGGAGACGCCGCCGTTGAGCAGCATCGCGGCGCCGAGCGACAGGCCGATCGACAACGGCACGCCGACGATGACGAAATAGAAGGTGTTGCCGAGCGCCTTCCAGAACAGAGGCGTGCGCACCAGCTCGGCATAATTGGCGAAGCCGACGAACTGGGTGTTGCGGTAATCGGCCAGCGAATAGAGATCGAAATTGGTCAGGCTGAGCGCGAAGGCGAGCAGCACCGGCACCAGGAAGAAGAGGCCGAGCATGATCAAAGCCGGCCCGACGAAGATCCAGCCGGCGAGCGAGCGGCGCCTCATGCCCTGCCTCCGCGCGCCAGCATCCAGCGCCGGCGCTCGAGGATGCGGTCGGTATCGGCGTCCATCGTCTCGCGGAAGCGGATTGGGTCGAGCTGCCCGGCCACCGCGCGCTCGGAGACGATGCGCAATTGCTGCGCGATCCGCTCCCATTCGGGCACCGCGGGCGGCGGCACGGCGCGCTCGAGCTGGTCGCGGAAGGCGGCGGCATAAGCATCGCCCGCCAGCACCGGCGCGCGCCAGACGCTGCGCCGCGCCGGCAGATCGCCGGTCAATTCGAAGAAGCGCAACTGCACGTCGGGCCGCGACAGATATTCGATCAGCTTCCAGGCCGCGTCCTTGCGCTCGGAAAGGGCGAAGACGGCAAGGCTCGCGCCGCCGGCGATCGAGGCGCCCGGCCCCGTTGGCCCCGGCAAAGGCGCGGTCATCCAGTCGTCCTGCCGATCGGGCGGCAGCCGGCGCTTGAACTCGCCGATATTCCACGGCCCCGAAATGTAGAAGGCGAAGCGGCCGCGCGCGAACTCGTCATGGACGTTGGAGATTTGCGTGTTGGTGACGCGGGGGGCGAGCCCCTCGCGGAACAGGTTCAGGTAGAAATCGGATGCGCGGACGAAGCCGGCCGAGCGGAAATTGCCGTAGCGGCCGCCGTCCCGAAGCAATGGCTCGGGCTGCTGCAGGGCGAGCGCGAGCAAAGGCTCATATTCGTTCAGGGGCAGCAGGGCCGCATAATCGTCGGGCGCGGCGCGCGCCTTGATCGCCCGCATCGCGGCGAGCCAGCCCGCCCAATCGACGGGCGGCGCCGGGAAGCCGGCGTCGCGGAGCAGGTCGCGGCGGTAGAAAAGCAGCCGCGTATCGGCATACCAGGGGATCGCCCAGGTCCGGCCCTCGATGACATTGGCGCGCAGCGGGCCCTCGAAATAATCGCTCGGGGCGATGACCTGCGAGCCGCGCAGGCGCCCGTCGAGCGGCTCGATCGCGCCCAAAGCGGCGAGCTCGGGCACCCAGCTCGATCCCAATTGGGCGAGGTCCGGCGTCGCGTCGCCGGCGAAGGCGGTGAGCAGTTTCTCGTGCGCGGAGATCCAGGGGATCTGCTGGATCCGCACCCTGATGCCGGGGTTCAGCCGCTCGAACTCCGGCACGAGCAAAGCGAGAACCTCGCCCTCGCGCCCCATCGCCCAGAATCGCAATTCCTCGCGGCCGTCGCCGGACCCGGCGCAGCCCGCCAGCGCGGCGAGCCCACCCATCAGGACAGTGCGGCGAGTGGCTCTCATGGCGCCAGCCAGCCGCCGGCGAAACCCGCGCGCTCGAGCCCGCGGCGCAGATGCGGATCGCCGCGCATCACCTGCCAGACGAGGCCGCTGCGGTGGTTCTCGATCATCGCCAGGATCGGCCCCTGGTCGATGCCGAGATAATCGGTGTCGTACCAGCCCTTGCCCGGCACGACGCGGCCGTGGACGCGGGCGACCGAGGTGTCGGTGAAGCTCGGGTTGAGCGCGTCGAGAAAGCCGTAGCGGCCGTAAAGATCGGCGCCGTGATCGCGCCGCATCGCGCTCAGCGTGGGCACGCAGATCTCCGGCGCGAAGGCGATCGAGCCGCCGACGGCGGTCGGCGCGACCGTGCCGTCGTCGAAATGGCCGGGACCACGCGCCGAATAGGATTTAAAAAGGCGCTCGCGGCCGCCCTGACTCAGAGTCACGTCGGCCGGGCCGTCGCAGGCGGTCAGCCCCCACAAACGCGGGCCGTAGCCGCGCCAGCCCATCGGATTGGCGCGCGCATAAGCGGCCTGCGCCAAGGTCGCGCGGCGGCTATTCTCGAAATAGTCGATCCCCTTGGAGCGCGTGAAATCGTCCCGGATGCCGCGGAAATCCACCCAGATATGGCCATATTGGTGCCAGAACATGGGCTGGTAGCGGATGAACTGCTGGCCATATTCCTCGCCCCACAATTCGGGCAGGCCTTCGGACCAGAGGCGCCAGCTTTCCGGCTCCAGCCCGTGCTCGGGCGCGCCGAGCGCCATGATATAGACAAGCATCGCCTCGCTGCGCGCGATCCAGTCATAAGGCAGGAAGCCGCTCTCCGGATTCCAGCCGAGCGCGACCCGATGCGGCCGCGCCTGCGTCCAGCGCCAGTCGACGCGCGCGTAGATGCTCTCGGCGAGCTCGCGTATCTCGAGCTCCTCCGGCCGGTCGAAATAGCCTTTGGCGAAGAGGATGCCGCCGAGCAGCAGGGCGGTGTCGACGGTGGAAAGCTCGGTCCGCTCGAAGCGGGCGCCGGTTCCCATGTCGACGAAATGGTAGAAGAAGCCCTTGTGGCCGGTCATGCCGGCGGGCGCGTCGCCCTGCGGCGCTTCGCTCAGGAAGCGCAGGGTGGCGAGGGTCCGCGCCGCTGCGTCGCGCCGCGTCACGAAGCGGCGCTGGACCCCGATCGGATAAGCGGTGAGCGCGAAGCCGACCGCGGCCATGCTCGCGAAGGACGGGCGCGGCCACCGGTCGCGGGCCATCCCGTTGTCCGGGTTGGTCGTCTCCCAGAAGAAGCGGAAGGTGCGCCGCTGGACATCGTCGAGAAAGGCCTCGGTGCCGGCGTCGGCGCGGCCGCGCGCGGACGGACCGGGCGCGCTTTGGCCCGCCGCGCAGCCGGCGCCGAGGCCGGCAAGGCCGAGCGCGGTCATCCTGATGAAATCGCGGCGGGTCGTCACGGCGTCACTCTTTACCTGCCCGGACCGGCATTCAAGGTGCCGGAGCCGCGCAAGGCGGCTCCGGCGCACAAGCTCAGAAGCGGACGGTCGCCCCGAACTGGAAGCTGCGCGGCGGCCCCGCGAGCGAATTGGGCACGCCGAAATTGGCATTGCCGCCGCAGCAGGTGAAGCCGTCCGCGCCACCGTAATTGGCGTGGTTGAACAGGTTGAACACCTCCGCCGAGAGGATGAGCTCGCTGCCGCTGAAGAGGGGGATGGCCCGTTGCAGCCTCAGATCGAGCTGGAAGAAGTCCGGCAGGTGGTTGAAATAGCCGATCTTGATGTTGCCCGGCTGGAACCCAGCTGAGGCGTCGATCACATTGAACGGCAGGCCCGAGCTCCACGTCATCAGGCCCGACAGCTTGAACTTCCAGGGCAGGTCGACGATGCCGTTCACCACCACGCGATGCGTTTCGTCGCCCGCATTGGGCACGAACGGATCGGCGCTGATGTTCGGGAAATCGAAGTTGAACGCATAGCCCCGCTCGCGCGAGTGGGCGAAGGTGTAGGCAAGGCCGACACCCCAGCCCGACGCCTCCGTATAGGGCTTGTCGAGCGTCAGGTAGACGGCGTGATAGCGGGTCGCGCGCGTGTTGAAGGCGGCGACGACGTTGCTGTAGCCGTTGGTCAGCGGGATATAGTCGTAGAAGCCGCCGGCGTTGGTCGCGACCGACCGGTTCAGCGGCGCATAGCCGATCTGGTCGTTGCCCCTGATATAGGAATAGCTGAGCGACGCACGGAACGGGCCGAGGCGCTGGCGCACGCCGATGCTGAACTGGTCGGTATAGGGTGTCTTGAGGTTGTTCGGAATAGCGCGCAGCTCGCTCGTTCCCGGCGAGGTCGGATCGGCCGCGAGACTCGCCAGCAGCGCCGCAAAGCCGGCGGGCGTCAGATAAGCCGGGTTCCACTGGATGGTTGGCCGGCCGTCGCGCGGCGCCCCGTTGGACGAGAAGAGCAATTCGCCTGACCGATATTGCGAGAGCAGGGTCTCCTCGGCCGCGCTGCGGAACAAGGCGCGGTCGTAATAGCGGCCGTAGCCGCCGAAGATGACGGTGCGCTGGTCGGCATGAATGTCATAGGAGAAGCCGATCCTCGGCGCGAAATTGTTCCAGTCGGACGGGCGGTCGCCGTTGGAGATATAGTCGTTGACGTTGAAGAAGGCCGGCTGGATCCGCGGGTCCTGGCCGAGCGTCTGCAAGGCCGAGACCGCACCGGGCGGCGTCACGAAATCCTTGTTGTTGTAGTTGGAATCGAAATCCCAGCGCAGGCCGGCATTGATCGTCAGATGATCGTTCACCTCCCAATCGTCCTGAATGAACAGGCCGATCTGGGTAGTGCTCGCCTCGACGTTCGGATTGCCGCCGCCGAAACGGACGTTCGCCGGGAAGGCGAAGGTGAGATCGTCGGCGGGGCCGGGACCGCGCGCGTCGCGAATGAACTCGAACTGCGGGTTCGCATTGGGGCCGGTGCCGCCGACCCGGTAATTCTGGAAGGACACGCGCACGCCCGCCTTCAGGACGTGGCGGCCGTTCCAGTTGAGCTCGGTCAGCGTCAGATTGTCGCGGAAGGTCAGCCCTTCCTGCTGCACGATCTGAAAGTCGGCGCGTCCGCCGATCTGGATGATCCCCTGGTAGTTCTGGCCGAAGCCAGCATCGTTGATCCTGCCGAATTGGAGGTCGGACTTGAGATAGTCGATCGAGAATTCGTTCAGGAAGCCGTTGCCGTTCCAGTCCCAGCGCAACCGGCCCGTATAGACGTCGTTGTTGACGCCGGTACCGCGCTCGAAGCTGGCCTGCCCGCCGAAGTCGCGCACGTCGGTTTCGAGGCGGAGGCTGCCGCTCAGCTCGACCAGATGATCGGTGCTGGCCTGCCAAGTCAGCTTGGCGAAGCCCAGATGCTCGCGGAACGGGCTCGAGAAGCTGCCTATGAACTGGTTGACGTTGAACGGCAGCAGGGCCTGGTCCGCCGCGGAGCCGCCCGGAATGACGTTGTTGGCCCGATCCTGGATATTGGCTTCGTAGCTGGCGAAGAAGAACAGGCGGTCGCGGATGATCGGCCCGCCCAGGCCGAGGCCATATTGATAGCGCGTCAGCTGCGGTTCCGGGATGTCGGAATTGGGATTCTGCTGGCGCTGGCGGCGGAGCAGCGCGTCGGTCGCGATCAGGCTGTCGTCCGAATACAGGCCGAAAGCCTCGCCGCGGAAGTTGTTGGTCCCCGAGCGGGTGACCGCGGTGATGATCGAGGTGCCCGCATCCTCATATTCCGCCTTGAAGTTGGAGGTGAGGACGCGGAACTCGGCCACCGCCAGCTGCGAGAAGGGATTGCCGCGGCTCACGTCCTGGCCGACGATGCCGCCCTGGTTGACGTTGCTCCTGAGGCTGACGCCGTCGATGAAGACATTGACCTGAGGTCCGCCGAAGCTGTCGCCGTCCGAATTGACGCCGACGCCGCCGCCGCCGAAGGTCTGCCGGAACTCGGTCTGCAGCACGCGGATGCCGGGCGCGAGCGCGGCGAAGTTGAGGAAGTTGCGGTTGCCCTGCGGCAGGTTCCGGATCTGGTCGTCGGTGACGTTGGTGCCGATCTCCGACGTGCGGGTCTCGCCGAGCCGGGAGCCGACGACGACGACGTTGGCATCGCCACCCTCGGGTGCCGCGGCCGCCGCGGCGGTGTCGAGGTCGAGCGTCGCATTCTGGCCGACAGAGACGATCACACGCTGGGTGGGGCCGGCCACCCCGTCGGCGCCGACCACGGCGATGTCGTAGGTTCCGGGCCGCATGCCGGGCAGGACGTAGGCGCCGCTCGCGCCGACGGGGGCGATCTGGACGGCGCCCGTATCGACGTTGCGCGCCGACACGGTCACGCCCGCGGCCGGGGAATCGCCCGTGCTGACATTGCCGCGGATCTGCGCGGTGGTGACCTGCGCCATGGCCGGCGCTCCCGCCAACAGGGTGGTCGCGAGCAGGGCGGCGGAAAGCGCGCGGCGGGCGGTCTTGTACGATCTGGATCCGGTCATGTTCTGGCTTCCTCTTCTTCTATGCTGCGGCATGGCTGGCGCCGGACGAGGCGCGGATGACGAGTTCGGGCGTGAAGGTGCGGCTCGCGCCGGGCGCGCCGGTCGCGAGGATCTCGGCGCAGCTTTCGACCGCCTGGCGGCCGAGCTCGGCGATCGGCACTCCGACGGTGGTCAGGGGCGGATCGAGAAAGCGGCTGATCGGGATGTCGTCGAAGCCGGCGAGGGCGATATCGTCCGGCACCCGAAGGCCCGCCTCGCGCAGCGCCTGCAGGCAGCCGATCGCCATCATGTCGTTGCCGGCGAAGATCGCGTCGGGCCTCGGCCCGGCGAGCAGCAGGCCGGCGGCGCGGGCGCCCGAACGCTCGGAAAAATCGCCCTCCACGATTTGCTCCGGCAGGCCGCCAAAAGCGGCGAGCGCGTCGCGATAGCCGGCGAGCCGCTGCGCCGATTCGATATTGCCGGGCGGCCCGGACACGAAGGCGATCCGCTTATAGCCGGCGCCGAGCAGATGCTCGGTCATGGCGAAGGCGCCGGCATGATTGTCGATGGCGAAGCGCGGATGGGCGCCGGCGTCGCCGCCGCTGCCGAGCAGGACGAGCGGCGTCCGCCCGCCCAGCGCCGCCGCCAGCACGCCCTCGTCCGCATAAGGCGACATCACCATCATCGCGTCGACCCGGGTGCGCATCGCGCGCAGCACCGTCGTCGCCTCATTGGGGTCGCCGTGGGAGTGGGAGAGAAGGAGATGCAAGCCCCGGGCGCGGGTCGCCAGGTCGATGCCGCGGATGAGCTCGGAGAAGAACTCGCCATGGAGATCGGGCAGGATGACGCCGATCGTGTCGGTGCGCCGGGTCGAGAGCGAGCGCGCCCCGCTATGCGGGACATAATCGAGATCGGCCGCGGTCGCGAGGACGCGCTCGCGCGTCGGCGCCGAAACCGTGCCGGAGCTGTTGAAGACGCGCGAGACCGTCGCGACCGAGACGTCCGCATTGCGGGCAACGTCGCGGATCGTCGCATTCCTCACGCGGCCCCGATCCGCGGCGGATCATCGGGAAAGCCCTTGCCGGCCATCATCCCTCCACTGGCGCACCGTCTTATGTAAACGGTTACATCGTGGTGCCTAAGCCCACCGCCGGGGATACGCAAGCCAGAATGTAACCGGTTTCTACGCCGCGCGCGTCAGGCCGCGATCGAGCCCGGGTCCGCCAAGGCGCGCGGGAAGGCGCGGCCCTCCGCATCGAACAGGTGACAAGCCTCGGGCCGCGCCGAGAGCGTCACCTTTTCCGCTTCGGCCACGCCCTCGCCCGGTGCCAGCTGGACGATCAGCGGATCGGCCGTCGCTTCGCTGTCGAGATAGGCGAAGCGGATGTTGCCCAGCGATTCGATCAGGGTCACGCTGGCGGCAAGGGCGCCGGGTCCGGGCCGCAGATCTTCCGGGCGGATGCCGAGCGTGACGGCATCGCCGGCCTTGGCGCCGCCGGCAATCACGGCCGCGCGGAGCTCGGCGCCGCCCTTGAGGCGCACGGTGACGCCGTCGGCCCCGGCCCGCACGACCATGGCGTCGAGCAGATTCATCCTGGGCGAGCCGATGAATCCGGCGACGAACATGGTCGCCGGCTGCTGGTAAAGCTCGGCGGCGGTGCCGAACTGGACGACGCGCCCGCGATCGAGGATGGCGATGCGGTCGGCAAGCGTCATCGCCTCGACCTGATCGTGGGTCACATAGACCGTGGTCGTCTTCAGCCGCTGGTGGAGCCGGGCGAACTCGTAGCGCATCCGGACGCGAAGCTCCGCGTCGAGGTTCGAGAGCGGCTCGTCGAACAGGAAGACGGTCGGCTCGCGGACGATCGCCCGGCCGATGGCGACGCGCTGGCGCTGGCCGCCCGAGAGCATTTTCGGGCGCCGGTCGAGCAGGGGCTCGATCTCGAGCAGCGCCGCGGCCTTGTCGACCGCCGCGGCGACCGCCGCCTTGCTCTCGCCCGCCAGCCGCAGCCCGAACGCCATGTTCTCGCGCACGCTCATGTGCGGGTAGAGCGCATAGGATTGGAACACCATCGCGATCCCGCGCTTGGCCGGCGGCAAATCGTTGACCCGCGCATCGCCGATCAGAATGTCACCGGAATCGACCTCCTCGAGACCGGCCAGCACGCGCAGCAAGGTCGATTTGCCGCAGCCGGACGGGCCGACCAGAACGAGGAACTCGCCCTCCTCGATCCGCAGATCGATGTCTTTCAACACCGCGGTCTGCCCGAAAGACTTGCTGATCCGCTTGAGTTCGATCGACGCCATCTTTGTCTCCCGCGGCCCTCCTATCAGGGGCTGATCCAGTCCGCATAGCCGCCGATATAATCGTAATGAACCCATCCCGAGCGGCACGGACCAGGATAAGCCCGCGCGGCGCGTCGGGGCCGGTCCACATCGCATCGGGTGCGGCGGCCGGGCGGCGCGAAGACGATGCCGAACCAATTGCCGCGGCGGACGCAGGCGAAGACCGCGTCGCCGTTGCGCAGCCGGGCCAGCTCCCGTTCCCGGACCGAGGGGCCGGCGCGAACGGACAGAAATCCGTCGCTACGCCCGAGATTCATGATCGTGGCCGTCGAGCAGGCGGGATAGCCGTCGCGCTCGCCGCCGGCGATCGGCACCGGCACCCTCGGCGCCTGCGTCAAGGCCGGCGACGCCATGCCGAGCAATATCGCGGCCGGCTGGCCGGCCACCCACGTCCGGAACTCCGCTATCGCGCGGCGCGCGCGCGCAAGAGCGGCGGCCAGGCCGCCACCGCATGCGGCCATCGTCGATACCGCCAGGAGATCGTAATAGTCTTGGCGCAGGCGTGCCAGCGCGGGGCCGAGGCCCTTCGCCGCGGCGCGGGATTCGATGGACCGCAGCGCCGTGGCGAGCGCGTTGTAGCGAGCGGCCCGAACATGGACTCCGCACGACCGGTAATTCGCCAGCGCGCCCAAAGCGGTTTTGTAGGGGTGGCTGGCGAAACGCCCGGAGGCCGGCCTGGTCTCGCCCGCGGGCGCGCTGCCCGGTTGCGCTGCGAGCGTCGGGGCCGCGCCGGTCCCGACGATGGCCAGCAGGATCGTGATGCGCGGTCGCAGGCGGGAGCGGGCCATCCGCTTACCCTAGCGCATGCGCGCGGCAATGTCCGCAATGCCCGGGGAGGTTCCTATTCGCCCCCGCTTTCGCTCGGCCATCCGACCCTCACCAAGGTCCCGTCCGGATCGGAGACGGCGAATTCGATGAGGCCCCAGGGCTTGTGCTCGGCCCGGCAGCCCGTGGCGTCGGCGAGCGCCGCCACGTTCTCGGCGTAGAAATAGATGCCGTGGGCGTTGCGCTCCGGATCCACCGAGCCGGGGTCGACCCGCGTCAGATGGATGCTCGCGCCGCTGGCGTCGTGAAGGATGCGATAGCCCTGGTGCGGATAGACCGAGGTCGCCTCGAAGCCGAGCCGTTCATAGAAAGCCTGGCTCGCGTCCAGATCGTTGCACGGCACGATCGCGACCGCGGAATGCGTGATGGCCATTGCGAGGCTCCCCGATGGAATTTGCCCCGCTGTAGCCAGCGCGAGCCCGAGGCGCCAGCCGCAGGCGCGCTCAGTCTGTCGCGCATAGCCTTGAGATCGGCCGCCGTCATTCCAGCGAAAGCTGGAATCTCTTTTCCTGGAGCGTATCGAAGAAGAGAGAGTCCAGCTTTCGCTGGAATGACGATTCAGTCCGGGTCGAATCGACCCTAGGACGCCGGGGACGCCCAATTGCGATCATGATCCCTCTGCGGCTGGGTGACGCCCTTGCTGAAGAAGCGGTCATAATATTCCAGCTCGACATTGTGCACCTGCAGCCAGATGCCGGGAACGTGGATCGCGTCGGTATGGGCGGGGAAGCGGCCGTGGGTCTTGTAGATATAGGTGCAGATGTCGCGCGTGCAGTCGATGACGTCGGCGGAATAATCGCTCGCTTCCCTGAGATATTCCTTGCCGAAGCCGCCTTTGTAGATTTGTCCGAACACCGCCTCGTCGCGATAGATGCCGCCCGGCCCGAACTTCTCGGCGATGACCGCGTCCACCGCTTCCGCCATGGTCTCGTAATAAGGCGGGCAGCTGCCCTTGATCAGCCGCTCGCCTTTGTGCCTGAGCCCGACCGGATGCGCGCGCAGATTGGCGAAGCGGGGCAGCGGGACGTGCCAGCGCAGCAGGTCCATCAGCTTCCATTTCGGAGTGACGAAATCGAAGCCCAGCATCTTGCCGTAGGTCTTGGTGAACTTGGGATCGCCGAGCATGACGGGCGGCGAGATGGCGCCGTGGATCCAGGCGCCGAGCCCCATCGCGTCGGCGACGAGGAACAAGGTCTGCACCAAGAGGTCCGCCTCGATCTGGGTCCGCATCGAGGCGATCGCGCCGAGCGGCAGCTTGATGTCCTTGTTGAGGAAGCCCTTCTTCACCCATTTCTTGACGCCGGCCATGCGGTAGAAATTGCGATCGTCGACGATCGTCGGCCGCGCCCCGTCCGGCTGGGTCAGCAGGTACATCATGCCGTTGATATATTGGTGGGAGAGGTCGACGACGGGGAACAGGATCGTCGTTCCCGGCAGGTTCGACAGGAAGCGGTTCGAATCGAGATAGGCCGGGAAATCGCGATTGCCGTCCGGCACGTCGATGCGCTCATCGAGGATCTGCACCTTGGCCTCGCGCGCCCGCTCGATGAGGTTGGCCGGATTGAAGGGCTCGTCCGGCGCCGGTGGCAGCGTGCGCAGGAAATAGGTGCCGGCATCGTTGATCAGGAAGAAATGGGTGCCCTGCGCATTGTCCGGGCTGCCCGCGGTCCGCCCGGCCATGTTGGTGTTGGGCTTGGCCATGATCGGCTTGTGGTCGCGCGGGTCGTTGAACGGCCGGTCGGGCATGGTCAGCCCGGTGCAGCCGGCGGCCGCGATCAGGATCGCTTCCTCGAGCTCGCTGAGCGGCGCCCGCGCATTGTCGCTCTTGTAGCTCATCGTCCCCGCCGACACGGCGCTGCCGCGGCTGACCCGGTGGGTGCGCCGGTTCCAGATCGTTTCCATCAGCGGCCGCTTGAGCAGCGCGTCGAGGCCGGGATGGCTGTCACTCGCTTGGTCTGTCATGGCATCCTCACTGGCTAGCTGATCGCGACCGGGCGCCAGGGCGCGAAGGCGGTGGCATCGCGCGGCACGATCGCAGCGAGCTCGGGGCAATGGCGCAGGATCACGCTGGTCATGTTATTCTGCTCGATCCAGTCCATGCCGAAGGGCGAATAGATTTCCGGCCGGAAATCCACGGTCAGGAAGCGGTCGCTCTGCAGCCGCCGCGACGCCATCAGGATGAAGATCCTGAACGCGGTGTCGGAAAAGCCGAAGCCTGCCGGGACCGGCTCGGCAAGCAGGCCGATCACGGTATCGACCATGTCGATATCCTGGTAGATTTCGCGCAGCAGCCGCACCGTTTCGGGATCGTCGTTGAGATCCTCCCAGCGCCTGATCCGCGGCTTGTGCAGGCCGGCGCGGAAATCGTTGTAGCGCGGCACGCCGCGCATCCTGGTCCTCACCAGATCGACGACGGCAAGGTCGATCCGCTCCTCCTTGCCGTCGGTGCCGGTGCGGGTGAATTCGCGCAGCGCATGCGGGAAATTGTGCAGCACGATCGCCCCCGGATGCGCGATCCCGAACGAATAGAGCGCGTTGGAGAGGCCGATACCCCGCATCTGATCGTCGGCCGCGACGCCCTGGATCTCCGTGAAGGTACGGTCGCCGAGGCGCGTGCCGTTGAAATGATTGTAGAAGACGTAATCGTCCGGGATCAGCGGATGCAGCCGGTAGACGGTCGCGAAATCCTCGGTCAGGCAGTAAGGCGCGCCGCTATGGTCGGGCTTGGTCTTTGGGATGCCGACCAGCGACGCCGCGTCGGTCAGCCACAGGCCGAACTTGGTCAGCCGGTCGTCCGGCCGCGGCCCGTACCAATTGTTCTTGAGCGCGATGTCGATCGCCCGCGTGCCGAGGATGGCGGGGGTCCATTCGACCGTGTGGATCTTGGCGATCAGCGCCGAGACGATCAGCCGCGCCGTGTGATAGACGCGGTCCTCGGTCCACAGCGGATAATGACGCTTCAGCTCGTCGCACAGCACATTGTGCTCGCGCGCGAACAGGGTGTGGAGCGCGGACAGCCCCATCCACCAGCTCTGGTTGAACCCGGTGACGTCCATGCCGTTGAGGTCTTCCGGCAAATAGCCCTTCAACAGGCGGAGCTTGGCCCCGTCGCGCAGAGCTTGCGCCTGTTCGGGAGCCGCGCCGTAAATCTCCGATCCGTCCCACCAATGCGAGGCCTGGTTGGCGAACAGCAGCCTGGGCTGTTTATGTTCGTCCAGGACCATCTCATTGCCCGCGATCCGCATCTCGCTCTGCGGCGGGCCGCCCGGCGTGCTGCTCCAGCCGGGCATGCCTTCGGGGATGGGCACCTTGACGTCGTCGGCGCCGAGCGCCTTGCGGGCGTGATCGACCCAGTCGTGGACCTGGAACTGGATCCAGGCCGCGGCGAGCACGTTCAGCGAGCGGGCTGGGATGAACGCCTTTCGCTTCATCAGCTGCTCGCTGATCAGCACCGCATTGGGGGTGTTGAAGAGGTCCTCACGATAATCGGGCTGGAGGTTGCGGCCGAACGGCTTGTTGACCGAGCCCATGTCGGGCGCGGACAGATCGTTGCCGGTGCCGATGAAGCTGCGCTGGATGCGATCCCCCTCCACCGGCGGCGCCGGCGCGACCGGCCTGGCGGTGGGCGGCCCCTGGGGCGGATCGGTGTCGATGAGGTTGTGCCGGCGCAGCACGTGCCGGAAGATGTCGAGATTGAGCAGGCTCGCCCGCAGCGGCAGCTTGTGCCACTCGACGAAGCGGTTGATGAGCGAGAAGCCGCCCCGCGCCGCTGCCCCGAAGATCCTGTTGCGCAGCGGCGGATCGCTGTGCCAGCGCATCGACTGGCGGTGCGCCGCGCTGACGTCATAAGCGGATTTGCGGGCGCGATTGAGGTGGCCGAGCGGCCGGAATTCGTCCGTGGTGTTCCACGGGTTGAAGGCAAGGCCGTCGATCGCGCGCGAATTGGCGCGGGCCGCGGCGCAGCCGACGTCGCCGGTGCCGATCTTCAGGGTGGCGACCGGGATCGGCGGCGAGACGGCCTCGGTCCACTCGATCGCCGTGTCCTCGATCGGCGTCCTTTTCTCATCGACGAAGCGCTGGAGGCAGAGCTCGAAGACGATGTCGCCGTCGGCGAGGCGCAGCGCGGCTTCCTTGGCCAGATATTCGGGATCGGTCTTCGACGGATCGGGCGCGGGCGCGGCGCCGGGCGCGGGCCTGAACAGGAAGCGCACCGCCTCATCGCCCCAGCGCATCGCGCCGCGGCTCCAATAGGTTTCGAGCGCGACGCTCCTGACCTTCTTCCCGCGGCCCGCCGAGACGTTGCGGATCATCCGGATCGTCTCGAACGGCCCGATTGTGAAGACCAGCTTCACCAGCCCGGCGAGGCGCGACAGCGTACCGCCGGCGGTGGCGACCGCGAAGCGCACGAACTGCCGGGCGTCGCGCGCGTGCGAGACGGGATAATTGGTGGCGAGCAGGTCGTGCTGCTCCTTCTCCGGCGAGACGGTGACGCGGACCGCAATGCCGCGAAGGTCGGGCTTGAAATCGGCATGGCCGGAATTGGCGGCGTTGGAGATGCGTACCACCGCCGGGAAAGCGGCGCCGGGCCTGGCGAAGCCGACGCGCAGGTCTTCCGGCAGATCGTCGTTGAAGCGCAGCTCGGCCTGCTCGACCGCGAGCACCGCCTTGGCGTGGAAGGCGCGGTCGACCCCGCCCGCGCCGGACGCGCGCTGGGCCTTGAGCTGGGCGCGCATGATGTCGACGGCGAGCCGGTCGAACTCCTGGCGCTCCGCCTCGGCGCTGCCGCCGCGATAGGTCTCCCGCCATGAACTCGCCATTGCCGCCCTCCCCTCTCGTGCGCTTACTCGCCCTGCAATCTCGCCTTCAGCCTGTCGGCGATGCCGGCCAGCATGCCCTTCGGCGAGATGCTGTAATGAGGCACCGCCAGGCGGGTGATCCTGGCGTCGATGACGCAGGGACGCTTCGAGGCGAGCGCGTCGGTGAACGCGGCCTCGAAGGCGTCCTCGTCCTCGACGAGATAGCCGTTCGCGCCGCAGGCGCGGGCATAAGCGGCGAAATCCGGATTCTGGAATTCTACGAGCCCGGTCTCGCCATATTCGGAGATCTGATAGAGCTTGATCAGCTTGAACTGGCCGTCGTCGAAGATGATCCAGATCACCGGGATGTCGTGCTCGACCGCCGTCATCAGCTCGAAGCCCGACAGCGAATAGCAGCCGTCGCCGCAGCCGACGACGACGGTCCGGTCCGGATTGGCGACCTTGACGCCGATCGCGCCGCTGGTGTGCCCCGCCATCGGGCCGAACTCGCCGGGCTTGCGGAAATTCTGGCCCTCCTCCAGCTCGACATAATAAGCCATCCAGCCGAGATGCGCGCCCGCGTCGGCGAGCAATATCGCGTTCTCGGGGAGCAGGCGGCCCAGGATCTGCGCCATTCTGCCGGGATGGAATGTGAAGGGCACGCGCAGGATGTCGCGCGATTCATAGTCGCGGCCGTCGACCTCGACCGGAGGCCGCGGGCCGACCTTCGGCTCGAGCGCCGCGGCGAGCGCCTCCACCGCCGGCCTGGCGTCGGAAACCAAGGCGTAATCGGCCTTGTAGGCCTTGTCGATCTCGCCTTCGGAGATGTTGACGTGGATGAGCGTCTTGCCGTCGAACAGCCCTTCCCAATAATTGAAGGTGGCGTGCTGGTTGAAGGCATTGCCGATGGCGAGCACGATGTCCGCCTCCATGAACGCCTTGGCGGCGCTGGCATGGCCGCTGTCGGCGAAAACGCCGATCGACAGCGGATGGTTCTCCGAGACGATGCCCTTGCCGTCGAGCGTCGTGATCAGCGGGATCTGGAAGCGCTCGATCAGCCGGCGAATGGCGGCGCCCGCGCCGCTCCGGATCGCGCCGAACCCGACCAGCGCGATCACCTTCTTGCCCTGCGCGAAGGCCCGCGCGAGCAGCACGGCGATCTCCTCGACCCTCGCCTGGTCCGGCAGCACCGGCGCGATGACGAGGCGCGGGTCGCGGTAATTGACGACCTTCTGGTCCTTGTGGGTGAGGTTGCCGGGGATGCTGATATGGACCGGCCCGGGACGGCCGCCAAAGGCACAGTTCAGCGCCTTCTCGAGCACGTCCACCGTCTGGTCGATATGCTCGATATGCCAGCTGCCCTTGGTGCAGAACTCGAACATCTTCTTGGAATCGGGCGTGTTGTTGACGCCGGACGTCTCGTTGAGCGATCCGCGCCCTCGCCACTCCTCATTGGCATAGCCGGTGATGGCGAGGATCGGATAGGAATCCGACATCGCCATGGCGAGGCCGTTGAAGAAGTTGAAGGCGCCCGGCCCGGCGGTCGCCCAGCAGACGCCGAGCTTGTTGGTGTACATCGCATAGCCGCAGGCCATGAACGAGGCGCCCTGCTCGTGGCGGGTGATGATCCCCTTGATCTTTTCGGAATTATGGAGCGCGAGCATCATGCCCGCCGCATTCTCGCCGGCCCCGCCGAAGGCCGCTTCGACGCCAATGCTTTCGAGCCCTTTCACGATCGCTTCATAGACGCGCATGGGCAGGCCCCTCCCGGAAACACCTTCTGCCCGAGTTCAGCGAACATGGAAAGCGGCACATCGGGCCACGGCATCACATATTCGAAAAAGAGCGCGAGCCGATGTGCAATAGCGTCTCGCGCGCGCGGCCGATTATGTCCGCCGGGCAAGACGAGAACCCAGTTTCGCGAATCAGCCAAGGATGCGGCCGGGATTTTGTCCTTGCCGCGAGGGGCGAAAGCTTGCAGCCAAGCCTGGAAATTCAGAGAGCAGTTCAATGACCGGCCGGGATGCACCCTATCATGCCCATATCTATTATTCGGCCGAACAGCGCGCGGTCGCCGAGGCGCTGCGGGACACGTTCGTCCGCCTGAAAGCGGATGGGGGCGAACCGCACATCCTTTTCGTCGGGCGGCTGACCGACGGGAGAGCCGGGCCGCACCCGATTCCCCAATATGAGATTCATTTCCCCGAACGATCGCTCGCCGGCGTGATCTCGGCGATCGAGGCGTCGGGCCTGCGCGCGCTGGTCCATCCGCTCACCGACGACGACATGTCCGATCACACGACTTTGGCCCACTGGATCGGCGAGCCGGTGGACCTCGACGTGACCGTCCTCGATCCGCCGGGGAGGAACCAGGGCGTCGCCCGCTTCGGCAAGGCCGACTTCTAGGGTCATGTCCCACAATTGCCGGCGCGATTGACCGGCTTCGCCAATGTTGTGCATCAAGGCCGGGCCATGCCGACGTCCCTGCAGCCCAACCATCCCGACGCACAGGCGATAGAGGCCTGGCTGACGGGTCTCCGGAATGAGGGGACGGATGAAGGCGACGGGATCGATGAGCCCGGGCACCGGACGCTGTTCATCCTCGACAACGATTTCGGCGAGCTCACCACGATCATGTATCTGGTGCTGGGCCAGGCCTGCTTCCGCGACGCCAGGATTCTCGCCAGCCCCCGCCTCCATGCCACCAACCACGACGCCTTGCCAGGACGCGTCGCGCTCTGGGACAATGAGAAGGACCTGGTCGCGGCGATCGACTCCTTCAGACCCAACGTCATCGTCCTCGCCTCGGGCTACCTCCTGCCGATCCACGGGCTGCTCAACGCCGCCGCGATCGACCGGCTCTGCGCGCGCGCGCGGCGCGACGGCGTCATCGTGGCGACCGCCGACCCGTTCCTCGGGCTGCTCTCGATATGGTCGGGCGCCGGCCTCGACCGGCTCATCTCGATCGACATCCCGAAGAGCGCCGACGCGCCCCTGGTCGCGGCAAAGAAGACGGCCGATACCCTGCTCCACACCATTCTCGCGGACGCGGAAAGGGTGTTGCGGACAGCGCCCCATCTCTACCCGTCTTTTGCGGACATGGACGGCCTCGCGCCCCACGAGACCGACATCCGGAACCTCTCCTTCTTCAACGAAAAGCTGCTGATCCCGCCGCATCTGCCGTCAGCCGGCGACGACGACCGGCCCTATTGGATGTTCCTCATCTCCCTGGTGGACTTTGAGAGACAAAGCCTGTCCGAGGGAGCCTTGATCTTCGCCAGGATCGTCGCGGCCAGATTGACCGACGCCGTGACGTCGGGGCGGCGTGCGATCCTCCTGGCCCCGATCGAGCTGATCCAGTGGGTGAGCCGGGTGCTGCCGACCGACGACCGGATCGAGCTCCTTGCTTTCTGTCCCTTCGCCCGCGCCATGTCGCTGCTGCTGGCCGCGGAGCATTGCTTCTACTGGAACCTGGTCTCCCATTCGATCCTGATGCAGCTGTGGAACGGCCGCTCCGTCATCCTGTTCGACAGCGGCCATCTGGTTAGGGCCGTGCCCGCCATCCACGAGCGCGTCATCGCCTGGTATTATCAAGGACAGGAGCCGCCCTATCTCGACCACAAGGCGACCCTGTCCCCCGCCATTGCGGCGGAGGCGGCGGCCGGGGATGCCGAGCGGCGCGCCGGCAGCCTTCCGCGCTATCGCCGGGCGCCGTCGCCGGCCGCCATGCTCGAATCCCTGCTCGGCTCCAGCCAGCTTCTCGGGACATGCGGATAACGGAGCAGGGCGGCATGGCTGCGCCACTTCGCCAGCAGCGCCGCGACGTCCGCCGCCGGCCATTCGCACGCGGGCGGCCCGCGATAGGCGATCCCGGCCACCGGGATCTCCACGCAGTGGAAGTTGCGGCGCCGCGCCTGAAGCCACAGATCCACCCCCTGCAGCGACTGCGCCACGCAGCGATCGTCGAACCCGCCGGTCGCCAGGATGACCTCCCGCCGCATGAGCAGGATCTTGCGGAAGTGCGGCGGCGGCTGCGGCGCCGGGTCGTGCGCCACGCGCAGGCGCGGCGCCAGCAGATCGGCCTCGGTGCGATTCATGGCCTGGACGAGCATTTCCAGAGCGGCCGCGGTGGCGATTTCGACAGGCTCATCGAGGAAGCAGACCAAGCGCCTGGTCGTCGTCCGGAAGCCGGCCATCTGCCACCCGCCTGGCCCTTCGCCTTCCGCCACGGCGTGAATGGCCTCGTCGGCAATGCCGCATCGCCTCAGCGAGGCGCCGGCACGGCCGCCAATCGCCGACACGATGAAGTCGACATCGTCGAGCGAGACCTCCGCGACCGGCACCCCGGCATAAGCGAAAGGCGGAAAGGCGCTCGCCCGCTCGAGTGGCAGGCCGAGCCGCGCCAGCGTGTCGTCGGCGAGCCGGCGCCACATCTCATAGGCGGCGGCGGCGGTGATCGCCTCGCTCGCCCGGGCGCCGTGGAGCCGGTAATGATAGAGGATTTCGTCGAGCAGCTCGAAATGCGCCACCTCCTCGAGCTGGAGGAAGATATCGCAATCCTCGCCGGCGCCCTTGAAGTCCGCATAACCGCGCCAGCCCTGCGTCCTCTCATAAGCGGACCTGCGAATGAGATAGGGGTGGGTCTGGTTGAACAGATCGGTGACCATCCCGCGGCTGTAGGTGCGCGGCGCGAACGGAAAGCGAAGCCCCATCGGCACGTTGTCCACGCGCGCGCCCTTGGCATCGATCAGCTCGCGCCGCGCGCGGATCAGGCTGGCCCAGGGATGCTCCGTCGCGAAGTGCAGAAAGCGCGCCACGGCCTGGGGCGGCAGGATGTCGTCGTCGTCCAGGGGCAGCAGCCAGGCACCCTCGCTGCGGTCGGTGAGATGTTTGCGGGCTCGGGCGATCCCCTGATTCTCGGTGAAATGGACGCGGATGCGTGGATGATCTTCGCGCTCCAGCGCGTCGAGGATCTCCCGCGATTGCGCGTCGCCGCCGTCCCAGACCAGCGACAATGTCCATAGGTCCGACGTCTGGGCGAGCACGGAATCGATGCACGGACGCAGGAACGCGCCCTTGAAAACCGGCACTTCGATGGAGATCGACATGCGGTGGTTTATGATCGCGGCGGCGCATCTGCAACGCCCAGGCTGGGACGCCTATACACCGTCAGAGCACCAGATACTTCTTGACCGCGCCAGGTGTTGGTGATCCATTCCAGTCAGCAGAAACGCTTTCAGCTTTCCTGACTGTTGCGGCTTTCAACCCATGATCCGGGGGCGGGACCAGCCATGAGTCAAACCGACACCTTCATCGCCACGTTGACCCAGACGCCGCAAGACGCCGGGCAGCTGCTGGGCATGCTGAATTCGTTGAACAACGAAATTGGCCAGGTCATCACCGTGCTTGGCTATCCGGAGACGATCAACAAGGATCTGGGAACGCTCGACGACGCGCTCACCACGACGAGCGAGATATTGGAGTTCGTATCGGTCGTCCCCGACGTAGGGGAGGCGGCGGCGGCGCTGAACGAGGCCATCAGCGTGTTGAGCCCGGAGGTCAAAGAAGCGCATGGCGTCGCAGGCGAGATCGACTCGGCGGTGGCGCCGCTGCGCGACGGCCTCCAGGAGGTGCAGCAGCCGCTGACCGATCTGATCAATGCGGTCCAGAAGGTTCAGACGACCTCGCAGACCTTCCTGACCGACTTCAGCGCGGTCGCAACCTGCATCAACGGCCTTCCGAACGGAACCTACAAGACGCAGGGCCAGGCCTATCTCGACCAATTCTCGGGCACGGCGCAACCCTATGTCGCCGGCCTGAACACCGCGCTGGAGGACGCCGCCGGCGCCCTCGGCAGCTTCTACTCCGCGCTCTCCGATCTCGAGGATGTGCTTAGCCCGCTGGGGACGATCGATGCGCAGATCGATCAGGTCCTGAACGTCCTGTCTCCGGTGACCCAGGCGCTGAGCGAATTCCAGAATCTCCTGGAGCAGAACATCACGCTCCCGATTCCCGTCTATCCGGTCACCGTCAGCATCTACGACGTCTTCAAGGAATATGGCGAGTTCGTCGGCTGGGTGACGGACCAGATTCAGGGTGCCATAAATGATGTGCTCAGCGCGCTGGGCGTCACGTTGCCGACGATCCCGGGTCTCGCCGACCTTATCGGTCTGCAGCTCCCCGCCATCCCCGGCATCCCGGACCTGTCGGGGCTGCTGAACGGGATCATGGGGGACTTCAACCAGCTCGAGGGAATGATTCCCACGTTCAACCTGGCCTGTCCGCCCAAAAGCCCCAACGACGAGGTCCCCGGCGGCGGAACCTATCAGCGCTGAGCTCTTCGCTTCCGAAGATCGGGTGCGAGCCGTGGCGTCCCGGCCGAGGAAGATTCTCCTCTTCCCGCAGAGCAACGTCCTCGGCCACCTGACGCGAACGCTGGCGCTTGCGGAAGAATTCGATGCGCAAGGCGACGAGGTCCATGTCGTCCTGTCGCGCGCTCACGGGTCGCTGAAGACCGTCCTGCCGCCTGGCCTCCGCATCCTCGCGAGCCCGGAAATGCAGCTGCCGCGCACGCGGTCGGACCCGCTCGCGAGCTACGAGGACGGCCTTGCCGCCGACCGCGCCAATCTGGACCGGGCCGGCGCGCTCGGCGCATCGGAGAAAAGCCGCTACGGCCGGCGGTTGCGACAGATGATCGAGCGCGACACCGCCATCATCCGGGACGTCGATCCCGATGTCGTCATCGCCGACCAGCGAGTCACGCCGGCGCTGATCCGCGACGTCGGGCCGGACCGCATGTTTCATGTCGCCAGCGTGCTCGGATATCCCTCCTTCTTCCGCCGCGTCTCGGGCACCCTGCCCTTCCCGCTCGGGTCCGGACACCTCCTGGTGCCGGGGGTGAGGGAGATCGAATATTGGCGCCGTCCGGCCGCGCCGGCGGTCGACCGGCGCCGCGAGAGCCTGTGCGGCCCGTTTCGCTGGGAGGGGTGGCGCCGGCTCAACCGGGATGCGGCGCCGCCGCCCGCGTCGGACGTCTTCCTCTTCTTCGGAAGCACCGGCAATTCCGGCCGGATAATGCCCTGGCTCCTGCGACACCTGCCGGAACGCTATCGCGTGTCCGGCATCGCCTTTCGGGCCGCCGGGGGCGACGCGCGCCGCGGCGCGCATATCTCCGCGCGCGGGAATCTGGAGGACTTTCTGGTCCGGACGTCGGTGGCGTTCTGCCATGGCGGGCACGGGACCGTGATGGAGTGCATCCTGCAGCGGACGCCGATGGTCATCTTCCCGCACAATATCGAGCAGCTCGAGATCGGCCGGCAGGTGGAGCGGATGGGCCTCGGGGTTCTCGTGAAGCGACCCTATCACCAACTCGGCGGAGCCGAGCTCGGCACGATCGTCGAGGGCTTGAGGGCGGACGGCCGAATCGCGGCCAGGCTGGAAAAATACTCCGCTCTGCTGCGCCGGCGGAACGGCGCGCGACGGGCGGTGGCGGTGGTTCACCGGAGCCTCGCCGAGAGCGGGTCAGCCTAGAGCCGCTCATTTATGATGCCGCCGACGCGCAGCGCGTTGGCCGCGATCGTCAGGCTCGGGTTGGTCGCGCCGCTGGAGGGGAAGAACGAGCCGTCCACGACGTAGAGATTATCGAGATCGTGGGCGCGGTTGGCCGCGTCGAGCACGCTCCTTCGCGGATCGTCGCCGAAGCGGCAGGTTCCGCAGACATGCCCGTAATTGATGTTGTTGCGGCCGAACGGCATGACGTGCGTCGCCATTTTCGGCGAGAGGGTTTCGATCAGGCGCCGCTGGAACAACCGGCTGCGCCGGTAAAGCTCCTCCGTATAGCGATATTCGAAACGCAGGCCGCTGCTCGCACCGGCGTCGGCGACGACGCGATTCTCCGGATAGGGCAGGTCCTCCATGATCGTCGCCATCAGCGTCGCGGCGCCGAAGCGGCGCGCGGCCATTCGCGCGACGCGCGCGGCGAAGCGGGGGCCGGACCGCTTCCACCGGGCGGCATCGCGCTCGGCGGCGGCGCGCAGCCACGATTCGATGACCGGACGATCGAGCCTATGCCCGACGGATTGAAACGTCCCCAGCTTGTGCCCGTCATCGTCGTAGAAATCGTTGACCGTGAAGGCCTTGCGGGGCCCGGTCGCGGAATGGTCCGCGCCCGGGTCGACCGTGAGGAAGTCGGTCGCGTGGAGCATCAGGTTGCGTCCGACCATGCCGGAGCTGTTGGCCAAACCGTCCGGCCATTCGGCGGAGCGCGAATTGAGGAGGAGCAGCGGGGTCATCCACGCGCCCGCGGCGACGACGACGATCGGGGCGCGCAGCGTCAGCTCCCGCCCCCGCCACCGGGTCAGGACGCCGGTCACGCGCCGCCCTTCGGACAGCAGGCAAAGGGCGTCGCACTGGGGCAGGAGCGACGCGCCGTGATCGATCAGCGCCGGCCACATGCAGCGATTGCCGGCATCGCTCTTGCACGCGAACATGCACACCTCGTCGCATTCGAGGCAATTCTCGATATGGGCGACCGCCACATGCGACCGGTAGGGATGAAGCCCAAGTTCGCCCAGGGACTCGAACAGTGCGCTGTCGCGCGGGCTCATCGCCGGCGGCGCCTTGAGCGGCGCGTCGGGATCGGGCTCGAGCGGATCGGGCGTCCCGAACACGCCGAACAATTCCTCCGCCTGCCGATAGAAGGGCACCATCTCCTCGAGGGTCACCGGCCATATTTCGGGCAGGTTCGCATCCGGGGCATCCGGATACCATCCGCGCGGGCTGAAATCGGCGGCGCGAAAGCGTTCGAGCTGGGCCGAATAGAGGCCCGTCGAACCCCCCGTGCCGCAGCCGAGCGGGGCGAAAAAATCGACCGGGCCGAAGCTGGTCGTCCCGCGCATGCGTTCCGGCCAGTGGCCACTGCGCAGCAGGGCCCCGGCCCCGGGATTCTGGTGACCGCCGTGCAGAAGCAGCCCCTTCTCGAGGAACAGCACCCGTCGCCCAAGCCGTGCCAGCGCATAGCCGACCGTGCCGCCGCCCATGCCGGTGCCGATGACGATCACGTCCCATGCCTCGCGCTCGGGATGCTGCGGGAACGGGTTGGGAGAAGTCATGGACGCCGCTGTAATCCCCGGGCCTTCGATTCACGAACGACATCGTCCAGACCCGCGACAAAGCCCGCCAGATACATCCTGCCCCTGACGAGCCTCGCCTCGGGCCCGGCGGGATCGAGCGCGCGGCGCGCGACCATCGTCTCGAAGTCCGCCTGCGTCGGCGCCTCCAGGCTCGACATCCTTTCAGCCGGCGCCCCGGCCGACAGGATCATCGACCCGGCATGATGGAGACGGGTGAGGACGGTCATTTGCGCCAGCCGGCGGATGTCATCGACGGTTGCCGGGCGGCCGAGCCACGACTGCATCAACGCCTCCGCCAGATCGGGCGTGGCGGCCAGATTGTCCGCAAGGACCGCGACGTCCACGAGCGGGTCGTTGCGACAGGCCGTCTCCCAGTCCACCAGCCACAGACGCTCCCCGTCAAACAGGAGATTGCCGGGCTGGAGGTCGTTGTGGCTCGACACATGTCCTCCCGAATCCCACGGCATCAGCAGCCCAAGCTGGTCGAAACCCTCTTTGTGGCGATCGAGCAGGCCAGGCTCGAAACATGTCTCCATATAGGCCAGCATTTTGCGGACGTTCGCGCGATAGTCGTCATGGACCGGAAATGCGGGCGTCGCCTGCAGTCGGGCGGCCATGGCGCCGAGCGCCCGCGCCAGCGCGATCCCGCCGCCGGGGAACTGATGGAGCGGCACCGAATCGACATAATCCATGATCGCGATGCGCGCAGTCTCGTCCGCAAAGTGAAGCGCGGGCGCGATCCCGGCATCCGCCGCGATCGCCATGCACGCATATTGATGGGGATTGCGCGCATGACGCTGCGTTTCGACACGCAGGAGATGCGTGTGGAGCCCGGCCTGGATTGGAAGCGCGACGGCGGACACGCCGCCCATGACGATGCCGAGACATTGAACCTTGCTTCGGCCATAGGTGGCGGTGATGGCGCCTTGCACGGCGTCATGCAGACGTTCGGGAAGCAGCTCCTGCCAGGGCCGGGTCAATAGCCGCATCGGAGCGATGCTGCCCGAAGCGGGCAGGCTGCACAAGTTCGGCGCGGCCGCCCCTGTTCAGACGCTCGGCCGGCCCGGACCTTGACGGGCGGGAGCGCGCGTCGCCTCGGCCATCCAGTGCGGGGACCGGACGGCCCCCGCGCCGGGTCCGAAGACGAAGGCGGGGACCAAAGATCCCTGCGACGCGCTGAGATTGAGCAGTCCGGTTTCGGAGACGCGGCAGTAGAGGCCGCCGACCTCGGCCCCCTGCCAGGTATAGATGCAGACGTCGCCGACAAGCGCGCGACGCCCGACGCCGTCCGCGGTCGCGACCGGATAGGTCTCCGCGGCGGTGACGACCCGCTCCTGAACGATGGAGGGCGTCAGGAGCGCCTGATCCACGGCCAGATCCCAGGCCTCCCGGCCGCACTCCCAGCCCAGCGCCACGCCGCGGCCGCCCATGGAAAAGCAGGGCTTGAGCACCAGCGACCGCCGGTTCGCGCGCACCCACGCGACCAGGTCGATCTCGACGCCCCGGACCGTCGAGGAACCCGGCGCGAGCAGGCGCGACCAGGGAATGCGGGCCGCGACCCAGGCGCGCTCCCGCTCGGCCAGAGCAAGGCCGTGAGCGGGATCGCTGAGCACCGCCAGCAGATGCTTCCCGCTGCGCAGGACCGACGCGCCGAGGCTGTTCGCGACCCAGGTCCCGCGGCGAGCGCGGGATTGCCATAGAAGGTGATCGGGCGGACATGCCGCAAGGATCGTCGCCCAGTCGACGACGATGGCGATGTCGATGTCGCCGGTCTCGTCGCGAAGCGTTTTCCCCTTCTCGAGCACGTCCTCGAGCCAGGTGAGGCGGGCGTCGAGACCGGCGTGGCCGGCAAAGGCGACCAAAGCGTTGAGCTCGGCATTGTCGGCGAAGCGAAGGCCGGGCGCGCCGGGGGGCAGGATGACCGCCAGCTGCCTCGGCGCGCGGCCGCGCGCGCGCCGGAAGCCCTCCACCAGCGCCCGCAAATATCGATCGCGCAGGCCGATGAAGCGAAGCGAAACATGGTCGCGGAGCCGCGCCATGACCGAGGAGTCGAGGAAGATATCGGCGACGCCTTCCGAGCAGAACGCGCCTCCGCACAGGCCGGCATTATATTCGATGAAGCGGATGGCGCCGCCGAGGTCGATCAGCGCATCGAGGCGGCCGACGGCCTCGACGTCGTGATCGAGATGGGCCTCGATGAGCGGCGCATAAGGATGGGACCCGATCAGGCGTTGGCGCAGCGCCGCGTCGGCCCGGACCCGGCGTTCGGCCCGTCCGAAAAGATCGAGCGCGACGGCGCTCTCCTCGACCAATTGCCGATAACCGGATTCGCTGACGAACTTGGGCCGCAGCGTGCGGCACAGGACCCTGCCGCCGCTCGTCAGGCCTTCCTCCGCCATCGCCTGGGCGAGTCGGCGAGCAACGGCCGCCTCGCCGATTTGGCCGAGCAGTTTTTCACAGGCCGCCACCGGCCCGCCCTCGTCAACCCGGTGCATCAACATCGCTCGAGCCCCCGCAGGTCCGCGCGCAGCCCGGGCACGCCGTGGCGGCGAGATAGCCGGCAATTTTCGCGTGACCGACCGAGGTCAACCGGACGAAGATCCGCCGACGGTCGGCCGGGTCCCGGGACCGCTCGACCAGGCCGGCCTGCTCGAGCACCCGGATCCAGCGCAGGGCGGTCGTCGACGGCGCGCAGGAGGCAACGCACAGGCTGCTGACGCAGACCGGCTTTTCCATGCATTGCTGCAGGAAAAGATCGAGCAGCATGTCCCAGGCCGGATCGCAGAAGAAATCGGGATCGAAGACCCTGGCGCGGAGCGCGCGATTGCCGATCTCGATCTGGACCGCCCGGCCGAGGTCGGCGGGCGGCGTCTCGGCCGGTTCGGTGGCCCGCGTGCGCTGGGCGAGCCGCGCGCGAAGCAGGTCCACCGTCTTGGTGAGCGCTTCTATCGTTCGCTGAAGCTGCCTTGCATCCGCGGCGGAGAATGCTGTGCGCGCCCCATCGCTCACTAGCGGGCCCCCAGCATGCGCGTGTGCGAACGCAGCAGCGCCACACGCTCCGGATCGACCGATAGATTGGAGAGATCGAGCGGGCCGGGCCGGTCCCAGGCCCCTTCCGGACGAATGGCGACCATCGGATCAGCGCCGAAACGGATCGCTTCGGGGTCTTCCTCGAGGTTCGCGGCGATCTCGACATATTCGAGATTGGCGAACTTGAAGACCGGCCGCCCTTCGATCGGCCGTAAGCCGAACCGCCCCCAGAATGGGAGGAGGTCGCGGCGGGAATGGCCGTAGACCTGGGTGAAGTTCTTCCGCCGGCTGTGCCGCAGCGAGGCCCGCACGAGCTCGAAGGCGAGCGCCGTCCGGCGATATTCCTTGCGCACGGCGAGGCGCTCGATCTTGGCGAAGCCGCCGAAATAGCGCAGCCGGATGCAGCCCGCCGGATCGCCGTCGACCGAGCCGAGGAATTGGCTCGCGCAAAAGTCGTTGCCGTCGAACTCCTCGTCATAGAGGCAGAATTGCTCCGCCAAATAGGTCGACGCGCGCACCGAGAATATCTTGGCCATGTCCTCGAACGACCGCACCAGCCTGACCTCGATCTGCCGCGGCGGCTTTTTCGGCGGCGGAGCGTGCTCCGGGAACGTGACCAGCAGCCATTCGGGCGCCTCCGGGAAAAACTCCCGGGCGACGCGAAAGCCGATAGTGTCATGGAGGCGGACGGAGCGCGCATCGACGGCCCGGGAGAAGATCGCACAGCCCGAGGCCGCGAAATCGCGCAGGACCTCGGCGATCGCCGCGAGCATGTTGGCGAGCTTGCCGGGCGCGAAGACCAGCCAGAAATAGAGCGCATGAGGCGTCTCGCCGAGGCCGGCAATGAGCTCCGGATCCGGCCTGGAGCCGTCGAACCGACCGGTCGCGATGGCTTCCGCGCCGCGAGCGTTGAGGGGCAGCAGCGCGATCAGGCCGTTCGCCGGCGCCTGGGCGCTCTGCCGGACGACCCGAAACACGTCCGGATTCTTCTCCCAGATCCGGCGGACAGCCGCTTCAGGCGCGAGCGACATCGTCCTGGCGGCCCGCGCGATCATGTCGCGCACCTCGCCCCACCCGGCGCGATCGAGCGTGATCGGCGCTCCGGCCCGCTCGATGCAGCGCTCTATCTTCGCGGAAAAGCACCCTCTCCAGAGGCCCTGCGCGGTATAGATCGAGTTGTTTTCCTGTCGCACTCCGGGCGGCCTCGCGCTAGTTCATGGCATTCGGGCGGCTAGGCGCCGCGTCATGAGGATGTAGTGGGGAAACCCAGAACGAGCGCGATCCAAAGTTCTGCACAGGGTGTTCAGCAGCGCGACACAAGCGAGGTTGCGAAGCTGAGCGGCCTGCGCTGGGACGATCTCAAGCTCCTGCTGGCGGTCGCCGAAGCCCAGAGCCTTCGCGCCGCGGCGCGGCTGGCGGGCTGCTCGGTGAACACGATCCGCGCGCGCATCGAGCGGCTCGAAGAGATTAGCGGCTCGACCCTGCTTCATCGGTCCCGCGCCGGGATTTCGCTGACCGATGCCGGCGTCGCTTTGGTCGAGACGGCGCGCGAGATGCGCGGAACGGTGGCGACGAGCGCTTCCTCCACGACCGACGCCGTGCTGATCAAGCGCGGCGAGCTCAGGATCGGCTGCTCGGAAGGCATCGGCTCGCTCTGGCTGACGCCGCGGCTGCTCGAGCTCCAGTCGCAAAACCCCGAGCTGACGATCCATCTGCAGAGCGACTATGATTATGCCCGCGACCGCAGCCAGGAGGCCGATCTCGGCGTCACCTTCGCCGAGCCGAAGGATCTCGACCTCGTCTCGGGCAAGCTCGGCTATCTCCACATCATGCTGTTCAGCTCGGAAGCCTATTTGCGCGAGCACGGCATGCCGCTGACCCTCGATGAGATGCGCCGCCACAAGTTCATCGAGCAGGTCGCGCCGGGTATCAATTCGTCGATCCGCGACTTCTTCGTCGGGCAGGAGCTCCGGGCCGGCTTCATCCCGATCCGGACCAACTCCAGCCTCGCCGTTTTCTGGGCGACGGTGAACGGGGCGGGGATCGCCGCTTTGCCCACTTACGCCCGGGCGATCAGCAAGAAGCTGATTCCAGTGAACCTGCCGGTCCAGCTGCGCTTTCCCTTGTGGTATTTCTTCCATTCGAGCGCGCGCAAGTCGAAGCCGGTGGTCGACGCCGTGCGCTGGCTGAAGGCGGCGTTCGATCCCGACCTCTATCCCTGGTTCGGGGAAGAGTTCGTGCACCCGGACGATTTCGTCCTGCAGGACGACGCTTCGAACGTCGTCTCGCTTTTTTCCAGCCTCGTCGACACCGTCGACCTCCCCGGCGGCCGCCAAGGCAGATCCTGACGGGTCAGATCACCATGAAGTCGGCGGCGGTGATCGCGGGCGCGCCGGACAGCGTGGCGAAATGGACCGCGGCGCCCGCGCCCGAGCCGTCGGCGTCGTAGAAGAGCTGGCCGGTGGCTTGGTTGTAGATGATGCGGTCGTCGAGGTCCTGCGCCGCGGCGCCGGTGACGAAGGCGCCGGCCGGGAGCGCGCCCGGGGTCAGTCCGGTGAACACCGCATCGTCGAGCGCGATGGTGTCGTCGGCCGCGCTGAAATCGAAGATCGTATCGACATTGCCGGCGCCCAAGGCGGAGGTGAAGGCGAAGGTGTCGGCGCCGCCGAGGCCCGCCAGCAAATCGTTGCCGCCCTTGCCGTCGAGCACATTGGCGCCGGCATTGCCGACCACGGTCTGGCCGAATTCGTTGCCGGTGAGGTCGATGGCCGTGGTCGCGGCGTGGCTGACGGTCGAGACCACCTCCACCTCGGTTCCGGCCTGCAGCGTCCAGCTCAAATAGGCATAGGCAGTGTCGCTTCCCTGGCCGACCTGCTCGACGGGATGATCGCCGGAGCTTCGGATGACATAGGTATCGTTGCCGACCAGACCGTAGAGCGTGTCTTCCCCGCCCGACGTGCCGTCGAGGATGTTGGCGCCGTAATTGCCGACGATGATGTTGTGCTGCCCATTGCCGGTGAAATTGAGGCTCTCGGTGCCGATCTGGTCGGCGGCCGACAGATTCTCGACGTGGGTGAAGGCTTCGATCGAATAGCTGAAATGAACGTAGATGGTGTCGGTGCCGGCGTTCACGGTTTCAAGCACGGAATCGCCGGCCTGGTTGATCCGATAGATGTCGTCGCCGAGCCCGCCGACCATTATGTCGGCCGCGCCTGCGCCGCCGTTCAGGATGTTGTTGCCGTCATTGCCGGTCAGGCGGTTGGCGAATTCGTTGCCGAGCAGGTTGATCGGCGCCGTTCCCGTCGCCGCCTGCAGATCCTCGATATTGGTCACGGTGCGCAGGTCGAAGTCGAGATAGGCGATAATCTTGTCGGCGGTGCCGCCGGTGGCCGTCTCGGTCAATGTCAGGCCGCTTCGCCGGACATGATAGGTATCGTTGCCGTCGCCGCCGATCAAGATGTCATTGCCGCCGGAGCCGCCGTCGAGGCTGTTATTGCCCTTGTTGCCGATGATCGTCTGGGTGAGATCATTGCCGGTCAGGCTGAGCGCCGTCGTCGAGTTGAGGTCGTCGATGGTCATCGTCTCGACGGAGGCGCCGTCGTTCAGAACATAGCCACCGGACGATCCGAAGAGTCGGACAATGTCATTCCCTTCGCCGCCATTCTCGATGATCGAGACGTCGGGGAACTGGTCCGACCACACGTAAAAGGTGTCGTTTCCAAAGAAGCCGATATACGTCTTGTAGGCACCCGACAGGATGTTGTTGCCGTAATTGCCGATCATCGTTTGGGTCTGGGTGTAGAAACTCGTGATGTTGATGTCATCCGTGGCGTTGTGCTGGATCGTGCTCACGGTCTCGAATGAGGTGTTGTCGATGAAAGAGCTCACGGTATAGCTGAGGGTGACGTAGACGATGTCGTTGCCGAAGTTTCCGTGCCGGCCTTCGTTGATGAAGTCGTCGGCATGCCGGATGATATAGATGTCGTCGCCCGCGCCGCCGTCCATCCGGTCGCCGCCGCCGCCGCCGTCCAGTATATCGTTGCCGTCCAGGCCGTAGAGCTCGTCGTGCTCGGACGTCCCGACCAGGACGTCGTCATTCGGGGTTCCGTTAATGATCGGCATTGCGCATCTCCTCGTCTGCGCGCTTTATAGAGCGCCCGAGGGCGGGAGCAAAGGCTTCAAATCACAGCGAACTCACCCGCGATCCGCCGAAACGGCCGAAACCGCTCCGTCCCCGGCCCGGTCAGACGTCAGTCCCGCTTTGGGCCGGACAGCCCGGGAGGCTGTCGCGGAATGCGGCGCAGATGGCGGCGCCGATCTGGTCGGCGGTGAAGGGCTTGGTGAGCACCGCGACCTCGCTCGGCTTGCGGGAAATCGACTGCCGGTCGGCATAGCCGCTGATGATGATCGCGGGGATGTCGGGGCGGATCTTTCGTGCTTCGCGCAACATGTCGCTGCCGGACATGAGCGGCATCGCATAATCGGTGATGATGAGGTCGTAATCGGCCGGCGCGCCCGCCAGCCGCTCGAGCATGGTCGGCCCGTCCGGGGCCGCCTGGACCTTGTGCCCCATGTCGCACAGCATGCCCGCCGTCGTCTCGCGCACCGCGTCGTGATCGTCGACCAGGAGAATGCGCAGCGGCGGCACATCCGCGGCCGCCTTTGCCGGCGGCGCCGGCGCCTCGGCGCCGGCTTGGGCGGAGGCCGATCCCCGCGGCAGCCAGATCTCGACGCTGGTCCCCTGCCCCAATTTGCTGTCGATACGGATCGCCCCGCCCGACTGGCGGGCGAAGCCGTAGACCATCGACAGGCCGAGCCCGGTCCCCTTGCCGACGTCCTTGGTGGTGAAGAAGGGCTCGGTGACCTGCTCCAGCAGGTCCGCGGGGATGCCGCTGCCGCTGTCGGCGACGGCGAGCACGACATAATCTCCGGGCGGCAGGCCGAGCATATTGCCCGTCTCGACCCGGGCATTGCCGCCGCTGACGGCGATGGTGCCGCCGCGCGGCATGGCGTCGCGTGCATTGATGATCAGGTTCATCAAGGCGAGCTCGAGCTGGGCGCTGTCGGCATAAGCGCACCCGATCTCGTCGGCGGACCGCCAGTCGAGCTCGACCAGGCCGCCCAACGTATGCGCGAGCAGCTCGCGCACCGCGGCGAACAATTCGCCGATGTCCACGTCCGCGGGCTGGAGCTGCTGGCGGCGTGCGAAGGCGAGCAGCCGGCCGACCAGCTCCGATCCCTGCTCGGCGGCGCGCCGGGTCATGCCGATGATCTTGCCTTGCTCCTCGTCGAGCGGCAGGCGCCGCTCGATCATGCCGATCCCGCCCAGCACCGCTGCGAGCAGATTGTTGAAATCATGGGCGATGCCGCCGGTCAGCTTGCCGATCGCATCCATCTTGCGCGCCTGGAGCAGCTCCTTCTCCAGATCCTTGCGCTCGGTGACGTCGAGCAGGGTGCCAGCATATTGATCCTGGCCGGGGTCCGCCCCGCGCAGCAGCACGGCCTGATCGAGAAAATGCTTGTACTGGCCGTCGGCGCACTCCCAGCGATATTCGATCGACATCGCGCCGCTCGAATGCCGCTCCTGGACCGCCTTCACGACCCGGTCGCGGTCGTCGGGATGGAGCCGGTCGCCCCACAGGGTCGGAGTCTCGTGCACGGCGTCGAAGTCGAACCCCGTCACCGCGGCGAAATTCCCGCCGACGAACTGGGGGACGCGCGGGCTGGCGTCGGCCGCCTCGAGATAGAAGATGATCGGGAGGGATTCGATGATCGCCGTCTGGCGCTGCTCGGCGAGGCGCAGCTCCCGCTCGATCCGCAGCAGCTCGGCATTGGCCCGCAAATTGGCGTCGAGCAGGCGCTGCTCCTGATCCGCCTTCCACTTTATCTCCCGGGTCATGGTGAACAGATCGACGAACACGGCGACCTTCGAGCGCAGCACGACCGGCTCGACCGGCTTGAAGACATAATCGACCGCGCCCATCGAATAGCCGCGCAGCAGATGCTCCTTCTCCTTGTTGACCGCGGAGAGGAAGACGATCGGGATGCGCTTGGTCTGCTCGCGGCCGCGGATGATGCGGGCAGTCTCGTAGCCGTCCATGCCCGGCATGTAGACGTCGAGCAGGATCACCGCGAACTCGCTCTTGAGCAGGTGCCGCAGCGCCTCGTCGCCGGAGGCGGCGACCTCGACGTCGGCGAGATCCTCGAGCACGGTGCGGATGGCGAGCAGATTATGCTCGTCATCGTCGACGACCAGCACCCGGGCGCGCCGGTCCGGCGCGGGCAGCGGCTCGGCGCCGGCGCCGGCGATCGGATTCGGCTCCTGCCGCGGCCTTAATGGCGTCGTCGCGTTCATGCGCTTATTCCGCCGCCGTCTGCGCCAGACTGGGTTCGGCCATCACCGCCCGGCTGCGGCCCTTGCCGATCCACACCCGGAGCAGGGCCAGCAGAAGCTCGATATCGACCGGCTTGGCGATATAATCGGAGGCGCCGGCGTCGAGGCACTTCTGGCGGTCGCCCTTCATCGCCTTGGCGGTGACCGAGATGAGCGGCACGTCGGCGAGCTGCGGTCGCCGGCGGATCTGCCGCATCGTCTCATAGCCGTCCATTTCCGGCATCATGATGTCGATCAAGGCGGCGTCGATGCCGGGCGTCTGCTCGAGGATCAGGATGCCGTCGCGGCCGCGCTCGGCGTGGAGCACCTCGACGTCGTGGCTCTCGAGCACGCTGGTCAGCGAATAGATGTTGCGGATGTCGTCGTCGACGATGAGGATCTTCGTCCCCGCGAGCTCGGGCAGCGCCTGCGGCCTCGCCTGGGGATCGCGGGGCGGCGCGGCGCGGACCGGCTGGCGCTTGCGCCGCGTCTTGGCCTGCGCGGCGATCCGCCTGAACACCTTCGCGAGCTCCTGCTGATCCGCCGGTTTGCCGGTGATGCCGAAGGCGCCGAGGCCCGCCGCCGAGCCGGCCTCGTCGGCGCCCGAAATGACATGGATCGGGATGGTCCCGGTTTCGGCATCGTGCTTCAGCAGGTCGAGCAGGACGAAGCCGTTAATATCGTCGAGGCCGAGGTCGAGCGTGATCGCGTCGGGCTGCAGCTTGCGCGACAGCGTCAGCGTGCCCGCCCCCGCCGTCGAGACGACGCCCTTGAGCCCCGCCGCCCGCGCCAGATCGAGCAGGATCGAGGCGAAGGTCACGTCGTCCTCGACGATCAGCACGAACGGGTCGCTGCCGAGATTGTCGCGGTCGTCGCTGACCTCGAGCGTCGCCGGCAGCGCGGAAGGGACGGCGGCGCCGGTATTTTCGTAGCGCGCGCTGGTCGTCCCCGCCGGCGCGGCGATGGCGGCCGCCTCGAGCGGCACGAACAAGGTGAAGGTCGAGCCCTCGCCGGGTTGCGAGCGCACCTGCAGCTCGCCGCCGAGCAGGCGCGCGATCTCGCGGCTGATCGACAGGCCAAGGCCGGTGCCGCCGAATTTGCGGCTGGTCGTGGCGTCGGCCTGCTGGAAGGCCTCGAAGATCAATTTCTGCTTGTCCTCGGGAATACCGATGCCGGTGTCGGTGACCGCGATCTCGATCGCCTGCTCGGCGCCGCGCAGGACCGGATGGTTGGTGCTCCAGCCGCTCTCGACGCAGCGCGCCGACAAGGTGACGCTGCCCGACGCGGTGAACTTGAAGGCGTTGGAGAGGAGGTTGAGGACGACCTGCTGCAGGCGTTTCTCGTCGGTGCGGATCGTGTCGGGCAGATTGGCGCCGAACTCGACCTCGAAGTCGAGCCCCTTGTCGGCCGCGAGCTGGCGGAAGGTGCGCTCCATATGCTGCTTGAGGCTGGTCATCGGCATGTCGCCGGTCTCGATCGAGATCGTGCCCGATTCGATCTTCGACAGATCGAGGATGTCGTTGATCAGGGAGAGCAGGTCCGAGCCCGCCGAGTTGATCGTGCGCGCGAACTCGGTCTGCTTCTCGTTGAGGTTGCCCTGCGGATTGTCGGCGAGCAGCTTGGAGAGGATGAGCAGCGAATTGAGCGGCGTCCTCAGCTCGTGCGACATGTTGGCGAGGAATTCCGATTTGTACTTGGAGGTGAGCGCAAGCTGCTCGGCCTTCTCCTCGACCGCGCGCCGCGCCATCTCGATCTCGAGATTCTTGGCCTCGACCTGCTTCTTCTCATTCTCCAGCAGCTGCGCCTTTTCCTGCAGCTCCTCGTTGGTGGCGTGCAATTCCTCCTGCTTGGTGGTGAGCTCGGTCTGGCGCGCCTGCAGCTCCTGGGTCAGCAATTGCGACTGGGTGAGAAGCCCTTCCGTGCGCATCGTCGCGGCGATCGTGTTGAGCACGATGCCGACCGATTCCATGAGCTGGTCGAGGAAGCTCTGGTGAGTTTCGTTGAACTCGTTGAACGAGGCCAGCTCGATCACCGCCTTGACATCGTCCTCGAAGAGAGCGGGCAGGATGTTGATGTTGGCGGGGGCGGCATGGCCGAGACCCGAGCCGATCTTGATGAAGTCGCCGGGTACCTCCTGGAGCAGGATCGGGCGTTTGTCCGCCGCGGCCTGGCCGACCAGGCCCTCGCGCAGCTTGAACTCGCGCCTGAGATCGTCGTGGCTCTCGGCGCCGTAGCTGGCGACCAGCTCGAGCCGGGTTTCCTCCTCCTCGCGCTTGGTGACGTAGAAGACGCCATATTGGGCGTTCACCAAAGGCGCGAGCTCCGACATGATCAGGTTGGAGACGGTCGCCAGATCGCGCTCGCCCTGAAGCATGCGCGAGAAACGGGCGAGGTTGGTCTTCAGCCAGTCCTGCTCCGCATTCTTGAGCGTCTGCTCCTTCAGATTGCGGATCATCTCGTTGATATTGTCCTTGAGCGCGGCCATCTCGCCCGACGCCTCGACCGCGATCGAGCGGGTGAGGTCGCCCTTGGTCACCGCGGTCGCCACGTCGGCGATCGAGCGGACCTGGTTGGTCAGGTTGGCGGCGAGCTGGTTGACGTTGTCGGTAAGGTCGCGCCACAGGCCGGCGGCGCCCGGGACTCGGGCCTGGCCGCCCAATTTGCCCTCGATGCCGACCTCGCGGGCCATGTTGGTGACCTGGTCGGCGAAGGTGGCGAGCGTCTCGATCATGAAGTTGATCGTCTCGGCCAGAGCCGCGATCTCGCCCTTGGCGTCGACGGTCAGCTTGCGCTTCAAATTGCCCTGCGCGACCGCGGTGACGACGTCGGCGATGCCGCGCACCTGATTGGTCAGGTTGGTCGCCATCAGATTGACGTTGTCGGTCAGATCCTTCCAGGTGCCGCCGACGCCGGGCACCTGCGCCTGGCCGCCGAGCTTGCCCTCGGTGCCGACCTCGCGGGCGACGCGCGTCACCTCCGACGCGAAGCCGTTGAGCTGATCGACCATGACGTTGATCGTGTCCTTGAGCGCGAGGATCTCGCCCTTCACGTCGACGGTGATCTTCTTGGAAAGGTCGCCCCTGGCCACCGCTGTGGTCACGTCGGCGATGTTGCGGACCTGGCCGGTGAGATTGTCGGCCATGAGGTTCACATTGTCGGTCAAATCGGCCCAGGTGCCGGCGACTCCGGGAACCTGCGCCTGGCCGCCCAATTTGCCCTCGGTGCCGACCTCCTTGGCGACTCGGGTCACCTCCGAGGCGAAGCTGTTGAGCTGATCGACCATCGTGTTGATCGTGTTCTTCAGCTCCAATATCTCGCCGCGCACATCGACGGTGATCTTCTTGGAAAGGTCGCCGAGCGCCACCGCGGTGGTGACCTCGGCGATGTTGCGGACCTGGCCGGTCAAATTGGCGGCGAGCTCGTTGACGTTGTCGGTGAGGTCCTTCCAGGTGCCGCCGACGCCCTCCACCTTGGCCTGGCCGCCCAATTTGCCTTCCGAGCCGACCTCGCGGGCGACGCGGCTCACCTCCGAGGCGAAGCTGTTGAGCTGGTCGACCATGACGTTGATCGTGTTCTTGAGCTCGAGAATCTCGCCCTTCACATCGACCGTGATCTTCTTGGAAAGGTCGCCGCGCGCCACGGCGGTGGTGACCTCGGCGATGTTGCGGACCTGGCCCGTCAGATTGGCCGCCATCAGGTTCACATTGTCGGTCAGATCGGCCCAGGTTCCGGCCACGTCCGGCACCTGCGCCTGGCCGCCCAGCTTGCCCTCGGTGCCGACCTCCCGGGCCACGCGCGTGACCTCCGAGGCGAAGCTGTTGAGCTGGTCGACCATGACGTTGATGGTGTCCTTGAGCGCAAGGATCTCGCCCTTCACGTCGACCGTGATCTTCTTGGAAAGATCGCCGCGGGCCACGGCCGTCGTCACCTCGGCGATGTTGCGGACCTGGCCCGTCAGGTTGTCGGCCATCAAATTGACGTTGTCGGTCAAGTCCTTCCAGGTGCCGCCGACGCCGGGGACCTGCGCCTGGCCGCCCAATTTGCCCTCGGTGCCGACCTCGCGCGCGACGCGGGTCACCTCCGAGGCGAAGGCGTTGAGCTGATCGACCATGGTGTTGATCGTGTTCTTGAGCTCGAGGATCTCGCCCTTCACGTCGACCGTGATCTTCTTGGAGAGGTCGCCCGAGGCGACAGCGGTCGTCACCTCGGCGATGTTGCGGACCTGGCTGGTCAGATTCTCGGCCATCAGATTGACGTTGTCGGTGAGATCCTTCCAGGTCCCGGCGACGCCCTCGACCCGCGCCTGACCGCCCAATTTGCCTTCGGTGCCGACCTCGCGGGCCACGCGCGTGACCTCCGACGCGAACGAATTGAGCTGATCGACCATGACATTGATCGTGTTCTTCAGCTCGAGGATCTCGCCTTTCACCTCGACGGTGATCTTCTTGGAAAGATCGCCCGAGGCCACCGCCGTCGTCACCTCGGCGATATTGCGGACCTGGCCGGTCAGGTTGGTGGCCATGGCGTTGACGTTGTCGGTCAGATCCTTCCAGGTGCCGGCGACGCCCTTCACGTTCGCCTGGCCGCCCAATTTGCCCTCGGTGCCGACCTCGCGCGCGACGCGCGTCACTTCGGAGGCGAAGGAAGCGAGCTGCTCCACCATCGTGTTGACGATCTTGCCGATGCGCAGGAATTCGCCACGCAGCTGGCGCCCGTCAATCTCGACCGTCATCGCCTGCGAAAGATCGCCCTTGGCGACCGCGCCGATGACGCGCGCGACCTCGGCGGTGGGCTGGACCATGTCCTCGATCAGCTCGTTGATCGACCTCAGCTTCGCCTCCCAGCCGCCGGTGGCGCCGCGGACTCGGCCGCGCTGGCTGATCTTGCCTTCCTTGCCGACGACGACGGACAAGCGCTCGAACTCGTCGGTCATCTGCTGCTCGAGCGTGACCACCTCGTTGAACAGGCGCGCTATCTCGCCATCGGTGCCCGGCAAATCCTCGGGCAGACGCACGGTGAAATTGCCCCGGCGCAGATTGCGCAGGGCGCTGACGAGCTCGCGGCGATCGAGAAACTCGCCCGGGGAAAAGTCGTTCACACATCGCTCCTTCGCGCGGCCCCCCGCTCGAATCCGGATGATGATCCCTTTTTCCGACCCTTATCATAGCAATAAGGGCGCGCCTGTCCTCCCCAAAATCGGTAAAGAAATTGATATCGGTCAGGCTTGTTTCGTTGGCGCCGCCGGTTACAAGGCGCGCCGGGCGGGACAATGTTGAGCATGCTGGGCAACCAGCGCGTGGAGCGAGCCTGTCCCGGATGCCCGCAAAGCAGGAAATTTTCGCCTTCATCCGGTCCCATTTCCGGTCCGTCTGGGCACTGGAATTGCTGTGCTTTTTGAGGCAGAATCGCGACCGCGCCCTGAGCCGGGCGGAGATGGTGGCGGGCCTCAGGGGGAGCGATCTGGTGGTCGTGCAGAGCGTCGAATCGCTGGCGGCCGCGGGCCTGGTGGCCGCGGGCGCGGACGGCTCGGCGCGCTACGACCCCGCCTCCGCCGAGCTCGACGAGCTGGTCGCGCGCACTCAGACGCTCTACGCCGAGCGGCCCGACGCGGTCCGGCGGATGATCGTCGCGGCGGGCAATCCGGGCCTCGCCGCCTTCGCCGACGCCTTCCGGCTCAGGAAGGACTGAGGCGATGGGCGACGTCTTCCCGGCCGCCGTCTATCTGCTCTGCTTCCTGACCAGCGCCGGCTGCGCGCTGCTGCTCGGGCGCAGCTACCGGCGCACCGGCACGCGGCTGCTGCTGTGGAGCGCGCTCTGCTTCCTCTTCCTTGCCGTCGGCAATGCCCTCGTCATCCTCGACCTTCTGGTCTGGCCGGACGGCGATCTGCGGCTGGCGCGGCACGCTTTGTCGCTGGCCGCTGTCGGCGTGCTGCTGTTCGGCTTCATCTGGGACCTGGAGGATTGATGCTGCTGGACTTCCTCTCGGGCGCGATCACCATCGGCTTCGTCGTCGCGGGCCTGTTCTTCCTGCGCTTCTGGCGGCGGACCGGCGACGGCCTGTTCCTCGCTTTCTGGCTCGCTTTCTGGCTGCTCGGCCTGGCCCAGGCCCTGCTCACCTTCGCCAGCGTCCCGGTCGAGGAGCGAAGCTCACTCTATCTGCTCCGCCTGGCCGCCTTCTCGCTCATCCTCGGGTCGGTGTGGATCAAGAACCGCCGGCCCTGAACGGATGCCGCGCCGGTAACCAAAAGCGGCAGGACTCGCTTAACGCGATCCGTGCTTTAGCCCGCTGCGGGGAAGGGGGGCCGAGGAGTATCATGGCCAACCTGATGTTCAAATTGTCGCGCGCGGTCGCTTCCGGCCGCGCGGACAAAGGCGTTCCCAAGGACCGCGCCGAGATCCTCGTCGCTTTGCTGCGCAAGCGCGCCGAAGCGCACCGCCAGGGGCTCGGCGACCAGGAAAAGAAGCTCCGCGACCAGATCAAATGGGCGCTCCCGGTCCAGGACGGCGAGCCCGCCGAGAAGCCCGCGTCGATCGGGTTGAGGGCGGCGGCGCGGCGGGCGGTGAAATAGCCGAAGACGATGCCCTCGGCGGCACCGTGGCGGCCGGCCCGAAGTGACGCTCCCGCGTTGCTCAGGGTTCCCGCACCGCCAAGCCGCGCTTGAAGTCGTTAAATCGGACCACAGACGGGTTAAACTGGAACCAGAGGGCCATCATGATGTAGATGGAAGGAATCGTAACGGCCAAGTAGAACTGCCATATGCCATTGGTTCCACTCACCATTTCTCCATAATAATAGACGATCCACGCGATCGCCAGAATGAACGTCACGCAGAATATGCTCAGAAATCCGAGCCCGATTCTCTTGAAACGCCTGAACAGGCCGGTCGTGACAAAAGCATAACCGATCAGGAGCACGAAACCGAACGACCAATCGGTCAGGAAGATCGAGGGGTTCGCGCTGCAGCTGGAGAGATTCTCGCAATAATACAGATGTTTGCTGTATACGGTAATCATCCTGAGCGGAACCCAGACCAGCAGCGTTACGAACGCGTAGGTGAGGCAAAGATAGCCTTCTTCGCTCGGACGCAGCAGGATTCTGTCGTCCTCTGCGCGGCGCAGGTTGGCGGACGCAAAGAAAGCGGCCATCGCCACGCCGTAGGAACCCAGGAATATGAGAATCGAAAAGGACGCCACATACGCCCAAAAGGTGTACGAGAACGAGACGCCGCTTCTGGGGTAATTCGTCGTTCTCAGGGCGCTGACAAAGAGCCGCTGAACCTGCGACCGTTCCTGGCGCAGTTGGTCGGACGTGAGGGCGGGGGAGACCAGGTAGAAATACACATTGGGCCAGCATTTATTCTCCAGCCAGAAAGGCGGGATCTGGCCGTTGCTCGTCCAACGCTCTCGCAACTCGTTTCGGGCGTCGTACCGCACCAGGCCCGAGAGGTCTCGGGACGCGTAGCGCCGGGTTTCTCCGCAATCGGGCATGCCACGGCCGGGCTCGAACCTGACACTGAGGCCCCACGGAGACTGGTAGGTGCTCGGCACCTCGAAGGCGATCGACAGGAAGCTCACCCCGATCGCGACGAGCAGGGGGGTTGCGTACGTGATCCGGTCGCTCGTTTTCCGGGCGTTGATATAGGCCTCGTGCATGGTCCGGATTGGCTGCCGTAGCGCAATCAGGGAGAATGGCAGAAAGATGACCGGCCACAGGAACAACGCGCCCCAGGTCGCGGCAAGTTCGAACCA